>Ga0183095_10124_pt1 | contig 459545 bp, 418 predicted proteins | sample BioMet4_FD_130346 | JGI IMG/M metagenome (GOLD analysis project Ga0183095, IMG submission 130346) | Microbial communities from bioreactor (seeded with sewage sludge) at LBNL, California, USA - Biofuel metagenome 4 (v2) (version 3) | ecosystem: Engineered > Bioreactor > Anaerobic > Unclassified ...
ACGGAACGTCCCAGCCTTTACCATGCAATATCCATGCTTTATAGTCATTCTTTGAATATTTGCGTTTAATGAAGTTTAACTCTTTTGGTTCTGGCTCTTTGCCATGCTTCCCAAAGAGTCAGACTTCGCTATTTAGTTTCCGTACTTTTTCAACGGAAGTAGTTGTTAATAGTTTTACTATTTTACTGTAACTGTTTTGCCGCAGTTCGACTTTGTGAAGATCTTCTTGTAAGCTGACTTCTTAGCCTTAGGTACCTTTACAGTCTTAACCTTTGAGCTCTTGAAGCAGTTCTTTACTCCAGCCTTTGTAAGAGTTGTGCTCTTAACTGTGACTGTTGTAGCCTTCGACTTAGCAAATACCTTGGAAGCAATTCCTGTTACCTTGTAAGTCTTGCCGTTAGCCGATACTGTCTTTGCGATTGTGATCGACTTAGCTGAAGTCTTTGTGATCTTTGTAGCCTTTGCTGTTGTTCCGCTCAGTGTGTACTTAACGTTGCCTGTTGTTACGGATGTAACTGCAGTAGCGCCAACTTCGATCTTAGCAACACTTGTATAGTAATTTGTTGTGCTGCCAGCAGGTACCATCATGCAGAAGAAGTATGTTGTGCCCTTTGTAGTTGTCAGAGGTGTAACTGCTCCCGTTGCAATATTGGAATCGCTTGTGAAATATGTCTTGAAGTTGTCTGCCGTGATCTTTGTTGTTGTTCCAGCATCAATGCCAGCCTTAACTGTAGCATCTGTCGGTGCAGCAGCATATGCAGCTGTGCTTGCATACCATGTGTAAGCAATTGTATTCTTGCTGTTCATAGCAGCCTTCATCTGTACAGCATCATCATTGACAGCATATGTCTTTGACTTTGGCGAAGTTGTTACTGCTGGAGCTGCTACTGTCAGAGCGATTACGTTTGACTTAGCAACTGCTGTGCCGTTTGTAGCGGTGCAATAGAAGTAGTATGTGCCAGCTTTAGCTGTTGATGCTACATCAAATGCGATGCCAGTTGTATTACCGCCAGCAACAATCTTAGCTGAGATTCCAGTAATTCCTGTTGCTTTTGCTACTGATGCATCAGCTGAGATAGCTGTTCCACCAGTGCTTGCATTTGTTGAATTCGAGTACCACTGGAATGTTGTTCCTGTTGAAACGCCGCTTACAACAAATGTTGTGTCAGCGTTTGCAGTTGTAACTGTTGCAACTGCAGCGTCACCCTGAGCAAGAGTTAAATCTGTAGGCTGTGTTTTTACTGCAAGGCCCTTTGCCTGAACGTCAACCGTAACAGCATCAGACCAAGCTTCACTTGCGCCATTGGATACTTTGCAGAAGTAGTATGTTGTGCCAACGTTAGCTGCTGTTGCAGTTCCTCCGATAGTAAGAGTAGCTGTTTTGATTCCTGAATAATAGCCAGTGCCAAGAGCATTCTCAGTAGCAGTTAAAGCGGTAGCTTTATTAGCATCTTTTGTGCTGCTCTTATACCACTGATATGTTGTAGCAGCTCCACCCGTAGCAGTAGCCGTTACATCAGTAGCTGTTCCTCCAACAAGTACTGTCTGGCTTGCCGGTGATACTGTAGCACCTGTCAGAGCATTTTCAACTACGCCTGTGAATGCTGCAGAAGTTGTTCCTAACAGTGTGCCGTCTTTTACTACGCAATAAAGATATTTGCCAGCAACATCCTTAGTTACTGTATATCTCTGAGCTGTTGCTCCTGAAATTGCTGTGCCATCAAACGCATCAGCTTTTGCCTGTGTCGTTGCAGCATACCACTGATATGTGTAACCAACGTTAGCCGTACCACTAGCTGCTGCATTCATAACATCTCCGATTGCAGGCGCTGTCGTGGTTGTTTTACCTGTAACATTCGTTACTGTTAATCCAGTGCAAGCAGTGTACTTTGTTGAAGGATCAACTCCGCCTGTAACGATTCCGTTTCCACTTACTTCCGATGCTTTTGTTGCATTTGTTATGCCTTTGGTAGTTCCTGTTACCGAGCCAGCAACCTGGATTTTACCTGTAAATGCTGCTGAATCAACAACTATACCATTAACTCCTGTAATCGCAACGCCAGTACCGACACTAATTGTGCCAGTTGTTGCTAAACTCCCAGCAACGGCAGCGTTGATTGCATCAGCTGTGCCTGTTACTGTAGCCGTAGTTGTTGATGTGTTTGTTAAAATAAGAGAACCTGTTGTGAATACCTGAAAAGCATCTTTTGTAGCAGTACTTTCAGTAATGTCATAACCGTTCGCATCGACAGTCAGATTAACTCCTTCACCAACAATAATTGGTGCAGAGATATCAAGTGCCTTTGATAATTTTACTGTTACGTTTGCTGTTTCTGCTCCGGTAACATTTGCAGTTGTTGTATCAAATATTGTAGCAATATCTGCTGCCTGTGTTGCAGCTGTTACTGTACCGCCAGTTGATGCTGCATGTGCATCCTGTGTGAATGCGATAGAAGGTGTGAAGCAAACCATGCAAGCTACTGCGAGCACGATCGCTAAAACCTTTTTGGAAATACTTGTCTGGGTGTTAACCATTGTATTATCCCTCCATTTCTTTATGAAAATAACTTGTAAGCATGGTATAACTTGTTGACTATAAAGTTATACATTATGGATTTTTGGCGTTTGTACCAAAACCCCATATAGCAATATTTTACTATAAACATCCTATAAAAACAAGCATATCGCAGTCACAAAATAGTGACAAAAACGATATTCGCCGGCTCCGCCAGTTTGTCTACGGTATAACTATACACTAGAATTCATTAAAGAAACATTAAAAACATATAATTTATTCAGGTGTGACATTATTTACTTCGTTCTGGCAGAACGCGAGAACGACGATCCCGGCGACAAAAAGATACAAAATGAGATAAATCACATTTGTATTACCGCCGTCATATACCCCGTGACGCCTGCGGATGTCCGTTACTTTTTCTCCCATTTTATATGACCAGTAGAATCCGTATATGCCGAACGTGATGATATTGAGCACCAGACTGAGTCCGCCGCTCGTTCTCGGCGGCACATCTGTCATGCGGTTGATTTCGTTTGTCAGCGCCGCGAACCAGTACATCTGATAGATGCCGCAGGTAATGATCGAAAATATTACCGCCCATATGAGGCTGCGCTGCCTGACCCCGCACGCATAGTCAACGTCATTCCCGCATCTGCTGTAATTATCATTATTATAGTTCCGGCTTTCTCCCGGCCCGCTGCTGAGTTCCGCCCCGCAGTTCGGACAGAACAGTGCGCAGTCGTCGATTTTCGCGCCGCATTTGTAACAATACATTATCTCCCTCTCTTTCCCTTGTATATTCTGACACATACCTCTATCCCGGTCAAGCTGTTCAGCGCCTGCCCGCTTCATTATTTAGATTCTACACTTAAATTTCACTTTTCTTTTTGAATGTTTCCCTGTATAATGATTTTGGAATAGGGTTGATGAAAATATTATATCTGCATCTGTTTTATTTAAAGATGGAGGTGTTTATTTTGATCAAATCACAGACAACAATTTCCAGGAGGCTATTTGCGTTCGTTCTTGCGCTCGCGGTAGCTATTTCTATGGGCACGATGCTGGTCCTTCCGGCGGGTGCGCATGCGGCTGCTCCGGGCGATCATCAGGGCAGCGGCCGGGACTTCGGCGGCGGCCAGTTCAGCAGCGGCGGCAGTAATGGCTCCGGCGGCGGCATGGGCGGCGGCTGGTCGTGGAACGACGACAATGACGGTCAGGACGGCGAAGAAGATGCTGATTACGATGATACCGGCGAGCTTGCGATCGAAGAAGATCCCGAGAGCGCGGTTTATGCTGTCGGAAACTATGCCGAGGATCTCGAAGTCGAGCTCAGCGGCGATGACAGCAGCGCATCTTTCCAGTGGTATATGAACACCACAGACAGCAGCGAAGGCGCTTCGGCGATCAGCGGCGCGACCGGCGCGGTCCTGAGCGGTGACGACATTTCAACAGCAAAAACCGGAACAACGTATTATTACTGCGTCATAGAAAACGGTGACGGAAATACGCTCACTTCCGATGCAGCGGAAATCACGGTCAGGGAGCTCGCGATCACGGCACAGCCTAAGGGCGGTTCGTATAACGCGGGCAAGAGCGTGAAGCTCAAGGTCGATTTTGTCGGCAACGGCGATGTCCAGTGGTACAGCAGCAGCGACGGCGAGACCTGGAAAGCGATCGACGGAGCGGACAGATGTGCTTACAGAGTGAACACCGCGACCGAAGGCACGATGTATTACCGCGCTGCAGTAACGAACGGTCTCGACGAGGAGGAAAGCGGCTATGTGAGCCTGACTTCCGATACGGCGAAAATAGTTGTCACAGGTTCGGCGAGCACGGCCAATACTGTCGGCAAGCTCAAGTATAAGATCAGCGGCGGCTCGGCTGTTGTGACGAGTACTGCCAGGAGAACATATACTTCGCTGGTCATTCCGGATACAGTAACGATCGGCGGAACCGATTATGATGTCGCGGCAATCGGCGCGGGCGCGTTCAGCGGCTGTCAGAAGCTGAGAAATATTACGATCGGCGCGAATGTGACTTCGATCGGCACCAGAGCGTTCCTGAATTGCCATCGGCTCAGAACTGTTACGTTCAGCGGCACGGCTCTGACAACGGTCGGCAGCAGAGCGTTTGCACGCACTGCGCGCACGCTGCAGTTCAATATCCCGGCGGCGCAGCTCTCTGCTTATCAGACGCTGCTTGAGGACTCGGGCGTATCGCTCAATGCGAAGTATACAGCTTATTGATCACCGGAAAATTCAAAAAAGATGATATGAAAAAGTCCCCGGGAAAGGGGACTTTTTCTTTGGGTATTAGGGTTTTTAGGGTTATAGAAAAGCATTATTGCTTTCTATCGTGATTTATTTCTCAGACTCTTTTTTTCTGAGTGCCAGCGGTGTGAATGCGCCTGCAGCTCCGAGGAGCATGAGCATCATCATAAGTCCGCCGTTCCAGTTATCGCCTGTCGTCGGTGATTTGTCCGAAGCAGGTGTCGTTGTTGTTGTTTTGGCTGGTGTTGTCGGATTCTGCGGATTTTCCGGGTCCGGTGTTACAGGAGTAACAGGGACTACCGGTTTCGTAGGATCTGTCGGCTGTGTCGGATCAGGTGTGACCGGAGCCGGAGTCGGCGTGAATGTCCATGTCCCGACGAACTGAACATTGCCTGTAATATTTGCATATTCGCCCGGTGTCCATTTATTGAACGTCCAGGTTCCTTCTACCCCATCTTTTGTGCCTGCGAGTGATGTTTTTCCGGCCACATACTGTGTAGTATCAGCCGTTACTGTATCACCTTTGTGGTACTTTGTGCTGTCCGTCGGAACAGCTGCGTCCGGATGGTCGCCCTCCCAGACGTAAGTTGCGTTATATGTTTTCTGTGAAAGCTGGAAATTTAAGCGCACTGCAAACGAGTAGTCTGAATACGCATTCTTTGCCAAAGGTCCATTATAATCGCTAAGCATTGATATTACTCCGCTTGATGTTCCGTTTCCTGTCAGCACACCTATTGCACTTCTGAATGCCTCTTCCAGCTTGCCATCACTTGTACCTCTCATGTAATCGCCGTATGAATTATGTTCACCTACGATTTCTTTGCCATTTGTATCAACGGAATTGACAGTTACTAATCTATTCCAAAAGTAATCATATAATGCTGCGTTTACCTCACTGTCCATTACAAATGCACCTAATGCGTTGCCGCCAACTAAGTTATTCCCGTATGCGCCGCTCATGTCCAATATTGCTTCTTCAGGAAGATCTTTCAACGAAGCATCCGTTTTCCCCGATAAGTCAACATTATATTTTTGCGCGTAGTAGCTAAGATAATATTGAGACAACGTCATATGATGCTTTGTCAAATAGCTGTTAAGATAATTCAATATCTTCGTGTTATTGCTGTTTGAGTTGCAATATTCTGCAGCTTTTTCTCTTGTCAAATTCGCCATTTCTGCAACAGCATCGATGACAGCATTGTTTGCAACATAACGCGTGCGTGTGTAGAGCCCATATTGACTATAATTTATCATCGGCTGTCCGTCAAAGCCCTTTGCCAGTGTTCCCGTGGTATCCAGTCCGCGATAATCTTCTGTGGTGATAAGCAATGAGTTGTTAACGTATTCATAATCATAATCAGAATAGTTGATGACCTTTATCTTATATTTCACAATTGCGCCCGGCATCAGGATAACGCCGCCGTTGCCGCCGTCATTTGACGGATCAAAGTTTATATTATCTCCTTTATAACCTTTCGGAATAATATAAGTTATTGTATTGCTTGATTTGTCAAGAATGAAGTAGATGCGACCTGAATCCGTAGCCTGACTTGGATCTGTTATTTTTGAAAGCTTCCAGCTGTTGTATGTATCAATACCATTAGTATAATCCGGAGTTTTATATGTAGTATTGCCCCATTCCTCATTAATGGATTTTGCTTTCCAGATTGCATAGTATGATGTATCCGCTGTCAAAGTAACACTGCTTTCGCTGATAGCCGAACCATCCTTTGATGTGCTCCAGCCTTTGAATGTATATCCGCTTCTGGCAGGCGCTGCAGGCAGTGCTGCTGTCTGAGTTCCGTCCTCGCCGATAGTTGCTGTTACTGTCGCTGCTACATCTGTTGTACCATCATTTTTATAAAATGTAGCAACATAAGCCGGGACTTCAGGCGTCGATGCTGATTTTCCTGTCGTTCCTTCTGCAGTCGAAGTTTCTGTGTTGGAAGGAGTTTCTGTCGTTGAAGGAGTTTCTGCCGTTGAAGGAGTTTCTGCCGCTGCCGGTGTCTGCTGTTCTGTCGCTGCCGGTGTCTGCTGTTCTGTCGCTGCAGGTGTCGCCGATGTCCCCTCTGCCCCTGTTCCGTCATCTGCAAATGCCGTCTGCGGCATATACATAATGACCATTCCCAGGGCAAGGGCTGCACACAACAGCCTTTTCCTGATCACATTGTTCCCTGTTTTACCCTTAGTTCTAATACCTTTCATATAAATCTCTCCCTTTAACATTTTAGGTGCCGGCAGCAAATAAAAAAGCTGCCTCTAAGTTAAAAGGCAACTGGCTATCTAGAATTCAAAACCCAATATAAATAAAAAGAACTACCCAAATTCTTTATGTTTATGTTGTTTTACCCTAGACCCTATAGCTTTGCGACGCCGAATCACTTCGGTTGTGCTTTTAGCTAACCTAATAATACCCATTGGCAGTACCATTGTCAAGAGAAAAGTGAGTTATCATTTATATTTTTTTGTAAGGCAAAGACTTAGCCGGTCTCCTGCTCATCGCAGCGCACAAATCAACAGCCTCCTGCCATTTGCGGTACAGCAGTAAGGTCTGCCGGCCGCTTTACAGGCCTGCAGACCTCATCTAATCGCGGAATAGGGTATACAAACGGCCGGCGCCGCAGCCGCGGTCACTGTCGAGGACATCTTCGCGGCCAATGAAAAAGCCCCCAGGGTAAGGGGCTTTTTCGATGGGTATAAGGGTTAGGGTATAGAAAAGCATTTCTGCTTAACTATCATTAGTGGAAGGCCGCTTTTTTACTCGTCGCGTTTTCTCATAGCCGCTGCGAGCAGCAGTCCTGTTGCTCCGAGCAGTGCCAGCAGCATCCAAGGCGATCCGTTCCAGATGTCGCCCGTCGCCGCCGACTGCGGTGTTGTTGATGTCGTTGTTGCGGAATCTCCGCCGTCCTTCGGATTTTCCGGAGGTGTCGTTGTCGTGTATCCGTTCGTAACGGATGTGCTCACGAGAGTGCTCGATGTGATCGAAACCGCATTGCCGCTGCCCGTGACTCCGCTCGATGTGTAGTTGTCGATCCCCGGGGCCACAACATTGTAAACGATGCTGCCGTCCGCGTTCGTTTCCGCCGGATAATATGTGCCGTAGGCCAGGTTCGACCAGGTCGCCGTATTCTGAGCCACACCGTTCAGAACAGTGATCGCCTGAGTCGTCGTCCCCGCAACCTTCTGCGTGCAGTCCGCGTCACTGAACAGGGTCATATAGAATGTTCCGCTGATGAGCGTCGTATCCGCACCGTTGAGTGTCACGTTTTTCGTGACCTGCAGGCTGCCGAGTCCCGGCGGCGGTGGCGGCGGTGTCGTGTACGAATTCGTGATCGTTACCGCTGCGGTGTTGTCCTTGGCGATCTGCGCCGCGCCGTTAACCGTGCTGTAATTTATCGCCGACAGGTTGTAGCCGCTGATCGTCAGATCCGCTGTTGATGTCGTCGCGGCATTTCCGTTCGCATCGACCTCTGCCACGTAATATGTCTTGCCGACCTGCAGTCCGTTGACTGTGATCGTGTTGCTTGTGCCGTTGGTTATCGTAATGTTATGGATATCGCCTGCCCTTGTCTTGAGCGCCGCGTCGCTGAATACCGCAACGTGGAAGGTCTTGGTGACATTGCCTGCGCCCGTGACTGTCTTCGTGATGTTCAGGCTGGCGAGATCCTCTTCATATGTGTTGGTGACGGATGCCTTCGCCGTTCCGCCTTCTGTCACCGCGACACCGTTCGCCGCACTGCTGCTTATAGCAGTAATGTTGTATCCCGTGATCGCGAGTTCTGCTGTCTCTGTTGTCGCGATGTTTCCGTTCTCGTCGACTTCAGCTACATAGTATGTGCGGTCCGCCTGCAGTCCGTTGACTTTTACTGTACCGCTCGTGCCGTTTGTCACTGTAATGGCGTGGACGCTTCCGACCATTGTCGTCAGGTCCGCATTGCTGAACACCGCAACGTGGAATGTCTTCGTGATATTGCCCGCGCCCGCAACGTTCTTGGTGATCTCGAGGCTGCCGAGTTTTTTATCATAGACGTTCGTGACTTTGACCTGCGCGGTGCCGTTCTCTGTTATTGCTGCCGCTCCGCCCGTCGTGCTGTAATTTATCGCTGTCAGGTTGTAGCCGCTGACCGCCAGGCCCGCTGTTGCTGTCGTCGCCACATTTCCGTTCGCATCGACCTCTGCCACATAATATGTCTGACCCGCTGTAAGTCCGTTGACTGTTACTGTACCGCTCTGGCCGTTCGTGATCGTGATGTCGTGGATGTCGCCGACTCTTGTCGTCATTGCTGCGTCACTGTAGACCGCGACGTGGAATGTCTTCGTCACATTGCCCGCGCCTGTTACTTCCTTCGTGATCGCGAGCGCGCCCGTGATCTCTTTATATGTATTCGTTACTGTTTCATTTCCGGTCGCTCCCGCCGTCACCGTGACAGCTCCTCCGTTCGTGGAGTAAGCCTTCGCTTCGAGGCGCACGTTCTGGCTGAGATATGTTCCGACCGCATTGGTCTCCTTCACGTAGTATGTGCCCGGGCTGAGGTTTTCAAATGTCAGTGTGCCCGCTGCCGTTCCGTTCGTGATGGTGATCGTGCCTGTCCTGACCGGTGTGCCCGTGCCTTCCGCGTTATTGTAAAGCGCGATGCCGACGGTGCCGTTCATCTTCGAATCTGTGACCGTGCCGTTCTTGGCGACCGCCTTGGTCACGATTATCTTTGCGTATTCTCTGTATGTGTTCGTCACCGTTACGTTAGATCTGTTGTTTTCTGCTATAGTCGCCGCGCCGCTGTTGCTGTATCCGATCGCGGTAAGTTCATACCCCGTAACAGCGAGGTCCGTTGTCGATGTCGTTGCGATGTTGCCCTGCGCGTCGGTCTCCGCCACGTAGTATGTCGCGCCGGCGGTAAGTCCTGCGACCTCGACCGAACCGCTCGTGCCGTTCGTTACTGTGATCTCATGAACATTGCCGACTCTCTGCGTTTTAGCCGCGTCGCTGTATACCGCCACATAGAACTTCTTCGTGACATCGCCCGCGCCCGCAACGTTCTTGGTGATCGTCAGCTTCGCGAGTTTGTGCGTGTATGTGTTTGTCACTGACGCCTTCGCCGTTCCGCCTTCTGTCACCGCCACGCCGTTGTCCGCGGAGCTGTTGATGGTCGTAAGGTTGTAATTCGTGATCTGCAGTTCTGTTGTCGCTGTTGTCGCGACGTTCCCGTCTGCGTCGACTTCAGCTACATAGTATGTGCGGTCCGCCTGCAGTCCGCTGACTGTTACTGTACCGCTCGTGCCGTTTGTCACTGTAATGGCGTGGACGCTTCCGACCATTGTCGTCAGGTCCGCATCACTGTAGACCGCAACGTGGAATGTCTTCGTCACATTACCCGCGCCTGCGACATTCTTGGTGATCTCGAGGCTGCCGAGTTTCTTAGTATAAGTGTTCGTTACCGTTACCTTCGCGCTGTTGTTTTCCGCTATAGTCGCCGCGCCGTTATTGCTGCAGCTTATAGTGCTCAGGTTGTAGCCGCTGACCGCCAGCTCCGCCGTCGATGTCGTCGCGACATTGCCCTGCGCGTCGGTCTCTGCTACATAATATGTTTCGCCGACATTGAGTCCTTCGACCTCGACCGAACCGCTCGTGCCGTTCGTCACTGTGATCGTATGCACACTGCCGACCCTCTCAGTAAGAGCCGCGTTGCTGAACACTGTGACGTGGAATGTCTTCGTGACACTGCCCGCGCCTGCGACATTTTTCTCGATCGTCAGCTTTGCAAGCTTGTGCGTGTAATGGTTGGTCACTGTCGCTGCGGACTTCTGTCCCGCGCTGACTGTGACTGCGCCGAGGTTCGTGATCGTGACACTGTCCAGGCTGTAGTTCCCGAGCACTGATGTCGTGACCGCGCTGCCGTCGCTGTTCTTTTCCACGATGTAATACTCGCCCGGCTCGAGATCCGTGAACTCCGCCTTGTTCATCGCGACGCCGTTCTCTACTTCGATGTTTTTTGTACCGACGAGAGTGTTGTCTGATTTCTTGTAGAGCTCGATCTTGTATGTCGCATCAGCGACCGCAATATCGCCATCGTCGATCCCCGTTACTGCCTTCGTTACTTCGAGCGAGCCCGGGTTCGTGTAGGTGTTCGTTACTGTCTGCACCGCCGTTGCAGTAATGCTCGTGCTGCCCGCACCGTATGTTACTGCCGCGACGAGGTTGCCGTCGTTGTTCGGGTCCGTCACGACTACTTTCGCGTAGACCGGAGTCTGCGAATATGTCATGTGCGTGTCGCTGCCCGCCTGTTCGGTGATCTTGTAGATGTACGTTCCCGTCTCATCATAAGCCACCGAACCGAATGTCGCCGTTCCGCTGTTCTGGCACGAAGCCTTTGTGACAGCCGGGAGGTATTTCGCAGCGTTGCCGCTGACTGCCTCGATGTTGAAATTGAAGATCTCGGATCCGCTGTATGTCCCGCTGACCGCTTTCTTCACCTGCAGCGCCGCGTTCGCCGGCACCCAGTTGTAATAGTTCGTGACCGCCTGCACCGTTGTCGCAGTGCATGTGTCCTTGCTTGCTCCGTACGTTACTGCCGCCTGGAGAGAACCGTCTGTGCTCTCGCTCACGACCACCTTCGCGTAGACCGGAGTCTGTGAATAAGTGATCCCCTTGACCTTCTGCGTCGGTATTACTTCACTGATCTTGTAGTAATACGTTCCGGCAGAAGTATACGTGATGTCGCCGAATGACTTTGTCTCGCCGTTCGTGCAGGAAACTTCCGTGTCGGCCGGGAGCGGTGATGCCGCTTCTCCCTCGGCGTTCGCGCTTGTGAGCACGAAGTCGAACGAGGCGCTGCCGCTGTAATTCCCGCTGACGAGTTTCTTTATTGCGAGTGATGCCTTAGCAGGCTTTTTTTCATATGTATTAGTAACAATGACATCCTCGGTCTTTCCGAGTGTGCCGATGTCGATATGGCTGAATTTGCCCTGATCCATCTGGATGTACAAAGCGCCGTCGGTCCCTGTCGTGACGTATGCGTGTGTCGCCAGGTTCGTACCGTTGCTGGCGGTGAAGATATCGAAGCCCGCAGTGTTGCCGATGAGAGCCGTTGTGAATGTATGGAACTCGAATTGACTGCTGCTGTAGTTTTTCAGGCTGCCGTCGTTAGCCTGCAGTACAGATATGATCTGGGACGCGTCATATGAGCCTTTGACCCAGACCGAGCAAAGCCCGCTTGCCTGCTTGACCGCGAAGAAGAAGTTCGCATCATTGGAATCAGCGATCTTTATCTTGGAGCTTGTCGAACCGATCTTGCTGACGAAATGCACCGCGCTCGCCGCAGAACTTCCGCCCGGGATCGTTACTGCCTGAGCCGCGCTTATCGCTGTCAGGTTATAGCCGTCGATCTGAAGATCATCAGCCTGATCCGTCGCGCGCTTGCCGGTGCTGTCGACTTCGGCGACATAATATGTTGCTCCGGCCGTCAGGTCATAGACCGACACGCTTCCGGAAACTCCGTCTTTAATATTTATCGTATAGATGCCGCCGACTCTATTCTTGCACGCCTTGTCGCTGAATACTGCGACATAGAATGTCTTCGTGATATTGCCTGTGCCTTCGACTTTCTTGGTTATTTTCAGGCTTGCATCCTTGACTTTATAGCAGTTCTTGATCGTACATGTCGCTGCTGCATCGCCCGTCGAAGCGACCTGTACAGTCTGCGCGCCGAGCGTCGAGCCCGCTGTCTCAAATTTATATCCGTTTACGTTAAGTGATGATGTGTCGCTCGCTGTAATAACATTTCCCTGCGCGTCGGTTTCCGCGACGTAGTAAGTCTTGCCTTTCTCGAGGCCGCTCCAGGTAACGTCGTTATCTGCTTTGCCGTCCTTGACATGTATCGTCTTGGTCGCGTTTGCTGTAACGGCCTTTGTCTTGCAGTCCTTGTCGGAGAAAAGCGTCACATAGAAGTCCTTGGTCATCGCTTCCGCTTCGTCGGAATTGCCGGTGATCTCTACGTTTTTCTTTACTGTAATACTGCCTGTCGTCGGGATCTTGCCCTTGAACGGGTACCAGTGGAATTCGAAACCGGTATTGAGTCCGTCCGAGCTGCCGATGATCGCGTTCCCGTTGACATTGCCGCTGCTGAATGTGAATGCCGTGTCAGGAGCAAGCAGTGATCCGAATATCGCGACCCCGTTCGTGAAGTCGGCCGTCTCTGCGTCAGTAATGTTGAAGAGTGTGGTCGTGCTCATCGAGCTTTCGCCCCAGGCCTGCGACGAATGTTCAATCGTCGGGAATCCGGAAATGTTGACGATGTTCGTGGCTCCATCTTTGTGCCCGTTCTGGTCGATCGTGATCTTGACATCGATCGTATCAAGCGTCGTCGTTTTTCCGTTTGTGTCCGTAACAGTCATGCCCTTCTTGATGTTGAAGATGTTGAGCGAATCGCTCGTTTCCTTCAGCGTCAGATTCTTGGCACTCGCATCATAGACGATATCGCTTGTCGATACCGTGCTTGCGCGCGACGCCAGATCCTCGTTCAGAGATTCCATCGCCGCCTTGGCTTTTGCGAAATATTCCGAGACATCGCTCGAAGAAAGACTGATCGCCGTAGTTGCCGGTGCGGTCGAACGCGCCAGGTAGCTGCTTGTCTGTTTCACCACTTCAGTACTGTTTTTGTACAGATCCTGCAGTTCGGCGTACTGATTCGCATCGCTGTTTTTGGTAATGCTCGCATCGCTTCCGCCCGGAAGTGAAACAGTACCCGCAGCCGCCACGTGGCCTTTCGCTGACAGATAACCATTCACCGAAAGGCTGCCGCCGACCAGCAGACTCGTCGAGTCGATGCTGCTGCTCTTCCACCCCGATCCTATCGAAAAGCCCTTTTGGACATTGGTGAAATCGCCCTGGACCGCGACCGGTCCCTCGACATCAACAGTGTCCTTGCTGCTGCCGAATATCAGCGCGTTCCAGTTCGCCGCGGACCCGAGAATATTGTCGTCAGTCCCGCTGCTCCAGTTCAGCTTGTTGAAATCCACTCCCCAGCCGTCGGTTTCGGAGCAGACATAATCGGAACCGCTTACAGTTCCGGTTGTTCCCGCGAATGCCAAAGAAGGCATATACATAATTACCATCGCAAGTGCTAATGCGACAGCTGCAAGCCTTCTGGGCAGTTCGTGCCCGATAAATAATTTCCTCATATTAGTGACCTCCCTAACGTATCCCTGAATTCGATGGGATGCGGCCCTGCATATCCGCGCTGATATATCACGGCACCGCACCGTTTCCGGCACAGGCGCCTGCCCGCAGTCGCTGTAATGCAATAAAAAAAGCCGCCCTAAATCGTTAAGGCAACTGGCTATCTGAAGCGTCACACAAATATATTATCCTAAAAGTTTACCCTCTCACCCTTAGACCCTATAGTTTTGCGTCGCCGAATCACTTCGGTTTTGCTTTTTACAGCTTCATCTTATATTACAATTACCTCACGTGTCAAGTGATTTTTCAGACAATATAGGCGGGAAGTGCAAAGTTCAGATCCGGCAGCCGGGATCATCGTCCCCGTGCCGGCCATAGTCAGACGGTGAGAAAGTCCGCCGGCACCCGCCCGGCGTCTTTCTTCTTTCTCCCGGACAGCAGAAAGCCCGCTCCGATCCCGGAGCAGGCTTTATCATCTTTGTATGGCCGTCCTTTTCTGCGCTAGATCACGAGTGAAGGCGGGTTGTACATTCTCGCTTTGAGTTCATCATTCAGAGAGTAGAGTCCCTTCGGGTCTGAGCCGTAGAGCTCGTACTTCTTGATGAGGTCGTCCGCGTTCTGCTCTTCTTCGCCCTGTTCTTTGACGAACCAGTCGAGGAACTGCATCGTGCGGTAGTCCTTTGCCTTGAATGCCGCGTCGTAAATATTGTGGATAAGGCTCGTTACGTACTGCTCGTGCTCGAAGCCGAACTTCAGCGCGTCATCGTGCTTCTTCATTACTTTATCAGGCCTGGCGATTGCTTCATAAACGACCTTGACGCCGTTGTTCTGCAGGTATTTCACCATCAGCTGGGCGTGGTCCCTTTCTTCCTGTGCCTGGATCTCGTACCAGTTCTGGAATCCGTCGAGATTCACGTCTGCATAATATGACGCGAAATCAAGATAGAGATACGCCGAGTAGTACTCTTTGTTGACCTGATCCTGCAATAAGTCGATTACTTTTTTATCTAACATTTCTTTGCCTCCTTTGAAATAGTTTGTCTTTTTTTCTGCATGCAGCGCGGACTGCTATCATAATGCTGTCTTCAGGACCGCAGTTCTATGTAGTCGAGAATGAGCTGCACTGCGCCGTCCTCGCTGATTTTCGAGCTGTTGATCGAAAGGTCGTAATTATGATAATCGCCCCAGACCTGACCGGTGTGATAGTTGTAATAATTCGCTCTCGTCTTGTCCATGTTGGCCATGATCTTCCGCGCATCCTCCTCGGTCAGACCGTAGACCGTCATGGCGCGCTTCAGCTTGTCTTCTTCGCCGGCGTAAATGAATACGTTTGTCACATCCGGCATGTCACGCAGTATGTAATCCGCGCAGCGGCCGACTATAACGAAGCTTTCTTCTTCGGCGGCCATTTTTCTGATGTAGTCGAACTGCGCCATGAAGAACTGTTCGTTCGCCGACAGGTATTCGGAATTTGTGCCGGAGTTTGCGGAGAATGCCATTGAAAGAGCGTAGAGGAAGCCGCGTTTTGATTTCGACTCATCTTCTTCGATAAGTTTGCGCGTGAAGCCGCTTTCTCTGGCGATCTTGTCCAGCAGCTGCCGCTCATAATACGGCACGCCCATGGCTTTAGCCAGGCGGTTGCCTATTGTCCTTCCGCCGCTTCCGTATTCACGGCTTATCGTTACGATCTGCTTTTTCATGATGGGATCCCTCCGTAATGTGATTCTTCCACGTAATGTGGTTCTTCCCCGTAATATGATTTTTACCCTTTATTGCGGCGTTCAATCAGGCCTGCTGTTCCGGCTGTTCAGTCGTGCTTTACTATGCTGCCGACATCTCTGCGGTAATGTGCGCCTTCGAAGGTTATCCTTTTCGTGTTGTCGAATGCTCTGGCGCGCGCTTCGTCGTGCGTTTCGCCCATGCACATGACGCCGAGGACCCGGCCTCCGTTCGTTACTATATTGCCGCTTTCGTCGAACTTCGTGCCCGCGTGGAAGACCACGCAGTCGTCGTCGACATCGCCGAGGCCCGAGATCACTTTGCCTTTTTCGTACGAACCCGGATAGCCGCCCGACGCGAGAACGACCGTTACTGCACGCTTATCGCTCCACTTCATGTCGACATCGGCGAGTCTGTTGTCTCTGACCGCTTCGAATATTTCACAGAGATCCGTATCGAGACGTGCGAGCACCGACTGGCACTCGGGGTCTCCGAACCTGTTGTTGAATTCTATTACTTTTGGACCGTCCTCCGAGATCATGAGGCCTACGAAAAGCACGCCCTGGAAATCGAGTCCGTCCTCCCGGAAACCGCGGAGAGTCGGCTGGAGTATTTCATCCATTATACGCTTTTCAAGTTCCGGGGTGAAGACCAGACTCGGGGAATATGATCCCATGCCGCCCGTGTTCGGCCCTTTGTCACCGTCGAAAACACGTTTGTAGTCCTGAGCGGATTCCATCGGAACGATAGTGTTCTCGTCCACGAAGCAGAGCATTGACGCTTCGACGCCGGTCAGGCATTCTTCCACGACGACGAGGTCGCCCGCTTCACCGAACTTCTTCGATCCCATCAGCTCTTCGATGCCGGCCGCCGCTTCATCGGCGTCCTGAGCGATTATTACGCCCTTGCCCGCCGCGAGCCCGTCGGCCTTCAGGACCATCGGGAACCCGTAGATACCGATATCCGCCGTCAGGCTTTCCTTGTCCGTGTATTCTTTGTATTTGGCCGTAGGAATGTTGTGGCGCGCGAGGAAGCTCTTGGTGAATGACTTGCTTCCTTCGAGCTGCGCGCATTTTTTGTTCGGTCCGAATGTCCTGATGCCGTGTGCTTCGAGCGCATCCACGATACCCATCGAAAGCGGGACTTCAGGCCCTATTACTGCCAGATCGATCTTTTTTTCATATGCGAATTTTACTATTCCGTCGATGTCTTCCGCGTCTATGTCCACGCACTTCGCGTCCGCCGCTATCCCGGCATTCCCCGGAGCGCACCAGAGTTCATCTACCTTCGGGCTCTGTTTAAGCTTCCAGACTATTGAATGTTCACGGCCGCCGCCGCCGACTACCAGTACTTTCATTTTCTATTCCTTTCCGTTCCAGCAATATGTGCACAGCTTGCATTCAGGCACTGCGATCGCCTCGATCAGCTTGTCGAGATCCTGGAACTTCAGACTGTCGAACTGCATTTTTTCCTGAATGAGGTCAACGAGCTTCTGATGCTTTTCCGTGTGGCTGTCCGCGTATTCCTGCAGCGTCGCCCAGGTCGGAGTCTCGCCTTCCTTCAGGCCCTCGAGTTCGTTGACGCATCTTCTGGCTATAAGTTCGTTGTCGCTGACGCTCCGCGAGAAGTTCAGATATTTGCAGCCGAACATTATCGGCGGGCACGCCGAGCGCACATGTATTTTCTCCGCGCCGTTGTCGATGAGATAAGACACCGTTTCGCGCAGCTGTGTGCCGCGGACGATCGAGTCGTCGACCAGCACGAATTTCTTTCCGTGTATCAGCTCGAACACAGGCACGAGTTTCATCTTCGCGATCAGATTTCTGACGTTCTGATTCGGAGGCATGAAGCTCCGCGGCCAGGTCGGCGTATATTTTATGAGAGGGCGCGCATAAGTAATGCCCGATTCCCCCGCATATCCAAGCGCATGCGCAACACCGCTGTCAGGCACTCCCGCGACATAATCGACATCCATCGGCCCGTCGCTTTCCGCTATCAGAGCGCCGTTTCTGTTTCTGACATCCTCTACGTTCTGCCCTTCGTATGTAGCCGGAGGATAGCCGAAGTACGACCAGAGGAAGGCGCAGATGCGCATCTCTTTCTGCGGCTCGACTACTGTTTTTTCCGACTCCGCCTGAATGAGAACGACTTCGCCCGGTCCTATGTCGCGGACGTGATGATATCCCAGATTTATGAACGTGAACGACTCCGAAGCCGCGCACATCGATTCGCCGTCCTTGCAGCCGATGATGAGCGGCGTCCTGCCGAACTTGTCTCTGGCCGCGTACAGGCCCTCTTCAGTGAGGACCAGCATGGTCATCGAACCGTCGATCTTCTCCTGAACATTTCTGATGCCGTCGACGATCGAATCCTTTTCGGATATCAGCGAAGCCACGAGTTCGGTATCATTGATGCCGTTGCCGCTCATAGACATGAAAAGCCCCTCGTTCTTGCCGATGATCTCGTCGACCAGTTCTTTCTTGTTGTTGATCCTGCCGACAGTGGCTACTGCGTAGAAGCCCTGTCTGCTCTTTATAGTCAGCGGCTGCGGATCTCCGTCCGACAGCGCGCCGATGCCTGCTTTCCCCTGCATTTCCGCCAGTTCCGAATCGAACTTGCTCCTGAATGCGGCATTCGAAATACTATGGATCGAACGGTTGAATCCGTCGTCCTGCAGTATGCACATGCCGCCGTTTTTTGTTCCGAGGTGTGAATGATAATCGGTTCCGAAGAACACATCAGTCACACAGTCACTTTTTGAAATAACCCCAAAGACGCCGCCCATTACTTCTCCCTCGCTTTCTCTATCATCCTGATAGCCGCCGGCAATATAATATGTTCCGTCTCGAGCACTCTGGCCGCGAGATCTTCAGGCGTATCGCCCTCGAGCACAGGCACATGGCTCTGGAGAATGATATTCCCCGAGTCGATGCCCTCGTTCACGTAATGCACGGTCGCGCCGCTCTCTGTATCGCCCGCTTCGAGGACCATCCGGTGCACATTCATGCCGTAACAGTCCTTCCCGCCGTGCTTCGGCAGGAGCGCAGGGTGTATGTTTATTATCCTGTGATCGTATTTTTTTATGACCTGAGGAGCGACGATGCTGAGATACCCCGCGAGCACTACCAGGTCTGTATCCTCTTCAGCGAGCGCTGCCGCCACCGCGTTCATACGCTCGTTCATGTCCGGATAATTCGCTTTCGTGATCGCCTTTACCTTTATGCCGTGCTTCTCCGCGCGTTCCGCCGCGCCGATCCCGTCCTTGCCCGCTATGAGCTGGACGATCTCGCTGTCCTCCAGATATCCGCTCTCGACCGCATCGATGACGGACTGGAAATCAGTGCCGCCGCCGGACGCGAGTACGCTTATGCGCATCTTACTCATGGATGATCACCTTTTCGGTATCCGAATGTACCGCCTCTCCGATGACCTGCGGATCCTCGCCCGCTGCGCGGAGAGCATCCATTACTGCATCCCTGTCTTCCGCCGCGGTGAACATCATCATGCCGATGCCCATGTTGAATGTCGAGAACATTTCCGTCTCGGTGATCTCGCCGTCGCGCTGTATGACGCTGAAGATCGGCGGGATGTCCCAGGTTCCTTTTTTGAATGATGCGGCAATGCCTTCCGGCAGCACTCTCGGCACGTTTTCGTAGAATCCGCCGCCGGTAATGTGGCAGATGCCCTTGATGTCGAAGTTCGGCACGACCGCGGCGCATTGTTTCGCGTAGATCCTTGTCGGACGCAGCAATGCTTCTCCCAGCGGCTCGTCGAGTCCTTCGACCATCGTGTCGACGCCGTATCCCATCTGTTCGAACAGTAGCTTTCTGACCAGCGAATATCCGTTGCTGTGGATGCCGCTCGAAGGGAGTCCGATGATGACGTTCCCTTCTTCGATCTTTGCTCCCGTGATCATCTTGTCTTTATCGACGATGCCGACGCTGAAGCCGGCCATGTCGTATTCGCCTTCGCCGTAGAATCCCGGCATCTCAGCTGTCTCGCCGCCGACCAGAGCACTGTTGCCCTGCAGGCAGCCTTCCGCGACTCCCTTGACGATATCGGCGATCTTTTCCGCCGTGACTTTTCCTGTAGCTATATAATCGAGGAAAAACAGCGGTGTCGCGCCCTGGCAGAGGACGTCATTCACGCACATTGCCACGCAGTCTATCCCCACGGTATCGTGACGGTCCATCATGAATGCGACTTTGAGTTTTGTGCCTACGCCGTCCGTGCCGCTGACCAGTACGGGTTCCTTCATGCCGCCCGGCAGTTTATACAGGCTGCCGAAGCTTCCGAGTCCTGTCAGGACATTGTCGCTGAACGTGGCCTTCACGTTATCCTTCATGAGATCAACGGCGCGCGCGCCTTCTTTGGTATCGACTCCCGCGTCTTTGTATGTTAGATTTGCCATTTATTTATCCTTTCTTTCCGGTAGTTCCATCGGGTAATCACCTGTGAAACAGGCGGTGCATACATTATCACGTCCGAGACCTATCGCATCCGTCATGCCTTCCACGCTGAGGAAGCCGAGCGAATCGGCTCCTATCATGCCGCACATTTCCTCTACGGAATATCTGGCGGCCATCAGCTGTTTCTTTTCCGGCGTGTCAATGCCGAAGAAGCACGGATCTGTAACAGGGGGGCAGGCCACTCTCAGGTGGACTTCCTTCGCCCCCGCGTCTTTCAGCAGCCGCACTATCTGTCCGCTCGTCGTGCCGCGCACGATCGAATCGTCCACCATGACGACTCTCTTGCCTTCGACATTCTCCTTGAGAACGTTGAGCTTCAGCCTTACGCTGATGTCTCTCATTTTCTGGTCAGGCTGGATGAACGTCCTGCCGACATATCTGTTCTTGATGAGCCCGATGCCGAAAGGAATCCCCGACTGCTCCGCATATCCCATCGCGGCGACATTGCCGGAATCCGGCACCGCGATGACAACATCGGCTGCCGCCGGCTGCTCCTTCGCTAGGTTCCTGCCGCACTCGTGGCGCGCAAGATAAATGCTCCTTCCGTCCATGACGCTGTCCGGACGCGCAAAATAAACATACTCGAACGAACATGTTTTTCTCGTGTTTCCGAAGTCGAACTTCATGCTGGAGATCTCGCCGTTTTCTATGGTAATGATCTCTCCCGGATCTATGTCGCGGACTTTTTCCGCGCCGAGCAGGTTGAAGTTGCATGTCTCGGAGGACAGCACATATCCGTTCTTCGTCTTTCCGAGCACCAGCGGTCTCAGTCCCAGCGGATCGCGCACGCCGATGAGTTTCTCTCCCGAAGTAATAACAAGTGCGTATGCTCCTTTGGCGATTTCCATCGTTTTGGCGATCGCGCCCTCGATGTCTCCGTCTTTGATGTTTCTGGCGATATATGCCGCGAGGACTTCTGTATCGATAGTCGTCTGGAAAAGGTAACCCTCTTCCTGCAGTTCATCTCTGAGAATATTCGAGTTCACGAGATTCCCGTTGTGTCCCAGCGCTATCGCGCCGCCCTTGAAGAACACTACCAGCGGCTGCGCATTGCCCGCAAGGCTCGCTCCCGTTGTCGAATATCTGACGTGTCCAATGGCTATATCCCCCTGCATAGTCCTGATCCTGTCGTCCGAAAATACTTCCTGGACAAGACCCATTCCCTTATGGTAATCGATATTGCCGTATCTGTTGACCGCGATCCCCGCGCTTTCCTGCCCGCGGTGCTGCAGGCTGTGGAGCCCGAAGTATATGTCCCTGGCGATGCCGGCATCACCGGGAGAATAGATCCCGATGACCCCGCATTCATCATGGAAATGATCGTCGTCTCTCAGCATGCGGCTGAGGTTGTTCATCTCTTCTGCCATATTAATTCCTTCTATCTCTCAAGCTCCGCATCGATCTTAATGATGTCTTCTTCCTGCTTCTTCTTGAAATCTTTCATCTTCTGTCTCAGCTCAGGATATTTTACGCTCAGGATCTGCACCGCGAGATAGCCGGCGTTTTTCGTTCCGTCTATCGCGACTGCAGCCACAGGTACGCCCGAAGGCATCATTACTGTAGCCAGAAGTGCGTCCATGCCGTCGAGCGCAGCCGATTTCATCGGTACGCCTATCACCGGGACAGGTGTGTTCGCCGCCACGAAACCCGCGAGATGAGCCGCCATGCCCGCGCAGGCGATTATTACTTCAACGCCTCTGTCCTCGGCCCCCGCCGCGAATTCGACCGCCTGAGCCGGCGTTCTGTGCGCCGAAATGACTCTGACTTCTGTTTCCACGCCGAAATCCTTCAGGACGTCAACACACTTTTTGACCTGATCGTAATCGGACTTGCTGCCCATTACTACTGCTGCTTTCATTTCAATACCTCTTTTATTCTTTTCTATTTGAAATAATTAACTCCGGATTCGAAGATCTTCATATCTTTCTCTCCCGGTACATTTTTATAGACGTTTCTGCCGATACGCTCCGAGTGTCCCATCTTGCCGAAGACTCTGCCGTCCGGGCTTGTGATGCCCTCGATTGCGAACTTCGAATGGTTAGGGTTGAACTTGATATCCATCGAAGGCTTGTCGCTGAAGTCAACATACTGCGTAGCTATCTGTCCGCCGTTTCTGAGCTCCTGCAGGATCTCGTCGCTGCAGACGAAATTGCCTTCGCCGTGCGATACCGGTATCGTGAATGTGTCGCCGACTTCGCAGCCTGCGAGCCACGGTGATTTGACAGAGCCGACTCTCGTTCTCACGAGACATGATGCATGGCGTCCGATCTTGTTGTAGGTCAGCGTCGGGCTTGTTTCCTCCATCGGTCTGATTTCGCCGTAAGGCACGAGACCGAGTTTTATCAGGGCCTGGAATCCGTTGCAGACTCCGAGCATGAGTCCGTCTCTGTTATCGAGCAGATCCTGAACGGCTTCGCTGATGAGCGGGTTCCTGAATACGGCAGTAATAAACTTCGCCGATCCGTCAGGTTCGTCTCCTCCGCTGAATCCGCCCGGGATCATGATGATCTGGGACTCTTTTATCTTTGTCGCGAGTTCGCTGATCGATTCGACCATAGCGAGTTCGTTGAGATTTCTTATCATGTGTATGTCGGCATCCGCTCCGGCTCTTTCGAACGCGCGCTTCGAATCCATCTCGCAGTTCGTGCCCGGGAACGCCGGTATCACTACCTTAGGTCTGGCCGTCTTTATTGCCGGCGCCTTGCCGTATCTCATCTCATAGCTGACCGCGTCGACATTGCCTTCGCACTTGTCCTTCGCGTCCGCATATCTGACAGGGAATACGCTTTCGAGCGGGCTCTGCCATTTCTTGATTGCTTCACTGAGACCGACCTTCTTTTCAGCGCCGTCGACAACGAATTTCATAGCCGCCTGATCAGCCGTTTCGCCGATGACCTTGTAGCCGATCCCCGCGAAGAGCGCATCCGCGTCTTCCTTCTTCGGGATCTCGAGGATCAGGCCGCCGTATCTCGCGTCCGCATATTCTTCACTCGTGAGATCTCTGACATTGAAGCCGATCTTGTTGCCGGCCGCCATTTTGAACAGCGTCATAAACGCGCCGCCTCTGCCGATCGTGTCGGCAGCGAGGACTTTTCCGTCGGCTATAAGCTCGCTGACTTTGTCCATGCTGTTTCTGTAGGCTTCGAAATCTATCATCTTGTTTTCATCCCATACCGCAGGTACGAGGACGATCGTGCTGCCGCATTTCTTGAACTCTGTGCTGATGATCCTGTCGGCATCGGCAGCGCAGACCGCAAACGACACGAGTGCCGGCGGCACGTTGATGTCTTCAAATGTTCCGGACATCGAGTCCTTGCCTCCGATCGCCGGGATGCCGAGTTCCTTCTGCACTTTGAGCGCGCCGAGAAGAGCCGCCATCGGCTTGCCCCACATAACGTCCGAAGCCATTCTGCCGAAGAACTCCTGGAATGTGAGACGTACTTTCTTTCTGTCTCCGCCCATGGCAACTATCTTGGTGACCGAATCGACCACGGCATAAACCGCTCCGTGGAACGGCGAGCATTCCGCGAGATGCGCATCATAGCCGTAGGTCATGAGCGTGGCTGTATTTGTTTCGCCTTCCGTAACAGGGAGCTTGGCAGCCATTCCTGCTTCAGGCGAAAGCTGATATTTCCCGCCGAGCGGCATGAGCACTGTGCCCGCGCCGATCGTCGAGTCGAATCTTTCTATGAGGCCCTTCTTCGAACAGCAGTTGAGATCCGTAAGATATCTCTCAGGGTCTTCGTATGCTTCGAAGTCCGCGAAATCCGCTTTGCCCGGGATCTTGACGACAGCCGCCTGTCTGGCGCCGTTCGTGTCGAGGAACGCTCTCGAGAGGTTCAGCACGATATGGCCTCTCCATCTCATGGTGATCCGCTTCTCTTCCACTACTGCGGCCACAGTAGTTGCTTCGAGGTTTTCCGATGCCGCGTAATCCTTGAATGCCTTCTCGTCCGCCGCAGTAACGACGACGGCCATTCTCTCCTGTGATTCGGAGATCGCGAGTTCTGTTCCGTCGAGTCCCTCGTATTTCTTCGGCACGAGATCCAGATTGATCTCGAGTCCGTCCGCGAGTTCGCCGATAGCTACGGAAACTCCGCCCGCGCCGAAATCGTTGCAGCGCTTGATGAGCGTCGCGACTTCTTTTCTTCTGAACAGTCTCTGTATATTTCTTTCGACAGGAGGATTTCCCTTCTGTACCTCGGCTCCGCATGTTGAAAGCGATGCCGTTGTGTGCTTCTTCGATGAGCCGGTAGCTCCGCCCATGCCGTCGCGTCCCGTGCGGCCGCCGACGAGTATTACTACATCACCCGGCTGCGGCTCGCTCCTCTTCACATGGTCCGCAGGCGCAGCGCCGATGACAGCGCCGACCTCCATACGCTTAGCCACATAATTCGGATGATAGACTTCATCAACAAGTCCCGTCGCAAGTCCGATCTGGTTGCCGTACGAACTGTAGCCGTGAGCCGCGCCGATCGTGATCTTCCTCTGCGGCAGTTTGCCCGGACGCGTTTCCGCAAGCGTCGCTCTCGGGTCGGCCGCGCCTGTGACTCTCATCGCCTGATAGACGTAAACTCTGCCCGAAAGAGGATCTCTGATCGCTCCGCCGAGGCAAGTCGCCGCGCCGCCGAAAGGCTCGATCTCAGTAGGGTGGTTATGCGTCTCGTTCTTGAACATGACGAGCCAGTCCTGCTTTTCTCCGTTGATGTCGGCCTTTACCTTGATGGAGCAGGCGTTGATCTCATCAGATTCGTCGAGATCGTTTGCCAGACCTTCCTTTTTTATGTATTTCGAACCGATCGTGCCCATATCCATGAGGCAGATGTCTTTTTTGCGGTCGCCGTAGACCTCGCCCCTTATATCCATGTATTCCTGGAACGCTTCCTTGACAATATCTCCGTACGGGCCGTCCTCGAAATACACGTCGGTCAGCGTCGTGTTGAATGTCGTGTGTCTGCAGTGATCCGACCAGTATGTGTCTATGACCTTGAGCTCAGTAATAGTCGGATTTCTTTTTTCTTCTTTTGCGAAATAGTCGCGGATGAAAATGATGTCGTCGCGGCTCATCGCAAAGTCCAGCTTCTTCCTGTACGCCTCGATCTCGTCATCGCTCATCTTTATGAACCCTTCGACTGTCTCGACATCCTCAGGTGAATCATACATCACGCTCAGCGTCTCCGGCTTTCCGAGATCCGCCTCCTGCGAATCGACAGGGTTGATGCAGTAATGCCTGATCGTATCAAGCTCCTCATTTGTGATCTCCCCTTCAAGTACAGTAATGCGCGCAAATTTTACCGTCGGGTCTGTACCCGGCTTCATAAGTCTGATGCACTGCGCCGCGGAATCCGCTCTCTGGTCGAACTGCCCCGGCAGATATTCCTGCGCAAAAAATTTCACAGAACTCAGATCTCCCGGCATAGTCTCGTCGTATGCCATATCGATCGACGGTTCTGCGAACACTGAATATTTTGCTGCTTCAAATGTCTCCTCATCGAGTCCCTGGACATCATACCTGTTGATGATCCTGACTCCGGTAAGTCCCTTTATTCCGAGGTTAGTGCGGACGTCTTCATAAAGACCCTGCGCCTCGACATCGAAACCTTCTTTCTTCTCAACGTAAACTCTTCTTACCATTGTTTCGCCTCTCTCCCGGCTCTTCGCCATGTAAAGTTCGTGTTTTTAAGTTATTTTCCTACGTATGCGAATTAATAGTATCACATTTCCCGGCTATTTACAGTAAAAAGGCGGTCTAATTAAAAATAAAGTTCGGCATGTACCGAACTTTATCAACTTCTTGTGTTTTAAGATTCGTAGTTTTTGCGCAGTCCCTTCAAACTGCCTCCCGGCGCCGGCCGACTTCCCGGCTTCGCGGTTTCAAACACCGCCCGATCCCGCTTTCGGCCTCCGCTACACGAGCCTTCTGATCGTGACGATCTTGCGGTAATCCGCTGTGCCTATCGTGATGCCGGCTTTCGGGTTAGCCGCATTGATCATCTTGTCGTTCCCGATATATATCGCAACGTGGCTGCCGTAACAGATCAGATCCCCCGCGGCCGCCTCATCGAGCGACTTGATTTCTTTGCCGTACGCTTCCTGCGAGTATGAGTAATGCGGAAGCTCGACTCCGAAGTGCCCGTAAACGAGCATCGTGAATCCCGAACAGTCGCAGCCGTCCGTCAGACTCTCGCCGCCCCAGACATACGGATTTCCGAGCCATTTCATCGCATACTCCACGACCTTCACGCCCGTCGCGCCGCTGTCCGGATCGACCTCGATCCCTTCAATATCCTTCGTCCCCCTGAGGACGACCTTTGTCTGCGCCTTCTTCGTGACCTCCGTCGAAACCACATTCTTCTCCGTGACCTCGCCGTTCACCGTCGTAATGGAGGACGTCACTTCCTGCTCGCCGTCGCTGCCCTTCTCCGCGATCTCTTTCGTGCCGCGGTAAAGCTTGTCGGTTTTGATGACCTTCGTCTTGTGTTTTATAGCCTGCGTCTCCGTCCCTATCGATTTAGACTCGACCTTGACAGCCGGCTCCGCCTGTGTCTTGTTCAGACTGACAATATGCCTGACAGCCGCCTCCGTCGAAACTATCGGAGTTTTTCCGCCGGCTGAAAGCGGCAGCTTCTCAAAAGTCACCGATGTCGTGACTGTCGCCGCCTGTTCCGCCGCCACGTCTTTGCAGTAATACAGTTTCAATCCGGTAACGACCGCCTGCGCCGAATCTCTCGACGCCACGACCGCGAGCTGCTGCCCGTCTGCCTTTATGACATACGGATCATAGACACTCATTGCGTCCTTGTACAGCGCGTGCACATCCTGCGGCGCCGCCGCCAGCATAAGTGAAACCACCATTACTGTCGAGACAGCAAAAGCCAGGACTCTTTTGAGCCCCGTTCCGCCTGCCCTGTTAATGTGCTCTGCGTTCTGAAGCGAACGTTTCTTTGTACTTTTTCCCGTACTTTTTTCAGAAAATTTCTCTGAACTTTTCATCATGCTTCTCATGTAAGTCATATTCTTCCCGTTCTCCCCGCTGTGTACCCTTTTGAAAAAAATGTCAAAAATGCCTGATTTACGCGCCTTCCGGCGCACCCCTGTAAGACTTATAGTTTAACGCCATATCCGGCCTGTGTCAAACCGGGTTCCGCATTTGCCATGACATCGCGCCGGGCCGGCATAGCGCTGATTTTTGGTGCAAATATTGCCTTTCCGCTTATCTGCACCACGGTTTACCGGGCTACAGCGGTTGAGCGTTCGCCCAGCGGGCGTTTTACCTTCCGCTCACGCAGCGAGGGCCTTCAAACGTTGAAAAAGGTGGTGCAGATTTCGGCTTTTCGAAAATCCGCACCACCTTTTCCTCATTTCATAAAATAGTGAGGAAAACCCCGGGGCGATCTGCGCAGGCAGGGATCGCCGCCGGGGGTTTTCTTCATCCTTTGGACCTGCGCTTTACAGGTGCAGGTCTTTTTTGTTCTTATAGGCATCCATGATTTTGACGCCGAGGTTTTCATCATTTATTGCGATGCCGCCGGTGAGCACGCCGTCTGCAGTGTAGAGTCTTCTGCAGATATTTTTGTCAGGTTCGTTCTTTTCTTCGACTTTGTATTCTTTGCCGCCGTTGCCGACGTCGCCTACTGCGAATACTTCGATGCCGAAGCCGGTTAAGGCGACGGCCGGAACGATATGCTCGTATTCCTCGTCATCTCCGACTGCGTTGATGCCGGCGATGCGTCCCTGGTCCAGGCTCTGGTTCCACAGTCCGTACGATACGCCGGTGAAAGCGGCGCAGTCGCCGGCTGCATAGATGTCCGGGTCGCTGGTGCGCATGCGGCTGTCGACTTCGATGAATCTGTCGCCTTTGAGTCCCGCGTCGAGAGCCATTTTTACATTAGGCACTGTACCGGCCGAGATTATTACAAGCTGTGCTTCGACTTCTCCGTCCTCGAGCGTTACGCCGCTGTCGGTGATTTCCTTAGTTTTTGCTCCGGTGATGATCGTTACGCCGGATTTTTCAGCAGCCGCCTGCAGAGTTTCCGCTGCGGCCCTGTCGAGCTGACGGTTCATGACGTAGCCGCCGTTCTGCAGGATCGTGACTTTTTTGCCTGCTCTTGCGAGCTCCCAGCCGGCCTCCAGACCGAGAACGCCTCCGCCTATTACTGCCACACTGTCGATCTCGTCGAGACGCGCCTGTATCGCATGCACGTCAGAGATCTTTCTTATTACTTTAACGATATCCTTGTCGGCGCCGGGGATAGGGATCACATTGCACTCCGAACCCGCCGCATATATAAGTTTATCATATTCTCTCGTTTCGCCATTGGAAAGAGCAACCGTCTTCGCCGCCGCATCGATCGAAACAGCCGAAACTCCGAGCGTAGTCTTTATCTTTTTTTCGCCGTACCAGTTCGGCTGCTGTACATAAAATTCATTCGACTCCGGTTCTGCGAGCAGGCCCTTCGTGAGCATCGGTCTATTGTAGCATACGACATCTTCATCCGAAATGATCTCGATGCCGGCAACGTCATTCCTCTTTCTGATTTCGTCGGCTGCCGTCAGTCCCGCGATACCTCCGCCTATGATGACGAATTTCAGGTCGGCGCTGCTGCTGAACTCTATCTCCTCGATCGTTACTTCAATGAAATGTTCAGGTCCCTTGCCGCAGACCGGACATGTCTCCGGCGGTGTATCTCCTTTGATGACCGCTCCGCAGACGTCGCATTTCCAAGCCTTAACTCCTCTTTTCTTTCCCGGTATGATCATTACTTCTCCTCGCTTTCTGTCTTATCCGATCTCGCAGTGTGTGCGGTTCCGCTTGGCCCGGTAGAGCGCATCGTCCGCGCGCTGGTAAAGCGTTGTGAACGTGTCCTCCGGCCCGACTATCGCAGCTCCCGCGCTGAGATCCACTTTCAGCCCTCCGGCCTCGAATTCCGCCATTGCTCTGATGACATTTTCTCTCGCTGCCGAATATCGTTCTTCGATAAAATTATTATGCACCGTTCCGATGTAATAAACAACAAATTCATCGCCGCCGAGCCTGCCGATAATGTCGGTCGATCTTCTGAACGCCTGGTGCAGGGCATTGCCTACGGCAGTAATAACACCGTCGCCCGCGACGTGTCCCATCGTGTCGTTCACGGATTTAAAATTATCCAGGTCAAAGATCATAAATACCGCATTCTCACGCGACTCGCTGTTTCTCATGATCTCCTTGATCTTGTCAAAAGTGGCGCGCCTCGTGAGCAGTCCGCTCAGACTGTCCTTGTCCGCGCGCAGCACAAGCTCGTCGTGCGCCCGCACCTCGTCATCGATATCGTCGATCCTGCCGACCACCCTGACCACATCACCGGCATCATTCGTTACTGCGGTAAAAAACACCCTGCTCCAGATGTACCTGCCTTTGAAAAGATTGTGTCTGAAGTCGAACGTCCCGCGCCCGCCCACAAGCGTCACCTGCCTGAGCTTCCCGAGATACATTTCTTTGTCCGCAGGGAAAATATTTGTGCTGTCGGCAACATGATCCATATATCTTTCCACACGATACTGCCTGGTCCTCTCGCCCGGAAACGAGACCTCAAACACATTCGTGCCGGAAACGGGATCATAATCAAATGTAATGGAATGCTCGCTCTCGGCCAGCAGCCTGAATCTTTCGAGCTGCCGTCTGACCTCGTTTTCCGCCTCGACCTCCGCTGTCTTGTCCACGCACATCATGACCGCGATCCGGCGGCCGTCCTCTGTTTCCGCGACAGTCCCCGAAATATTGACCCAGAAAAATGAGCCGTCCTTTCGCAGGAGCTTGCATCTGCCGGCGTCGATAGAATGTTCACCGTCCGCCGACCACACCCGGCCGGCGCTTTCCGCAAGCCGTCTGTAATCCTCGTGGCTGACCAGGCCGACCATATTGCCTCCTGTACTTTTCACCAGGTCCTCCGCGTTCTCGAAGCCTCCGATCTGCGCGAAGTGATCCTCGCAGTAATATATCGGCGAATTGTGTTCGCAGTATACGGCGATTATCCCGCCCTCAATGTATCTGTCGGTCAGCCGCTGCTTCGCCAGTCTTATATATTCATCCATGCCGGCGGCCGCGCGGTTCACCGGTTCGTATATCACTCTGTCGCGTATCTCCTGCAGCGCAAAGGAATAAATAGCAAGTTCCCCCGCTCTGCCGACGAAGCACATCCTGATCTCGACCAGCATGATCTGTCCTCCGACATGCTTCATGCTGCATATCACCACTTCCACCTCTCTGCTCGCCTCGGATCTGTCGCAGGCCGCGAGCAGCTTTACGCGGTCCGCATCCTGGATGGAATTGCTCAGATCGTACTGACCGTCGAACAGCATCGAAGGATCGGTCCCGGTTATTTCATAATAACGCCGGTTGACTCTGATCGCCGAAATATGACTGCCCTCGCGTTCAAAGATACCGACACCGCCGGGCACGCTTTCGAAGATCATATTCGTTGAACGCCCTGATTCCCAGATGCTGTCTATATCGAGCTCGCTCAGCTTCTGATATGCGACATCCAGGGATTTTCTGCCCTCGCGCTGTTCCAGGTAATGTTCGAAATCCTCTTCAGACAGCGGTTTCGAAAAGTAATCCCCCTGCACCAGGTCGCAGCCCGTCTCCGCCAGGAACTTGATCTGATCATCGGTCTCCGCGCCTTCGGCCACGACCTGCGCGCCGAGCATTTTCGCAGTACGGATAATACTATTCACGATATTCCCGGGTCTTCCCGCATTTGTGCCCAGGTCTTTTACCAGCCCGCGGTCGATCTTGATGATATCGACATCGATATCCCGCAGCATGCCGAACGATGAAAACCCGCTCCCGAAATCATCGAGCAGTGTCTTCACGCCGCGTTCCCTGATCTTGTCGACAAACACTGCCAGCCTCTGCGGAAAATCCAGATAGGCCGTTTCCGTGATCTCGACATTGAGTTCTCCCGGTCCGATTTCATATTTATCCAGAAGGGCAATGAACTTTTCCGCGATGCCCTGTATGTATAAATCAATGCTCGACATATTGACCGACAGCCTGAGCGCGCGGCCCGTTTTCTCCCTGACCTCTCTGATCATTCGGCAGGCCTGCTCCCAGACATAAACATCCAGCTTAGTAATAAAGTAATTATGTTCAAATACCGGAATAAAAGAGTCCGGCGTGATCGTCCCCATGGCCGGATTTTCCCACCTCACCAGCACCTCGGCTGATACCGGAGCGTGTTCCGACAGGCTGAACACCGGCTGAAAGAAAAGTTTGAATTCACCGTGTGCAAGAGCGTACTCCATGCGTCCGGCTATTTCGTGTTCGAGCGCAATGCCGTTCTGGAGTTCGCTGTAATACATCGTTCTCTTCAGATAATTTCCTTTGACCGCATCGAGCGCGCTTTCCGCGCGGTCGCGCATGGCATGTATCCCCATATCGTTGTCTTCGATCTCATACAGACCGAAATGACTGATAGCCGTGTACTCGATCTCGTATTCCGACAGGTCGATAGGCGAGCAGGACTCGAGATAATCCGCGTCGACGAGCTCCGTCGGCAGGCAGGCGGCAAAATGATCGCCGCCGATCCTCGAATATGTACCGCTGCTGCCGCAGTATTCCCGCAGCCATTCCGCGACTCTTCTCAGCACAATATCTCCGAGACGCGTACCGAACATATCGTTTATCGCCTTGAATTTGTCTATATCAATAGAAATGAATGTGTATTTTACATCGCGGTTCTTACTCAGCATCTCTACTGTTTTAGCAATAAAAGTCTGCGGGTCATACAGGCCCGTGAGAATATCGTGCCTTGATCTGTATACTCTGTCTTCCATTGTCCACCCTGAAAACTGTTCTGAGCAATATGATTTTTTTATTATATACCAAATCTATGCAGAATAGCAAAAACGACAAAAAAACAGCACCGACCTCGTCTGAACACTTCGACACCAAAGTTTCCATCCTTAACGCTTTAAACTCTCACCGGATTCTTCTGCCGCACGTTCAAAATATTCATCGGCAATTTCAATAGTTTTTTCTGATCCATGAGTTCACGCGGTACTTAAGGTTTCCGCTTTCTGATTCACCCCCGCGGACCTCCGCGGCCAGGTAGTTCGAGATTTTGATCGGTACTATCTCTTTTGTATTTCTTTTTCATTTGACATTTCTGGCGGGCCCACCCTCTTTCTTGACTTCTCCGCCCCAGCCTTCCGGCAACCTGCAGGACTTCTTCCCGTCCTGCCGGGGTTCAAAGTTTAATCATATTTTAAAAGCTAATCGGGGATCTCTCCCTCGCTTTGCTCTTCTTTGTATCATTATATTAGCACAGGGACCGGGGTATTTCAAGTGATATTTTCAGAAAATTTACTTTTTTTATCCGCGTCTATTTTTTCCTTTTGCTTTCCGCTTCCGCCGATCCTCCGAACCTTTTTCGAGTGTATTTACATGCATATATTTTCTTTTTTCAAGCTGTGTGTTATAATCCTACTATTATTTGCAAATGAACAATTCGGGAGGTAATCATGTACTCATTCAACGAAATCAAAACAGCTGATCCTGAGATAGCTGAAGCTATTCTCAAAGAGCTCGAGAGGCAGAATTCGCATATCGAGCTCATTGCATCTGAAAACTGGGTAAGCAAGGCCGTCATGGCGGCTATGGGCAGCCCTTTCACCAACAAATATGCTGAAGGTTACAGCGGCAAGAGATATTACGGCGGCTGCGAAAATGTCGACATCGTCGAAACCCTTGCGATCGAAAGACTGAAGGAACTCTTCGGATGCGAATACGCAAACGTGCAGCCTCATTCGGGCGCACAGGCCAACATGGCGGTCTTCTTTGCAGTACTAAAGCCGGGAGACACATTCATGGGCATGAGTCTCGACCAGGGCGGACATTTAAGTCACGGATCCCCTGCCAACTTCTCGGGCACATATTTCAACTGCGTGCCTTACGGCGTTGATGAAAACGGCATGATCGACTACGACGAAGTCCTGAAGATCGCGAAGGAATGCAGACCGAAGATGATCGTCTGCGGGGCAAGCGCATATGCGAGAAAGATCGACTTCAGCAAATTCAGAGAGATCGCCGATGAAGTAGGCGCTGTTCTCTTTGCGGACATCGCTCATATCGCGGGACTCGTTGCGACAGGTTATCACATGAGCCCTGTGCCTTACTGCGACATAGTTACATCGACTACCCACAAGACTCTCCGCGGCCCGAGAGGCGGGATCATTATGGCTACAAATGCAGCGAATGAAAAATTCAATTTCAACAAGGCAATATTCCCGGGCATCCAGGGCGGACCGCTCGAGCATGTGATCGCTGCCAAGGCCGTATGCTTCGGAGAAGATCTCAAACCTGAATTCAGGGAATACGTCGGACAGCTCTGCTCGAACGCACAGGCTCTCTGCAAAGGTCTCATGGACCGCGGCGTAGATATAGTTTCGGGAGGAACTGACAACCACCTTATGCTCGTGAACCTCGTGAAGTCCGGCAAGACGGGCAAAGAAATGGAGAAGCTCCTGGACGAAGCGCACATTACCTGTAATAAAAACACTGTCCCTAACGATCCGCAGTCACCGTTCGTCACAAGCGGGCTGAGAGTCGGCACACCTGCCGTCACGACGCGCGGCATGAAGGAAGATGACATGGCGAAGATCGCGGAAGCAATCGCGCTCTGCGTCGAAAGCGAAGCGAACAGGGACAAGGCCCGTGCTATCGTGAAGGAACTCACGGATAAATATCCGCTGACGGATTTCTTCCCGGCATAGGAATGGAGTTTTAGATGCTTGCAGAAAAAATGAGACCGTTCCTCGGCGGTTCATCCGCAATCCGCAGGATGTTCAACGAGGGCGAAAGACAGCGCAGGGAATTCGGTGCGGAGAACGTTTTCGATTTCAGCATCGGCAACCCGAATGTGCCTGCTCCGCCGGAGGTGGCGGATGCCGTCAGGTATGAGCTGGACAATGAAGATCCCGTTTTCCTTCACGGCTATATGCCGAATGTCGGATATGCGGATGTACGCAGAGCGATCGCAGACAGTCTCAACAAAAAATTCGGCGCATCGTATACAAAGGAAGATATAGTGATGACTGTCGGTGCGGGCACAGCGCTCGTACTGACATTCTGCACGCTGCTTGACGAAGACGATGAAATAATCGTCTTCGCTCCATATTTCCTTGCTTACGGCAATTACGCGGCGAATTTCGGCGGGAAACTCAAAGTCGTTCCGGCCGACACTGAGACTTTTCAGCCCGACCTCGCAAAAATGGAATCTCTGATCGGCCCGAGGACGAAGGCTGTAGTAATAAACTCCCCGAACAATCCCGCGGGTGTTATTTACTCTGCCGCCACTCTAAAGGCTCTCGCGGAAATCCTCGAACGCAAACAGCAGGAACTGGGGATCTCTATCGCGCTGATATCCGACGAGCCGTACCGTGAACTCGTTTATGACGACAATGTCGAAGTACCGTTCGTGCCTGATTATTACCGCAATACGATCGTCGAATATTCGTATTCCAAGACTCTGTCGCTCCCGGGCGAAAGGCTCGGCTACATCGCGTTCACGCATGATATGGACGAAAAGGACGACCTCGTTGCCGCAGCGGCGGCCGGCATCGTCAATCTCGGGATCACGAATGCACCGTCGCTTTTTCAGCGTGCAGTAATGCGCTGTCTCGATGCGAAGGTCGATATCGGAATATACAAAAAGAACCGTGATACACTGATGGCAGGGCTCTCTGAAATCGGTTATGAATTTGCCAGGCCGCAGGGTGCGTTTTACCTTTTTATCAAAACACCGCTTGCGGATGACGGAGCATTCTGCGATCTCGCGGCGGAACACCACATACTCACGGCTCCCGGCTCGGCGTTCGGCTGCCCGGGATACGCCAGGATATCCTACTGCGTCGCCTATGACACGATCGTGCGTTCCCTGCCGGCGTTCAGGGAAGTATGGGAAGCGGCCGGGGAACAGAAGAAAGCTGAAGTGATCTCTCATGGAGTATAAAAATATTATGATCGCCGGTCTCGGCGCACTCGGCATGATTTATGCAGACGCGCTGGAAAGAGTGCCGGGCGTTAAAATCTACGGGATCGTCGACGAGGCACGCAGAGAGCGTTACGCAAAGGACGGCCGCATGTTCAACGGCGTGCGGAAAGACTATGAGTACATTACCGCAGGCAGCAGCGTGGCAAAGGCCGATCTCGTGATCGTCACGACCAAGTCCTCCGGACTCAGCGCGGCGCTGGATGAAATGGCCGGCGTCATCAAAGACGATACTGTCATCATTTCTTTCATGAACGGGATCAGCAGCGAACGCATCATCGGGGAACGGTTCGGCATGGAGCATGTCGTCGGCGCTGTTTTCCTCGGTCATCCGGGGCAGAATACGAACGGCTCCGTGACGCATGACGGGATCTTCAAATCATTTATCGGCGAACTCGAAGGCGCCTCACGCTCCGAGCGTGTAGATGCTCTGGAAAAGCTGTTCGCCGGTGCCGGTCTCGATATCAGCGTTCATGAAAATATAAAATACAAGCTGTGGTCGAAGTTCATGATGCTCGTCGCCTTCAATCAGCCGACAGTGCTCTACAACTCCGACTGGACTCCGTACACCCGCATCCCCGGCGGCATGGATCTTTCGGCCCACCTGATGGACGAGGTCGCCGAAATCGCCAGGAAACTCGGCATTGCCGGCACTGACCGCATGATAGCCGAGAACCTCGAATTTGTCAGGGAATCTCCGGCAGCGACAGTCCCTTCCATCTACCAGGACTTCATTGAAAAGCGTCCGATGGAGGTCGACATACTGTCCGGTGAAGTCGCCCGTCTCGGCGAAGAGCTCGGTGTACCGGTTCCTTACAACCGTGCTGTAATGGATATTCTGAATGTCCATAACGGGAAGCTTAAGCTCTGATAATGCAAAATCCGCCCGCGGGCGGATTTTTTTCGTCATTTTACTTTCTGTGTAAGGCCGCACCAGACTCTGGTAACTATGTCGGCCCTCTGGGCAAGGTATTTCATGGTAAGGCTGTTCTGCCTGCGCCACTCCCTCATAACGGGATTCGAAGGCGTAAGTCCGAGTGAAATATCCTTCACGATCACCGCAGCCCTGCTGCTGATCACTTCGTCCTTTTCCTTTAAATACTCCACCGGATCCACTCCGTCCTTCACGCACGCATACACGAACTCTTCCAGTGCATCGATTATCATCCTGTCGAAGGCCGGATCAGATACATCCTTTCTGCAGTGATATATATCCATCGTATCATATTTTTCAGTCGCATAATCCAGTTTCCCCTGGTAAGCCCCTCCGAAAATCAGTTCCATTTTCTGCCTCTCATCTTTCCCCATTCACTCTTTTTCATACCGCGCGGACATGCTTCTGCCGCGTGTTCTCTGCCATTTTATTTAAACCGGTATCTCATCCCGTACGAAAATTCTTCAACGCGGTCGCACCGTGATGCGAGATCGCGTTCCAGAAGCGCAAGCCCCTTGCGGAAATATTCCACGTGGTCGCGGCTCCTGTCGAGCACTCCGGCGTTGTCCATGCGCCGTCCCGTACCGCTGAAGATGTAATGCCCGATATAAAGCGTGCTGCGTACATTCTGCGCGAATGTCTGAAGATCTTCTATTACCCGCCCTGTCGCGAGCACATCGAACGATTCGCCGCCCGATTCGCCGTAACGTCCGCCGGCTTCATCAGTACCGAACATCTCATTGCGCAGCAGCGATGTGATGCTGTCAACAATGAAGATCGCGCGGGTATCAGCCTTATCCAGCAGGCTGCATATGTCTCTTTCGCACTTCTCGATCCTGAATCCTCTTGAAGCATAATGCTTCTCGCGCATAGTCTGTGTCGTACTCTCTTCGTAATCCTGCGGACTCAGCGTCGAGACATAACAGAGAGGGACATCGAACACATCCCCGGAAAGCTTTGCGACTTCCTCGGCACGTTCACGCATGCCGTTATTATTACCGCCGACATAAAGAAATTCCATTACTCGGCCTCCGCTGCTCTCTCGAGCCATTCGCGCCCGGACGCGATCTGGCGGCGTACCTCCGCAGGCGCTGTGCCTCCGTAAGAAACGCGCGCATCGACGCAGGCAGTAATGCTGATGTCTCCGAGCATGTCTGAACTGATGCGGCTGTCGATCGAAGCCAGTTCGCTGTCAGTCAGATCTTCAAAATCGCAGTCCCTGTTCTCGCACATCTTGACCATGTTCCCGACAATGTTGTGCGCCTCGCGGAACGGGATGCCCTGCTTTGCGAGATGCTCCGCGATATCCGTCGCATTCAGGAAGCCCTTGCCGAGCTGATCCGCGATCTTGTCCAGACGGAACTCTGTCTTCTCTATCATCTTCGCGAGGATCACGAGGGAATCCTTCCACGTATCGACCGCGTCGAACATGCCCTCCTTATCCTCCTGGAAATCCTTGTTATACGCAAGCGGCGTGCCCTTCATTACTGTAAGCATCTGCATCAGATCGCCGTAGACCCTGCCGACCTTGCCGCGCAGGAGCTCAGCCATGTCCGGATTTTTTTTCTGCGGCATGATGCTGCTGCCTGTGCAGAAGCTGTCGTCGATCGCTATGTAGCTGAATTCCGAACTGTTCCAGAGGACACATTCTTCTGCAAATCTGCTGATATGCATCATCGATATCGAAGCCGCCGAAAGCAGTTCGATCACATAGTCCCTGTCGCTCACAGAATCCATTGCATTCTCTGTCGGAGCGAAAAATCCCAGTTCATACGCCGTTGCAAATCTGTCTATAGGCATCGTAGTCCCCGCAAGCGCGCAGGCCCCGAGCGGGCAGTAATCCATTCTCATCCAGCAGTCGTCGAGTCTCTCGAGATCGCGCTTGAACATCTGAAAATATGCCATCAGATGGAAGCCGATCGTTACCGGCTGCGCATGCTGCATATGCGTGAATCCGATCGTGATCTTGTCGGCATACTGCTCCGCCTTGTCCAGCAGTACGTTCTCGAGAAAAACCAGATCTTCGCGCAGTTCATTTATTTCTTCCTTGGTATAAAGCCGCATGTCGACCTGAACCTGGTCGTTCCTGCTTCTCGCCGTGTGGAGCTTTTTGCCCGTTTCGCCCAGCGCCTCGATAAGCGCACTCTCCACGCTCATGTGGATGTCTTCGTTCTTCGCAGAAAACTCAAAGTCACCGCGGTCGATCCTTTCTTTGATCCCGCCCAGACCGCGCACGATGTCGTCACGTTCCTCTGCAGTAATGATCCCCTGCTGCGCGAGCATGTTCGCATGTGCGATGCTTCCCCTGATATCGCATTCATACAGCCTCTTGTCGAATGTTATTGACGCGTTGAATTTTTCAACGATTTCGTCCATTCCTTTTTCGAATCTGCCGCTCCACAAATTTGCCATTATAAACCTCTTTCCATTTGCTTATTTTTTCGTAAGATTGATTTTATCACAAAAGTGGACTTCTGCATAGTATTTCAACGTGTGGAGGCGGCGTCAGAATTTCCAAATGATGCGGCCGCCCGTGCAGCCGGCGATGTGCCCGGCAACGCGGCAGGCAGGCGCGTAACTGTACAAATTCACTGCGATATGCTATTATTTTAAGGTATTTGACATTTAAAAGGGGGCAGCGTCAATGAAAAAAAAGGCACGCGGAAGTATTCTGCTGCTTATCACCTCGCTGATCTGGGGCACCGCATTTGTTACTCAGAAATCGGGGATGGATTATATCGGGCCTTTCACATTCAATTGTATAAGAATGCTGATCGGTTCTCTTGTGCTGCTGCCTTTTCTGAAGCTCGGAAAACAGCCGGGCGCCGATTCTCTGCTGCCTGACGAAAAGCGAAGACAGACCCGCATGATGATACGCGGCTCACTGGCCTGCGGCATCTTCATATTCCTCGGCACGACACTGCAGCAGATCGGCCTGATATACACCACCGCGGGAAAAGCCGGATTTATTACTGCACTGTACGTCGTCATCGTACCGCTGTCGGGGATATTCATGCACAAGAAGATACGCCCGACGCTGTGGCTGTGCGTTGCCCTCGCTGTTATCGGACTTTACCTGCTCTGCGTCAAGACCGGATTCAGGATACAGTCGGGAGATCTGCTGATGATCCTCGGATCGTTCGCGTTTGCGATGCAGATCCACGCAGTTGACTATTACTCCCCGAAACTCAATCCTCTGATGTTGTCGTGTATGGAGTTCCTCATTTGTGGTATAATATCGTTGCCGTTCATGTTGATTTTTGAGCAGCCGTCGATCGGACCGATCATGTCGTGCTGGCCTCAGATATTATATACGGGCGCCCTGTCATGCGGCGTCGCATATACTTTGCAGATCATAGGGCAGAGGAACACGGACCCGACGGTGGCATCACTGCTGATGTCGCTCGAATCGGTTTTTGCCGCCATCTCCGGTGCGCTCTTCCTGAGCGAACGAATGACGGGCAGGGAACTTATTGGCTGTGTGCTTATGTTCACAGCGATAATTTTGGCGCAGATGCCTCCGCTCGATGAGCTGAAGGCGCGCCGCGGAAAGGAAGCATAATAATGGCAGAAGTAACAAGAGATCAGGCGTGGGCACTGCTCACAAAATATAACAAGGATGAATTTCATATCAGACATGCATTGACAGTCGAAGGAGTAATGCGCTATCTGGCGGAGAAAATGGGTTTCGCGGAAGATGTCGATTTCTGGGGAATAGTCGGTCTGCTTCATGATGTGGACTTCGAGGAATGGCCTGAGGAGCACTGTCAGAAGGCTCCTGAACTTCTGGCGGAAATAGATGCGCCTGAAGATATGGTGCATGCGATAGTCAGCCACGGCTACGGACTGGTTTCCGATGTTAAGCCGGAACACGAAATGGAAAGATTCCTTTTCGCGTGCGACGAACTGACCGGACTTATTGGTGCAGCGGCACTCATGCGTCCGTCGAAGAGCGTTCAGGACATGGAAGTCAAATCGCTCAAGAAAAAATTCAAGGATAAGAAATTCGCAGCGGGCTGCAGCAGAGATGTGATCCAGCAGGGCGCTGACATGCTCGGCTGGGAACTGCCCGAGCTTTTCGAGGAAACGATCGAAGCCATGCGCACATGCGAGGACAGCGTGAACAAGGCAGTTGAGGAGTATGAGGCTCAGGCATAATGCCGGAGCCGCAGCTAACCGCACAAGGAGGACCTAACATATAATGGCAGTGTATGATTTTAAAGAGCTGCAGAACGGCAGCGACATCCGAGGTATCGCACTTGAGACAGGATCCGGCGAAAAACCCGATCTTACCGAACGTTCGACCGACAGAATAGGCAAGGGTTTTCTGCTCTGGCTGAGCCGCAAAACCGGCAAGGCTCCGGGGGAGCTCCGTATTTCGATAGGCCGCGACCCGAGACTTTCGGGCCCCGATCTTCAGAGATGGCTTACGAATTCGCTCGTTCCCTACGGTGTATGTCTTCTCGACTGCGGTCTTGCAACGACGCCGGCGATGTTCATGTCGACGGTTTTCCCGGAGTTCGCATGCGACGGTGCAGTAATGATCACCGCCAGTCATCTTCCTTATGAACGCAACGGTTTCAAATTTTTTACACGCGGCGGCGGTCTCGAGAAGACCGACATTGCACGTATTATAGAATATGCCGAATCGGATACTCAGCTTGCCGGTCTCGGACAAACAACAAACGACATGGGCTATGTCATCACCGGCGGTCATATCGTTTATCCCGCGCACAGCGCCGATCTCATGACGGCGTATTCCGCGCATCTTAGAAAGCTTATTACGATGTCGCTCGGATTCTCCGGCGGCGAAAAGCCTCTTGAAGGCCTGAAAATAGTTGTCGATGCCGGCAACGGCAGCGGCGGGTTTTACGCGCGCGATGTTCTCGAACCTCTCGGCGCGGATATCGGATCGAGTCAGTTTCTCGATCCAGACGGCAATTTCCCGAATCACATTCCGAACCCTGAAAATCAGGAAGCAATGGACAGCATACGTCTTGCAGTAACAGCCAACGGCGCGGATCTCGGTCTTATTTTCGACACTGACGTCGACAGATCGTCCGCAGTCGCATCGGACGGCCGCGAGATTTCGAGAAATGCGATCGTCGCCCTGGCCGCGGCTATTACTGCCAAAGACGCACCGGGCACGACTGTCGTTACGGACAGTGTGACTTCGGATCATCTCACTGATTTCATCGAGGGTCTCGGGCTGAAGCATCTGCGCTTCAAACGCGGTTACAGAAATGTGATCGGCAAGGCGATCGAGCTTGAAAACGAAGGAACTGACAGTGCACTCGCGATCGAAACGTCGGGGCACTGCGCGATGAGAGATAATTACTTCATGGATGACGGCGCATATCTTGCAGCCAGGATCGTGATCGAAGAAGCACGCATGCACAGAGACGGAAAATCTGTGAGCGACATGATCGCGGATCTTGTCGAACCGGCTGAAGCGGTCGAGTACCGCATGCCGATCGACTGCGGCGATTTCAGAGAATATGCGCAGAAAATACTGGACGATATCAGGGCATGGGCGAACGAGCAGAAAGATATGACTGTCGTCGAGCCCAATTACGAAGGCGTACGCGTTTCGTACGATGACGGCAAAGTGAAGGGCTGGTTCCTGATCCGTATGTCGCTGCACGAACCCCTTATGCCGATGAATGTCGAATCGGACAGCGCGAGCGGCTGCGAAGCAATGATGCTGAAGATCAAGCCGTTCCTGAACAGGTATGATCACCTGAGTCTCGCATAATGCGCAGACGGAGGTCATTCGCAAATATATGACACCGGGATGAATGAGGTATTACAATGAGTGAGAACGTATCTCACGGCGTTGTGTCGTGCGCCGAAATGAAGGAGCTCGAACGTGCAGCTGATGCTGCCGGGCTCAGTTTTTACGACATGATGGAAAACGCGGGCAAGGCGGCCGCGGGCATTGCTATTTTTATGTGTCCGAGCATATTGTCAGGCGGGACCACTTATGTTTTCGCGGGCAGCGGAAACAACGCGGGCGACGGTTTTGTGCTCGCGCGCATTCTCAAGCAGAAGGGCGCCGATGTCAAGGTGGTCCTTGTATCAGGCGAGCCGAAGACAAAGAATGCCATCGCTAATTTCAAGCTTCTGAAGAAAATGGATATTGAAGTGCGGGTCGGGGTCCCCGATATGATAAGGGCCGATCTTATTGTTGACGCTCTTTACGGCACAGGCTTCCACGGCGAGATGCGCAGTGAAGGCGCTGCAGCTGTCGAACTGATCAATTCTGTCAGGGACGCGAAGGTTCTCGCGCTCGACATACCGTCCGGACTCCCGGGCGATGTTCCGTCCGGCGTTCCGGCCGATGACGGAGCCGATGCCGGGGACGATGCACGCGGATTCAGCCTCGGGCAGTCGGTCATTGCTTCGACAACTGTCACATTCCATGCGAAAAAGCAGATCCACGAATACAGAGATGCCCTTGACAGGTGCGGCAATATAATAGTCGCCGATATCGGTATCAGCGACGTATTATGATCGGTAATGCAGCCGCTGCTTCTGTACGGCCGCGTCTTTAACTATATGCGCGTTTTATTCCAGCACAAGATACACCGGGCAGTGATCGCTGCCCATGACTTCGGTCATGATGCCGGCTTCTTTTAATCTGCCTTCCAGCGCTTTTGAAGCCAGGAAATAATCGATACGCCATCCTGCATTTTTTTCGCGTGCATGGAATCTGTAACTCCACCAGGAGTAAATGCCTTCTTCGTCAGGATGGAAATATCTGAATGTGTCAATAAACCCCGCGTCCTGGAGCACCGTCATCTTCGCGCGTTCCTCATCCGTAAAGCCCGCATTTCTGTGGTTCGTCTGCGGATTTTTGATGTCGATCTCTTTATGCGCGACATTCATGTCCCCGCACACCACGACCGGCTTTTTCGTCTCCAGTTCCTGTAGATATCCGCGGAAATCATCTTCCCACTCCATCCTGTAATCCAGTCTTCTGAGCTCGTTCTGCGAATTCGGCGTGTATACATTCACAAGATAGAAATCATCATACTCGCAGCATACGACGCGTCCCTCGTGATCGTGCCCGTCTATTCCTATGCCGGTGCTCACCGAGACCGGCTCTTTTTTCGACAGCGTCAATGTCCCGCTGTATCCTTTTTTATCCGCGCTGCACCAGTATTCGTGATAGCCTGCCAGCGGCACTTCCGCCTGGCCTTCCTGCATCTTAGTCTCCTGCACACAGATCACATCCGGATCCGCCTCCTGCACGAATTCCACGAAGCCTTTGCCCATGCATGCGCGAAGCCCGTTCACATTCCAGGAAATCAATTTCATTACTGCCGCCTCACTTTCTCGACAGCGCGTCGATGTAGCCTGCCGCCGACAGTGCCGCGACATTGCCCTCGCCCGCAGACTTGACGTACTGATAAGGGGTGCCTGTAATATCGCCTGCCGCGAAGAAGCCCGGTATGTTCGTGCGCATCCCGCGGTCGACCTTCACGTGATTGCCGTCGAGTTCGAGTCCGCCGATGATTTTGTCAGGCGCAATGCTGCTTCTCAGAATGAAGACCGCGTCTTCTTCAAGTCCGGTGCCGTCTCTGAGGATCAGTTTTTCGACCTTGCCCTCACCCTCTATGCTCCCCGGCTGTGCACCGCGGATAATGTTCATCTCGTTCTGCAGCGCCGGTTCCTCTTTGTACAGCGGAATGTAGTCGACATTTACGCCGATCGATGCCAGGAAATCCGCTTCGCGCTCTTCTTCCTGCGCATATGCGAGGACTGCCGCTTTTCTGCCCCGGTAGAGCATGCCGTCACAGGTCGCGCAGTAACTCACGCCGCGCCCCAGAAGTTCGTCTTCACCCGGCAGCGGCCTGCCAAAGCTGACGCCGCTCGCCAGGATAACCGTTGTCGCTTCATATACGTCCGTATCGACGGCCATGCTGAAGTAATCTCCCATGCTGTAAATGCTCCCGACTTTTCCTTCTGTTACCCTGATGCCCATCGCCTCGAGGTGAGCGTTGAAGGCCGCAGCAATTTCTTCGCCGCTCTGCCCGTAAAATCCCGGGTAATTGTTTATCTGATGCGCTTTCGACAGTTTTTCACTGACCGCAGTGCTTCCGAAAAGCATAATGCTGCGTCCGCGCGCCGCCGCTGTAATAGCCGCCGACATTCCCGCCGGTCCGCTGCCGATGATCGCAATATCTGTTCTTTCTGCCATAATTCTGACCTCCATATTGAGCTGTCCCGCTCTTTATTATTACTGTACTATTGTACCACAGACAACGCACCGGAAACATAAAACGTGGCGATCCGTATCCGCAGTGGGGCAGGACGCGGATCAGGAATGTGGCGTGTCCCGTCGTCCCGGGAATGTGGCGTGTCCCCGGAAATGTGGCGTGTCCCCGGAAATGTGGCGTGTCCCCGGAAATGTGGCGTGTCCCCGGAAATGTGGCGTGTCCCCGGAAATGTGGTGCAGATTTTCAAATTATACTGATCTGCACCACCATTCACTGGGCTGCAGCGGTTGAGTGACCGCTCAGCAGGAGTTTTCGTCTCCACGCCGCCGATGAGGGGCTTCAAACGTTGAAAACCGTGGTGCAGATTTGCGGATCACCCGGATCTGCACCACGGTTTCCTCATTTCATCAAAAAATGAACGCTCCTGAGAAACCAGGAGCGCACTCCATTAGACAGAAACCGGCGCGGCGCGGTACAAATCGGCCCGCGCGCCGTTTTCATTCATACCGAAAAAAGTCTCCCGCATGATGCGGAAGACTTTTGTTTCGGTTTTGTTTGCCCGAGTAATGATTATCTCTTGCTGAACTGTGAAGCTCTACGAGCTTTCTTGAGTCCGTATTTCTTTCTTTCCTTCATTCTCGAGTCTCTTGTCAGGAAGCCTGCTGCTTTCAGAGGTGCTCTGTAAGCTTCTGCATCTGCCTGGCATAAAGCCCTGGCGATACCGTGTCTGAGTGCTCCTGCCTGTCCTGTGTAACCGCCGCCTCTAACTGTAGCGATAACGTCGAACTTGCCGTCGCATCCTGCGATCTCAAAAGGTCTTCTTACCTCTCTCTTGACTATCTCGAGTGCGATATAGTCGTCGAGCGGTTTTTTATTGACTGTGATTTCGCCTTTGCCCGGGATCAACCTGACTCTAGCTACTGAAGATTTTCTTCTGCCTGTGCCGAAATACTGCATTTTTGCCATTGTTCAGTTCCTCCCTTCTAAAGTTCAATCTTTTCAGGCTTCTGAGCTGCATGATCATGCTCAGGTCCTGCATATACCTTGAGTTTCTTGTACATCTGTCTGCCAAGTCTGCCCTTAGGCATCATGCCCTTGACTGCGTGACGTACTGCTTCTTCAGGATGCTTTTCCATCATCTCTTCGAAGCTCGTCTCTCTGAGACCGCCCGGATAGCCGGTAAATCTCACATACTTCTTGTCGTGTCTCTTCTTGCCTGTTACAGCAACTTTTTCTGCGTTGATCACGATGACATAATCTCCGCAGTCTACATGCGGTGTGAATGTCGGTTTGTTCTTGCCTCTGAGTATCGCTGCGATCTGCGCCGCCATCCTGCCGAGAGTCTGACCCTCTGCGTCGACGAGATACCACTTGCGTTCTACCTCCTGAGGCTTCTGAATAAATGACTTATCCATTTTCCTTTTCCTTTCTCCCTACTCGGTTCGCCTGCGAACGTTTTCGGTACTGCCTACTCGGATCCGGCGTGTCGTTTCCGGCCGCCTGCAGATCGTGTTCGGCATAACTAAAAATTGCTTTAGCAGCCTCGGTATCCGGGCGTGAGAACCCTGCCTCGGCTATTGCCTGCCGTTTTCACACGGCAATGAATATTTTACACGTTCATGACGCGTTTGTCAAAGAATTTCGCCGCCCGACTACTTGATATCGATGATATGGAAGACTTTCTTCCCCTTCTGGATCAGGAGCTTTCCGTCGTCGTCGAATTTATCTGCAGTAATGCATGTCTTAGGGTCGGTGATTTTTTCTCCCGCGACTGTGAGTCCGCCCTGTTCAACAGTTCTTCTCGCGTCGCTGTTCGATGCTGCAAGACCGATCCTGCTGAGGAGTTCGAGCACGCCGATGCCGTCGCCTGCAAAGTCGGCTTCGGTCATCTTTGTTGTCGGCATGTGTTCTATAGCAGCTCCGCCTTCAAACGCAGCTCTTGCGCCTTCCTGTGCTTTCTGCGCTTCCTCTGTGCCGTGAACGAGCTCAGTTACCTTGAATGCAAGGATCTCCTTCGCCTTGTTGATCTCTTCGCCCTGGAGCGATGCGAGTCTCTTAACTTCATCCATAGGCAGGAATGTCAGCATCCTCAGGCATTTTTCCACGTCTGCGTCCGCAACGTTTCTCCAGTACTGATAAAACTCGTACGGCGAAGTCTTCTCGGCTCCGAGCCAGAGCGCTCCTTTGCCGGTCTTGCCCATTTTCTTGCCCTCGGAATTTGTCAGGAGCGCGAACGTCAGGCCGTAAACCGTCTTCTGGTCCCTGCGTCTTACAAGATCGATGCCGCCGAGAATATTCGACCACTGGTCATTGCCGCCGAACTGCATCTTGCAGTCGATATCATGCGACATTACGTAGAAGTCGTAACTCTGCATGAGCAGATAATTGAACTCGAGGAATGTGAGTCCCTGCTCGAGTCTTTCTTTGTAACATTCCATGCGGAGCATCTCGTTGACTGAGAAATGTCTGCCGATCTCGCGCACGAACTCGATGTAATTGAGAGGCATGAGCCATTTTGCGTTGTTTACGCTGATAGCTTTGCCGGCCTCCGGCTCCTTGTTCTGTACAGGCGCATCGTCCGGATCTCCCGGCTGATGTCCGAAATATTCATATTCATCGTCAAAGTCAAGGTATCTGTCAAACAGCTGCTTGAACTGACGGCAGTTGTTCTCGATCGTCTCGACCGTCATCATCTTCCTCATGTCGTTTCTGCCCGAAGGATCTCCGACCATTCCTGTGCCGCCTCCGAGGAGTACGATAGGCGTATGGCCGTACTTCTGCATGTACATCATGATTATCGTCTGCATGAAATGTCCCACGTGAAGGCAGTCAGCCGTCGGATCGAATCCGATGTAGAACTTAATCTTTTCTCTGCCGAGCATATCGCGGACTTCTTCTTCGTTCGTGCACTGCTCGATGAATCCTCTCTCTTTCAGGACATCATATACATTGGTGTGCTCACTTACACTGTCAGGTATCTTTATCATTGTGAAAATCTCTCTTTCCTGTTCCTTTTATCCTTATCTCCGCGGCTGCGCGCCGCCCGGATCCGCTATTTTGTACCGTAAAGCCTGTCTCCGGCATCGCCGAGTCCAGGCACGATATAGGCGTCGCTGTTGAGGTGATCGTCCTTTGCGGCAATAAAGATGTCTACGTCAGGATGATTTTTCTGAAGTTCCTCGATCCCTTCCGGCGCAGCGATAAGGCACATAAATACAATGTCCTTTCCTCCGCGCTGCTTTATGAAATCGATCGCCGCCGAAGCGCTGCCGCCTGTTGCGAGCATCGGGTCTACCACGAAGATCCTTCTCTTGTCTATGTCCGCCGGCATTTTGCAGTAATACTCGACCGGTTTATGCGTCTCGGGATCTCTGTAAAGTCCGATGTGTCCGACTTTTGCGTTCGGAATAAGCGCCAGCATCCCGTCGACCAGACCGAGTCCCGCTCTCAGGATCGGTACTATGGCAACAGTTTCTCCCGACAGCATCTTGACTGTCGTTTTGGCTATCGGCGTTTCGATATACTTTTCTTCCAGCGGAAGATCTCTCGTCGCTTCATAACCCATCAGCAGTCCTATCTCGTTGACCAGCTCGCGAAAATCTTTCGTGCTTGTGTCTTTGTCTCTCAGCATAGCAACTTTGTGCTGAATGAGAGGGTGATCGAATACAAATACTTTGCTCATCTGGAAACCTCCTTACATTGCGTCCAGCATATCGGTGCGTCTCTTATGTCTGCCGCCTTCGAATTCTGTGTTCATCCATGTTGTCAGTATCTGAAGGGCGACCTCCGGAGGAGTCGTTCTCGCTCCGAGCGCCAATATATTCGCATTGTTGTGTCTTGCTGCGTATTCCGCCATTTCCGTGCTTGTGCAGAGCGCGCATCTTACGCCTTTAACTTTATTAGCGGCCATGGAAATGCCTATGCCCGTGCCGCAGATCACGATGCCCGCAGCGTACTTTCCGGACGCAACGGCTTCGCCGCACTTCTTTCCGTACTCCGGGTAATCGACAGATTCCTTCGAGTAGCAGCCCAGATCGTCCGGATATATTTCCAGGCTCTCCAGGTAGCCGATGATCAGTTCTTTAAGTTCCCATCCCGCATGATCAGACGCGATGCACATTTTCTTTGCTTCCATATGAATAACCTCCTACACTCTCACAATATTGTAACCTGCCGACTTGAGCATCCTGTTCATTACTGCAAACCCCACGCCTTCGGCGTCCGACAAGGCTCCCGCAAGGATCATGTCGACTCCCTGCTCGTCCATATCGCGCAGATCCGCAAAGAATTCGTGCGCGGCTTCGTTGAATGTCTTTTCTTCGAACAGCAGAATGCCGACTTTATTGCCCAGTTTTTCGTTTAGTATACGGAGCCTTTCGACTTCATTTTTCACGGCTTCCCTGTTGCCTTCGACGATCAGCATATCGGCTTTTGGAGCGTAATGTTTATATTTCATTCCCGGAGCTTTCGGCTGGAAGTCTTCGCCGGCCGGTTTTCCTGCAGTAAGGGTCGGATCGAGTTCGACAGTTTTGCCCAGTGCCGCCTCGATGTTTTCTTTCGTGACTATGCCCGGACGCAGTATTGTCGGCACGTCGCCCGTCATGTCGAGGACTGTCGATTCGATGCCTACACGGCAGTCGCCTTCATCTATTATCGCATCTATCCTGCCGTCGAGATCGTGCAGCACATGTTCGGCCTTTGTCGGGCTCGGCTTTCCTGATGTATTCGCACTCGGTCCCACTATCGGTGTTCCCGCCCAGTTGATGAGCGCGCGTGTCGCTTCGCTGTCCGGCAGTCTGACCGCTACTGTATCAAGTCCGCCGCTGACTGTTCTGGAAATCGTATCTTTCTTTTTGACTACGATCGTAAGCGGTCCCGGCCAGAAGTTGTCTATGAGTTTTACTATGTCTTCGCTTAATCTCGGTGTGAGCTGTCCTATATCGCTAGCTCTCGCAATGTGCACGATGAGGGGATTGTCGCTTGGTCTGCCCTTTGCTTCATAAACTCTTCTGCATGCATCCTCGTTGAATGCGTCCGCGCCGAGTCCGTATACCGTTTCGGTCGGAAACGCCACGAGCCCGCCCCGGCGGATGATTTCGGCACATTTTTTTATATTTTCTTCTGTAGGTTCATAAATGACTGTCTTCATTAATTAGCTCCTGAAATGTTTTAAAAGTTCTTCATTTTTTCCGCCTGATCGTTTGTGATCAGTCCGTCTATTATTTCGTCCATGTCTCCGTTGAGGAAGTTCTCCAGTTTGTATATCGTCGTTCCTGTGCGGTGATCGGAGATCCTCCCCTGCGGAAAGTTATATGTCCTGATACGTTCCGATCTGTCTCCGGTGCCCACCTGGCTCTTTCTTTCCGCTGAAAGCTTATCGTTCTGTTCCTGCATCTTGAGGTCGTACAGCCTCGAATTGAGGACTTTGAACGCCTTCGCTTTATTTTTTATCTGTGATTTTTCATCCTGGCATGTTACCACGAGCCCTGTCGGGATATGCGTGAGTCTGACAGCCGAGTCGGTCGTATTTACGCACTGGCCGCCGTTTCCGGATGCCCTGTAAACGTCGACTCTGACATCGTTAGGGTCAACATCGATCTCCACGTCATCGATCTCAGGCAGCACCGCGACTGTTGCCGCCGATGTATGTATCCTGCCCGACGATTCGGTTTCAGGCACTCTCTGGACCCTGTGCGCGCCGCTCTCGTACTTGAGCCGCGAATACGCGCCCCTGCCCTTCACGAGCATTACTGCCTCTTTCACCCCGCCGAGACCGGTGTCGTTGATCTCGATGATCTCGGTCTTCCAGCCGCGCCTTTCAGCATACATCTGGTACATCCTCAGAAGGTCCGCGCCGAACAGAGCAGCCTCTTCACCGCCCGTGCCCGCTCTGATCTCGAGGATTACGTTCTTGTCGTCATTAGGGTCTTTCGGGAGCAGTAATATCTTGAGTTCTTCTTCGAGCGGTTCTACTTTTGCCTCAAGTTCGCCGAGTTCTTCCTTCGCGAGTTCTTTCATCTCGTCGTCGTCGCCCGCTTCGCTGATGAGTTCTTTCGTGGAAGTGATTTCTTCCTTTACTTTTTTATACTCATCGTACTTTTTGACGATCGGCTCCATCTCGCCCATCTCTTTAGCATTTTTCTGCCAGACGGGCTGGTTCGCGATGACTTCGGGATCGGAACATTTTTCCGCGAGCTCCTTATATTTATCTGTTATAAAATCTAATTTCCCAAACATCTTGTTCCTGCTTTCTTATTGAATACAATATCCAAACGATATCAATTTATTATTGTATCACATCAATGCCTTTGACCGCAATAAATTCAATATCTGCGGCCGTAAATAAAAAGGACGGGTAAACCCGTCCTCAGCATTGGTATCATTATTCGATGCCGTACTTGTTCTTGAACTTCTCAACACGTCCACCACGGTTGATGAACTTCTGCTGACCTGTAAAGAACGGGTGGCACGCTGAACAAACATCGGTTCTGATCTCAGGCTTATTCGACCTGGTCATAAATGTATTACCGCATGCGCAAGTTACTTTACATTCCATATAATCTGGATGGATTCCTTCCTTCATGCTGTTTCCCTTCTTTCCCTGCTCAGGATGCCCCAAGCATCTTATGCTCGCCGGCTCTATTGCCGGCGTCTGCCCCTGATATGACAGCTTTAATAGAATATCACAGCATCCCGCATAATGCAAGCTTTTTCCGCTATTTCCCCGCCGGCGGTTTTAAAGGGCCAGGGGAAAATCTCACCGCACGCAACGGCAATGAGACTGCTGACTCATTTATTTGTTTTTCTTTTCTTCTTTCGCGGCCTGTCTGGCAGCGGCAGCTTCTTCCTTAGCACGCTGTTTTTCCTCAGCCGCCTTGTTTTTCGCGTCGACCGCATCCTGCTTCGCTTTGGCTTTCGCGTCGACCGCATCCTGCTTCGCTTTGGCTTTCGCGTCGACCGCATCCTGCTTCGCTTTGGCTTTCGCGTCGACCGCGTCCTGCTTCGCTTTGGCCTTCGCGTCGATCGCGTCCTGCTTCGCTTTGGCCGCTTCTTCCTTTGCCCGCTGTTTTGCCGCGGCGGCCTCTTCCTTCGCGCGCTGCTTTTCTTCGGCTGCGCGTTTCTTCGCGCGCGCCTTCAGCGTCTTTTTGCCGAGCATTACTGCGGTCACGATGCGGTCATGTCCCGCGAGGTCACGGCCTACTTCCGCCGGGTCGAAACGTTCAGTGTCAGCAATCAGCTGCGTTACTGCTTCAGCCTGGTCGTCGCCTATCTCGAGCACGAGAAGGCCGTCGTCCCTGATGTGATCCGGCGCATCTGCGATGATGCTCCGGTAAAAATCAAGACCGTCCGCACCGCCGTCAAGCGCCTCGAGCGGTTCATAATCTCTGACTTCCGGCATGAGCGTCGGGATAATATCGCTCTCGATATAAGGAGGATTCGATATCACCATGTCAAATTTCTTCTTGCCGACAGCTTCGAAGAGATCGCCCTGCACCACCGTCAGCGCGGCGCTGTTCGACGCGGCGTTCTCTTTTGTGAGAGCAACTGCATCTTCGCTGAGATCAGCTGCTGTAACTTTTGCCTCCGTCATCTTCGCGACTGCAATGCCTATCGCACCGCTGCCGCAGCACAGATCGAGCACAGCCGGCGCTTTCTGCCCCTCGAGCAGTCCGACCGCCTTTTCCACGACCGGCTCCGTATCGAACCTCGGAATAAGCACCTGCGGCGATGTCTTCATCGTATAACCCATGAACTCCTGAGTGCCGATAATGTATTGCAGCGGTTCGCGTGCGGAACGTCTGTCGACAAGAGTGAGATACTGTTCGCATGTCCTGTCGTCCGCGACATTCGCCCACTCCATAAAGAACTTGTCCGGCTGCACATGCATGAGCCAGCAGTAAATAGTTTCCGCATCGTGCTTCGCGTCGGGAACGCCCGCCGCCTCCATCTGTTTGATCGCCATTTTTACTATATCTTGTACAAGTAAACTCATTTTCTATCCTTTATCAGCAGCGCCCGCAGTCCGCGGATCCGCCGCCTTTCGTACTAATATCTTCTTGTCGGAACGTCGAGCCTTACCTTCTGGATCAGGCGGACGAACTCTGCGTTGTTTCTGGTCTGCGAGAGGTTGTCGATTATCAGCTCTGTGACGTCGGCCGGATCGCCGTTGCCGAGCGCCTTGCGCATGTACCAGACAGCTTCCATTTCCTCCTGCGTCATCAGAAGGTCCTCACGTCTCGTGCCGGAGAGGTTCAGACTGATGGCCGGGAATATTCGTTTCTCCGACAGTTTCCTGTCGAGGTGAAGCTCCATGTTGCCCGTACCCTTGAATTCCTCGAATATTACATCGTCCATTCTCGATCCGGTTTCCACGAGCGCGGTCGCAAGTATAGTAATACTTCCGCCTTCTTCCATATTTCTGGCCACGCCGAAGAATTTCTTCGGTTTGTACAATGCCGTCGGATCGATACCTCCGGACAGCGTTTTGCCGGATGCCGGAACGACCAGGTTGTATGCGCGCGCAAGTCTTGTGATCGAATCGAGTAGTATTACTACATCCTTGCCGTGCTCGACCAGACGCTGAGCTCTCGACATGACCATTTCCGCGACCTTTACATGATGCGACGGCTGTTCGTCGAATGTCGAATAAATGACCTCGCCGCTCTTGAGTGTCCTTTTCATATCCGTAACTTCTTCCGGTCTCTCGTCTACAAGTAATACGATCATTTTTACGTCCGGGTAGTTGGTCTCGATGCTGCGTGCGATTTTTTTGAGTAATGTAGTCTTGCCGGCTTTCGGAGGTGCGACTATAAGTCCTCTCTGTCCTTTGCCGACAGGTGAAATCAGGTCTATGAGTCTCATTGAAAGGTCCATGCCGTTTTCCATATACAGACGTTCGTTAGGGAATATCGGCGTGAGGCGTTCAAAGTCCGGTCTCTGTCTGGCAGCGCCCGGATTTTCGCCGTTGACTGTATTGACATAAAGAAGGGCGCCGAATTTTTCGTTTTTATTCGGTCTCCTCGAAATGCCGTGTATCATATCGCCTGTCTTGAGATTGAATCTCCTGATTTGTGTCGGCGATACATAAATATCATTGTCGCTCGTATAGAAATTTTCAAAACGCAGGAACCCGAATCCGCCGTCCGCTATATCGAGTATTCCCTCGACTTCCGGACGTTCATCGTGATATTTATCACTGCGTTCAGCGCCTTCTCCGCGGTCTGCTCCTTCGGCATGCTCGTTCATATCCGCACGGTCTGCCCCGCCGCGGTCCGTTCCTTCGGCGCCGTCTGCATACTCTCCGCGAACGTTGCCGTCCGCAGCGCGTACATGTCCTGCACCCTCGGCATCACTGCCGTCGAACGATGCCGCCGCTGCCGCATCGGCCGGCTGGACAGCTTCATTTTCCGCTTCGTATTTTTTCTTTCTTCCTCTGCGCGGTCTGGAAGTCTCTTCGGCCATACGGGCCTCTTCTTTTTCTTCTTCCGCCTTTTTCGCTTTTTTCGATCCTCTTTTGAGCTGAGGCTTCGCTTTGGACATCAGCTTCTTACCGTTCTCTTCTTTGATCTCGGCAATGCGCTCTTCTTTGACGTCCTTCTCTTTATTGATGCGTTTCCTCGTTCCCGGACGTTTTGTTTCCATTCCGGATTCTTCACTGCTCTCCGCCGTCTCAGTCTTTTCGGACATTGCTGCATTTTCCTCTGCAGCCGGACGGTCGGCTTTCTCCGCCTTTTTCGATCCTCTCGGTCTCCCCGGTTTATTGCGTTTTTCAGGTGCCCCTGTTCTTTCCGCCTGCGCTGTATCTTCAGCAGCCTGCGGTTTTTCTGCAGCCGCCGGTTTTTTCGCTGCCTGCGGCTTTTCTGACGCCGCCGTTTTTTCTGCCGCACCGGAAACAAGAGCCTCGATGATCTCGGCCTTCTTCATTTTCTGATAGCCGGAGATGCCCGCCGCTTTTGCGATCTCACGCAGATCAGCGACTTTCTTCGACTTCAAAGTCTGTTCGTCCATATATGTATACCTACTCTCTCCGGCACGCAAAAACGCATACCTACATCTCTAATCATTTTTTTACGCGATTGGAATGATGCGGAGAATCCCGCTTAGATAATAATATACCCTGCGCGGCGTATTGTCAATTTATGGGTTATTTTACCTTAATAACGCCATTATTTTTTGACCTCCGCGCAAGTGGAGATCACTTCTCCATCAGCCGTGATTGTTTGTATACCCTATTCCGCGATTAGATGAGGTCTGCAGGCTCGCAAAGCGACCGCCGGCAATACCTATGACAGCCGCCATGTCCGCTCACAGTTGTCGCGTTCGATCTTCCTTCCTCCGCATCCAGCAATGCCCGGCGCTGCACAGTAATCGACCCCATGCTCAGCGGCCTCATGCTCAACCTCAACGCCTCGTACTCAACGACCCTCATACTCAACAGCCTCACGCTAGGCAGAACATCTAATGCGCGCCGGCCGTTATTTTTTCTTGCATTCCTGCCCCGAAGAAGGCAATATATATGTTGTAAAGAAAAACATTCGTATCAAGGAGGAAATAAATGTATTGTGTCAGAAAAGTAACAGATGATCTGTATTACGTCGGCGGCGATGACAGGAGGCTCGCATTATTCGAAAACATCCATCCGATCCCGCGCGGCGTATCATATAACTCGTACCTTCTTCTGGATGAAAAAACTGTTCTTGTGGACACGTGTGACTGGGCGATCGGCCGTCAGTTCATCGAAAACGTTGAGCACGTCCTCGCAGGAAGGCCTCTCGATTACCTCATAATAAATCACGTGGAACCGGACCACGCCGCAACGATCAACGAGATCGTTCTCCGCTGGCCGGACGTTAAGATAATCAGCACGGCAAAGGCTTTCACATTCATGAAGCAGTTCGGGCTCGGAGAAGACAGCCGTGCGGTAACGGTCTGTGAAGGCGACACTCAGTCTTTCGGGAAGCACGAGTTCGCATTTGTCGGAGCGCCTATGGTCCACTGGCCTGAAGCAATGGTTTCGTTCGACACATCGAACGGTGTCCTTTTCTCGGCTGATGCATTCGGGACTTTCGGAGCTCTGGGCGGCAGACTATTCGCGGACGAAATGGACTTCGCGCGCACCGAACTTGATGACGCCAGAAGATATTACTGCAATATCGTGGGCAAATACGGCGCGCAGACGCAGGCGCTGCTCAAGAAGGCCGCGGGTCTCGACATCAAAATGATCGCGCCTCTTCACGGACCGGTCTGGAGAAAAGACATTCCTTACTTCATTGATAAATATCAGAAGTGGAGCACTTACACGCCGGAGGATGAAGGTGCGGTAATGGTAGTTTACGGTTCCATGTACGGCGGTACTGAGAGTGCGGCGCAGTATGTCGCGCAGCAGCTGGTTGAAAATGGCGTGACGGATGTAGTAATGTACGATGTTTCGAGTACGCATATTTCGACGCTGATCGCGGAGTCGTTCCGCGTGAGCCACATCGTGCTCGCATGCGTTACTTATAACTTTGAGATTTATCCGCCTATGCACAGCTATCTTACGGACATGAAGATGCTCGCACTGCAGAACAGAACATTCGCCGTGCTATACAACGGCACATGGGCGCCGAGAGCAGGAGATCTGCTGAAGAAATTCTGTACTGAGGACCTCAAAAAATCAAGGCTGCTCGATCCGCAGGCGCACATCACATCCTCAGCGGATTCTGATGACGCAGAGCAGCTCGATGCATTCGTCGGCGCGATCGTCAGCGATATAAAGGGCTGATCTCCGGCGGCGGACCCCGGGCTTTCAATGATTAGAAATATGCGCCGGGCGGCGCATCATATAAATAAGAACCTGTCAGGACGGCAGGTTCTTATTTTTATTTCCCATATGAAATTATCTGCGGTTATTTAGGCTGCGGGCCTGCTGCCACTATGTTCTTCGGCATGTTCGGGTATTTCGCCTCGAAGTTGTCCGCGAACATCTTGGCGAGTTTGTTCGCCTGGGCATCGTATGCCGCCTTGTCTTCCCATGTATCGCGCGGATTCATGAGCTCGGCCGGAACATTTGTACAGCTCTGCGGAACGTCAACGTTGAATACTTCGTCGTGCTTGTATTCAACACTGTCGAGCTCTCCGTTGAGCGCCGCCGTGATCATCGCCCTCGTATATCTGAGTTTCATTCTGCTGCCGACTCCGTAAGGGCCGCCGGACCATCCTGTATTTACAAGATATACTTTGGTGTTGTATTTTTCTATTCTGTCTCCGAGCATGTTCGCATAGACCGACGGATCGAGCGGCATGAACGGCTGTCCGAACAGTGTCGAGAATGTCGGCACCGGCTCGGTAATGCCTCTTTCCGTTCCCGCGACTTTTGCTGTAAAGCCCGTAACGAAATGATACATCGCCGCATCAGCTCCGAGTCTGCTGATCGGAGGGAGCACGCCGAACGCGTCAGCTGTCAGGAAGATGACGACCTTAGGCACGCCGCCGACTCCCGGTATTGCTGCATTCGGAATATAATCAATAGGATATCCTACTCTTGTGTTTTCAGTAATGCTTCTGTCCGCATAGTCCGGTTTCCTGGTTTCAGGATCGAGTATGACATTCTCCACCTCGCTGCCGAATTTGATCGCGCCGAAAATTTCGGGCTCGCCTTCCGGATCGAGATCTATGCACTTTGCATAACACCCGCCTTCAAAATTGAAAATGCCGTGGTCTGTCCAGCCGTGCTCATCGTCTCCGATAAGTATGCGGGCAGGGTCTGCGGAAAGCGTCGTTTTGCCTGTTCCCGACAGCCCGAAAAATACCGCGCTGTCTTTTGTTTCAGGATCCATGTTCGCCGAGCAGTGCATCGGAAGTACGTTTTCTTCTTTCGGCATGAGGTAATTCATGACTGAGAATACGCTCTTCTTGATTTCTCCCGCATATGCGGATCCGGCGATAACGACCATTCTTGCTTCGTAATCGATAATGATGGCCGCTTCACTGTGTACACCGAATTCTTCAGGATCCACTTTGCATCCCGGAGCACACAGCACTGTGAAATCGAAATCGTTCAGAGCCTCGAGTTCTTCCGCCGTCGGACGGATGAGCAGATTCCTGATAAACAGATTCTGGCACGCAAGTTCATTAACGATCCTGAACTTTCTCGTGCATTCCGGATCAGCGCCTACAAATCCGTCGAAGAGAAATACCTCTTTTCCTTCGAAATATGCAGCCACCTTATCTCTGATCTGATTGAATACTTCTCTCGATATAGGACGATTGACCTTGCCCCAGTCGATATCGTCATGTATGCCTTCGGTATCAACGATAAATTTGTCATCAGGCGACCTTCCCGTATATTTTCCGGTTGTAACAACAAGTGCGCCTGTGTCGCTCAGTTCACCTTCCCCACGCTGCAAAGCTGCCTCAACGAGCTTTGCCGGAGCCAGATTTCTGTGAACTGCCGCCGGGTTTTTAATTCCCAGCTTTTCAATTCCATAAGTTTTCACATCGAACCTCCTTCAGTTCAGTTACTCTATAATATAACACTTATAGCCAGCGCTGACAACACATTGATTTTTCAACAAGAATGCGCATATACGCATTGCCGCGATTTCAAATAAGGGGGAAATTTTGATTATTTTTTCCAATAAAGGCGCTATCAAGCTGCCGGTCCCTCAATCAAACCGCCGGCCGCGCCATATAAAAAGCAGCGGCCCGCTCGGGACCGCTGCATTCTTTTCTTTTTCGTATCCGTCAGTTCAGATATCTGAGCTATTTGTTGTAGCTGTAGAAACCTTCGCCTGACTTCATGCCGAGTTTGCCGCCTCTTACCATCTTTCTGAGGAGCGGGCAGCATCTGTACTTGGAATCACCAAATTCGTTGTAGAGTACGTCCATAACAGCAACTACTACGTCGAGACCGATGAGGTCGCCGAGAGCCAGAGGGCCCATCGGGTGGTTAGCACCGAGCTTCATAGCTGTATCGATGTCTTCTGCCGAAGCGATTCCTTCGTTGAGGATAAATGCTGCTTCGTTGATCATCGGAACGAGGATCCTGTTTACTACGAATCCAGGAGCTTCCGATACTTCTACCGGTGTCTTCTCGATGTCTTTTGCCAGATCCATAACAGTCTGCTTTGTCTCAGCTGATGTATTGATTCCTTCGATGATCTCGATGAGCTTCATCATCGGAACAGGATTGAAGAAATGCATGCCGATGATCTTGTCAGCTCTGCCTGATGCCTGTGCGATCTCTGTGATCGAGAGCGACGATGTATTTGTAGCAATGATCGTCTCAGGCTTGCAGATTTCATTCAGTTCCTGGAAAAGAGCTATTTTTGCTTCCATGTTTTCTGTGGATGCTTCAACGATAAGATCGCAGTCTGCAACGATGCTGAGATCTGTTGATCCGGAGATCCTTGCCATAGCTTCATTCTTCTGATCCTCTGTGATCTTTTCTTTTGAAACCAGTTTTGAGAGATTCTTATCTACTCTTGCGATCCCGCCGTCAACTGAAGTCTGACGTCTTGATCTTGTAACTACTTCATAGCCTTTCATAGCCAGAACCTGGCAGATGCCTGCTCCCATTGTACCTGTGCCGATTACGCCGATTTTTTTCATTTGAGTGTTCCTCCTTTACGAGCTCGTTTAACTTAAAATGAACTTGTTGTTAATTAATTAACTACTTAGGTAAACCTATTATAACATATTTTTTTTAGGTAACAAGCCTATTTTACATATTACCCGAATCTTTTGCAATCTATTAATACAATAATTGAGAAATCGCGAATATCCAGAGCAGCAGCGTGCCCATCGACAGCACTGTCGAAAAAAACAGCGACTGCACTCCTATGTCGTTCTCTTTGCCTTCCATGTCCGCCAGCATCGGGACCAGCGCAGCAGTGGGAAAAGCCACCATCAGCACCAGGCACTCCTTCACGAGAACATCGATCGGCAGGAAGTAAACCATGGCCAGAGCTGCTGCCGGCACAACGATAAGCTTCATCAGAGCCGACTCCCAGACGATATGATTTTTGAACATCTCAGTAAACTTAGTGCCGGTCAGCGACGATCCGATATAGACCATTGCCATCGGCGTAGCGACACCTCCCATATAATTCAGGAAGCTTTCGGCAGGTGCGGGGATCGTCAGGTGCAGTAATGATATCGCGAACCCTATGAACAGCGCGATTATGTTCGGGTTGATCATGGTTTTCGCGGCGATCTTGACCGCGGCCCCCTTTTCCTTCTTTCTGTTCTCGTCGTATCTGTGATATGAGGCCACGGCATACCCGTACATATAGATATTGAAAGCAAACGATGAGGCAATAAAAAGCAGAAGCCCGTGTTGTCCGTAAAGAGCCAGCACGATCGGAAATCCGAGAAATCCGCTGTTGGGCGCATTCATCGAAAGCTCCGTTATCGTCCGCACCCGTTTCGGATATTTACGCAGCGCGCAGAACCCGCGGCACAGAAAAGTTCCTCCGAAAGTAATAACAAAAGAAAGCAGAGCCATTACTACGAACATCTCTATGATCCTGCCGTTCAGTCTGAGCGTGCCGACATTTTCAATCACCAGACACGGGAACGAAAAGAAGAGGATGAAATTATTCAGCCCCTCATTCATCGATTCCTTTATCAGACCGATCTTCCGCAGAATGTATCCCGTCAGGATCATTGCGAACATCACAAAAAATTGCCCGTACATCTCTATCCCCTGATCCGGTCCCTAAAACATCCAGGCCGCGACCATTACCGTAAATGCAAAAGCAACTGCTATCGCCAGCACAATGGCCATGACTCTGACCCATTTTTGTTTAATATTCATGTCCCCTCCTATACTTCATGGACTTTAATATTCAGTCTGCTGCGGCCTTCGGAAAGACCTTTGAGGCTGATGTTGTAATCAATATCAACTTCGCCGTTGCCCTCGGGCGTGACGCTGTTCGTAAGGCCGTTCGTCAGGACTTCCATCTCGACCGGACCGTAGACCGTGTCGTAATATCCGTTGTAGCGTTTGCCTTTTTCAAAATGTATCTCTGTGTCGATGCCGACCGAACTTCCGCGCCTCGTCATCTTCACACCGTACTCGTCGAACTGCAGACGCGTCTTGCATCCCACCATCCCCGAGAATTCACTTTCATCATAAGTGATGAAGATCGAATTTCCGCGCGTGTAAAGCTTGCCTTCCGTTATCAGTTCGAGCTGGTTTTCCTCTTTGTCATCATATATATGGTAACCCGATATTTTCAGAGTAACGTTTTTCATTTATTTCCCCTTATCCTGCGTTTCGGCCAGAAGCTTTTCGAGCTCCTCCTTGTCGAAGTGATATTTTTTTCCGCAGAAGCGGCAGCTGAGTTCCGCCTCTCCGTCTTCTTCGATCAGTTCCTTCAGCGTTTCACTGCCGACTGCCATAAGCGCTCTTTCGATCCTCTGTCCGGAGCAGTCGCACTTCAGCTCGATATTTCTGAATTCCAGCGTCTCCGGCATATACTCCTCCGGCATGCCGCCGAATATCTCGCCGCACATGTTTGTCAGCATTCCTTCTTCAGTGAGGCCTGCCGACCCGAGCTGCACCTTCTCGACCACCGACGTCACCGCCTTCATTTCCTTCATTACCGCTTCGAGAGCATCGACCGCGCCGTCTTCCGCCTGAGGGAGCATCTGTATAAACATGCCGCCCGCAGCGGTGACTTCCATTTCGCGGGACACTTTCACTCCGAGCGCTATCGACGTATTCTGCTGCTCGGAAATGTAGTAATATGCGGTAAGGTCTTCGGCGATCTCGCCCGATACCAGCGCTATCGTGCCGCTGTAAGGCTCCTTCAGTCCGATGTCTTTCACAACTGTGAGTTCCCCTGTCCCGAGGAGTCCGCCGACATCGAGCTTGCCGTCTGCTCTCTGCGGCAGATCGGCTGCAGGGTCTTCGATGTAACCCTTGATCTGCCCCGTTCCATATCCGCAGGCGACAATGCTGCGCGCAGGTCCGTCTCCTCTGAACTGCACAGTAAGTCTGTCCTCCGGTTCTTTGAGCTGGAGGCTCATGAGTCCCGTGCCGGTAAGAACTCTGCCGAGCGCCGTTGTCGCGGTCGGAGAGGTGTGATGCAGTGCCATTGCTTCGCTGACCATGCCGGTCGTTATTGTAAGGTACAGCCGGTATGACCCGGATCTGTCCATTCCTATCAGTACTTTGTTCATATTTCTTCTCTTTCGTACCGTATATATTAACAGATATCTTCCCAATACACAAACGTGTTATAATGTTTATTGATTTTTAAGCTAAATTTCAATTTCTTATTTTATCATAGACACAACATCGAAGATAGAAAGGATGGATGTGTGATGTATAATGACAACAACAATTTTAACGGTCAGGACCGCGGCACAGATTTCGATCCCGCATCGGTAAACGCAGGCAGCACCGGAACAAATGCAGCGAACGACACGGGATTCACGCCGCGTTCAGATACTGCGGATCACAGCCCTTACGGCAGTGCACGGCAAAATGATTACAGACACGCAGAACAGAACGATTACGGATATAAGGCAAACTCTTACGAAAACAATTACGACCCCGACTCGTACATTAATTACAACATGGACGATCTCAGCGGAGGCGGGAACGGCGGCTTCGGCGGATACGGCGGCGGCGGAGATTTCGGCAACAGGCATTACCGCAAGAAGAAAGGCAGAAAAAACGCCGGCGGCGAGATCAAAATGACGAAAAAGAAGATCGCCTGCATCGTTCTTGCGTGTATGGTATTCTCCGGTGCAGCGAGCGCCGGCACCGTCTGGGCGTACAACAATTATGCAAGCACCGGTTCGGTCACAGGTTCGACCGACGGCTACACGCTGGAAACCGCCACAGGCAGCAGCATGACCGTTTCGCAGATTTCAAAGGCCGTCACCTCCTCTGTAGTTGAAATAACGACAGAGAGCGTTTCGACCGACAACTGGGCGAGCCAGTATGTCACCGAAGGCGCAGGGTCCGGGCTCATCATCAAGAGCAACGGTTATATCATGACAAACTATCACGTCATCGAAGGCGCCAGCAAGATCACTGTCACAAACGACAGCAGCAAGAAGTACACGGCCAAGGTCGTCGGATATGATGAAGATAATGATATTGCAGTCATCAAGATCGATGCGACAGGTCTCACTCCTGTCACTTACGGCGACAGCGACGGGCTGAGCGTAGGCGATATGGCAGTAATAGTCGGGAACCCGCTCGGTTCTCTCGGTGATTCGGTATCGGCAGGGATCATTTCCGCGACAAAGCGGGAAATAACGCTCGACAACAACACGATGAATCTTATCCAGACCGATGCGTCTGTCAATCCAGGCAACTCCGGCGGCGGACTGTTCAACAGTCACGGACAGCTGGTAGGCGTGGTAGTCGCGAAGTCATCCGGCACAGATGTCGAAGGACTCGGATTCGCCATCCCGGTAAATACGGCGGCCAAAGTGGCAGCGAAAATAATCAAGAACGGCGGAAATATTTCGTCAGGTTCCAGTTCAAGCTCGAGCTCATCGAGCACCGCCTACTCAGGAATGAGTTATGTGAACCCGACGACGACGAGTGAAGCGGAGCAGTACGGCTACAGCGAACCCGGCGTTTACATCGCAGAGGTCACTAGTGACAATGCGAAGAATGCGGGCTTTGAAGTCGGCGACAGAGTCGTCAAAATCGGAAGCAAGACCATTACCGATTTCGCATCGGCCAAGGCGGCGATACAGTCGCACGACCCGGGCGACAAGGTCAAGTTCGTCGTCTACCGGGACGGCAAGAAACTGACTATTACCGAAACACTGGGCACGGCACCGTCATCATCAAGCAGCAACTGACATATATAATATAAAAAAAGGGTTGTCGCATTAAGGGATTGATCATCCCCTGATGCGCAGCTCTTTTTCAGTGTTCCGTATAATGCGTTATTTGGCGAATCCGTAGTCGCTCGCCACTACCGTCTTCAGTTTGTTGACATGCTGCTCCGCAGCGGCTCTTGCACCGGCCGCATCGCCTTTTTTTATCTGATCCACGATCGCCTGATGCTCGCGCGGCATCCATTCGATCCTTCTGAAGTCATCATAATAGATATATCTGAACCGCAGAACGAGTTCCTGTATCTGTTCGACCATGTTCAGCAATATCCGGTTGTTGCTTCCTTCTACTATAATATGGTGAAAATCTGTGTCGCTTTTGATCATCGCGCCGGTATCGCTGTCACGCACCGCCTGCGCGTAACGGTCGGCGATGCTGTAAAGTCTGCCCTTGGCATCATTGTCCATTCTTTCCGCCGCAAGCTGTGCGGCAAAGCCTTCGATATCGGCTCTGACCTCAAGTATCTCGATCATGTCGCTGACCGACACCTGTGAAGCATAGGCCCCGCGTCTCGGTTCGATCGTGACAAGGCCCTCTTTTTCCAGCTGCCTTATTGCTTCACGGATAGGTGTCCTGGACACGCCAAGCGATTCGGCAAGCTCGACTTCCATCATTCTGCTTCCCGGCTCTATCTGTCCTGTAAGGACCTGCATCTTCAGTTCTTCATAGACGATCTCGCGAAGAGGTCTGTGATTTGTTGCGCCTAAATCCAGCATATATTATTCTCCTTGTTATATAGTCGTGCGCGTAAGATATGTCTCGTCATTGATTCTGCGCATGACCTCATAAGCGTCCTGAGCATCCCTGCGGCTCGTGAAAAGTCCATATACCGACGGACCGCTTCCGCTCATCAGCACTTTTCCTATATTCTTTGTGCCGGCCATCCTGCATTTTGTATACAACACAGAATTATATTCTTTCAGCGTATACAATTCAAGTACATTGCCCATATTGCTTTCGACCTTCTCCCGGTCGTGCCCGCGGAGCCCTGCAGCTATCGCATCCACATCGGGTCTGTCCTCGATAAATATTTTATCCATCCCCTGATAGACTATTTTTGTCGATACAGATATCTTCGGTTTCGAGACTACAACGAGGGATTCAAGAGGCGGCAGAGGGGTCAGTTTTTCTCCCACGCCTTCAGCCAGCGCGCAGCATGAGGCCATCGGGTCGCCCGCAAGCCCGAGTTCAGTGTTCACTGCAGCCTGTCCCATTACTGAGAACGGCATGTCCGCGCCGAGTTCAGCGGCTATCCCGCATAGTTCACGGACCGAAAGGCCGAGATCCCATAAAAATGACAGGCCGTGAAGGACAGCCGCACCGTTGCCGCTTCCTCCGGCCATTCCGGCCGCGACCGGAATATTCTTGCGGATGTCTATTCTGACTGTGCCGCGCCTTTTGCCGGCGAATCTTTTTATCATCGCTTCAGCCGCAGAATATGCGTTATTGCGCCTGTCAGTCGGAAGATAATACTTATTTGTGTGGACTTCTATCATGATGTCTTCGAGCGAAGTGTCCGGTATCCATCTCACACAGACGTCATCACAGAGTTCGATCTGCTGCATGATCATCCTCACTTCGTGGTATCCGTTCGGCAGTTTGCCGATCAGGTCAAAAGCGAGATTGAGTTTGGCACATGATTTCAGATTGATCAGTTTCACGATAATCACCTCATAAAATATGAGCGGCGAATTACGCCGCTCATTATCGATGTCTTACTTTTTCTTGAGCTTTTTATTCTTGCTCTGTTTCTTCTTTTCTATCTGCTCAGCTCTTTTGGCAGCCGCTTCGGCTTTCTTTTTTTCGGCGAGTGCCTTTCTTCCGGTCTTATATTTACTTCCGCCCTTTGAAACAGGAGCCGGTCCGTGGACTTTGTATATTCCCTCTTCCTCTTCTTCCTCTTCCTGTTTCTTCTTCCGCTCTGCTTTGGCTTTGGCTCTGGCTTTCTTTTTTTCTTCTTCAGCCACGATTTCTTCTACAGATTTACCGGTTTTCTTGGCCACCTTGTACGGATTGACTGTTTCTTCCTGAGTCTTGCCGCCGCGTTTTTTCTCTTCGGCTTCTTTGGTCTGTTTTTTCGTTTCTCTCATCGTCAGGAAAATCATGCCGACGATCATTACGCCCATCATGCCGAAGCTGACATAGCTGCTTGTCTTCGGATTCATGGTCTTGAAAGTAGTTTTCTCTGTCGTGCCGAGCGTATCTCCGTTCGCTGCCGTAAAGCCGCCGGACACCTCACAGGTGTACTGCGTATTACCCTTGATCGAAGAGTTCTGCGTACGTGATGATGTACCGTTCGCCAGAACGAGGACAACATCCTTTTCATCCTTATTGAAGGCGACACGTGTCCCGACCACTTTTCCTGTCTTGGTATTGTAAAGCTTTATGTACTTGGCATTCGACTTGTTTGTCGCCGTATTGTACACATTCTCCGAAAAACGGATCTTTACATCCATATTCGTAACTGCCGTGCCGGTTGCGCCGTCGTTAGGGTAGAACTCGTTTATCTTGAGTCCGGCTGTCGCCGCAAATGCTGCAGGCGCCGCAGTCATTACTACCAATGCCGCAGCACATACCAGTGCACTCAGTCTTTTCAGTAATTTTGTCTTCATTCCGATTTTGCTCCGTTTCGTTTCCTGAGTTCTCTGAAGAATGCTTTGATGATTTCCGAACATTCTTCCTGAAGGACCCCGGTCTCTATTTCCGCGTAATGGTTCAGCTTTTCGTCCTGAACAATGTTAAACACCGACCCGCAGGCTCCGGCCTTCGGATCCGGTGTCCCGATATATATTTTGTCTATCCTCGCAAGAACTATCGCGCCCGCGCACATAGCACACGGTTCAACTGTCGTGTACAGCTCGCATCCGCCGAGCCGCGGTGTGCCCAGTTTCTGCGAAGCCTCCATGATTGCCAGCATCTCGGCATGCGCCGTAGGGTCATGCCTCGTCTCTGTGAGGTTATATCCTCTGCCTATGATCCTGCCATCTTTAACGATGACTGCCCCGATCGGAACTTCGCCGACCGCTGCCGCCTTTTCAGCTTCTTTTAAGGCTTCCTCCATATACTTTTTCATACGCTATAGTATAGTATCATATTTCGAACGCGTATTCAACAGAAAAGTGCATGCAAACACGACAAGTATGCGGTTTTGCAGTGCTCTGAAGTATTGCATTTTTAAGCGTTTTTTAGTAATATAGATTGATACGATAAAAATGAAAGGAGCACTCATCAAATGGTGCTGGACATAATTTTACTGGCAGTCGTGTTATTGACTGCCATTTACGGGCTCAGGAAAGGGTTTGTTTTTACACTGATCCATACCTGCGGCACCGTCGGCGCACTGGCTCTGGCCTTTTTCGCCACATCATTCGCCGAAAAGTTCATTAAAGAGAACACCGGTCTGTATTATGCAATAAAAGACACTTTGACCGACAGATTCAACGGTCAGCTGTCTGCTGCAAACTCATCGATAACGGTCATGCCGACCGATATCCGCAGCAGCGTCACCGATCTTTCGAACGATATGGTCGGCAGCCTCGCCACTTCATTTGCAAATGTGATTTTCACAATACTGGTATTCTTTATTCTGTTCGTCCTGATAAAGATAATCCTCTGGCTGCTGCTCAGGCTTTTGTCCAAGGATTATAACGACGGATTCAGAGGATTTGCAGACGGATTCTTCGGACTGCTGTTCGGTATCCTCAAGGGTGCGATTTTTGTTTTCATAATCCTGGCTCTGCTGGTCCCTGTTGCGAACTTCGTTTCACCGGATGCCACACAGACTATCATTTCGCAGCTCGACGGGTCCTATGTCGCAAAAACACTTTATGACAACAATATTCTCATCATGATGCTCGAAGGACTTTTCTAACGGACGGCCGAAACTTCTGCCGGCTGCGGAACATGTGCCGCGCACTGCCGGAGCAAAGCCTTCACGGTCAACGCATCACCTGCAGGACCGGAACATACACGGATAGAAAATATTACTGCATTCACCGGACGATCCCTTCGGGGATCGTTTTTTTTGCGTGATCTGCGGATGCTGCGTATCATCTCTGCACCTGGATCTCCCCCGCACAATGATCGATTCACAGAAGCCGGTCATGAACCGGTCATGAAAATGACAAATTTACACAAAAGGTACCATTTACGGTTTTGGGACCGAATTGGTACCTTATTCAATGGGCTGCAGCGGTTAGTTTTGGCTAACACAGGTCGATAATGCTGCTTTTCCCCTTCTAACCGGCAATACCGGTCGCTGTAACCCATTGCTTAGGGTACCAAAATCCGAGAAAAATCAATATTAGTACCTTTTTTGCTCATTCGTGGAAAATCGCTTGACTTATGAATTGTATTGTGTACAATATAATTGTACTAAATGTAAATTACGGCTGCAAACCGGCCGGTTATAAAACAAAGGCGGCCGGGAAAGACAGCCGCCGGAAAAATGGAGGAAAACAAATGACTATATATGATTATTCTGTAAAGGACACAGCAGGCAAAGAAATTTCGTTAGGTGATTTCAGAGGACGTGTACTTCTTATCGTCAATACGGCTACAGGCTGCGGATTCACGCCTCAGTATGAAACCATCGAATCCATGTATGAAAAATATCATGATGCGGGTCTGGAGATAATCGACATCCCGTGCAATCAGTTCGCAGAGCAGGCGCCGGGCACAGACGAAGAAATACATCAGTTCTGCACACTGCATTACAACACGAAATTCCCGCAGATGACAAAATCGGAGGTCAACGGCGAAGGAGAGCTCGCACTTTACACATATCTCAAGAGCCAGAAGGGATTCGCGGGCTTCGGCGAAGGTGAAACTGCCGATATGATGAATGATTTCATCGGCAAGATCGATCCCGACTTCAGAAACAACGCCGAAATCAAATGGAACTTCACAAAATTCGTGATCGACCGCGAAGGAAATGTGATCGCGCGTTTCGAGCCGACAGCCGATATGGCCGAAGTCGAAAAATGCGTTGCATCGCTTATTTAAGGCGCATATCATGAGCAGCAATGATGATTATGAAGCATTAAAGCTTGAAAATCAGCTCTGTTTCCCTCTGTACGCATGCTCCCGCATGGTGGTCAAAATGTACACGCCGTACCTGAAACCGCTCGGGATAACATACACGCATTACATCGTTCTGATGGTGCTGTGGGAAAAACAGAGCATAAATGTCGGCGACCTCGGCAGGACTCTTTTCCTGGACAGCGGAACTCTGACTCCGGTCCTGAAGAGAATGGAAACATCAGGTCTGGTCACCCGCAGACGAAGCGATGACGACGAGCGGTCCGTGATCATTTCTCTGACCGAAAAAGGGGAAAAGCTCAAAGAAAAAGCGAAAGACATTCCCTCTCATATCGGACAATGCCTTCCGCTTCCGCACAAAAAAGCTCTGGAACTTTATGAAGATCTCTACGCGATCCTGAACGCCGTTTCACCGGATCGGACATGACCGGAAGTCCGGCCGCACGCCCTCACGGGAGCGGCCGGTTTTTTATATCGTCCTCTGCCTCTTCAGGAAACCCGCGTTCAGCGCCATGAACAGCACCGCGCAGCCGGCCAGGACTGCGGCATCAAAAGCGATATCGCTGTAGCCGAGACCCTTGACCATTACTGCAGTGAGCGCGTCGGCAGTGTAGTACAGCGGCATGAAATGCCCGGCTACATCCCATCCGCCTGAAAGCCGGAAAAGCCCGCAGAGAAAAATCTGCGGCAATATTACAAGCGGTATGAACTGCATCATCTGGAATTCGCTCGATGCCAGCGTCGACAGCAGCATGCCCAGGGTCAGCGCCGCAACTGCAGTCAGAATGTTGATGAGCAGCACCGCCGCGATGCTTCCCTCCATGGTCATGCCCAGCACGTAAACCACGAACAGCGTCAGCACTATCGTCTGGACCACGGCCAGCGCTCCGAACCCGAGCACGTATCCCGCGATGATCTCGCTCCGTTTTGCCGGCGTCGAGAGTATGCGTTCAAGTGTTCCGCCTTTCCGTTCGTTGAGGAAGTTGATCCCCGCTATCAGAAACACGAAGAAGAATATTATCGCGCCGATGAGCGGTGCGCCGTATGAATCGAGGAACGAACCGTCCTCTGTTCCGTAAATGTATTTTGCAGTAATGTCCGGTTCCGCCATTTCGATGTCGATGTCCGGGGCGGCCGGGTTGTCCGCCATTGTTTTCTTCAGGTCGCTGACAGCGTTTTCCGCATTGTCGCGTACGACTTTCGCCGCGCTCTGCTCGATCACGGCCCTGATGATTTTCGCGTCGGAGGCATTGCTGCCGTCGAGATATATCTTCACCCTGCGGCAGTCTTTGTCCGCACTGAATGCCGCTTCGGCATCGCCGTTCTTCACGGCCCCGACTGCAGCTTTTTTATTGTCTCTTCTTATTGTTATGTCGTAGTCATCGTTGCTTCTGATCTCGCTGATCATGTCCTTCGGCGCATTTATCACGGATACTGTGAATGTCTGTCCGTTGCTCTGGAACACGAAATAGACCAGCGTCAGCACAATGAGCGGCGCCGCGAGTACGAGCGCCATAGTACGCTTGTCATGCCTCAGCTGATTGATTATCCTGCCCGCTATCGCTCTGACTCTCATGCTCTCCACCTCCGTAATATATGAATGCTTCTTCGATATTGTTCTTCCCCGATCGCTCAATAAGCTCCGCCGGCGTACCTTCCGCAGTCACTCTGCCCTCGCGCATCATCGCCAGCCTTCCGCATTTGACGGCCTCATCCATTACGTGCGTCGTGATCAGGATCGTCGCGCCGCCGTCCGCCAGCTTGCGGAGCTCTTTCCATATTTCCGCACGCAGCACCGGGTCTATCCCCACCGTCGGCTCGTCGAGAATAAGGACATCCGGGTCGGGCAGAAGCGCTATTGCGAGTGAAAGCCGCTGCATCATTCCGCCGGAATAAGCGGATACTGCTTCTTTAAGTTCGCCTCTCAGGCCGACCAGTTCTGCCGCATGATTTATCCTTTCTGTAAGGACGCCGCCTTTCAGTCCGTATATTTTCCCGAAAAAAGAAAGATTCTCATAAGCCGTAAGAGACGGATAAAGGGCCGCGGCCTGCGCCATATATCCCATGCGCCCCATGATCCCGAGATCAGGCATGCTGTGCCCGAGCACTTTGACGCTGCCTTTTTCCGGGCTCAGTATCCCGGCGATTATTTTCACGGTCGTTGTTTTTCCGCATCCGGACGGCCCGAGGAGCCCGAATATCTCTCCGCCCTCTATGCCGAGATCGACATCATGCAGTATCTGTTTTTTCTTGTACGCCTTGCAGACGCCGCTCAGTTCCACTGTTTTCATCACATTCTCCTTGCACCCGACACTGTGTTGGTATATTTTAATGATAATACACTATTGGCAAAAAACAAACAGACAGTTTGTCCGGAAATGTCGGCAGGAGGTTGATATGTATACTGCAAAAGACAAGATTAAAAACGCGTTCCTCGATCTGTATTCGGAGCACCCGATAGAAAAAATCAGCGTGAAACTGCTGACTGAGACCGCGGGCGTGAACCGCGGCACATTCTACGATCATTATACCGATATATACGATCTGCTGAATCAGATCGAAACCGAATTCATCAGCAATGTCACCGCCATGATCGAGGTCATTGCCGCCTGGCTCCTCAGCGGCGACAGCAGCCGCATCTCAGACTGTTATGCCGATTTTTTCGAGGCTAACCACAGAATGCTTTTCATCTTTTTCAAAACGCGTCCCAGCAGAAGACTGCAGAATATCATGAAATCTTACGCGCAGACCAATATCTGCAGGTTCCTGGGCATCGACCGCAGCCGTCTTTCATGCGAGCAGCAGTATATCCTCGAATACCTTTCCGGCGGCCAGATGAGTATCGTCATGCACTGGTTCGCGCAGAACAACGATCTCGATTTTGACGCATTCGCAGATCTGATCAAACGCATCAACACCAAAGGCGCGTTCACATGCCTGATGTCTGATACCGATCCCGGTCCGCTTCTGCAGAACAGCTGATGCGCATCTGACGCACAAAAAACCGGCTCCCGCAGGAGCCGGCATTACTGCATCATCATTATTTGATTTTGACTGCGACCACAGCGAACCGCCCGTCGTTCACCTGATACGCGCACGTAGAAAGTGTAATGAGCTGTCTCCCCCATTTTGGAGTAATGCCCGTGTCGTATTCGGCCAGTGCTTTCACATTCCGGATGTATGATACATACTCGGATTCAGAGGTAATGCTCATCTGCTTGTAATATTTGAACTGGCTCGATTTGACCGGATAGATCTGGCTGTAGAACGCCGCGATCACCTTGTATTTGTGATGTCCGTCGAGCATGTCGAACGAGAATGTCTTGTGCTTTTTCCAGAATGCCTTGTCCTCATACTTAAGCAGATCGTGGAACATCGTCCCGCTCTTTATATTATGCCCGAATATGAGATAATTTTTTGATGTGCCGATCACGCTGCCCGCATCCATGAACGGAGTGCCGGCGATCGAAGATTCTTTCCGGAAATTTCTGCGGAGGTAATACTCGTTTTCGTCCGGTGTCTGCATGACCGGATAATCTATCCTCGTCCCGCCTATTTTCAGCCACCCGACAATATCGCCGTTTTTCTTGTGCAGCGCCGTGACATTATGTCCGCCGTTGACCTCCAGCGATTCAAAATCCTTCTGCTCCTGGTGCGAAACCCAGTAATGGTGCCCGATGACGCCGAGCGATCCGACCAGTAATATCAGTGAACATATGAAAATGATTATTCTTACTTTACCCTTCATTTCGATCCCCCTGTGTTATTTTACAACTTTATACCCGCTCAGCACAACCTTTTCACATTTTTTTAAGCTTGCTCTGCTAATATAACCGAAACGAAGGAGGAACTCATGAACGTTAGAACAGACAAAACAGGTATTTTCTTTGTTGCTGCAGTCATTGCGGCAGTCCTGATAACATATTCTTTCACAGGAGCATCCGGCGGCACGGCCGCAGGAATGATCGCCTTTGCCGGTATTGCAGTAATGTCCGGTATCGCGGCGGTGTCCGACCGCGGCGGTGTCCGCGCCGCAGACATGGCATGCGCTTTCGTCTCCGCGGCGGCGGCGGTTATGCTTCTGTTTTCCTCAGGCACGTTCTCGTCTGTCGTCACCATAACAAACTCAACACTGCTTACGTCGGCGGCCGGCTGGACTTCATATATAGCGATGATCCTCTTCTCAGTCCGCATCGGACTGGGATGGGACCGTATCACATCAATGTTCAGAAGAGCAGGAGGGCGTCCCGGCGCCGCCGGCTCTTTCGGCGGGATGCGGCACATCGGCAGCATTATCTCTGCCGTTATCATCTGTATCGGGCTCGTTGCGACATATAGCTTCGGGCTCCCGGCTCAGGTGTCGGCATCCTCATCCGGCAGTTCTGATTTCGGTCAGGGACAGATGCCGGGTTCAGGCAGCTCCGGCGGCACGACCGACCAGTACGGCTCCGGCTCGTCCGATGGCACGCAGCAGTTCGGGCAAATGCCCGGCAGCGGTTCCTCAGGATCAGGCGGCACGACCGACCAGTACGGCTCCGGCAGTTCAGGCAGCAGTGATTCTTCCGGCGCATCGGCCACTGCCACATCACTGATTATTACCGCAGACACAACAGATCAGTACAATTCCGGATCGAGCGGTTCCAGCGGTTCGGAAAGCTCCGGCGGCACCACTGACCAGTACGGCTCCGGCTCGTCCGGCGGCACGCAGCAGTTCGGGCAAATGCCCGGCAACGGCAGCAGCAACGGATACGGCAGCACGACTTCTTCCGGAACAGGCAGATCACCTCTTCAGACACTCCCGATAATCGGGATGTGGGCCGCAGCAGGATATCTTCTGTCCAGGAAAAAGAAAGTGCCTGCATACAGCCGCGGTTTCGGAAGAGCGCAGTTCGGCCAGTTCGGCAGCGGAGGAGCGCAGTTCGGCAGCGAAGACGATTATTACAGCTTCGATGCAGAGCGGGAAAAAGATTACAGCAATTACACCGGCGGACGCGGCTCTGCTGCGAAATCCGCTTCGCCTTTCGGGAATGTTTTCGGCCGGAAACGCAAATATCACGGTTCACACTACGGCAGAGGTTTCCAGGATTTCGAATACTCATCGGAATATAACGGGCCGAGATACGACCGGCCCGCTGACAGCGGCTCCGGATACGGCAGAGCTTCAGGATATGCCGACGGACGCGGTGCAGGCAGTCCCGGTCCCGGTCAGCCGATAATCCTTTCCGGTGACGAATTCGATGTTCATGAAGATGCCGACGGATTCAAATACCGGAAATACACAAAATAAGCCCATTGCTTTGGCGGCCATTTACATAAAAAAGTCGAAAATTCCCTCTATTTTTGAAAACAGGGGATAATTCCAACAGAGATCAGGCACATCTGTATTTGAAAAGAAACCTGCGTCCGGTGTTATCCGGCAGCAGGTTTCATTTTTTTATATATCTATATTCGGATTCATATATCTTCCGCGTTCTCTGGTTTTTTCACCGAACTGGATCGCGCCTTCAGGGCAGCCCTGGATGCAGGCCATGCAGTGATCGCATTTGCCTTTTTTCCATACCGGACCGTTTTTCGTCATCGTGATCATTCTGTCCGGACATCTCCGGAAACACAGTCCGCATTTAGTGCAGCTGTCATCCGCCTTGAATCCGGCTGTAACGCGCATCCGGTCATACATGATTTTTCCGGCTGTTCCTAAACGCTTTCCGCCGGCGCTGCTGTGCCTGTCCATGGTACCGGCATGATGCGCACGCAGATGTTTTTCGATATTGTCGATTTCCCTGTCCGCCTGTACAAGACACTTCTCGATTTTATCAGACGCCGCCATTCTGTAGACAACAATATAATTTGAAGGCATCTTTACCGAATAAAATGCTGTCAGCGAAATATCTCTTTTCCGGAGCAGCTCCTTCGTCATCGCGTTCGCCGCGCCGCTTTTACTGCCGCATGTAACGACCGCATAAACATAAGGATTCCGCGCGCCGCCGAGTACGACCCTGCTTAGAAATTTCCTGACTGCCGCGGGAATACCGTTGAAATATACCGGAAATACTATTCCGGCATCTTCACCCTCTTCAAGAGTATACGAATATTCGCCGGAGTTCACCGCATCCGCCATATTCACGAGTTTGCCGCCGACATCCTCCGACAATTTCCTGGCCGCATATTTGCTGTTGCCGGTGCCGCTAAAATAAAAAATCATGTCAGACTTCCTTCCAGTTTTCCACTATCTCGACCGCCTTGTCCCAGTCCTTGAACTCGACGATTTCGCAAAGCGTACCGCATGCATGGATCCCCTGCTCTTCACAATAAGCGAAAAACGGGCAGCCCTGTTTGCAGCTTGAAAACTTCTTGCACATTGCGTCTTTTCTTGCGCGATATTCCTGATCTGTCAGCATATGATCACCTCCGGACTATTGCTGTGAATATTTTTTCACCTGCTCTTCGATGAGCGCAGCGTCGTCGAAGTAATTTATTTTCATGGCATCCTTCATCTCATGCAGCGTCTGCGCAACTTCCCCGCGCGCTTTTTCAGTGCCGGCCTTAAGCACCTCATAGATATAAGGAATGTCCTTTTCATACTCATGTCTCTTCGCTCTGATCGGATCGAGTACCTCGTTCAGGACCTCTGTAAGCACCTTCTTGACCTTCACATCGCCGAGTCCGCCTCTGCTGTAATGATCCTTCATTTCGTCAAGCGTCTGGTACCCGGAGAATCTTTCGATCTGATCCTGAGTGGAGAACGCGTCGAGATATGTGAACACCGTGTTGCCCTCAATATGTCCCGGATCACTGACACGCAGATGCTCGGGATCTGTGTACATCACCTTGACCTTGGACGCGACAGTATCGGCATCATCCGAAAGATAAATGCCGTTGCCCAGCGACTTGCTCATCTTGGCCTTCCCGTCAATTCCCGGGAGTCTGTTGCACGCCTCGTTCGACGGCAGTAATATTTCCGGTTCGACCAGCACTTCACCGTATGTGTTGTTGAAGCTTCTGACGATCTCGCGGCACTGCTCGATCATCGGCTCCTGGTCCTCTCCGACCGGCACTGTCGTTGCCTTGAAAGCCGTGATATCAGTCGCCTGACTGACAGGATAGCAGAGGAAACCCACCGGCACGCTCTGCTGGAAGCCTCTCATCTGGATCTCGGATTTGATCGTCGGATTCCGCTGTAGTCTCGACACCGATACAAGATTCATAAAAATAGAAGTCATCTCGTACATTTCCTGGATCTGCGACTGGATGAAAATCGTCGTCTTTTCCGGCTCAAGTCCTACTGAAAGATAATCCAGTGTGACTTCGACGATATTCTGCCTGACCTTTTCAGGATTATCCGCATTATCTGTAAGAGCCTGCGCGTCTGCAAGCTCGACGAAAATTTTCTTGAATTCTCCGGAATTCTGCAGTTTTACTCTTTCTCTGAGTGAACCCACATAATGTCCGACATGCAGTCTGCCTGTCGGCCTGTCTCCCGTAAGCATTATTTTGTCCATTTTTTGCCCTCCGTTTCAATGGCTGTCTTTGCGTAATATAATAATACGTTTTACATAAAAACACAAATCATCCGCGGCTTTTTCAGTTATAATGAATAAAAAGGATCAAATGCAAAACGGCGGTATACCGGCAGGCGCTGCCAATATGAACGGAGGCTGCAGCAATGAAAAAAAGGTATGACGGATATTTCGGAAGTTCAGTGGTGATCGACGGAGACTCTATCGTCATCAGATCATTTCCTATGCAGAAAGATGTCTGCACGATCAATGACATACGCTCGGTCAATTTATGGGAGGCAGGATATGCCGCCGACGGACAGATGGTGATTCTTACTGCAAACGCCAAACACGATATCAGATTCACTCCCGGGCAGAACGATGCTTTCGTCGAACTCTACAAGGCTCTGCTTGTGAAGATCGATCCCTACCTGTCCCGGACCTACACGGCGCAGCGCAATGTGTGAGAAACCAAAACCGCCGGACCATATGAGGCCCGGCGGTTCTGTTTTATTATTGATTTATGCCTGAGGCTGTCCCTGAGGCGGACGTCCGTTCATCTGCGGCGCCGGCTCATTGCATATAGCGCGCGACCACTTGTCCGAAAGCGGGTTCCACACGATCGCGATGATCAGTGTCGGCACATAGCACGGAATAAATCCTCCGAGGACCGCCTTCATATATACTGCCATCGGCTGATGCCCGAACGCAACGACACCAACATACGTCATGATCAGATCGAGTATTACTACAAACACCGCCGCCACGACAACATTCAGCAGAAATACGAATTTTGCCGAACCTATCACAGAACGTTTCGCCGCAAAACTGAATCCCCACTTCGGCGCAGGTATGAACATGTTGATCAGGAATGTCAGCACATATGCCAGACAGAAGTTCATGATCGTGTTCTGCAGAGTCAGCGAACCAGACAGCGCCTCGGCGATCAGCGTGATGATAATGCTCAGCGGCAGGTCCATGATAAGCGCATATACTGCGGTAAGTTTCTTGCTCTTTTCCATAATGAATTACTCCTTCACAAATCGATAAAATCATTGATATCCTTTATGTATAGTTTAGTCTGAATATTCGTGATTGTATAATTCATTGTTGGTTATTTATTGTATATGCAGGAGCGTATTATGCAGTAATATCAACGGTTCCGGCGATGCGTTCAGCCCCGTTTGAGTATGCATTCCCTGGTAATGTTCAGAAATTCGCGGGCAGCCTCATTGCGCGATCCTTTTTTCATGGCCAGCGACACCATCTGCGATGATTTAAGATCTATGGCATGTGTCGCGCTGAACCCCTGGGCCCACGACCATCTGTCAGAAATGCACACGCCCAGTCCGTTCTGCATTGATGCGTTCATCGTTTCCGGATTATCCACATATTTGATTTTCGGTACGAAGCCATACGGCCGGCACGATCTGATTACTATGCGGCGGATAGCTTCCATGTCCTCGTCGACCGGCACAAAGAAAACCTCATCCCGGAAATCCTGAGGTCTCAGGTCCTCTTTCCCCGCAAGCGGATGCAGACTCGAATACTGAAGGACCTTCGTGCGCTGGACGACATCTTCGAGATCGAACTCCTTGAACCTCAGCACCGAATCCTGAAAAGTCAAGATTACTTCCAGATTGTCGCGGAGCAGCGCAGTAGCCAGCTCCTTCGTGTTGAGACAGGACAGGCTGATCCCGGCGCCGGGATATTTTCTGGCGAAAGCCTCTACCGCCTCCGGGAACCAGGATGTCATATTCCATCCCTCCAGGCACCCGAAGCGGATATTGTTCTCGCTGTTTTCATCCAGCTTCGCAGCTTCGACCTTCGCATTCAGAAGTCCGCCCCGCATTTCTCTGAAATAATCATAGAAAAGCTGACCGGCCTTTGTCAGTTCAGTCGTCTTGTTCGTCCTGTAAAAAAGTGTGACTCCGAGCTCTTTTTCGAGCGAAGCTATCTGTCTGCTTATAGCCGGCTGTGAAACATAAAGCTCTTCCGATGTCTTGGTAAAACTCAGGTTCGTTGCAACCGCCATAAAATAATCGATTTCCAGATCATTCATTCCGACACCCTCCTTTATGTCCGCTCCGTGCGGACATCTGCCGGTTCCATTTTACCATACCGGGCGGCGGAATTTCCTCCTGCAGTGAACAAAATTTAAAAGACCCGGCACGCGGCCGGATCTCTTTTATGTCTTATGCTTTCTTGACGATTTCGCTCCCGGGAGTCGAAGAGGCGATGAAGTCTTTATATGCCTGCATCCTTGCTTTATATTCTTCTGACTTTTTCTGATCCGCGAGCCTGCCCTCGTATTTGCCGATGTCGGAAGCGTGAATAAGTTTTCCGCTCATCGTGTCGTGGGCTCTCTTCAGTTCCTCTTCAGGGAAGTCGAATCTCATCGATCCGTCTTCGTTCTCTTTGAGTCTTCCTCTCATGCCGCAGACCACGCACTCGGCCGTACCGTCCTGATGGATATAGAATTCCTTTGTATGACAGTGCGGGCAGACACCTGCATCGCCGACGTATTTCGCGTTTTCAGGATCCTTGCACGCTTCAGCAAGGTCGATGCCCACCTTGCGGCAGGCCGAGACTTTCTCGTCTTCCATGCAGATGCTCTTGGACCAGCCGAAGACTTTCTTATCGATCGTAGTCCAGGCCGGAGACATCGAGAACATTTCGAAGTCCGCCTCGATCCTTGTCGCCCAGTCGGAACCGCCTATGCCGATATATGAAATGAATTTGTCCTGCATGATCCTCGGATCAGGGCCCGGGCCGCCGTTGTCCTTGGCGATCTGGCTGCAGACAAAGTTCATGCCTCTGTCATGGGCAGGTCCCGAAAATCTGTCCTGCAGTATGTGATAGATCGCCGGCGTGCCGCTTTCGAAAATAGGCATTACCATAATGATGCCGTCGGCATCGAGGAGCTTGTTGCTCAGCCACTCGTAATCATCTCTGATAACGCAGTCCGACGGTCTTCCGCTCATGATCTTGCCCACGCAGGCAATGCAGCCCGTGCACGGTTTGAGATCAAGATCCAGGAGCCTGATAAACTCGACATCAGCTCCGCGGCACTCCGCGCCCATGAGAGCTTCTCTGCACATAGCGTCGTTGTTTCCGTTTCTGGTTCCGCCTGAGATTCCAATTATTTTCATTTCATTACCTCCGTAATAAATAGTTCATTTTGCAAAGCCTGACCGGCCTTTTCCTTGATTAAATGATATCAAATCTTCTGAAAACAGTACAATACCGAGGCAGGTATACATTAAATAACCTGCAAGCAAAAACCGCTGGATTCCAGCGGTTTTCGGCATCGGTATCAAATGTCTGCGCGGAGTATCCGCGGTTTTTTATGAGTTATCTCATGGTAATATATCCTCTGTACTGCGTCAGGTTGTTGCTCGTCGGGATGTCTGAAAGGAAGATCCCCGCGAAGTTGATGTACGGTCTGAGGAACGGGAACGAATCTGTCTGCGCCCACGACGGTTTCGCCGCCGCCTGCGCGATCCTGCCCGTTACTGCAGCCTCCCACTCGTCCGGACCTTCGAACCATGCCTCGACGACGCGGTTGAACGGACAGCCGTTTATTTCTGTCATTATCCTGCTCGTGAGCAGTCTCGTCACCTCCGGCGCTTCAGTCAGCTTCGGCGCGACTTCGTCAAAGAACCACTTGTCGCCCTCCGCCTGAGAAACCTCCTCGGGATATCTGAGCATGAACTGCCATCTGTAGTTCGGGCCGTCCTCGACCGTCCGGCCGGCGCCTTTCAGATCGTCTTCCCAGCAGATCGGCACGAAAGCGAATATGAACGGCATGCATTCGTCGCTCCTGGTCGCCCTGGCCTCCTCGCCGCTGAGCATTGCCGCATCGTCCCTGCCGGAATCGACATCGTCAGGCTGCACGTCGGGGATATTGCCCTGCCACTTGAGCACATCCATAGGGAAGTACTCGGTCAGCGTCTTCTTCAGCTGACCCTCGAACTCGTTTATCGTCCAGTAATGTTCGGTGAGCTGCATGCGGACCGTTCCGTAATTCTCACCGCCCGGCGGCATCGGCAGCGCGTTGTAAAACGCGTACTTCGTGCAGTAAGGCTCGAACTGCGAGATGCTGTCCGGGATGTGATATCTGTAGAGCCAGTTCTGCAGCTTGATTCTGTATTCTTCTTTGACACAGTCAACATATATTAAACTTCTTGTCGGATGGTACTGCATATTTTTCTCCTTTATGCGGCGCTATTTGTCGTCGCCCGTGTAACGTACGATATATAATCCGTCCATGAACGTATCGAGATAGATATAGCCTCTGTCGTCGACGAGGACATCCTCCGTTATCGCCACCTGCGGTCCCGGCACGAGGTCGTGCGTCGGATTGTCGAAAAGCAGCTTCTCCGGGTCAGGCGGCATGAAGTACGCGATCTCCTTCGGGACGAACGGGTCGCTCACGTCGTATATCCTCAGTCCGGCTCCGAAATGGCAGCAATATACTCTGTCATCCCGATGCTCGTAAACGTCTCCGTGGATAGCATCAAAAATGTTGTGCGGTCCGAACGGGATCCTGACGCCGTCGACGATATTGAAGTTCGTGCCGTGTGTATAGCCTTCCGGGACTTCCGGATAAGGGAACACCGATATGAGACTCGGGTCCGCCGGGTCCGTGATCTCGGCAATGCCGATCATGTTCATCGGCTGCGTCACGATTTTTTTGAAAAGTCCGTCCTCCGCTTCATTGCAGAAATACCTCGGTCTCTCGCCTTCGGTCGTTACTACCATATACGGTCTGTCGCCGAGAGGCATTATCGAATGGCACGGCGCGCCGGCTGATCCGCCGCCGAACGGAGGATTCATCGGCAGACAGCCGATCATCCTCGGCGCTGTCTTGTCTTTTACATCGAGCAGTATCATGCCCTTGTTTGCGTAAGCCATGTATAATATTTCATCCTTGTAGAGACAGGCGTGCAGGAACGGCGAGTGCAGCGCTTCCGCGGAACCGTATCTTGCCGCGTCACCGGCCTTGTTGCCCATGAACTGCTCATCAGCCCACCATCTGCCGACTTCCTGCGGAGCCGACGGGTCTTTGATATCGACGATTCTCAGAATAAAGCCGTTGAAGTTTTCCGCATTGCCCGTAACGTATACGTATCTTCCGCCCGGATAACAGAAACGGTGCACGCCCGCGCCGCCTCTGCACTCGAACTTGCCGAGCTCCTGCGGGTTTTCCGGGTCCTCGAGACTCCATACAGTAATACCGCCCCAGAAAGGCATTCCCGGTTCTGTTCCGTGGAGTTCCTTCATCGTGCCGCCGTGCGCCGTGATCATCAGTCCGTCCGCGATCTGTATCTTAGGTGTGGACGCCGCCTCGTTGCCGTAAGGATTCGGGCCTTCGAGCCATTTAACATTTCTCGGTGCGGCAGGGTCGGTCACGTCGATGATATTCCAGCCGTTATGTCTGAACGACGCAGTGTAGATATAATATTTCTCTTCCGGCGTCTTGTACATCGCCATCTGGAATCCCGGTCTGCCGTTGAGATCATCGAACCCGATATATTCGATATTTTTCATCAGCATTTCTTTTCTCTGACTCATTTCATTCTCCTTATCATTTTATCTTTTCCGATATTGATTTCTATTTTTCTTCATATTGATTATATCAAAACGGAAGACGGGTGATAAATGCCGTCTTCCGTATACATTTCATAACCATGCAGTAATGAACGGACGCGCTGTGCGTCAGATGAATTTTTCTATTGCGGCGGCGTCAGTGTAGCCTTTCGTGTAAAGTTTCGTGAAAGCGCCGGCGTCGCGAGTGAGTGAAGTCACCCCGCAGCTGTCGTCCGGGCAGATGAGGAGACACTTCCCTTCACGCTCCAGCTCCTGTACCGCTCTGAAATCATGATTCCATTTTACATATCTCTGCTCAAGAGTCCTGTACACCGCCGGGTACCTGCGCAGAAGATATTTCGCCAGCGGTTTTCCCTTCATCGTTCCCTTCCGGAAACTGCGCGGGCGCGTAACGAGACAGATCAGTTTATCGCATCCGTCCCCGAAAGCCTTCGCGTAAGGGATCGGATCCGAGACTCCGCCGTCGTAATACATTACCCCGTCTATCGGCCACGGCCTGCACACCATCGGCATACAGCTGCTCGCCTTGATCGGTTCGTAGGCGTTCCTCTTCAGGTCTTCCTTGTGGAAATAATGCGGCTGCGCCGTTTCCGCGACAGTCGTCACTATGACATGCTGCGCCGGATTCCCGCAGTATTCGTCGTAATCGAGCGGATTCTCCCCATCCTCGTTGGTGAGCACGGAATAAATATAATCGAGATCGATGAACGACCCCTTTGTGACGTAATTCTTCGGACCCATATAATCTGATCTGAAGGCGTATTCTTCATAGAACGGATAGTTCCTTCCGCGCTGATGCGCGAGATACGATACCTGGTTTGCCGAACCGGCAGACACTCCTATGCAGTACGGTATCTCTATTCCCTTATCAAGCAGATAATCATAAACACCGGCGGCGTATACTGCTCTCATGCCGCCGCCGGCATCAAGTATTCCCAGCATTGTCTTTCCTTCTTCGCTAATATTATTTTTCACCGGCCGCCGTCAGAAGCATTTTCTTCATCGCGCGGTAAGATCTGGTGCCCGTTTTCCGGCAGACTTCTCTGCCTCCGCTGAATACGATCAGCGTGGGCACTGTTCTGATATTATACTTACCCGCTGTCTCCGGCATCGAATCGATATCGGCCGCAAAAACTTTTCCGGCCGTCTCCGCATCCTCCGAAAGCCTGACGACATTCGGCTCCATCACGCGGCACCACCTGCACCACCCGGCATAAAAATCCACCATTACTGCCCCGGGCGCATTCAGGATCATTTCCGCGAAATCATCGTCTGTAAGTTTTATCAACGTCATTTTCGCTCCTTCATTTTCGATATCAGCGTGCTGAACAGCAGATCCGGTTCGACCGGTTTAGGCACATGTCCGTCCATGCCGGCATCAAGACATTTGCGGACATCTTCGGAAAAGGCATCCGCCGTCATCGCGATTATCGGCACTGTCTTCGCATCCGCGCGGTCCAGACTCCGGATCATCTTTGTCGTCTCATATCCGTCCATCACCGGCATGCGGATATCCATGAGCACTGCATCATAATATCCGACCGGTGAGCGGCTGAATTTTTCCAGTCCTATTTCGCCGTTGTCCGCTATTTCAGTAATGACTTTGCATTCGTCGAGAATACTCCCGGCAATTTCCTGATTGAGCGGATGGTCTTCGCAGAGCAGAACATGTCTGCCGGCAAGAGTATCAATCTCGTCTCCGGAGGCTTTTCCGTTTCCGGAAGCCGTTTCAACTTCGTCCGCTGATATTGTATCGTGCTCCAGTCTGACTGTGAAGGCCGTCCCTTCTCCGAGTCTGCTTTGTACGGTAATAGTGCCGCCCATGGCATCGACCATTCGCTTCACGATAGCCAGTCCGAGGCCTGTACCTCTTGATTCTGATGTTTCTCTGCGTCCTTCCTGTACAAAAGGCTCGAAAAGCACACTCTGGAATTTCTCGCTCATGCCGATGCCGTTATCTGATATTATATGCGTTACTGCGATCCTCGATTCCGACAGCATTTCGTATGTTATCTCATATTTTATCGTGCCGCCTTCCTGCGTATATTTGACTGCATTTGACAGCAGATTGAATATGATCTGGTTGATGCGGAGCTTGTCCGCCAGAGGCACACGTCCACTATCCTGTTTTTCATCAAGAATGAACCGCTGGTTTTTTGTTCTGCAGAGCGGTTCGATGACAGCGGCAAGATAGGTGTTGAATTCGTCAACAGTATACGGTTCCGGATAGAGCATTATTTCACTCTGCTCGGCCTTGGTCATATCGAGTACATCGTTGATCAGCCCCATCAGGAATTTCGAAGAAGTGTCGATATTTCTAAGGCATTCCGCCGTCTTCTCCGGATTATCCTGCAGGCCCGCAATATGCGTCATGCCGATAATACCGTTGAGCGGGGTCCGCATATCATGACTCATGCGCGACAGGAATTCCGATTTTGCCTCGTTGGCTTCATCCGCCTGATCCAGCGCTTCCCGCAGCCTGCTTTCCTGCTCTATCTGTTTTTGCTGCGCATCGGTAAAATCTGTGCGCACCTCCCCTATGATGTTGCTTTCGCTGTCAAGCATTAAATATTCTACCTGCTTCGCGCGCACGCCCGCGCCTTCGTCGACTGAAAATGAACAGATGCAGCGTTCTCCGCGTTTCAGCATATCGACCACATTCTGCAGTTCCATAAATGAATTGCAGTATTCCAGATCGCCCCCGGCGATATATCTGTTATTGTATTCCAATGTCACAGTACTGTAATCCATCCCGCTCTCTATGACCACATCGCCATACACGCCGCGTCCCGAGCGGTACATGATGATCTTGCCTGTATTTCCGTCTGTGCAGCAGACGTAGTCAAACTGGTCGTCTGCCATGGAGACCATAGTCATATCCAGCATCTTTTCTTCAGTGACGTCTCTGACTGTCACGAAGGCAATTATATTGCTGCTGTGCGGTTTCCCGGTAAGCGTCACGACTGCTTCCGCCCACTTGATGCTGCCGTCCTCCTCGCGGTACTGATAGTCCTGCGTAAGCGAACGTCTCCCCGCTTCGAATTCATGCTGCAGATGGCTGCGCGAAAAGAAATCCGCACATGCCGCGCGATCGTGCCCGCGCGGCATTGATTTAAGCAATACTTCGAGCGACTCGTCATACGTCGCCTGCACTGCCGCCTGCGGCAGAGGTTCCGTTCCTCTGACCTCTTCAACAATATTGTCTGTAATGTCAAATCTGCTGGCGGCAATATAGCTGCCTGTCAGGGAATCCTGAAATGCCTTTGCGGCGTCGTACTGCTCTTCAAGCAGTTTTTCCTGTTCTTTGATATCATCTATATCCGTATACTCCGCATACAGGTATCTGACTCCCCCGAAAACAAAGACATTGAAATTACAGCTGACCCAGATAATGCCGTCTTCCTTTGTCAGCATTCTGAACACTGCGTTGAAAGTATCTTTTTTACCTGCGTTCTCATTTATAATATCCATCAGGATATCCTTGTCCGCAGGATATACCTTTTCAAAGCCGTCTGATATCATCTGAACATCTTCCTGCCCGAACCCCGTCATATGAGTAAATTCCTCCGACAGGCGTTCCGGTCTGATTTTTCCGTCGTCCATGATCCTGAACAGCACTGAACTTGAAGGAAGACTTCCTATCGCTTCGACCATTGTCCTTTCGATATTTATTCTCTGCTGCTCCTCCACTTCCTTTTTCAGGCGTACCTCTTCGGATACATCGCGATACAATCCGTAAAATATCTTCCCGTCGTTTCTCTCCTCCCGCAGCGCAACATCAACAGATACCCATATATAATCTCCGGATGCGGTAATAAGTCTGAATTCCGCAACAGAAAACTGACTCTTGTCATAGCCTCTGCGGTAATCATCTCTTACTCTCGGAAGGTCTTCAGGATGCACGCCGAGAAAAGCATTGCTGAAATATTGTATTACGGATTCTTCCGTGTCGCCGCTGATTTCAGCGGGTTCCTGCACGCCGTCGGTAAACCCGAGCAGTATCGGCATCTGTTTATTGGAATACTCGATCAGCAGATGCTCTCTGTCCGGCATGCGGAGCACGCATACCCCGTCGGGGATATAGTCGAGAATATCCCGGGCACGCTCGGCTTCACGTTTAAAGCGTTCGGTTTCATTCTTCTGCCGCAGCACTGTGTCCGTAATGTCAGATTCTATCAGAAGTACAGTATCTTTGTTTTCATCAAGATAATAATGCTGGATCTTCCTGTACATGAAAATATCCGGCTGCCCTGTATAATGCCCGCTGACACTCAGCTCGAAATGCCCGCTGGCGTCAAGCTCACGTGTTATCACATCGATCGCGCTGTTTTTTAAATAAAAATCACGGTCCTCTTCCGCGATCCATGTAGCCAGTCCGAACTCGCGCACCTTATCATATTCGATAAGTTTCATATTACCCAGTTTTTCATGGTATTTCGGCAGCAGCCGCGGACTCAGATTCAGGAACTGCATCTTCCGGTCTCCGAGATGGAGCAGGGCAACATAATCGTACTCCTCATCGCTTATGATGCGGAATATCTTTTCATTCCTTTTTTCCTCTGTTATATCAACAGAATAAACGATGCCTTCGATATCCGAAGTTTCCGGATTTTCCAGCATATTGATATATGCCCTGACCCAGATGAGTTTCCCGGAATCGTTATATCTCTGAAACTCAGTCTGAACAGAAGTATGGCCTGCGCCGAAAGAATCCAGCAGCGCCTGTCTTCTGAATTTCGATTCGAAATCGCGTTTCCCGTTTTCGTCGATTATCTGCGCATATGCCCTGCTGTAGACTTCTTCCGCTGTATCCGATGCCAGCGCTTCCGCCAGCTGCGGCGATATGCTGCGTACATCGATACATTCATCTTTTGTCAGATTCAGTTCGAATGTCGACAGCGCGTCCGGATTGGCATGGATCAGCGATTCGATAGATGCTATATATCTCGCTTCTTCTTTTTTCTGTGCAGTAATATCTATGGCGACCCCGTAAGCCTTGACCGGCACTCCGTCTTTATCACTGATAACGGTGTATATCACGCGCTGACAGATATCCGGCCGGTCGTCTCCGGTTATGAGCCGGATATCTACACTGGTGTCTTTTTCTCCGGCCTCGACCCTGCGGTAAAAATCAATGAATTTCGCATGATCTTCTTCCCTGATCCTCGGCAGCAGAGACAGCGGTACATTTTCAATTGTTCTGTCGAAGCCATAAAGTCCGAATATGTTATTGCCGCCGATGATCCGGTGATTTTCGATATCGTACTCCCAGACAAACAGGCCGGCGCCTTCAACCGCAATATCATATTTCTGTTTTGCATCGCTCAGCTGTTTCTGCAGCGACTTGCTTTCAGTAATATCCTGTATGTACTTTATGACCGCATCACGGCCGCACCAGTTTATACGCTTTCCGCAGAGGTATTCCCATCTGCCGCTTTTTTTATTTTCCCTTTCGGCTGTCAGAGTCTCGCCGAATCTGATGTTTTCAGCGAAGCAGTCAACGCACGGTTCGTCTCTGCCGAAAAAGTACGAATAACACGTACTCCCCTTGATATTACAGCCGTCGGCTTCACAATATTTTCGCGCGGCATTGTTTGCATACAGCATTTCATATGTGTCTGTATCGCTGACGATGGCCATTGTCGTGGAATTATCAACGACCTGCTTGTAGAAATCCGTGTCGCTGTTGCTGCCCCAGTACACGACAAACAGAAGCGGACAGCCGTCTTCTTCACCGCAGTAATTAATGTTTCCCCGTACCCATATGAATCCGTTTTCCCCGTATTTCATCCGCCAGTATTCCGTGACCGTCCCGCGTGTTTCGATGCAGCATCCGACCGCCTCCATAACTGCGGGCAGATCCGCAGGCAATATATATGCAGCCGCATTTTCACAGTGCCGACTGTTGTAATTATCCTCGGTTATTCCCAGTACAGCGCTTATGCCCGCTGACGAATACAATACAGAAATACGTTCTCCAATGACCTTATACAGTACACACTTTTCAGGTATCAGATCAATTATCTGCCTGACCTGTTCTCTATCAAGCTTCATAAGACCACCTGCCTTCAAAACCATTTCACGTCCCCGTTATTGACATATTATTTCATTTGATTTTATCATATTTGGATAATTATACAATAATATATCCGGATTCATCTGCAGAGTTTTACAGTCACGTTACTTTTACAGTAATTATATGGCTCGAGGCAAACCCCTCGCTGTTGTATACGACACACCGGTACCTCCGGCCGTTGTCCTCTTCGCCGATCTGCCACGACCAGCTCGCAGAGGTAACATTCTCGTCATTATACATCACCGCACGTACCGGATCGTATCCGAACCACACATATTTCAGATCATTCCCGGACGCTTTTACAGCCAGTGTCACTTCATTCCCCTTGTCCGCTGTGACTGTCCCGCTCGTCTGGTCCAGTATCACCGGCGCGCCGGGGCCGAAAGTACCGTCCATTTCTCCGAGGACGACATGGCTGTTTTCCGAGGCGGTCGCTGCTGCCATCATTATCCAGCGGCACTTCGGAGTATAATTGACCGTCAGTTTCGTTCCCTCGGCCGTGGCTGCTCCGGTGAAGCAGCTGATGAAAGAATTGCTTTCCTCTCCGTCGGGAAAAATGAGATCATTGATCATGACCGTGCCGGAGATATTTGCGCAATTGTAGAATATTCCCGAGATATCCCGGGCCTTCAGCGGAATGTTCGGCGCTGTCTTCAGCGCGGAGCACTCGGAAAAAGTACAGCACATATCTTTGACTGTATCCGGCAGCACCGGCACGGATGTCAGACTCTTGCAGCCTGAAAACGCGAAATCCATATGAAGCGTTTTTTTCGGGATCGAAGATACTGATACAAGTTTTGTGCAGTTCTCGAAAGTACCCGTCATATCCGTGACGCTGTCCGGCAGTGAAGGAGCTGCCGCAATGGCTGTTCCGGCAAAAGTATACGACATTTTTTTCACTGTCCCCGGTATCTTAGGCGCTTTGACAAGTCTGCCGCAGTCCCGGAACCAGTATGACATGTCCGAAGGTTTTACAGCCGCGGCGATCGTAACGCTTTTCACTTTTCCGCGGTAATTTGCCGCCCCGCGCTTTGTCCACGGCGCGGCATAGGCGGCGTTGAAGACAGCCGTATTTCCCGACCCCGTGATTTTCAGCTTTCCGCTGGAATAGAGTGTTGCTTTTACTCCGCTGCCGGCCTGCGGCTTTTTATAAAACGTCTTCCCGTTGCCGCCTATATTCCACGATTTCACGACATGCACGCATGAAGACACAGCCGCCCCGGATGCGCAGGAAGGCTGCAGAACGCCTGTTATCATTACTGCCATGAACAGCGCGGTAAATACCGCCGCTGTCTTTTTGATTTTCATCTTTATCATAAATATCCCGCCTCTCCGCGATTCTCTGTCCGCTTTGATTTTCATTTACAATTGACGGTTTTACGGCCTGTAATTATAATAAACTTGTATGGAGATAATTACAAATATTCTGTCAGAGCAGTCTTGCGGCTTCTCTGAATCAGTTTGTTTCCGGACTCAGATCCGCATATTGACTTTGTTGTTTCACTGCATGGCATCAGCATAATCGATACGGGCATCTGCGCAACGACCGAAAGGGGAATCCGACATGAATGCAAAAGTGATAAACGAAGCCGGAATTTGCCGGGATATACTGCATCTTCTTCCTTTGCCTACAGGGTATTTTCTGCTGGAAAACGATGTCTATAAGGCGCTTTATGTCAATGATGCCTTTTCGTCGCTGCTGGGAATAACCGGCGATGAAGCTGCTGCTTTTTTGAGCGGCGATCTGCTGCCGCTGATCCACCGGAACGATGCGGACAGAATTTCACTTCTTTTATATAAAGGAAGCGTAGGCGGAGGCATCTATCATGATACCGCCAGGATCCTTGCCGCGAACGGCAGATACAAATGGGTCGACATATGTTTCAATATGGCTCTCCAGGCCGGAGAAAACAGCATATTATGCCTTGTGCTGACAGATATAGATACCAGGCTCAAGCGTCAGAAAAGCCTTGACCGGACTTATTCAAAGCTCCTCGGAGTCATGGATAATGTTCCGGGCGGGATCATAGTTTTTGATACCATTAATAACCGCGAACTCATTCCTTCCTATATAAGCCAGGGCATGGAAAAATTATTGATGGGAAGCGCGGCAGATATCATGGAACTATACAGACATGATCCTTCCGCCTGTATACATCCCGACGACCGTGAAAATCTGATCCGTATTGTCGAAGACGCGCTCAGGAATCTTTCCGGATTCCAGCAGAGTGTGCGTCTCATGACTGTAAAAGGCGATTACATTCTGGCCTCTGTCAGCGGCACCGTAGAAAACGCTGATAACCAGCGCACTCTTTACATGGCAGTTATGGATACATCGGCTGACACTGAAAACTTATATATTCAGAAACAGATCCTGGATGTTTTTGTCCGGAAACAATATGAGCATATCTGTTTTATTGACGGCAGACATAACACATATCAGGTCCTTGGTTCAAATGATCATACTGATCATACGATTCCGTTTCTCCCTGCAGGCGGTACGGATTTTGAAACCGATATGCACGATCTGATCATGAAAAATGTTATTCCGGAAGAACGCGAGCATCTGGCGGCGGACTTCAGACTCAAAGCATTGTTCGACAGACTTGAAGACCGCGGCGACATAGACTGTTACTGCACCCTGACCGATGAAAATAACGTTCTGCGCTACAAAAAGATCTGGCTCAGCTGGATCGACAAAGAGACGAAATCCATTGCTCTTGTCAGCAGCGATATTACCGAAGAACACACAAGATCCGAAGAAACCCGCGCGACCCTTCATGCTGCGCTTCTGGCGGCAGAACAGGCGAATGCCGCCAAGAGTGAATTTCTGTCGCGGATGAGTCACGATATCCGTACGCCGCTCAATGCAATAATCGGCTATACTGATATGAGTCTTGAGAACGGGGAACTGCATCCCGACGTCAGAGAATATCTTCTGAAAGCGGAAGCTTCTTCAAAATATCTGCTGTCGCTGATCAGCGATATTTTGAACATGTCACGCATCGAAAGCGGCAAACTCGTTCTTAATGAGAATATCTTCAGCATTGACGATTTTCTGAACGGCATTTCCTCCATCGTATCAACGCAATGCAGCGCCGGAAAAATAAAGTATATGTGCCGCAGAGGAAATAATCTTCATTCTTTATATGAGGGAGATTCTCTCAAACTCCAGCAGATACTTATTAACCTGATCGGCAATTCTATTAAGTTTACGCCGGAAAACGGCAGTATTTCACTTGATGCAGATGAAGTAATGCTTAATGATTCTCCGTTCGTCCGCTTCATTGTCACAGACAACGGGTGCGGCATTTCCAAAGAGTTCATACCGTATCTTTTCGATTCTTTTTCTCAGGAAAAAAGGCTCAGCGACGGCGAGATAAAAGGAAGCGGGCTGGGACTGGCGATATGCAGAAGTCTGGCGGCGATGATGGGCGGTAACATCACTGTCAGTTCCGAGGTCGGCAGAGGTTCTGAATTTACAGTGTTTGTAAAACTGCGCTGCATAGACAGTGACTCCGGACCTCAGCCGAAGAACGATGAAATCAAAAAAAAAGAGCAGGACATAATAGATTTCAGAGGATGCCGTGTGCTGCTTGCGGAGGACAATGATCTTAATATGGAAATCGCCCGGCATGTACTTGAAAACGCAAACCTCATTGTTGATACCGCAGAAAACGGACAGGCGGCAGTCGAACGCTTCTGCGCCTCGTCTGCAGGATATTATACAGCCATACTCATGGATATCCGCATGCCCGTTTTGAACGGACTTGAAGCAACAGCAATAATACGTTCATCCGGCCGGCCTGACAGCAATGTTCCTATCATCGCAATGAGCGCAAATGCATTTGAAGAAGACATCCGCGAAGCGACCGACTGCGGCATGAATGCTTATACGACCAAACCTATTGATGTACAGCTGCTTTATTCGACACTGAGCAAATTTATCTGATAACAGGGGGATCCGCCATGAAAAAATTTATTAATAATCCGAATGATGTAACAGATGAACTTCTTGAGGGGTTCGCCTGCGCAAACGCTGATATGATAACACTCTCCGACAAACGTCTGGTCGTCAGCAATAATCTCGATACTGCCGACCGCGTTACGGTAGTCAGTATCGGCGGCTCCGGACACGAACCTGCTCCGATCGGCTTTGTGGGAGACGGAATGCTCGATATTTCCGTTGCCGGTGATATTTTTGCCGCTCCGGGGCCCGAACTCACGGTCAAGGCCCTGGAACGCGCCGACCGCGGAAAAGGTGTGCTTTTCGTAGTTCTTAACCACGAAGGCGATCTTGCGACCGGAAAACGTTCTCTGGCAGAATGTGAAAAACGCGGGATCAGAGTCAGAGAGATCATCACACAGGAAGACATCTCCTGCGCTCCGAGATCCAGAGGACAGGACCGGCGCGGACTGGCCGGCTGCATCCCTCTGTATAAAATCGCCGGCGCAGCGGCGGCCGAAGGAAAAACTCTGGATGAAGTCGCTGCAATCGGACAGCGTTTCGCGGATCAGATGGCAACACTGGCAGTCGGCGTCAACGGTGCGACACATCCCGTGACCGGCGTTCTGCTGGCGGAATTCGGCGATGATGATATGGAAATCGGCATGGGCCAGCACGGAGAAGAAGGCGGCGGCCGTCAGAAACTCAAAAGCGCCGATGATACAGCAGTAATAATGCTCGACGCGCTCCTCCGGGATCTGCACATCAGTGCGGGCGAAGATGTTATGCTTATCCTGGACGGAATGGGCGCAACGACTCTGATGGAACTTTTCATTGTGTACCGCAAATGCGCATCATACCTCAGTGAAAAGAACATCTGCATCACAGCGAACCATATCGGCAATCTCCTGACCGTACAGGAAACAGCCGGCTTCCAGATGTTCCTCGCCCGTATGGATGACGAACTGACACGCCTGTGGAACGCGCCGTGCAGCACACCATATTTTAAAAAGTAACATAAAAACTCTGCATCCCGATATCTGAATGCAGAGTTTTTCTGTGGACACCGTGGAAAAAAGATTTCTTATCTTTCTCCAAAGAGAGCGCCAAGTCCTCAAAATAAATCAGATTTTTCGCAGGCATTTGCCAAATTAATGATACCATAAATCCTTAAGCTTTTCATGTCCGTGTTCAAATAATTATGCAACTGCTTGCGTTCGGTGTACTCGCCATTGATCATTCCTGCTCTGCTCCCTGTTGAAAGGCGACGGGAGCTTCTTCGGTTGAATCATATCGGGCGGCGGCTTTAAATGGATGATTTGTTTCTGATCCAATGGTTTTGGCGAAGCGGAGCGCTCCAGAAACGGGTAAGCCTGCCAGCATGAAATGGACTGTTTACGCATATTTTTCATTCTTTTTCCGGTTGGAAGCATTACGAGGATTTCACTGTAGCCGCTGTCAATGCTTGGGTGCAAAGCATCCCCTTGGCGGGGAGGCTCGCACGCTGTCACAAACGGCCCACACGCCGTTTCAGCGATTGCAGTGGTGTCTACTGCTTCATCGGGATACAGGGGCGCAGCTGGGTTCCACGTTTTCGGAGCAATTTTCTACATGGAGGGTATCGGCAAAGGCATCCTCCTGAATGGCATTCATGAGCGACAGCTTGGAAAGGTTCCGTTCCGCCGCAAGGTCAATATAAAATGAACGCTGCTCATCGGTTTCGCAGCACTCCAGTATCACGGCGTTTTGTGTCCAGCCAAGGGACTGTGCCCTGCTCATAAGAGCCGGGCTGTTTTCATAAGTGCGGTAAAAGTCACGCATTTTGCGGAGATTGCGAAGAGAGAAGCCCTTCAGCGAGGGAAATCGGTCAGCGAGCATTTCAGCCAAATGCGGAATAAACGCTTTTTCACCCTGACAGCAGATACATTGGACCATCCGTGTATAAAGCTCCAACAACGCCCGGTTGGAGGGCTGTTCATCTTTTTCATAACATTCAGCTACCGCAGAGGTAATCTGTTCCAGATACAGGGCACTGTTCCTTTTCAATGCTTTCATAGGCTTCTCCTTTCCGGCTCCGTGGGAGCCTGTTTTTTATGTACCCGGCAGAGCAAGCTCCGCCGGTGAAACGCTGAGAAATACTAATAGCTTTGTTTCATTTCAAGGCCGCCGTCCTGTTGTGCAGTTGCTTCATCCATATGAACGCCCAGCCGGTTGGGAAGATAATCACTCAGCCAAGTGCCGCCGAAAGCACTGTGTGACTGCAAACGCCATATGGCGAGCTTTCCCATATGCAAATCCACATTTTCCATGGAAAACAGCAGATTGGTGCAGCCGTCATGCTCAAAAGCGAAAACATCCTTGAAGATATCACCGTTTTGCAGGATGCCTTCCTGCGTCAGCAGCTCGTTGATGCCGTTTACCCATTCTGAAAGCTCCCCGCCGCAGCCTTGAAGAATCAATCCTTCACGGTCTGTCATGGTGCGAAGTTCATCTGTCGTAATCCGTTTCACGGTGCATCCTCCTTTCATTCCATCCTCATGCCGAACTGCGGAGTGGGACTTTCCTCCGGCTCAGACGGTGCTGGACGCGAGAGCACCGAGAAGCTGTCCTCTCCGGGAACGACACCGAGGGTGCGCCCATTGTCAAAGGTGCAGTGAAGCGTGCCGATGTCATCCACAAAATCTACCGTCCCTTCCGTACCCGGCGCAATGGGAGCGTAGGGATCGTCCATACTGTCGAGGCGGATACGGGTTTCGCTGGGATACCGCTCCTTCATCCGCTGTGCTTTTTGGTAATCGAAAAACATTTTCATTCCTCCTGATATGCTTTGAATTTGTGTTCAGCTACTTATGGGATATAGAAAATCAGGCGCAGGATATTTCCCCGCACCTGATTACCGTTGCCCTTATATGATCTGCTCAATCTCCGTTCCGTCCTTGAAACGGATGAGCAGTTTTTCTTCGCTGAGTACCGTGATGGCACTGATCAGCTGCCGCACCGTGACCTCATCGAATGTGGTGATGCCGGTGTCCACCGCTTCCAGCTCGGCGGCCAGCTGCTCCGCCCGTTCATCCGCCTGTTCGGTATTCTGCTTATTTTTCTCCAGCTCGCTCCGTTTGGCCACCAGTGCGGAGAATTCCATGCTGACCTTTTTCAGTTCCTCGTCGTATTGGGTGGAATCCGCTCCCACGGCGGCAGCAAGCTGGAGAAGCCTGTACTGCTGTTCCCGCAGTTGGGACAGCCTGCTGTCGATGGCTGCGAGGCTGGTTTCGCCGTTCTCCGGCAAAAGGGCTGTTCGGATGCTGTCCTGCAGAATCGCTTTCAAGCTCTTTTGACTGAACATTTCGTTCATGGCACTGACCACCGCAGTGTGAATCCGGCTTTCCTCCAGCGTGGGGGCGTCCTTGCAGAACTTCTTACCATTCTCCAGACGGTTGATGCACCGCCAGACAATTTTTTTACCCTCCGGTCTAGTCCATGTCACCCTGCGGTAAGGGCTGCCGCAGTTCCCGCAGGATAACAGCTCGGTCAGCACATATTTGCCGCTGTATTTGGCAAGCTCGGTCTTGGCGGCTGTACTGACTTTTTTCAGGCTGGAGCGCCGTGCCATTTCCTCCTGCACCCGCTGAAAGGTCAGCCGGTCGATGATGGCGGGATGGCTGTTTTCCACGTAATATTGGGGGAGCTCACCGGTGTTCTTCTTAGTCTGGCGGGTAAAAAGGTCTGCGATGTAGGTTTTCTGGAGCAGAGCGTCCCCCATATATTTTTCGTTTCGAAGCATCCCCCGTATAACGCCGTCATTCCACTTTTTATGCCCCCGCGCCGTTTTGATGCCATCTGCCTCAAGGTCTGCGATGATTTTTGCTACGCTGTGCCCAATCAGATACCGTGAAAAAATCCTGCGGACAATTTCCGCTTCCTCCGGGTCGATTTCAGGCAGATTGTTCTCGCCTCTGCGGTAGCCTAAAAATCCAGCATAATGGAAGTAAACCTTGCCGTCCTTGAAATTTTTGCGGTGTCCCCAGCGGATGTTTCCGCTCATAGACTCGCTTTCGGCCTGTGCCTGACTCATCATAAAGGTGAGAATCATCTCATTGTCCATGTAGAGGGTGTTGACATTTTCTTTCTCGAAGAAAACACCCACGCCCATCCGCTTGAGCCTGCGGACATAATCCAGACCGTCCAGTGTATTCCGGCAGAACCGGGACACCGATTTGGTGATAATCAGATCCACCTTGCCCTTTTCGCAGGCTTTGATCATCCGCAGAAAATCCTTGCGCTTTTTGGTAGAGGTTGCGGTTTTACCCTCGTCCGCAAACATATCCACCATGGTCCACTCCTGCTGGGCGGCGATTTTTTCGGTGTAATATTCAATCTGCGCCTGATAGCTGTCGAGCTGTTCCTCGGAGCTGGTGGAAACACGGCAGTAGGGCGCTACCCGCAGGCGCTGTTTGCGGATATCCTTTTGGTTGTGCTTGGGATCTGCGGGAATCACCGTGACTTTTCTCACTGCGCTTTCGGGCACTTTGCATCCTCCTTTCCATCTGCTTCAAGGGATTTTCCGTTGATGAGCTGCAAGCGGAGACCGCCGTGGGCGGTAAATTGGATTTCCTGTACTGCGGTTGTAAAAAGCTCTCTGAGAAGTTCCGCATTGATAGATTGTGTGAGGATTTTTTCCTTCAGTCTCTGCATCTGATAATAAGGCATAGAATCAGGCAGTCCGCTGTATTGCTCGGCGGCACAGGCCAGTATCAGCATTTTGGTGTACTCCGGTCCCGGCTCCGCTTTGTTCAGCTCCCGGATGACCTCGTTCTGGATGCGTACCGCCTCCAGCGTCGTCTCATTTGTATTTTGCGGCAGGGACCATTCTAAGAGGCTCGGGGTCTGCGCCAGCACATCCAGCCTTTCGGATAGGGCTGTGCGGATGTCCTCGTCCTCTATGTAACGGCGGTTGGTACAGCCCTCCTTTTCGCAGTACCAGCGGGGCTTTCCCCCAGCTCTGGTATCGCGGATCATCCTGCCGCCGCACACGCCGCAGACCGCCTTTTCACGGATGGGCTTGATGTAGTCCGGGCAGGGTGTATAGGTATTCTTTTCTCCCCGGATAAGCTGGGCACGCAGAAAGGCTTCCGGCTCAAGGATGGGGGGATATTCCTTTTCCCCAAGATAGCGTTCGTTTTCAAGGATGCGTTTAACCATGTGCTTGTTCCATTCAGTCGTGTGGCTGTGGTAACGAAGCCCCCGGCGCATCATTTCAGCGGCAATTTTGCTGTAGGCCATGCCGTCCGCATAAAGCCTGAAAATCTCTTTGACCGCCGCCGATTCTTTGGGGCTGCATTGTATCTCTCCCTTTTTCATGGTGTACCCGAAGGGGATTTTTCTCTGCCATGCCATATTACCGCACCGTCCTTTCCATGGTTTCTTTCAGCGTCAGCCCGTTGTAAAGGCTTATACTCATCGCCGTTTCCGAAGAGATGGTGATGCTCTCCACCAGCGTTTCAAACACTTCCTCCGTGAGTTCCTCCAGATATTCGGGGCTGTCCTCCAGATAATCCAGCATGGCTTGGGTGGCTTTGATTTGGCTGTCCTCACCGTTGGCCTCCATGATGCGGCGGCGTTGACGGCGCAGCTCCCGGAGCTTAAAGTCAATTTCGCCGGTTTGGGATAAATAAAGAGCAGAATCTACGTATCCCTTCGACTTGAGTCGAACAAGAACGAGATTCTGCTCGGTGAGCTGGGCGATTTCTTTGTCGATATCATTGATTCTGCGGTTGGAGCGAAGCTCCTTTTCCCGAAGCTCGGTCAGCTGAGATAAGACCGGGGACAGGATTTGCGCGCGATGCCGTTTCAGCTTGTGGTACATGCGGAGGATTGCCATGACAATCTGTTCCTCCGGTATCTGTGAGGTGGGGCAAAGGTCTTTGTCACGGTCATGCCTCCGGCAAGTCCAGTAGATCTTTTCATTGACGATTTTTCTGCGGAACAGGGTTCCGCAGCCTTCACAGCGGATTTTCTTTGCCAGCAGTGCGGAGGAAACCGTTCCGTTTGTCTGATTCCGTCGGCTTTCCATCAGCGCCTGCACCCGCTGAAAGTCCTCCTTGGAAATAATCGCCTCATGGCAGTTCTCTACAAAATATTTTGGCTTTTCACCCTTGTTGCGCACCTGCCGGAACGGGATTTCGTTGGTGGCGAAGCTCTTTTGCCAGAGCATATTTCCGGTGTAGGCGATGTTGGTGAGGATGTATGCCACTGTGCTTGGGTGCCAGACAGTTCGCCCCTTGGTGCGGGGGACGTCTGCCTTGTTCAGATCGTCTGCGATGTCACTCTTTCCCTGACCGCTGAGATAAGCGGCATAAATGCGGCGCACCACCTCGGCCTGTTCGGGGATAATCATCAGGGTGCGCCCCTCCAGTCGGTAGCCGTAAGGCTCGGACGGCGAGAGGTAGTCGCCCTTTTCCATGCGGATGCGGACGCTGATCCGCATATTGTTTGAGTGGTTCTGTGACTCCATCTGTGAAAAAGCGCCGTAGATGGTGGCGATCTGCTCCGACGTCATCTTGCCTGTGTCGATGTTTTCTTTCTCAAAGTGGATGGAGATGCCCAGCCGAAGAAGCTCCCGCACATACTGGATATATTCTTTGGTGTTTCTCGCAAAGCGGGATATGGATTTGACGAGGACGCGGTCAATCTTTCCGTCCCGGCAGTCCTGAATCATGCGGTTGAATTCATCCCGCTTGCTTGCTACAAGGCCGGAAATTCCCTCGTCAGCGTAAATATCCGCCAACTCCCAGCTCTCCTGCGAGGCAATATGCCGGGTGTAATAATCCACCTGCGCGATGTAGGAGTTCTGTTGATCCTCCGAGTCGCTGCTCACACGGGCATATGCCGCCACACGGAGCTTTGCAATTTGCGGCTTTCTCGCCTGTATCAATGTGATTTTGGGCGGTTCTGCCGATGTTGAATTGGGTTGATACATCTTTTTTCCCTCCTTTCAACGACATACACTACCACACCTCCCGGCATATAGCTACCGAATAGTTGATAATATTCAGAAAACAATTCCGGGACTCAGCAGGGAGCAATAATGGTGGGGCGCAGCCTGCGTTCCAAGTCTTTTTTAACCTGTTCAAGCTCCTTGTTGGTCATGCCCTTGACGGCTGCAAGCCGTGTGAGCTGCTGCAGGGCGGCAGCGTACATCAGATTATCGGATATCTGTGCGTTTGTCATGGCGTTTCCCTCCCTGATAAAATAGGCGCCGGAGCAAGCCCGACGCTGATTGCCAGTGCCTCATCAATTTTTTTCATTTCTTGCGTATCCAGCCTGCCAACATATTCCCGAAGCCTGCTGCGGTCGATGGTGCGTATCTGCTCCAGAAGCACAAAGGACTCCTTTAAGTGGCCGCAGGCATGACCAATGGCTGCATGGGTGGGGAGCGGTTTTTTCGGCTTCGCGGTAATGGCAGCGGCAATCACGGTGGGACTGTGGCGGTTTCCGATGTTATTTTGCAGAATGACAAGAGGCCGCACACCGCCCTGTTCCGAGCCGACCGTTGGATTTAAATCTGCGTAGTAGATATCGCCTCGTAAAATGACCTTTTGGAACTGTTTCAAATACACACCTCTTTTCCTATGCCGGTATTCTTAATGGCACAAAAATAGGGACCGCCCTGTATGATCTGCTGTGCTGTGAGAGCATCTGCAGGCAGGGCGATCCCCATTGCTTCTGACATTAAGTCTTTTTTCTGTAATAACGGTGCTTAATTCAACACTATTCCCCAAGCACACAGAGCTCTGGTGTATAAGAGCTCAAAAGGCGACGGCCTGAACTGCGGTTGGCTTCACCGCATCATAGGAATCTCACCTCCACCGGGATCTCCGCTGGCTGCCCTCATTGCGTGATCCCCCGATCAAGGGGGGCTGTGACTGGACAGAAGTATCAATATAGGCTGACGGGGTCATTGCGAAACAGGCTGCCACAGCCTGCTTTTCGGACGGATGGATACCGCTTTGCACCTTATTTGGCCGTCTTTGATAGGAGCAGAAAGAAAGAAACAAACGAACAGAAAATGGGTGTTTTCGTTTTCTTACTGCCTGCCTACAGGTGGTCTTGGCGCATCCTCCGGGGTCGCTTTTCCTTTTCGGGGTCCGTCAGCTAACGTATTTAGGTCGTCGGATATGAAATTTTCAAAGAGCAGTGAGGGTGAATAGAAAAACCCCCTCACTACTAAGCCGATTTCGTGAGGGGGTCTACAAAAAAATATTTTTACTTTTCTATCATTTTTTTGAGCTTCAGCCGAATCTGTCGTTCACGGTAGCTGATAGTTTGTTGCTTAATACCGGTTTCCCGCTCCAATTCCGACTGAGATTTTCCTTGAAAGTACAGGGCAAAGATTAAAGCCTGTTCCTCCTTAGAAAGCTGTGCAAGGCATCGGTGGAGCTTCTCCGCTATGAGCTTGTCCACGACCACATCCTCCACACGGGGAGAGACAAGGTCCGGAATCCCATCCTCGCCTGTAGTTTCCGCCGTATCCATGGCACTGTAATAAAAAACGCCGTTTGCCGTATCTCTTTCCTCCAGATAGCTTTCACGGCGCTTCATGCGGTGATAGGTAACATAGACTTCTTCGCTGACCGGCACAAGTTGACCCTGCACTTTGATTCGATATTCTTTTTTCTCTGCCATATGGCTTGTCCTCCGTTTTCTGAAATTTTGATGGTGAGTCAAAATGTCAGAAGCGGAGGAGAGCGGCAGTGAGGAACGATAGCCGCTATATATAAAAACAGACTGTAAAACTCTGTAAAATCCAGTCGTTGTGAATAGATTTTTGTCGAATAAAAAAAGCCAGTAGGCTGCCTATGGCAAACTACTGACTTTTTTAAAGTTGATTTATGAAATTGTATATGTAGAGGGTGACATAGACGAACTGCGCCGTCTTTAACTACACCTCCATGCGGGAAGGTAACGGTTGCTACTCATAGAGATACCTCTTTCTTCCGCGGTGGGCGAAAGCCGGTATCCCGATATCCAAATGATCCGTCAAAAGCCGTAAGAAAGAGCAAAGGCTTGCCCTCTGTTTAGAGAGGGCAAGCCCTGCGCGGTTTTTGGCAGCCAGGCTATCATAGCGTCAAACAACGCCTTAGACCCTATAACTTTGCGCCACCGGCTTTCACCGGGTTTGCCCTTGCTTATTCTGTTGTTTCAAATTTTTGCCATTAGGCTATGTCCTAATATTTATTACCTAAATTATGTGCAAGCGTAAGTATTTAATCTGGCAAACTAATCACCGACACCAACAGAAGTGTTGCCGGAAAGGCTTTCGTCGAATAGCTTGACATTTACTCTGCCATCTGCCGAATCAACTATATACATTTTTACATTTGGCAGAATTTTTTCTAGCGTTTCCAGCAACAGACGATATTTGGTGGTGTCTGCGGTATAGATTGCCGAGTTTTTCTGATACTCAGCCAGCATACTAAGGAATTTTTCCGTATCGCCGGTTGCCCGTGAGATTTGTTCGGCCTTGTATGCTTCTGCGTCGGAAACTGTTTTGTTAGCGTCAGCACGTGCCTGTGGAATCAGGCTGTTGGCATAACCGTTTGCCTCGTTGATGGATGTCTCCTTATCTTCTTTCGCTGTTGTTACATCAAGGAAGGAGGAGGACACCGCGTCGGGTGGAACAATTTCCTGAATGTTGAAAGCTGTAATCTGAATACCCGCATCATAACGGTCAAGTGCCCCCTGTGCCAGTTGCATCACCGCATTTTGCGCTGCTACCTTCTCCGTGCTGAGGATATCGTCCACCGGTGTGCTGGCCATAGCCTGAACCAGTGCTGCTTCGACGCTGTAACGCACAAGCTGCTCACTGTTTCCGTTTACGTTGTAGAGAAATTTGGCCGCGTCGCTGACCTTATAATGGACGATTGCCTGAGAGGTAATTATATTTTCATCTCCAGTCAACAGTTGGATTGCCTGTGGCGCATCATCATCCTGATGAAGGTGATCCGGAAGAGTCATACCAATATCTGCGCGCCGCACTTCCGAAACATTCACTTTTTCAACGGTGTCTATGGGATACGGCAGACGGTAATGGAGACCCTCACTTACTGGCTGTACTTGTGGAGTACCGAATCGCCGAATAACCGCCTGCTCACCGGGGTTGACCACATACAGTCCCGTCAGCAAGTAGATTGCTAATGTTGCTCCAATCACCGACCACACCGCTTTCTTTGGATTAATATGGTGAAAGGCGTTTTTCAGATCAGTTAATACGCTATTCCTTTTATCGGAAGGGGCTTTCCCGCTAAGAACCATGGCTAGCTTCCCCTTGATCTGTGCTGTTTTTTCTTTGAAGGACTTAAAAATATTTTTCTTATTATCACCGGGCTTTTTCGTAGGATCAGACATTTTTCCACCTCAGTTCTGCGAACCGCTCAAATATTTTAAGATCTCTGCCGTGGACGGCAGAATTAGTGTCGTATTGCCGTCAATTGTTTTCTCATAAGTTTCAAGGGTACGGATGAACTCGTAAAATGCAGGGTCCTTCTGGAACGCTTCTCCGTAAATTCGGATTGCTTCCGCGTCGCCTTCACCCTTGATCTGCTGCGCCTGAGCATAGGCTTCGGCTAGAATTACCTGCTGCTCCTTTTCAGCATCCGCACGAATCTTGGCAGCTTCCTCGCTACCCTCCGAGCGATACTTTTGCGCCATCTGCTCACGTTCAGCACTCATACGGTCATACACGCTCTGCTTGTTGGCTTCTGGAAAGTTGAGCACCCGGATCTGCGCGTCGACGACCTCAATTCCATATTCGGCAGCGCGCTCCTTGGCATACACCGTGGTGTCGTTTAAAATGGTGTCCAGCTTGAGTTGTTCCTGATTGGTATTGACGAGTTGATCAAGGTTATATTTACCAAGCTGTACGCCCAGACTGGAGGAGAAGACATCCAGCAGCCGGGATTCTGCGCCGATCTTATCCTTTACCGTTTTAAGAAAAGCCACGGGATCAGTAATTTTCCACGTCCCGTAATAATCCAGAGAGACGCTTTTTTTATCTAAGGTTAGAAGTTCAATCGAGGTTGTTTGATATACCTGAACGCGTTTATCCAATCGTTGAACGGACTGAATAGGATCAGGTAACTTCACCCGCAGGCCAGGTGATTCCACCACACGGATGGGATTGCCAAACTGTGTTACAATCGCAAACTCGGTCGTATCAACTTGATATACGACAAGTGTCAGGAGCAGCAGAAGCAAAGTTGCACCCATACCAAGTAATATTTTTGGTCTAACTGTTTGTTTTTCCTTTGTCATACGACATTCCTCCGTTATTATAAAAATAATATTTGATTACTCTGCCGCTTTTTTGCCTGAAATCCAAAGATCGGCATTATTGATGTTTACATTGCCTCCAAGTAAGATTTTTTGAACATTTGGAAGAATTTCGTCCATCGCTTCCATATAAAGCCTAAACTCTGTTACACGCTTTGAAGTCGAATAGGCTTCCTGACGTTGTGCAAAAAGTGTGGCATCGCCCTGGGCGGTCGATATCTTTTCCTGTTTATAGCTTTCTGCTTCGGCCACCTGCTGATATGCGTCCGCGTTTGCCTGCGGAATGATCGTGTTTTGATACGCCAGCGCTTCGTTTATATAGATACTTTGATCCTGCCTTGCAGATGCCAGATCTTGAAAGCTTGCAAGCACAGCCTGTGGAGGTGCAGCCTCAACTAGCTGAACACTGACGATCTCAATGCCGGTTCCGTTGATATCCATGGCGTTTTGCAGGTCCTGCTTTGCATCAGCCTCAATGCTGGATTTACCCTCCGTAAGAATATCATCGATCTTACGCTCACCTACGATCCGGCGGATGCTTGTGACCGCACTGGATTGAATCAAAGTATCCGAATCGCTGACGTTGAGAATATAATCTGCACTGTTTTTAATCTTATAGTGGACGGACAGATTGATGTTGACCAGATTGGTGTCTCCTGTCAGCAGTTCTTGCGTTCCTGTCTCTATCTTTTCAACGTTTTCGGCATTTACCAGCATTACGCTTTCGAAAGGCGCTGGCAGACGATAATGGATTCCAGGCTGAACAGAGGCGTTAACCACATTACCAAATCGTTGTACGACGCCACTTTCGTCCCATTGAACGATATACACACCGGATAGCAGATACGCACCAAGCAGAAGTGCCCCCGTACTGATTGCTAACTTCTTTCCACCGTGGCCATGGTTATGATGCACATGCTCGCCGCCAGCGGTATCCTCATCCGGGTGAAGCAGCATTCGCAGGTTGGAAGTCAATATTTCATACCCTGAGATCATCAGCAGAACCATTGCAACAATTGCTGCAAGCTTGTCAAGGCTGGGCATTCCAAAGAGGGAACCCAACAAGCCTACAAGGACAGCTATGGAGCAATACATGTCCATTTTGGAGTGATAGCCATCCGCAATCAGACTCTGGGAGTTGGTTTGCTGCCCTACATAGATCTTGTATCGGGCCATAAAGTAGTTGATTGCCACTCCCAAAAACGCCCCAGCCGCCACAAAGGGAACATAGCGCAGCTCTGTTTTTTCTCCGCTGAGTGCATCTGAAAGAATTTCAAGTCCCATGTAGAAGATGAATACGGACACGAAAATGGCGAGGATATGTTCCGCTTTCTTTGTCGCAATCTTCAAACGGTATCCGGCGTGTTTGGCAATCATCAGTCCGCTAAACACAACGCTTGATACAAAAACATCAGTAAAGGAATGCCATGCGTTTGCCGCCAAGCCGATACTGCCGGAGAGGTTTGCCAGGAAGAAACGCAGAATAATCAAAATAATATTTGCAATGATAGTAATAAATATGGTTCGTTCTTTTCGTCCCATGTTGGGCCTCCTTCAAATGGTTGATAGCGCGCCAAGAGCAGCTTCAATGGCAACGGCAAGCTGTTGCTCAGACGGCTCCCGGGTAGTGATACGCTGCAGCCACAATCCAGGTATTGTGAGAATATGCATCAGCTTATTTTCAGGGTTACGACCCGAAAATCGGATAATCTCATACCCAATACCGGCAATGACCGGAAAAAAAATCAGCTTTGTTAACACTCGCTCGAATACACTGTCCCATGTGAAAAACGGAAGAGAGTAAAATAAAATGCCAATTAGGATCATTACAAATAAGAAGCTGGTTCCGCACCTTGGGTGAAAACGGGTATACTTTTTTGCGTTTTTCGGTGTCAGGGGTTCTCCCGCCTCATAACAGGCCACCGTTTTATGCTCAGCTCCATGGTATTCAAAGGTGCGGCGCATATCTGGTACAAGGGACACCAGCCAGAGGTAACCAAGCAGTATGACACAGCGGATCAGACCTTCTGCAATATTTTTGCTCCAAACAGCCTCCAGTAAAATCCATTGCTGTGTCATCTTGATTAGTACAGCTGGAAGAAACATAAATAGCCCCACACTGAGTGCTACGGCGAATACCCATGTTCCGGCAGAGATCAGAAAGTCGCCCGTTTTGGACGTTGACTTCCTTTCTTCCGGCGCTGCCACAGCCTCAGCGGACAGTGCCAAAGCGGTTTGCCCCAACGCCAACATTTGAAAAAAGTTTACGCACCCTCGTACAAGAGGCAGTGCCAGCAGACGGCAGCGCTCCGCTATGGAATGAAACGGAAATGCCTTTGTGTGAATCGTGCCATCTGGAAGGCGTACCGACACCGCATAACGTCCGGCTGTTTTCATCATGACACCATCCAGAACAGCCTGACCGCCTACAGTCCCAAGCCTTTGAAATTTTTCTTGCTTCATGATGACACCTCATTTCCCGACACAGCTTCCTTCATGAGTTGGCGCAGAGTCTTATCATAGACGGTAAAGCCGAATTGATCCAGCAATGTTTGCTCCATATCAGATTCCAATTGCGCGTGTTGTTGCTCTTGCAAATGAGCTTTAATGTTTTCGGAAACTTCCTCAAAGGCTAACTGACGCTTTTCCGTTCGTTCCCGAATCTGCATAATGTAATAGCCACTCGTAAATTCTACGATTTCGCTATATTCACCTACAGCAAGTGAGGAAATTGCCTTACTCATACTTGGGTCAAGATCTCCTTCGTGAAATTCTCCCTGGATCTCTCCTCCATTTTCCGCAGAAGTGTCTTCGGAGTACTGTCTGGCGACAACGGAAAACTCTGTTCCATTCTTCAATGCGGCAAGTGCTTCATCCGCCTTGGTCTTTGCCAGCGCCTTTTTCTCCGCATTATCGCCTTGAGATATCCAAATTAAATTCAGCTGTATTGTCGCTGGTGATACCATGGACTCCAGATTCTCATCGTAATACTGCTGCGCTTCTTCGTCCGTTGTCTCAACCAGCTTATCATCCACTTCTTCCTGGTGAATCATCTGGGAAAGATACTGAATTTTTAGTTCCTCCATATCATGAGAACTTTCGTTACTTGCAGCGTCACCGCTCTCTTCCAGAAGAAGCTCCTGTGCGATAATCTGCTCCACCAACTGCTGCTTTTTTTCGAAGGACGCATAATTTAGTTGGTTTGCTTCCGACAGCTCTAAAAATTCCGTGTAGAAGTCTCCCAGCGTATAGCGGCGGCTGTGAATGGAAAACAGGGTTTCCGTCTTTCGCTGCTCATACTCTTGTGTGGTTCTCTCCTCCAGCAACGTTGAGCGAATCTCCGTTTTCACCGCTGAGAGCGGCTGAATTCCAGCGCTTTTTTTAGACTTTAGCTGCAAAATACTTTGTGATTCGTCGCCGTTATCAATTGGGTCACTGATGTAGCCGACCTTCATAGAAAAAAGTGCTTGCTTCCCGCTGGTGGAGGCATCTTCTTTTGTAATGGTCTGCTCGGATGCCTTGCCACCTTCCGCGAAAGAGGAGGCGACGGAATCGAAGCTTTCGCCGGAGCGGATTTTTCGGATTGCATCTGTGGCGCGGGATGCAGCATCGTTGCCTGTGATCCGGATTTCAGAATAGGTTGCGGTTTCCGATACGGTATAGGCGTCCTGATTTTGCTGATAATACGAGGAAATATCCTGCTCTGTCGGTTCTGTAACCTTGAGAATATCAAAGTTCACCTGCAAGCCTGCGGTTTTTTTAAGTTCCTCAATGTACTGAGGAAAAAAGCTTTCATCCTTTTGGGAGGCAAGCGTCTGGCGAATTTCGTCTTCCACATCTGAGAGCGTTTTCCCTGCATAAGCCGTTTGATTATCGTTATAGTATTGCTGAACCTCCCAACTCGAAATACTGTCAGCCGAGACGTTCTCATCATAAAGCTGCGTTGCATATTGCGATACGGTTGCATCGTTGAGCAAGTCAGACATGGTATGGCGTACATCCTCGCGCTGAAGCATTCCATTTTCTTCTGCCCAGTCCATCACCATTTGTTCCATTGCCAAACGTGCTGTCATCTGTTGATATCCCTCCAACGAATCAATGGGGTGAGACTCGCATTCCTCTGTGGGATCACACTGCGAATGGTCATATCCGTGTGTTGGGCAGATCATGTGATCCATTTCCTTCATATCTTCTTGCGTGATAAAGGCTTTCAGCTCATCTGTCGTAATGTTTCTGCCATTGTAGGTCGCCACCACATTCGGAGCTGGAGGCGTCGGCTCCCGATTCCGCAGAAAGAAAAAAGCACCAGCAACAAAGACAACAAGCATCGGAAGAAGTAGCCATTTGCGGAAAACTGCTCGCCTGAGTGGAGCTGTTTTGATCATTTCCGTATCGAAAAGTGCTCCTGCAAGATCTGTTTCCTTCAGAGATGAATCCTGCTCTCGTTCCGTTTGTTTTTCTTCCTCCTCAGGCTGTGGCAGTGAGGCAGGCAAGGACGGCTGGACTACTTTTTTTTCATCAGCTGGAACGCACTTACTCGAACCTTGATTTCCAATTCCTAACGCGCCAAGAATATCCGCAACAAATGAGCCGCCATTGGTGGAATCCTGATCTGTTTCCACCTCCTGCGGTTCACCTATATCGGAGGTATTAACTTTATCCTTATTGTCTTCACTCATACAAATCTCCCCCCAATCATAGTTTTTCATGAGCATTATAGAAAAAAGTTGTGGGGATTGTATGATTAAAGGCAAAAATAGCATCAGGGGCAACGCCACAATTAGCGTTGCCCCTGCCTCTATATAAACCCAGAGATGCGGTCGTATACGGATCATTTAAATGCCAAACCGTATCTATCTGGGGAGTATATAGTATTCTATTATTTATATGTGGTGAAATGATGTGTACTTCAAAAAATACAGATAAAGTTTCACCACTTCCATTGATCCGCATTTCTGTACGACTTCGTTTGTCTGTTCCTTTTTCGTCTGCGGCGCTTTCGACGAAGGTGGTTTGCGCGTAGGCGCAGAATGCCTATGATCGTAGCCACGACAAAAACAATCAGCGGAATAATTAATATAATAGGAAATGCATGATTCTTTGCAGCTTCGGTTGAAACATCATTCCCTTCATCTGATTCGCTTGTACCTTGTTCTGAGGCCGCAATAGGGGAAATGGTCACTTGGGTTTCCAATAGGTCATCCTCCGAACCGGTTGAATCGTTGCTCTGTAGACAGAGGGGGACTGTGATTGCTGACTCGACTGCCTGTGAAGCACTTCCATCAAGGTGAACGGCTAAATCGCTGAGATTTTTTCCACTTGGCAGCAGCAGTGAAACCATATTCGGCTCGGAAATTTCACTCTTAGTTCCTAAATCCAGTTGAGATGCCAGCTGTGATATGGATATTTCTGTACGATAAAACTGTGAAAACCCATAGTCCAGCAGTTGTACAGTGTCATCCCATTTATCATTACTTGTGGAAGATTTCATGACAACCACAATCAAGGTGGTCTCGCCCCGTTTTGCTGCGGTAACCAAGGTGTGTTGTGACTCTGAAGTCCATCCCGTCTTGCTCATTATGATTCCTTCATAAGGCATTTCTCCGTTCAGCAGCTTATTTCTATTTCCAAAGTATCTGGTGTCCGGCTGTTTGTTGGTCGGGGGAATCTCGAAATATGTGGCGCTGAAAACATCGGTGAATCCAGGAACCTTAATTGCTTCTGCCGTTATCTTTGCCATGTCATAGGCGGTCGTATAATGATCTTCTTTAAACAGTCCATGGGCGTTGGCAAATTGAGTGTTTTCCGCACCTATCTCCTTCGCAGCAACATTCATCATAGCCACAAAGTTTTCCATGGAGCCTCCGACGAGCTCCGCAATTCCATTTGCGGCGTCATTAGCGGATTCAATTGAAAGTGCGTACATGGCCTGCTCCAACGTGATTTGCTCATCCACATCCAGTGCTACATGAGATGAATCTCTGTCAATTGAGAATACCGCATCGGAGGACATCGTTATAACATCTGCCAATTCAGCGTTTTTGAGTGCCAGCATACCTGTCATAATTTTTGTAATACTTGCCGGATACATCTTGGCTCTCATACCTTTCTGATATAGAATTTGTCCCGTCAATGCATCCATTAAAACTGCGGTTTCTGACTGAATCTGTGGTGTGTTTTCGGAGACGGTTTCTGTCGTAGCGGCGAAAGCACGTATTGGTACAAAAGCAAATAAAGTTGCCAAAAATATAATTAGATTTTTCTTGATTGCCTCACACCTCCAAGTACCTTTAAATCCAGCTAAACGCCCCAAATGCGGTCAGCGGCATAGATTGTTAATCTTAAATTGGCTGAGAATTCGGCACGAGATTACTCCCGCCATTACCCCAATCATTGCGCCTACCAGCACATCTGTCGGAAAATGCACATATAAGTACAGCCTTGAAAAGGCAATGATAAACGCAAGAACAGCGGCCGGAAAGCGCCAATGGCTTCTATAAATCCAAAGAACGGATGCACAGGCAAACGAAACAGCCGCGTGACCTGAAGGGAATGAATAGTCCTGTGGGGCTGCAATCAACAGTTGAAACGCTGGATTCAATATAAACGGCCGCTGCCGCGCCACCAATGGCTTTAAGAGGATATTGCACAGCAAGATCTCAATACAGATTGCCAGCAACAATGTAATCCCAATTCTTCTGGTTCGAAAGCGGAGAAGAAATGCGAAGGTAAGAAGGATCCATCCGATTCCCTTATCTGCAAATGCTGTGATAACCGGCATCAGCGCGTCGCCAACAGGCGTCCGCATACTTGACTGAAGCCAGTCCAAAATGTTGAGTTCTAAGACAGTCAAATTGTTTCCCCCTACAGGTAGTCATATGGATTCATGGTCTTTCCGTTTACGCGCACCTCAAAATGGCAGTGACTTCCGGTGGAGCGACCGGTAGAACCTGCTTTGGCAACGGCCTGTCCCTGATAAACCTTGTCACCTTTAGATACCAGAAGTTCAGCGTTGTGCGCATAGTAGGTCTGTGTTCCGTTATCATGCGTAATAATAACCAGATTCCCATAGTTGCCTTTCCAGCCAGAGAAGGTGACAGTGCCTCCGTCGGCAGCCTTTACTTCCGTTCCATAAGGAACAGCAATATCCAAACCGCTGTGATAGCCGGTACTGCCGAGGAGCGTTCGCTTACCCGTGGTGGAAGTGACTTTTCCGTTAACCGGCCAAATATAGGTTCCTTTCGAAGCGGTTTTGGGCGGCTTCTGCGTTCCGCGTGCAACAACCCTTGTGGTTGCTTCAACCTTTGTGGTAGTGCTAAGGATACTGCGCGTTTTTTCAACGCCGTTCTGGTAAGTGATCTCGGCCTCAACACTTGCAATACCGGCAGAACCCGATTTTACGACACGGGAGTCACCGATGTAAAGCGTATTATCATCGACATATTCGATAGGCGCCGGAATTTCCTCCTCATAAATGGAATTTTCCACGGTAATCACTGAGAGTACCGGCACTGCCTGCTTGACGATAAGCACCTCACCAATGAACAGCTTGTCTGGAGTCACCGACGGGTTCAGGTCGCGCAGCTCATTTTGCCAAAGGGCAAATCGCTCCGCAATCTCGGAGAAGGTGTCCCCCTGGACAACCGTATAGGTTGCTGCTTCCTCACGATTCGCTGTCAGCTTTGCGCGCACGGTGTCCGGGTCAGAGGGGGTGGATAGCGCCGTATAACCATAGCGAATGGAAACCGCTCCAGAAAATGTAGCGCTTATGGTGTTCTCGGTCTGATAGGGCGCTTTCATTTCATCCAGCAGCGCTTGCAGTGTTTCCTGCGAAGCGGAGAAACCGACCGCATCCTCATCGATATATAAAATATATCCGCGCTGTAGCTCATCTACCTGTTCCAGCATGGAATCTGCCAGTTCGTCCGAAGTGGCAAGCTTGTCTTTGTCCGCAATTGTCATGGACAACTCGGCGACATCAAATTCTTCGGACGAGGCTCCAAGCACTCTGACTAGTGCCTCCTGTGCGGATGCGCTGGCTTGTTCATAAACGGAGGTATCTGCTACGATGCCCAGAGTCTGTCCCTCCAGATTGACCGCATAGGCAGGCGTATAGAAAAATAAAAGCACCGTAAAAAGTACCGCAATCATAGATGTGGTGAGAAGCAAAGGCAGCGCCCCATGGCGTAACGCTTCCTTCATTTCCATAAATTGTTTAAATAAAGAAGGCCGTGTAGAAACAGGTACTAACGACTTGAACCACAGGGAAGCGTTTTTGAGAAAATTGGGAATCCGCATCGTTCCAACCTCCACATAAAAGTAACAAAACGGCAACAGCCAACTGCCTTGAAAAATCCCTGATACGAAAACGCATCAGGGATGCAGCAATTTAGTTAAGCCCTAAACCTTCCAGTTGGCTTTTCCGCTTACAAAAGCATAACCTATAAATATGGGGATTTTGTGGAGATGGAGCGAAAGACTGTGAACTCAATTTGAATTCTTGGGATCTCGGTGCGAATAATGGCAGTCGCAGTAGGAGCCCCCTGAAGCTAACGTGTACTTCCGGGAAAATTCTGTATGATCTATTGCGTTCATCGCATAATCAAATGCGCACAAAGCAGGAACATATTGAAAAAGTTCCAGCTCTTGCATTAAGGACAGATACCACAGGTGGAGAAAATGGCGGTATACTGGTTTACGGTTCCACCTGGTGCGTAAGTAAACTTCCACGAATAGGGGTTTGTAATCTCCTGACTTCTCTCAGCGCGTTTTTTCATCGCTGCCTGCCCTTTCGCAGTATAGACTCGGCTATGTCTAACAAAGAAGCGCGTAACAGGTATGTTCATCGCCGCTTCATAATATGCCTGAATTTCGGAAACTTCATAGGAGTTTTCGACACTCCGCAGTATTGCTGAGAGCATTGCACAGCTTAATATATTAATGACAAATCCATCGTCCGGGTCAAAGTCGTCCACTCCGGATAAAATTGCCCGATAATCTCTTTGTGCTTTTTTTATTACCTTTGCCGGGAAGGGTTCACGAAGTGTTTCCGTCAACTGCCGTTTGAAACTGCCCTTGAACACCATCCATATTCCTCTTTGCAATGCGCCGTATTTCATTTTTATCCCCTTTGCTTAAAGATTAGATGCCATATCATTTGGGAAAGACATGGTTACAGTCGTTCCGATACCAAGAGCACTATGAGCTGAAATCTGCCCGCCATGCGCTTCCACAATTGCCTTAGTGATGGCAAGCCCAATCCCCATGCCACCGGTATTTTTGCTTCTGGATGGGTCAGCACGATAGAAACGTTCAAACATTTGATCCAGATCTTTTTGTTCCATACCAATGCCTGTATCGGTGACCGAGAGGCAAGTCTGCCCCTGCATCCGTTCACAAACAAGCGTAACATGTCCGCCCTGTGGAGTTGCACGCAAGGCATTGGATACAAGATTCACCATGCACTGCTTGATCTTGTCTCTATCTCCCCAAAGAGTAGTTGCTCCGTCGGAGAGAGTGCGAAGCAACAGGACGTCCTTGTTCTGAAACCGTACGCAAAAATCAGAGCAAATACTCTCAAACAACTCAGAAACTTCTATACTTTCTTTATCAAGCTGCAGCTGTTCGCTTTCCAGTTCATTCAGCTCACGAAGCTGGGAGACGATGCGGGTAAGGCGGAGAATTTCTTCGTGAATGCTTTGGAACAGTTCCGGGGTCGGCTCCCATACGTCATCTATGACTGCCTCAGCATGGCTTTGCAGGTTGCTCAAGGGCGTGCGGAGTTCATGCGCAATATCCGCCGTCATCCGGCGTTTCTGCTCATCCCGCAGCTTAAGCGTTTCCGACATTTCGTTGACCGAGTTAACAAGAGAGGCTAGTTCCTGTGTTTTTGGTTGAGTGCGGATTATCTGGCCATATTCCCCTCTGGCAATCTTTGCTGTAGCACCAACAACATCTGAAATCGGACGGGTAAAGTAGCGGGACAGTAACAATACAAGGAATCCCGCAATTCCGGCTAACGCAATACCTAATAACAGAAGAACACGATTCAGGCTGTTGATCAGGTTTAATTCAGCATCGTTAAGCGCATATGGGCCATAATAACCAACTGTCAGATACCCAACCTGTTTTCCGTCATACAGTAAGTCATAATCCTGTTCAATATATGAGCCGTTAAAAGCCGGATAACGGCTGTGCATATTTTCTTCCGCATGCTGCAAAACAAGCTGGCATTCCTGCGTTTTATGAACGGAAATATCCCAATCAAGTTCTCCGCCCAATGTCCGCACATGGACAATCAACCCATTTTGAAGTGCTGCGTTCCCAATTACCTCCAGTCCTGAGATAGTGTAACCCCACAGCGGATCGTACTGTTCGTTGATCTGCTTTTGAATCTGCTGAATTTGATTGTTCCGCTGTTCTTTGGCATAGCCCTCAAAGAGTTTATCTAAAGTGCCATTGAAAAGCAAAGCAAAAAGCCCCAGTGCCACAGTCAGCAATACGGTAAATACAATAGTCAGTTGTGTGCGAAGCTTACGCATCAGCATTCCCCCGAATCATCTTGCCCTAAAAATTGATATCCGAAGCCATGCACTGTGGTGATGAAAATTGGTTTTCTCCGGTCGGGTTCGATTTTGCTCCGCAAACTTTTGATATATGTATCCACACTGCGATCATAACCGTCGTAGTCATCTTTGAGTGCAAAGCTGATGAGTTGTGCCCGTGAAAAAATACGGTGAGGCGCTTTTGCCATAACGGAAAGGAGTTGATATTCGGTGGGGGTGAGATGAATTGTCTCGCCCTTCCGTTTCACGATTTTATTTTGAAAATCAATTTGAAGGAATCCGTTACCGTAGGATACTGGCGCACTGACCAAATGATCGCTCTGCGCCCGGCGCAGAACCACCTTGACCTTTGCCACCACAACGCGCGGACTAAAAGGCTTTGTGATATAGTCGTCAGCCCCAATTTGCAGACCATTTAGGATGTCAGATTCATCACTTTTGGCTGTTAGCATAATAACGGGGGTGCGATAGTGCGCGCGGATGGTGCTACAGAGTGTTTCGCCGGAAATATCGGGAAGCATCAGATCCAAAAGGATTAAATCAAAGGGTTGGGTCTGGAGTAGCCGAGAAGCTTGGTTTCCATCATGGGCAACTGCTGTCTGATAACCCTCCTTTGCCAAATAGGCCGCCAAAACACGTGTAATTTTCAATTCGTCATCTATCAGTAAAATCCGTTTTGCGTTATTCATTCTGATTTCCTCCACCTCCGAAGTACCTGAGAACATGATCCTCCCCAGCGGTAAGCGTTTCTTGAACATATATGTCTGATATAGAATAAAAGACCTGCTTTCCAGCCCTACGCGATTTAACAAGGCACTCAGACCGAAGGATTCTCAATTGATGGGAGACTGCGGATTTTGACATGCTCAGGCAGGCTGCCAGATCGTTGACGCAGTACTCGTTGTCTAAAAGAACGGTCAATATCCGAATGCGGGAGCAGTCAGACAGTACTTTGAAATATCCTGCGACACGGTTCAACTCCTGTCTCTGTTCAATCATATTGCTCCTTTTTAGATGGGCGCAGACGGAAATCGTCTGCGCCCGATTAATTTAAATATTGCGTACACGCAGCGCACGGATTGCGTTGAGTACCGCTAACACGGTCACACCGACATCCGCAAAAATAGCACCCCACATATTTGTGATGCCTGTCGCACCGAGCACCAGGAATATCGCCTTAACCAGCAGCGCAAATACAATGTTCTGATACACAATGGAGATGCACTTGCGGGAAAGTTTGATTCCCTTGGCAATTTTCATGGGATCATCGTCCATTAGCACCACATCGGCAGCCTCAATCGCCGCATCGCTGCCCAACGCACCCATGGCAATGCCGATATCCGCCCGAGAAAGAACCGGCGCATCATTGATGCCGTCGCCCACAAAAGCAAGCTTGCCTTTTCCGGCATGAGCGTTCAACAGTTTTTCCACTTCACTGACCTTATCGCCGGGAAGCAATTCGCTATGGATTTCATCCACACCCAAATCGGTTCCGACCTTATCCGCAACGGCTTTTGCATCACCTGTAAGCATGACGGTTTTTTCCACGCCCGCCTTTTTGAGCTGCGCGATTGCCTGACGTGAGGTAGGCTTCTCCACATCGGAAATTACAATGTGCCCTGCATAAGCGCCATCAATTGCAAGGTGAATGATAGTTCCAACACTGTGACAATCCTTGTATTCGATGCCCAGCTTTTTCATCAGCTTGCTGTTGCCAGCCGCAACGGTGGTTCCATCTACCTTGGCCACGACGCCATGACCACTGATCTCCTCAATATCCGTCACGCGGCTGCGATCAACCTCTTTGCCATAAGCGCTCTGTAAGCTTTTGCTGATGGGGTGGGAGGAGGCGCATTCTGCAAGAGCAGCGTACTCCAACAGTTTTTCGTTCTCCATCGCATTGTGATGGATGCCATTGACCTCAAACACGCCTTTGGTCAGTGTGCCGGTCTTATCGAACACAACCACCTTGGTCTTAGCCAGGGTTTCCATATAATTGGAGCCTTTAATCAGCACGCCGACCTTGCTGGCACCGCCAATACCGGCGAAGAAGCTGAGAGGAATGCTAACCACCAATGCGCAGGGGCAGCTGATAATAAGGAAAGTCAGTGCACGATAAATCCAGATTTCCCAAAGTGCAGGGTTACCGGCAGTGATATTGATAACGGGCGGAACCACTGCCAGTAATACCGCAACGATGCAAACCACAGGCGTATAAATGCGGGCAAATTTTGAGATGAAGTTTTCGGACTTGGATTTGCGGGAGCTGGCGTTCTCCACCAGTTCGAGGATCTTGGATACGGTGGATTCACCGAATTCCTTGGCTGTTTTAATCTTTAAAACGCCTGTCATATTGATGCAGCCGCTAATGACCTCGTCACCGGCTTTTGCGTCACGAGGGAGGCTTTCCCCAGTGAGGGCGCTGGTGTTCAGCGCGGAAGTGCCCTCAACAATTATTCCGTCCAAAGGAATTTTTTCTCCCGGCTGAACGACGATGGTGCTGCCAATGGTGACTTCATCTGGATCGACGCGCACCAGCTGACCGTCCCTTTCGATGTTTGCATAGTCGGGACGGATATCCATCAGGGCGCTGATATTCCGACGGCTCTTACCTACCGCGTAGCTTTGAAACAGTTCACCTACCTGATAAAATAACATGACCGCAATGGCCTCGCTGTAGTCCCCGCTTCTGTCATAGGTCGCCAGCGCAATGGCACCCAGCGTTGCAATCGTCATCAGAAAGTTTTCATCAAAAACCTGACCGTTCAGGATCCCCTTTCCCGCTTTTTTTAAGATGTCATATCCAATTACCAAATAGGCAATAAGATACAGCACCATGCGCGGCAGACTTGAAACCGGCGCAAAAGCAAGCCCCGTCAGCATGGCTGCGGAAACAAGGATGCGCGCCAGCATGATTTTCTGCTTCTTGCTCATTTTATCTCCTCCTGTTCATGTATTCTCCCGCAGAACTTAATATCTGCTTATACGTTTCATTTATTCCCCAAAAGTTGCGCCCCGTCTGCTCTTGCATCTGGGGCGCAGCGTTATGGTTAAAGTTCGATTTCGCAGTCGGGCTCCACCTTCTTACAAGCCTTGAGTACGTCTTTCATAACAGACGCTGGTTCCTGACCATCGGCAAACTCGACAATCATCTTTTGGGTCATAAAGTTCACCGTGGCGGCGGATACACCTGAGGTCTTGCGGGCAGCGTCCTCCATTAAATTCGCGCAGTTAGCGCAATCAACTTCAATTTTGTAAGTCTTTTTCATAAAAAAGCTCCTTTCGTTTTTTATAAGTATTTAACAATTAAGCACTTGTTTAATCGTCATGGTCATAGTATAATAAGTAAAACAACACATGTCAACATATCCGAAAGCTGAACTTCTGAACGGGGTAAAAGCATTTCCAAAATGGATATTATTCTGAGGAGGTTATAGAAAATGAACGAGACTACACTGCCACACCAGCATGGAAAGCATCATGTTGAGAAGTATATGTGCGAAAAACTAAATAACACAGAAAATTTTCAAATTGTGGCAAATCTATTTAAGCTGTTGGACGATCCCAGTAGAGTTCGTATTTTCTGGATTTTATGTCACTGTGAGGAATGTGTGATTAATCTGTCCGTCATGGTGAATATGACAAGTCCTGCCGTTTCTCATCATCTGCGCCAGCTGAAATCGGGCGGTCTGATTTTCAGCCGACGAGATGGCAAGGAGGTATATTATAAAGCGGCAGATACCGAGCAAAGCCGATTGCTGCATAAGACAATTGAGGGAACCATGGAAATATCCTGCCCCGAACTGGAAACAGCAGGTCATGCCTGCGGTGAGCCACAACAAAGATTGTCCCAGTGCTCTCAGGAACAAGTAGAAACAGTTCGTGAGCTACACGAATATGTGTTACAGCACTTAGAGCAGCGCATCACTATTGATGAGCTTGCTAAGCGCTTTTTAATGAATCCGACAACCCTAAAAGCAATCTTTAAGGAAGTCTACAGTAAATCGCTGGCCTCCCATATCAAAGAGCACCGTATGGAACGGGCAGCAGAATTGTTGCGAGAGACTGCCGACAGCGTTTCGCAGATTTCAAAATCAGTAGGTTTCAATAGCCAGAGCAAGTTCTCCGCCGCATTTAAGGAGACCTATCAGATGCTCCCCTTGGAATACCGCAAGCACTTTGCAAAAAGGTAGGCAACGACAAACACACTTCTCCGTTGCAGGGCTTATTATATGTTCTTTGGTTATCACAATACAATTAAATCTCTTAAGAACCAAATACCCGGTAAAAATCAGCGGAAACTTCTCTTATATTTTCATAAGGTTCTTCAAGCCGTAGCAGCCTTTTGAGAAGGAGTTTTTGTTCAGGCAAAATATCTAATTCATTATACCAGGCAAGCTTTTTATATTTCTTAGGCTCAAAAGATGAATAAAGCAAATGAAGGATAAAATCGCCTAAATATGAAAAATCAATATCAAATGTATAGCGATTATAGTCCACCCACCTTGACAGGCCAAAATCAATAAGATAGATAACACCATTATTAATTATTACGTTTGGTGGTCGTATGTCCCCATGAATAATACCTTTACCATGCAGATACCAAATAATATTGACCAGCTGAGAAACTATCTCGAAAATTTCTTTGTTTGAAAATTGATACCTGTGTTTAAAAAGTTTCGACTCTACAGTATCTCCCTGTTTTTCTTCCAATATGAGTCCGTAGAACCCGTTTTCATTAATGACTCCCAAAAGCTTAGGAATAGAATAATGATCGATCTTTGACAGAAGATCCGCTTCAACAGACGTTCTTTCGTTATCTCTTTTAATGAAGGCTGATTTGAACCGCTTGATAACTACTCTCGAACCGCAGTCAGAATGTGCATTAAGGCAAATGCCATATCTACCCTCACCCGCCACCTTTTCTATTGTATAGCCTCCAAATTTTCTGCCTGAGTATCTAAAGTGATTTATCCACAGCATAGGTCAACCGTTTACTTTGGTTCCGCAGTGCATACAGAATTTGGAGTTTGGCTGTAGCCTGGTACCGCAATTTATACAACACCAATCAGCTTTTATTATTTCACCGCACTCTGGGCAAAACTTTGAACCTGAAGGTATCTTCAAATTGCATTTTCCGCAGATCATGGTGGGCAAATTTGGTGCGGGTATATTTCCCTGTGGATCGTTGTTTTGTGGTGGGTAATAAGTATTATATTGGCATGAATGGTGCCCAGATCCGATCACACCAAACAGGCGTCCCAGTACACCTCGCCGTTGATAATACCCACTTCCAAGATTCCCGTTTCTATAATGATGTCCTCTCGACGAATGTGAAAATATGCTCATTTTGTCCTCCTAATAAATGTGTTGTTCAATCCACTTTTGATATGTGAAAATAACAAAATATAATTTATAACAGCTTTTTGTTGACAATTATACATAGTAATTATGATTATTCTATGGAGATACGATCTATATGACTGGTAATCAGATGAATCTATAAAATGTCTGGTTAATTGTTTTCTCTGTTATAAATATTCTTAGAGTGAGAGGTTCTGGTGGGTCCATCATGAACCGCACCTGGGTTCTGCGGAAAGGCGGAATACCCCCTTGGCGGAAAATCCATATTTTTGCTTTGCTACAGCCCGGCTATTTTTTCAAAATCAGCCGGTTGCTGGTATTGCTGCCGTTCTCCCGATAGCGGGATTCCTTTTCAATGAGCCCAGCATGAACCAAATCATGCAGGGCGCGTTTGACAGTGCTGCGGGAGAGCTGCAAGTCAGACGCGATGGTCTTGACTGCGGGCCAGCAGTCTGATCCCTTTCCCGCACGGTCGCGGAGGTAAATATAAACCGTCCTCGCCCGATGAGGGAGTTCATCGGGCGAAGCAGAATAAATGTGGTTAAAATAGCTCATTCGTTATCACTCCGTTCTGACATGGCTGCGCCGCTTTAGTGCCTCTGCGGGCGGCTCCGCTACAGGTGTGTGGAGTGCGCCGGTACCGGTAAGCGGTTCAAGGATTTCACCAGCTTCCTCATCCACTATCATGCCGGCCGTGTGCTTGCGAACAATGTTTTCCTCCAGCGTCTGCTTATCGGCATACATAACCTTTCGGTGTGCCTTTTCCTCTACCGTGTAAGGCTTCCCGAAGGTGATGCCCCAATCCAAAAACAGCCGCAGTCTTGTCCGCATGGGATGTGTGCCGGTTTTCATAACAACGAAGTTTCCTTTTGGGATGGATTTCAGTTCATCCGGCGTCATGAGAGGGCGCTCCATCATCTGTAAGGACTGACTGGGATCATTTTTGCCCCGGCTTATACTGCCGCTCATCACGGTGCGGCTGCCCAGCGCCTTACTCAGCACCTCGGCAGTCTGGCTGTTGGGTGCAAAGCCGCCGAAGATGGTGTCCTGGCAGTTGTCCACAATGATTTCCGAACCCTCCTTGCCGTAATTCTTTTCAAGCTGTCCGAAGGACTGGATAATGGGAATCATGGAAAGGCGGCGGGAGCGGCTGGCCGAAAAAATCAGCTCCAGCGATTCGATGGTCGGGAGTGTCCCCAGCTCGTCACAGTAAAACATCACGCGGTTTTTCAGCTTGCCGCCGTTTTCATCCGCCACCGCAAGAATTTCCCGGTAGAGCTGTTGGATCATCAGGCTGACCATGAAATATTTGGTCAAATCTTCTTCGGGCAGGACCACAAACAGTGCGGATTGTTCATTGCAGAATTTCTCCGCATCAATGGCTGTATCAAAGCAGAGTATCTGTTCCATTTCACTGTCAATAAATGAGTTGAGCCGGGACAGCACGGTAGACAGCACCGACGCCATGGCCTGCTCCGCGGAGTTGAGGGCGGCTCCGGCAAACCAACGGGCCTTGTGGTCGGGTGGCAGCTTTTCCATGAGGAGCTGGAACTGGCTTTTGCCCTTTACCTTGCTGGGGGCCAGCAAATCCTGCACCAGCTTGAACACGCTGATGATGTGGCGGCAGTCCACCTTTTTCCCATCCACCTTGGTGGGCGGCAGATATTCGGCTATCAGCAGAATAATGGAGGACAGAAGCCCCTCGGCGGCATCGTAGAAAAACTGGTTCTGTCCGTAGTTCTCACCGCTGGCGTTAATGATGGTTTTGGATATAATCTTGGCGTATTTCTCCGCCTTGGCCTTTGCCACAAGATTGTTTTCGTCGGCAAGGTAGGTATCCATGTAGGTATTGACCAGCTGGAGCATATTGTTGCCGTCGGAGCGGGTGGGATTTCGAAGGTCGATGACCGCCACATGGTAGCCGTAATGGTCACGGGCAATGGCGCCATAGTTGCGGTACAGGTCCCCCTTGGTATCGGTTGTCAAAAAACTCATGCCGCTGGCGCAGGCATATTCCAGATTTGGGTACAGGAAAAAGGCTGTTTTGCCTACGCCAGACGCGCCGATCATGAGACAGTGGACGTCGTCGGTATCCACCAACGCCGTGACCTTGTTTTTTGCCCCTGTGCTGCCGAGAATGATGCCTTGCTCCGAAACAGCGGGGAGGCTTTCTCCCTTCCGCCACAGCTCCGGCTGAAAGGGAATGTGCTTGTAGATGCTTTTGATTTCCTGCTTGGTGGAAAAGCGCGCCGTGCCATGCTGGCCGTCGCCCACCGTGCGGGACTTGATTCCATTGAGGGTATAATAGTGGGCCAAAAGAGAAAGGCCGCCGATGACGAGAAACATCACGGCGGCCGCTGCGATTAGGATGTAGACTTGGGACGCCATAGCGAAACTCCTTTCAGGTTGGTATATTTTGTGGTATTATAAACAACAAGAATAAATGATCTAAACGGTTATTTGTCGAGTGGTTTAATTGCTCGCAATTGATATAACAAGTAGCTCAGAAAAATTGCATAGTCTTAATTATCTACAATCAGGAGAGAAAATGAGGAAACTTGAAAAATACCAAACACTAATTATTTTCGTGGCTATGCCACTTGGTCTATTACTTAGTCAAATTACAATCATAGAACAATATGCAGAGACCTTTATAACTCCGTTTCTGTTCGTCATGTTATTCGGAGCTTTCTTGAATATTCCATTAAAAGATTACCGCAAGGCGTTTTCCAATGTACGGTTTTCCATTACAACTATTTTAATTAACTTTGTTTGGACGCCGATACTGGTGTGGCTTTTAGGAAAAATTTTTCTATCTCATCCACCTATTATGCAAATTGGATTTATCATGTTGATGGTTACGCCCTGCACGGACTGGTATCTCATATTTACCGGTGTGGTAAAGGGAAATGTCCCGTTATCAGCAACAATGCTGCCGATCAATCTTGTGCTTCAGGTTGTGCTGCTCCCCGTTTATATTTTGACTTTTGGTGGAGTATCAGGAACCGTTAACATTCAGAGCGTGATAAGCAGTGTGACTATTATGCTAATCTTACCCTTTTCACTGGCACAAATCGGAAAATGGCTACTAAGCAAAATGCAAAACTATGATAAAAAAGAAAGAATCTTTAGCTTGTTCAGCGCCTTGCAGACCCTGCTGCTTTCTATGGCGATTCTATCCATGTTTGCCTCAAAGGGGAAAAATCTTTTAGCCAGCTTAAATGTTGTGGCAATATTACTTGTTCCAATCATTTTGTTTTATATTATCAATTTTATTTTGGCGCAAGGAATTGGCAAGGTTTTTCATTATTCCTATGAAGACACAGCCAGCCTGACACTGACAACCCTTGCAAAAAACTCACCAATGACACTTGGCGTAGCACTTATGGCTTTCCCAAATGAACCGCTTATACATTTAATTATGGTGATTGAGCCGCTCATTGAGCTTCCTGCAATGATGTTGCTTACAAGAATACTGCTTATCATCCGGAAACGGCACTTTGGAAAGACCGAATGAAATATGTGTTGCGTTTTGAACACAATACGAAGCTCACACATTACCATTCTATATCGGTATAAGACTTTTGGTGGAGCAGTCAATTTTGACCGCTCCACTTTTCTATGCCATTCGCATTTCAAAGCCGCTCTGCCTTTGTTGCACCGCTTCTGCTAAATCGTCATTCCAGTCCTTCCCCTGAGATATGAGCAGTTCGGATTCATACCCCTGTTCCGCAAGCTGATTCTTCAGCCGCTCGTTGGCCTTGCGGCCTGCCTCATCGTTATCCAGACATAGCGAGACCTGCCGGAGCTGCGGGTACTGCTCCAGCATCCACAGCATGGCCTGCCCGCCGACGCCGCAGAGGGACACATAGCTGTGCCGCTGCCAGTCCTGCGGATGCAGGGTGATGAACGACAGCAGATCTACCGGCGCCTCAAAAACATACAGATGCTCGCTTTCTCCAAGCCAGTGAAAGCTGTGCCGGGGATCGCAGCTATCTACATTCCCCTTGAACGCCTGCCCCAAGGTGTAAATCCCGCGCTTGTGGGCATGGCGTGCAACTCCGTTTTCATCCAAACCCACAAACACCGCGTTATGATATTCCTTTGTCCCATCCTGAGATTTTTCGCAGCTCTCATAGAGGAGCTTTTGTTTTGCAAAGAAGCTGACCACCTCCCGTCCGATGTGCCGGGTTTTCACCAGATAGGCATAAACACGGCGCATATCCGTGTTGGCCGGTGGGAGCGCAAAGGGCTTTTTCGGCTCCGGTTCCTTTTGCGAGGCGGGCCGATAGCTTTCGCCCTGCTCACCGCCCAGAAGCAGGGTCACGGCTTCAGGATAAGAGCAGCCGTAGAACTTCCGCACGAAATCAATGGCATACCCGCCGCTCTCTGCGGAGTGATCGTACCATTCATTCCCCCGGACGGTGATGCTGTGGTCAGAGGCCAGCCGCTTATCCCGTCCGCTGGGCAGGAGCTTTTCGCCGCGCCGCTGGAGAAAGTCCGCTAAATCCACGTTATTGGCACGGTATTTCTGTTCGTCCGTAAAATACACATAGGCACCCATGGGCGCACCTCCTATCTGTGGCGATTGCCGATTCGATGAAAAAATGCCGCCCTTTTGACAGGACGGCATTGCTTGGGATATAGATTTTTTAGGACGGGCAGTTGCCCGGTTTTCTTTTTCTGTTTTTTCACGGTGATCCTCCCATCGTTTTTAAAGTGACATGGTCTGTTCGTGGTCGTCCCGCGCATGGCCCTGCGCCTGTTTTTTCTCCCGGAGCCTGCGTAGGAGCTTGCGGTCGGTGCGCTGTCCGGGCGGTTTTAAGGGCGGGGTGTTATCTGCAAACACACGGCTCATGTGATGCAGGAGCCGTGTTCCCGCCAGCAGGACGGAGGGGTCTTTGAACTCGTCCATATGGTCAAGAAAAAACTGCGCGTAAACATTGCCCTGCGCCGCCGATAGGGTAAACCAGCGGACGGCGGCCTCCTTGTCTTTCGGAACGTCTTTTCCCATCAGATACAGTTTTCCGAGAGTGTACTGCGCATATTGATTGCTCTGTTCAGCGGCAGCCGTCAGGAATTGCAGAGCAGCCGGAATGTCCTTTGGCACATCTTCTCCTATGAGGTAAACCTTGCCCAGCCGGTACGCTGCGAATTGGTTGCCCTGACCGGCGGATCGTTTCAGGTATTCCAACGCCTTGGGCACATTCTTTGGCACATCTTCTCCCTTGAGATAGAGAACGCCGAGGGCATATTCGGCAAATTGATTTTTTCGGTCGGCGGCAAAGGTCAGCCAGCGGATAGCGGCTTCCACATCCTTGAGGACGCCCTCGCCGCCAAGGTACAGCTTGCCGAGCCGGTATGCGGCAAAGTCATTATCCTGCTCTGCGGACAGGGTATAGAGCCGTACTGATTCGGCCGGGTTCTGCGGGACGTGCTGCCCTGTTTCATAGAGTTTGCCGAGAAAATATGCGGCGTAGGGATTTTCAGCCTCCACCGCCTGCCGGAGATAACCAAGGGCTTTTTCCACCTCCTGCGGCGGCGCTGCTTCATCTGCAAGAATGAGCTTGGCGAGCTGGTAACAGGCGAAGGGATTTCCTACTGTCGCCGCCTTTTCAAAGTATTCCTTTGCCTTTGTCTCATCCTTTTCTGTGCCCACGCCGTTTAGAAGCATCCAGCCCAGCCGGTATTGGAGCTTATCATCGTGCCCTTTTTCCTCCAGAGAGGCGAAGCCGAGAAAGGCTTCCTTGAAACGCTGGTCAGCGTCCGGCTGGTTTTTTACGCAACCGATGCCGTCCCGCAGCATCTTACCAAGCTCAAAACTGGCATAGGGAAAGCTCTGGTCTGCCGAATGGGTGTAGAGGGAAAAGGCGGTTTCATAATCTTGCTCCACACCCTTGCTGTGGTAATACAGACCGCCGAGGGAATACTGCGCATATTTGTACTTCTCGTTTGCGGACAGGGTAAGCCAGTCCGCCGCCTGTAAATAGTCCTGCTCTGTGCCAAGCCCTGCGGCGAACATTTTGCCGATGCGGTATTCGGTATACTTCCAAGGCTTTTCTTCCTCGGCAGCATGGAACACTGCAAGTGCCTTTTCATACCAGCCATAGGCGGCATCCGCATCCGCATCGCACCCAAGTCCATCGGCGGTCATGCGGCCAAGGTCATAGAGCGCAAGGGGATTATCTTTATCCGCTTCTAAAAGAAACAAATCGAATGCCTGCTCAAAATCCTGCGGGATATCGGCATCCTCATCGCCGTGGAGATACTGTTTTGCCAGCTTGTATTCCTCCGTCCACCATGAAGTGGGTGATTTCTCCCTGCTGCGGAAGGACGGTTCGGGCGGCGGTTCAAAATCTTCCTCCGGCTCGGCGGGTGTGTTGTCCAGCACAGGCTCCACGGAGTGTGCATCGTCATCCGGGTCGGCATCCGGCAGTGCGGTTTCCACTGAAGCTGGTTCCTCAAAGGTCATCGTACCGCTGCCGAGGTTCAATGCTTCCTGAATGACCCTATTGCGGATGGGCTTGAAATCCTCGCAGCGGGAAAGGGGCGGCGGATCGGAAGGTGTTTCGGTGTAGATGGACTCAATTCTGCCCCTGACCTCCCACCACAGGCGGTAGGCTTCGGCAATGCGGCTGTCCTGCGCCAGCTCATCCACAATTTCATCCACCACATTTTTCAGGTCTGCTTTCAGATAGCCGTACTGCTTTTTGCCGCTGACTGTTTGCAGACGCTCGGCAAGGTGTGTGAGGAGCTGTTCCATGCGCCCGCTGACCAAAACACCGCCCTTCATCTGGCGGATCAGGTCTGTCATGACTTCGGCAGTCTGTTCCTTCAGCGCATCCCGCCGCTGGGTCTTTTCTCTGTACAGCGGAATCAGCTCCTGCCGAAAAATCTCATTTGCCAGAGCGGACTTCATTTTGCGGATGCCCTGCTTGGTAAGGTAGCCCTCCCTTGGATCGGTGCTGTAGCAGATCATGTGTATATGCGGGTGGTGCGATTCGTTATGAAACGCCGCGTACCATTTCAGGTGGTCAGGGTGGATTTTTGAGCTCTCGGCCAGCTCCATCGCCTTGGAGGAAAGTAAGGCTTTCCAAGCCGCCGCATTTTCAAACCCAAATTTGCCTGCATCCTCCCGTCGTAGGGAAATAATCGGCGTCCACACATTTCCTGTGTGGGAGGACACTTCCTCCGCAACCTGTGACAAGATCAGAGGCGCATCCCCGGCTGTAAACAAACCGTGGGTATCAAACTTTTCTACGCGGGGACGGTTTGCGATGTAGTCCAGATATTTTTCCCGCCCGCTGATTTGATCAAGATTCTGTTCCAGTGCAATGGAAATAAACTCCGAGGCGTTTCCCCGGTTGGGATTCTCACAGTAATCCTCATATTCAAATAAATCCTTGGTATCAGGAAACTCCCGAAGTATCTGTGCAATCAGTTCTTTCTGCTTCTTGGTGGAGTGCCAGAGCCGGTGGGCGCTCTCCATTTTTTCCACGCCGTCACGGGTGGCAATGTATTTGACAAGGTTATTTAAATGGGCGGCGGTCTTTTCCCCGCCCTTGAGATAGGGGCACTTGAGAATAATCCGCGCCATTATTCTTCAGCCTCGATGCCATTCTGAAACTCCACCGCATCGTCCAGACGGATTTTGCCCTTGGTCTTTTTCACCTCGGCAACGCACCGCCCGCGAAGCCGGTGCAGCTCCTCATCCGAGACATCCAGCGTGGTTGCCAGCAGATGCATCATCATACTGATTTCCACCGAGAGGCGAAAGAGATTGCTTGCCACCCGGTTCTCCGTTTTTTGCAGCGTCCCCTCCATGGAGGAGAGCAGTGTCTTGGAAAGATACGAGGAGGTGTCCTCCGTTCCAAGGTAGCCCATGTAAAAGCAGAGCGCCTTTTCTATAAACTCGCTGCGGCTCTTGCAGTTATCTTGTATCAGCCAGCCGTCCAGCCGTTCCATGGTTTCGGGATACAGCCAGACCGCCGTTCGTTCCTTGTTGTTTTTCATGTGAAAGCCTCCATTTCGTGCGTGTACACCTGCGAGGTGACCGTATAAAATCCTTTATTCTCCTGCGTTTTTGCGGATTCCGACCACCCTGACCGTGACAAATCCTCAATCCGACCACCTCATGGGAAGGTGCGAAAAACGCCCAGCACTGCTGGGCGAAGTGGGCGGCGGGCGGTCGCTTGCGACCACCCGCCTTTATCCCGCTCTTTTTTCGACCGTGGGGAGCTGCCAGATTCGGGAGCCGGTGCGCATTTCCGAACGCCCTGCACAAAGCCCTCACGTTGCCGTTTGTGGCGGGATGGGTGCATGGATGCCACCTCTGCCCTGAAAACGGCACACAGGGGCGAACGGGGGGCAACGCTGTGGGACGGGTGTGTGCCTTAATGCGCCGCCCCGTTCTGTGTTCCGTCGGCGGCAGCAGCGGCCTTCTCTTTTTCCTTCTGCTTTTTGAACGAAGTGGCGGCGGGAGCATCTTCGCAGCCCTCGTCAATGTATTCCCGCACGGAAGACGGAACGTATTTTTCATAGAGCTTTTGCAGAGAATCGCAAAGCTCCTGTTCCAAATCCGCGTCTTTTTTCTCCATGTAGCGTTTCACCGCACGGAGCTTTTCGCCGTCCATTTGAACGGTAATGCTTTCTTTTTTCATGCTGAGCGTCCTCCTTAAAATCGAAATCCCATAAAGGTAAAGCCGGGTTCCAGCTCCGGTTCCTGCCCGGTGAATTCGGGAATGTCCGCAAAAAGCTGGCTGTATTCCGCAACTTTGCTCTTGCTGAGAGAGGCAAACTCACCGTCATGGGTGGTATCGCAGACAAAAAACGGGCCGCAGATAATATCCGCGCCCAGCCGCCTGTTGGGCGGCATTCCGTTTATTTTGCCTTCCTCATTGCAGACAGCAACGCAGCCGTTAGGAAAGCTGATGCATTCAATCAGGCCGCCCACCTCCGCCTGCAGGCTGGCAAGGTCATTTCGGATTTCCTTGACCTGGGGCGCCTGCCCCGGCTCAATTTTGAGTACCTTAATCTTGTTTTCACGCATAAAATCATCCTTCTTTCTCTTTTTTTATGACAGATAATTTCTCGGATTCTGCTTCACACCGTTCACCCGCACCTCGAAGTGCAGATGGTTTCCGGTGCTGCGCCCGGTGGAGCCCACCTTGGCAACGGTTTCCCCGGCTTTCACGGTCTGCCCCTCCCGAACGAGAATCTGAGAGCAGTGACCGTATAAGGTGACCAGCCCGCCGCCGTGGTCAATGGTAAGATAATAGCCGTAGCCGGTGCTGCCATAGACCACGGTTTTCACCGTTCCTGCCTTGGCCGCACGGATGGAGGTGCCCTTGGCGGTGCCGAGGTCAATACCGGAATGTCCTGCCTGTTGTCCGGTGATGGGGTCCGTCCTGCCGCCGAATTCGGAGGTCACCATGGACCGCCAGCTCTTTCCCAACGGAGAGACAAAGCCGGTGGCGGAGCTTTCCGGCGCTTCGGCATAGGGTCTTGCGTACAGCACCTGCTTGCCGGAATCGAATAAATCCCGGTAGACGACCTGTCCTTTGGAGGAGGACGCGTCCACCACCTTGCCGTCCCCGGCATAGATGCCAACGTGGGTAATGTTCATGAAGCGGCCGTTGGGCTCGTGGCTCCAGAACACCAAATCGCCGGGGGCAAGGCTGGATTTGGGAATGGTCAGCCCGTTGTCCACACAGTATTTTCCCTGCGCCGCAGCCGTGCCGGGGAGATTTACCCCCAGCTTTTTATACACCCACTGCACAAGATAGCTGCAGTCGGTGTAGCTGCCTTGTCCGCGCAGCTCCTGGGAATAGGGGTCGCCAAGGCGGGAAAGTCCAAGCTGGACAGCCTCCGCACCCGCTTCTCCGACAGGCAAATCGGAGTAAAAGCCATCCATCTGATCCGGTGTCCAATCCTGCCACGAATCGGAACCGTCCCCCTCCAGGGGTGCGCCGGTGCCGTACCGGGCACGATAATAGATTTCATTGGCATTGGCCTGATCCTCATAGGTAATTGCTCTGCCGAACAGTGTGCGGATGTTGTTGTAGACGGCGGGCAGCGAAGCAATAGGAACGGCTACGGTGTAGGTTTCCTCCGAGGTGGTGCCGTCGCCGTTGTCCACGGTGCGAGTACGTTCTTCATAGGTCACAAAGCAGTCCACATATTTTCGATGCTCCAGCCGGGAGGGGGACTCCGCGCCGAAGAACAGAGAATAAAAAATTGCCTTGACCCGGTAATCGTCAAGGCTGTCCCCATCCTCCATCTCTGCATTCACGCTGGCAATCGCGCCGTCTATGAGGGTGAAGCTTTGGCGCATATCCCCGATGTACTCCCGGTACTCCGCAGGCATACTTGCTGGAATCACACCGCCGTGAAAGCACAGCTCCACGGCGGTGTTGTTGTGACCCGTGGTGCCAGAGAGCAAGGCACAGACCAGCACGACGACCAAAATCAGCGGGGACAGGACGGCGGCGATTACCCAGCCGATGGTTTTCCGGGTGCGCTCATCTGAAAGCGCTGCAGCGGCGGCTTTTGCAACCGCTGCAATGGTTGCGGGATCTGCCATGCCGTCACCACCATTTCAGGCCGCCGAAGCCGAACAGGCTCTGCTGTTCCGGCTCCGGTTCGCTCTCCATGAGCTGCTCGGTATAGTCCACCGCCTGCTCCAGAACAGTGGGGTCAAAGCCTGCGGTTTCGTAGCCCTCACGGATGGTGTTGTAGTAGTAATCTGAAGGATAGCCCAGCCGGTGACCCGGCGTCATCACATAGACCATGGCGGACACCGTCTGGCCGTCCAGCGGCAGCTCCATGATTTCCTTGTCGTAGAACCGGGGAAAGCCCTCATAAAGATCCAGCGCCGCCTCATCCTTCGGTGTAATTTTCCACAGCAGAACAGGGACAGAGGCACCCTCGCAAGGCTCAACGGTAGCGACCGCACCGTTTCGGCCGCCCCGGAACACAAGGGCATAATCCTTGATTTCGGATGCACCCACCACCTTGGCGGAGGGGCATCTGTGCGCCATCTGCGGCAGATTGAGATTGCTGCCGTAGGCAATATACAGCTTATTTTTCATACATTCTCCCTTCTACATGGACATAGTAAAAGCGGGGGACTGTTCGTCCTCCGCTTCCATTTCGGTTTCCGATATCACTTCTTCCGGGGGAGCCTGTGTCTGCTGACGCTCCGCCTCACGTTTCTCCCGCAGTCGTTCCTTTTGCCGCTGGGCCTGTGCCGGGTCTTTCCAAGCGATGCAGCCCTCCAGATGATCCAGCAGATGCTGGCGGGCGGTTTTGAACTCGTCCCCGATCATACCGAGGCGCAAAAGCCACACCCGAAAGGTGTATTTTTCGTTGCTGGACTGTGTTTTTGTGGGGCTTGCCGACCGCTGGTTGAGCGCCTGTGCGGTCATGGCAAGACAGAACTGGATGTATGCCTTGATTTTTCCGGCGTGCAGCTCTCCGTTGAACGCCCGGAACTCCACCGTGCCCTTCTGGAACACGCTGTGCAGATTCAGGCAGTGGTAGCGGCTGTCGTGATAATGCTCCCGGCTGCCGTCCCTGCCGTTGTACCAGAGGTTTTTCAGCCGGTCGAGGGTGGCTGGCTTCTGCCGATTGAGCCGTTCTAAAAAAGCGGGGTCAATCTTCCGGCAATAGTGGCTTTCCCGTCCCCGCGAAACCTTCAGCGCCTTGTAAATCATATCTTCCTTGGCCGCCATGATGTTCACCAGATTGCGGAGGTGGGGTGCGTCAAAGGGTGCGGCGTTGATGTGGATATGAATGCCACAGGAGGAATTCACAAACGCCCCGGCCTCCCGGAGCTTGCGGATCAGCTCCTGCACCGTTTCGATGTCCCCATACTGACAGATGGGGCTGACCACCTCCACGCTGTAATTCCGGTCGGCGCTGACCTTCCTGCGTCCCTCTTTTCGCTGGCAGTCCAGACTGCCGTCGCTCATGACCTTCCACTTGCGGCCGGTGGTATCCCTCGCAAAATAGGCGTCGTAGAAGCTGCCCTCATATTCTTTGGTGGTGCCGAAATGTTCGGCAATGACCTCGGCGGCGCGGCTTCTGGTAAGCCCGGTCATTTCAACTTCAATCCCGAAATCCTGACCTTGTATCTCCATTTACTCACCGCCTTTACCACATCCGGTGCTGCAGAGTCAGGTCTTTTTCCTGAGACAGCCCCGCTGTTTCCGCTGCGGAATTGATGAAGCCGCACAGTCGTTCCCTGCGCCAAGTGTCAATGAGATACCGTCCGCATTCCTCATTCAGCGCATTGATTTTCAGTACCGTATCCCGCACACACTCTGAAACGGCGGCGGGATCACCCTGTGCCAAGGTGAGATCGTCGATGTAATCATCCAGAATCTTTCCCATGAGGGACACATCCTCTGGGGCATAGTGGTAGCTCCCGGCGTAGGGATCGGGGTATTCCTTGCCGTCCATACAGCTGCGGAGCTGCTCCAAAACAGCGGGGCGTTCCTCGCAGTCCGCTTTCTGGTACTTCTCCATAAAAGCTAACAGATCCGCCTCCCGGTTGGGGGTGTAGCGGATAAAGGACAGCATATCTTCGAGGAGCCCCGATTTGTTTTCTTTCTGCTGCTGCAGTCTGTTCATGATTTTTTCTCCCTTCTTCATTATCTGCCGCCTGCTGTGCCGAACAATTTCTCCTTATACGCCGGAGCGTGAACCGCAAGGTTATACCGCTCAATGCCGCATTTATAGAGGCACACGCCGCGCTGGGGAAAGCGGATCAGGTTGTATTCGCTTTCTTCCAGCTGGAGGGAGTCGATATAGAACCGCTTGTCGATGTTGCCTGCGTTGAACAGAAAAGCGTGGGTCGGGATGGAAAACAGCGGCTTGGTCAGCTCCCGGATATGCTCAATATTGAAGTCCTCCAGATTTTGCGATGCTAAGATCACCGCCGACTCCTTCTTGCGCACACGCTTCATAAAATTGCGGATATACTCAATCGCCGTCAGGTTCGTGAGGAACAGATACAGCTCGTCAATGGAGGCGGCGGTGTTGCCCTCGGTCAGCAGCTTGTCGCTCATGAAGGAAAGCACATTGAAAAGCAATGCGTTTTTCACGTTCCGGCTGGCCTGCAAGAGCCCCTTCACGCCGAACACAATAAAGCGGTCAGAGGTCACGTTGGTGTGGCCGTTGAAAAACTGGCTTTCCGCGCCCATGCACATGGAGTGAAGCCCCAGCAGGATTTCCTGCAAAAGCTCCGGCGGATAGAGCTGGTATTTGGTTTTGTCGTAGCCCTTGTACTCGGCTTCAATCAGGGCGTACAGGTCGGACAAAATGGGATAGTCCGTGGCGGCAAGGCTCTTGAAATCGGTGCGGTCGCTGATGCCGAAGCTTTCGTACAGCTTGCCCAGCATGATTTCAATGGCATCTATATGCCGGTCGGAAAAATCCTTGTAGCACCGGAAGAAATCCTTGAGAAAGCTGATGTGCTGACTGAGCTTGGTGGACTGGCGGAACGCCTGGGGCGCGTCGGTATCCTCCGGGCTGCCGCCCTCATCCCATGTTTTCGGCTCCAGCGGGTTGATCCGGTACCGCCCTGACATGAGATCAATGAAACAGCCGCCAAGGTTTTCCGCCAGCTCCACATATTCGTGCTCGGGATCAAGACACAGAACCGACTTGCCCGATTCAAGGATATTGCAGAGTATTAGCTTGAGAAGATAGCTCTTGCCCTGGCCGGAGTTGCCGAGTATCAGAACATTGGCATTGGTCTTGTCATCGTCACGTTTGTCAAAATCCGCGATGATATTTGAACCGAATTTATCCCTGCCGAGATAAAAACCATGAGGGTCGGTCTTGCCGCTGTAATTGAAGGGATAGAGGTTTGCCACAGAGCTTGCGGGCAGTACCCGTTCAAACTGGCTGGCGAACACATTCCATCCGGCAGGGCCTACGGCGAGAAAACCCTCCCGCTGGCGCAGCATGAGCCGGTCCACATTGAGCTTGCTGCGCACCAGTTCGGTGAGAACATCGGTTTGGAGGAGCTTCAGCGCATCGGAATCGTGAGCGGTCAGCTCAATGAAAACAGCGCAGTGCAGGAGCGGCTCCCGGTTTCGGTGCATGGAGGACACCAGCGTGACCACATCCTGCAGATTGCTTTCAGCGGTGACCGTCTGCTGGAGATCGTTGGTACTGCTCTTATCCATGCGATTTTTGTTGGCGGCATTGTGGATGATTTTCTTTTCCTCAGCCGCAGTTACCTGACGGGTGTAGATGCGCAGGGTCACGCCGTCTTTTTCGCCAAGGTGGCGCAGGATGGCCTGTTCCTCAGTGGCGGTGGGATATTCACGAAGTGCCCAAACGCAGCGGTAGGTGTTGCCGCAGATAAAATAATCCGTGTTGAATTTGATGATGCCCGGAGCGATCATGTCAAGGAAATCCTTGATTTTTGCATCTTCCTGTGGCACTGATTTTTCTCTTTTTCTGTTTTTACTCACCGAAAATCACCCACCTTTCTCCGTCGTAATCCTCGTATTGTTCCGTTGTGACATTCTGCTCATAGTAAACACCCAGCAGGCGCTTGATGTCCGATTCAGCCGCCTTGCGCACCGTGAAGCCCTGATCCTTGAGGCTTTTTTCGATGCGGGAAAGGTAGGGCTGAACATCGCGTTCCTTTTCATTTCTCAGCCGGATGATGATTAAAAATTCCCGCGCCGTCGCCATCTGCACCTGCATACGGTCAAGGGCGGTCTGATCCTGTGCCAGCAGCTTTCGGATGACGGGATTCTGCTCGGCATCCATTCTGGCTTTGAGATAACTCTTGTTGTCCTCAAAGTTTTCCCGGCTGTTTAAGCACAGCATTTCAATTTCAGCGATGCCTTTGAGAACATTCATAAGGGCATAAATCCTTGCCCCAATGCTGGAATCGGACAGGACACTGATATTCGTAGGCTTAATCATAAAAAACACCAGCTCACCGTGGGGCGTTACAAGGCTGTGGCCGGTGATGCCATCAATGCCCATGAGCTGGCGGGTGGAGGCTTTTTCTTTGGTTTCCTGTTTCTTTTTCCAGTTCATATTCACGCCCTCCATTGATAGGTCTGCTGCTTGCCAAAGAAGAAAGCGGCCGCATAGCGGATAAAATCAAGGATGCTCACATCCTCGAAGCGGATGGATAAAAAGGCATAGACCGCCGTTAAGACAATAGGCGGCAGCCAGCCCAGCCGGGAGAGCGCGAAGACGGAAATCAGGCATCCGATGCCAATGATTCCGATGTCCCGCAGCTCCCACAGCCACAGGGTCGCCTTGGATTTTAAGTTGTCGGGGTAGATGTACATGGGGGTGATTCCTCCTGTTCCTCGTAGATTTTTCGCAAAAAATAGGCGATACCTCGGAGGACAAAGTCCACGCAGGGTATCGCCACGCTGTTGCCCAGCGCCTTATACCGGGCGCTGTCGGATGCCCCCGGAATCAGCGTCCAGCCATCGGGAAAACCTTGGAGCCGTTCACATTCCAGCGGGGTAAGCCTGCGGATGAGGTTGCGCCTTTCCACGATGCATTTGTTCTGACTGACATACTGGCTGCCGATGCCTTTCTCATCTCCACGACAAAGCGCGCCCACCACCTCTTGGTATGGCTCACAAACTGCGTGTCGGTCGCTGGTTGTAATGGTGTAGCTGATGTCTGACTGACAGCCGAGACCGTTGCCGCCGTTTTCCGGCTCCCTGTCGATGGTGTTGCCCGCAATGCAGATGGTTTCCTGCAAAATCGCAATGCCGCCTTGGTTCTTGCTGGGGTCGGGGTTGGTGGTGTCAATGGTTCTGGCAACGTCCGTTTCCCGGCATCCCGAATGGGGATTGGCTGATTTCATGCTGTTGGATTCCTTGGAATCCAGCGAAAAGGCAACGGCACTGCCCACCAGCGGAACATTATTCCCTCCGGTTCCCATACGGGCGGACATGGTGGGCGCTATTGCATGGGGACCGGTGTAGCGGCTGTCGATGCCATGATTTTCAAATAACACCGGCTGATTATTGCCGCTCATCCCGGCACTGGCCGTAATGGTTGGGCAGACACCCTCGCCAATTTCAGCACCGCCCTGTTGAGTCGCCATGACCAATGGCTGATTGTTCCCGCCCTGTCCGAAGCCTGCGGATACTGTCTGCGATACCGCCACCGGTCCGGTAAAACGTGAATCTTGTGCGTGGTTGTCAAACACCAGCGGCTGGTGTCCATGCTCCTGGGCGCGGAGCGTACCGGTAATATCCTCGGTGCAGTGCATCTGGCTGCCGCCCTGATCGTTGAGGCACAGCACCGATGGAGCCGTACCCGTTTTGATGGTAGGGGAACACTCCGCCTGATAGCCGATTCCTCTGGCCTCGGCACTGGCGCTGCCGCAGAAGCCTGCGGTAAGCACACAAGGGTAGCCCTGTCCGGCCTGCCCACCGCCGCCGGTAATGGAGGTATGAACTTCCGGCGTGAGAAAGCAGTCGCCGTCGCCCTTGCTGACAACGCCTGCAGCAAACAGCAGCCCTGCCGAATTTCTGCCCCCGCCGCCTCGTCGTTGCAAACTTCGCTCAGTTCCTTCGGGTGCTTCGCACTCGAAATTCACACGCTCCGTTGCACCTCCTCTCCCCAACGAATCTGACGATTCGCCGGGGTCCCCTTTGGCGGCAAGAGTCGGCGCCACACCCTCCGGCGTAAACACACGGCTTTGCTGGGTATCCCAGCCGTTCAGACAGTTCGGCTGGGATACCAGCGGAGGATGCCCTCCCATACCGGCGCGCAGTGTAGACGAAACATCCTCCGTGACATCCATCCGTTCGCCGCCCTGATCGTTTAAGCAGAACAGCGGCTGTGCCACAAAGGTCTGCTGCTTCATCCCCGGCTGGGCCTGTACCGCCCCCGCAATATCGTGCAAATCCCGCACTTCGTCACGCTGATTCGCGGCAAAGGCTATCGCTGTTTTTTCTTCTGTCTGGATATATCCGTGCCCGCCGCCTTCGCCGCCGTAGAGGGCGGGCCATGTCCCGGTTTCTTCAAAAATGCGGCGGCTCTGTACATCCCATGGGGTCAGGCAAGCCCCGCCTGTATCATCAGGGCATCCTTCAGTTGGGGCGGCAGTTCCTTGCCGCGGGCCTCCGCTCTGCGCAAGATCCCCAAACAGGCTGTCTTGCTTAAATAGTATTTCGGGTGCGGTCGTGCCTCCAAAATCTGCGACAAGGAAGATGCGACGGCGTCGCTGGGCGACTCCCCAGAATTGAGCGTCCATGACTCTCCAAGCCAGGCTGAATTCATCTCCCAAAAGGACAGCCCCAGCAGATTCCCAGCGCCCGGACTCAGGTCGAGGCACATCACAGGCACTGTACTTAATGCGGACAATCTCCTCGATGACCGCTTTGAAATCTTCCGCCTCTGAGGAGCTGAAAGCTCCGGGGAATAGCGATAGGTAATCCTTTGATGCTATCTTAGGATTTTCCCCCGCTCCGCACCGTGCATGCGACTTTCACCGCACACGGCGCTCCATCGGAACAACATTTCTCTTGTTTCAAACACAACTTACACACTTCGTTTCAGCAATTTTACAACACTTGTTTTAGCAGTGAATTTCAGATAGATTTGCTTGCTTTCGCAGTTTGTTCAGCTTTTGCAGTTGGTTTTTGGTGAGCTGTAATTGGCTAAGGTGCTGTGCTATGGTTTCGGGTAGCGTAGCGTGAAGTAGCTGATGCACCAATTCGTCCAAAATGACGAGATTGTTATATTTGTCCGTTCCACCCAATGATAACGGTAGCTTGTGATGACAATGAATTTCATGCGGGAGTAGCATTTTCCCTGTAATCGCACATCGCCCATATTGAGCGGCGTACAGAGAAATACGGTTATCCGCATATTCGATTGACCGTTTCATCCGTGGATTTTTCATCAGCCATAAAAGTGTTTCCATGTTCACACCAAGTGCCTTGTGTATTTCTACACGTCCCTCTGGGGTGTATCGGTTGATACTGCGTTTCTTCCCCATAGGATTTTTGTGGTTCACATACCCGATTGGCACCAGCGGATGCCCTTTTAGATACCTTAACTGCCCACTTTTTCCGTACCGTTCTTTGATAAATCCCTTTTCCAGTTTTCCTGTTTTTGATAGACCTTGCCGTCCAAGTCGATTTTTCATTTGCTTTCCAATATCAAAGGCTACATCAGAGAAGTCTAAATTGACGCATGTTGCCACTCTATAATAATTGTGTATACCCGCCACCACAGAATTGTATCGGAAAATGAAACGGTGCTGTTCCTGTTCATTCCGTGGGCGTTGCATGGCTTTTACACATTCAGTGATTTGCTGTTTGCAATTTTTCTTTGCCTTATCACTGATATGAGAGCGCACAACATGCTTTTTGCCTTTTGCCATGACCTTCATTTTGAAGCCGAGAAACTCGGAATAGTGCTGTTTGAGATTGATAACTTTCGACTTTTCGGGACTGATGTCAAGCCCTAATCGCTCTTTAAGCCATTTGCTTGTCTCATTGAATAGGCTCATAGCGTCTTTTCGATTGGAGCAAAAGAGCTTGAAATCATCAGCATACCGTACGATAAACACCTGTTTTAAATTACTTTTCTTCAGCACCCGATATTGATAGCCTCTGTTCAAACCACCATTGGCATTTACCTGAACATAGCAAGCCTTTCCATCCATGGGCATATACTCCCATTGTGAAGCAATCCACCAATCCAGTTCGTTTAGAACGATATTGGAGAGTAACGGCGATAAAATACCGCCTTGCGGAGTGCCTTTTTGCGGATGGACAACCTCGCCGTTTGGCATAACAATCGGCGCTTTTAGCATTTCTCGTACGATACACAGCAATTTTTTATCTCGAATACCCATATTCCACATCTGGCGTATTAGCTTTGTGTGGCATACATTATCAAAGAAACCTTTAATATCAATGTCCACTACATAGTGCAAATGCGATAATTGCATCATTTGATTGCATCGTGCAATGGCATTTTCCGTGGAGCGATTGGGTCTGAATCCGTAGGAATGGTCGTAAAACTTTGCTTCACAGATTGGCTCTAAGACTTGCAGGACACACTGTTGCACAATGCGGTCAACAATGGTTGGGATACCGAGCGGTCTTGTTTTGCCGTTTGGTTTTGGGATTTCCACACGTCTTACAGCGCGTGGACGGTACATTTTGAATTGTTGCTGAATGAGCGCAACGAACTTTTCCTCACTGAGACGGCTAATGTCCTGTATCGTCCGCCCATCTACTCCTGCGGTTTCACTACCTGTATTGCCCTTGATAGTTCTGTACGCCAACTTGATATTCTCTGCATTTTCCATCAAATTGACAAGGTTACAAAACACCTTGCCTTTTTGGCTGTCCGCATATAAACCATCAAAGACAGTTTGCTTGTCGTAGTATTCTGCGTAACGGATTTTGCTCCGTTTGGGTTTTTGCTGCTCCGAAGTCAACACAGGCATCCTCTCCTTTCGGGGTGGATTTTCTTTGTCATAATCGAAGCTGCGTTTGTTGTGTTTTCAAATTGAAATATTATTTCGACTTGGGGCTATCCCTCCACCGTATTTCTACGGTTTCATCGGTACTGTGCCCCTACTCTCACTGAAATAAAGGACGGTTATTCGATTTGATTTCCCGTCCAACGCTTCATTGACCGCAACAGTCTCCACGTTTTCAGCTTTCCACGTTCCGACAATCCTATCATTTTATGCTTTTAGGTGTTTCCTTTGAGCCTGCGTTTAGCTGTAGCCTTGCCGCCTGTAACGACAAATGGACTTTCATAAAAACGACTTTTACTCATCCACAAACGCCCCGCTATGGCGGGTAGTGCCTTTCGACACACTCTGGGTTTAGACCCTTACATTCGGAAATTCGTCAGTGTTATTCACACATTCTCACCATGAGCATAGACACCCGGCATATAGGTAGCACCAGTCACCTCTGACCAGCTTTCGAGCAGGCATTATTTTTCCTCCGCTTACGACTACTCTCTGCCGACTTCACCGAGCTTCTGACACAAATATTATTTGCATAATTCATGCCAGTCGGAGTATCAGTGTGGGCGTTTCAGGGCGTTACCCCATCATTCCACCCATCGGATTATCAGTTCTCCTAAACTGAACATTTACACGTTCATTATTTAGCGCCTAACCTTTTCAGTTAGGAACGTGTCGCACCATTTTCCCAAACGAGGTATCGAGGTCGAACAAGGTGAGCTGGTACGTTTCGTTGCTCATCGACTTTTCTCATCTCCTTTGTGATTCGTGTCTGCTCCATAAACAGGCCGGAACGCTCACCCGCCAAGCCCCGGCGCTGGCCAGCGACCGATAAACCTTGGTTATCCCGAATTCGGGATAACCAGGATTATGCCGAGAAAATAGTTATCCCGAAGTTTAAGCTGTTGCCCTTGTAAATAAGGGGATCGCGGTCAAAAACTTCGGGATAACAATATTGGGTATTTCATTAGATTAAACCAGATAATTTGAGAATCATGTCCTCATCGTCAACCCAAACCGGCACGGGTGGCGGAGCGTTACCTCGAACAATATCAGCTTTGTTAATCGCCGCGCGCTTCATTTCGGTATCTGCGTAAGCATATACTTTGGTTGTTTCCTCACTGGCATGACCGAGATATTCAGAAAGCAACATCATCGGCATTCCTTGGCGGTATAGGTGCATTGCTCTGGTATGCCTGAGCATATGCGCATGGATATGCGACGGAACCTCCGGGCAGGCACGGCAAGCCAAATCTCCGTATTTTTTCAGAAACAGCGCTACCGTATCTGCGGACATAGGCTGTTGTATTCCATGAATAACAGTGTAGAATAAAGGTTTTTCACTGTCCGCCGGTTCATTGGTATGGAATGTGCGCAAATATCGCTCACAATGCTGAACTGTTCCAGAAAGCAAAGGTACCGTGCGGGTCTTGCTTCCTTTGCCGTGCAAATAGGCGATGGGATGCTGAACCTTAATGCGCAGATCACGAACCTTCATGTCCAAAAGTTCACCGCAACGCGCGGCTGTATCATACATCAGCACCATAAAAAACAGGTTGCGCAACCCGGTTCGTTTTGTCGGATCTGGCTGTTTCAGTAAAACCTCCAACGCTGTTTCCGACAGATACTCTACCACCTTGCTTTGCGGCGTTTTAATCGGAATATTCTGGACGGTTACGCTTAATGCAATCTGAGTGCAGTCGAGCTCCCCGGCGTAATCAAAAAATGAGCGCAATACCATAAGCCGTTGGTTGCGGGTATTGAAGCCGCAGTGCCGGTCATTTTCCAGCCAATCAAGAAAATTCAAAATCATTTCTCTGTTCATGGCATCAAATCGTATTTGCTTAACGGACATCCTTTGTTCCGTCCGCAAATACAGAATGAATAGATTCAGTGCCTGGCGGTAGGATCGAATCGTGTTTTCGCTGAAACATCTTTGGTTGGGCAGATACTCCAACAGAAAACTTCTGATGGTATTAAAAAAATCATTCATCGCATTCCACCTCCGGCAGAAGATGTTCTGACGCTGAATAATCGAACCCCGTCATTTTTTCAAACAGGCCCGGAACCAAGTGGATATAGTAATATGTGTCGCTTAACTGCGCGTGGCCCATATACGCGCTTAGATACGGCAGCATGGCAGTTACGTCCTTGCCATCACGCATCCACTGGTACAGACGGTGCGTCGCGAATGTGTGCCGGAAGTCATAAAGCCTGGGGGAATGCTCACCGGATGCTCCGATTCCTGCTTTGGCTTTAGCAATGCGAAATGTCTTTTCCAGCCACTCTTTGGTGTACAGATTTCCATCGGAATTGGGAAAGAACAGCTCACGTCCCGGCATAAGCCGTGAAACAATTTCATCATATCGCCTGCACATTTCAACAACATCATCCGCCATCATCACAATGCGGCTTTTGTGGCCCTTACTCTCCATAATCTCCAAACGTCCCTTTTCCAAATCCACATCGGCAGTCCGAAGTTTTCGGGCCTCGCAGGGGCGCAGGCCACAGCAATACAATAGACGGACAAGCGTTGGAAGAACAAAATGGCGGATAGGATAGCCCTTGCGCGGCCGCAGATGGTCTAAAACATCCCATAGTTCAGCGATTTCTTCCTCGCTGTAAATGTGTGGGATGTGCCGCTGACCTTTCTTTGCGAAATTGGGATGGAGCACAAAGGCCAGTTCCCCGCAACGGTTTAGGTAACGAGCAAATTCCCTGACCGGCATTAAGCGATTGCGAAAGGTGTTATTGCCCTCCGTATCCTTTCGGACAGCCCAAGCCAAGCATATCTCTTTAGTCAAAGCGGTTTCAGAGGGGAACCTGTCAAGGCAGAACCGGTCGAAATCGCGCAGCAGTCGTAACGATTCGTTATACGGAAATCCGACGGCATTCTTTTGCTGTACAAACCCGCACAGACGCTTGTCAAAAAGGCTTTCAAACGTGTATGTCATGCCAAATCACCAACCTTCTCGCAAGGCACAAGCCCCAGAGCGCAGGTTTTCAGGCCTTGCTCATCTACGGAGAGATACGGTTTCGCCGAATCAATCTTTGAATGCCCCAAAAGTTGTCGAAGCAATTCAAGCGGTATCTCGTTTTGCAGCAACCGGGTTCCAAACGCCCGTCGGAAACTATGGAACCCCCGGTGGGGAATATCTGAATCAATTTTTGCGCGGTGCAGGTACTTTGTCACAAGGGCGCTGGCGCTGCGGTTGTTAATGGGGCGCAGAGCGCCGGTGTGACACAGGAAAATATACGGCAAATCACTTTCCGGGCGGGCATGGAGCAGATAGTCTGCAATTGCGTTGCCGCTTTCAGGTTCAAGAGGCAGGCTCAGCGGCTTTCTCGTTTTCTGCTGAACAATGCAAATCTCCCGGGCCCGCCAGTCAATGTCCTCCCGTTTGAGATTTACAACATCACAGGCACGCAGACCAGTTTGGGCGGACAAAAGCATCATGGCGTAATCACGCTTACCGACAGCCGTTGCTAAATCTGGTTCATCCAGCAGGCACGCTGTTTCGTCGCCGGTAAAACCCTCTCGGAATACAGTTCTGCGTGCGACCATCTCAGGAACCGCAAGGCTGAGGTTCTCCGGTGTGAAATTGTTTTCATACAAATGCAGGAGAAATATCCGCACGGAAAAGATGGCCGAGTGCAGACCGCCGGTATATCGGGTTGCCATATGAGTTATGGTATCGCTGACCTCTGCCAAAGTAATGCCGTCAAAGGATTTCCTGCCACGCGCTTCCAGTTCAAAGAAAAAGGTGCGTATGGCGCTTCGAGCCGTCTTGACCGTGCTGCCCGCAAGTATGCCGGTACGGTTAGCATTGTCACAGAAATGGAGAAGCAAGGCTGAAAATTCGGGAGCCGGTTCGCGCTGTCCCCAATCTGGAACCTTGTATAGAGTAATATCTCCGGTTCGGTGCATTTCAGCCAGAAGGAAACTCGCTTTGCGCAGGTTCTGGTATGAAACCCGCGAGGTGAGCCCCTGCTCATATTTGCTCCGCATTTCCGTCACCATGTCGGATGCCAGCGATTCAGCATAGTGTGCCAGTCCTTGCTCTGTGTGCCTGCGCAAGATGATAGTCATTCCTTCGACTGTATAATGCTGCACTGTTCGTTTCGTCAGCCCCGCCTTGAGAAGCTCTTGCTTCACTCGCCAAATCAGTGCGAAAAGATCGTCGGGGTCGGCCAGTTGTTCAGGTGTTGGCATGTCCAGTTCAACACTTTGGCGCGGTTTTTTCAAAATAGGTTCCCATGGTCTGAGTTCTGTCAACTCTACTGTACCGGTTTGTGAAAAGTGTTTGATCAATTCACTCCCACGCCGGACCAACCGCCATTTCCATTCGGAAAACTCACCCTGTTCAAAATGTTCGCGCTGCTCCAGCACAAAAGCGTCAAGCATTTCGGCGTTCACATCCATAACACCCTGTCGGGTGAAATGGCGAATAATTGCACCAAAACCTGTAACTCGATACCCTTTAACTGTTTTCGCGCTTGCGCCGCTCCTCTCGAGTAGCCTTAGAGACTGCTCGGCGGCCACTTTCAAATTAAATGTGTCCATTTGTTTTACCTCACATTTTCAGATAGTCAGATGAAACCTGCCTTTTCTATTATGCAATTAAACGATGGACACAATTCTATTATCCCGAAGTTTTTGACCGCGATCCCTTTATTTACAAGGGCAACAGCTTAAACTTCGGGATAACTATTTTCTCGGCATAATCTTGGCAGGGTGAGCCGCCGCAAATGACGTCCACAGGCGGCAGTTTCGCTCCGTCCAGCTTTGTAATATCCCCGACATGGAGCATTTCGGGGAATCGGATTTTTGTCACTTCGATGGGAAAGGCTTCGATTTCACTGGCCCATACGGGAGTAATACCGTTGCGGATAGCCGCCAATGGAAAACCTCCAATCCCATCGAAGAGGCTCCCCATCGTCATCATCAGACCATCCTCATCGCCTGCTGGGGAGCTTCGGCCGGTTCGGTGCCTTTAGCTGTGCCGATAGCAAAGCCATTTTCCTGTTCCATCACCCGGCGAACCGGGATTCCGATTCTGACCGCTTCCTCAATTTCAAGGTGCATTCCATAAGAGATGCGGTCGCCGTAGCACCACAGCTCGTCGCAGCGGGGGAGCATGGCAAGCCCCATATCCAGACCGAGCTGGCGTTCCTGCGGATTGGAATCTTCAAGGAGCTGGGGGTATAATAAATGGGGCGCAAAAAAAGCGTGCCCCTCATTCATCACATGGCGGCACGCTTTCCTGGTAAATTCGGTATTCTGTTCGATGTCCCCGGCGTAAGGGGACGCCACATAGATTAGTTTCATAGGCAAATTCCTTTCATGATTATTTCGGCGCTACTGCTTGTACGATGGTGCGGGTGGTGTTGACGGCCGCCTGTGCGGTATACACGGCGCTCATCACATTTGCCTTTGTGCTGGTATCAAGCCCGAAGGCTCCGGCAATTCGCGGCACTTCTCCGGCGGCCAGCATCAGTCCAAGCCCCAGCAGGGCATGGGTTCGCAGCACCATAAGCCCTGCCGCGAGGATAGATGCCTGCAAAAATGTGGTGAGGCACAGGCCGATGATCTGCTTGCACCATTGTGTAAAGCCGTCGATGTAGCCGCGGGGCACGGAAAACATATACAGGCTGCCCACGGCAATCTGGATCAGCAAAATGCCGCCGCGCTTGAGGTTGGCAAAAAACACTTTAATGACTGCATAGCCCATCATGATAATCATAAAAAGCAGCAGGATCGGGCTTGTAATGACAGACAGCCCTCCGAACACGCCGGAGCCCATGGCGCCGCCGATATCCGGAGAACTGCCAAGCTCGGAAATGATGTTTCCCGCAAGGTCACCGAAGCTGGTGCCGTAGCCGGTGATGCCCGCCGTGAGGCTGCTCTGGAGATTCACCGAGAGCTTGAAAAGCTCCACCGGCACAGTGGTAAAAAGGGACACCGCCATAAAGCCCTTGATAGCATTTAAGGCGGTGTCCTTGATGCTGCCCCGGCCGTGCTGGTACTCGATGCCGGTTTCAAACGCCGACACCACCAGCCCGGTTCCGTACAGCGCCCAAGCCAGATAGGAAAAAAACAGGACGATGGACTGCACCCAACTCATTTCGAACAGCTCCACACCCATGTTTCCCATCTGCGCAAAGAAGTCGGCCAGAAAGCCGACCACCTGTCCGTAGAGCCATTCGATGATCTGATCCATGACGGTTCCAAGAACAAAGTCCCAGATAAACATTGGATTCTCACTCCTTTCTGTGGAAATAAAAAAGGCACACCATAGCAAATGCTGCGGTGTGCCTGCGTATCTGTTTGAACGGATTTCGGGTGGGGTGCAAAGATTTAGAAAACTTCAATAACGACTTGACAATCCGCTCGTTCAGAGCTTCAATACCACACAACGGTGGCCACCGAAATAAGGAAATAGGAGGTCAATTGCGTGGCAGACTACAAAAAAATGTATGATTCGCTGTTTAACGATGTGACAGATGCCATTTCGCTGCTTCAGCGTGCGCAGCAAAAGACGGAGGAGTTTTTCATCTCCGGCGACGACGGCGTTATTGTGGAGCTCAAAAGAGATTCAGAGCCAGATGACAACGATAAATAGCGAAATTCGTTTGCAAGCAGCAAGGAGAGCGGCTCTGCCGCCCTCCTTGTTTTGCTGCTGCAAACTCCTTTTTGGGGAAATAAAAAAGACGCACCGTGGGTTCATTCACAGTGCGTCTTGGAGCATATTTGTGATTGTTGTTTCAGCTCGCTTACCCTGATGGGGTCTATATAGTGGGTGGCATAGGCTTTTTCGATGTCCTCGCCGCCGCTTTTGGAAAACCGAAGCTTCCTTGCATGGGAGCAGTTTTTCAGTCCCCACTGCTTATAAAATGTCCACGAAGCCTTGAGATTGTTTTTTGTGGCATAGCCCCCAATTTCCCGCATGATAAGGGACAGCTTGGAGAGGTTCCCCTTGCAGACACGCTCCAAATAATCCACCTTGCCGAAGCGCCACCGCTCATAATCCTCTTTGGAGAGGATGCTTAAATCCATCAGCACCTGCACGGGGACAGCTATGCCGTTCTTTTGGAGCTGCTGATACATGGAGTTATGGATTTTCCCTTTCATATCATTACTGTTCACCGCATCACCTCCTGCGCCTATTTTACTGCAAATTTCTTCGGAACGCCAGATGTTTCCGCTCTGTTTGGAAGCCGTGTGTAAAAACAGTTCGATCCACTACATCCCCAAAATCGTCCAGTCAATACTTGCATAAGGACGGTGAACGGATTTTAATTTTCAAACAAAGCCCCCCTTTTTCAAGAAATGGGAAATTATCATATTTTAATTGACAATTACATTACAGCCGCATATAATATTTAGTAACCTCTTTGCACTGCATTACATTCTTTACTTGGAATGCGAGATCAACAGTACAAACTGAGCAGGCGATGAACCTTTTTTATAAGAGGTCATGGGGCCGGGCCACCCAACGAGTGGCAGCAGATTGCATAATGCGCACATCTGTGGGACAGTAGTATGTTCCATAGGTGTGCTATTTTTATACCCAAATGGAACAACGACCACGAAAATGGAGTGCCATAGAGCTATCAAACGACTGCCGAAAGGCTAAAACGGAGGTACCTTTTATGACAAGCAACAAACTGAACATGGCAGGCCTAGCCGCCGCCGAAGCAAAACGATTGCAGGAACAATATGGCAAAAATGAATTGACCTCACAGAAGAAAGAGAGCTTTCTAAGAAAAGTTCTGCACATTATCTGTGAGCCGATGTTTTTGCTGCTGATTGTTGCTGCAATCATCTATTTTATTCTGGGTGAACCCAGAGATGGTGCGATTATGCTCATTTTTGTAGTGGGCATTATCAGCATTGATGTCATCCAAGAATGGAAAACAGATAAAACCTTGAACGCTCTCAAGGATTTGTCTGCCCCACATGTCACAGTCATTCGTGACGGCAAGGAGCAGACAATTGCAAGCTGCGATCTTGTTCCTGGCGACTTAATGATGATTTATGAGGGAGTCAAAATTCCTGCTGATGGTATTGTGCTAAAATGTAATGACCTGTGCGTGGATGAGTCCTCCTTAACAGGCGAAGCAGAAGGTGTGTGGAAAATTCCAACCGAAAGTGCAGAGCCCATTTCTGACTATTGGCGGAAGGATTACTGTTATGCAGGAACTTTGGTCACACAAGGAACAGCAACAGTGCTGGTTGACAAAATCGGCGGAGCTACCGAATACGGTAAAATCGGTGCAAATGTTGCCGCAGCACCCGATGAGGATACTCCGCTTCAAAAGCAGACAGGCAGCCTTGTTAAGCTATGCGCTGGAATAGCGGCCGTTTTGTTTGCCCTTGTGGGTGTGTTCACTTGGTTTAACATACCAGACCATGGCTTTGGAGACCGACTCATTGAGAGTATTCTATCTGGTATTACCCTTGCGATGGCAATGATACCCGAGGAGTTTCCGGTGATTCTTACCGTGTTCCTTTCTATGGGTGCGTGGCGGCTTGCTAAGAAAAACTCACTTGTACGCAAGCTTCCGTCCGTTGAAACGCTGGGTGCTGTATCGGTACTTTGCGTAGACAAAACCGGTACCATCACTATGAACCAGATGACTGTGCAGGACACTTGGGCGGCTGATGGCGACACCCATAACTTGTGTGAAGTGATGGGGCTTGGCTGCGAAACTGACGCCTATGACCCAATGGAAAAAGCAATGCTTAAACATTGTGATGGGCTTGGCATCTCCAAAGAACATCTCTTTGGCGGCGAACTAATTAGCGAATATGCTTTTACCAATGAACTGAAAATGATGGGACATATATGGAGAAGAAACGGCAGCATTGTTATTGCCGCAAAAGGTTCACCAGAGCGTATTTTGACCATCTGTGAGCTGACGGAGAACGACAAAGAAGTAGTGGAGCATAAAATTACCGAAATGTCGAAACAAGGCTTGCGAGTCATTGCGGTTGCCACTGCAAGCCCTCAGAGCGAATCGGAAATTCCAGCACAAATCATCGATTGTCGTTTGACGCTTTGCGGACTCATCGGGCTTGCAGATCCCCCACGTGAAAGCGTAAAAGCAGACATTGCGGTATGCAATAGGGCGGGTATTCGTGTTGTTATGATTACAGGCGACAACGGAATTACCGCATCCTCTATTGCAAAGAAAATTGGTATGCCAAACAGTGACCATATCATCACAGGCGATATGCTAAACGAAATGACTGACGTGCAACTGCGTGAAAGGGTTAAGGATGTCAGCATTTTCTCCCGTGTTATTCCTGAACATAAAATGCGCATTGTGAAAGCGTTTAAGGACAACGGCGAGATTGTTGCTATGACCGGTGACGGTGTTAATGATGCACCTGCTCTAAAATATGCAGACATCGGCATTGCAATGGGCAAGCGTGGCAGTGAGGTATCTCGTGAGGCCGCCGACCTTATTTTAATGGACGACAACTTTACCACCATTGTGGAAACAGTCAAGGATGGCAGGCGAATTTATGATAATATCCGCAAGGCAGTGGGCTATGTGTTCACCATTCACATCCCTATTGCATTTGCCTCCCTGCTTGCACCTATCCTCGGCATTGCGCCGACAGCACTGCTTTTGCTGCCGCTGCACGTTGTGCTTTTGGAGCTGCTGATTGACCCCACCTGCTCCATTGTGCTGGAGCGCCAGCCTGCCGAAACAGATATTATGGAACGAAAACCTCGTGACCCCAAGGAAAAGCTTTTGACTGCGCACATTCTGGCGAAAAGCGTGTTGCAGGGTCTTGTCATCTTTGCCGCATCCTTTGGTGCTTACTATGTGACGCTCTCCGGCAATGCAGACAATGCATCGGTTGCCCGCGCCATAGGGCTTTCCATTATTATGATTTCCAACTTATTCTTGGTGCAGGTGAACAGCTCTGATCATGACTTCGCCCTGCAATCTATCATTCGTCTTGCAAAAGACAAGGTAATGTGGGCCGTGAACTTCGGAACACTTGCGATGCTGGGCATTATCCTTTACTCTCCGCTGAATGCATTCTTGAAGCTGGCACCGCTGTCTGTACCCATGCTTTTGAAAGCCGTTGGGATTGCAGCAGTAGCCGTGTTCTGGTATGAGCTTGTGAAGCTTGTAAAAAAGCTGCTCAGAAGGTAAGCCTATGGGCTGGTATCAAGATATTGCTTTTCCAACGCTGATGCGATGGAATATTGGAAAAAATTCCATTTTGAAAAAGCGTACCGCACTGCTGAAACACGCATACGGCAACATTCTTGAAATAGGAATTGGGGAAGGCACCAACCTTCCCCTTTATCCTACTAATATTACACACATTGCTACTGTGGAGGCTTATCCTAGAAAGCTGAAGGATAGTGCCATCGAGGTTGCGTTATTTTCGGAAAGTGCCGCTGCACTTCATTTTGACGACAACACATTTGATACTGTGGTTTCAACCTTTTCCTTGTGCAGTGTGGATGATTTAGAACAATATAGTCCAGAGTATCCTTGTCAAAGGCAGGTGAGCGAATTTTAGTTATCATATCATTTTTCTCCTTTTTCCTCTGTTCATATGGTGAACATGTTTTCTCTTCAAACCTCACCTTAGATCCTTTAATATCCATTTTCATTGACAGAAAATAAAAGATGTAGTATCATACAGTTTAGTTGATACTACATCTTTTTTATGCTGGAGGTGCTATTATGGATGCCACTAAACGGCAAATCACAAAGATTGCCCGTGAAGTCAATAAGTTTACTGCCCGTATGCTGAAGCTGGACGGTATTGGAACTGCGGAATATGATTTCATCCATGTGGTTCGCAAAAATCCCGGCATCACACAGGCTGCCATTCGGGAGATTCTCGCATTGGATAAAGGGGCCGCTGCCCGCCGTGCGGCCAATCTGGAGGCAAAGGGGTATCTTATCAGAAAGGCAAACCCTGCCGATGGCCGCAGCCAGCTGCTCTATGCCACTGAAAAGGCTGACCAATTAAAAAACTCCAAGGCTTCCGTTGAAGCTCTTTATTATGAATATTTGCAGGAAACATTGTCTCCTGAGGAAAATGCTGAGTTCTGTCGGCTGCTGAACATCCTTTACACGCGCTCCAAGGCAGAGAGCAAGGCAGACTTTCCAAACCTCATTCACCGCTTTTTAGAAGGGAGCGGAGGAAAATGAGCAGCACAAATCAAAATATCAAACAGGTTTCTCAGCCTGACCATATTCTGTCCTACTTCAAGATGGAACGTTGGTCGCTCACGCTGGTTACGATTTCAGGCATCCTTTACAATGTTGGAATGATTGCGGGGCCATATTTTGAAGGCCGTTTGGCACAGTGCCTGTTCGACATTATGGGTGGTCGTGAATCCTTTTCCGCCATGCTGTCACTGGCGGTGGTCTATCTGATTGTCATTTTAGCCGTGCAGGTCATGCGCTGCGTGAAGCGCTTCTATGTGCGCCGTTTTGCAAATAATACCAGCCGCAACATGCGTCATATGCTCTACAACAGCCTCGTGAACATGAGCCGGGATGAACTGGAGCGAGAAAGCATTGGAACGGTGATGACCAAAGCGGTATCGGATGTGGATGCCTGCGCGGAGGGCATGCGAAAGTTCACCACAGAGGTGTTTGATACCGGCGTGGTGCTGATTGCGTACCTTGCCATGCTGTTTTATTACGACTGGCGTCTGACGCTGATTTCCTGTGCCTTTACCCCTGTCGCTTATTTCATCGCAGGACGTTTGAAACACCGGGTAACGCAGTACAACGGGACATACAAAAAAAGCGCCGAACGGCTGAACGGTGCCACCATGGACAGAGTCTCCAATGCGGTTACCTATCGCATTTACAGCTGTGATAAAAACAGGGACCTAGCTTATGAGGGGTACCTGAGAGACTATGAAAAGTGCGCAGTGGCAGCAAATTTTTGGGAGAACACCATGCAGCCGCTCTACCACATCATTTCCATGTGCGGTGTGATATTTGTCTTGTATCTGGGCGGTAAAAATGTTACCGGTACTGGCTGGAGCAACTGGAATATCGCCGCTTTCACCACATTCCTGTCCTGCTTTGCCAAAATGGCGCTCAAGTCATCCAAGACTGCGAAGCTGTTTAATTCTGTTCAAAAGGCACAGGTTTCCTGGGCGAGAATCAAACCGCTTATGAAAGAGTATGTGGAGCAGTCTACTCTGTCCGATATGGATTTTTCTGCCGGGGCATCGATTAAAGTGCGGGATTTGTCTCTGCGCTGGGAAAACGGGCAGCAGGTGCTGCACGGGATTTCTTTTTCCGCACAGCCGGGACAAATCATCGGCGTGGCGGGAGCAGTTGCCAGCGGAAAATCCATGCTGGGCAAGGCGCTGTTGGGGGAACTGCCCTACGAGGGTAGCATTGAGGTAGATGAGCGAGAACTGCGCACGCTGAGTTTATACGAGCGCAGCCGGCTGCTGTCCTATCTGGGGCATGAACCGGAGCTGATGACAGAGAGCATTGAAGAAAATATTCGTCTGGGTGAAAAAGGCGAAATAGCCCGCTGCCTGAAAACGGTGTGTCTGGCAGATGAAATTTGTAAAATGCCGCAGGGAGCGGCTACCTCCGTCGGCAGCGGTGGAATCCGTCTGTCGGGCGGTCAGCAGGCACGTCTTGCGCTGGCTCGCACCTGCTATCATGCACGGCAGATTTTGATTTTGGATGACCCCTTTTCCGCAGTGGACCAAAAAACCGAACGGGAGATTTTTGCAAATCTGCGTCTGCTGGCTGCAGACCGCATCGTTATTTTAATTTCCCACCGTTTACAGCTGTTTCCACAGTTGGATCATGTACTCTTTCTGGAGCATGGCACGAGCGTACTTTCCACCCATTCTGCGCTGATGCGGGGAAACAGCACCTATGAGACACTCTATCAGGCGCAGGCAATGGGAGGTGCAGGCCATGAAGAATAAGAACGGACTTGGCGTCGTTTTTCGGAAGACCGTCCGTCAAAACAGTGGGATGACCCTTCTCACCGGTATTCTGATCGCCGCCTGTGTGGCAGCCGCGCTGTTTCCTCCCCTTGTTCTGGAGCAGATGGTAAACCGGCTGACCGGACGGCAGGCCGTTTCTCTTGTGCTGCCCCTTGGTTACTTTGGGCTGCTGGCACTTTCTGATTTGCTGGAGTCAGGTCAGAGCGTGATGATTACGGTGTTCGGGCAAAAGATGACCCATAGTCTGCGCAGCGAGCTTTGCGCCAAACTGAAACGACTGCCGGCGGCTTATTTTACACAGCATGCCCCCGCCAAAATCACCTCTCGCTTTGTCAATGATGTGGATGTGGTGGATTCTCTCTTTACAAACGGCATTATCGGGATGGTTGCCGATGCGTTTAAGGTACTGAGCATTCTTATGGTCATCTTTTATAAAAGCACCGGGCTTGGAATCCTGATGCTTTTGGTGACTCCGGCGCTGTTCGCCATGACGCGTCTGTTTCAAAAGCGAATGCTCAAGGCGCAGCTTGCAAACCGTGTCGCCGTCAGCAAGGTAAACAATCATGTGCCTGAAACCATTCATAACATCCGCACGATTCATACCCTGTTTCGGCAAAAGTACATGGAAGAAAAGTATGATTCCTATATTGAGGAAAGCTACCGTGCCCTCGATAAGTCCAATCTGTATGATTCCATTTATTCTCCCATCGTCATTTTTGTCAGCTCCTGCGTGATTGCAGTGATGATGGTGTTCGCCGCTTTGGGCGGTGGAATGCAACAGTTTTTTGGAATTACCGTGGGTACGGCAGTTGCCATCATCGCCTATGTGGGCAAGGTGTTTGAGCCGCTTGAAAGCATCGGCATGGAGATCCAGAACATTCAGTCTGCTGTGGCAGGCGTAAAGCGAATCAACGAATTCCTGTCTGAAAGAGAGCGCACCGTACCGGAGGGCACCTCAAACAGGGCGTTTTCCGGCGCAAACGGGGAATCAGCTATTAGCTTTGACAATGTGGAATTTGGATATGACGATAAAACCGTAGTCTTACAGGATATGAGTTTTTCTGTGCAGCAGGGCGAAGCAGTCACATTTATAGGCAGAACCGGTGCCGGAAAAAGCACGCTGTTCAAGTTGATTCTTGGCTTGTATGCTCCGCAAAAAGGGCAAATATTGATCAATGACATTGATGCCGCCCAAATTTCAGATAAACGAAAAAGAAAGCTGTTCGGTTATGTGGAGCAGACCTTTCATTCAGTTGCCGGAACTGTGGCGGAGCAAATTTCTCTGTTTGATGATTCCATCGGTCAGAAACAGATTGAAGAAGCTGCAAAACTGGTAGGCCTGCATGAAAATATTATGGAACTGGACCAGAGGTACAACACGCCGGTGGAAAAGCTCACCTTCTCTCAAGGTCAGTTTCAGCTTCTCTCCATTGCAAGGGCGGTTGCGTCACAGCCTAAAATTTTACTGCTGGACGAAATCACTGCAAATCTGGACAGTGAAACTGAGTTGCGGGTGCTGCAAGGCCTGGAACGGGCGTGTAAGGGGCGGACCGTATTGTCTATCTCCCATCGTCTGAATGAGAGCACGCACAGTTCTCGCTTGATTCAAATTGGTGAATAACAAAATGTGAAGCCCTGAGATTCATCCTGAGAGGATAATAACTATGGATTTGAAAAAAAGAGCACGACAGTTGAAAACCGATATCCCAGCGGTATTTCTGTGTATGAAGGACAAAAACACTCCTGCCATTGCAAAAGTGTTGGCTGGTGTAACCGTCGCCTATGCCTTATCACCGGTTGATCTGATACCGGATTTTATTCCCGTGCTGGGGTATCTTGACGATGTCATTTTGCTTCCCTTTCTGATCGCGCTTACCATTCGTTTTATCCCGCAAGAGCTATTTGAACATTATCGGGAAGAAGCAACGGGCCAATGGGCAAGCGGGAAGCCGAAAAAGTGGTACTATGCTCTCCTGATTGTGGCCATCTGGCTTCTTGTTTTATGGCTGATTATAAGAGCATTTCTGTTTTAACTTTGCAGCTATCACAAGAAACTGGAAATAATAAATTGCAGCGCCTGCATTTTTTCTTAGATGCAGACAAGTTGATAATGTTATATTGCATATAACCTGCAATAGGCTGAAAGTATAGGCAATCTCACCAATTAGGATGAGATTGCCCATCTTCTATTTCACCATCACATTCCGAGAATTGTCCAGATATAGGTCGGAGCCGTGAGGGTGAACACCAAGCAGGCGAACAGAATCGCAGGCGCGGCCCACTCAAATTGCCCGTGTTTCCTATAGTCGAAGTATGCCGTTCCCAATTTTGCAAAGAAAAACACCGCAAGAATCAAGTCGATTGCCGGAAATACCACCTTGTTGACCACCGTCTTGATCTGCCCGGAGGCGTCGTTCCACGTTCCCTCGATTGCTCCGGCCACGTCGCCGTTTGCCGCAAAAGCGGTTGTGCCGAACAGCAGGCTGACCATGAGGATGAGCGAGAGCGCCAATGCGACTTTTTTGTATCTTTTCATAAAGACCACCTTTCTGAAATGAGGAACAAGGCCGCAGGATCGCTCCCGCCGCCTTGTTCTTTTTCTGTGTTATAGCTGCATGGTCATGTCCATGCCCGGAGTCTGTTGCTCCAAAAGCGGAGCTACCGCAAGCACCTGCGGATTTTGGTAAAACTTCAGGTCGCCCCGGAATCCCTTTTTCAGCGCACTGAATTCCTCCGCTTGTGCAAGGAGCTCAGCGGAACAGCCGGAGGGCAACTCCTGATTCCAGCGCACCCAATCGCCGCTTTGATAGCGCGGCTCCAGTTGAAGAATCACATAATCCTCCGGCACAAAAACGGGGTATTTTCGCAGCCGCCCCTGCGTATTCACGTAAGGATGCCCCTCCTTCATGACAGTCATTTCCATAAGCCGCAGGGTGTCCGCAAGAGAGGTGCAGAACCAGCATTCCCGATCTTCAAACCGCCGGATGCGTCCATCCTGTAAAATTGCATCCAGCCGATCCTTTTTCGTGTAGTGGAATAGGCTGCCCTTTGGAGCCTCAATTCGTTCATATGCCATCTTCGTCCCTCCCTTACGGCTGGAGGGGACCGGCGTGCCAATCCTGCCACAAATTGCCCTTTATGGTCAGACTGTCGGTCAGGTTGGCGGACAGCATTCCATCCGGCGTCCATGCATCTATGAGCCATGTGTTGACGGTATAAGAGCCGTCCGGCATCCAGATCGGGCTGAAATGGGTGCGGTTTTTGTAGGTGGAATACGGATTTTTCTGAAACTCAAACCGCCCTGTACCCATCCGCTCCAAGAGCCGCCAATAGGTTTCGTAGCCGAATTCAGGGAAATAGCTGACCGCATTCTGCGGCTTGGTAACCGCCGAGCTTTGGTTGGAACTGATGCTCCCGGTGACGATCTGGTTGATACCGTACCCTGACTTCATAACCGTTCCGCTGGCAGTAGGATTTTTGCTGTCGCACTGAATGCTCATGGCTGCGGTCAGGCTGGCGCTGTAGCGATCCAGATCAAATTCGTACCAGCCGTGATCACACCAATATCCATCCTCGTCACTCCCATGCCACACCCAATATTCCTGCCACCATGGACGCCAGACGCCCCAGCTTGCCGTATTTTTCACCGTCCGATTTGGAACAGCAACACGGGAGAAGCTGTCGTTTCGGTCATCGGCTACGGGATTGGGCGGCGAGTTCTTATCAAGGTCAACGATTTTAACGTTGAGCGTCGTTTTCGCCGTGCTGCCGGGGCCGGACACTGTCACTTCAATGGTCATGTTCTGCTCGGTATCCGGGGTTTTCCATTTCACCCACGCAAGCTGGCTGTCGCCTTCAGGATAATAAACATTGCCCACGCTGTAGGTTTGGCCGCCGATGTTGAAGCTGACGCGGGTGGGGCTGTCGGGATCGGACTGTCCGCCGCTGATCCGCACTGCCGTGATGACGTCGGTGTTGACCCGGTATTCGTAGTCATAGGCTTCAATCTGCGGTTCCTCCGACTTTTCCTTAAAGCGGACGATCCCAAGCCCAAGGCTGGACTTGATATCCGCATTGGTGGCGGCGCTGGTTTTGCTGCCTCCCCATGCAGGGTAGCCAAGATCGCTTACCTCCAAAAACATGGCAAGGGGCAGATTTTTGTGAGTGAGGGATACCATACGGCGTCTTAACAGGCCGCTGGTCTGCTCATCATAGAGTGCTGCTTCGGTAGCGGTGGTGGCAATCATGGTGCCCTCAAATTTGTAGTAAGCGATGGGCTCTAAAAGTATCTTGTACTCACCGCCGATGAGGACATCGTAATCCATGCCTGTGTGGTTTGAAATCATTTGTATGATGTACTCTGAACAAAAGTAGCTTTTAATGGCTTCAATGTTATTGCTTCCGTTGGTGCTGATAATACGAGGCATGGCTTGTGGCGGATTAATATATTGATATTTATTTGTGGTCGGTTTCAACCCACTGCCTGCAGTATATTGCATCTTGCTCACTTTCCCAAAATGCACTTGGATATTGTTGGGAGACTTATTGGTTAAATCAATAGAAGTTGTCACTGCTGCATGGTCACTTGCTCGAACCACAGTGACGCGCACACCTTCGTTGCCGCTGTTCCATGAATTGGTGCTGGTTCCGCTGCCCATCCCGCCGCCACCGCCGTCAATATTTCCGCTTCCGCCAGTATCGGCAATCGCATTCATCGGGCAGAGCAGGCAAAATATGAGGAGTAACGGCAGGGTCCGTAGAAGTAATTTCTTCATCCTGACCTCCTATTTTTGCAAATGAAAAAGACACGGTATCTTTCAACCGTGTCCTTAGAATGATCTTGTTGTTTAGTCCATTATTCCAACCTGCTTGTTAATATCGCCATCACTATCCCCAACGGTACCCTCACCACCACCGCCGTGATCCTCAATCCATCCAAAACCCGGCACATAAATCTTGCCGTCCTTGGTTTCGCCGCCCTGGGGCTGACTGTCGCTTTTCGGGGTTTCCTTGGGTTGTTCCACCTTGTCATGGTCGACAGCCTTGGGAGGCTCCGTGACCTTTTCGCCGTTAGGCTTCTGCGTAGGGTCTTGCCGCTGTTCCTCGGTATATTCGGGTTTGCTCACATCGCCCTGAATGGTCTGTTCGGTACCGTTGGAAACCGCACCGTTATCGGTAGTCACCGGCTGGGTGGTATCCGGCGGGGTTACGGTGACCTCTTTTTCTTTCTCTGTGCTATCCTGCTTGGAAGGGTCTACCGTCACCTTGCTCACTTCGGAGCTTTGGGACGGGAGAGGTGCATCCACCGGCTTGGGCGTCTGAAACCGCTGCCCGATCAGCACCACCAGCACCGCGCAGAGGGCGAGGCCACCGGCGACAGCCAGCCACTTATTTATTTTGGGATTCATATTTTTCATAAGAGCATCCTCCTATTCGTGAAAGTTTGATTTTTCCTTGTTACGTCACACCCTACCACGAAGTTTTCAAAAAGTCTATCCATATTATAGAAAACTTTTTGATAACAGTCAAAACTTAGGCGTGTATCCGGCGCTGGTCTTGACCTTGATGATCATGGACGGCAGCAGCTGTCCGCCAAAGGATACGGGAACCTCCAGCAGGATGGTGCTGTCCGCCTCAAAGCGGGCGGAAGCCTGATCCCCTGACGCAAGAGGTGCGTTTCGGATGTCCACATCCAGATTCCAGACCTTAAACTCCAGCTTTCCGTCCGGGGTGCGTTTTTCGTGATAGCCACCGCTGCTGGAAAGGCCGAGAATGCCGTCCAGTCGGTCATAAATATCGCCGTAATCGAGGCTTTCCTCAAAATCCCCGGCAAAGGGCTGGTAAGCACCCGAATAGCCCTCCCGCACACCGTGGTACACATCATCGTAATTCTCCACCACGGTGGAGATAACCGCCGCCTGCACCGCATCCCGCACACCCTGCGCCACAATCAGAAGACGGAAATATTCCGAAATGCCGGTGAAGATCATGACCAGCGACAGGGTGATGGCGATGATCAGCGGAAAGCCCGCGCCGCCTTTTCCCCGTAGGATTTGCTTGATTTTATCCGTCATTTCCAATAAACCTCGCTCTTTCCCGCCGCGTCCGCTCTCAGCGTAATGGGGAACGAGCCGAAGCCGCCGAACAGCCCGATGTTGGTCTGGTAGGTGACCGTTACCATGACTTCCTCATTCAGCTGGATTCTGCCGGTTTCAGACCACTCCACGCTGGGAGAAAGCCCGGTTTTTTCCCGCAAGAGCTGCTCCCGACGACTGGTTTCACTGCCCACCTGTCCGGCAATTTCGGCCTCCCGGATGAGCTCGGTGGCAAAGGTGTCCAGCTGCTGCTTTTGGATGTAGACGGGAAACACCTTCACGGCAAGGGCAATGACCAGCATGGCGCACAGCACCAGCACGGCTACATCCATGTAGCCCTCGCCCCGCTTGTTGCTCAGGATTTTTCTCAGCACATGGTCACCCCCTGCTCAAAGGGTCCCTGCTCCAACCTCGGTTCCGGGTTGTGATCGCTTAACACACGCCATGCGCCCTTGCTGAAATCAGCGGTGCAGATTTCCTGCTCCAGCAGTTCCTCTGCGGGAACATCTCTGGCAAATTCAGCGCTGCCGGGATTTCCTTTCACGTTGTGGCCCGCCAGCAAAAGCTGTGCGGTTTCGGGCGTCAAGTATACATACCCGCCGGGCGTCATCATATCAAACGATGCGTTCGGATGCGCTTCGATAAATTCCCGCAGGGTGATTCTCACTTCCTCCGCGGAAACAGGCGCATAGTCCGGGTCAAGGGTATATTCTGATTCCGATTCGCCCTTGTCCCACAGTGTCCAGAGCGCATGGGTGAGTTCCTCGCTGAAATCAACGGTTTGCTCGGATATCCACTGATCCGCTACCACCTCCAGCGGGTTTTCAAAGCGGAGCAGATACTCCATATATTCGGCGGAATAGCTGCCGTCGGACAGCTCTTGATACACAAACTGCACGGCGGCAATTTCGCTTGCCAGCTCCACCAGCTCGGAGGCCGGTTTCTGCTGCCATTCCTTTTGATACTGCGCCATGCCTCTGTCCAGCTTTTTGCGCAGAAGCGTCATCATTTCCTGTTCCGTCATTTGGCTTACACCTCCCTGTTAGAACATCCCGCCGAGGGATGTAATGATTTCATAGACAATAACCGCCATGTAGGTCATGAGAAAGCACATGAGCATGGCAAAAGAAAACACCCGGATTTTCGGCGGGATCTTTATGGCCTGCGCTTTCAGCCGCTGAAGCTCCAGCTGCTTCATGTCATGAGTCAGCATCTGAAAATACATTCCGCCGTCGTCCCCGCGCAGTACGCCGATCAGCCCTCTGGTAATATCCGAGAGCATGGGCGAATTGAACCTTGCCTCAAAACGGGTCAGCGCCGCTTCATAGCTGGAGGAGCGCATATCCGCCGTGAGGATGTCAAGCTCCGCCGCAAAGTCCTCGCCCGCGTTTTTCTTGAAATTCTCCAGCATGGACAGCACGTCACGGCTGGCTTTCAGCTCCTGGGTGATGGTCGCCACAAAGCGCGGCAGCTCCTGTTCGATTTTTCCGCGCTTGGCTGCCAGCGCCTCATCCGCCTTACGGATTTCCTTAAAATAAGTCAAAATAGCGGTAAACAGCACAATGGGCGCCAGCAACGGCAGTACAATCAGGCAGGGGATGATGCAGAGCCCGATAGCCGCCGCCTTAACAATTGCCGTAGCCGTGAACAGCTCCGGCGAGTCGGAAAGTCCCGCCGCCGACAGCACATTTACCATCCGGCTTTTCTTATACGCATCCATGCGAAGATACCGGGAAAGCCGTACAGCGGCATTTCGCAGCAGAGCATCGGTGGTTTTGGGTTTGGCTTTGGCCTGCTTTCCCGCCGACAGCATCGCCTTTTGGGTGGCGAGAGTGGGCAGATGTAAGAGGTCGGCGGCAAGGAAAAAGAGTCCCGCCGATAGGAGGACTCCGAATAAAAACAGATAGATTGTCATGCCGTCACCTCCGATATTCAATGGGCTGAGTGAGTTTGATCACAAACGCCGTGGAAATGAAAATCACGGCGGCGCAGATCGCCAGCACCACCTGTCCCAGCGGAGTGTGCATCAAGGTGCGGTACCAGTCCTGATTCAAGAAATACAGGAGCGGAATATTCCCGATGACGAGAATCACCATAACGATGAATTCCTTTCTCGGCTCAAACACCATGGTTTCCAGCTCACCGTTGACCACCCGCATATCACTGAGTTTACTGACGATTGGGGTCAGAGTGGTTTTGAGGCTGCGGTCGTGCTGGCAGGCAATGAGGGCGTCGCACCATTCCTGAAACACCGCGTTGTCAATCTTTACTTTTACATCATGGAGTGCCGCCGTCACATCGGGGTCCACCAGCCGGACGCGGGACACAAAGCCCTGAAACACCGACAGCACCGGCGGATTCAGGTACGGGAGGTTTTCTTCCACCGCCGTCAGAATGTCCTCATTTCGAAGATAGGCCGTGGTAATGATGGAAAGAGCCGTTTCCAGCTCCGCCGCAATGTCCTTTTTGAAGTGGCTGGCCGTGAGCTTTACCCACCAGAACGGCAGGAGCATACAGCCTACCGCCATGACAGGAACCAGAAAAAAGTTCGAAAGCATGACAGCTATCGACACACCCACGGTAAAGAATAGCAGGGACAATGCACAGAGCATGGGAAAGCGTGTCGTCCTGCCGGTGACCTTGAGGATGGACTGCACCTCGGTAAGCTCACTGCGCAGATAGGACTTCTTTTTCCTGTGGGTGGTTTCATTAACCTCATCCCGCAGAGCTTTGGGCTGATCGGTCAGCCTGCCGAAGATGGCGGTTGTAAATGCCATGGGAGTAAGGCCGAGCAAAAGAAAAGAGCCTGCGATCATGCCGATGCAGGCCATTAAAAGTATTGTTGTCATGCGGTTTGTTCCTCCTTTCCCCGCAGGCGTTCAATGACCGTCTGCGGCATGCCGTTTTCCAGCAGCCGCTTGGCAAGGCTGTCCGAGATGGTGTTGACCTGCTTATGGTGCCCCTCAATGACAAATTTGCCATCCTCCATGCGGTTTTCCGTGATGATGTACTGGAACAGCGGGCGGAACTGCCTTGTGCCGTCGGGCAGGATTTCGCACTCCTGAATCTCCATCATGCGGCGCTGCTTGTTTTCCAGCTGCTTGCAGAACACCACAATGGGGTAGGCTTCAGTTACATAGTCCATAAGGGTCTGGTCGGACATATCCACGGCGCGTTTGCACAGGGACACCATTCTGCGATAGGTGGCTTCGCAGGAATTGGAATGGATGGTGGTCAGCACCGCCACGCCGGTTCGGGCAGCCTCCTGCGCCGCGTTTGCTTCAGCGCCGCGCATCTCGCCCACCACCACGACATCCGGATTAAAGCGGAGGGCATAGTCTAAAAGGTTGGTCTGGTCGATGCGCTGGCGGTCATTGTCGCTGTCACGGGTCAGGGTATGGATGACCGAATTGACCACCTTTCCGTCCTTTTCCCGCACCAGCGCCAGCTCACGGGAGCCGTTTTCAATGGTATAGATTCTTTTGTTGTCCGGCACGGTGGTCAGCACCCAGCCTGCCACGGTGGTTTTGCCGGAGCTGGTGGCTCCCGCCACGCAGACCGAGATGCCGTAGCGGACGCAGAGGGACAAAAAGTCCAGCATGGGATCGGTCGCCGTGCCGCTTCGGACAAAGTCCTCTTTTTTCATGCTCTGCGGGTTTACGATACGGATGGAGGCCGCCACGCCCACATCCTCATCCACAATGGGGCTTTTCAGGACGGCGATACGGATATTTTTGCTGAGATGCCCCAGCACGATTGGGCTGGCGTTATCCAAAACCATGCCGCTGATGTGGAGCATCCTGCGGATCACATTCACGGCGTGCTGGGGGCTTTCAAAGCGTTCCTCCAGCTTGACCGTGCGGCCGTCCGAATACTGCACCTCAATGTCTTTCCATGAATTGACGTCAATTTCCTCAATGCCGGTGCCGAAGATGTATTTGGTCAGAAACCCGAACTCCGCCATTTCGGTGTAGAGGGCATCCGCCAGCCTGTCGCCGCTCATGCCGCCCACGGAAATGCGGTTGTCCTGCAGGAATTTCTGGATGTATCGCTTCATCTGCGCCTTGGCGTCCTCGCCGCCTGCAGTGAGGAGGATGCTGTAATGCTCGGAGATGTACGCCTGTACCTCGGCAAGAACCGTAGAGAAGTCTTTTCCCCCAGCCTCCGGGGTAAAGAACAGGCCATGCGCACGCAGCGCGCGATTGTCATGCAACGGTGCGGTAGCCTGCTCATCCGGTGGATTCAAAATATCCACATCGGAACCGAACTGCAAGTTTGCAAATCTTTCGGCCGTGGATTCGGAGGTATTGCCCGCTTCGGTGATAAGCTCCGGTTCTGCGGATAATGGCTGATTTCCGATTTCCACCGCAGATACCGGCGAGCTTTGAAACACCGACGTGCTTCTTTTTTTGCCCAACTTCATATGCCAAACACCTCCTTTGCGATTTTTTCTATTTCTTTTCTAAATGGACGACTGTCCTTCAGGGACAAATCCGCCAGTAGATTTCCTGCCAGATACTGTTCCTCCAGCTCCGGCGAATGGGTCAGGGTAAAGGCCACCGAGCCCAGCGCCTGCCCGATCTGTTCCCCGGCCTGTCGTGGCTTGACATTGCTGGCAACCTTGTACTGCTTCTCCGCATCCCATTTGGAATCCCGGAGCAGCGGGAGCTGGCTGGAGAGATAGCTCACGGATTTCAGGTCGGCATTCGCAAGTCGCAGGACACTGTCGGCCTCCATGAGCGCCACAGCGGAGAGAATGTCATTGGCAATGTAGCTGCCGCAGTCCGCCACCACGAAGGGAGCGGTTTCCCTCAGTCCGTCCAACAGCTCCTGCGCCTGAGTCTGCTCATAGGGCGGGTAGGTATACTCGTTTTCGCCCTTTTTCATGCCGAGAATGGTAAGGTATTTGTGCTTTTTCAGTGTCACCAGATTGTGCTTGATGAGCGGTTCCGTCACATGGGCGGCCGCAAGAATACTGCCCAGCGAATGCTCTCCCTCCAGCTCAGAGGGCGGGCAAATGCAGGGCAGCATGGGTGCGGTCATATCGCAGAGCAGCAGCACCACGTTTTTCTTCCGGTCGGCAAGGTGCATTGCGATTTTTACCGCCACGGTGGTTTTGCCGCTGCCGGGGGAGCCCCAAACGGCAAGGATTCCTTCCTGCGGCTCCTGCTCCGGCGGGGCATCCTCCTTTGACGCTTGGCGGGTGAAGATGCCCTTTTTCTTAAAGTTCAGCATCACTGCACCTCGCTTTCCGCAGGCGCCTCGGACACAGTGTTTTCCTCCGATCCCTGGGATTCGGATTTGTGAGAGCTGTCCTGCACCGGCTCTGTGGGATACAGCGCCGCAATAACCTTGTCCTGCGCCTCTGTAAACTTGGCGCTGTTGGCGGGCGTACCGCGATAAACAAGTGACAGGTGGAGCTTGCCGTCAGACTCCAACTCCGCCAGCGCCTTGCTCTGTTCGGGGGACACCAGCAGGGTCACGGTGGAGGGCAGCTCTTTTTCATCCTCGGTTTCAGTTTCTGTCTGCGCTCCCGTGTTGGCGTCATATCCGCTGCCTGCGGTGACGGCGATGACCTCCACATATTTCAGCTCGGCGGGGATCACGGTGGAACCCTGCTTTTTGTAGTCCGGGGCGATCACCGACACGATGTCGCCGCTTTCCAGCTTGCCGGAAAGCCCGTTCGCAAAGCTCTTGATGGTGACCGACATGGCCTGCTTGGTGCCGTCCAGATTATACAGGTAGGTGTTTTCCGCAGCCGGGGTATCGGACAGTTTGGTATTTAAGATATAGTCGCCAACGGAAAGGTCGGCGGTGGCATATTTGCCCACGACGGTTTCGCTCTGGCGGAGGACATTTTCGGGCAGTCCGAAGCCGCCTACCTCCACGGTCTGCACCATCTCCTTGCTGATTTCATCGCCTGCCTTGATTTCTTTCACGACGCGGACAATCTCGGTTTTCTGGCTGACCGATTTATTAAACAACGGCGTCACACCGAAGCAGATGAGCAGGGACAAAAGGATGCAGATCACACCGACCACCGTGCGGTTTTTGAAAAGGCTCATAGATTTTTCCTCCTTGATTTCATGGTGATTTAGAAACTGGCAGAGCTGTATTTACGGGATTTCACAGCTTTTACGGCCTTGGGTATGAGAGCCGCCGCCAGCGAAACGGCGGCGATACCGGCAACGATGATGGTCTTTTTTCTGATGATATGGATTCTTTTCATAGGATGTTTCCTCCAATTTTTAAAATGGTTACGGCAAGAAAGCCGAGGGACAAAAACGGCGCCAGAGGCAGAGATGCCTGTGACGCTTTCCGCGGCTCCAGCTTGCGGAGCCGTCTGATAATCTGTTCGATGAGATAAAAAAAGAGGGATGCCGTCAGGCCGAGCAGCAGCCCGGCCGTGCATCCCCCAAAGCCCAGCACCATGCCTGCGGCGGCGGTGAGCTTGATGTCCCCGCCACCGATGCCCTCCGGTTTGCACAGGGCGGCAATCAGCAGGGGCAGCGCCGCAAGGACTCCCCAAAGCCTTACGGGGCTGAAATTAATCAGCCCCGTAAGCGCAATCAGGAGGCAGAGACTGTCCGGGATGATCCGCTTGCGGAGATCCCACACAGAAGCCGCCAAAAGCAGACAGAAAAAAAGCACCGCCTGAAGGGTGCTATCAGCCTGCATAATTGAACATTTCCTTGATACGCTGGGTCAGGGTCGGCAGCACCGTTTCCCCGAACAGGGCATACAGCCCCGCGAGGAGCAGTGCGCCCAGCACCACGGCAATCAGGATTTTGATGGCGGTGTCAATGTAGCCTTCCCCGTGGCTGCCGGAAAGGACGCGGCGGGTTTTGGCGGCGGCCATGGCCGCCTTGGTTTTCAGCTTACAAATGAGATGCTTCATAGATGTTCCTCCTTCAAAAGTAATTGGGATTTTGTAGAAAACATCTACAAAATCCTTTCATTTTTAATCTGTGCTCCAATGATACGACACCGAATAGGTGATGTTGGATTTGTTATACATGCAATCGTGATTGGTATAGTAATAAAACTCCAGCTGCGTATACACTCCCGCGCCGAGGGTGCGGGTAAAGGAGATGCCATTGGAGGTGGTACCGTAGTCCAGCTGATCCCACTGGCCGGTCATCTTGTTGTAGCCGCGCACTCTGCCGAAATCCGAGCCGCTGTGACCGTCAACAGGCGGCACGGTAAAGGTATATTCCGTGATGGTGGCGCCTTCAATGCCGTTTTCCATGATGACGGAATCGGGGCCAGTGAGCGTCATGCCACCGCCGCCGTTGGAGTCCGCCACAAAGAACACGATGGCGGCCCAGGGCGATTCAGCCCCTGCGGAATCCACCGCTTTGACACGGACTACGTTCTTTCCGCGGGGATAGGTCTGGGTTTCGGAATTTCTGCCTTCCCAAATCAGGGTGATGGGGTCGCCGTCCGGGTCGGAGCTGGCGGCCGTGATAGTGACCGGCGTTCCCGGCGCTACGCTGTTGCCGTTCGGCGTTCGCGTAATGACCGGCGCTGTCGGCGCAGAGTTTGCCACAGTAAAGGTCTTGGATACCCAATCGGAATACAACCCGGTTGCGTCCTTGGCACGAACCTTTACGGTATGAGTGCCGGGTGCATAGTAACCGTCCGCCGCTTTGTTGTCCCATTCCAGCGTGGTGGCGTCGCTGTCCGCATCAGCGGCTGTGGCGCTTATATTGACAAGAAACTTACCATCCTTTACCGTGCGGGTCGGGGTGGCAGTCAAGGTGACCGTGGGTGCGGCGCTGGTGATGGTGAAGGTCTTTTCTGTCCACGGAGAATATGCTCCGGCGATATCCTTTGCACGAACTTTCACGGTATGGGTGCCGGTCGCATAGTAACCATCCGTCGCCTTGTTTTCCCACTCCAGCGTGGTGGCGTCGCCGTCCGCATCAGCGGCTTTAGCACTGATATTGACAAGAAATTTGCCGTCCTTGGTGGTGCGGGTCGGTTCGGCGGTCAGGGTTACGGTGGGCGCGGCATTGGTCACGGTAAAGGTCTTTTCCGTCCACGGAGAATATGCCCCGGCAATATCCTTTGCGCGGACACGGATGGTGTGGGTGTCGGGTGCATAGTAGCTGTCAGCCGCAGTATCCGCATACTCCAAGGTCACCGCATCCCCATTGGGGTCTGTGGCACTGGCAGTAATGTTCACAAGGAATTTGCCGTCCCTGGCAGTACGGGTGGGAACAGCCTCTACCACAGGAGCATTCGGCGCCGTGTTGGTGACCGTGATGTTCTCCGAATGGGAGGTTACGCGCCCTTCACTGTCGGTGACGGAGGCGGTCAGGGTAAATGCGCCGGTATCACGGATAGCAATCTTCCCGCCGTCGTTGCCGAGGGTTCCCTGATACTGTGCGGGATTGCCGTCCTTTTGCAGTGTCCAAGCTACGGCATAGCTGCCGAGGTGCTGAACATCCTTTGCGGCAACCTCAAACTCCGTACCGTAGTGAACAGTCTGCGGCATGGTAAATGCGTACTGCACCACAGGCAGGATGCGGATGCTCTCGCTGTGGGAATAGCTGCGCTTCAGATAATCGGTCATGGTGGCGGTGAGAACATATTCGCCGTCATCTTTGAAGGTGATTTTGCCGCCCTGTGCGTTGAGTCCGCCGCTAAACGCCTCCGAAAGAGGAAGGCTCTTGCCGCCCTTTGTCACAGACCACTCCACCGGCAGAACCTGATTGTTGCCGTGGGTTCTGAGGTCGATGGCGGTATCGGTATAGGCAAATTCGGGAAGCTCAAAGCCGATGGTCAGTACGGGCAGAACCTCGCACTTTTCTTTACTTTCGTACAAAAACACCCGGCCGGTTTCATCGGTAACTCTGGCTGTCAGCTCATAGACACCGGCTCGTTTGAAGCGGATCGTGCCGCCGTCGTTTGAGAGTGTTCCAGTCACATAGGTCGGCCAGTCCTGAAACCCGAAGGTGTTATCCACCAGCCATTCGATGGTGAGACCGTCCAGATCGGCTGTTTCGGTTTTGACCGCGATATCCGTATCGGTGTGGACATATTCCGGCAGGCTGTAGTGGACGGCAGGCACAGGATACACCTTGAAGATCTGCTCGTAGCGGTAGGTTCTGCCGCCGTCGTCGGTGAATTCCGCTTTCAGAACATAGCTGCCCTTGGTGCGGACCTTCATCTCACCGCCGCTGTTGCCCAGCGTACCCTCGGCTGCATCGGTCAGAGATACCTCCTTGCCGTCACGAAACAGTGTCCATTTGGCGGTATGGCTGCCGATTTCCCCGAACACTGCCTCTACCATCACGGTGTTGTCGGTGTGGAAAATTTCCGGCAGATAGAAGCCTGCGGAGCCCACCGGGTAGACAGTGATATTGGCGGTATCCGAAAACACTCTACCGGTGGCGTCGGTGACAGAGGCGGTCAGGGCATATACGCCTTTTTCCTTAAAACGAATACTGCCGTCGGAGAGCGTCCCCTCAATAAAGGCGCCGGTTTCGGCAGACTCGCCGTTCCGGATCAGGGTGTAGGTCACCGTGAGGCCGTCCGCTTCTTTTGTTTCTGTCTTGAGTGCCATGGTTTTATCGGTATGAGAAACGGTTGGGAGTGTCAGCTTGATTTCCGCCACAGGATAGACGGTGATGCTATTCTGCGCGGTGATAACCTTGCCCAACTCATTTGTAATAGTGGCTGTCAGCGTATAACTACCTTTTTCCTTGAACAGCACCGTGCCGCCGGTGGAATCCAGCGTTCCGGTGAGAGCCGTTCCGATATCCACGGCAGCGCCGTCCTTTTCGAGCGACCATACCACCGCATTGGAACCGAGATTTTCAGTGGAAAGCTCTACCGCCACGGATTTGTCGGTATGGGTGGTTTCGGGTAGTGTGAATGCGGCCGTCACCACCGGATAGATGCTGATAGTCTGCTCATGGGTCACCGTGACGCCTCGGCTGTTTTTTGCCGTGGCAATCAGGGTAATACTGCCGGTCTGCTTGAATTTCAGCTTGCCACCGTTTTTGTCAATGGTACCGTCCGTCAGCTCGGAAAGCGCGGCAGGCAGACCGTTTTTCAGGGCTGACCATGTCAAATCGCTTACATATCGGCTTTCCGGCTTGATCTCGATTTCATCGGCGGTGTAGGCGGTTTTTGGGAGTGTAAAGGAAAACTGCGGGGCGGGAACATGAGAACTGCCGCCACCAGAGCTGCCACCACCGGAACCGCTGGAGCTGCTTCCGCCGGAATTTACGTCGGAGGGTTTATCCGTAGGCTTGGCAGGAACGGTCGGCTTGGGCGGTTCTTCCTTCTTGATCTGCTCCTTGGCCTTTTCCGTATCCACCAGCATTTCAAAGGCTTCGGCGCGGGTGGCATTTCCGTCCGGTTTGACCGTACCGTCCGGGTAGCCGTCTACGATACCGTATTCCTTGCCGGTGCAGATGCTGGATTTATCCGCTTCGGAAAGTGTGCCGTCATCGGAAAATCCGGTAACGCAGGGGCTGGAGGCGTCATGACTGCCCTTACCGATGGCCCGCACCAGCATGCGGATCATTTCCATACGGGTAATGGGCTCATCCGGCTGAAATTCTGTGCCGAAATCGTCCTTTTGGATGATTCCCGCGATGATGAGCGCCTCAATATTTTGCTCCGACCAGTGTCCGGCAATGTCGGTGAAGCGAATGGTAACCTCGCTTTCCACCGGCTCCGGCAGCTCCATGGTTCTGGCAACCAGCGCCGCAAATTCCCCTCTGGTGATGATTTCATCCGGATGCGCCAGCCCGTCGGGGTAGCCGCTGATGACGCCTTTTTCCGTGAGGATTTGAATGGCTTCCTCCGCCCAATGCCCCTTGGCATCCTCAAAATACCTGTTTACCGCATAGGCGCTGCCAGCAAACAGGGAAGCCGCTATGCAGATGATGAGAAGAATGCCGAGCGGCCGTTTCATTTTCTTGTTCATCGGCTACCTCCTACATTCCGCCCATGACAGGCTGGCCTTGCTCCTGCTGGGCGGGGAATTCCTGTTTCTGCGCGGCGGTCTGCCCCTGGGTCAGCGCCTGTTGGTAAGCGCCAAGGACCGCCTTGTCAAACTCCGCCTTGGCCTCCTTGGTGCAGGGAAAGCAGATATCCTTGTATTCGCCGTTTCCGGCTTTGTAGCTGGGCATGGAGATAAACAGCCCCTTGGAGCCCTCCATAATTTTGATGCCCCGCACGGCAAAATCGCCGTAAACATTGACCGAGGCAGTGGCCTTGCAGCTGCCCTCTGGGCGGATGGAGTGGATTTTCACATCGTACTTGGGGGCAGCCGATGTCGTGTTGTTAGGCATGGTTTTTTCCTCCTTCTAAAAATGTCCGGCCTAATTAACCGGCGTAATTGAACATTTCCTTGATGCGCTGGGTCAGGGTGGGTAGCACCGTTTCCCCGAACAGGGCATACAGCCCCGCGAGGAGCAATGCGCCCAGCACCACTGCAATCAAAATTTTGATGGCGGTGTCAATGTAGCCGTCCCCGGCGTTTTGGGAAAGGATGTGTCTGCTGCGCAATGCGAGACCTGCGGCGGTATTTTTTACCGCCGCAGCTTTGTGTGAAATTGCGGTCTTCGCCTTTTTCATAAGCTGAACCATATATTTTTCCTCCGTTCTAATGATGAGGGCATGAAAAAAGACAGCCGATGGCTGCCTACATACTCATTCCCATGGTTTGGGTCTGCTCCGGTTCCCCGAAGCTGATTTTCTGAAATCCAAAGCGGTCGCAGTAGTGGAATTCGCTGCCCTCTGCGTCATACAGTTCCACCACATCGGACATGGACAGGGAGTGTCCGTCATAGCCGGGCGGATGATTCACATTGCACCTTGTATAGATGGCTTCGAGATCGTTGGTATCCAGCTGGCCGTCATAGGCAACGCGGTAATGCTCCGGGGACGGCTCCCCGAACTGCCGTACCGTTTCCTCATAGGAGATAAATTTCCTATACACGTCCGTATCCGGCTTCAGCTGCCAGATGCGGACACTTTTGAGCGGTGCGGCAGCTTCAGCCATGCCGCCCATCTGTTCCCCTGCGGCAAGGCGTTCCATCACGCCGTCTGTCCACTGCGGGGTCAGGCTGCGGCTTTTGAGCCATGCGGTCAGCTCGTCGTTTCGGAAGATACTATCCACCACCGCCTTTTCTTTTTCTGTATATCCGGCCGGGTTTCCATAGTAGGAAATGAGGCCGTTTTTTAGAGTGATTCCCGGCATATGCTCACCTCCCGGATTGTGTGTTGGGAATCCAAGACCGATTATTTACCGTAGACGATTTCCTCCAGCATAATCAGCTCATCCAGCTCCGCAAGGCACACGCCGCTTTGTGCCAGCACCGTAAGGATACCGGGCGGCACATCGGTAATGTCCTGCTGGACATCCGCCTCCACCACCGTGATTTGGCCGCTGTCCTTGTCCGTGTAGGCTTCCAGCTTAGCATCTACGGGGATACCCGCTTCCTCCAGCAGATAGCCGGGAATGCTGACAGTCTGACTGTCATCCAGCAGATCATGGCAGAGAGAACACCCTGCCACCCATTCGGCGGGGCAACCATCCTCACAGCCCTCACCGCAGTTGTTGCACAGTCCGCAGGCGGAGGCGAGGACGACGGTCAGGTCGGCGGCAAGGGCACTGAGGCTCTGGATGGCGTTCGCCACCTCCAGCGCCGTCATTTTGCCCTTCATAAAGACAAGGACGCTCGGTCCGGCATGAAGCTCCAGCGTATCCTTGTCAGTAAAGCCGGACCGTTCGCAGGCGTCGGCCGGGAGGCCGATTTGGGGCATTTGATTCTTTTTCATGAATGAGTTCCTCCAATCAAATATTAATTTTGTTTTTCACGCAATGCTGTGCCAAGGGCGTTTTCGCTACTCCATGAAGCCTCCTTCCCCAAACAGATTCAGCTGTGACGGGGCGTTTTTCTCGCGCTCGTGCAGATCGTAGTTTGCAATGAGGATTTCAGGAAACTGCGCCCCATTGTCATACCGCTGCTTGATGTTGTTAATGCGGGTAAAGGCTTCCGTCTGGATGCCTGGCGCATCATAGAGGCTACGGATAAACTCGCAGTCGTTGTAGGACAGCAGAAATTTGCCGTCGATCCGCAGCAGGGCATCCCGCAGCCTAACATGGTCTTTTTCCGTGAAACCGTCCTCGCCCACGTTTTTGTAATAGCTTTCGGTTTCAAAATACGGCGGGTCGCAGTAGAAAAAGCTGACGGGGCGGTCGTACTGCCCGATGAGCTTCTCGAAATCCTTGTTTTCCACGACCACCTTGGCAAGCCGCCGGTGGGCCTGCTCAATGAGAGGAAAGTTGCTGCGGATGTCATGGGGCTGGCTACCGTAGCTGGTCAGCCCCGACGCATAACTGTAGCGGATGAGCTGGTAAAACCATGCCGCCTTTTGCACATCCGATGCGGGAGAATCACGGGCGAGGGCATTTTTCACGAGCTCAAAATCCGCGCGGGAGTTCAGACAGTAGGCAAGGGTTGCCATCAGTTCCTGCGGTTTTTCCCGCACACAGCGGTAGAGGTTGACCAGCAGGCCGTTGAAGTCATTGTAGACCTCGAAATCGTTGCCGGGCTGTTTATGGAACAGCACCCAGCCGCCTCCGCCGAACACCTCAATATACCGCTCATAATAGAGGGGAAACAGGGTGACAATCAGCTCCCGCAGAGATTTCTTGCCGCCGATCCAGGACATGAAGCTGTTCAGGAGTCATCACCTCCCTCCAGCGGCAGACGTATCTGCGTATCGTCAAAGGCCGCAAGGGAACGCCGGAGGCCGGTAATGGCGGCGCTGATTCCAGCGATGCGGTTTCTCATATGCCGGATGGTCAGGCGCACCTCCGCTTCGGTTTTCGCATAAAAATACCCGTTCTGGTCACTGGCAATGGGAACACCCTCCCGGCGCAGGGCATTGACCTGATCCCGCAGTTCCTTACCTGAAACGCGGAAGGTACATTCCAGCTCCCGGCTGATGACGGCGTTTTCCGCACCGTGGTGATACCGGCGCAGATGCTTTGCAAGCTGTTCTTTCTGCATGGGTCCTCCTTTCCGGTCGTTTCCCCGGAAAGGCAAAAAGGGCGCAAAAAAACAGGGCCGCCTCCTGTATGGGGAAACGGCCCTGTTTTGATAGTGGTCTAAAAAAGCACAGGCAGCTCTGCCTGCGCTACTGGATTACGCCAAGCTCTCTTAACACTGCCACGCAGTCCTTGGCACCTTGAATGTACAGATGCTTTTGAAACGCTACCTCCAAATCCGAATTTTGACTCAAATAGCACTCAATTCTATCTTTCGTACCTTGACTGATTTCAGTGCTCTCCCGAATGCTGTCACTGAGTGACACTAATTCCTGCGCCAGATTTTCCGACTGAGGGTCAGATTCGCGCAGGGCAGCATATGCAAGCTGAAACCGTTCCGCAAGCGCCATATCCAGTAAATCCAAGAGCTTTTCGTCCAACTGCCTCACCTCCTTCAGCACAACACAATGCCACAGCTTCATGAGAATAGCTATACCAAAACCCAACAAAGATTTGCTACTTCATTTCCATGCCAAAGCTCTGGTTGGGACGGTTCAGGCATTGCTCCACCGTTTGCCCGGTCAGTGACCATAAGACGCCGTATCCGGTAAGAAGGATGCCTTTTTCCTCCATCAGCTTTTCGCCATATTTATGGAGATTCGCACAGGAAAACAGCTCGCCTTCACATTCAATGCAGTATTTAGACAGCATAAATTTGGCGTAATCCGCAGGGGTAGTCGCCTCACGGATGACTGAAAAATTCTCTATCTGCTGGGAAAGATCCAGCGCATCCTCCAAGGAAATTTCTTCCGGCACGGCTTCAAGCATCGCCTTATAGGTTGAAAGACTGCGCTTATCTGCCATGCGCCGAAGCTGCCGAGCCAGCTCATTGACCAGACCGTAGCAGTCGCCTTCCGAGGCATACAGGGCGTTGTTTATTTTGTCAGTCAAAAAGGGCGCCATGCAATCCTCCGCAGAGAATGCATATTCCTCCGGGGAGGCCGCTCCGACAGCATCAACCGCCTGCAAAAGCGCTGCATCACTGGCAGGGAGCTTGAGGAAGACAGCCGTGTCATTGTCATGGGCGGGATCGTTAAAATGCCCCTTGGTGATACGGAGAAGCACGGCATAATCCGGCTTGTCAAGGGGGCTGGCATCGCCGCTGTGGTAGCAGACGGCAATCTCGCCATTCTGCACCACATAGCCGCATGGTGTAAACACGCCGCCCTCGCCCTCACGCATCTCCTTGCCGATTTTACCGAAGTCCAGATATGCGTAGACTTCATCCGATACCTTTTCCAGTGCCGGTACAAAGTCATTATCCGCGTAAAATTTGCCGAGAGCTTGGTCGTCATGAGCTTCGTAAGCAACTTGGCAATGCGTCATGCTGTGTGTCATATTGATGAGCCGCTCCGCCGAAATGGGTGCGTATTGAGTCTGGACGGCATCCATCATCACCATGCCCTCGAAGCAGTCCAGTTCCCATGCACTCAGGGAGGACAGCCGCTGGGCGAGATGATTCAGCTCATGCAGATTGGCATCGGGGGCGATAAATTGCGGCAGATAGTCCAGCTTGCAGCTTAAAACCTCCGCGGAATAAACGGTGTCCCCGGTGATTCTCGCTTTTTCTAACGCATCCTCCAGCTCATAGGGTGTGGCGGGGAGTGTGATTTCTACCGACGGATTTATACCGGAAGGGTTCCACCGGCTGAGTTCCACTGTGAAAATTTTTTCTTCTCTGGCGTTAACGCTCATCTTGATACCTCCGTTTGATTAATCACTGCAATGCACATCCGGCGGTTACACGAAAACCGCTCCGTCGCACCACTTTTTCATGGCGTTGTACAGTAGCAGTACCTTGGTTTGATCCGATACCTCCTGCCATGTGGCCGGTTTGAACTGCCGAAGCCCGTATTGGTGTTCTCCCTCAAAATATGCGAGGATGCCGATGTGGGCGGGAACTTCCCCGGCGATTCTGACGGCAAGGGTTTTCGGCACGCAGTAGTAATTTTCGTTCCCATGAAAGTTATGGCCGTTTCTGCTTTTGAAATCCTGATAGGTGATTTTGACTTCAAAACAGGTGACCATCATGCCGATATGCCAGTTATGGCACCGCAGGACGCAGCCGTGGCATTTCTGTGCATTCTTATCTTTACTGCCATCCCGAAAGCACCTTCCGGGTTCGTGCGTCCGCGCAGTCAGGCACGGTTCCTTTTCGGAAAATCGGTCCGCATCCAGAAGCCTGCAGAGATATTCCTCATCCTCGTAATAGTCCTCAAAGCGGAGGCTGTCTACAATCCCTGACGGCGTCCATACCTCATCCGCCCACCGGATGGTTCGCTTTTCGGTGTGCAGCTTTGGACGGTAGTGATGGGTCAGCGCCTTAATCCGTTTTGTTAATTCGGTTTCCATGTTTCATCTTGCACCTTCCTTTCTGCGTTTTGCAATTTTTTGCATATCCGTTCTAAGGCAATCTCCCTCAGCGCTGTAGCAGATGAAGCCGTGGGACGGGTATGGGCAGTCGCCGCAGCTTTGGAACGGACCGCGAGGTCGTTCGTCCGGTGGTGTCCTGCCGAGAGTAGTTAGATTGTCCGAGTCGTAACAGGCAGTTTGCTTATTTCTCTTATAGCGTACCAACATGGCTACTCCTTTCCAGAAAACAAAAAAAGCCGGAGAATAAAGGGCATTCCTGCACTCCAATTCTCCGGCTTTCCGATGCTTTCATTTTTAATGTGATTTTGGTGTATATATAAAAAAGGGCGCTAACTTTATCGGCTTTCAATCAGCCTTAAAAATCAGCGCCCTTTTTATTTTGAGCTTGTTTTTTTGATTGCATTTTGAGTGGCGCCCTTTTCCATTTCACTCTGTTCTGAAAAGGGTGCCATTCCCATTCGTTTTTACTTGTAGGTTTGAATCCTGCCTGAGTGAAGCTTTTACCCTAATAAATCTACGAAAAAAGAGCTTCCACTTTTCATCGTGGAAGCTCTCGAAAGGCTTGGATTTACTGGCTTTGTAAGCAATAAATCTTTTTTACCTTTTGTTTTTGGTATGAGTGGAGAGATTTGAACTCACAGAATCCTCCGTTTTAGCTAGTTTCCCTGCCGAGATACGAGAACTCCCCCTGCTTTTTTGACGCTTGAATTTGATAAAACCTAGTATTTAAGCCATTTTTAGAGAAACAGGGTAAAAATGATTTTGCCTTATGATGACTTTGGCACCTGCACTCCGGCAGTGGCTTCGGCAAGAAACGAAGAAAGCCCTTCGCCACCTGTTTTTGCTTGAGAATCAAATTCATATGCTGTATAATAACTAAATGAATGTCAGTCGGTAAATTAGATATAGAATAGTTGATGTCGGGAGGAAATGGAAATGCAATGTTGCCATCACTCTGAAAGCCATGCAAGCTGTATCGAGCATGTGCCAATTTTCTCTAGTCTCAGCCGGGAAGAGCGAATGGAGATCGTCGAGATTGCATCCTCCCGTAGCTTTGAGAAAGGCGAAACAGTATACAGAGCAGGTGATGAGGGCGGAACACTCTTTGTCCTCTACACCGGACGGGCGAAACTTTTTCGCTTAAATGCAAGTGGAAAGGAACAGGTTCTCCGCTTGGTTGAGCCAGGTGAATTTATCGGAGAGCTGTCCCTCTTTTCTTCCCTGCCCCTCACCGACAACGCCCAGGCGTTGGAGGCGACAACCATGTGCGTTCTGCAAGGAGAACGGCTTAAGGGGCTGATGGCAAAGTACCCTTCCATTGCCTTTAAGGTGATGGATGAGCTCTCCCGCAGACTGGAAAAGGCGGAGAACCGAATCGAGGACATCAGCTTAAGCTCGGTGACCAAACGCATTGCAGGGGCTCTGCTGGAGCTGTCAGAGGGTAAGCAGGAGTTCCTCTTGCCCATGACCAAGGGGGATCTGGCCTCTCAGCTCGGGATGACGCAGGAAACCCTAAGCCGCAAGCTGGCGGCGTTGCAGGAAGAAGGGCTGATTATATTAAAAGGGCACCGCAAAATTATCATAAAAGATAAATCGGAGCTAGAGGAAATCACTCTTATTGAATAAAAACGATCAGTTTTGATAAATCATTTGTGCCCGCCTGTCTAATGAGGAAGTACAAAAGGCCAGCATTTGCAGGTTGCAAATGCTGGCCTTTAAGCTTTCTCTATACTTCGGGATGACAGCCTCCATACACAAAATAGGATACTACATTTTCTTGCTTTCATTATACGATATGGCCTTCACCGGACATGATTTTATTGCATTCCCCAGCCTATCCGTATCTAAATCTGACTCTTCGTATGATTTTGTAATTGCCTTTTTATTTTCCATCCCAAACACTTCGGGATAGCTCTTTGCGCATAGGGTACAGCCCATGCAGGCATCCCGGTTGATGTGGAGTCCGGGCTGCGTCAGCACCTCTCCCGGCAGATCCTCGTCCTTTATTATTTTTTCCGCTATCCACGAGAAAATGATGATAGCAATAACAGTAAGCACCCAGCGTATGGCCATGAATTTTGACCCTAAAAACTTTACTTCATTGAGAAGCATGGGAACCTTAATCACAGCCCATGAGCTTAAGATGATGATGATATTTCGAATGGAAGCCCCCTTCTTGTGAAGCATGACACACATTGGGAACGCCGCATAAATGGGCCCTGCCGAAATACTACCAACCACAAAAGAAAGGAAAACACCTTTCGCCTTAGCGTCCTTACCCAAATACTGCATGATTTTTTCCTTTGGAATCCACATATCCAAAAGAGCCGTTAATACAAAGATAACCGGCATAATCATGAGCATTTCCTTGATGTAGTACATGGCACAATCTCATTAACATAGGGAACAGTCCCTTGAAGTTATATTCCATCTATGCTCCCCCACAGCACCCCTTCGGAACCGTTCATGAGACCAAGGAAATCGCAGAGGAAGCCGAAGGACATTCGCATTAAAAACAGCAATCCCCCGAGATAGGTTTTATACCTAATCCGGGGGATTGCCTCGTTGCTCTTATTTTGCCTTTATCTGAGATTTTATAACCTCGTATCCAAGAGCGGTGATGGCCTTTTCCACGTCTTCTACAGACAGCTTTTCATCGTCAAAGTCGAACTTTGCCTTGCTTGAATTAAACAGCACTTTTACGCTTTCTTTTTCTACACCGTTTAACGATTTTACTGCGTTTTCAATCTTTTGAACACAGGATGGGCAGACTAAGGCTTCTAATTGAATGGTTGCACTTTTCATTTTTGAGCTCCTTTCTATCTTGCTTATTACTTTTTCAATTTGTACCGCAGCAGCCTCATGCCGTTTAGGATAACAACCAGAATGCTGCCCTCATGTACCAGCATGCCGATGGACATATTCATCCATTCGCTAAGGAACACGCTGGCAAGCAGGAACAGGACAACCCCTACAGCAATCAAAATATTTTGCTTCATATTTCTGGCCGTGGCCTTTGTCAGTCCAAGGGCATGGGGTAAACGGCTGAAATCTGAATTCATTAAAACCACATCGGAGGTCTCAATGGCTACGTCTGTTCCGCTTCCCATGGCAATACCAATATGCGCCAAAGCAAGAGACGGGCTGTCGTTCACACCGTCGCCCACAAAAGCGACGATTTGGCCATCTTCCTCGATCAGCTTCTTGATGTATGCTGACTTATCCTCCGGCAGCATATTCCCGCGAGCCTCAGTTAAGCCAAGCTCCCGGCTCACCGCATCAACGGTACCTTGATTGTCGCCGGACAGCATCACAAGGTTCTTGACGCCTAATTTCTTCAGCCTGCGCAGATCTTCCTTCACACCGGGGCGGATCTGGTCACGAACTCCCATCAAAACCTTTAATTCCCCGTCCACAGAAGTCAGTACAAGGGAATTGCCGCCCTTTTCAAAACGGGCGATATCGGCTTTCGCCTGTTCACTGAGCGTGACGTTTTCTCTCTCCATCAAAGCAACATTGCCAACCGCAATTCTGTGTCCGCCTACACTGGCCGCAATTCCACCGCCCTTTACAACCTCCGTATTTTTTACCGGGGAGAATGTGGTCTCGCGAATCTCCTCTAATATTGCTTTGGCCAAAGGGTGGTCGGATTCACGTTCAATACTTGCAAGAAACCCCAGGGCTTCATCAATATGATCGCCATAATACTCTTTTTCCGCAACTGATGGATTGCCCATTGTCAGGGTGCCTGTTTTATCGAACACCATGGTATCCAGCCTGCTAAAGTCCCCGATGACTTCGCTGCCCTTGAGTAGCACGCCATGGCGGGCTCCGTTTCCGATGCCGGCCACGTTGGATACGGGGACACCAATGACCAAAGCGCCGGGGCAGCCGAGGACGAGGATGGTGATGGCCAGCTCAAGATTCCGCGAAAAGGCCCAAACGAGTATACCCAGTACAAGGACTGCCGGTGTATAGTATTTCGAGAAGCGGTCGATAAAGCGCTCCGCCTCTGATTTGGAGTCCTGGGCTTCCTCCACCAGCTCAATGATTTTACCGAATGTGGTATCTTCGCCCACCCGGTCGGCGGTAATTTGAATGGTTCCATTATCGAGAATCGTGCCTGCGAATACATTGGAGCCCTTTTCCTTTGAAACCGGAAGGGATTCCCCCGTAATGCTGGCCTCGTTGATACTGCCTTCGCCGGACAGAACCGTGCCGTCAACCGGTATTTTCCCACCGGTTTTCACCAGTAATATGTCGCCTACATCCACTTCGTCCACTTCAACTTCTTCAAACTCTCCGTTTGCCATTTGCTTTAAGGCGCTTTCCGGCGCCATTTCCGTCAGCTCTTTGATGGCTGAGCGTGTTTTATTCAGTGTACGCTGCTCTAAAAAAGCGCCGAATAAGAACAGGAATGTGACAATGGCGGATTCTTCAAAATTTCTGATGAAAAAAGCGCCGACAACCGCGATGGTAACCAATACGTCAATGCTGACAACCTTGACTTTCAATGCCTGATACGCCTGAATTGCAATGGGCAGGGCGCCTAAAATGGACGCGAGCACCAAGGTTGAAATAGCCACAGCTTCATTTTTAAATCCCAGTTCACTGGTAAAACCAATGACGATTAAAATGGCACTCACCAATGTTATATGGTTTTTCTTACTAAGTATCAATCTTTGCATCTCATCACCTTCTTGCTTTACCAATTCATTTGCGTTTAAGCCTGATATGCCTTATTCAACTCCGCCAGCATGTTGTAAACCGCTTCATAACTTTCGCATACATCATCCGGAACGGTGTAGTCGTTTGTAATTTCACGAAGCTTGGCAAACTCCTCGTTCAAATCAGGAACCCCCGAGCCCGTTTCCTTTATTTTTTTAGCCAGCGCGTCAAACAGCGTATGGACATCGTGGAACTCGGGATGGCTTTTCCCGTGAACCCTTGCCACAATGGGCACATATTGCTCTAATGTCTTAAAATGCTTCGCCTTTGCCTCATTAAATATTTGTTTGTTTGCCATTGTCTCTCCCGCCCTCTCGTTATCATTTTGTTTTTCTTAGCTTAGTATATCATGGTGTGGCGGAGAATGATTTGACCTAAATCAAAAATAGAAAAAATCCGTATGTGTTTTATTGATGACGAGTCTGTAAAAGTCATCCTTTTGATGAATATACTGCTGACTCCATACAAATGGAGCACCCACTAAAGCAGGTGCTCCGCTTATACTGAACAGATCAAAAGCAATATTAGGTTCCAAACTATTCTCCGGCTCTCGGTTGCTTCATTTTCTGTTTTAATTAATTGTGCTGGTGGATGCTCTATTTCTCTGCGGGTAGACGAAAAAAATGCCGCCGCTTATGACTGTTTTTCGCTTGCGAGTTTGAGCCTCATCAGTGTGAAGCCAAAGCCCCAATAAATCTACGAAAAAAGAGCCCTCACTTTTTGTAGTGAGAGCTCTCGAAAGGCTTGCGATCACCGGCGTTTGAGCCAATAAATCTTTTTCACCTTTTGTTTTTGGTGTCCCCGGGCGGATTCGAACCGCCGGCCTACCGCTTAGGAGGCGGTCGCTCTATCCAGCTGAGCTACGGAGACGCAGTACGCGATATAATCGCGAAGATTATACTATCACATCAGCGTTTGATTTGCAAGGGCAAGCGCTCTGCCGGCTGTGCGAAAAGTGCCTGATGAAATACACCGTAAGCGCTTCCCGGCCGTCCGGCCTCATTGCCATGTCGGATTTCTGTTTAGACTGTAAAGTAATAAAAACAATGTTTTTTCTGTGAAGTATCTTGCGCAGATACTTGTATTCATATTCTAAAAATGCTATAATTCTTTGGTAGTTTTATATGAATGCATATGTAACGGAACATATAGTTTTCTTTATAACTACAGTTTGAACAATGACAGGAGGAATAAAAATGGCAGACAATTATCAGGGCTATGTCAGTCCTTTTTCGGAAAGATATCCGAGCAAAGAGATGAAATATCTCTTTTCACCGGAGAAGAAGTTCACGACCTGGAGAAAACTCTGGATCGCGCTCGCTGAAGCCGAAAAAGAACTGGGACTCGACATTACTGATGAACAAATAGATGAACTGAAAGCGCATGTCGATGACATCAATTATGATGTAGCCAAAGAGAGAGAAAAAATTGTGAGACATGATGTCATGTCGCACGTTTACGCATACGGGCAGCAGTGTCCGAAGGCTAAGGGCATAATCCACCTCGGCGCGACTTCGTGCTATGTCGGAGACAATACCGATCTTATCATCCTTAAGGAAGGACTCGACATCGTCAAGGCGAAGCTTGTGAACGTTATCGCGCAGCTCGCGAAGTTCGCGGAGGAATACAAGGATCTTCCGACGCTCGGGTTCACGCATTTCCAGGCGGCGCAGCCTACAACAGTAGGGAAGCGCGCAACGCTGTGGATGAACGAGCTGGTCATGGATCTCGAGGATCTGGAGCATCTTCAGAGCACTATCAAACTGCTCGGATCAAAGGGCACTACCGGCACTCAGGCGACATTCCTGGAGCTGTTCGGCGGCGACTATTCCAAGGTCAGACAGCTCGACGGGCTGATTGCGGAAAAAATGGGATACGAGGCCTGCTACCCGGTTTCGGGGCAGACATATTCCAGAAAAGTAGATACCAGAGTTCTGGATGTCCTCGCGGGCATCGCCCAGAGCGCACATAAATTTTCGAACGATATCAGACTTCTCCAGAATCTGAAGGAAATCGAAGAACCGTTCGAAAAGACACAGATAGGCTCGTCGGCTATGGCGTACAAGCGCAATCCTATGAGAAGCGAACGTATGGCCAGCCTTTCGAGATACCTTATCTGCGACTCGCTGAATCCGGCTATTACTGCGGCGACGCAGTGGTTCGAAAGGACACTTGACGACTCGGCAAACAAGAGGGTCAGTATTTCAGAAGGCTTCCTGGCATGTGACAGCATCCTCGAACTGTATCTGAACATTTCATCGGGCCTCGTTGTTTACCCGAAAGTGATTCATTCGAGACTGATGAGCGAGCTGCCGTTCATGGCGACTGAGATCATTCTCATGGACGCCGTCGAAGCCGGCGGAGACAGACAGGAACTGCATGAAAAGATCAGAGTGCATTCGATGGCCGCAGGAAAACGCGTAAAGGAAGAAGGCGCCGACAACGACCTTATCGACAGGATCGCGGAGGACCCCGCATTTCCGCAGACGAAGGAAGAGATCATGAAGCTCATGAAGCCTGAGAACTTCGTGGGATGCGCGCCTCAGCAGACAGAAGACTACCTGAATGACGTGATCAGACCGATCCTCGACAAGAACAGAGAACTTATCGGCATGACAGCCGAAATCAATGTATAAAACACATTTGCATTACTGCAGTGGGAGCGCGGCGACGCGTGAGTAAGCAGAACAGTTGATTCCATATACAGGCGAAAGGAAGTAATAGCTATGGTAAAAGCAGTAGTAGGAGCAAATTGGGGAGACGAAGGCAAAGGGAAGATCACTGACATGCTGGCGGAAAAGGCAGATGTCGTATGCAGGTTCCAGGGAGGTGCGAATGCGGGCCACACTATCAAAAACAGTTACGGCAAATTCGCTCTTCATCTTCTTCCGTCAGGAGTATGCTGCCCGAACGTTACGAACGTTCTCGGCAACGGCGTCGCTCTTGATATAGATAAATTTATCAATGAACTGGCAGATGTTGAAAGCAAAGGCGTGCCTGCACCGAAGATCATTGTTTCGGACAGGGCGCAGGTAATGATGCCTTATCATATTCTGCTGGACACATATGAGGAGGACAGGCTTGCAGGAAGATCGTACGGATCGACTAAGTCGGGCATCGCACCGTGCTTCTCAGACAAATATGCGAAGATCGGTTTTCAGGTGAACGAGCTTTTCCTGCCTGACGACGAGCTCATGGACAAGGTCAGGAATGTATGCGAGCTTAAAAACGTGATGCTTGAGCATCTTTATCACAAACCGCTGCTCGTTCCGGAAGAACTTTTCCAGACGTGCAGAGAGCTCGGTGAAAAGATCAAACCGTATCTTGCGGACACGGCGGTGTTCCTTCATGAAGCGATCGACGCCGGCAAGGAGATCGTTGTTGAAGGTCAGCTCGGTACTCTGAAAGACACAGATCACGGTATCTACCCTATGGTAACATCGTCGTCGACTCTCGCAGGTTATTCGACAATAGGCGCGGGAATACCTCCTTATGCGATCAAAGACATTATTACTGTAGCAAAGGCCTATTCCAGCGCGGTAGGCGGCGGTGCATTCGTAAGCGAACTTTTCGGCGATGAGGCGGAAGAGCTCAGGAAACGCGGCGGAGACGGCGGCGAGTACGGCGCAACTACTCACAGACCGAGAAGAGTCGGCTGGTTCGATGCGGTTGCCACCAGGTACGGCTGCATGATGCAGGGCGCGACAGAGGTCGCTCTGACAGTCCTCGATCCTCTTGGATATCTCGACGAGATCCCTATGTGCGTAGCTTACGAACTCAACGGTAAAGAGATCCGCAACTTCCCGCATTCGACAGATCTTTATAAAGCGAAACCGGTCCTGAAGAAAATGCCGGGATGGAAATGCGACATCACAGGCATACGCGAATTCGGCAAACTGCCGAAGGAGACACAGGACTATGTAAACGAAATAGAAAAATTAATTGGCTTTCCTATCACGATGGTCTCGAACGGACCAGCCCGTGAGGATATTATCCGCAGGACGCCGCAGATTTAAGGAGGTTAACATATGAAGACCAGAGATAGGATAAAACAGGCTGCTATCGAGATGTTCAACGACAAGGGTGCAACGAATGTCAGTACTGTGCAGCTTTCCGAGTATCTCAAAATCAGTCCGGGAAATCTTTATTATTACTTTGACAATAAGGAGCACCTGATCAGATCGATATGGACGGAAAACATCATTCCGAATACTGACATGCTGTTTTTCCGCGAAGATTTCGGTCATTCCGAAAACGGGATACTGAATTTCTTCGAGGATTATTCCAGAGCGATCTACAAATTCAGATTCTATTATTCGGAGCCTTATGCGCTGCTGAAGAACGACCCTGAAATGCTGGATCTCTACAGACCGAGATGTGAAAAGCTGATCGGCCAGCTGAGAATCGTATTCGAAAACTGGATCGAAACCGGCATCATGGAGCAGACCGATGAAGCAACAAAGAAGTTCATGGCGGACAATATCTGGACAGTCGGTCAGACATGGCCTAACTTCTTCAGTCTTGTCGGCGGCATTACCGATCCGGAAGACATCAATCACGAAGCAGTGATCCATTCGTATTCGATCATCGCGCCGCAGCTTACGAAATCCGCCCGCGAAAGAATGCTGGTGCTTCTTGAAAAGAAAGGCATCACCAAAAACTACGATATTGAAACATTCTCGCTTGAGAAATAGAAAAACGATTTTAAAACGTCTCCGGAGCAAAACTGCGCCGGAGACGTTTTTCTATATGTCTTCCTCTGCTTCTATCTCCCGGATCTTGTTTTTCAGTCTGTCGTCGCCCGAGATCCTCACCCGCACGAACCGCTTATCGATCGCAGTGAAGTCCGCGCCGGATTCGCTTATTACATGATGCTTCATGAATATATCATAAAGATCGACATTCTTCTTTGTTTCCAGAAGCATGATCGGCGTCGTCAGGCTTGTATACGCCGGAACGAGCTTCGTGAAAGCACCCAGCAGATCCCGTTTGTTCTCTGCGATCTTCACCAGAGAATCCTTTACATGCTGCGTATCCTCGAGAGCCATTGCTACTGTGCGGTATGCGAACTCATTCAGCGACATCTCAAAACAGGCCTTAGAAAAAATATCAGCGGCAGCCTTATCCATCATAGCATAACCCGCGCGCAGCCCGGCAAGGCCGAACCCTTTTGAAAATGATTTCACAACGATAAGATTCCGGTATTTTTCCAGCAGGCCGGATGCGGAATTCGAAATCTCCATGAACTCTCCGTACGCCTCATCGACAATGATCGGAATGTCGAGCTCGTTCGCTTTCTTTACGACCTTGCGTATCTCCTCAAACGGGATGATCTGTCCTGTCGGATTGTTCGGATTGTCGATGTAAAAAAGACTGAAGCTGTCGTTCATCTTCGCGCAGTATCCGTCTGCTTCAAACTTGTATCCGTTTTCTCCCGGCAGATAATAATATTCGAGCTCTCCCCCTTCAAGTCTTACATCAGTCTCATAAGAGGAAAAGGAAGGCGCCGGCATCAGAACCCGGCATCCCGGATCGATGAACATTCTGTTTATGGAAACAAGCACGCAGATCGAACCGGTCGAAAGACCGATATTCCAGCCGTCCAGCTGAACATTTGTCTTCAGATAATCCGCGATTTTTTCCTTCAGTGCCGCATAGGGATATTCCGGATAATCCGTAACATTTATATTGTCTATATTATCGGCCATCCACTTATCGATTTTCTTCGAGTGCCCGTAAGGATTCACTCCGAGAGAACTGTCAAGCATATCATCCGGCAGCACAGTGCTTTCACCGCTGTCCTTCAGGTAAGACTCTCCCCGGTAATTATCAAAAATCTTTCTGTACTTCATTGATTTTTCTCCCCTGATCCGATATTTTTTACATTGTTTTTTTATTATAACATTGCGCAGTAATACTATGCAAACGTGCAGGGTTTCGCGCAGCCGCGGCTGTCATTACCTGCATGAATATGTTAGAATAGTTTAACGGCCGGCTGTTCCGCCGGCCGGACATCATCGAACAAACCCGAGGGAGAACATATAGTAATATGAAAAAACAGATCACAGTCATACGGCACGGCCTCACCGAAGGCAACCTTAAAAAATGGTATTACGGCGCATCAGACATACCGCTCGACCCGCAAGGCATCGACGCCCTCAGAAAACTCGCATCCGAAAAAATTTATCCGGATCCGTCCGGCGCTGATTTTTATGTGAGCGGAATGCTTCGCACCAGACAGTCGCTTAAAGCGATCTACGGCGATGTCCCGTACTCCGTCATTCCGGATCTGCGCGAACTTAACTTCGGTATTTTTGAAAAATGCACATACGACGAACTCCGGGACGATCCGCAGTACTGCGAATGGCTGACCGATCCTGCCGGCAAAACAATGCCGGACGGAGAATCCATGGGAGGATTTTCCGAACGCGTGATGCGCGGCTGGAGCGAACTTACCTCACAATGCGAGGAAAAAGCCATCGCCGTGATACACGGCGGTCCCATATCCTGCATAATGCGCAGCCTTTTTGAACCGGAAGCGCGCTACTTCAAATGGGTCCCCGACCCCGGCCGCGGATACACTATTACCGTGAGCAGCGACACGGCGCCGGAATTCTCGAAATTATAAACGCAAAACACCCCCGCAGACCCGTTCAGATGCCGGTTCCGCAGAGGGTGTTGTTTTTATTGTGCTGACAAAGCCGGTTCCGCCGGCAGGACATCGTTCCGCTATTTGAACGAGTCCAGCATACCGAGCATTCCTTTAGCCATGACCATAAAGATCTGATCTTCGGTTTCAGCATTATCCGGAAGATCTCCCCTGGCTACCCGGCAGGCAAAAGTCGTAGTCATATCCAGGACAAATATCCAGGTGACTTCCCACGGGAAGTTTTCGAACAGACTGTACTTCTCATCTATGCCTCTCATCACGGCCACGAAATCAGTAAAATAATCAAACTGACGTTTCCTGACCGCTTCGCTGTATCTCGGCGAATTCCTGAAGTTGAAATAGTACAGTGCCTTCTGCGGATTCGATACAAGATACTTGTAATACGCTCTCCACATCATCTCGATGCCGGCCGGAATATCTTTGAAAATCTCCTCTGCCTGTCCCGCATAGCCTTCAAAAAGCTCAGCTATATCCTTGTCGATATACACAAAAGCTTCTTCGAGCAGCTCATCCTTATTTTTGAAATAATTATAGAGATTGCCCTCAGCCATCTGTGCTTTCTGTGCAAGACGTTTTGTCGTGAAACTTTCAAGACTTCCTTCAGCAACGAGTTCTATGGTCGAGTTTAATAGATTGCTCCTCGTTCGCATTGTTTTCTCAGACATTTTTCTCTCCTTGTGACCTTATTTAACCATACTAATGATTATATCTTATGAAGATTGACTTTTCAATCACAATCACAGTCCTCAAGAAGATATTTTTTAGTGCGTTAATGTGAGAAAATGTTCAAAAAAACACTGCCGCCGTCGCCTTATTATTTGATTTTTACTGTCTTCACAGCCGACCATGCGCCGTAAGTCTTTGCACTGTCTATTTTCTTATATGCTCTGACTCTTACACTGTATTTTTTACCGGCCTTAAGCTTCGATATGGTCTTCGAAACAGTCGAGCCCTTTGTTACTGATGCCGCAGTCTTATATTTGCCGCCGGCCTTTTTCACCTGGATCTGATATCCGGATGCGCCGCTGACCTTTGACCAGGAAATTTTCGCCTTGCCGCTGCCGGGCGCGCTGACCTTCTTTATTGACGCCTTTGCCGGTGCGACAATTACTGTACATACCGCCGACTTCATGCCCGTCTTCGATGTTGCAGTAATGACTGCTTTTCCAGGTGCGATCGCCGCTACTGTTCCTGTCTCCGCGGAAACTATCGCGACTTTTTCGTTCGAGCTCTTCCAGGTAACTCCTACCGCGGAGTTGTCCTTCGTTGCTACCGCTGCCGTCAGCGTTGATGATTTTCCCGGCGTCAGCGAAAGCGTGTCCGGTGTGACCGTAACACCCGTGACATTCGCATTATCCGTTACTTCGACGAAATACGCATCCTTGCTGACCGGCGTTTTGCCGCTGTAATCTGTAACTACGACCGTAACATTGCCGCCGCTTACAGGGATCGAAGCGTTTCTTGCGTATGTTTTTCCATCCGCTGTTTTATATGTGACCTGTCTGTTCTTGTTCGTCGCCGTTGCATTGAGCTTATATGAAACTGTTGAGCCCGGAACTGTAAGCGTGTACGAGGTCGTCGTGCTGGAAAAAGCCGGCGTGAACGTACCGGTGTCAGGAACGAGTCCGGAAAGCGTCTGCGATGTGTCTGCCCAGTCCGCTCCCAGATCTTTTCCGCCGTTCAGCGAATATGAAAGAGTAACTGTATCGCCTGCCGAAACTGTCTGATATGAAGCTCCGACATTCGGGAACCAGTCGTTGACCGACATCATCCATCCGTCATACGATGCTCCCGTGACTTTGGCCGTCGTCGCGTCGCCCGACTTCAGTCCGTTTACCTCTGTGAGATAATCACCGTATGTTCCGCTCGTGAATACTGCCGAAAGTGAAGTATCGGCTTTCATCGCAGCCTTGACTGCAGTCTCTTCAGTCATTCCCGCTGCGTAATCAACTTTTACTGTTTTGTAAGTTCCCTGATAAGGAGCTCCTGCGGCCTTGTTGTAAGCCGAGTTGTTTTCCACGACCACCGTGACAGTGCCGGTTTCCGCATTAACGGAAACAAAAGTCACCGCCGGCGTCATTGCCAGCATGACCGCAAGGGCCATGACTGCTGCTAAAATCTTTTTACTCATCGTCTTCCTCCTATTTTTTCACTACAGCCATCGTGTAGTCTGAGTCATTGTTATAATACAGCGTGCCGCTGCTGTCAGCGGTCACGATATACGCGCAGTACTGCCTGTGCAGCGGTTTAAAGAGAACGCCTTTAGCAGTAACATCTCCGCTCTTGTTCACATCCGCAAAGAATATGCCTCCCGTGGATGTATTGTATGTCCCGTATATAGTCACGCCGCCTTTTTTTCCGGACTTTGTTTTTGTCGCAAGCAGAAGTTCGGCTTTCACAGGCCCCGGCGCCGTGATCTTTTTCGTGATCTTCATCGTCGAAGTTTTCACTATCATGATCTTTTTCCCGTCGGTGCCTAAATAAGCCCGCCCCTTATATATGACAGGCGTGCTTGTCGACGGCGATCCGAGCGGTACTTTTTTGATATTCCCGAAAGTGCCCGCCGCATTGTCAAAAGCTATTTTATAAAAGTATCCGTCCTTGCAGGTGAAATACACATAACCGCTTTTATATACGATGTCGCTGCTGATGCCGGCGCTGAATTTTTCAAGTTTCGCGGCAACTGCTCCGGTCGACGCGTCATATGAATAAAGCGCTGCGCTGTTCCGTCCGGATTTATCCCCTCCGACTATGGCGAACTTGTCGCTGACATAAGCCTTCGACCAGTAATACCCGCCCGCATGTTCAGCTGTCCAGATTATTGCACCGTCAGACGCATCAAAACAGGTAAATGTTCCGCTGCTGTTTCCGACATACAGTCTGCCGCTTTTATAAGCTATCTCATTTATAGTCTGTCCGCTGCCCGATGAGGCCGTCCATTTTTTCGTGAGTCCGCTGTCTGTGACAGCGACCGCTTCGACCCTGCCCGGATTCTCCGCAGATCCGTCCCCCTCCGGAACATATACTACACCGTCTTTATATGTTACAGGTTTTGTCGCAAAACCCACATTAGAACTGAGCATACACGAAGAAACAGTCGAGCCTGTTTTCTTATCAAGCCTGTACAGCGTATTTACAGACGCTTCGTAAATACTGTTCCCGACTGCGACAGGAGGTGTAGTTGCGTGGAACTGATTCGTTCCCAGACGCACCTGCCATTTGATTTTTCCTGCATTTGCTTTATCCGCAGGCGACGATGCCGTGACACCTGCGTGGACCGTTGTCCCCGCCAGCGAAATCATTACGAAAAACGCCATTACTGCGGCAAGATATTTTTTCATCTCCGTAGCTCCCCCTAATAAAAAAACTGTGGCAAATGATTGTCACAGTCCGTTTTTCTGTCCGTACAGGATCTCCGCCATCTCCCGTGGCGATCCTCTCTTTCATGCAGGTCTCCTGACTCAGGGATCACGGCGTTGTCCGTCTTCCCGGCTGATGCCAGTGACTTTTTCGGACTTCGCTCCCCTATTACAGTGGCGGGACCGTTCGGGATTTTCACCCGATTCCCTCTTGGCTCCCCGCAGGGAGAACATGAACTTTATTTATGTGTTGATTTTATCACCGATATCTCATGTTGTAAATGAATATTATTGTTATCCTTCCATGAGTCCGTATTTGAATTTCACTCTTTCGATTTTTTCTGTCATGGGCCGCGCGAGGAACCACATGAACACTGCAGTCGATATCCCGTAGACCGTATTCACCGGAAGCGCAGCTCCGTATATCATCACCGCTGTCGCAATCGTCGGTTCCGGGGTCACTGCAAATATCGTATGAATGTCGACGATAAGTCCGTAAATCAGGAATGCCGCAATAAACCCGAAGACGCACAGCGGCGCTTTGAATTTTTCGGGGAGCCCGCCGCGGAATACGATCCCCGCAATGAGTCCGACCGCGCCCAGTGCAAACATCTGCCACGGAGTCCACGGCCCCTGGCCGAACATAAAATTGCTGACGAACGGTATCATCGCCCCGACGACATATCCTGCTTCAGGCCCGAGACATGCGCCTGCGATTATTGCTATTGCCGCCGCCGGCTTCACTTCAGGCGCCATGAAAAATATCGCATTGCCGAGCACGCCCAGGGTAATCAGCACAGCCATGACCATTACTTCCCTTTCATGCGGGCGTTTTCTTTCAAATGCGGCGAAAAACGGTACCTGCGCATAAAGCACCAGCAGCATGCTGACAATGTAATATCCGCGTGAATGCTGGTATTTCAGACTTAGGAAAAGCGTGACCGCCGCGAATACTATCGCGCAGGCAGTAATGACCGCCGCGCGCGCGGTGCTTTTTTCATGCCCGCCGATGATCCTGGTCTGTATCGGTTCTTCGTGCCGCAGCTGCGCATCAGCCGCCTTATCCGCCGCATCGGCTTCAGCTTTCTTATCCGCTGCGGATGCACCGCTGCCGGTCCCGCACCTGCCGCTGTCTACGCCCTGATCAGCGCTGCCTGCGCCGTGCTCCGGCCCGGAAGCCCCGTCCTGCGGACTGCCGCCCAGATTCGCTTCGACGAGATATGCCACGTCTTTAGGTGTGACTGCGTTCGTGAATATATGCCTCGACATCCTGTTCGCCGAGGTTGTATAAAAATTATTACCCGAGAAAAATTTCCGCGGAGAATTTGTCATTGTTATGCTTCCGTCGAAAAACATCGCGCATCTGTCAGCGTATTTTCCGCAGAATTCTATATCATGCGACACTATGATTATCGTCACTCCGCGATCCATAAGACCGTGAAGTATTACTGATAATTTTTCTTTCAGATAATTATCCAGTCCTTTGGTCGGTTCATCCAGGAGCAGGATCTTCGGATCAAGAAGAAGGATCTTGGCGATCGCCGCCCGCTGCTGTTCTCCGCCGGAAAGATCATACGGATGCATGTCCAGCAGCTCCGGGATATCGGTGAGCTCCGCCGCTTCCATCACCCGCAGTTTTTTTTCTTCATCAGTCAGTCCTCTCCCGTCAAGTATTTCAGCGAGATCCCGGCCTACTGTATTTTCCACGAACAGCGACTGCACATGCTGAGGCAGTATCCCGACTGTTTCCGCTGACAGCTCGCGGCGGCTGTATTCACCGATCGGTCTGCCGAACAGCTTTATTTTTCCGCGATAGGCCTTGTTCATTCCGCCGATCAGCGAAAGAGCCGTGGATTTGCCGGTTCCGTTTCCGCCTACTATGGCAAAGAATTCTCCTTTTGCGACCTTTACGGACAAGCCTTTGATTACATCCTGAGAATCTTTTTCATATCTGAACCAGACATCTTTCATCTCCAGTGCCAGGCTGTCTTTTCCGCTTTCTTTTTCTTCTTCCGTCACGATTTCCGTAACACTCAGTTCTCTGCCGGCGAGAAGCTCAGTCAGATAGTTCCTTCCTTCGCGCACATTGAGAGGACATGTGAGTTCCTTTCCTATGCCGTCCTGCCAGAGAATTCCGTATGTCTGCAGAGGCGCCGGCATGGACATGATCATATCGTGGCCCAGGCTTGATATTATCGCGCCCGCATTTACCGGAGTATCATCCGCGATAATACTGCCTTTGTCCATTACAATTACACGGTCCGCCATAGGGAGAACGTCCTCAAGTCTGTGCTCCGTGATGATGACGGTCGTACCAAGATCGCAGTTTATTTTTTTTACGGTTTCGAAAAACTCGGCAGCTGCTATCGGATCCAGCTGCGAGGCCGGTTCGTCCAGTATAAGTACATCCGGCTGCATGGCGATCACAGCCGCCAGGTTCAGCATCTGTTTCTGCCCGCCTGAAAGTTCGCTGACTTTTTTCATGAACCATGTCTGTATCCCGAAGTAGCTGGCGGCCTCCGCAACGCGAAGCCTGATCGTTTTATTATCGTACCCGAGGCTTTCCAGTCCGAACGCCAGCTCATGCCACACTTTATCGGTCACGATCTGGCTGTCGGGATCCTGCATTACGAATCCGATCCTGCCGGCCTGTTCTCTTTCCGTTACCGAATCGATGTTCCTGCCGTAGAATTCCACGCATCCTTTTCTTGTTCCGTGAGGCGTAAGAACTGATTTCAGATTCCTCAGAAGTGTACTTTTTCCGCAGCCCGACTTCCCGCAGAGTACGATGAATTCACCGTATCCTACTTTCAGGCTGACGTCGTTCAGAGCAGGTCTTTCTTTCCCCGGATATGTAAATGTCAGATCCTTGACTGTAAATGTCTCCATTTCACAGCCTCCCTTCCGTTGAGTATGACCGGTCCGAAGCAGAGCAGCACATACGCTGCATATACAGGCGCCGTCGACGCGCTGATCTCCGCATATTTTACCGCCGGGTAATACGTGAGTGTATTTATGCCGAGCACGCCGCCTGCGATCACCGCGGCCGCAGCCGCGAACATTACTGCAGCAATGACAGCATCACGCGTATCGAATCTATATATGGAATACGCCGTGCGTCCTCCCAGTCCGTATCCGCGCGAACGCATAGAGTCGGAGGTCCCGACTGCATCCTCCAGCGCCCATGTCGTCATTATCGAAAGTATCTTCATGCCCCTGCGCGCTCTTTTCACGATGCTCCCCGAAGATGCTTCGCGGCCGATGCATTCCTGTGCCTTTGAAACCACAGCGATCTGCCTGCGGAATTTCGGTATAAAGCGCAGTACCATTGAAAACACGAGTGAAAGATGAGGCGTCACGCGTCCGAAAATGTACATGAATTTGTCGCTGCTCATGACCGCATTATAGCATCTGCACCAGAGTATGACCGTACTGAACATCACGCCCGAGATCACGCCGTAAATGATCGATTCCTCCGTTATAGGATTCCCGCGGAAATATCCGAGTATCGTTTCTCCGTAATGATTGAACAGCGGATTTATGACCGTGACTGCAGCAGTCAGCGGCAGCAGCCATTTCGCCCACAATTTCACGGTTTTTTTTCCGTCCAGAAAAACGGCATACGCAAAAGCTCCCGCAAATGATGCCGCCAGCATCAGCGGGTGCAGAAATATCACACTGAAAACTATCATGCACACGAAATATGCAAACTCGATTATAGGATGATATGTCGATACGATATCTTTCTCCATAATGCGCCTACTTCAGATCGTTTCCGAGCTTAAGAGTATACTGCCATTCGATTTTATCGCCGGCAGAAACTTTGTATTTTGAACATCCCTTGTTCGGGAACGCGCCGTTCACCGAATACATCCAGCCGCTCTGATCTCCGGCGTCCTTCTCGTAGAAATTATCGATAGCCCTGACATACGCCGTTCCGTAAGAAGTGCTTCCGTCCGAATCGGTCTGGATGCCTTTTTTCTTAGTTATTCTCAGAAGGATCTTGTATACTGTGTCGCCGCTCTTAAGTTTCACTTTCTCTGAAGGCATTATCACTCCGTTCGACGGGACACGCGCTGCAAGATCCGCCGAAAGTTTATCCTTGTTGTCGACGAGTTCCTGACATGTGATGCTTATAGTGCAGTAATGCACACTGCTTTTGCTGCCCGAGGACGACGAGGAGGAAGATGAAGACGACTTTTCGGCAGATGCTGTGCTGCCTGTTGACTTCTTCTTAGTGCTTTTTTTCTTTGTGGTTTTTTTTGCAGCTGAAGATGAGGAGCTCTGTGATACCGATACAGACTGTCCGGCCGAAGACGAAGAGTTCCCGCTTCCAGTTCCGCAACCTGCCATTGTGAATATGAGAGATGCGGCGATTATCAATGCTGCGGTTTTTTTCATTTTCATATTGCCAACATTAACACATCTTTTTTGATTATGCAATCTGTGTTATAATATTGCGATGGAGGAAATTGAAATGAACAACCTCAAAGCCGATATAATCTACGAAAACGGGCAGATAGCTACGATGACTGAAAAGCAGCCGTTTGTCGAAGCTGCAGCAGTCAGCGGCGGACGGATAATCCGCATTGGTTCCTCTTCTCTCATGGAAGATATTATTGATGATTCGACTGAAATATTCGATCTTGAAGGCAGATACGCGACGCCGGGATTTATTGAGACCGCCGAATCTCCTGTTATCACGGCTTTCGGACGGGGCGTTATGCTTCCGCTCTTCGATGACGATTCAGTCGACGCTGTTATCGATGATATAGAGGGCGCTGTTTTTGAAAAACAGCGTGAAGGTGTCAACAGATGCTTCGGCTACGGATTTTCTGCTTCTCTGACTGAAGGCAAACATGACGAAGTGCTTCCCCTGCTTGATGAAGCGGCGGACGGAGCTTCAGTCATACTGCTGAGCAGCGGCAACAGCGAAATCCTCCTCAGTGCCTCGGCGCGCAGTACAGCTGCCGCGGCTTTCGGAACTGATGATTTTTCAAATGTCGATATCTCCCGCCTTCTTGCTCTCCTGGCACCGATAGATGAACTTGATGCGGCCGAAGCTGTCAAAAATATTTCCCGGGGATATCTTGAGGAAGGATATACTTATCTTTGCGAAACATTCGCGCCGGAATACCTTGCCGGCATATTTGCCGGGCTGCTCAATGAAGTTCATGAAGACGGTCTCCCTTTCAGATTCAGCATATCTGACAGTCTGCATAACAGCAGCGCCTATACACGCACTGAAAATATTATTCCGGCGGAAGTCATAGCGCAAAGGACTTCCGGAGCTGCGGCAGAACTGGGCATTGCCTCTGATTTCGGGACGCTTGAACCCGGTAAATATGCCGATATGGCAATATTTAACGATGACCCGTTCAGATCTCAGACCAGAAGGCATGTGCTGCCGGAAGCAGTTATGACTGTTTTATCCGGCCGCGTCAGTTATGACAAGCAGAATATCTTAGATGATATCATGTTCGAAAAAATCATTCATATGGAAGAATTGTAAGAAAATTGTGTTAGTTTATTGTCTTTTCTTCACAGAATCAACACAAAACTGTTTTATACTTTAAAGCGAGTTAAGGGTATGAATTTAATTCATACGAACTTTCCTTCTTTTATTGAATACACACACACACTTTACACAAAAGCCAGGACGATGTCCCGGCTTTTGTGTTTTCGTTATATTCCCTGTATATAATGTGTGACCTTTTTGCCTCCCGACTTATATGATTCGGTTATTTCATATGTCTTATAATCTTTAACCATCAGGAAAAGCGCACGTCCGTGATATGTATCTCCGGCATCGAAATCGTATCCGACAGGCACATCTCCGATCTCATAAGTCTTCGTCAGACCTTTATAGACTTTTCGGCCAACTTTTATCGGATCCCCGTTCTCCCCTTCGATCCTGAAAGGAAGCGTCACATTTGTGATGCCAAACTCGCTCCGCGGATAATTCTCCGGGAATTTCACACTGTATTTTATTACGCAGTACTCCAGCTCATCACTCTTGAGAGACGGTATAGTCGACGCAGTCCCCGCTTCGTTGAAATGCTTTATGTATTTCCTGACTTTCTTCTGATCGCGTACTATCGCCGTTACTTTATATGTTACTTTATGATACTTCTTATCTTTTTCCGCCTTTAACTTAGTACTGATAGTCGTTCCGGTCCTGACAGCGTCCGGATCCATACTGACAGCGTTATCCGAACAGGCGGCCAGGCCGGCGGTAATGATTACAGATAATGTTATCGCTAGCAATTTCTTCCACATTTTATATTCCCCGCAGCAATTCGATCAGTCTTTCAAGCTCTTCCCGGCTGTAATATTCGATCTCTATACGCCCTTTGTCTCCTGTCATACGGAGGTTTACCTTTGTTCCCAGAGCCGTTTTCAGCTCATCTTCCACTCTTTTCACATCTTCATTTTTTCTGGCCGGCTTTCCGCGTTTCTTTCTCGCTTCCGGAATGCGTCCTGCCGCAATAGCCTCTGCCGCTCTTACCGAAAGTCCCTCCTTGACGATCCTGTCCGCAAGCCGGATCATCTTTTCCTTGTCCTGCATAGAAAGAAGCGCTCTTCCGTGCCCGCTGCTTAGCTCTTTTTCCGCCATAAGTTCTTTTATCTCGTCCGGAAGCCTGAGCAGTCTCAGCGAATTGGTAATATACGGTCTGCTTTTGCCCACACTTGAAGAAACTTCAGCCTGCGTCAGTCCGTATTCCTTCATCATGCCTTCGATCCCTTCGGCTTCTTCTATCGGATTAAGATCTTCCCGCTGCATGTTTTCAATGATGGCAAAAAGCATATTTTCCCGGTCGGAAAGATCTCTTACCAGACACGGCACTGTTTTAAGACCGGCTATGCGCGCAGCGCGCCAGCGGCGTTCTCCGGCAACTATCTCGTACCCTTTTCCCGATGGTCTGACAATAATCGGCTGGATCACGCCGTGTTCTCTGATCGACGCCGCCAGATCCTCCAGGCCTTCCGGCGAAAAAGTTTTCCTCGGCTGATTGACATTCGGCTTTATATCATCTATGCCGACATTATCTATGCCCTCACGTTCTGCAGCCGGTATATCGGTCTTCTCGATTTCTTCTATTTCTCCGAACAGCGCATCCAGTCCTCTTCCCAGACCGGAGTTCTTTTTCTTTGCCATTATTTATTCTCCTCCAGACTCAGAAATTCATCGGCGAACTCATTATATGCCTCTGCTCCTGTCGAGCGCGGATCATACTGAAAAATCGGTACTCCGTAACTCGGCGCTTCCGCAAGTCTTACATTTCTCGGAATAACCGTTGTATATACTTTATCTTTAAAATATTTCTTTACTTCTTCAACTACCTGAATTGAAAGATTCGTCCTTCCGTCGAACATACTGAGGATAACACCTTCTATTTCCAGTCCCGGATTGAGATTCTTTTTTACAATATCGATCGTGCTCATCAGCTGGCTCACACCTTCCAGAGCGTAAAACTCACATTGTATCGGAATAAGCACCGAATCGACAGCCGTCAGAGAGTTTATTGTCAGAAGTCCGAGCGACGGCGGACAATCGATAAAAATATAATCATATTTGTCTTTTATCTGATCAAGTGCATTCTTGAGCCGCTTCTCTCTTCCGTCCATCTTCACAAGCTCAACTTCCGCTCCTGCAAGAGACACACTCGCCGGGATCAGATCAAGTCCTTCTGTAGTCGTCTTTACAATTGTATCTTTTATGTCTACTTCATCGTCTGTAAGGAGTTCATATGATGTGTATTCCATATCCTTCTTTATTATTCCCAATCCGCTTGTCGTGTTTCCCTGAGGATCTATATCTAAAACAAGTACCTTCTTGCCTTTCATAGCAAGGCTTGCCGCCAGATTGATATTCGTTGTGGTTTTACCCACTCCGCCTTTTTGATTAAAAATCGCGATTGCCTTTCCCACTTTATTTTCCTCCTATAGCTTATCTGCAACTAGTTCGCAATGTCATTATACACTAATGTTCCACGTGAAACAATGAAAAAGCCGTCACAATGTTTCACGTGAAACATAATACTTCTATATGTAAAAAACCATGATGTTTCACGTGAAACATCATGCCTGTGAACAGGTAATTTACTTAAGCGGTTCTCTGGAAGGTGTACCTGCTTTTCGCGGATATTTTTTCGGAGTGGCTTTTTCTTTCCTGATAATCACAGTAATATGATCGAGATCATATCCTTCAAGATTATCCCTGAATGACTGTTCCCTGATAACGGGAGAATCTCCGCCCAAGGTCCTGATCGCCCCGGCAGCTGCGGCAATTTCGTCCACAGATTCAGGTCCTTTATACGCCAGGAAAAAACCGCCGGTTTTTACAAAAGGAAGGCAGTACTCGGAAAGAGTGCTCAAATTGGCAACAGCCCTTGAAACACAAAGGTCGAAGGATTCACGATATTCCTTCCTGTTTGCCAGTTCCTCGGCTCTGCCGTGAACAGCCGCAACATTAGTTATCCCCAATTTATCCACAGTTTCTGTGATTATTTTCACCCGCTTATTCAGAGAATCCACAAGAACAAATTTCTTTTCCGGATACAAAACAGCAAGCGGTACTCCGGGGAACCCTGCTCCCGTGCCGATATCAATTATGGTCTCTGCATTCCTGACACAGTCTTCATCAGCAATCGCAAGCGAATCCACGTAATGCCGGACATTAAATTCTTCTTCAGTGATAGAAGTAAGATTTACCATTTTATTCCAGTAAAGTATTTCTTTCCTGTATCCTTCAAACAGCATCAGCTTTCTGTCTATATCAGAAGCGCCCAGCGCTTCAAGAGCATTTCTTAATATATCCATCATCTGATCCTGCGTTTCTTTTCCAGGTATATCATAAGAACATTTATGTCAGCCGGAGAAACACCTGATATTCTTGAAGCCTGCCCTATCGAGGCGGGTTTCCTGGCGGAAAGTTTTTCCACAGCTTCGATCCTCAGGCTTTCTATATCGTGATAATCGATATCATCCGGAATGCGTTTATTTTCAAGCTTCCTGAACCTTGCGACCTGTGCAAGCTGCTTATCGATATATCCTTTATATTTAAGAGAAATCTCCAGCTGCGAAGCAGCATGCTCGGATATTTCTTTTCGATCAGGATCGATCGGAGCAAGATCATCATAATGAATCTCAGGTCTTTTAAGAAGTTCAGCCAGAGATATCCTGTTATTAAGAGGCGCGCTGCCGATCGTCTGCAGATAATCATTCACTTCGCTCGGGATAACAAAGGTTGAAGCAAGTCTGGCAGATTCCGAACTGAATTCAGCCCTTGTCCTGAGTAATTTCTGATATCTTTCCTCAGAGGCCAGTCCTATCTTGTAAGACTTCTCAGTCAGACGCTCATCTGCATTGTCCTGCCTCAGAAGGAGCCTGTATTCCGCTCTCGACGTCATTATTCTGTAAGGTTCATTAGTACCTTTGACCGTCAAATCGTCGATCAGAACGCCAATATAAGCCTCACTTCTGTCAAGAACGAACCATTTTTTTCCATTTATTTTGCATACCGCATTGATTCCGGCCATAAGCCCCTGAGCAGCAGCTTCCTCATAACCGGAGCTGCCGTTGAACTGTCCGGCGCAAAAAAGATTTTCAATCGTTTTATCTTCAAGACTCTGCCTGAGATCCAGCGGATCGATACAGTCATATTCTATGGCATAAGCCGGCCGTACTATGGAAATATTCTCCAGACCCGGTATCGTTCTGTAAAACGCCAGCTGCACATCTTCCGGCAGAGAAGAACTCATTCCCTGAAGATACATCTCCTCAGTATCAAGCCCCTCTGGTTCAATAAAAAGCTGATGCCTTTTCTTGTCAGGAAATCTGTTGACTTTATCTTCGATCGAAGGACAATATCTTGGTCCGATGCCTTCTATCTGTCCGCCGAAAAGAGCTGATCTTGAAAAATTGTTCCTGATAATATTATGCGTTTCTTCATTAGTATATGTCAGCCAGCAAGGCACCTGATCCTTTTCGATATTATCAGACATGAAAGAAAAAGGAACAATTTTCTTATCGCCTTCCTGTCTCTTCATCTGATCATAATCAAGAGAAGAACTCAAAGCTCTGGCCGGAGTGCCGGTTTTGAATCTGCGCATTGGAAGTCCGTGTTTTTTCAGGTTGGAAGCCAGCTCGACAGAAGGCGAAAGACCATTCGGACCGCTGTTGTAACAGCTGTCACCGATAAAAATCTTACCTCCAAGGAATGTTCCTGTCGCAATGACAACTGCCTCAGCTTCATAAACGGCATGCGTCTTCATTCTGACACCGCGTACTCTGCCGTTTTCAACGATCAGATCAACGACTTCTCCCTGTTTCATATCCAGATTCGGCTGACTTTCAATAGTCTTTTTCATTTCTACATGATAAAGATGTTTATCAGCCTGAGCTCTCAGAGAATGAACAGCAGGTCCTTTGGCAGTATTAAGCATCCTGCTCTGAATAAAAGTTTTATCGATGTTGACTCCCATTTCTCCGCCGAGAGCATCGATTTCTCTGACAAGATGCCCCTTTCCGGTACCGCCGATCGACGGATTGCACGGCATCATAGCAAGCGACTCCAGATTGATTGCCAGCAGCAATGTCCTGGCTCCCATCCTGGCACCAGCAAGAGCAGCCTCGCATCCGGCATGACCGGCACCGACAACAACAATATCATATTTTCCCATTACATATTCTTCAGCCATTATTTTCCCAGACAAAATCGCGAAAATACTTCATTAAGAATATCCTCTTCGACTGTCTCCCCCGTAATCTGTCCGAGCGCATCATACGCTCTCCTTATATCAATATCAATAAAATCGAGCGCTTCACCCGAATCAGCCATTTTCTGAGCATCATTAAGAGCACAGACCGCTTCATGCAGAAGCGATTCATGGCGCGCGTTCGTAACAATAAGACTATCCTTTTGTCTGACAATACCGCCGTAAACAAGATTTTCTATTTCGTTTTCGATTTTATCTATTCCCGTATAATCAGCCATAGACGTTTCTATCACAGAAGCAGAAGGCAGCAATTTTCTGATCTCATATGTGCTGATTTTCTGTCCCAGATCCTGCTTGTTCGCCAGGACGATCACATGTCTGTCTCCTATGGTTTTTATGATTTCACGATCCTCTGCCGAGATATCAGAATTGGCATCTATAACAAAAATCACCAGATCAGCATTATTGAAACTCTGCTTCGATTTTTCGATCCCGATCTTTTCGATCTCATTTTCAGCAGACCTGATTCCGGCCGTATCGATAAGCTTCACCGGAATATTCCTGATGCTCAGATTTTCCTCAATGGTATCTCTTGTCGTACCGGGTATCTCTGTCACAATGGCTCTTGATTCACGAAGAAGAGCATTCATAAGAGAAGATTTCCCGACATTCGGCCGACCGATTATGGCTACATTGAGACCATCTCTGATCATCTTGCCGGTTCCGGCTGAAGCAGCTAATTTCTTTATTGCATCGTTTATCTGCGATATTTGATTTGACAAATCTGCATATACGATTTCTTCAATATCCTCATCAGGATAATCAATATTGACCGCAACATTCACCAGCATGTCGAGGATAGCTTTTCTAATCCTGTCTATCTCATCCGAAAGACGTCCTTCAAGCTGTCCAAGAGCGACATCAAATGATCTGTCTGTCTTTGCGCTAACAACATCCATAACAGCTTCAGCCTGCGAAAGGTCAAGCCGTCCATTTAAAAAAGCTCTCTTTGTGAACTCGCCCTTTTCGGCCGGACGTGCACCGTTTTTTAGTACACATGACAAAGTTTTTCTGAGAGACACAACGCTGCCGTGCGTATCGATCTCCACGACATCTTCCCTTGTATATGTATTCGGAGCTTTCATATAGACAGCCAGAACTTCATCTATCATCTCTCCGTTATCCGGATCGACAATATGTCCGTAAGTGAGTTTTCTGTTTTCAATATCAAAATCAGATACAAATATTTTATCAAGTATCCGGCCTGCATCTTCTCCGCTTATTCTCACTATACCTATGCCGCCTTCTCCGAACGCAGTCGAAACGGCAGCTATTGTATCGTCCATTTTATCTCCTGTAAAGAAGCCCGCGCTGAAAAGCACGGGCCGGTTTGTATTCTAATTGAGTTCAATTACGACCCTTCTGTACGGTTCTTCGCCCTCACTTCTGGTCTTAACTCTGTCATCATCCTGAAGAGTCGCATGAATGATCATCCTTTCATAAGGATTCATCGGTTCAAGTCTAACGCTTCTTCTGGTCTTAACGACTTTGTTTGCCAGCCTTTCCGCCAGCTGCTCGAGAGTTTTCTCTCTTTTTTCTCTGTAATTTTCAGCATCCAGAACAACTCTGAGATATTGATCCTTCTTCTTGTTCACCACAAGACTCGTAAGATACTGAAGAGAATCAAGAGTCTGTCCTCTCTTGCCGATAATTGATCCGACTCCGCTTCCCTCGATGTCTATGTACATGGAGTCTTTATTTGCTTCTGCCTTGAATGTGAGAGAAAGCCCCATTTCTTCAGTCACTTTTTTAAGAAAAACAAGCGCCTCATGCTCCTCAACCGGAGCGAGATCAGCAGGTCTTTCATTTACATGAACTCTGTTCTTTTTTGAAGAAGAACTGTTCTTCGGCTTCTGCTGCTTCCTTTCTTTCGGTTTCCCCGGTCTCCCGGATATAACGGAATCTTTTTCAGCAGGCTGAGAATTATTCTCCTCCGGTTTAAACGCCGTAAAATCTCTGCTTTCTTTCTTTTCCGTCTCCGCGGCAGTTTCAGGAACAGAAGTTTCCTTTTCTTCCTGCACTTCCGCAGTTTTCGGTTCAACCCTTACTTTTGCAAGCTTGGAACCGAGCCCGAAGAATCCTTTAGAAGGTTCTTCAAGAACTTCTATTGTAACCTCATCTCTTGTGAGCTTGAGGTCTTTAAGTGCAAGATCGACTGCTTCATCAATGTCCTTGCCCCATTTTTCCGAAAAGTCCATCGCTACTTTTTGCCTCCTTTTTTCTTCTTTTTTGCGTCCGTGCCGAGAAGTTTAGCTCTGACCTTGTTCATACGCATGTTGAAGAATATCTGAATGACCTGGCTGATGCTCCAGTAAATCGTAAGTCCTGACGGAAAAGATCTGCCCATCATTACGATCATGATAGGGAAGACGTATTTCATCATCTTCATCATACCCTGCATGCCTCCGGCCCCTGCGGCCGCCGACTGCTGCTGATCATTCTGCATCGAAAAAGATATATAAGTAGCAATACCTGCAAGTATAGGTAAAATCCATCTGTCCGGCTGACTTAAGTCCGGCATCCAAAGGAAAGACTGATGTACAGCAAAAATCATGCTGTCGTTATCTCCCATAAACTGCAGAGGACTCTGCAGAAGTGCAAACAGACCGAAAATAATCGGCATCTGAATGAGCATAGGAAGACAGCCGCCCATTGGATTGAACTTTTCTTCTTTGTAAAGTTCAGACAGCTTCTGATTCATCATTTCCTTATCATTCGCATACTTGTCCTGTATAGCCTTCATTTTAGGCTGGACTGCGCTCATCTTTGCTGTTGATGTCATCTGCTTCATATATAGCGGATACAGCAGCAATTTTACGAAGAGCGTAAGTATGATAATGGCCAGTCCGTAGTTCCCTATGACTCCATACAAAAGCTGGAGCAGGTAACCTATCGGCTTAGCCAATGCGTTCATTATTGCATTCATTAACTAATTTCCTCCGTCATTTGAGCGGATCATATCCTCCCGGATTAAAAGGATTGCACCTTAAGATCCGTTTGATCCCCAAAAAACTACCCTTCAGCACACCGTATTTTTCAAGCGCCTGTATACAGTAAGTCGAACAGGTAGGATAGAACCGACAAGTCGGTGGAAACATCGGTGATATCCATCTCTGATACCACGTTATCAGGAAAATGAATATTTTCTTCATTCGATCACCTTCTGTTTAGATCAGTTCTTCTGATCGCGGCTTCAATAGATTTTTTCACATCCGCGCATTTCTTATTATTTATAGTGTTCCGGGCAATGAAGATTATGTCGTAACCGACCGCAGTGATCGGTTTCATATTTCTGACGCTTTCCTTCATGAGCCTTCTGGCTCTGTTCCTGGCCACTGCATTCCCCACTTTTTTGCTCGCAAGGAATCCCGTTCTGTTATATGGCAGATTGTTTTTTTTATAGAAGACAACCACATATCTGTCTCCTGTTGATTTTCCCCGCCTGTAAACACGATCGAAATCGCGCTGACCGCGAAGGACTTCTTTGTTCAGCATTTTTTTCCTGATTTCCGAATTCCATCATAAACCAATAAAGGCCACACCTGCGGCCTTTATGCTGATAAACTCTTTCTTCCTCTGGATCTTCTGTTTTTCAGGATATTTCTGCCGTTCTTTGTCTTCATTCTCTGTCTGAAGCCATGCACCTTTTTTCTCTGTCTTGTCTTTGGCTGGAATGTCTGTTTCATTATTTATACACCTCCTTTTCGTATACAATATATATGGCGAATCTTAATTTCAATCCGCGCATGCTTAACTATTATATAGTCTGAACCCTGTAATGTCAACAAATTTGAGCCATTGCACCACTATAACTAGATGTAGTGGTGGTGTGAATTCTGTGCACAATTTTATTCACATGCTGTGCATAAGTGTCAGTATATTTTTTTCCACAATTAATTTTCAGTATGCTCTTGCCTGTGGATAACTTTTTGTATAAGATAGACGTACCATATTATTATTTAGGGAGAAATCATGACATCATTAACGAAAAACTGGGAACAGGCCCTTGGCCTGATCAGAGACGACCTTAACGAGACGGCATACGACGCCTGGTTCTCTGGTCTAATTCCTCTGCGCGCGGATGAAAAACAGCATATCCTATATATTGGGGCTGAAAGCAACTTTGTAATTGAAATGCTCAATAAAAGATATCTTCAGATGCTTGAAGGAGCGGTCGAGATCGCTTTCAAAGATACCTACAAAGTCAGTCTTCAGATGGAGACAAAAGACAAAGTAGAGGAACCGAAACCTGAAAAAGCTATTACTAAAAGCCTGCTCGACGAGGAATATTATCTCAATCCGAGATTCAGCTTCGAAAATTTTGTTCAGGGAAAAAATAACGAATTTGCTTATTCTGCAGCCTATGCTGTTGCGCAGGCGCCGGCAAAACAGTACAATCCTCTATTCCTTTACGGAGGATCCGGTCTCGGAAAAACGCATCTGATGCATGCTATCGGAAAATATATACTGGAACACAATGACAACAAAAAAGTGCTCTATGTTTCATCTGAAATGTTTACGAATGAACTTATTTCGGCCATCAGAGAAAATAAAATGAGCACGTTCAAAAAGAAATACAGAACCATAGATGTCCTTCTGATAGATGACATACAGTTTATTGAGGGAAAAGATTCAACACAGGAAGAATTTTTCTATACATTCAATACTCTTTATGACAATAATAAACAAATCGTTATCAGTTCGGACAGATCCCCGAAAAAACTCACAAGTCTCGACGAACGGCTGACTTCAAGATTTCTGTGGAGCGTTTCTGCGGATATTACTCCTCCTGATTACGAGACGCGTGTAGCAATACTCAAAAATAAAGCAGAACTTGAAAATATTGAAATAACAGAGGATGTCGATGCAGTAATAAATCTTATATGCGAAAAGATAAAATTCAACGTGCGTGAGCTGGAGGGGGCATTTACAAGGATCGTGAGTTTTTCCACGCTTCTTCACAGGCCTATTAACGCTGCACTGGCAAGGGATATTCTTAAAGAAATACTCTCCGCGGCAGAAATGAAAGTAACTATTGAAACAGTCAAGAAATCTGTCGCAAAATATTACGGCATTACAATAAAAGATATGGATTCAACAAAAAGAACAAAAAATCTCACATATCCAAGACAGATAGCAATGTATCTCTGCAAAGAAATGACTGACAGCAGTTTTCCAAAAATAGGACAGTCTTTCGGCGGCAAAGATCACACGACTGTCCTTCATGCTTGTAAAAAAATCACCACACAGTTAAAATCAGATGATGAACTGAAATCTGAAATAGATGAACTGACACAAATAATAAACGAAGGCTGATTTATACACAGGATGCGATACAGGAAATTCACAAGTAATTCACAGGATTTAAACAACAAAATTCTCTGATTCCAGCACATCCGGAAGTGTTATCAACAGAATTCACAGACCCTACTACTAAAACTACTAAAATTCTATTATTAATAAATAAAGAACGGAGGCACTAAATGAAGTTCTCATGTAACCAGCAGGCTTTGTCAAAAGCGCTGAACACAGTATCAAAAGCAGTTTCTTCAAGAACTACTATAAATATATTAAAAGGTGTCCTGATAAAAGCATCGGCTGACGGAAAAATCAAACTGTCTGCTTCAGATCTGGACATTTCCATAGAAAAAACAATCGACGCCAATGTCGAAGAAGAAGGGCTGATAGTCGTATCGGCAAAACTGTTCACAGAAATCATCAGAAAGCTTCCGAATGATGAAGTATATATAGAAGTCAAAGAAAACGGAAATGTAAATATAAAGACGCTTACTTCGGATTTTGATATATACGGTCAGTCTGCAGAGGAATTTCCGAATATAGGAGAAGTGAAAGACGTCAAGGCGCAGCTTTCCTTCGATAAAAAAATGTTTTCTGATATGGTTAGAAAAACATTTTTCTGCGCAAGCATAGATGAATCCAAAGGCATCATAGTAGGAGTTCTGATGGAACTGAAAGACGGTTCTTTCAGCATGGCTGCTCTTGACGGTTTCAGAATGGCTGTTGCCAGAGAGACGATGCAGTATGAAAAAGAAGAAAAAATCGTAATATCCGCAAGAAATCTCAACGAGATAAATAAAATTCTCACAGATTCTGAAAGTGATGAGGATATAGCTGTGATCATAAGCGACAAAAAAGCTGTCATTCTTCTTGAGAAGACAAAAATCATTGTCAGGCTTCTGGAAGGCGATTTCATCAAATACAGAGATATTCTTCCGAAAGAATATAAGACTGATATTATTATAGAAAGGAAAATTCTTATAGATGCGATAGAAAGAGCATCACTTATGGCAAAAGAGGGAAAAAACAAGCTTATAAGATTTAATATAAAAGAAAACCTTCTGAATATAACATCAAATTCCGAAGAAGGAAGGGTTAAAGAAGATATTATCATGGAAAAGAGCGGCGACGATCTTGAAATAGGATTCAATTCCACGTATGTGATGGATGCACTCAAGGCAGTCGAGGACGAGCAGATAAAAATGAGATTCAATACGGCCACGACACCGTGCGTCGTGCAGCCGCTGGAAGGGGAGAGATATGAATATCTGATCCTTCCTGTAAGGATCCCGTCAATGTAAAAAAATGTATATAAAAAATATCAGACTGGAAAATTTCAGAAACTATAAAGAAGCCGATATTGACTTTCATCCGAAGGTCAATATTTTCGTAGGAAAAAACGCGCAGGGAAAAACCAATCTGCTTGAGAGTATATATCTTTCCGCTGTCGGAAAATCATTCCGAACGTCCAGAGAAAGAGAACTTCTTATGTTCGGATCTGACATATGCAGGGTCAAAGCGGAATATGAGAATGACGGAGAAGGAAAGATAGAAATTTCAATAGGAAAAGACGGTGCGAAAAAGGCAAAAATAAACGGCAGAAATGCTGCTAAGGCCAGTGATTTTCTGGATAACATATATGTTGTGGTTTTTTCTCCGGAGGATCTGAAAATAGTAAAAGACGAACCGGAAAAAAGGAGAAGTTTCATAGACAGGGAACTCTGTCAGCTGAAACTGTCATATCTTGTAAATCTTTATAATTATAAAAAAGTTCTTGCCCAGAGAAATGCGTATCTCAAAGAAGAAAAAACAGATGAAAATATTCTGAGAGTATGGTCCGATAATCTGATAAAATACGGCATCAGAATAATACTGGAAAGAAATGAATTTATTGACCGTCTTGCGGGAATAAGCAAGAAGATACATGCTGGTATAACAGGCGGCCGGGAAGACCTCGTTGTCCGCTATTCTCCGAATATAAAAGCCGGAGAAGATATTACATCCCAGAGAAAAATCATGGAAGAAGAGATGGAAAAAAGTCTCGAAGAAGATATAAAACTCAGGACTACTACGAGGGGTCCGCAGAGAGACGATATTGAACTGATGGTCGACGGGATAAATATAAGAAAGTACGGATCACAGGGACAGCAGCGGACAGCCGCGCTTGCGCTCAAGCTTGCTGAACTTGAACTGATAAAAGCCGATAAGGGCACGACACCTGTCCTGCTTCTGGATGATGTCCTTTCCGAGCTCGATCCCGACAGACAAAGGTTTCTCATAAGTTCACTCAGCGGGATACAGCTGTTTATTACTACTACAGAAGTTGCCGATGAGGTGAAAGAAGCTTTTCCGGAGGGAAAAATAGTAGAAATAGAAAATGGAAAAATGTTGAAATTATGATATAGTCATATATCATAATAACTATACCATAACAGGGAAAATTTTAACTTCTGACACCATTAAAATCAAAAAATACAATTAAATTACCAAAGCAGTCGAAAACATTGTATAATCGGCTGTTTTATTGTATAATAAAAAACTGTAAAGAAAGATTTGCGAGGTGATATTATAAATGCCAACAAAAGCTAATGAGCAGCAGTATGATGCTGCCCAGATTCAAGTACTGGAGGGTCTGGAACCTGTTAGAAAACGTCCGGGTATGTATATCGGATCTACAGGGGAAAAGGGCCTCCATCATTTAGTATATGAGATCGTTGACAACAGTATAGACGAGGCGCTGGCAGGTTACTGCAGGCACATTAAAGTCGCTATCAACGAGGATAACTCTATAACAGTAGAAGATGACGGAAGAGGAATGCCGGTAGACGAGCATCCTAAACTGAAAAAACCGGCCGTAGAAGTAATACATACAGTTCTTCATGCGGGAGGTAAATTCGGCGGCGGCGGATACAAGGTATCCGGAGGTCTGCATGGTGTAGGCGCTTCTGTTGTAAATGCTCTTTCCACAAAAATGGTGGTTGAGATACAGAGAAACGGTCATATCTACGAGCAGGAATATGCGCGCGGAAAAACTCAGACAGAACTGAAAATAATAGGTGATGCGCACAGAACAGGATCAAAGACTACATTCTGGCCGGATCCGGAAATTTTCGAAGATATAGAGTACGATTTCAGCACTCTTGAAATGAGACTGAGAGAGATGGCTTTCCTGAATAAGGGAATAAAGATCACTCTTGAAGACAAGAGACCGGGAAAAAAGAAAAAAGAAATATTCCATTATGAAGGAGGACTGAAAGAATTTGTCGCGTTTCAGAACGAGGCTAAAGAACCTATCCACCCTGACATAATCTATTTCGAAGCAAGAGGCAAAGAAAAAGACGGCAAGGGAGATATGGAATGTGAAATAGCGATGCAGTACACAGACAGGTACAGCGAAACAGTCCTTTCATATGCGAACAATATAAACACTACAGACGGAGGTTATCATCTCGTAGGATTCAGATCCGCTCTTACGCGTGCATTCAACGATTATGCGAGAAAGAATAAATTTCTCAAGGACTCTGACGATTCACTATCGGGAGACGATGTGAGAGAAGGACTTACCGCTGTAGTTTCCGTAAAACTCACTAATCCGCAGTTTGAGGGACAGACGAAAGCAAAGCTCGGAAACAGTGAAATGAGAGGATTTGTTGAAAGCGCAACAAATGAATATCTTACGGCCTTTCTGCAGGAAAATCCGGCGCAGGCAAAGATCATACTGAACAAATGTCTGCAGGCGTCGAGAGCAAGAGAAGCAGCGAGAAAAGCCAGAGATATCACGAGGAAGAACAGCCTCATAGAAGGATTGTCGCTTCCGGGCAAACTCGCCGACTGTTCGGAAAAAAATCCGGCTCTTTCGGAAATATTCCTGGTAGAGGGTGATTCCGCGGGAGGCAGCGCAAAACAGGGAAGAGACAGAGCGCGCCAGGCGGTGCTTCCATTAAGAGGTAAGATACTTAACGTTGAGAAAGCGAGGCTCGACAAGATCCTCAATTCAGACGAAATAAAGAATATGATAACTGCGTTCGGCTGCGGGATCGGAGACGATTTCGATGTCAGCAAACTCAGATATCATAAGATCATAATCATGACGGATGCCGACGTGGACGGAGCTCATATCAGGACTCTGCTGCTGACGTTCTTCTACAGGTACATGACGCCGCTCATCGAGGGAGGCTATGTTTATGCTGCCCAGCCGCCTCTGTTCAGAGACAAGAAGGGCAAGGAGGAGCGTTATACGTATTCTGACAGGGAGCAGGAAAAAGTGCTCGCCGAGATGAGAGATCTGCCGGGAGGAAAAATAGAGATCCAGAGATACAAGGGTCTGGGAGAAATGAGCTTCCAGCAGCTCTGGGATACTACTATGGATTTCAGCACGCGTACTCTCGTTCAGATAACGCTCGAGGATACGGCTGCCGCCGACGCGATATTCACTACGCTCATGGGCGACAAGGTACCGCCGAGGAGAAAGTTTATTGAGGATAATGCTAAGTACGTAAAGAACCTCGATATATAGTTTTGCAGTTGAATAAGATTCTGATAAATAAACGGAGAAAAACGAATTGGATAATTTGATAGAAGATAAAAGACTTATACAGCATGAGATCCATAACGAGATGAAGAACTCCTACATCGATTATGCGATGAGCGTTATCGTGGCGAGAGCTCTGCCGGATGTCCGCGACGGACTGAAACCGGTACACAGAAGGATACTCTACGGAATGGGTCAGATGGGAGTAACTTACGACAAGCCTTATAAAAAATCCGCCAGGATCGTCGGAGAAGTCATGGGTAAATATCACCCGCACGGCGACTCCTCGATATACGACGCGATGGTAAGGCTGGCGCAGGATTTCTCCACAAGGTATATGCTGGTCGACGGACACGGAAACTTCGGTTCTGTCGACGGAGACGGCGCCGCGGCCATGCGTTACACAGAAGCCAGGATGACGCCTTTTGCTCAGGAGATGCTCCGCGATATCGACAAAGATACTGTCGACTTTATGCCGAACTTCGATGAAGAAGAAGAGGAACCGACAGTACTGCCTTCGAGATATCCGAACATTCTCGTGAACGGATCGAACGGTATCGCCGTAGGTATGGCGACATCGATACCGCCGCACAATCTCGGCGAGACCATCGACGCAGCCGTTGCGATGATCGACGACCCGGACATTACTGTAAAGGGCCTGATGAAATATATCAAGGGACCTGATTTCCCGACCGGCGCCATGATCATGGGCAAAGCCGGCATGAGGGAGGCTTATGAAACGGGCACGGGGAAAGTACTTGTGCGCGCGAATGCCGAGATAGAAGAAACTAAAAAAGGACGCATGCAGATCGTCGTTACGGAGATACCTTTCCAGGTCAACAAGGCCAGACTCATCGAGAAGATCGCTCAGATGGTCAGGGAAAAGAGGATCGACGGCATCTCGAATCTGCGGGATGAATCCAACAGAAACGGCATGCGTATAGTTATTGAGCTCAAGAGAGACGCGAATCCGCAGATCACTCTGAACAAATTGTACAAACATACGCAGCTGCAGGAAAGCTACAGCATGCTGATGATCGCGATCGTCGACGGCGAGCCGAAAACGCTGAAGCTCGACGAGATACTCCGCGAATATCTGAAGTTCCAGTTTGAGGTCGTGACGAGAAGAACTAAGTTCGATCTGGCCAAGGCCGAGGCGAGAGCTCATATACTCGAAGGACTGAGGATCGCTCTCGATAATATCGATGAGATAATCAAGGTCATCAGAGCGGCGTACAACGATGCCAGGGAACAGCTGATGGTAAGGTTCGGTCTTTCGGAGATCCAGGCGCAGGCGATACTCGATATGAGACTCGCGAGACTGCAGGGACTCGAGCGTGAAAAGATCGAAAACGAATACAATGATCTCATGCAGAAGATCGCTTATTACAACGAACTTCTGGCTGATGACGACAAAATGATGGGCGTTATCAGAGATGAAATGATTGAAATTAAAGAAAAATGGGCAGATAAGAGGAGAACGAAGATCGTTGCTGCTGTCGAGGACATCGACGACGAAGATCTCATCGAGGAAGAAAACGTGGCGATCACTCTGACACATCTCGGATATGTCAAGAGGATCCCGAGCGACACCTATAAGACGCAGAAGAGAGGCGGAAAAGGAATAACAGGAGTCACGACTCGTGAAAACGATTTCGTGAGAAACCTGATCATGACTTCAACGCATGAATATCTGATGTTCTTTACCAACTTCGGAAAAGCTCATAAGATCAAAGCTTATGAGATACCGGAGGCTTCAAGGCAGTCCAAGGGCACGCCGATCGTGAATTTCCTCAACCTGCTCCAGAGAGAAAGGATAACTGCGGTTATTCCTATCAGGGAGTTCAAGGAAGATGATTTCCTCATCGCGGTCACCAAGAAGGGAACAATCAAGAAAACTCCTGTTTCGGAATTCGATACGAACAGAAAAGCCGGCCTGGTGGCAATCAAGCTCAGGGACGGAGATGAACTGGTCGATATCAGGGAAACATCGGGTAACGACAAAGTCACGATCGTCACTAAAAAAGGCAAGTGCATTTCCTTCTCTGAAGAAGATGTACGTCCAATGGGAAGAGCTGCAGTCGGCGTAAGAGCTATCAAGCTTGAAGACGATGACGAAGTTGTTTCGATGGAGCTCGGTTCGGCCGATGAAGAACTCCTTGTCGTGACTTCGAAGGGATACGGCAAGAGGACACCGCTCACTGAGTACAAGCTCCAGGCGAGAGGCGGAAAGGGACTTCTGACTTATGACAAGGCGAAGTTCAAAAAGACAGGCGAGCTCATCGGTGCCATGGTCATCGATGAAGACGACGAAGTGCTTCTCATCAATTCGGACGGCATCATAATCAGGATCGCCGCGTCTGAAGTGTCGAAACTCGGAAGAGCGACACAGGGCGTCAAGATCATGAGGGTTGCCGACGATGCGAATATCATTTCCATGGCCAAGGTCATCAAGGAAGATGATATCGAGAAGGCTGATGAAGAAGAGCCCGAAGAAAGTGACGGGAACGACGGCAGCGAACAGATCGCAATAGACACCGAAAAGAAATAATAGGAGAGTCAAATGTCGGAAATTCTAAAAATGACATTACCGGGCAACCCGGAATATATCAGAGTGACCAAGAGCGCCGTGGGATCCGCGGCGGCTCTGGCCGGCTTTGATTTCGACTGCGTGGAGGATATCCAGATGGCTGTCGCCGAGGCCTGCAAAAGTATAACATGTCACGGATTCGATGCATGGTGCGAAAATTACGAAATCATCTGTGATTTCTGCTGTGACATGCTGAAGATCACGATCTCGGACAACGGTTCGGGTCACAGTGAAGCAAAGGGAGCAAGACCATGCGAGGACTGCCCGAAGGAAGGTGACCTCGGCATCTGTATCATTGAGTCTGTAATGGATGAAGTGAGCATCGAAAAAGAGGGATCGGGCTGCAAGAGCATAGTAATGATCAAGAGGAAAAACCTTTAATGGTATGAGTGTATGACAGAAAAAGAGATGTTCAGAGAGTACTATGAAACTCGCGATACGGAACTCAGAAACCGCCTCGTCGAGGATCATCTGTACATGGTAGACATTTTGATAAAGAAATATCTCGGCAAAGGCGTGGACCGCGACGACCTGTATCAGGTCGGAGCAATGGCCCTGATTTCTGCTGTTGACAGATTCGATCCTACGAAGGGATTCGAATTCAGCAGCTTTGCCACGCCTACAATTATCGGAGAGATCAAAAAATATTTCCGTGATAAAGGCTGGAGCATGAAAGTTCCGCGGAGACTGAAGGAGATCTCGGTATCAATACCGAGAGTAAAGGACATTCTGACGGCGCAGCTCGGGCGCGTGCCGACCGTCAGGGAAATTGCCGACCACATGAATCTTGAGGAAGATGATATACTTCAGGCAATGGAGAGCAGTCTTGCCTACGGAACGTATTCACTGAATCAGTCTTTCGATGAAGAAAGCGAAGAAGGCGGCAATGCGAAATTCGAAAAATTCGCGGCCCAGGACGACAAAGGCTATGACAGTCTGGAAAACCGCGAGATCATCGATACAGTGCTCGGCACTCTGAGCGAGACAAACAGATATATTTTCAAAAAAAGATTTATAGAAGAAAAATCACAGGCGGAGATCGCGAAGGACCTCGGAGTATCGCAGATGACGATTTCTCGTGCGGAGAAAGCCATACGTCAGAGGTTCCGGACAGAGTTCGCAAAGTAAAAACAGGAGCACATCATGACATTACTGCAGATGATGTATATCATGGAGATCTATCAGCAGGGCTCGATGAACAAGGCCGCACAGGCAATGTTCATTTCACAGTCCACGATTTCTTCTGCTATAAAGGCAGTCGAAAGCGAACTGGGGATCTCTGTTTTTTACAGAGGAAACAAAGGAATAATACCTACCGAGGAGGGCAATGAGCTCATCGCTCAGATAAAGCCGATAGTCGAACAGAGTCAGAAAGTCGCGAGGCACTACGAGGATAAAAACTCGGCCGGCACGGTAAGGCTCTCTGTTTCCACACAGAGATATCCGTTCTGTACAAAGGCGTTTGTTGAATTTATGAAGCTGCATCCGGAGCAGAGGCAGAACCTTCAGTTCAAGGAATGCGAGCTGGATAAAGTGATCAGGGACGTTTCCGGCAGGCAGAGCGAGTTAGGTATCGTTTTCGTTTCGCCGACTACGGAAAAGTATATGAAAAAATTGTTTTCTTCCTACGGCGTTGTCTTCAGTGAGCTTAAACCGATCAGACCGCGGGTTTTTCTCAGAAAGGGGCATCCTCTTTCGGGGCAGAAAGAAATCGAACTGGCGCAGCTCAGGGATTATCCGATCATGGCATATGAAAAAAGCGATACCAGCGCATTCAGTTTTTCTGAGGAAGTCGCGCTCCGCGATAAATACAGCTTTGACAAGATTATAATCATTTCGGACCGGGCATCGTTCTACAGCATTGTGGCCAACAGCGACGCGGTGACTACGGGCACGGGGATCATCCCGGAGGGATATGCGGACGACCGCGTCATGACTATCCCGATCAAGGAAGAGCAGGAAGTCATGAAAATCGGGTACATCAAACTGCAGGATGTGCCGCTTTCGGACAACGCCAATGAGTATATCGAAATGCTCGGCGGGATACTTGACGAATACGACTGACAGGTCCGGAACTAAATCAGATTCACATAATCGACATTTTCCAGATAATTGTGCATGAACTCCACGAATTTTGCTGCCGCGGGGTGTTTTTTGCCGCCTGTGCTGAGGCAGTAACAGACAAGATCCGGCGGTGCCTCGGCGAGTTCGTGCACCGTAAAGCCGCGGCTGTTCGACAGGGCGAATGACGCCGAGGCGGGCATGATGCACCACTTTTCCCCTTCCCCCATGAAGTATTCCACCAGAGACATCTTGTTCACTGTAACGCGCGGCTGCGTACTGGCGCCGAACCAGTAATCATGCCACTGCATGAAATTGGTTTCCCAGATCATTTTGACTTCCTGCGACGGATCGAGATCGGAAGGGTGAACGATATCCGGCAGGATCATCGGCCCGGAGGCAAGCAGCACCATCCGTTCACTGAAGACAGGTTTTGTCGCGACTTTTTTGCTGTACTCTGTAGAATTTACAAAAGCGATATCGGCTTTATTGCCGGTAATATAGGAATATGCGTCCCAGTCATGGACCGTCATGATAACGAGATCGGTATTGTGTATCTCGTGCATATATTTCTGATAGATCATAGGCATGGTGTATGTGTTGAAAGAATCGACCGAGCCGATTTTCAGGATCGTATTTTTTGTCTTGGTCTTTACGTTCTTCATTTCGCGGAACAGATCGCGCCATTTTTCGGCAACAGGCTCAAATGCTTCACCTTCCGGTGTCAGCATAAGCCCCCGTCTGCCTTTTTCCCGCACAAAAAGCTTATACCCGAGTTCATCTTCAAGAGCTTTGAGCCTTCTTGAAAGAGCAGGCTGCGTTACATAAAGCGCTTCTGCCGCTTTGGAGATACTTCCTTTGCTGATAATAGTCAGGAAAACTTCGATTTCGGTATTTGTCATAACGATCACCATAAAAAAATATAATATTATGGTTATATTATACCTTTGATTTATGCGATTTTCAACATTATATGCGAAATGTGAAGACAGACGATCTTCAGGATCAGGTAAAAATGAGCATGTTTTGTTATCGACTGAATCGATAACAATCTTCAATATTAAGAATTATCAGATATTTCTGCCGCATGATATACTGAATTTATAAAATACAGATATTGATCAGGCTAATAAATCAATTGTTTTTCGGCGCGTATACAGGCGCGCCGCGTATCAACAGGAGGTAAATTATCATGGCGGAAAAAGGATTTGGCACAAGAGCTATTCACGATGGAAACATCAGAGACACACAGTTCGGCGCACTGACGATGCCTATTTATCAGACATCGACATTCGTATTTGAAAACTGCGCACAGGGTGCGGCTCGTTTCGCGGGACAGGAAGACGGATTCATCTATACTCGTCTCGGAAATCCTACAACAAAGATGGTCCAGGATAAGGTAGCTGCACTTGAAGGCGGCGAAGCATGCCAGGCGGCAGCATCCGGAATGGGCGCTATTTCATCATGCATCTGGTCGATCGCAGGCGCAGGCAAGAAGATCGTTGCTGACAAGACTCTGTACGGATGCACATTCGCACTGCTGAGCGCAGGCGTTACACAGTACGGTGTAGAAGTTGAATTTATAGACTGCTCGAACATGGACGAAGTCAGGGCTGCCCTCACAGACAATACCTGCTGTGTATATCTCGAGACACCGGCTAACCCTAATATGAAAATAACGGATATCGCGAAGATAGCTGAGATAGCACATGGATACAACAAGGATATCAAAGTAGTATGCGACAACACATTCGCATCGCCTTACTGCCAGCAGCCTCTGTCGCTCGGAGCTGATGTAGTAGTTCATTCCGCTACAAAGTATCTGAACGGACACGGAGACGTCATCGCCGGATTCGTAGTTGGAGATGCAGAATTCATTCAGAGAGTAGCTATGTTCGGAGTCAAGGACATGACCGGATCCGTTATGGGGCCTTTCGAAGCATTCCTGATCCTCAGAGGACTCAAGACTATGGAAGTACGTATGATGAGACACTGCGAGAACGGCATGAAGGTCGCTCAGTATCTTGAAAAACAGCCTAAGGTAACAAAGGTGAATTATCCTGGACTCGAGAGCTTCCCGGGACACGATATCGCAGCTAAGCAGATGACGCGCGGCTTCGGCGGCATGATCTCCTTCGAAGTTGCTACAAAGGAACAGGGCGAGAAGCTCTGCAACAGTCTCAAGATGTGCACACTGGCAGTATCCCTCGGCGATGCTGAAACACTGATCGAGCATCCTGCTTCGATGACACATTCAACATACAGCCCTGAAGAGCTGGCTGAAGCGGGCATTCCGGAAGGAATGATCAGACTGTCCTGCGGACTTGAGAATGCCGACGACATCATCGCTGACCTCGACCAGGCATTTGCACAGATCTAAAATCAGATCAGACAACCCCTCAACATATTACAAATTACAAAAAAATCACAATCTTAAGAGCCCCGGAAACAGATTCTGTTGATCCGGGGTTCTTTTTGCCGAACTTTTGCTATAATATGACTTAGGCAAAAGGAGGAAACCGCATGAGCATCATAAAACCTATGACAGAAGAATACGAAGACTATCTGCACGACGAATCGAGGACCGGCGGGGGGCGGGCCGATTCCATATCGTTTCCCGGCTCGGAAGAAGAGGTCTCTGCAGTAATGAAGGAGTGTGCGGAGGCGGGCACTTCGGTCACTGTGCAGGGAGGACGCACCGGACTGACGGCGGCGGCTGTTCCGTACGGCGGGCATCTTATGAATCTCTCGAAAATGGACAGGATCGGAGATATAGAAGAGGATGAAAGAGGGGCGCATATTAAAGTACAGCCGGGCGTCCTCCTGGAAAAGCTGAATGAGCACATAAGCGTGAAGCGGCCGGATCTGTTTTTCCCGCCCGACCCGACGGAAACTACGGCGGATATCGGGGGCATGATCGCCTGCAATGCGTCCGGGGCAAAATCATTCCGATACGGTGCAGTCAGGGATCACGTAACAGCGCTGAGAGTCGTCCTGGCCGACGGCGGGACTGTTGTGCTGAAGCGCGGAGAGCACAGAGCGGACGGGAGAAAACTCAAACTCACGGCGGAAAACGGGCAGCATTACAGCATCGGACTTCCGACATACCGTATGCCTGACGTCGCAAAAAACACTTCGGGGTATTATGCGGCAGATGATATGGATGCTGTCGATCTTTTCATCGGATCGAACGGGACGCTGGGGATCATTACGGAAGCGGAACTTGAACTGCTGAAGAAAAAAGCTCTGGATATCGGTCTGATGTTTTTTTTCGCCGGCGAGGAATGCGCGCTGGATTTTACCGATGCTTTGCGTAAGAGCGATATCCGGCCTGTTTCGATAGAGTATTTCGACAGGCATGCGCTGGAAATACTCGCAGAGAGAAGCAGGAACGATCAGGACAGTTCATATATGAGGGAAATGCCGGCCGGTACGGGTGCGGCGATTTTTACGGAACTTCAGGAGGACAGCGAGGACGAGGTCTATGATAAGCTCGAGGCGGCTGCCGGGATAGTGGAGGAGACAGGCGGGGATGCTGACAATATCTGGGTCGCCGATACGCCGTCCGCAATGAGGAATATGCTGGATTTCCGTCATGCTGTGCCTGAAAGTGTGAATGCGCTTATTGATGTCAGGAAAAGGGATCACCCGGGGATCGCGAAGCTCGGGACGGATATGTCGGTGCCTGACGACAGGCTGAAGGATGTTTTCGCGATGTACAGAAAAGGGCTCGCCGAATACGGATTTGAAGCAGCGACATGGGGGCACATCGGCAACAATCATGTCCATGTGAATATCCTTCCGCGCAGCGAGGAGGAATTCGGGCGCGAGCATGAGCTGCAGGCGAAGTGGGCTGAAGAGATCGCGGCGATGGGCGGCGCGGTGTCGGCGGAGCACGGGGTCGGAAAAAACAAGGCGTTCATGCTGGGAATAATGTACGGAAAAAAAGGCCTTGCTGAAATGAAAGCCGTGAAAGCGGCGCTTGATCCGAAGGGGCTCCTCTGCCCGGGGAATCTGTTCGGCGCGGACGGAGAGTGAATTAATGAAAGACAGGATAGATTACACACAGTATGATATTTTTAAAGGGATCGCCGCTGAAAATCTGGATACCCTGATGACATGTATGAACGCGTTTCTTTTTCATCTGGGAGCAGGCGAAAATATTGTGATGGTCCCTGGTAAAACAGCGCTGATCACAGGCGGCAGTGTCAGTTTCGTCAGAAATGCACCCGGGCGCGGTGCAGAGCCGGAGATGCAGGACGAGGAAGAGATCCTCCGTGAGGGGGATCTGCTCGGAGAAGGATTTTTACGTTCTGCCGAAATTAAAAAAGCGTGGACAGAAGACGGATGCGACATGCTGGTAATGAGCAGCGGCCCTATGGGGACGCCGTGCTGGTGGAGCTGCTTTTTTCATTCAGCATTTATTGACAATCTTGAAAAATACAGAGCGGAGCATAGTTAAATGAGAAAAAGAGGAGATGGATCATGCCGGATGTCAATGAAATAGAAGTTGTTTTGCAGGAAAAAGTAAAACCGCATCTGCAGGGACACGGAGGAGATGTTCATGTGCTGGAAATAAACGGAGCAGATGTGGAGATCGAGCTTACAGGCGCCTGCGCAGGCTGCGTGATGGCCGATACGGAGACATTGCCGTTTATCGAGGGAGAACTGAAAAAAGCATTCCCGGAAATCGGTTCCGTGACGATCGGACAGCGCACAGATGAAGAGCTGCTGGACTTCGCGCGGAAAATACTCAGACATGAGATCGAGCTGTAGCGGGTGACCGATAAATGGTGAAACCGGTATATGTTTTATGATATAATGTCAGCATGGTAATATTCAGAAATATACCGACCGTGGTGAAGATGTACAAATCGCTGCCTGAACTTCAGCAGTTCAGAGATGCGATCGACGAAGCCAGGGCAAACGGTGATCTCGAAAGAGAAAGAGAAAATATAAAAAAAGCCGAGAACTGCTGGGGACCGAGAATAGTCCGGGAGTTCGGCATAGATCTTCATGTATACGGGGAGGAAAATATTCCTTCCGAAGGACCGGTATGCTATGTCAGCAACCACCAGGGTTACTGCGATATACCGTGTTATTTTACTGCACTCCGGAAGATACAGTTCGGGTTTGTCGCCAAGGACGATCTCGAGAAGGTGCCGAAATACGGCGACTGGATCAAAAGAGTCAGAAGTTCAATGATAAAAAGAGGCGACCCGAGAGCTTCGCTCAAGGCGATACTGGAGGGGATCGAATATATCGAACAGGGTTTTTCGATGCTTATTTTTCCGGAAGGAACGAGGGCAATGTGTTCGGCCATGGGAGAATTCAAAAAGGGAGCGCTCAAGCTTGCGGTCAAACCGGGCGTGCCGCTTATTCCGCTTTCGATAAACGGGACCTATAATGTCTTCGAGAGGAACGGCATGATCAAACCCGCAAGAGTAGATATAATAGTGCATCCGCCGATAGAAACGAAAGGCATGACGAGGCGCGGCGAAGCCGAACTCGCAGATGAAGTATACGTTATCATAAAAGAAGGCGTCGAGAAGCTGGCTGCGGATAATCCGGAGAGCATTTTCGAAAAGCCCGCAAAATGATTTTGGAGGATATTATTATGGAACTTAATTCACTGAACTACTTTCCGGGGAAAGAAGTAGAGTCTCTCGGCGTGGTCAAGGGCAATATCGTAACATCAAAAAACATGTTCAAGGATATCGGCGCAGGATTTAAAAGCATGATCGGCGGCGAGCTGGTCAGCTACACAAAGATGCTGAACGAAGCCAGAGAGGTCGCGACAAACAGAATGGTACAGGAAGCGGAAAAACTGGGTGCGGATGCCGTCATCATGGTCAGATACGCATCGGGTTCGGTAATGGAGAGTTCTGCCGAGATCATCGCCTACGGCACAGCAGTAAAGTTCAAGTAGAAAGAAGTTTTTTTCAGGGAACCGGAAAGAAGACAAATGAGCGAATATAAAAAAATCACACTCGAAAGCATAGAGAAGAAAGCGTTTATTACTGAAGTCGTCTGGCTGGCTGTCGGAATAGTCTGCCTGGCCGGAATGCTCGCGGCTGTTCACAGCGGAGCGACGCAAAACACGGACGATGCCTGGATGAACTGGTTCTACGGTATCAGGAGACCGGGGCTCACGACGCTGCTGACCGCGATAACATATCTCGGATGCTGGCAGGCGATCGTAATAGTCTGTCTGCTTTTTCTCATGTATAAACAGTATATCTATACTTTCGGAATACCGCTTTCGCTTGGCGCGCTGCTGCAGGTATCGATCAACAAAGGTCTCAAGCTGCTGATGATGAGACCGAGACCGGACAGTTCGATGTGGCTCGTGCACGAAGGGGGATATTCCTGCCCGAGCGGGCATGCATCCGTTGCATTTGCAGTCTATCTGCTGCTGGCGCTGCTGATAATCAAATACATGCAGCCGAGCGCAACGAGAAAACTATGTACGATCGCTATCGTTACAATAGCCGTTGCCATAGGACTCAGCAGAGTCTATCTTGGCGTTCACTACATCAGCGATGTCATCGCCGGACAGTTTGAAGGCCTTGCGATCGCCATGATAGTGATGATCGGATACGGCTGGTTCGTAAAAAAGAAAAACTGGAAAATGGCGCGGAGGGTCGTGCCGGATCCGGACAGCGTCAATCTCAAAAAAATCGAGGCGGGCAAGCTGAAAATACATAAATAAAAAGCAATCAAAATGAACTCGTTCGGCTGACCGGACGAGTTCTTCATTTTTTCTGCCGCCTCATTTTTGCGTTTCCCGGATTCTGACAGCCGCGGTCTGGAAGGCGGTGCAGATTTTTGATTCCGCCGGACGTGCACCGCAGTTAACGCCCGCCTTATTTATACCGGTCGTACAGCGCTTTCCGCGAAAAGAATAGTTTATCGAATTTATCGCGGGCATCCGCTCCGCGCAGAACAGTTCCGTCTTCTCCGGTCCCCTGCGGCATCATGAACGCATAAGGAATGCCTTCGTCAGCAGAAGCCGCGGTCCAGAGTTCACTGGGAGAAGCGACCGGGTCGGCAATCACTACAGTTCCCTTTTCCATCAGCTCCCGGCAGTCGCTGTCAAACAGTATGCCGTCGCCGCAGGCGACTGCGAAACCTGAGGGTGAAACTGCCGCGGCTTCAGGGGAACCGAGCCATTGCAGCAATTCGTATTCTTTGTTGTGGAGTTCGTGCTCGCCCATTGACATGACTATGCGCAACACCGTCCGGCCGTCGCGCCGGCCGATCTCGCTGTTCATATCCATGAAAGTCAGACCGTTCTCCGCGGCCAGCTTTTGCGCGCAGCCGATCCTGTCGCTTCCGATGAAGCCCGTAACATAATAATTCATTGCAGATCCTCCGTAATATATTACGGATTATACCACAGAGTTGACGTAATATCGCTTTAGTTATAAAATAAAACGCACGAGTGCAACAGGAGATGAGAAAATGAAAGAACCTGTATTGGTAGTCATGGCTGCCGGGATGGGAAGCCGCTACGGCGGGTTGAAACAAATAGATAAGATAACAGACAGCGGAGAAATCATTATGGATTTCTCACTTTATGATGCGATGATGGCCGGATTCAAAAAAGTCATTTTCGTGATAAAAGAAGATATGGAAAATGATCTCCGGACTCTGGTCGACGGCCGCGCCGGAAAATATTTCGATGTGGAGTATGTGCATCAGACACTGGACGATCTGCCGCCGGGGTTCGAGCTTCCGGAAGGCCGTACAAAACCGTGGGGAACGGCTCATGCAGTAATGGCCGCGCGCAATGCGGCGGACGGCCCGTTCACCGTGATAAATGCGGATGATTATTACGGTCCGTCGGCATTCCAGATCATGTACCAGTACCTTACGGGAGAACTTCTGCTCGGAAAGCAGAAGGGAAAATACGATTTCTGCATGGTGGCGTACAAGCTGAAAAACACGATAACCGAAAACGGTTCGGTCGCGAGGGGCATATGCAGTGTTTCCGACGAGGGATTTCTGACGGACATTGTTGAGAGAACGAAGATAGCCAGGGTGAACGGAGCAATATGTTTCACCGAGGACGATGGAAAAACATGGACGGCGCTTGATGAAGATACGCCTGTTTCCATGAACTTCTGGGGATTCTCACGGGAAATGATGGACGAACTGTGGGATGCTTTCCCGGCGTTTCTGACAGAGGCTCTGGCGGATGATCCGCTTTCGCGGGAGTATTTTCTGCCGTCAGTTGCGGACCGGCTTATAAAGAACGGAAAGGCGGGAGTAAGAGTCCTGAAATCATCGGACAAATGGAGAGGCGTCACTTACAGGGAAGACAAGGATTCGGTGAAAGACGCTCTTCAGTCGATGAAAGACAAGGGACTGTATCCGGATAAACTCTGGAAATAAAGGTTATGATATTATGAACGGTATGCTGATGCTGAAGGCCCATATGAAAAAATCAGACAGAGAGCCTGTCAGTAAATCTCAAAAAACCAGGAGAACGATCTGGAAAAGCGGTTTTCTTTTTCTGGGCCTGGTAGCGCTGACTTTTTATGTGATATTCAAAGGGAGCGATATGAAAGAGCTGCTGAAGATCCTGGAATCTTCGAAGCTCGGCTTTGTGCTGTGCGGATGCGCGTGTGTTGCGGTCTATCTGGTGTGCGACGCCGTCAACCTGCGCCGGATCCTGGCCAGTCTTGATTATAATGTGACTCTGGGTCAGGCGCTGAAGTATGCCGGCACCGGATTCTTCTTCAGCGGCATCACGCCTTCCTCGACAGGCGGGCAGCCGATGCAGATATTCTATATGTTTTATGACAATGTGCATATTTCACACGGGAGCGTTACGCTCATGCTGGATCTCATAAGTTATGAGGTCGTCACGATAGCATTCGCGGTCACGGGACTCATCGCGCAGCATTCGATATTGTTCCGCGCGCAGATAGCGATGCGTTCGCTCATAATCGCGGGCATGGCCGTGAATATATTACTGCTTCTGTTCCTGATAGCGGCGCTGTTCGCGCCGATCATTTCGCAGAAACTCGTAATGGGCGTGGTGAACAAGCTCATGAGATTCAAATGGGCGAAACGTTTCGATATCCGGAAAAGAGCGCAGGAGCAGCTGAACGAGTATCAGGAAACAGGCAAGGTCATCGGGCAGGATGCCGCGCTGATCGCGAAAGTCCTTATAACATCGGCCGTGCAGGTCACGGGACTTTACAGCACTACGTTTTTCGCCTTCAGGGCGCTGGGCATTGATGACTTTTCCTTCTTTACGATCATCACGCTGCAGGCGGTGGTTTCGGTCGGGATGTCGTTCATACCGCTGCCTGGATCAGTCGGAGCAAATGAAGGAGGCTTCCTGTTCGTATTCAGCGTGATCGTGCCGCAGGCACTGCTCGAGCCGACGCTTATACTGAGCAGAGGGATCAGCTTTTATCTCATGATGGGAGCCGCCGGCCTGATCATCGCCTACAATTACTTCCGCGGGAATCTGATCCCCAAGAAAGAAGACAGGCGCGGTTTTTACGAGAAGCAGCAGGCGGGAGAGAAATAAAATCCTTGCATTTCAAAGGATTTCATGTATAATAGATAAGCGTGATTCTGCAATTCGGCAGAACACTTTCCTGCATCGGAAGTATCCGATGCCGTTAGTCCGCAGGAGGTGAAATAGAATGACAAATTACGAGGTAATGTTCATCGTCAATTCGACTCTCGATGACGCTGCCAGAAATGAAGCGATCGATACGGTCAAAGGTATCATTTCAGACAACGGAACACTTGGAGACGTAGACGAATGGGGCATGAGAAAGCTCGCATATCCTATCGAAAAGAAAAACGAAGGATATTATGTGGTCATCGAATTCCAGGCTGAGCCGACGGTTCCGAAAGAACTCGACAGAAGACTCAAGATCATGGATGCGATCATCAGACACATCATCGTCAACAAAGACGAGAAATAAGGGGAGGTCATATACATGAACAGCGTACAGTTGATAGGCAGACTTACCCGCGACCCTGAAGTCAGATATACTGAAAGCAACATGGCTATTGCGACATTTACGATCGCGATAGACAGACCGCCGAAGCAGGACGGGACCAGGGAAGCAGATTTTCCGAGGATCACAGTGTTCGGAAGACAGGCCGAGACTGTCCAGAGGTATCTTGCCAAGGGCAGACAGGTTGCAGTCGAAGGACGTATCCAGACAGGAAGCTACACTAATAAAAACGGCGACAAAGTCTATACTACAGATGTAGTCGCTAACAGAGTAGAATTTTTAGGCGGCAGGAATGATAACGCCGGTGCCCCATCGGGCGGCCAGCCGGTACAGGAAAGCAGAAGCGCTGCTCCGCAGCAGCCTGCGGCAGTACCACCTGAATTCCAGGAGATCCCTGACGACGATATACCATTCTAACGAAAGGAGATTGTCAAGATGGACAACAAAAGAAGAGGCGGAGGCGGCGGCTTCAGAAAGAAGAAGGTCTGCCAGTTCTGCGCAGATAAAGACGCTAAGATAGATTACAAAGACGTTGAAACTCTGAAGAGATTCATTACTGAAAGAGGAAAGATCCTCCCGAAGAGAATCACAGGCACATGCGCCGTACATCAGAGAGAGGTCACAAAGGCTATCAAGAGAGCAAGAACAGTAGCTCTGCTCCCTTATACACAGGACTAAAACAGAACATTTGAGGGACCGCTGTCACAGCGGTCCTGTTTTTATGCCAATTTTGTCATATATATGCTATAATATAATGCACAGCATTAAAACGGAGGTGTCCATATGGCGGATAAAAAAAGAGATATGGAAATAACCGAATCACTGCCTTTCCCGGCGTGTACACTCGACTCGAAAGGCAAGGTCACGAGCGCGAGCCCGCACATCGGAGAGGTCTTTCTTTATGACGGGATCGAAGGCGCGGATATTTTTGCGCTGACGGGGATCAAGAAAGAACAGCTTGCGGAAGCGGCGAAGAACGGTTCGAGCAATGTTATTCAGAGGAATGAGCGGAATTTCCGCGTAGTACCTTCGTTTATTGACGGCGAATCTTCAGCGGGAGGTCTTGCGGTATATTTCATGGACGTTACCGAATATGAGGATCTCGAGAGCAGATACGAGAAAGAAAAAATGTGCATTGCGATCATCATGATCGACAATTACGATGAACTCGTATCGAGTACAGCCAAAGAAGATCAGGCGGGCCTCAACTCTGAGATAGACAAGGTCCTGAGATTCTGGGCATCCAAAATGAAAGCGTCCATAACGAAATACAGAAACAACAGATACATTTCCATGTTCGAGAGAAAGTATTTCGAAGAACAGGCGCGGTCGAAGTTCAGCGTGCTTGACGATATACGCGAGATAGATACCGAAGCCGATTTTCCGGTGACGCTGAGCATAGGCATAGGCGCAGGCGGGGAAAGTCCGGAGGAAAACGACACCTTCGCGCAGGACGCGCTCGATGTGGCGCTGGGCAGAGGCGGCGACCAGGTCGTAGTCAAGGACGGCAACAAGATCACATATTACGGCGGCAAAACACAGACAGTCGAAAAAGGCAACAAGGGCAAATCAAGGATCATCGGACATGCGATGAAGAGACTCATAGAATCTGCTTCAAAAGTCATAATAATGGGCCATTCCAACCCGGATATGGATTCTTTCGGAGCAGCTCTGGGGATATTCAGGCTTGCGGCTCCGCTGAACAAGGACACGTACATACTGGTGAACGGATTCAACGAAGCGCTCGACATGATGTACAATGCGGCGAACGATACGGGGAGCTACAATCTGATAAATAATAAGAGCCTGGAAGAACTGACCGAGCCGGGCATGCTCGTTGTTGTCGTGGATACTCACCGGCCGAGTCTCACTGAATGTCCGAAGCTGCTTGACAAAGCGGACAAGGTAGTGGTAATAGATCATCACCGCAAAGCGGAAGAGGCGATCATGACGCCGTCGCTGTCGTATCAGGAACCGTACGCTTCATCAACTTCGGAGCTCGTCACGGAGATACTCGAATACACAGTCGACAGAAAACAGCTGACAACGCTGGAGGCGGAAGCGCTTCTCGCCGGAATAATGGTGGATACCAACAGATTTTCAGTTAAGACCGGAGTCAGGACATTTGAAGCCGCGGCCTGGCTCAAGAGAGCGGGCGCGGATACAGGAGAAGTCAAGAAATTTTTCCAGACGGACAAAGACACATTTCTGCTGAGGGCAAACTGCGTTGCGAGAGCGGAATTTACCGACGACGGCATGGCGTTCTCGATATGCGAGGGGAAAAACAATAACGCGCAGATAATCAATTCGCAGGTAGCAGACGAAATGCTGACAGTAAGAGGCGTTACCGCAAGTTTTGTATCCGGCAGCGATCAGAACGGCAGAACAGTCATAAGTGCGCGTTCGCTCGGAGAAATAAATGTTCAGGTGCTGATGGAGCAGTTCGGCGGCGGGGGGCATCTTACGACTGCGGGAGCACAGGTCGAAATGCCGCCTGAAGAAGCGATAGAGAAGATAAAGGAATTATTGGAGAAAAGAAAATGATAGTAATACTTACAAAAGATGTTAAAGGTACAGGAAAAGCAGGAGAGGTAGTGAAGGTGAGCGACGGTTTCGCCAGGAACATGCTCCTGCCGAAAGGTCTTGCGAAGGAAGCAACGGAAGGCAATATAAGGAATCTCGAAAAGCAGAAGCAGATCATGGCAGAAAAGGAGGCCGAGAGCAGAGCGGCGGCTGAAGAGGCGGCCGACAGGCTTGAAAAAGTCACGGTCCGGATCGTTACTAAAAGCGGAGAAGGCGGCAGACTCTTCGGATCGATCACATCCAAAGATATTGCGGGTGCACTGCAGGAGCAGTTCGGCATTGAAGTCGACAAGAAAAAGATCGAGCTTGACAGTCCGATAAAAGAAACAGGTCTCAGGGAAGTTGTCGTAAGGCTTTATCCTGAAGTCCAGGCGAAGATGAAGGTGAACGTAGTAACGGAATAAGGGGAAGCAGTATGGACAGGATCCCTCCGCATAACGAAGAAGCGGAAAGGTCCGCACTCGGTGCGGCAATGCTCGACAAGGACGCCCTTTATGATGTGGCGGAACATGTGCGGGCAGATGATTTTTACAACAACGGCAATAAGGAAATATACGAAGCGATCACTTCACTGAACAACAGCGGCAGGCCGGTCGATATCGTTACTGTGTGCGAGGAGCTTTCCAAAAGAGGTTCTCTTGAGCTCGCGGGAGGAAGGGCATATGTGGCTTCGCTGAGTTCATCCGAAGCGGTGCCTGCTGTTTCGAATGCCGCGGAATATGCGAAGATAGTTGCGGAGAAGGCCGAGCTCAGGAAGCTCATCGCGGCTGCGAACAATATCATGGAAGAGGGATATCAGGACAGTATCGATGCCAAGCAGGTGCTCGACAGCGCCGAAAGACAGATCTTCAGCATTGTTCAGAACAAGGGCGCGCAGAATCTCGTGCCGCTGGAAGAAGTCCTTATAAAAAATATGGAGGATATCGATAAGCGTGCGAAGATGAAGGGCAGCCTGACCGGAGTTCCGACGGGTCTGATCGATCTGGACAACTGCACGACAGGTCTGCAGAAATCAGATATGATCATTCTGGCGGCGAGACCTTCCATGGGAAAGACGGCGTTCGCGCTGTGCGCGGCCCGAAACGCCGCCGCCAAGGGCAATGTTGTCCTCATATTCAGTCTGGAAATGTCAAAGGAACAGCTTTCACAGAGACTGATCTCCATGGAGGCGGCTGTAGACAGTGACCGGATAAGAAAAGGCACGCTCGACCAGGCCGAATGGGACCGCATAATTGCGGCTGCGGATACACTCGGCAGTGCGCCGATAATGATAGATGATACTCCGGGAGTATCGATACTGGAGATGAAAAACAAGTGCCGGCGGCTCAAGGCCGAGAGAGGACTGGATATGATCGTGGTCGACTATCTCCAGCTGATGGATTTTCAGGGACGCGCAGATAACAGACAACAGGAGATCACATCCCTTTCGAGAGGGCTCAAACAGCTCGCCAGAGAGATGCAGTGCCCTGTGCTGGTACTGTCGCAGCTTTCGCGTGCACCGGAGACGAGAACGGACCACAGGCCTATCATGTCGGATCTGCGTGAATCGGGCGCGATAGAACAGGACGCGGACGTCATACTCATGCTGTACAGAGATGAAGTCTACAATCCGGATACGGAAAATCCAAATGTCTGCGAAGTAAATGTAGCTAAACAGAGAAACGGTCCGACGAAGACCGTAGAGGTCAGATGGCAGAACCAGTTCACAAGATTTGTGAACAAGGGAGAAGTCAGGTAAAAGACCTGAAATAACGGAGTCAAAACATGGGATTCACACGTGAAAAAACAAAGACGACATACCTCGCCGATACTGAGGTGGAAAATCTTTTCATAGGAGAATATATGCCGGATGCACCTTCCGATCATGTGAAGGTGTATTTGCTTGCCTTGATGTGCGCCGATCTCGGGAAATCAATAACAGATGAAATGACGGCCAAGACTCTGCATCTCGGAGTTCCGGAAGTACAGAAGGCCTGGCAGTACTGGGAAAATGCCGGTGCGGTAATAAGGACGGAAGACGGCATAGAGTTTGTTTCCCTCAAGGATAAACTTTACGGTGCCAGAAAAGGCGATGCCGAAAAAGAAGAGCCGGCGCATTCCGCGCCGGAGGAGAAATCGACGCCGCTGCCGGACGGCGGAGAACTGAAGGAACTTTATACGAAGATCGAGATGATGACCGGAAAGACTATTTCCGGGAGCGAGATACAGGAAATCATCAGCTGGATGACGGATTTCGGCGCATCGGCGGAAACCATCGCATATGCATATCGTTACTGCAGTGAAAAAGGCAAAATGAATGTCCGTTATGTCGGAAAAGTAGTTATGGACTGGGCCGGGAAAAACCTCGACACGAAAGAGCAGATAGAAGCGCATCTCGGCGAGGAGGATCAGCGGCATTACACCTATCAGCGGGTCATGAAGGCGCTCGGGTTCAACAGATTCGCAACAGAAAAGGAAAAACAGATAATCGACAGATGGCTCGATGAACTCAACTGCTCGATGGATGATATTCTCAATGCGTGCGGAAAGACGAGCGGAATATCGAATCCGAATATCAACTATGTAAACAGTGTGCTTGTAAATACTGCCAAACGTCCGGGCAGAGGTCCTGCCGGCGTCAGCCGTTCTCAGGTCATGGCGTATTACGACGAGATCAGAGAAAATGAAGAAAAAGAGGCGGAGGACCGCCGTGAGGAAGTATACGCGAGGGTCCCGCGCATACGCGATATAGAAAACGAGATCATCGGACTGAATTCGGAACTAATGAAGATAGCTATCGGCGGCGGCGGAAAATCAGAGAGACTCGAAGGCATCAGAGCGAAGGCGGCTGATCTTTCGCGGGAAAAGGCCATGCTGATGACGGAAAACAATATACCTGTCGATTACATGAATGTCAGACATCTCTGTGCTCTCTGCGGAGACACGGGGGTGAAGGAGGACGGCAGCGTATGCTCATGCTATGCCGAACGCGCGCGCGAGGCCGCTGACGGATGAGAAAGATCCCTGTGCCATTTTTCGGGGTCGGGCTGGCCTTTGCCGGACTTGCGAATTTATTCTATGCTGAAACAGGAGGCTGGCACACTTCGGCGGCTGTCATATGCTTTGCTGTATCTGCAGCTGTCGAGACTGCGACGGCTGTCAGAGTTATTGCTGACCGTGAAGCGGCCATGAAGGAAATACATGCATCGGCATCAGCGGAATGTACGGTGTTTACTTTCTTCATGGCACTGATGATGCTTTCGTCTCTCGCTGCCAGATGGGGCTGTCCCGCGGCAGTTTCGGAGGCAGTTTTTGTATGTGCAGTTGTGTTCGATGTCCTGCTTATCATAAAATTTGCAGCAGCAAGGCTGAAGGGACTATCGCTGGCGGAAGTCACGCCGGCGTACCTGATACCGTTCATCGGCATTGCGGTCGCTTCGGTTTCAGCGGCCCCGTTCGATTTCCCGGCGGCGAAGCCGATAGCGGTCGGCGCGTTTGCCGCCGCTTCGTTCTGCGTCATACCGCTTCTTATTGCGGCGACAATAAGATATGTAAAAGTTCCGGTGCCTGATCCGCTGAGACCGTTTTTTACTCTCTATGCGGCTCCGTTTGCGCTGATCCTGTCTGCATATATCGTCATCTGCCGGAGAGGATGGCTTCCGGGTCCGGATCTGTGGCGCGTTGAAGTGCTGTTTGTGATCGGCCAGTGTCTTTATTTCATAGTGATCGTGAAGCTGCCGGGGCTTTTGAAACTTCCGTTTATGCCCTCTTTCACGGCATTTACATTTCCGCTGGTTCTGCCGGCGATGGCATCGAAGCAGTTCATCACGTACGGTCTTTCTGCAGGCGTTATCGGAGGCGCGGCAATACCGCCGCTGACGTTACTCGTTCTATTTGAGTACGTGGCAGCGGCGGCGGCAGTCGTTTATGTATTTATTCTGTATCTGAAAGCGATCTTCAGATAATATAATCTATTTCCAGTAAGAAGCGACGATCGCCAGAACTGTTTCGGGATCATTGGCGTCGACCTGTGTGCTGACTGCCAGGATGCGGCCGTCAGCTAGTTTCTCCGTGCGGCAGATGCTCCTGACCTTCTGACCTTCAGAGGATTCGATGTGATATTTCACCACGAGCTCGCACACCGTGTGCGCTGCGAAGATCTCGTCGGAAATATCATCCATGGCCCACTTCACGTACGAACTGTTGTTGGTGTGTCTGTTGACGTCGAGATCGCTCCTCATGATCGTGAACTCGCGCGAAGTTTCGCCGGCGGCGTCCGAACATTCCGGGATATCGAAAGTTTCGTCCCGGTAAGGGCGTTCTTCCTCGAAGCAGTAATGATCCATGATCGGTTTTGTGCTTACAGGGTGTCTCGTCTCCATATCCATCAGTACCCATCGGGTCGATGCGTGGACGAGTTCGCTTCCGTCTTCCGAAATGACAGAAAGATCACGGTGGGCCTGCGTGCGTCTGTAGGATTTGCTCCAGGTCTCAACACGGATGACGTCTCCTTCTTTCGGAGCCTCGTTTATCCAGATGTGCCAGAATGAAAGCGCCCAGCCGCGTTTATTTTCCCTGAACCAGTCGAGGTCATGCCCCGCTGCCGCAGAATGTCTGATGCATTCAGACTGCAGTATATTTACAAGTTCAGCCGGACTCAGTCCGTTCTTTTCATCTATATCCGAATATCTTATGACAAAATCTTTGATAAAAGCATTTTTTGTCAGTATTCCTCTGGCTTCATATTCTTTCATTTGTGTCGACCTTTCTGATTCTTCTGGTTTTTGCATTTTACCATATAATAACTTGATTGTCACATTATCGCCAAAACTTTGACCGTAATTATACGTAATGATATAATGTAATCCGATATTGGATTACAGAAAAGAGGCGGATAATGGCAAAGATCCTACTTGTCGAAGACGACACGGATATTATTGCGAATCTTGATGAACTGCTGAGCAGCGAAGGATTCGATGTATCGGCAGCCGCGACTCAGGCAGAGGCGCTGGCTTTGATAGAAAAAACCAAATTCGATATTGCACTGCTGGATATAAACCTTCCGGACGGAAGCGGATATGCGGTATGTTCCGCGATAAAAGCAGAAGACGCAGCGAATTTGAACGCCGGGACCCCGGTCATATTCATTACTGCATATGACGACGAAACTACGGCGGTCACGGGGCTCGACATGGGAGCGGACGATTATATCACAAAACCGTTCAGGCCGAAAGAACTCGTATCGAGGATCAATTCTGTCCTGAGAAGGAGCGGCGCGGCGAAATCGGTCATTGAAATAGGCGATCTGAAGGTGGATTCGCTGAAGGGAACTGTGCATAAGGGCGATACGGAAATATTCCTTTCGGTACTCGAGTACAGGCTGCTTCTGGTATTCCTGAATCACCAGGGACAGATCCTTTCCAGGAACAAGCTGCTGGAAGAAATATGGGATATCGCCGGAGAATTTGTGAATGACAATACCCTTACGGTTTATGTCAAGAGACTGCGCGAGAAAATCGAAGATGATCCGCAGAACCCGACTTTCATAAAGACTGTCAGGGGTCTGGGATATAAAGTAGGCGAATAATATATGAAACTGCTCAGAAATCCGGAGATCAAAAGGGCGCTGGTGCTTGAACTGATACTGACGGCAGTGTTTGCTGCCGCCGGATTTTTTATTGAGTTCAATTGCGGGATGCTGATCATCGGGGCCTGCGCATGCATGATCACTGTCACGCTCTTTACGGCGCGCAGAGATCTCGGGAGGATCGCGGAGCTTTCATCTACTCTCGACAGGATCCTGAACGGGGGTGAACCGCTCGGACTGCAGGACAGCGGAGAGGGCGAGCTGGCAATATTGAAAAGCGAGGTATATAAGCTCACGCTGCGCCTGAGGGAGAGAACTCATGAGCTGGAAGCGGAGAAGGTCTATCTGAACGATTCAATAGCCGATATTTCGCATCAGCTGAGAACGCCTCTCACGACGATCAATCTGATCATGTCTTTTCTGCGTAAAAAAAATCTGACAGAAGAGGACCGCATGAAGTATATGAGAGATATCGACCAGCAGCTGGCACGGATAGAGTGGCTGATAACCTCACTTCTCAAGATATCGAAAATAGATGCGGGTACTGCTGATTTCAGACATGAAAAGGTCGATATCGCCGATTTGATATCCGCGGCGGTCGAACCTCTTCTGATACCGATTGAAATAAAAAATCAGGAATTCGAGTTTATAGCGGACGGAGAAGAGGGATTTATCGGAGATATCAAATGGTCAACCGAGGCTATTGGAAATATCATAAAGAACTGTATGGAGCACACGCCGGACGGCGGCAGAGTCGAGGTCAGGGTGCATGAAAATGAACTGTTCACGGAGATCGTCGTGCAGGATACGGGGAGCGGCATCGATCCCGCGGATCTTCCGCATCTTTTTGAACGCTTCTATAAAGGCAAAAACTCTGCCGCGACGAGTGTCGGAATAGGTCTGGCGATGTCGAAAATGATAATAAGTGAACAGAACGGAAGCATAAAGGCTGAAAACAGAAAAGACGGACCGGGAGCAAAATTCACGGTCAAATTCTATAAAAAACTGGTCTGATACAGGGAGCGGGTGCCGATGGAAATTTTAAAAGTTATGAACCTGTGCAAGAGTTACGGCAGCGGAGAGAGTGAAGTCAAGGCTCTCGACGATGTTTCCTTTACCGTGGAAAAAGGAGAATTCGTCGCCATCATCGGACCTTCAGGCTCGGGAAAATCCACATTGCTGCATATGATAGGCGGCATGGATGAACCGACATCGGGATATGTCTATGTCGACGGGCTGAATCTGTTTGAACGCAGTGAAGAGGAACTGGCAGTATACAGAAGACGGCAGGTCGGATTTGTGTATCAGTTTTTCAATCTGATTCCGGTCCTCAATGTCAGAGAAAATATTGCTCTCCCCATTCTCATGGACAGAAGGGAGCCGGACGAAAGGCTTATCGATGAAATACTGAATGATCTCGGTATGAAGGACCGGGAATTCAATTTTCCCAGTCAGCTTTCAGGCGGGCAGCAGCAGCGTGTTTCTATTGGACGTGCGCTGATCAATTCACCTATGATGGTCCTGGCGGATGAGCCGACCGGGAATCTCGACTCGAAGAACAGTCAGGAGATAGTAGAACTTCTGAAGCGTTCCAATAAACAGTATAACCAGACACTGATAGTCATAACCCATGATGAGAACATTGCCCTTCAGGCGGACAGGATAATGTCCATAGACGACGGCAGGCTCTCGTCCGACGAGGTGGTGGGACATTGAATATATTCCGGAAAATAGTACTGGAAAATATGAAAAAAAACCGGATGCGGACTGCCGTAATGATCGCCGGCGTCATTCTTTCCACTGCGATGCTGACTGCGGTGTTTGTTTTTGCGTCCAGTCTTCAGGGCTTTCTTGTAAAGTCCACCGAAGCATCTGAAGGCGACTGGTATATGCGTGCGGATCAGGTATCGCCGACGAAAATATCGACGATGGAGGCCGACGGCCGGCTGTCGGAAATCGATAAGGCGGAGGACATAGGCTATGCATATGTGAACAGTAAAAACAGCGACAAGCCGTACATATTCGTTACAGGATTTGACGGTACTATGTATGATACCGCGGCAGTCAGGATCGTCGAGGGACGTAAAGCGCGGACGAGCGATGAGATCGTAATACCGGAGCATCTTTATGAGAACGGACGCGTGCATTACCGCATAGGACAGAAAATCACGCTCAATATAGGAAACAGAAAAGCTCTGAAAAAATATACTTCTTATGCCGGGAATGCTGTTTCGAAGGGAACTGTGCTCGGGCAGAGTATTGAATACAGTTACGGAAAGGAAAGACTGACCGGGACAAAGAAGAAGACATACCGCGTGGTCGGGATATGCGAGAGGCCGAGCATCGAGGATTACAGCGCGCCCGGCTACACGGCTATTACTGCCCCCGACAACAATCAGAACGCAAAATATACGGTATTTATAAAGACCTATGATCCCGGAGATATTTACTCGTTCACTGCGGATCTGGTGCCTTCATCGACAAATTATACATATAACGACGTGCTGCTGATGTATCTTGGAGCTTCCGGCGGGATCGACGAGATGACAACGCTTCTTGTCGCGGTCGTGCTGCTGATCCTGCTGATAGCCGCAGGTTCTCTTCTGCTTTTGTATAATGCGTTTTCGATATCGTTTGCAGATAAGACCGGCCTTTTCGGGATGTTGTCCGCATACGGCGCAACAAAGAAACAGATCCGCACCTGCGTGCTGTTTGAAGCTTCGGTAATTGGCGCTGCCGGCATTCCGTTCGGCATAATCAGCGGGATCGCGGGGATATATGCGGTTATCAAGATCGTCGGCAACAAGTTCGCCTATATTTTCGTGGCCGGGAGCAATATTACTCCGTTCGACATGCATATTTCGTGGGGGTTTGTAGCAATAGGCGCAGCACTGGCCTTTCTGATGCTGGTAATGTCCGCATATCTCCCTGCGCATATGAGATACAGGGTCAGCGTGAAGGAGGCAATGAGGCGGAACGCAATTCCCCAGACGGTCAAAGCCAGGCGGCTGAAGACTTCGAAGCTGACGCAGAAGCTGTTCGGATTCGAAGGTGTGCTCGCGGGCAAAAACTTCAAGCGCGACAGAAAACGCTACAGAGCGGCGATCATATCGCTTTTTCTGAGTCTGGTGCTTTTCATTTCGGCCAACGGAATGATCAGCTATCTTTCCGACGGGATCGAGCAGCAGTACGGAAATGATATGGATTATGATATCGATTATATGAGCGACGTCTCGTATTCGGGATATACGAAGCTGAAAGAAGCGAAAGAAGTGACGGGCAGCGCATATTACGATGCGTATACGATGAAGCTCAAGAAATCACTCTCCGATTTTGCGGATCAGGACAGAAAGGAAATCTCATCTTCATCGTTCCCGGTATCAAAGGGGAAGGCGGAGCTGTATGCGGCACTGATAGTCATGCCTGATGAGCAATATGCAAAGCTGGCGAAAAAGAACGGACTGACAGCGGCTGATGACAGCGGGTTCATCGCTTCGAGAACAGTTTACGGGTATTCAGAGAGCGGCACGGAAAGCTTTACAGCTGATATTTCATCTGCTGCCCGTGAGAAACTGACGATTTCGGGCGACAACGGCAGGAAGTTTTCTGTTAAAGCGGTATATTGTTCGAAGCTGCCTATGGGTTCTGATGCCTATAACACACTTGTGAGCATATATACATCAAAGAGCAATGCGAAATACATGCTGGGAGATAAATATATAAAAAATGCCGGGTCCAACGGGAGCAAGATGCCGGCGGCGTTTTTCAGGAGCAGCGATCCGGCGGCGACATACAGCGATATGCAGAAGATCTGCAGAGCAGAAGGGATATCTTCGTCGGCTGTCACGAATATGGAGGCTGAATATGAAACCGTCAGGAATGTGATTTCTATGATAAAACTTCTTTCGTACGGTTTTGTAACGCTGATATCACTGATCGCCGCGGCGAATGTTTTCAGCACGATAGCGACGAATATGCTTCTGAGAAGAAGGGAATTCGCAATGCTGCAGGCCGTGGGCATGGGGCCGAAGAGCTTCAAGAAAATGATAAATCTCGAATGCATTTTTTACGGGACAAGAGCGCTTGCGTACGGGCTGCCGGTGTCGCTGCTGCTGACGTATATAATGTACAGGCTTGTCGGCGGCACATACAGCATCCTGTTTGTGATACCGTGGGGCGCTATTGCAATAAGCATAGTGAGTCTGGCGGTTGTGGTGACACTGACGATATGGTATTCGATGCATAAGGTAAGAAAGACGGGCATGCTGGATTTACTTAAAGAAGGCTCGTTCTGATTATGGCACTCATGTAGGTATTGTGTTATAATCACAATAAGCAAAATATGGTAATCAGGGAAGACAGATGGCGAAAAGAAGCAAAGGGCGCAAGGCAAAATTCGATAAGAAAAATGAAGTTGTCGATCTGAGGGAATACCGGAAAGATCGCGAACGTCAGAGCCGTGAGGAGCGCCGAGAACAAAAAGAAACACCGGCGAAAGAGACGCCTGTTGCCGCTAAACACGCAAAGAAGAAACGTGTATCAGGAAAAATGAGCGGCAGGCGTGCGCTGGTTTACGCTGTCGTGATCTGTATTCTTGCGTGTATGGTCGGGTATTCGACATATAATATATACAAGGCGGAAACAGAAAAAAACACGCTGGTAGCAGAGCAGCAGAAGCTTACAAAAGAAAAGAAGGAACTGAGGGAAGAACTTAAAAAGGTGAATGATCCCGGCTATATCGAGGAGGAAGCGCGAGACAAGCTCAAGATGGTCATGCCGGGGGAGACCCTTTATGTTATGCCCGATAAGGACAGCAAATAGATGAAGATAAAAGAAGTGATAGTCGTTGAGGGCAGAGATGACACTGCGGCTGTCAGAAGAGCTTTAGATACAGATACTATTGAGACTCACGGATTCGGGATCTCCGATGCAACATGGGAGATGCTGGAGAAGGCATACAGTGCCAGGGGTCTCATAATTTTCACAGATCCGGATCATGCCGGCGAGACTATCAGATCAAGGCTGACAGAAAGATTCCCGGATGCCAGGCAGGCATTCCTGCCGAGAGACGAGGCTGAGAAGAAAGGCGACATCGGGATTGAAAATGCCGGACCGGAGGCCATCCTGGAGGCTCTTGCGAAAGCGAAAGCAACAAAACGGGAAGGCGCGCCGGTATTTGACATGAAAGATCTGTATGATGCAGGGCTGGCAGGAGAAGCAGGCTCGTCGGCAAAACGCAGGGAACTGGGAAAGGCTCTCGGGATAGGCTACGGCAATGCTGCCGGATTTCTGAGGAAGCTCAACGATTACGGGATAACGAGAGAAGAATTTGAAAGGCATTTGAATAGATGAGTCAGATGAAACTTTATTCGCATGATGCGATAAAAAATCTCGGGGCGGCGCACGGTTTTAAAATGACCAAGAGCCTCGGGCAGAATTTCCTGACCGACAAGAATATCATTGACAGGATCATTGATGCGACAGGCATAGGACCTGACGATCTCGTGATAGAGATAGGGCCGGGACTGGGAGTGCTCACATGCGAGGCCGCACGTCTCGCGCGCAGAGTGACTGCCATAGAAATAGACAAGGCGCTGATACCGATACTCGGCGTCACGCTCGGGGATTTCAGCAACATAGAAATAATCAACCGCGATGTGCTCAAGACGGACATTACGGATATCATAGAAAAAGCGAAGGCGGAGGATCCGGAGATAACCGGAGTCAAGGTGATAGGCAATCTTCCGTATTACATCACCACGCCGATCATCATGAAGCTTCTTGAAGAGGGAACGCCCGCCGACAGTATTACAGTAATGATGCAGAAGGAAGTGGCCGAGCGCATATGCGCGCCTGCCGGTGTAAAATCGTACGGGGCGCTTTCGGTCGCTGTACAGTATTACTGTGATGTTACGAAGGTCGCGGATGTTCCGAAGGAAGTATTTGTGCCGAGGCCGAAGGTCGATTCGGCAGTTCTGCGTCTTGATGTCCGCAGCGGGAAACCGGTGGATCTTATTGATGAGAATATGTTTTTTGTGTGTATAAAAGCGGGGTTTTCACAGAGGAGGAAAACACTGCTGAATTGCATGACCGGTCTTCAGGGAATGGATAAGGCCGCGATGCGTTCGCTTCTTGAGGAGATAGATATCGACCCTATGAGGAGGGCCGAGACGCTGACGATAGAAGAGTTTGCCAGGCTGGCAAACAGAATAAAAAAGGAAGTTCCGAATGGGTAAGTTGAAAACAAACTGGCTGAAAATATGGCATAATTTCATAGCGCAGTATGCAATACTTGCGATCCTTGTCAACTTGTTTATAGAGACTTTTGCAAGACTGTCAACATCACCTGCGGCCGGGCTGGAATTTATGATCAGACATCCTCTGATCTTTCTTTTCAACTCGCTGATTATTTTCACCTGCATGTCGCTGTCGCTCCTGTTCAAGAACAGGCGGTTTTTCCTGATCCTTTTCGGAGGCATATGGGTAGTGCTCGGTATTGTCAACGGCATCATTCAGGCCAACAGAATGACGCCGTTCACGACGAATGATATCATGGAGCTCAAGGACGGTCTTTCGATCGCGACGACTTATCTGTCGAAGATGCAGATCATACTTCTCGTGGCCGGCATCGCCGCGATTGTTGCGGTTCTGGTGCTGATATTTTTCAAGAGCAAGAAGTCGGCGGCGAAGGTCATATACAAAAAGGCGGTCCCGCGGGTGCTGCTGATCATAGTGATAGCTATAGGGGCGACTTTCGGATGTGTGAAAACAGGCATCCTCGACACGTATTTCCCGAACCTCAACTACGGGTACAGAGACAACGGATTTTCGTACTGTTTTCTGGCGACAGGTTTTGACAAAGGCGTGCGCAGGCCCGCGAATTATTCGGAAGCCAATGTAAAGAAGATATTTACGGCTAAGGAAATGAAGACAACGGTCGCGGGCAAGGAAACATCCACGAGCGTCACTAAACCGAATATTATATTCCTGCAGCTTGAATCTTTCATCGACCCGAGCTTTGTCAAAAATGTCAAGCTTTCGCAGGATCCGATACCGTATTTCCGCTATTTGATGAAGACCTGCTCTACAGGCAAGCTGAGGGTGCCGGCTGTAGGAGCGGGCACAGCTAACACTGAATTTGAATCGATGACGGGGATGAGCGTGCACTTCTTCGGACCGGGGGAATATCCGTACAATTCGATATTACTGAAAGAAAACTGCGAAAGCATACCGTATGATCTTAAGCAGCTGGGTTATTCCACGCATGCTATCCATAATCACAGAGCGGCTTTTTATCACAGGAACGAAGTCTTCGGGAATCTCGGATATCAGACTTTTACTTCTGTGGAATATATGAATAATGTCAGCAGGACGCCTAAGGGCTGGGCGCGTGATTATGTCCTTACGGACAATATCATGGATGCGCTGAAGTCCACGAAGGGCAGCGATTATATTTACACTATTTCTGTCCAGGGGCACGGGAAATATCCGACGGAAAAAGTCATTGCTGATCCGACTATAACCTGCACATCCGCGCCGACGGATGAGCTGAAGTGGTCGTGGGAGTACTATGCCAATCAGATATATGAAATGGATCAGTTCGTGAAGCAGCTGACGACGACTCTCAAAAAGTATGACGAGCCGACGATACTTGTCATGTACGGCGATCATCTGCCGGCCCTCGACAACCTGACCGAGGATAATCTCAGCGGCAACAGGAGCGTATACCAGACGAATTATGTCATCTGGAGCAATTACAAGTACGGGAGCAGAAAGGTCGAAGATCTGACTGCATATCAGATCGGTTCGGAGCTTCTCAACAGGATAGGCATACACAACGGAACCATGGTCACCTTCCAGCAGGATCACAGAAGTGATAAAAATTACAGGGCGGAGATGAAAATGCTGCAGTATGATATGCTCTACGGCGAGAAATATATCTACGGCGGGACGAATCCGTTCAAACCGGTTGCGCTTAAAATGGGCGTAAAAGAAATAAAGATCAAGAAGATAGTCAAGATCGGCGAAAAGTATTATATCAAGGGTCAGAATTTCACCGAGTACAGCAAGATCACGGTAGGAGACAAGGTGCTCAAGACGACGTATCTCGGACCGACTATACTCGGTCTGAATGAGGATATCGACCCATCGGATATCTCCAAGATGAAGGTGAGTCAGACGGATACGAAGAACGATACGATCCTGAGTACGACGGAGTAATATGAGTAAGGACAAGAATAAAAAAACTAACGCTGCGAGGTTCCTCGACAGCGAAGGCATTGAATATGAGATAATCGAATATGATATGTCGCACGGGTTCACGAACGGCATGGATGCCGCGGAGATAACAGGACGGCCGTATGAACAGACATACAAGACGCTGGTGACAGTCGGACAGAGCGGCGGGCATTATGTCTGCGTCATTCCTGTGGACAAGCATTTGTCGCTCAAGCGTGCGGCCAGGCACTTCGGAGAAAAGAAGATCGAGATGCTGAAGACGGCCGATATCATGAAGGTGACGGGCTATGTCCACGGCGGGTGTTCTCCGCTGGGCATGCGCAAGCCGCTGCCTACAGTGGTGGATGCAAGAGCCGCGGCGCAGGAAAAGATCTGCGTGAGCGCGGGGCGCATCGGGATGTCGCTGGAAATAAGGACGGAAGATCTTCTGCGCGCGGCAAATGCCGAGCTCGACGATGTGGCAGATGATGAGGAATAAAATGAATTTATCGATGCAGCCATGTGTGATATGCATGGCTGTATTTTTGTGCGGCGGGATATGCTGTCAGCCCAGCAGCGCGATGACTGCTTCTGCGGTTTTTTCCACAGAGCCGTTGTTGTCAACGGTATGATCGGCGGCGTTCATGTACATCGGCAGCCTTCTGCCGTACAGCGCGCGTCGTTTTTCCAGGTCTCCGGACAGCGGTCTTTTGTCGGCAGCCAGATCCTCGATCTTTCTTTCTATAAAGAACACGGTCCCGTTCTGACGCATGGCATCGATATTTTCCTGCCTCAGGACCGCGCCGCCGCCGGTCGATATGACCAGGCTGTTTTCCCGGCAGATGTCTCTGATGACATCTGTCTCGATTTTGCGAAAAGCTGCTTCGCCGTCTTCACTGATTATTTCGGCAGGATGCCTGCCGGTGCGTTTCTCTGTTTCTTCGTCGGTGTCGGTCATTTTACGGCCGAGCATATCTGCAAGAACGCGGCCCACAGTCGATTTGCCGCATCCCGGCATCCCAATCAGGACAATATTGCCGAGCTCGCGCCTGAGCTCAGCGATAATGGCTGCTGTTTTATCCATAAGTTTTCTGCCGGTCCAGAGTTCAGCTGATTTCACGGCCTGAGCGACCAGCATAGGGAGCCCGTTGGAATTGGGAATATGATGCGCCTCGGCTTCGAGGAGCAGTCTGGTCCGGAACGGGTTGTAGATCAGATCGAGCACTCCCGCGCATGACGGATAATCGCCCGGATCCAGGACTGAGGCATAGTTGTCCGGGTATGTTCCGGCGGGTGTCGCATTCACGATGATGCCGACAGACCGTCGCAGCGCGCTGTCAGCGGCAAGTTCATCATATGTGACCATATATGCATGATGTGATCTCGAGGCGACAGTAAACATCTGCGCGTTTTTGTCCATTACTGCTTTCTGCACCATGAGGGAAGCGCCGCCGGTGCCGAGGATCAGGACATGCTGTCCCGCGAAATCTATCCCGGCCTTGTCCGCCATATAAAGGAAGCCGTAATAATCTGTATTGGCTCCGGTCAGGAGGCTGCCTGCCGCGTTCCCGCGGTCGTTAAGGAAGCAGAGAGTGTTCACCGCGCCGATCTCCTTTGCCGCCGCGTCGATGCTGTCCAGATGGCTGATCACTTCCTGCTTGTACGGAATTGTGACATTGAGTCCGCTGTATCCGCGCGCGTCTATGAAAGCGCCGAACTCACTGCGCGGCACTTCGAAAAGTCCGTAGCTGTAGAGCCCGAGCTTTTCATGGATGATTTTCGAATAGCTGTGTCCGAGTTTTTCACCGACGAGTCCGTAAGACATTTTCACATTCCTCTGCTTTCATATTTCCGGCAGATTCTGAACATCGTGCGGTAAAGTTCCTGCGCGTATTCCGCGTATTCCGCGCCTGCCTTTTCCGCTATCTTTTCCAGCACCTTCATTTCGCGTTTTTCATCTGCTACAGGAAGTCCGTTTTCCTTTTTATATTCCGCGATGCGTCCGGCTGTATCGAGACGCCTTTTGAAGAGCTCGATCATTTCGGTATCGATCGTGTCTATCTCCCCGCGGAGAAGTTCGAGATTATTTTCATGCATGGCCGTTCTCCTCTGACATCAGATCAAGTATCGCCAGCGCCGCCGCAGCTTCTGCAACAGGCACCGCACGGAGTACAACGCAAGGATCGTGCCTTCCGCCGATAACGAGTTTTGCGGGTTCCATTTTATCGAGATCCACTGAATCCTGTTCGATAGAAATCGACGGCGTCGGCTTGAACGCCAGCTGGGCGATTATCGGCATTCCGTCCGTTATGCCGCCGAGTATCCCGCCGCAGTTGTTGGTCATTGTCGCGATTCTGCCGTCTTTGAGGCAGAAAGGGTCGTTGTTCTCGGAACCTTTCATATAGGCGGCGGAGAAACCCGCGCCGAATTCCACGCCTTTTACAGCCGGTATCCCGAAGAAAACAGCAGCCATCGCGGATTCGACGCCGCTGTACATAGGCCCGCCGATGCCGGCCGGGCATCCGAGCACATAGACCTCAACGATGCCGCCGACGGAATCTCCTTCGGCCGCTGCGGTCTTTATTTCATCCTTCATCTCCATGCCTGCTTCGTCGTCAAATACAGGGAAATCCTTGGCGGTGATTTCCTCGAGCGCGGCCGCAGTAATGTTCACAGGATCGAGAGGTATGTCGCATATGCCGTGTATGGCGTTTATCCTTGCGCATACAGTAATGCCTTTCTTTTTCAGAAGCTGTTTCGCGATCCCGCCCGCGATGCACAGCGGGGCTGTCATGCGGCCCGAGAAAGGGCCGCCTCCCGACATCTCGAGCGTATCGCCGTATTTTACGCGGGCCGTGAAATCGGCATGTCCCGGTCTCGGGACCGATGCAAGTTTCTTGTAATCACCCGGATGCTGATCTTTGTTTTCGATGACCAGCGTCAGGGGATCCCCGGATCTTATCACCGGTACGTCGGGCTCTTTTCTCTGCGTTGAGAATTCGTTCCTGCCAGGGGCGCGCCTGTCGAGGAACGTCTGCAGTTCATCCATGTCTATTTCCGACATGATGTCTGCGGGAAGACCTTCTATGATACATCCGATCTCCGGTTCGTGTGAGCCGCCGAAGATTGTTACTCTGATATTGTTTCCGAATCGCGACTGCATGCCGTATCCTCCTTAAATCTGTTCCGCAAGACCGCCGAGTCTCCGGAAGTCCCTGAAAAATCCCGGGTATGATTTGGCTACCGCTTCCGCCCCTTTTATGATGACCGGACCGTCCGCAACAGTTGCGGCAATAGCCAGGGCCATTATTACCCGGTGATCTCCGCATCCGTCCGCAGTCCCGCCGGAAAGTTTTCCGGTGCCTCTGATGATCAGCCCTTCCGGACGTTCGGAAATATCGGCGCCGAGCGCACCCAGGCATTTCGCCATGGATGCAAGCCTGTCGCTTTCTTTCAGGCGCAGTCTGGCCGCATTGGTGATCGTGCGTGTGCCCGGTTTCACAGCAGCCAGGACCGCTATGACCGGTACGAGATCCGGGATGTTTTTCGCATCGATGACATCGCTGCTGTCCAGGTCTCTTATTATTCTGAGTATTTCTTTATCGCCCTGAGACGAGCCGAGACTGAGACCTGTAATGCCGATGTCCGACCCGAGGCTGTCGGCCGCGAGCCAGAAGGCCGCGTTCGACCAGTCTCCTTCCGGTTCGACTGTTCCCGGCGAAACGAAATGCTGTCCGCCGGCTGCAATATAAGTATTGCCGATGCCGTCGGGGCCTTTCTTTGTTAGTTCGATCACGATCCCGAATTCTCTGAGGACATCAAGTGTCATATCTATATAATGTGTGGATTCGAGTTCGGTCGTGATGACCACGGAGCCGCTTTCGTTCAGCAGAGGCAGCGCAAAAAAGAGCCCGCTGATGAACTGCGAGCTGACATTGCCGGCAAGACGGAATTCTCCGCCGTTCAGCCTGCCCTGTATCCTGCAGATAGATGCAGCCGCGGATGAACCCGTGTCTGCAGGGTCGGAAAATGTCACACCGTGGCGTTCCATTTCTTCCCTGAGCGGTGAGAGCGGTCTTGCGGGCAGCCTTCCGTGTCCGGTGAATGTCGTGTCTATTCCCAGCGCGGCGCATACGGGGAGAAGAAACCTCAGTGTAGTGCCGGATTCACCGCAGTCTATCACCAGCGGTTTCCCGGGAGCGGCCGCGGCCTCCCGGATCGCTTTTACACAACGCGCTGTTGTCCCGACATCTTCGGATACTCCGCTGATGCGGAATTCTGTTTCCTGACCGCTCTGCAGGGCGGTCAGCGCTGCTGCGAGAAGGACTCTGTGCGCCTGAGACTTTGAGGGCACAGCTTCTATATTTCCTGTTAGCAAATGTGGTTTTATTCTGATGTTCATTTATATACCTGCCTTGAAAAAATCGACCAGCCCGGAAGCCGGGATGTCCATGAGGGCGCATTCCCCTATATCGAGAGGTATGACGACAGAAATTATGTCGCCCCGTCTCTTTTTGTCGACCGCTGCAGCCGCCGCCATCTGTTCCGGTGTGAATCTGCATTCCGTATCATAACCGTATCTCACGAGGAAAGTCTTTATCTGAGAATAACAGTCTGAACGGGACCATTTGTTTACAAGCGCCGCTTTGGAGGCGATGAGCATGCCGGAGGCGACGGCGTGTCCGTGGCTGATTTCGAAATTGCTCAGTCTTTCGATGGCATGCGCCGAAGTGTGCCCGAAGTTCAGAAGCTGCCTGACACCTCCGTCGTACTCGTCCTGCTCAACAATTTTTGCTTTTACTCTGACTGAACTGTCGACGAGTCTCATCACAAACTCGCTGAACGGAGGTTCGTCAGCTGCCAGTATATAGTCAAAAAGCTCTTTGTCATCAATTACTCCCGTTTTGGCCGCTTCTGCCAGCCCGTCCAGAAAAATATCGTGTGAAAGCGTCTCCGCCGTCACCGGATCATAGATGACAAGTTTCGGCTGATGGAATGCGCCTGCCAGATTTTTCCCTGCGACAAGGTTGATCGCCGTTTTGCCTCCTACGGAAGCATCGACTGCCGCAAGAAGCGTGGTCGGGATCTGTATGAATCCGATGCCCCGCAGATATGATGCGGCGGCGAATCCTGTCAGGTCGCCTGTTACTCCTCCGCCGAGGGCGACGAGCATGTCGCTTCTCGTGAATTCATTTTCAGCGAGGAATTCGAGCAGAGTGCTGAAATAGTCAATTGTTTTTGTCATCTCACCGCCCGGGAATGTTATTTTGTAAACGTCGAATCCGCTGAGCGCCATAGATTCCGCGACGGTGTCATTGTACAGCCTGTGCGTGTTTTCGTCGGTGACGATGCACACCTTGCACCGGTCCGAAACACCGAGCGCGAGTTCGCCCGCTCTCGACAGCAGACCTTTTTCCATTACTACATCATACGGCACAGCGGTATTGATCGTTATTTTGTTCATGCGATATCTCCAATCAGAACGTTTCTTTATCTATAAAGGTCTTGCGCTCGCGTCCTGTTTTCAGGAGATCGTGGAGACGCGCTTCGTCATTGTCTCTGATCGCGGTGCTGTATTCGTGCAGCCTTTCGATCAGTCCGTCGATCTCGTTGGCGAGGTTGTCGGGATTCTCGAGAAACAGCTCCGTCCACATGTCTTCGTTCAGATTGGCCACGCGCGTCATGTCGTTGTAGCTCCCCGCCGAAAAACCCCGGTGCTTTGCAGCCGTAGGACTTTTGATGTACGCGCTCGAAAGCACGTGCGCAAGCTGTGAAGTGAAAGCGATGATCTCATCGTGCTCATCCGCTTCGGTGATCTCGACATTTGTAAAGCCGATCTTTTCGACCAGCTGCTTGATGATGTCGACGACTTCGATAGGCGTGCGTTTCATCGGCAGCAATATCATCGAGGCGTTCTGAAAGAGGGCTTTTTTCGCGTGGTCGAAGCCGGCGTGTTCTATGCCCGCCATCGGATGTCCGCCGATGTACCAGAAACCTTTTTCTCTGGCGATCGGTTCTATGCCGTCACATACGCATTTTTTCACTCCGCATGTGTCCATTATAACAGAACCTTCCTTGATATCATCCTGGTATTTTTCCACGAAGGCGACTGTATCCTTCGGATAAAGCGCGATGATTATCAGATCGCACAGAGGGATCATTTCCGGTTTGAGTTCTTCTTCTATGGCGTTGACCAGAACGGCTTTGCGGATGATCGTTTCATCTATATCATATCCGTATACGGAATGGTCCTGCAGACTGTTTATTGCTTTTGCCATCGATCCGCCGATGAGGCCGAGACCGACTACTCCTATCATCATTTCACTTTCCTCCGATATTACTTCTGTACTCCGAATGCGAACGGGCGGATGGCATTGACCGCTTTGACTACGTCCGCGAACTGTTCCGGTCTGAGCGACTGAGGCCCGTCACAAAGTGCATGTTCCGGATCGTTGTGGACTTCGATCATAAGTCCGTCCGCGCCTGCCGCCGTGGCTGCCATAGCCATAGGCTTGACGAGACTGTTCACGCCGGTTGCATGCGACGGATCGACGATGACCGGAAGATGCGTCTTTTCTTTGAGGACTGCTATGGCGGAAAGGTCAAGAGTATTTCTGGTCATTGTTTCAAATGTACGTATTCCTCTTTCACAGAGGATGACTTTCTGGTTCCTGCCCGACATGATGTATTCCGCGCTCATGAGGAGTTCTTCGATCGTGCTGGAAAGGCCGCGCTTCAGGAGGATCGGCTTGTCGAGGTGACCGAGCTCCTTCAGGAGTTCGAAATTCTGCATATTCCTGGCTCCGACCTGGATGACATCGACATCGTCAAAAAGCTCGAGCTGCGAAAGATCCATGATTTCCGTTACGATAGGCAGTCCTGTTTCTTTCTTGGCCAGACTGAGAAGATCGAGTCCCTCCGCACGCAGCCCCTGGAAAGCGTAAGGCGAAGTTCTCGGCTTGAAGGCGCCGCCTCTCATCAGTCCTGCACCTGCATCCTTGACCGCTTTGGCCACTTCGATGATCTGGTCTTCACTTTCGACTGAGCAGGGACCGGCGATGATCTGGAAATTGCCGCCGCCGATTTTTACTTCGTTTTCGCCGCTGCCGACGGTGATGACTGTATCCTGCGGATGGAATTTCCGGTTGGCATTTTTATAAGGCTCTGTGACACGCATTACCTTTTCCACAATGTCGAGCGCCTGGATCAGGTCAACATCTACGGAAGCTGTGTCGCCGATAAGACCCATGATGGTTTTATTGACGCCTTTGCTGTAATGAATGTCAAGTCCCATGCTTTTCAGCCATGAGACGAGATTATCCAGCTGCTTCTGTTCGGGATTTTCCCTCAGTATAATTATCATTTTGCTTTCCTCCTGCCGGGTCCGCCGGCTTTATATAATGGTTTGTGATGACGTAAAAAAATCCGCAGGCTGAGTTCGCCTGCGGACAATGATTTTACTTATGTTATCGGGACGACAGCATACGTCATTTCACAACAGTCAAACTCTTCTTACCGAAAAAGTAGTAAGAATAATAGTAAGCGTATGCTGCTGTAAATGCCGAAATATGCATTTTTCGTGTGTCCTTTCTTTAATAATTTCTCTCATGATAACACTTTCAGAATGTGATGTAAAGAAAAAGTTTGAAAAATACATAAAAAAGAGGCATTATATTGTGTATAAACCACAAAAAAGAAAGGAAGCGGATCATGAAAATTGCAGTAATAGGCACGGGCGCGATGGGGATGCTTTTCGGAGCCTGTCTGGCGGACGGAGGCGAAGACGTGACGATGGTCACCGCCGGCAGGAAAGAGACGGAAGAGGCGATACGTCTGCACGGAATCCACATGCTGTGGGATGAAAAGGATATATACGTAAAGGTCAGAACGGCGATGGCGGGCAGTCTGCATGAACAGTTCGATCTGGTGATATTGTTTACCAAGGCGCAGGATTCGGCCGCTGTCCTGGAAAAATGCCGCGATATGACAGGAAGCGATACCTATCTTATGACGCTGCAGAACGGACTCGGAAATGTCGAGCGCGCCGGGAAGTTCGTTCCGCATGATCATATAATCTGCGGGGCGCTTACTATGCCGGGATCGGTCACCGGTCCGGGTGAAATAAAAACGATGGGCACAGACAGGAAAGCGTACATAGGCATGGCAGATGAAAAGGACTGCACATTTCTGCATGAAGTATGCGGCGTGATGAACGCCTGCGGACTGACCGCGGAGATCACGGATGATGTGTACAGCGTCATCTGGGGGAAGGCTGCTCTCAACAGCGGATTCAACCCTGTGTCCGCGCTCACGCGCCTGCCGCAGAGCAGATTCTGTGAGGTCGGGGACGGAGAAAAGCTCGTGTTCGATATCATGGAGGAGACTCTGGGGCTGGCGGAAAAGCTCGGCGTGAATGTTGACAGAGAGGCGGCTTTTGCCCGCGCCCGCACGATAATGGTCACGCATAAAGGGCATTTCCCGTCGATGGCTCAGGATATAATGAACGGCAGACGCACGGAAATAGACTGCCTGAACGGCGAAATCGTCCGCCGTGCACGGGCAGCCGGTTATCCGGTGCCGAGAAATGAAACAGTCTGCACTCTGGTCAGACTGCTTGAAAGGAATTTCTGATCATACGTTGGAAAGGTCGTAAAGAGCTTTCGCATATATTTTGCCCATCAGCATGAGGTCGTCGATTTTGACGTACTCGTCGACTGTATGGGCAACTTGTTTTTCGCCCGGGAATACCGGACCGAAGGCGACGATATTGGTCATCGATTTCGCATATGTGCTGCCGCCTATGGCGATAGGTTCGGTGACATCTCCGGTGATCGCGCGGTAAGCTTCCACGAGAGGCTTGATCGCGAAGTGATCGCGCGGAGGGTAATATATCGGCTTCAGGCTGCAGCAGATCTTCAGATCGAAGCCGGCTTTGCCAAAGGCTTCTTTTATCACTTCCAGGGATTCTTCGAAGTCGCAGGTGACCGGATATCTGAAATCGAGGTCCACTCTGATGAAGCGGTTGTCGAAATCTATCACGCCGAGATTGTGCGTGAGTTTTCCGGAGAATTCGTCTTCATATTCTATCCCGAGGCCCTCGCCGTAGATGCCGCTGCCGAGTTTATTGATCAGGAACTGCATGGTATCCGCCATGTCGTCTCCGCCGAAGCGTGTTTCGGCCAGCAGTCTGATGATCATAAGCGCGGCATTTTTGCCGGATTCGAGCCAGCCGCTGTGTACTTCACTGCCGAAAGCTTCGACAATAACGCCGTCTTCTTCCATATCGACATTGAAATCGAGCATGTTGTCGAGGGCGTATTTTCTTATTTTTTCAATGATGGCGCTGCGGTCGGATGTGATCAGCTTGGCTTTGCAGTATGCCGGCACGGTGTTCGGCTGCACGCCGCCTTTAATATACAGGACTTTTTTATCGTCCGGCTGCATTATCTTTTTGGTGAACTGCGTGAACAGCAGACCTTTTTCCGCGTAGACAGCCGGGAAATTAGCCTCGATGGTAAAACCCATGAGGGGAGGAGCTTCGTTTTTAAGGTAATGCATAATATCCCGGTATAGAGAGTCGGTGCTGAGACCGCCTTCTTCATCAGTGCCGAAGATCACGCGTATTTTTCTGCCCGGCCGGACACCGCTGTCGGCAAGCGCTTTCAGCGCGTACAGAAGCGTGACTGCCGGGCCCTTATTGTCTATCGCTCCGCGGCCGTATATTTTGCCGCTGTCGATTTCACCGCTGAACGGATCGTGTTTCCAGCCGCGGCCTTCTTCTATTGTATCGAGGTGTGTGACGGCGCATATATAGGAGGGACCTTCTCCGTATTCCGCATAGCCGCAGTAGCCGTCGATGTTTCTGGTTTTGAATCCCATGGACGCTGCCAGGTCCAGACAGAAGTCAAGCGCCCGGGAAATTCCGTCGCCGAACGGCGCACCTTCTTTCCCCGCTTTTTCCTTGACGCTTTTTATTGCTATCAGTTTCTGAACGTCTGATATGATATTTTCTTTATAAGATTCGACTTCCTGGTTGAAATCCATGATATGCCCCTTCCGGTGTAAACGCTGACAGTAATATTTTATAGGTTAGCGGGCGGTGTGTAAAGTGTCTTCAGTGCGAAAATCTTGTAATCGTGACTTCCCGATGATACAATTTCAGCAGGAGAAAGATATTATGGCGGACAAAAACATATTCTTCAAAAAAATCATAGACGCGCTTCAGGTCAGCGTGTGTGTATTTGATGCGGAACGCAATATCATTTACTGCAACCGCGGTTTTGCCGATCTTTTCATGGAAGGCGCCGATTCATATGAAGGGAAAAGTCTATATGATACCGATCCTGTGTATGTTGACCGGATAACCGCGCTCCCGCGCGTGCTTGAGCTCAAAAGGACGGTCATTGTTGAAAAGCAGGACAAGTCCGGGGAAGACTATGCCATCATTACTACACCTGTCACAGACAGTGAAGGCAATATCGAGTATGTCATCGAAGCCATATATGACGACAGAAGAACTTCTGACGAGACAGCAGATTATTTTTCGGGTGCAGACAGGACCGCGGACAGTATGGTTTTTATCAGCCCGAGGATGCATGAAATAAAGATGACTATAGAGAGGATATCGACATTTGATTCAACGATACTCATTTCGGGCGAAAAGGGATCGGGCAAAAGCACTCTCGCCAAATTCATTCATGAAAGCAGCAAGAGGTCAAAGGGAGAATTCGTTTCGATCGACTGCGCTGCCGTCCCCGAGAATCAGATGGAGGCAGTGTTGTTCGGCTATCTGCCGGGCGCCGGGCCTGACATAGGCGGGGCCGGAAAAGCGGGACTGGCCGAGATCGCGAACGGCGGGACTCTGTTTATAGATGAAATAGGAATGATGCCTCTGTCCGTGCAGGGGAAGATCCTGCGGATGATACAGGACGGGACTTATGTGCCTCTCGGCGCGGCCAAGGAAAGAAAGGTGAGTGCGAGGATAATATCCGCCACGAGCATGAGCCTCGAGAACCAGATCAAAGACGGACGCTTCAGAGAAGACCTTTATTACCGCCTCAGAGTCATCGAGTTCAACATACCTACGCTCAAAGAACGGAAGGAGGACTTTGATGTTCTCCTGGATTATTTCGCTGCCAGGTTCAATTATCAGTATCACATGAACAAGAGCTTTTCGGACAAAGCGAGGTACGCGCTGCGAAAATACGAGTGGCCGGGCAATGTCAGCGAACTGCAGAATGCGGTCGAGCGGGTGATAGTCACTTCGAAGGAAAATGTTATTGAAACAGCGGATCTGCCGGACACGATCATAGCGCCGCTCGGCAGTTTTGACGCGCAGCTGCCGCCTGATTTCGAAGATGCTGTGGAAACATATGAAAGGCGTATTCTGGAAGAGGCATACAGGCAGTACGGAAGCTCATACAAGATCGCGGAAGCCATGGGCATGTCGCAGACGAAGGCGTCGAGGCTGATGCGCAAATACGGGATCGGCAGGATTAAATGACGATCTGAACAACCGGATTTCAAAAAAACAAAAAAAAACAAAATTCAATTTTTAAGTCAGTAATAACTTAAAATCGGACATATAAGTTGAAAGCGACTTAAAGCAAAAGTTAGTGGATAAAAGTCAAGTCAAAAATGACTTAACGCGTGAAAACGCCTGTTTTTCAAGGGGTTGACACGCTTTTTTTATTGGATATAATGACACTTGCCGGAGAGATCCAGGCACAAAGTGTATGTATTTAATATAAAACCACCAAACGATTCAAAGGAAAAACAACTATGGACGAAAGGATCAATAAGCTGTCGAATCTGCTTGTGAATTATTCGACAAATGTGCAGCCGGGCGAAAAGGTTCTCATTGATTATGAGGGCGAAGCCACAAAAGGCCTCGTTACGAAAATCGTGGATGATGTTTATGAAGCGGGAGGGATCCCGTTTGTAAGAAACAGAGATTCACGCATCATGAGATCGATCCTCATGCAGGCGCCGGATGAGCAGATCAAACTCGAAAACGAAATACAGCTCGCACAGATGAAGCATATGAACTGCTACATCAAAGTGAAAGGTACGGATAACGTATCCGAGATGTCAGACGTTCCGGGCGACAATATGAACAAGTATTTGAAATATATGTCGCCGACGCTGAACTACAGAGTCAACAACACGAAATGGGTAATACTCCGTTATCCGAATCATGCCATGGCTCAGCTCTCCAACAGCAGTCTGGAAGCTTTCGAGGATTTCTACTTCGATGTGTGCACTCTCGATTACGAGAAAATGGGCAAGGCAATGGACAAGCTGGTTAATCTCATGAACAGAACTGACAAAGTCCGGATCACAGGACCGGGAACAGATCTGAGATTTTCCATCAAGGGCATACCGGCAGTCAAATGCGCCGGCACTATGAATATCCCTGACGGAGAGGTTTATACTGCACCTGTCAGAGAGTCCATGAACGGAACGATAGCTTATAACACTCCTTCCGAACAGCAGGGATTTACCTTTGAAAACATCAGATTCCTTATCAAGGACGGCAGGATCGTGGAAGCTACAGCCAACGACACAGAAAGGATCAACAAGATCCTCGATACAGACGGGGGCGCAAGATACTTCGGAGAGTTTTCATTCGGGATCAACCCTTATGTACTCAATCCGATGAAGGATACGCTCTTCGACGAGAAGATAAGCGGCAGCATCCACCTGACACCGGGGCAGTCATACGAAGACGCTCCAAACGGGAACGATTCCGCGATCCACTGGGATCTCGTGCTGATACAGCGCGAGGATTTCGGAGGCGGAGAAATCTATTTCGACGATCAGCTGATACGGAAAGACGGCAGGTTCGTCATTCCGGAGCTGATATGTCTGAACCCGGAAAATCTCAACTAGTTCATCGCACTATTACCACTATTCTATAACATTATTCATTATTAGGAGGAAAGTCACAATGGCAAAAATTGACGCGAAAAAGCTCGGACTTATGTCGCTGATCCTGATGATCTTCACATCAGTTTACGGATTCAACAACATTCCAAGAGCGTTTTACAAAATGGGTTATGCATCAATTCCCTGGTTCATACTCGCCGGCATAACATTCTTCGTACCATATGCTTTCATGGTAGCTGAATACGGTTCGGCATTTAAGAAAGAAACAGGCGGCATATATTCGTGGATGGAAAAATCGGTAGGCCCTAAATATGCCTTCATCGGCACATTCATGTGGTACACATCTTACGTTATCTGGATGGTAAATGTAGGTTCCGGACTCTGGGTACCTGTATCGAACGCGCTGTTCGGCGCAGACACCACACAGTCATGGCATCTTCTGGGTATCCAGTTCCTTTCCGGACCGAGAGCACTCGGCGTGCTGGGCGTACTGTTCATCATACTCGTAACATTTACATGTACCAAGGGTCTTGATAAGATCAAGAAAGTTACATCGATAGGCGGCACGGCTGTAGTACTGACGAACATCATCGTACTTGTAGGTTCGATCGTGATCGTTATCGGAAACCACGGACAGTTTGCTGAACCGTTCCACGGAATCAGCTCACTCACTCATTCGACAAACCCTGACTATGCAGGCAACCCGATCCTCATGCTCGCATTCATCGTATATGCGCTGTTCGCATACGGCGGTCTTGAGGCAGTCGGCGGACTCGTAGACAAGACAGAAAATCCTAATAAGACATTCCCTAAAGGCGTACTCATTGCAGCAGGCGTAGTAGTTGTCGGTTATTCACTGCTCATCCTCCTCGTAGGATCGTTCACAAACTGGCACGACGTTATGGCTAACCCGATGGTAAACCTCGGAAACTGTTCATATATAGTAATGACAAACTTCGGTGTCGGTCTCGGCAAGGTATTCGGAGCAACTGCAGCCACACAGCTGATGCTCGGGCATCTCGTGGCAAGACTCTACGGACTGGCAATGTCGCTGGCGCTTTTCGGAGCATTCTTCACACTGACATATTCACCGCTCAAGCAGATCATCGACGGAACGCCGGATCAGCTCTGGCCTGGTAAAATGGGTAAAGTCAGAGAAGAAGACGGAATGCCTGTAAACGCTATGTGGGTACAGTGCGTCGTAGTATGCATCATGATTTTCCTCGTAGCTTTCGGAGGCAACTCCATGGCGAAGTTCTTCCTCATCCTCACGGCAATGGTGAATGTAGGAATGACAATACCTTACATGTTCATCTCAGGCGCATTTCCGAGATTCAAGAATCTTGACAATCTCGACAGACCTTTTCAGATGTTCAAATCGAAGACAAGCACAATGGTCTGGTCGGTGATCGTTACAGCAATGCTCGGTTTCGCAAATCTGTTTGCGATCATTGAGCCTTGGATCGACGGCGACAAAATAACAACGATCTGGTCGATCGCAGGTCCTGTACTCTTCGGAGTTGTAGCAATGCTCATGTACAAGAGATATGAGGGCATCGTGGCAAAAAACGGAGGGGAAAATAATGACACGAACGGCGAGGACAATAAAGACAAGATAGCTTGATAGTATAATTAAGATTTCACTTTTCAATATAATATAATGTAAAACTACCAAACCAGAACCGGCGGACCATAATGGTCCGCCGGTTCTGGTTGTAAATCAGTTATATCTAAAATATCTTCGTAAGATATTGTGATCAGTTGTTATCGTTATTCCACCGGAACTACCCAGCCTTCCGGAGCCGGGATATCTCCGACCTGCATGTCGGTGAGCGTCTTGCGCATTTTCGCAAGAACAGGCGTGATCTCGGAAGATGATCCGTAAATGATGTCGTCGCTGCCCTTCGTGATTTTATAGACAGGTGCAATGACCGCTGCTGTGCCGCAGAGACCGCATTCGGCAAAATCTTTTATCTCGTCGTATCTTACGACTCTTTCTGTAACCTTCATGCCCAGAGTGTCTTTCGCCATGTCGACGAGCGATCTGCGGGTAACGGACGGAAGGATACTGTTCGACTTAGGAACGACAAGTCCGCCGTCCTTGTCAATGAAAATAATATTAGCTCCGCTGGCCTCTTCTATAGTTGTCTGCGTTGCAGGATCGAGATATATGCAGTCATCGAAGCCCGCTCTGTGAGCAGCCATAACTGTGCTCAGACTCATTGCATAGTTGAGCCCCGCTTTGATATCGCCTGTACCTCTTGGAGCTGCTCTGTCAGAATCCGCGACCATTACCGAAATAGGTCTGACACCGCCTTTGAAATACGGCCCTACAGGAGTTGAGAATATCCTGAAAGTAAATTCAGGAGAAGGCGCGACGCCGATCATGATGCCGCTGCCTATAACGAACGGTCTGATGTAAAGAGAAGCGCCGGAGCCGTAAGGCGGGACCCAGTCGGCATTGGCCCTGACTACAGTCTTGACGGCATCGACAAACTGGTCTTTATCATAAGGAGGGATTTCCAGCCTTTTTTCTGAGTCGTACATTCTCTGCGCATTAAGATCCGGACGGAAGATGACAATGCTGCCGTCCTTTGTTTCGTATGCTTTCAACCCTTCAAAACAACATTGAGAATATTGAAGCACCTGCGCGCATTCATTGAGATGCATCGTCGGATCATCAGTTAGCCCGCCTGCATCCCAGGCGCCTTCTTTCCAGTGCGATTCGAATCTCTTATCTGTTACAACATAATCGAAAGGTATATTTGACCAATCTAAATTCTTTTTACTCATTAGCTTTTCCCTCTGCTTTCCCTCATTTTGCTATTTAACCATTCTGTTAATAAAGAATATAATGCAAAACCACACAAAAATCCATATAAAATTGTGAGAAAATACAATTTTTTTGTGCAGTGCCGGAGAGTCCGGGAACGCCCGCCCGGGATGAAGTAAGAGCAAAAAAATGTATATACAATGCCGCGGAATCAGGAACGCGGGCAATATTATGGGCATACCGTCTGCGAACGCGTATCACAGAGCGCTAACGGTGTGCGAGGAGCGGGATACGGAGGTAACCGGAGCTCCGGGACGGAAATATCTGCGCCCCGGCAGGTTCCACGCCCCGACAGCGTTCGTTGCAATATTGTCATATGAAATAATGGCCTTTTTCAATCGCTGAATGCTGTGGTATAATAAAAAACACATTAGTATTCAGCAAAAAGGGGAAAGTTTTTATGAATAAGGCAAAAAGGATCATAGCGGCGGTATCCATGATCGCAGTTGCATTTGCGATGACTGCTGCACCGGCGGCATTTAACGCGCCGGATGTCCATGCTGCTGTGACCGCCAAAGCGACGAGCTCAACATATTGGATAAAAGTAAACAAAAACAGGAATGTCGCTACGGTATATAAAAAAACTGACGGAAAATGGAAAGCGTTCCGCGCTATGCTGGTTTCCACGGGTGGATCGAAAACTCCTTCGGGGACCTTCAGCATTGGGAAAAAGCAGCGCTGGGGACTGCTGATGGAAGATGTAAAAGGGCAGTACTGCACCAATATCACTACTTCGGTACTGTTCCATTCGGTATGGTATTATCAATATACGAAAACATCACAGCCGACTGCGGAATTCAACAAACTCGGAACAGTGGCGTCACACGGATGCGTAAGACTGGCATGCATAGACGCGAAATGGATATATGACAACTGCCCGGCCGGTACGAAAGTCACTATATATTCAAGCAAAACAGCGGGACCGCTCGGAAAACCGAAAGCGATAAAGTCGTACTCGAGCACGGGCCTGAACTGGGATCCGACTGATCCGTCCGCGGGAAATCCGAACTTTAAGCTGCGCAAGCCTGTCATCAGGATATCTTCATCAAAGAAGACGTCAGTAAAATACGGAGCGTCATATAATCTTAAAGCAGGAGTGAAAGCGAAGAACACGAATGCGCTCCAGAATATTACGGACGAGCTGATAGTCTCGAGTGTGCAGATAAGGAAAAACGGCGCGTGGGAAACTGCGAGTTTCTCGACAACGAAGCCGGGCAAATATAAGATAACCTATTCGGTCACCGATAAATACTGCCGCGGCACGACAAAAGCGACATTCAAGGTCACTGTCAAAAAGGCCGACACACCTGTCATTTCAGCGGAAGACCGCACGGCAGAAGTCGGAAGCGCGAATGCCGTTACAGGCATGACTGTAAAACTCGGATCGAAGGATATTACTGCAAATGCGTCGGTTTACATCATGGAGCCGGGCAAGACGGAATACAGCAGCGCTTACACATATGCGCAGGCGTCGGAGTACAAATTCATGACGGCAGGCGAATATAAGATCAAGATAGTTGCGCACGATCCTTCTGATGCATCGAAGATCAGCAGAAAGGAAATAACTGTTACGGTGACTGAGGCAGCCGGAACAGGAACAGGAGCATAAAATGAAAGAGATAAAAAAAGCCAGGCCGCGTTCGCTTGCCAATGCGGAGACTCTCACAGACGATGTGCGGGCGATCATAGAACGCGTGAAAGCCGAAGGCGACGGCGTCATACACGAACTGAACGAGAAATACGACAACTGCAGAAGAGATTCACTCAGAGTTTCCGCGGAAGAGATACAGGAGGCGTACGAGGCTGTCGATGAAAAAGAGATTGAAGACATCAAAGCGGCGGCTGCGAATATTGAGGCATTTGCCGGGGCGCAGATGGGCGCGTTCAGCGCGCTGGATGATTTCCAGCCGCAGAAGGGGATTCATCTGGGACACAGAGTCATCCCGGTCGAAAATGTCTGCTGCTATGTGCCGGGGGGCGGGTATCCCCTGTATTCGACAGCGCTGATGCTCGGGATCCCGGCAAGAGCTGCGGGCGTGAAGAGGCGTATCGCTTGTTCGCCGATGATGAAGGGCACGGGCAAAGTGCATCCGAAGACGCTTGTCGCGATGGATATCGCAGGTATTCAGGAAATATATGCCATGGGCGGAGCTCAGGCCATTGCCGCGGTTTCCTACGGCACAGAGGAAATCGTTCCCGTGGACATGATAGTCGGACCGGGGAACAGCTACGTTACAGAGGCAAAGCGCCAGTGCTACGGAAAAGTGGGAATAGATTTTCTGGCCGGGCCGAGCGAGGTGATGTGCATTGCCGACAGCACGGCGGATCCGGAGATCATTGCCGCCGACCTTCTCGCGCAGTCGGAACACGACCCGGTGGCGAAGGGTATTGCTGTAGTAACGGATGAGGCGCTCGGACGTGCGGTGGTCGATGCCGTCGCGAAAGAACTTGAGACGCTCGATACAAAGGACATTGCCGCGAGATCGTGGAACGACTACGGCGAAGTACTTCTTGCACGCGATCTGGATGAGGCTGTGCAGTACGCAAACGATTATGCGCCGGAACATCTGGAGATCTGCGTTGCGGAAAAAGACACCGACAGGACGGCAGCGGCGGTGCACAATTACGGCTCGCTGTTTATCGGGCAGAATACGGCCGAAGTATTCGGAGATTACGCATCGGGAACGAATCATACACTGCCTACTCTCGGCGCGGCCAGATATACGGGAGGCGTCTGGGTCGGCACATTCCTTAAGGTCTGCACGCACCAGAGCATGAGCTCCCGGGCAAGCAGAGAACTGGCGCCGCTGGTTGAAAATCTTGCGAAAGGCGAAGGACTATCGGGGCATGCCGCGGCGGCACGGATAAGACTGACCAAATAACAATTACAATAGTGTAATAACGCTTGAAAACAAGGCATCTTTAAGATATGCTCGTAATGTAGAAACGGAGACAACAATGCGGGTTATCGGAAAGATGCTTTTATTTATAATTAAACTGATAATATTCATCGTTGCGGTGGTGCTCATCGTCAATTTTGTGGTGATTATTTCCGGCGGTTCGCAGATAGAAGCAAATGTAACAGACACATCGGTATCTTTTTCGAAGGATCAGATAGAAAATCTGAAAAGCGAAGATGCACAGTGCATCCTCGTTCTTGGCGCGGCGGTCAAGCCTGACGGTTCGCCGAGCAAAATGCTCAGGGACCGGCTCGATGTCGCGATATCTCTTTATAAAAAAGGAATAGCGCCGAAGCTTCTGCTGTCGGGAGACAACGGGACGGCTTACTATAATGAAGTTAAATGCATGAAAAACTATGCGGTCGAACAGGGCGTGCCTAAGGACGACATTTTCCTCGACCATGCGGGTTTTTCCACATATGAATCGGTGTATCGCGCGCGCGACGTTTTCGGAGTGTCGAAGATGATAATAGTGACACAGAAATATCATATGTACAGGGCGCTCTATATCGCGAAGCGTCTCGGAGTGAATGCGGCCGGGGCGTGCTCGAATCAGAAGATCTACAGCGGTCAGCTGTTTTACAGCGCGAGAGAAGTTTTTGCCCGCGACAAAGATTTTGTGCAGTGCATAACAAAACCGGCGCCGACCTATCTCGGTGAAAAAATAGACATCTCCGGTTCGGGCCTTTCCACGCAGTGATACGTTAGATGATTTTTAATTCCAGAAGTTTTTCTTTGTCCGCGGGGGTTATGCGGAAAGACTCCCGCGCCTTTTGAATTGCTTTGTTCTGCGTGACGGCATCGAGGCGCCTGCTCTTTAACAGCCTGAAAGTTTCAGCGGGGAATTTTGCGCAGGCCTCAGCCAGACACCAGGCGGCGCCCATCATCGTGTAATACGCGTCATCAGGGACGAGACCTTTTTTCAGCCGCAGATTCTCCGGCGGGACAGCGGCGATAAATCGGCGGCTTATGTCAGTGACCTCATCCAGCACGCGGGATATGTATTCTTCATCGAGGTAATAGTCGAGACATACAATACATCCGAAGCGCATAGTGAATTCGTCTGCTGAATGCAGACAGCTCTCAATGAATCCCCAGGTTTCGGCGCGTTCTTTTTTTATGCGTTTCTGTGTGGTAACAGTACTGTCGCATATCGCCCAGTCGTGAATGAAAGGAATGAAATCACACATCATATCCTGCCATTCATCATGCGGCATCTTCGCATAGCCGGTCACCATACCGTGGATCAGACGCTCCTCCCAGTAACATTGCTGCGGCAGTTCACTGATGTAGCCCCGGAAATCGCCCTGCGCGATTTCTCTGGCAATGATGCGCATCGCGGGTTTTCTGACGCCGATAGTCAGCGCAGGATCGGTGCCGGGTGTAAGCATATCGTTGAATTTTTTGTATTCCGCGTCCTGCGCGGCAAAAAGCTTTTTAAGGATCTCGTCTCTCATCGCAGTTCGTCCACTCCTTCGTTCGCCAGCTCGTCGCAGCGGCAGTTCATCTCAGTAATGTAAATAAAATCGTCGTAGGTGAATCTTTCTCCGTTCCAGGCCTTGAATTTCGCGTAGGTTTTCTTCAGGACCGTCTCAGTGCTGCCGGTGCTGACGTGGCCCTTGACGCGAAAGAAACTGATGCTGTGACGGTCAAGGAACGGCAGCAGCGCTTCCCAGAGATCGCGGTTCTCAACATCTTTTTTGCCGGATGTCTTCCATCCGTTCACCGTCCATTTTGCATACCATTTTTCGCGGAAGCAGTTCATGAGATATGAACTGTCGCAGAACACCTCGATCGTCTGGCCGTCGGTTTTAATGGCTTCAAAAGCTTTCAGCAGCGCAGTCATTTCCATTCTGTTGTTCGTGGTGTTTCTCTCCCCGCCGTGGAGTTCTTTCCGGTGTTCACCGTATTCGAGGACGGCGCCCCAGCCTCCTGTATTGTTTTCATTCTGATTCCCGGAGCACGCTCCGTCCGTGTATATCTTCAAAACAGCCATGTGTTTCTCCTTTCTGCATTATTAACAGTATCTCATATCCCCGAAAAACAAGCAACAGCGCTGAATGTTAATAATGTAACGAGCTTCGGTCTAAAAAGTCGCAATTCTTCAAACATACTTGAAAAATGGCATGAAGTATAGTATTATTAAGCCATGCGTGAATCAATGGGGAGACAGGAATGAGCTTAAGATTTTGCTCGTTTTCCAGCGGAAGCAGCGGGAATTGCTATCTGATAAGAAGCGATACTTCGGCAGTACTGGTAGATGCGGGGATAAGCGGCAAGAGAATAATGGAAGGACTGGCCGAGACGGAAACAGATCCGTCTATGCTAAAGGGGATAGTCATAACGCACGAGCACAGCGATCATGTCAGAGGACTGCGCATCGCGGCGAAGAGATGTCCCGGAGCATCGGTTTATTCCAATGAGAACACCTGGGAAAAGCTAGAAGGATTAGTAGAAGAAGACCGACAGGAAATATTCGAAAGCGGCAGCATGTTCGATATCGGAGATATCGGTGTGAAGTCGTTCAGGACGTCACATGACGCCGCGGAACCGGTGGGCTTCTCTTTTTATTGTAATGACAGGCAGATAAGCATTGTTACGGATACCGGGTATGTCAGCGATGACATCATCAGGGAAATAAGCGGGGCGGATATATTGTCGCTTGAAGCGAATCACGAACCGGATGTGCTGAAATCGGGCAGATACCCGTATTACCTGAAGAGACGGATCCTCGGAGATAAGGGGCATCTTTCGAATGAGGCGGCAGCTGAATGCATAATAAGGATCGAGGAGCAGCAGCATAAGGACAGAGAGATCCTGCTTGCGCACCTGAGCAGCAACAACAACACGCCGGAACTTGCGGCCATTACTGTAAAGAATATCCTCGAAGACGCGGGACTGCAGGTCGGTTCCTCGCTCAGAGTAGATGTGGTCATGAGAGACCGCCTGAGCAGACTGTACGAGGTGTAGTCATGATGAGGATAAAAATCGTGTGTGTCGGCAGACTCAAGGAAAGATACTGGACCGACGCGGTGCACGAGTATGAGAAAAGACTGCGGTCTTACTGCGAACTGACCATTGAGGAAGTGAAGGAAAGCCCTGCGGATGATATCGATGAAGAGGGCGTAAACATATTGAAAAGAATAGGTGACCATGATCATGTGATCACCCTGGAAATAAAGGGGAATGCGCTTACGAGCGAGGAGCTGTCCGCAAAGCTGGACGATCTGGCGCTCGGCGGAACGAGTGATGTGACATTTGTAATAGGCGGGTCGAACGGACTGTCGGATGAAGTCAGCGCCCGCGCCGCATATAAACTTTCGTTTTCGAAGATGACATTTCCGCATCAGCTCATGCGCGTGATACTGCTGGAGCAGGTGTACAGGAGCTTCAGGATTTCGAAGCACGAGCCGTATCACAAGTAGGAAGAGTTATGAAAAACTATTCCGGGAAATCGGAGGAGGAAACTCCTCTGCAGGAAATCGTCAAGGATGCTGACATCCTGGACTTTTACCAATACGGGTATGAGTTTCAGAGACAAGAGCAAAAAGATAGATTAACTAAATTAATCAGAAAAGAGGAGAGCTAATTAGTTATGTTTAAAGTTATGTTTCAGAAAAAGTACATTAAAATGTTCTTAGCTGTGGCATTGCTCGTACTCTGCAGCGGCCTTCTGGCCCAGGCTGCAGGACATCCGGAACCGGGTACCGTAGAGATAGGCAAATCACTTCCTATCTGGAGTATCATTCCGTTTGTGGGCATGCTGCTGTCGATCGCCATTATACCTCTTGTAAAGGGAGAATGGTGGGAGAAAAACGAACTCTGGGTGGCGATTTTCTGGTCGCTGACATTCCTCGTTCCATTTGCGATCGCTTACGGATTCGGAGAAATGTGGTATCAGACGCTGGAAATGCTGCTGCTTGACTACCTGCCGTTCTTAGGACTGCTGTTCGGACTGTTTGTAGTTGCCGGAGGTATCGTGCTCAAGGGTACCATCGTAGGTACTCCGAAGACAAACCTCATACTCCTTCTCATAGGTACTGCACTTGCCAGCTGGGTAGGAACAACAGGTGCGGCTATGCTGATGATCAGACCGCTGATCAGAGCAAATGCCTGGAGAGAAAAGAAAGCACACGTTATCGTATTCTGCATCTTCATGGTAGCCAATATGGGCGGATGCCTTACTCCTGTTGGAGATCCGCCGCTGTTCATGGGTTATTTGAGAAACGTTCCGTTCTTCTGGACAATGAAGCTTTTACCAATACTGCTTCTGAACGTTGTGATCCTTTCCGTGGTATTCCTTATTCTGGATACGCACTACTACAAGAAGGATCTGGCTGCGGGCAAGAGCCCTCAGGACATGTCCGGAAATCAGATGGAAAAAGAGCCTATCAGGATCGAAGGCGCACACAATTTCATCTTCCTCGTAATGATAGTAGGAGCTGTACTTTTACAGGGACTTGTTACAAAGCTGCCTGCCTTCATGAATCAGACCACAGGCGTACTTACAGGTATTCATATTTATCATGATATTGTTTTTCCGTGGAATGATGTTCTTGAACTGGGTATCATATTGCTGGCTGCGTTCCTGTCGCTCAAGACGACAAAACCGGAATGCCACGAGGCCAATGAGTTCAACTACGGGGCGATCGCAGAGGTTGCCAAGCTGTTCCTCGGCATATTCCTGACGATGATTCCTGCACTGGCACTGCTCAAGTCGAACGGTGCTGCACTCGGGATCACGCATCCTGCGCAGTTCTTCTGGGCATCAGGCGCACTTTCATCGTTCCTCGACAATACACCTACATACCTCGTATTCCTGACGACTGCAGGTGCTGTCGGATTTACACAGGGCGTTGCGACAAAGGTCGGCATCGTACAGGCTATCGACCTGATGGCTATTTCGGCCGGTTCTGTATTTATGGGAGCTAACACATATATCGGTAATGCTCCGAACTTCATGGTTAAGTCCATCGCGGAGGAGAACGGCGTCAAGATGCCTTCCTTCTTCGGATATATGGCATGGGCGCTGGCCATACTCGAGCCGGTATTCATCATCGATATGTTCATCTGGTTCTGGTAGACTATAGCCGGATAAAATATAGTTAATCTATTGCACTTGAAAGCCCCGGGCATCCCGCCCGGGGCTCTTCTTTCGTGTTGCGGACAAGTGCCGGTCCGTGAAAAAACTGCCGCCTCAGAGCGACAGTTCAAACTTTCTGGTGATATCGAGATACTTCATCAGCATGCCGATATTCGCATAGTAATATGAATACTTATCTTCTTTCTTTACATCGACGAGGCCGGCGGATGAAAGCTTGTTGATGTGCTGGGAGATCGTCGCCTGGGCATAGTCGAAAGCTTCAACGATATCCTTATTGCAGACTTTGGTCCTTTCCGTATTGCATTTCATGATGAAGCGGAATATATAGATCCTTGCCGGATGCGCGAGAGCGTCCGAGCATCTGGCCATAAGCATTACTTCCTGCTCGTTGATATCGTCGGTGTCTTTTCTTATTCGCATGTTTTATGTCCTCCTGTCAGGTCGTTTCCGCGGCGTGCGCCGCAGGTTATATCGCCTAATTACGATATAACTAATGAGTCACTTTGTCAAGCATAAACCCGATAAGTGTTGAAAAACAAACAAAAATATGTGATAATAAAGCGTCGGAGGGCTTTTATTGAGTAAGCAGGGATACTATTTAACAGGACTGAAACTGATATCAGCAGGTATATTTATCTTAGCGCTCGAACAAGCGGCGCTGGCTGTTCTCAGAGCATGGAAGTATTATGCTTTCGGAGAGTTCGCAGCTCAGTTTCTGGTGCTCATAGGATGGCTTTTCATTTTGGGCGGGATTTTGTCCGCCGCCTCGTACCGGCCTGAGTTTTTACGGGTAAGGACCGCGGCAATTCTGTGCACTGTCTGCAGCGCGGCAGCAATTGCACTGGCGGTATATAATTACCGGTCGGGGATGGCAAATCAGACATTTATTGAAGTCAAAGTACTTTTTCTCGGATACCTTTCGACGATCGGTCTTGTTTTCACATATGCGCAGCTCATGAAGGGGCTGGCAGCGCTCGGAGGAAAATCCGGACAGAGCAGCTATGCGAAGACCTGCCGATATACCTGGAAACCGGTGGTCGTAACAGTGCTTCTGATAATGGTGCTTGAACCGGCAGTCTCGGTGTTTCCGCAGATGGCGGAGTGGATAGGCACCGCGGCGCTTGCTGCCGTTTCTTTCGCATATCAGATGCGTATAGTATGGCTGCTGGGCAGGGGACGCAAACTTTTGAATGGCAGGGGAAGAGGATAGCGATTATGAACAGAAAGTATGATTTGAGCGGTTTGGGGTTTTTCGGCGCCGGAATGATTATTTTTGCCGGTACGGATTATTTTATTGATCTTGATGCGGGAAAAGTTATTAATTTTTCGGGGGCATTGATCAGTCTTGCCGCACTGGCGATCATGCTCATCGGTTCGTTCAGAACAGTGAATTACAATGAGTGCTTCAAGCGCAGCGAGATATTTGTGATAATAGCGATCATTGCGGATATTGCCTTTATGGGCTCGATGATATTCGGCCTGCGCGCAGGCACGGCTTCTTCGGGATATGCGGCGCTCGCAATAGATCTGGTGCTCTTCGCATCGGAACTGCTTTCTGCGGCATTTATGCTCGGCGCATGTTCAAAGCTTGCCGAACAGAGCGGAGAAGAAAGTCTGGGCATCGCCTGCACAAACACAAAAACCATATTTATTACAGTAAGCATTATCGCATTTATCATAAAACCATGCATTGCATTCCTTCCCGGGAATAATAACAGCGCCTTCCTGGTACTGATAATCATGTCGGCTGTAGCCGTGCTCGGCGTCAATATTATGGCGACGATGAGATTCGGAAATGTCTGCGAACTGCTTGACGGAAGCAGATTCAATACTGAAAATGCATAATCAAAAAATAATAATAAAGGAAATCATATGACAGAACAAATAAATCATTACAAGCTGAGAGGATTGCTGTTTTTTGCTGCCGGCATGCTTTGTGATGCTGTCGCAAGTATAATACTGGAAATTGCCGGCGGCAAAGTGCTTATCTACACCGGATACGGGATAAGTGTAGTATCATCGGTATTGTATATCGTCGGCATAGTGATGATAAAAACCAGATTTGAATATTTCAGACGCGCGAAGATATGCATCATCTGGATGCTGGCGCTGTCAGTGGCTGTGTTTCTTATGACGGCTGCGGCGTTTTACTTCAGCTTTATAGCGCTGGGCTCGGCGGCCGCAGTGCTGGCGATAGCGCTGGTAGTGATCTCGCTGCTGATGGTGTATTACCTGCTGAGAGGCTGCGCCGATATCGGCGAGGATCAGGGCGATGAAAACCACGAGATATTCTGCAATCGTTCATGGATCATCTACCTTGCGGTGTTCGGAATATCATACATAGTCGGCGGGATAGCATCGAATATTCTTGGTTCATCATCAGGGACCGGAGCGGCAATAAGCTCGGCCATGACATATCTCGGTATGGCCGCAAAACTGCTGGTAGGTTATGTGTGCTGGAAAACATACAGAAAATTCGACGGCCGAAAAATCAATGCCTATTGATAAGATCTTCCTTCTGTGAACGTGAAAGTTTCTTGATAGCGATCTCACGAGAGAGAGCTTCGCTTTTAGTGTCGAATTCCTCGACATGAACGAGTTCGACAGGACCCCTTCCGCGCGTGTATTTGGCACCGCGGCCGGATGCATGCGCTGCGACTCTCTGTTCGACATCTGTGGTCCATCCCGTGTAATAACTGCCGTCGCCGCATCTTAAGATATAAACAAAATGTCCGGCCATCACTGCGCCTCATCGACATGGTAATACCTGACCATGTACTTCTCGATGCCGCCGGCAATTCCCTTCGTGATCCTGTCCTGATATTTCCCGGTACTCATCTTTTTCGCTTCGCTGTAATTGCTGAAAAATCCCATTTCGATAAGCGCGGCGGGGATCCTGCTCCAGTTCTGACCGGTCATATCGTTGCGCGCATCGTTATAACGTTTCGCGAAACCAGTGGTCCGGCATTCACCGTTCAGCATATAAGAGGCCAGGACTTTGCTGCGCGCGGCATCGGCGGTGCTGTAATAACTGTTGTGCCCCGGCTTGTATATAGTCGATACGCCGTGAGCCGAGCTCCCGTACGAGTCGCAGTGCAGACGGACGCATATCTTAGAACCGCTGGCATTGACCATCCTGGCGCGTTTCCGGCAGCTGAGATCGACATCGTTGGACGTCCTGACCATATAGACCTTATAACCGCGCTTCAGCAGATCAGCGCGGAGTTTTTTCGCGATAATCAAAGTATATCTGTATTCGCCCATATGATTATAGACGGAGGAACATCCGCCGGCCATCTTGTATTTTTTGCCGAGCTTTGCATTGTCGGGATCCACGCGTTCCATGCCGAGATCCTGCTTTTTCTGATGTCCGGGATCGATAGCCACAGTTATCTGCGATCTGGAAAGGACCGCCGCCTGCGCCGGGACATAAACCGCGGCCGGGAACAGGCAGGACACAGCAGCCAGCGCCGCGCAGCAGATGACAGCTGTGATTTTGCCGATACTGTTTTTCATTATCAAGCCTCCGTAATATGCGTATATGCTTTGTCGAAAGTTATCACGACGAAATAGTGCGGGTCGATTCTTCTGAGATGCCTTTCCACGTGTGCCGTGATCTCCTCCTGGGGAATCTTACAGTCGGGGCTGACAACGACGTCGAACACGACGTTCGTGTGCGTCGGGCCGGGCACTATCCGCAGATCGTGGAAGCTGATCACTCCGTCCATATCCTTCAGCGCTCTCGCCACTTCTACCTTCAGTTCATCTATGATCGGATCATGCAGCTTGACAGGATCCATATGTATGACAAAATTGATGCCGAGAGCCGCAGAAACCTCTCTCTCGATATTGTCTATCGTATCGTGCGATTCCATCATGTCGGCTTCACAGTCGACCTCGATATGGGCGGAAGCGAAAACTCTGCCGGGCCCGTAATTGTGGACCATGAGGTCGTGTATCCCGTGTACCCCTGGATGGGCCTTCGACATGCGGATTATCTGATTCACGAGTTCGGGATCTGGTGCTTCTCCGAGCAGAGGACTCATAGTCTCCATCACGAGCTGAACACCTGAAATCATAATAAATATCGCGACGCCGCATCCGAGTATGCCGTCGAGATTATACCCCATGAGCTTATTGATGATAACGCCGATAAGTACGACCGATGTCGTGATGACATCATTTCTCGAATCAGCGGAAGCTGCCATAACAGTCAGCGAGTTAATAGTTTTTCCGATCCCTCTGTAGAAGAAGCACTGCCACAGTTTGACAAGAACAGATATGATGAGCACGAGTATCGTGACCGCGTCATAAGTCTGCTCTTCAGGGTGTATGACCTTGAGAACGGACGATTTGAGCAGCATTATGCCCACGATAAGAATGACGACGGATATCAGTACACCTGTAAGATACTCTATGCGCGCATGCCCGAACGGATGCTCGCTGTCTTCAGGCTGCGAAGCGAGTTTGAAACCGACTAGCGTCATAATAGATGACGATGCGTCGGTGAGGTTGTTCACGCCGTCGGCGATTATGGCGATACTGGATGCGAGCCATCCGATCGCTATTTTCATAACACAGAGAAGAAAGTTCGTGAATATACCGACAGTGCCTGCGAGCTTCGCATAATTTGTGCGCACTTCCGGTTCATGAGCATCTTCCCAGTTCTTTACAAATTTTTTTATCAGCCAGTGACTCATTTTTATTTTCCCATTATTTCCATAATCATTATAAAATAGTATAATATCCACATATTATAGCACATTTGACAGAGGACAAGAAATATGAAACTGGTATGCATAGGCGACAGTATGATAGACGGATATCCGTATGCGAGATCAGAGAGTTTCCCTGCTGAGCTTGAACGTCTGACAGGGTGGAAAGTCATCAACGCCGGCATATCCGGACAGTCGTCCTCCGAAGTGCTCGCTCGTTTCCCGCGGGCGATGAAACAGCGGCCTGATGCAGTAATGATCCTGTGCGGTACGAATGATTACATTTTCGGCATATGCGGCAGTGAGGAAACGTTTGAAAATATCGCGGAGATGGTGCGCGCGGCAGAGCGCGGCGGGGCGGCGCCGGTGATATGTTTCCCGATCCTGTGCGATCCCGTAAGCGCGGCGGCAAGCTGGGCGGGGATCACCGAGGGCGAATTTGCACAGGCAAACGAAGAACTGAAAAAGCTGCGGGAAAATCTGAAACATTACTGCGGAAAAAACGGGGTGCGGTACATCGACCTGCAGGAATGGTATAAAAGTATCGCGTGTTATTGCGACGGACTGCATCCGACAAGGGAAGGATACAGGATGATCGGGGAGAAAGCTGCGGAGGAATTGTCTTCTGCAGGAGGTAGGGTAAATGAAAAGTAAAAAGAAAACGGTGACGATTGTCGTGCTCATGCTGGTGATGCTTCTGCTTGCGGGAGGATATATGGGATACCGCTACTGGAAATATGAGCAGAAACTGGCAGCGGCAGAAAAGGCGAAGACCGAAGGCGTCTATGATCCTCTCACCGGAGAACGCGTGAAGAAACTGCTGAACAGACCGTTTATGGTCTCTACGGATAACGACAGCTCAGAGGCGAGGCCTCAGTCGGGATTGTCGAAGGCCGATATCGTATACGAGGTGCCGATCGAGGGCGGCGGCACGAGGTACGAGCAGATATTCTACGGGCAGGTCCCTGATCAGATCGGACCGTGCAGGAGCGTCAGACCGTATATCATAGATCTCGCGCTTGCATATAAGGCGGTGCTCGTGCACAACGGACAGAGCCCGCAGGCCAAAGCCTATCTTTCTACAGGAGTGATAGATCATATCTCCGCGGCGGATTATTACGACATCTTCAAAAGCGAATCCGCGGTCGTCATGTACAGCAACGGCAAGGATGTCGCTGCCAAGATGAAGTCCGAAGGCATGGACGGCAAGAAGACTGTTACGGGCTTCAAATTTCTGAGTGACGGAGAAAAAGTCACGGGAAAATCCGTGCAGACTATCAGCATCAACTATGTCAGCGCGCAGGATAAGTATGAATACGATCCCGCTTCGAAGCTGTACACGCGTTATGTGTACGGCGAAAAATGCACTGATAAAGTCAACGGCAAGGTCATTAAATGCGCAAACATCATTATGTTTTATGAGAATTACACCATGTATGATGCGAATTCCGGCCGCCTCAACATAGATATGACGCAGGGCGGAAAAGCCTGGCTGTTCACGCAGGGCAAAGTCGTCAGGGGAAAATGGTCGCGGGCGGATCTCGACTCGCCAATGGTTTTCAAGGATAACGACGGCAAAGAATACAAGCTTTCACCGGGACAGACATGGCTGGAGATGATCGACAACACCGTCAGATACAGCTGGAAGTAACAGCAGCGGACCGGCTCTTACACGATCGCCTGCCTGCCGCGTTCACCGGTGCGGATGCGGACGGCGTCTTTCAGGTCGTAAACAAATATTTTTCCGTCGCCGGGGCTGCCTGTATAGGCAGTCCTGCTTATTGTGCGCACCACCCTGTCCGCCCATTCATCGGACGAAACCACGATTTCAAATTTGATTTTCGGCAGCATGTTGACAACGACTTTGCTGCCGCGGACCACGTTCGTGTAGCCTCGCTGCTCGCCGCAGCCCATGACCTGGGATACAGTAATACCGTGGATGTCTATGCCGCTCAGGGCGTCTTTGATTTCTTCATATAATTCTTCGCGTACGATCGCTTCTACCTTTGTCATTTTATCCTCCTAATCAAGTCCGTTGAATGACGGATATGCACTTTCTCCGTGCTGCGCCATATCGAGTCCGCGTTTCTCTTCTTCTATGCCGACACGAAGCGGTACGAACAGAGAGATCACTTTTGCTATAATAAATGTACCTGCGGCGGCGATGACTATCGTCATACCGATGGCGATCAGCTGCGCGCTCATCAGATGGAAATTGCCGCTGAAGACCAGTCCGTCCCATCCGGCCGCCGGGTTTATCGACTGCTGCGTGAAGAGACCGGTCGCTATGCCGCCCCAGATCCCGCCGATGCCGTGACAGCCGAAAGCATCAAGCGCATCGTCATAGCCGAAATATTTCTTGACGGTCGTGATCATGAAGTAGGCCAGCGGACTCACCACGAGGCCGATGATGACCGACGACCATACGGGAACGAAACCGGCGCCCGGCGTGATGGCCACCAGTCCGAGGACGGCGCCTGTCGACGCGCCCACGACCGTGGGCTTGTTCTGGATGATGCAGTCTATGGCCATCCAGGACGCCATAGCGGAAGCAGCAGCGGTATTTGTAGTAATGAACGCATGCGCCGCGAGTGTGCCGGCTGAAAGCGCACTGCCTGCGTTGAAGCCGTACCAGCCGAACCATAACAGCGCCGCGCCGAGCAGGACGAAAGGAATATTGTGAGTGTGATAGGAAAGCTGTGAATATCCCTGGCGTTTGCCGATCATTATCGAAAGGACCAGGCCGCTGACTCCGGAACTGATGTGCACGACATCGCCCCCCGCGAAATCGAGCGCGCCTATTACTGAACCGAGCAGTCCGTCATGTCCCCAGACCATGTGGGCGAGCGGATAATAGATCAGCAGCGACCAGAATACGATAAAAAAGAACAGCGCCTTGAAATTCATCCTGCCCGCGACAGAACCTGTGATCAGCGCCGGTGTGATCAGCGCGAACATCATCTGGAAAGCGACGAATGTGAACGGCGGTATCGTCGAAGCGTAAGCGCTCGTTCCTTCTTCCATGCCGTACAGACAGAAATTGTGGAGTGTGCCGATCAGTCCGCTGTTATCTCCTGAAAAACTCAGCGAATAACCGACGATAACCCACATGACAGAACATATTCCCATGACGAAGAATGACTGCATCATGGTGTTGAGAACATTCTTTCTGCGCTCCAGCCCGCCGTAAAAAAAGGCCAGCCCCGGCGTCATTATCATGACCAGGGCCGCGCAGATAAGCATGAAGCCTGAATCACCTGTATCCATAAATACCTCCTCTGAAAATCAAAAGACGTCCGGAGTATGCGCTCCGGACGCCGATACTATGCAGATAATTCTAATCAGAAGGTACATTGAGTTCAATAAACGGGATACTAAAAAACTAACAGAAAATTTAGTTTATTTAACAGGCTTACTCTACAGGGTCGGTCTTGAGGACTTCCTGCATCGTTTCGTTCGCAATGGATCCCGCGGTAGTAATACCGTAGCCGCCGTTCTCGACGAGGACGACGAAAGCATACGGATATCCGTCATTTTTGATGAAGCCGACGAACCAGGAATTCGGCTCTTTGCCGTTCCCGACCTCTGCCGTTCCGGTCTTCGCGTAGATCTTGAGACCCGGGAAATTATCCTGCCCGTAATGAGATTTGACATTGTTGCGCATGTAGATGCGCAGCTTCTTGGCCGTGGATTGTTTGATGAGTTCGCTCGTCTGCGTCTTGATATGGAAGCCTGTGCTCCAGCCGTTGGAGAATTTCACCGCCTGGATGATGCGCGGATTCGCGGCCTTGCCGCCGTTGGCGATAGCTCCCGCGTAGACCATCAGCGAACATGGATTCACGAGGTCGTTATACTGGCCGATGCCCGACCAGGCCAGGTTGACTCCGCTGTTCGGGAACGTGAAAGTGCCCCTCTTCGTGCGGATCCCGTTGATATTATAGCTGGACATGAGGCCGGCTTTCCGCGTGTAGTCCTTGAGCGTGTCTCCGCCGATCTTCATGGCGAGATGTCCGAAATAGATATTGCAGGATTCGGCCAGCGCTTCTCTCATGGTAACAGTTCCGTGCGCCGAAAGGTCCGTGACCTTGTCGCCGGAATATGTGCCGACCTGCCAGGTGCCCGTGCAGTCCACAGCATAGCTCGAAACGTTGTCCACGGTTTCGATGCCCGCGGCCGCAGTCACGAGTTTGAATACGGAGCCCGGGACGAACGTGGATGAAAGCAGTCTGTTCATGTAGACGCCGTCGCTGTCGCTGTAGCTCGAGCCACTTTCCGTTTTCGGGTCATATGAAGGGGAGCTCGTCATGCAGATGATATCCCCGGTCTTGTAATTGAAAACTCCGACGCAGCCCTTCCTGCCGGCCAGAGCCTGATATGCCGTCCGGCATACTTTTTTGTCGATAGTAAGATACAGCTTTCTGCCGTTGTTGTTGGTCGAATATGTTCCGGAAAGGAAATTATAGCCGACGAGTTTGCTCGCGAAAACAGTCTCGGCACCGGTCGCGATATTGCCTGTCCTGTCGCCGACGGCATGCAGCGTCGCAGCTCTCGAAGTGCTGCCGACACCGTATTTGAGCTTGCCGGTCGAGCCGTTTCTCAGCAGCAGTCTGCCTTTGGAATCATAGATCGCGCCGGTGGAAATATAGCCGTTCGAATAGATGCTCTGATTGGCCGGGTAACTTGCCCACGTACTGCCGTCCACTGCGAGTTTGACGATATAATAACCAAGACCCGCCAGCAGCATCGCCGCGAGCATAAGACAGATTATCGCACGCTTCTCAAGTTTCTTCATAAGTCCTCCAGTTATTTGTCGAGCTGATCGAAATCAGTTATATCCTCATCCCCGTCAAGATGTACTCTGTTGCCGGAGTAGTAATAGTCGTCGTCGGGCACCAGTTCTTCCGCGTCGGGCTGATCTCTCAGCGATTTTACGGTGTAGTAATAATTGGTCGCGTAAGGATCCGCGGCAAATCTTTTTTCCGCCTCGGGGTCTGTCTCTATTTCGAAAGGTATATCTTCTTCTTCCTCATCGTCAGGGCGCACAGCAATGCTGGCGTTCCGCCGCGTATCGGCCGCTTTGAGGAAGGCCAGAAGTCCCCATGATGCGAGCATGGAAGTTCCGCCGTTGGATACGAACGGAAGCGTAACGCCGGTGAACGGCAGTATATCCAGCGATCCGAGAACATTCATGATCGTCTGGAAAATGATCAGCGAAGTCGCGGCGCAGGCGGCGATCGAGTAGAATGTCGAACGTGCAGCGGTGATCGACCTTACTGCGAATATACATAATGTAACGAGTGCCAGTACACACAGGAGCGCGATGATGAGGCCCCATTCCTCGGAGACGAGGCTGAACACGAGGTCCTTGTCCGCCGCATATATCGAGTGGAACCAGCCGTTGCCGGCGCCCACCCCGAGCAGTCCTCCGCTCGCCGCGGCTGTCATGCCGCGCGTCTGCTGATAGCCGCCCGCATCGGCGTACTGCCATGCGTGCGTCCAGGTCGCGAATCTGCTGGTGATATGAGGAATAAATTTTATCGACAGCATGCCTCCGAGGGCGACGACACCGAGTATGAGGATCAGTTTCGAGAAATCGCCCGAACGCAGGAATGATATTATTACGAATGTCACGAAGAATATCGCCGCGGTGCCGAAGTCGTTCATTACTGCCAGACATCCCAGGCAGAAGACCGAGAAAAGCATGAACCTCGTCAGGTTCTTTTTTTCGTACAGTTCGTCGAGCGTCGCACTGCCTATGAATATGTAGGCGACTTTCACGAGCTCTGACGGCTGGATGGACATGCCGCCAACATTGATCCAGTTGGTGGATCCGTTGGTGGATGAGCCGAAGACCAGGTTCACAAGCAGCAGTACACAGCTGATTATTATCAGCGCGCGCCGGATGCTGAGCGCCCTGTCAAGGTCTCTGAGATACCAGCAGAGGATGAAGAAAATGACCACGCCCAGAATAATGGCAATGAGTTGTTTGAAAACGGCGCCTTCAGATGTGGTCGCGACGACCGCGAGGTTGATCGTGCACAGGAAAAATGCTATGCACTCCATTTCAAATGAGGTCCTTTTGAGCGATCGCAGAAATATGCAGAATGCCCACATTGTAACTGTGAGGAGCCCGAAGCTGAGCAGGACCGTAAAGTCGAGCTTCGATCCTCTCGCCGCGATGAACTGGATGCCCATCATTATCTGGAATATCGTCAATATAGCAAGGGAGAACCACGGCGAAAAAGTCTTGGTCGTCATTCTCCTTTTTTCATTGTTTTCGCGTTTTTCTTTTAGACTTGCCGGAAGCAGAACACAGTCTGCGCCGCCCATGGATATCGTGTCGCCCATGTTGACGCGGGTGGATTTATAGACATCGTGACCGTTTATCTGCGAACCGCCTTTGGAGCCGAGATCGTTATAATACCAGTCGCCGTTTTCTTCGCGGACCAGCGTGCCGTGGCTGCGCGATACTGTCATGAGGTCGATCACGACATCTGCGCTTTTCGCCCGTCCGAGCACGTTTTCCCAGTGAGAGATCGGAACGGCGCTGCCGTCGGGAAGACTCAGATACGCCCAGATCTCAGATGGATTTTTTGCAGCCAAAAGAGAACTGATCGATCGTACGAGGATCAGCACGGCCAGCAGCACGAACACCCATCTTGCCACAGTAGTATAGTATGTAGCGACAAGAGGATGGGACTCGAATAACGCCGCTAGAGATTTCATAAGCGGCTGTGCCGCTTCGGAAATCGAACTGAACATATTACTCTTTTTCTCCCTCCGGGTTCAATATTTCTTTCCCATTATACCATAAAACGGCACGTCCGAATTAATATGACGAAAGTATTATTTGATTGCTGCGGGATCCATTCATTCCAGTCTGATCGAAACTTCACCGCTTGTGATCGTTTCCAGAACGGTATTTCCGTTTTCATCAGGGTGTTTAATGATAAGACCGCCGTCTTCGTCAATGCCTTCGGCTTCTGCGTGAAGAGGTTTCGCGCCGGGTTTGCCGAGCATGCCTGCCTTATATACGAGTATGCGTTTGCCGATGACCATGCTGTGTGAACGATAGTCTTCTATGAAAGATCTGTCTTCGATATTGTCGACGACAGGAATAAATTCATTTATTATCTGTGCGGCTATCGCGGCCCGGGAAACGGAGCCTCCTATGAACCCGTACGAATCCGCCGCAGCCTTCGGACTGTCGCTTTCAAAACAGTTCACGCCTATTCCGACGACGATACTGCCGATCTGACCGCTTTCAAAATCCATTACTGCTTCGGTGAGGATGCCGGTGATCTTCCGGCCGCCGAGATAAATGTCGTTCACCCATTTGATTTCAGGAGCAAGGCCGTAGAGCTTTTCGAGAGCGCGGACGACCGCTACAGATGCGGCAGTCGTTATCAGCACCGACTTGCTGATGTCAAAGTCCGGTTTTATGATGATGCTCATGTAGAGGCCGCTGCCTGCGGGAGAAACAAATGTCCGCCCGAGCCGGCCCTTGCCCTGCGTCTGTTCGTTCGCGATGACGACGGCACGGTCCTCAGTCCCCGCGAGTTCTTTTGCTTTTTCGTTCGTCGATGCGACGGATTCGAAGTAATATACGGGAATGTCGAAGTCTGTCATGGATCTGACGGCTTCAGCCGATATGATATCTGTATCGCCGGGCATCATATAGCCTTTGTTCGTGACCGCTTCGATAGTGTAATTGCTTTCCTGGAGCGACTTGACCGCCTTCCATACAGCGGTGCGTGAAACCCCGAGTCTGTCGGCGATTTCTTCACCTGATACGGATTTTCCTTTATTTTCAATAAGGGCTTTCAAAACCTCGCTTTTAACTGTCATTATGGCTCCTTTCGCCTGATTTTCAACGTTTTAAGCTGTTAGAGCGATTGTACAATATATGTGTATCGCTGTCAACTGCGGTACTTAGTTCGGTTAACAATGAACGTTAGGTGAACGTTTTGTGAAAGTGACAAGGATGTCATTGACGAAAAATTCCGTAACTATTAATATGAAGAAGAATTGAGAAAGAAGGAAAGCTTACATAGTTTTTGCACGATTGGAGTATATATCTATGGGTACTAAAAAAGGACTGATAATAGCGGCAGTACTGGCACTGGCAGTATGTTTCACTGCTGCACCTGTTACACCGGTGCATGCGGGATCAGTCACCAAAGGTTTTTCACATCAGCTTTCAGTCAAAGTAGTCAAGAATTCCGACGGAACTTTCACAACAGTAAACAATGAAAATCAAATGATGAGGCAGGCAAGAACAAAGCTGGGATGCCCGTACGTTTCAGGCGCGGCAGGTCCTTATGCTTTTGACTGCAGCGGTTATGTCGCATATACGATGCATAAGAGCGGAGTTGCTCTGACGAGAAGCACGGCTGCTTCATATTACAGATCGGCAAACAATGTCGGATCGATAGGCAATGCTCATAGAGGAGACATAGTTCTTTATTCATCCGGCGGCGGCATCTGCCACTGCGGACTGTACTACGGCGGCGGCGATGTTATCCAGGCGTGCTGCAGCAGAGGCGTAGCGGTCAGAGGCGCATATGACATCGGTCAGAGCGTTGTAGCTGTCATCAGAACATATACTCCTGCGGGAGTGCTCAGAGTCGCGGGCGATGCCGGATCACAGGTCCGCATCAAGGGCGAAGGCATCAGCGTTACCAAGACACTGACAGAAGCGGGCGTTACAGCAAAGGCTCTTCCGAGAGGCACGTACACCGTAACACCGGTCGGCGAAGGATCCGCAGCTGTCACTGTTAAGGTGAGATATAACGATTCCACAAAAGTCGACTTCACGGAGCAGGCTGAAGACCCTGCTGCATAGAAGCCGTAAAACAGATTCTTACCGGGGCGCGCCGAAAGGCCGCTCCTTTTTTTACGCGTTACTATATGATACAATATCGCCATGGCATATTTGAAAACGGATGAGGAAAGCCGCAGGCTTTATAAAACGCTTGCAAAAGTTGCGCTTCCGATAGCTCTCCAGAGTCTGATCGGATCCTCTTTGAATTTAGTGGATAATCTGATGGTCGGCGCGCTCGGCGAATCCGAGCTTGCAGCGGTCGGGGTAGGAGTGCAGATCTTCATGGTTTTCTTCATGCTCATCTACGGGTTTTCCAGCGGGTGCGCAACATTCATAGCGCAGTATCACGGTGCTGAAAACCGGGCAGGCATTAAAAAAAGCATGGGATTCACATTCATGGTGTGCATTTCGATCGGGGTGCTTTTCTTTATCGGCGGTGAATTTTATCCGGGAAAAATCATCCGCATATTTACGGATATACCGGAAATCGTCAGTCTCGGTACTGTTTATGTCAGGACAGGCGCTCCGTGTTTCCTTATCATGGCCTTCACACAGACCTTCGAGACATCGCTGCGGGCGACACAGCAGACACACCTGCCGCTGATATCGAGCGTTACTGCCTTCGCGGCCAACACGATACTGAACTATATTCTGATATTCGGACATTTCGGAGCCCCTGCGCTCGGAGTGGAAGGCGCTGCTGCGGCCACTGTGCTTTCAAGAGTGCTGCAGACTTTTGTCCTGATATTTATCGTTTTTTTCCGCAGGAATATCGTGGCCGGCAGGCCGCGCGATTATTTCGGCTGGACCGGCGATCTCAGCAGACGGATATTGAAAAATTCCGTGCCGACTATGCTCAATGAGAGTCTCTGGGGTCTTGGCACAGCAATGTATGTGGCGGCGTTTGCGCGTGTCGGTGTCACGGAATATGCATCGGTGCAGGCGGGGAACACCATCCAGAATGTTTTCATAATGGCGGCGTTCAGTATCGGCGATGCTATTCTGATCCTTGTCGGGCAGCAATTCGGACGCGGCGAAATGGAAAAGGGCGAGGCTCTGGCAAAGCGGCTGCTGAAGGCAGGGGTCATTGTCGGATTAGTGCTCGGGCTCCTTCTTATTGCTGCCGCGCGGCCGATTATTTCCCTGTTCAATTTCACTCCGGCGGGAATGCGCTATACTTTTATTATCCTTGTCGTTTACGGCCTGTTCATGTCGATCGTCGTTTATAACAGCACGATCATTACAGGCGTCCTGAGAGCCGGCGGCGATACGCGGTTTGCTCTGATCGCCGAAACGGGCACTATCTGGCTGTACGCTGTGCCGGCCGCTTTTATCACCGCGCTGTATCTGCACTGGCCGATCTATTTCTGCATCCTCGCGGTCAGGTGCGAGGACCTCATCAAGTGCGTTATCCTGACGATCAGGATCCGCTCCGGAAAATGGGTCAGGAATGTGATCAACTGAGGGACAGTGCGCGGCGAATCGGATCTGCACCACCTTTCAAAAAATACGCTCTTGGGAATACCAAGAGCGTACTTAAGATGTTCATTAGTTGTTCGTTTATCCGGCCAGCTCAGCAAACTGCGAGTTGTAGAGGTTCGCATAGAAGCCGTTCTGCGTGAGAAGGTCTTCGTGCGTGCCCTGCTCGATGATGTCGCCGTGGTTCATTACCAGGATCCAGTCGGCTTCCTTTATGGTGGACAGCCTGTGAGCTATGACGAAACTTGTACGTCCGTACATCAGTTTGGTCATTGCTGACTGAATGAGTTTTTCCGTCCTCGTGTCGACCGAGCTCGTGGCTTCATCGAGAATGAGGATCGGCCTGTTGGCAAGCATTGCTCTCGCAATAGTCAGCAGCTGCTTCTGTCCCTGCGAGATATTCGTTGCCTCTTCGTTTATTTCCATATCATATCCGTTAGGCTGCGTCATGATGAAGTGATGTATGTGAGCCGCCTTCGCAGCGTTTTCTATTTCCTCGTCAGTCGCATCCATTTTTCCGTACCTGATATTGTCCCGGATCGTGCCGTTGAAAAGCCATGTGTCCTGGAGCACCATGCCGAACAGGCTGCGGAGCTCGCTCCGCGAATAGTCGGTGATATCGTGATCGTCGACCCAGATGTCGCCGCCGTCCAGCTCGTAATACCTCATGAGAAGCTTTACGATCGTCGTCTTGCCGGCTCCGGTAGGTCCTACGATCGCGACCTGGGAACCCGGCTTCGCGACATAGCTGAAGTCTTTGATTATCGGCTCGTCCTTTTCGTATCCGAATTTTACGTCTTTGAAGCTGACTTCTCCGTGATGATGCGCCATGTCGACATGCACCTTTGTCTCTGCAGCTGTGCCGTATGCGTCTGCTTCCTCATCTTCTTCAATGAAGTCGAAGACACGTTCAGCCGCGGCTGCTGTCGACTGGAGCAGGTTCATGACATTTGCGACCTGCTGCACCGGCTGGTTGAAGGATCTTACATAAGTGATGAACGCCTGTATATCGCCGATCGACACTTTGCCGTTGATGGCGAGATATCCGCCGAGGACGCAGACGGCAACATATCCGACATTGCCGATGAACTGTGTCGAAGGCATCATGAATCCCGAGTAGAACTGGGATTTGAAGGCTGCTTTACAGAGCTTCTCGTTGATTTCATCGAAAGTTTCGAGCGATTCGTCTTCTCTGTTGAACGCCTTTACGATCATGTGGCCGGTGTACATTTCCTCGACATGACCGTTCACGTCAGACAGGAAATTCTGCTGATCCTTGAACTGACCCTGCGAGCGGTTCACGACGAGCTTGATCACGATCGCGGAAAGAGGCAGGACGATCAGAGCCACGACTGTCATCATCAGACTGATCCTTATCATCATGATCAGCACGCCCAGGATCGTTGCCGCCGAAGTAATAGTCTGTGTCAGCGACTGGTTGAGCGTCTGGTTGATCGTCTCAATGTCATTTATGACTCTGGACTGCGTTTCACCGTGGGTCCTGCCGTCGAAATATTTCAGCGGCAGTCTGTCTATCTTGGAGGAGATCTGCTCCCTCATCTCATAAGTCACCTGCTGCGCGACTTTGGACATGATCCACCCCTGCACGAACGAAAACACAAAACTCAGTCCGTATATTATTGTAAGGAAAATCAGGATCTTATCCAGAGTGTCCCAGTTAATGCCTTGCGGACTCATAAAGCCCTTAACTATTTCATCTGTCGCATTTCCGAGTATTGTCGGGGCAATGATCGTGAAAATGGTGCTTGCGATCGCAAATACGAAAACGATGATAATACTTATCTTATACCTGGCGAGGTAATGCATAAGTTTTTTCATGGTCGGCCCGAAATTTTTCGCTTTCTCGCCCGGCATCATCTGTGACGCCGGCCCGCCGCCGCGCTGACGCGCTCTCTGCGGTTTTTTGTTTGCGCTGTGCGCATTATTCTGCTGTTCGCTCATTATGCTCCCTCCCTTCCGAGTTCTTCCTCACTCAGCTGCGAGGAGGCTATTTCCTTATATACTTCGCAGGTCTTCAGCAGCTCTCTGTGAGTGCCTGTCCCGGCGATCTGTCCGTCGTTCATGACCACTATCTTATCCGCATCCATGATCGTGTTGATCCTCTGCGCGACAATGATGAAAGTGCTGCCGCCGACTTTTTCCTTCAGCGCCTTTCGGAGCACCGCATCTGTCTTGAAGTCAAGCGCGGAGAAACTGTCATCAAATATATAGATATCCGGTTTCTTGATCAGAGCTCTTGCTATCGACAGCCTTTGCTTCTGGCCGCCGGAAACACTGGTGCCGCCCTGTGCAACTTCTGTATCGAAACCGTCCGGCATTTCATTGATGAATTCCATGGCCTGAGCTGTTTCGCAGGCCTCAAGCATTTCTTCCTCTGTAGCGTCGGATTTTCCGTACTGCAGGTTGGAAGCGATAGTGCCCGAAAAGAGGAGCCCCTTCTGCGGTACGAGTCCGATTTTCTCGTGGAGTTCGTGCTGAGTAATGTCTTTTATATTCACTCCGTCGATATCTATTTCTCCGCCTGTGACGTCGTAGAAACGCGGGACAAGCGTTATCAGAGTGGATTTTCCCGAACCGGTTGAGCCGATGATCGCTGTAGTCTGTCCCGGCTCCGCCGTGAAGCTGATATTTTCGAGCGCGTTTTCCGAAGCATCAGGATATGCGAATGAAACGTTTTTGAATTCTACGAAGCCTTTCTTTTCAGGAAGCTTCAGGACGGTGCCGTTCGTTCCGGCATTGCTTTCCGGATCGCTGATCGTCGGTTTAGTGTCGAGCACTGCGCCGATACGGCCGGCCGAAACCGCCGCTCTCGGCAGCATGATGAACATCATCGTGATGAAGAGGAAAGACATTACTACCTGCATAGCGTACTGCAGGAACGCGAGTATTTCTCCGATCATAATGCTGTGCGTGTCGACGAGCTGGCCGCCTTTCCAGACGATCAGCACGCCCATCATGCTCATGATGAGCGTCATTGCCGGGAAGAGGATCGACATCGCGCGGTTAACAAAGATGTATATTTTTGTGAGGTCGGTATTTGCTTCCCCGAATCTGTCTTCTTCGTGTTTTTCTGTATTGAAAGCCCTGATGACCAGAAGACCCTCGAGTCTTTCCTTGACAACGAGATTCAGTCTGTCGAGCTTTGTCTGCATAGTTTTGAACTTCGGCATAACAGCGACAAACAGCCCTGCCATGATAATAAGTACAGCGACGAGACCGAGCACTATCGTCCACGTGAGATCCGGGCTTGTTCTGATCGCCTTGACCAGAGCGCCGATGCCCATGCATGGAGCGAAGATCATGAATCTCAGAGCCATTACTGTAGTCTGCTGAATGTTCTGCACGTCATTCGTCGAACGCGTGATCAGCGAAGCCGTAGAGAACTCCTCGAGTTCCGCTCTGGAGAATGCAGTGACCCGTCTGAAAAGAGCGCTCCTCAGATCGCGCGATGTCACGGCGCCGACTTTTGCGGCGACACCGTTGGCCGAGATCGAGCATATCACAGAGCAAAAAGCCACTGCGAGCATCAGGCCGCCTATCTTATAGATGTAGCTCTGGTCCATTTTGATAATGCCGTTGTTGATGATGTCGGACATATAGCCCGGCAGTGCCAGCTCGCACATAGCCTGCGTAAACAGCAGTACTACGATGATGAGCATCAAAGGTATATATTTTTTGTAATAACTAAGTGTTGTTTTCATTTATCGTCTTCCCCTCCTTTTGTCGTGCCGTCGTGTGGAATGTCGGCGTGCCGGTCCGTTTTATTACTGCTGCAGTGATCGGCTGATTCACATATGCCGCAGTGGTCGCCGCTGCACTCGCCGCTGAACGGAGGTTTCGGAAGCCCTTCCGCATCAAGGGCGTTCATTGCCGCTCTTGTGGCAAGCTCCCGGAACGTTCTGCGTTCGTTTTCGTTCATTCCTTTGGTTATCATATTTTCGAAATCGCGTTCGAGTTTTCCGAGTTTCGGAAATACCTGTCTGCCTTTTTCCGTCAGATAGAGCCGGTATCCGCGTTTGTCGTTTTCATTCTGTTCGCGCCGGACATAGCCTTCGCTGATAAGATCTTTTGTGACCTTCGCGATGCGGCCCTTGTCGATATGCATGGTCCGGGCAATATCTTCCTGACCGCATCCTTCATTTTGCGCAACGGCCAGAAGATACGGAGGATGACATTTGTCTATTCCGGTTTCCTTCATTCGCTTTATGGCGTATCTGTTCGAGTACCTGTACAATACCGAGAAAGCGCCGAACATGCTGTTATGCATTGATTACCTCCTGAATCTGCTTTCTGACTGAAACAGTTTGCTTTGCAATTGGTTGACTTGGCAACTGTTGACTAGACAACTAATATACTCCTGGATATAATAGTTGTCAAGTCAACTATTTAAAATATATATTACATATTTGTTATCTATTGTTCAGTATCGTTTAAGGAACAGTATGATATAATATATATATCTGCAGGAGGGAACATTTATGATACTGGAAAAACAGGATGATGTTAAAATCGATATCAACAGTCTGCCGCCTGAGCTGCGTGATGTAGCCGATGAAGCGCAGAAGTTTATGCTTACGAGGAATCTATATCATTCCGCGATCAAAGAGGTAAGTACCAAACTCGAGATACTTGATGACGAGTTCCATGCGAAGATGGACTATAACCCGATCCATCATATGGAATGCAGAGTCAAATCGATTCAGAGCACTTTTGCAAAAATAATGAAGAGGGGATATACCTTCAATGACAAAGATATCAGAAAAATCACCGATATAGCCGGCATAAGAGTGATATGCAATTATATCGACGATGTTTACACGATTGAAAAACTGCTTCTTCAGCAGAGCGATATTGAACTGGTCCAGGAAAAAGACTACATTCAGAATCCGAAGGAGAGCGGATACAGAAGCCTGCACATTATTGTGCTGGTGCCTGTATTTCAGTCTGAACGAGTGGAAAGGGTCCCGGTCGAAATCCAGATACGTACTATTGCCATGGACACATGGGCAAGTCTGGAGCACGAACTGAAATACAAGAGCGACGGCAATATCAGCGATAAAGATGCCAACGACCTGAAACTCTGCGCCGCGCACCTTGCCGCAGTTGATATCACGATGATGAGGATACATTCCGGCAGAAAGGAATTAAAAGTCCCGGATCCGGAAATGGATTATCCGGATCAGAACAACATAAAACCGGAAATGCAGCAGGCCTGAAAAGGCCTGCTTTTCTTTTCGGCATATCAGTGCCGGACGTGCCCGCTTGAAACATTGCCGGAATCCGGGAATGAAGAAAATGTGGCGCAAATATCAAATAAGGAATCAAGTCCATAATGTGGTGTAAATTGCATTCGGTCATCATTATGGCTGTCAGAACCCATTCATTGTGCTGGCAGCTGTTAAGAATGGTACAGTGAAATGTTTCGTTGCGATGCCTTGGTACTTCAAAAGTGATCCTACCGATTTTTATGGACATTATCTGATAACTTGCAGTTATAATCTATTAAGATATTAAGGAGCTAAAGCATTACACAAACGATAGAATAGTATTTAGCTATATAATAAATAAAAGATATCTGCTTATAAGTGTAAGTGCTGACGGAACTAGATTGGAAGTTCCGTTTTTTTATATGAATTATGAAAATAGGTAACGCTATAATTACTTATAGGTATGAACATTGTGAATATACAGATAAACTTAACGGTGCAGTTTTTGCACAAAGTACATGGGGAACCGTTCAATAAACGCCATATTTTTTCAAAATCAATAGTGTTAGATTATGAGCAAGGAATTCAATTTCCTTGTGGCCACATGAAAGGAATGTGAAGCATGGAACTTAATGGAAGAATGATAAACATTATTCAGGAGATATTGGATTCGGATGAGCAAAAGCAGGCACATGAGATTTACTCAAAACTCGATTTCTCAAAACGAACTTTCTATTATGAAATCGAAAGAATTAAATCATGGCTGAAAGAAGAGCAACTTGGCAGTTTGGAGCTTGAAAATGGTGTCTGTTCAATAATTTGTGAAAACAAAGAAAAAATTCGCGAGGTGATTGAAAGCAACAACACTCAATATTATATGTCAGCTGATGAAAGAAAAATACTAATGGTGATGTATATAGGCTTAGGACTTGGCAAAGTCAGAATCGGAGATTTTTGCAGGCTGTTCGACATAACAAAAAACACTGTGCTTGCAGATTTCAGAATCATAAAAGAGGATTTGAACAGAAATGGAATTCAACTCACATCTCAACAAAAAAGGGGATATTTTTTAATAGGCAGTGAATTTGAAATCAGAAGATATTTGCGGAAGCAATATGAAAAACTAATTGTTTCAAAAACCAAACAAATTGTATTGGAATATCTTGATGGCGAAATTGGAAGTCTGCTTGGCAAAGAAATGCATTACTGCAGCATTTTCAAAGAAAGTATGTTGATCTATGAAGAAAATGTAAAAACGAATTTGATAGATATTGACGCTGAGAAAGTTGCTCTGATAATCGCTATTTCATATCTGCGTAACATGAAAGGGTATGCATTTATTACATCTGAAGAGAACAAGAAAAAAATTGAAAATGAAAATGCATACATAGGGGTGAAACAATTATTTGACAGATTAGAGCGGTTTTCAAATGTACATTTACCGGATGAAGAGCTGGATTATATAACCATAAACATATTAGGACTTCAAAACTTTGATTTATACAGAATAGTTGCTAATGATTCGGAAAGCGCTGCAATATCAAAAATATTCATTGAAAATGTCGAGGCGATTTCAGGCGTAAAAATAAACAAAAAGGAAAAATTATTTGATCGGTTAGTGTTGCATATGGAACCAATGATATATCGCATACGTTATGATAATCAACTGGAAAATCCGATGGCAGACACAATAAAGAACATGTATAGTGATGCATTTAATCTAGCAGCTGAAGGTTTTGCAGTAACTGACTCAGAGCTTGCAAATAAAATCACAGATGATGAATTAGCTTTTCTGGCAGTATATATAGCTTCGGAAATCAAGTCAGGAATCAAACATAAAGAACAGGAATCTGAACAGAAGATATTGATCATATGCGGAGAAGGTGTGGCAACAGCGATAATGGTAAGGAACCAGCTGGAAGAAATGCTTGGCGGCTATTATGAATATAAGCTGGCATCGGCAAAAAATATTTTGGAACAGAATTTTAATGAATATCTGTTAATACTGACTACTGTTAAAAGCGAATTGCTGAAAGATTATCTGGGAACAGGAAAAGCAATAAGAGTTAATCCGCTGATAGAGGAACATGATAAATTGAAAATTGTTGAACAGTTAGATTGTTTTGAAAAGGGATCATATAGTTTCCCTATTCGGGAAGTGATGAAAATTATCAGAGAATACACCGGAGATAAACAATATTTGCTGGATTTGAATGTTGATCTTATAAATTATTTCCATGATCATAACGTATAGCCAATTCAAAAGGAAGAGGAGCAGCCATGCTATTAGTAAAAGGTTTGGGTATTTCTACCGGGAGAGAAATGGGGAAAGTTCAAAAATTGAATGATATGAAACATGAACTTTCGAATAGAAAAATCCAAAAGTCAGAGTGCAAAACTGAAATCCAGAAAATCAATACTGCGTTTGTTACTGCGGAAAAACAGTTAGATAGAATAATTCGTAATGAAAATACTGCTGAAGAAAGTAAAGAAATATTAGAAGCACATATCGAAATATTAAATGATCCAGCCTTGCATAAAAGAGTAACCGAACTGATAGAAAATGATTTATATTGCTGCGAAGATGCGCTTTTGATATCCACTGATGAATTTGCTGCACTGCTCGAAAAACTTGATGATGAATATATGAGAGAGAGAGCAAATGATATACGTGATATAGATAAAAGAATATATAAAATACTATGCGGAATTGAGGAAGATATTGATCTTTCAGAAGAAGTGATCATTGTGGCTGATGATCTTACACCGTCCACTCTTTCTGCACTTAATCGTAAATATATTAAGGCGATTATCAGCGGTACAGGCGGGCAGACATCACATATTGCAATAATGGCAAATTGCATGGGTATTCCAGCCGTTGCCGGACTCAGTGATGAAATAGATAAGATTTCAAACCATGACATTGTAATAGTAAACGGGAAAAACGGTTATGTATATATTGATCCGGATGAAGCTACTAAAAAAGAGCATATTAAAGCAAAAATAATAGAAGAAGCAGAAGCAGAAAAACAGAAAGCATTTATTGGAGAAAAAGCTATTACAAAAGACAAGGAAAGAGAAGTTGAAGTTTGCGCTAATATTGCGTTTATTAATGAATGTGATATGGCTAAAGAGGTTGGTGCTGAAGGAGTAGGCCTATATAGAACTGAGTTTCTATATATGGACAATAATACCTGGCCGACAGAAAATCAACAATTTGAGTGTTATAAAAAAGTCGCAGAAGCCATGGCCCCATGGGCTGTCATTATCAGGACGATGGATATAGGTGGAGACAAAGCACTTCCATACATGGAAATATCAAATGAAGATAATCCGTTCTTGGGGCACAGGGCAATAAGGCTTTGCCTGAGCAGACCTGAAATGTTCAAAACGCAGATCAGAGCATTACTTCGAGCTTCGGCATATGGGAAGATTCGAATAATGTTTCCGATGGTGAGCTGTTTGCAGGAACTTAATCAGGCAAAACAATACGTTGAGGAATGTAAAATTGAACTTACAGAAGAGAAAATAAAATTTGATGACAATATTGAAGTTGGAATCATGGTAGAAGTTCCATCTGCAGCGTTAATGGCTGACAAATTGGCGCCGGAAGTAGACTTTTTCAGTATAGGAACTAACGATCTTGTGCAATATACAATGGCAGCAGATAGAGCGAATCAAAATGTCGCGTATTTATATGATTGTTTCCAGCCGGCTGTTTTAAGGCTAATAAAAAATACAATAGATGCTGCACATGCAAATGGAATATTTACAGGGATGTGCGGAGAAATGGCCGGTGCAGCGGATGCGACAGCGTTGCTGGTAGGAATGGGACTTGATGAATTCTCTATGTCTTCAGGATCGATATTAAGATTTAAAAGTAATATGTCACAATTCACATATTCCGAGGCTAAAGAACTTGCACGTCGTTGTTTGGATTGCAATTCATGTGACGAAGTAAGGCAGTTAATTAAAGGAGGTGAATACAATGGAAAAAATGAAGATGAATAAAGAACTGCTGTTTATTAGAGAACATTTTACAACAAAAGAAGAAATAATCAATAATACATGTTCCATTGCCGAACGCCTCGGATATGTTAATGAAAAATTTAAAACAGATATTATAAAGCGTGAAAATGAATTTCCTACAGGGTTGGATACGGCTGTGCCGATAGCTATGCCCCATGTGGGAACCAATTGCAACACTTCGTTCATGTCAATTACGACAGTTGAAAAGCCGGTGAATTTCAAGTATATGGACGGAACAGAGGGAGAAGCACCTGTGGAAATAGTATTTCTATTTGGAATTGTTCATCCTGAAGATCAAATGGAGGTTCTAAAAAAACTAACTGCACTTTTCCGAGATGAAGATCGTTTGAATCGGATAAAAGATGCACAAACGAACGAGGAAGGTTTTGAAACAATGAAAGAATTCCTTGGCGATTTTGTGGAAGCAAGTTAGCGGCAAAAGGAGGAAGAAATGATAAAAGTAGTAGTAGCATGCGGCGGAGGTATTTTCACAACATCAGTTGTAACTGACAGGTTGGAAGAAATAATGAAAAAAAATAAAATCAGGCATACAATTACGCCGCATAAGATTACGGAGATTCCGTCAATCACGGGAGAAGATCTTATTGTAGTGACTGGGAAAACAAGCGCGACAAATGATGAGGGGATTCCTGTAATGATAGGAATTTCACTGTTTACAGGTGTGGGTGAAGAAGAATTCACAGAAGAGTTCTTGGCAAAAGTTAAAGAAATAGAAGAAACGAAAGGACAAAACGGTTAAAAGTTATTAAGAAAGGAAATATTATGGAAACCTTAAAATTAATAATGGATACATTTGGTTCCTCAGTTTTGGTTCCGATCATTGTATTTATTCTAAGCTTAATATTAAAAGTAAAACCAAAAACAGCCTTTAAAGGTGCAGTGCAGATGGGTGTTGGGCTTGTGGCATTTAACCTGATTCTTGGAGCACTGATGACATCATTGGGCGGGCAGGTCTCGGCAATGGTTCAAAACACTGCAATTAATATGCCTGGAATAGATGTGGGCTGGGCTGCAGGTGCAGTAATTGTATATTCGAATACAATAGGTATGTTCTATCTTGTTTTGGGCCTTGGAGTTAACTTGGTGCTGTTCCTTGTAAAATGGACAGATACGTTCCAGCCAACAGATATTTGGAATTATTATCAGTTTGTATTTTGGGCTGCGATAGTACAGTATTTGACAGGTAATTTTGGCTTGGCAATAGCTTGTGCAGTATTCCTGAATCTGGTAGTCTTGCTGCTTGCAGATCTGGTGGGACCTGCATTCCAGGAACACTATGGATATGAAGGGGTTACGTCAACATGCTTTTGCGCGATTAATGCTGCTCCGTTTGCAATACTTATGAAATGGATAGGAAAGAAAATCCATGCAGATAAGATTCAACTGGATCCGGACAAGTTGAAGGAAAAACTTGGATTCTGGGGCGAGCCTATGGCAATGGGTCTGGTAATAGGAATTGCCATTGCTCTTATTGCTAACTGGAAGGAACTTGGCACACTTGCAACTTGGGCAACAATAATTACAGTAGGTCTTACAACAGGTGCAGTAATGGCATTATATCCTGCTGTAGCCGGATTCTTTGTAAGAGGATTAACTCCAATCAGTACAACGATGCAAATGAGAGTAAGAAGAGGAGAAATAAAGCGACAGAATTTCTTTATTTCAATTGATCCAGCCGTATATTTCGGCGAGAGCGCAAATCTGGCAGCTGGACTGATTCTTATCCCTATCATGCTTGGAATATCTATTATTGAACCAGGAAATAAAATGTTACCTCTAGCAGACCTGGCGGCAATGCCATTCATGGTTGAAAGTATTACAGCAGTCATGAGGGGCAATATATTCGGAACAGTTGTAACGGGGGCTATATGGTATACGATAGGTCAGGCTATGAACTCAACCATTCTAACTATTTTTTCACAAGCGGCGGCTGCAGGTGGATATAAAGCTACAGGGGCATCACTTATTTCTTCGTGGTCATTGGGTGTAGTGCCTTGGGGATGGCTTGGATATAAAGCATTCTCATCGGGATGGTTATGGATATGCGTAGCCGTTGCAGTATATCTGGTAGTTTACTTCCTGTTTAGAAAGAACAAAGTTAAGTGGCAGATTGCAGCAGGATGTTCTGAAGAGTTTATGAATGAAAAAATATTAAAAATTAAGGCTACAGAAGCTACGGCTGAATAATATACAGAAAACAAGACAACAAATTGGAGGAATTTATTATGAGTAAACCTAAAGCGCTTGTCACAGCAGCATATAGTGAAGAAGGACTTGCGTTCTTAAGAGAACATTATGATGTCGAATATCATAATTGGATGGAACAGGGAAGAGCGTTTTCGGAAGATGAACTTTTGGATATGGTAGAAGACAAGGAGCTGATTATAGTAGAAGTTTGTGACTTGCATAAGAAGGTTGTTGACAAGGCTAAGAATGTAAAAATCGTTGGATGCTGCAGAGGCCTTCGCGGTGATGACAATACTTTGGATGTGCCTGCATTAACAGAAAGAAAAATTCCGGTATTATTCGCACCTGGAAGGAACCTTAACGCTGTTGCAGAATATACCATAATGTTGACATTGGCTGCAATGAAAAAAGCAAAAGCTTCAACAAAGTGGCTGAATGCTAACAACTGGAAAAGCTGGTTGGATTTCTACATTACATTCAGAACAGCTGAACTTCAGGGCAAACGCGTAGGCATACTCGGATTCGGCAATATCGGCAAAAGAGTAGCAAAACTTTTCAATGCGTTTGAAGCGGATGTCGTAGCATATGATCCATTTATTACGGATGAAAAAGTGTATGAAGAAAGAAATGTCAAGATGGTTGACCTTGAAACATTGCTAAAAACTTCTGATGTAATAACGCTGCATATGAATGTCAGTGATGACAGCAAAGGATTTATCGGGAAAGATGAACTGGCCATGATGAAGGACGGGGCATTTCTTATTAACAGTGCAAGAGCTGTTCTGGTAGATCACGATGCATTACTTGATGCAATCAAGAATAAAAAACTTGGCGGCGTAGCTATGGATGTGTTTTACAGTGAACCTGCTACTACCGAAAATGAGCCATTACTGGCATTTGACAATGTATTTGCAACTCCACATATGGCAGGTACAACAAATGATGTCATCGTTAATCATTCCAGAATGATCAACGATGGAATAAAAGCATTGCAGAATAATGAGAAACCTGCTTTTGTGCTTAACCCGGAAGTGCTCTGATTGCTCAAAGGAGGCTGTAATTGGTAAGCAAGGAATTTACAATAAAAAACAAAGTTGGTTTGCATGCTCGTCCTGCGTCACTATTTGTCAAAAAAGCAAAAGAGTATTCAAGCAAAATAAGTATTGCGGCTAACGGTGAAGAAGTTGATGGCAAAAGTATGCTGTCAGTACTTACACTAGGAGCTGTAAAAGGAACTTTAATAGTAATTAAAGCTGATGGTGATGACGAAAAGGAAGCAGTAGATGCGCTGATAGAAACATTAAATGGTTTTGAAGATTAATTTTCATAAATAAAACAACAAACAATGTAACACTTTATTAAAACAAGGAGGATTTAGCACATGTTTAATTTGTATGATTTTGACTTTCCTGAGGTTAGCCTGGATAACGATTATGTAATAGCAACTTATTACATCAAATCAAGGACACATGATGTCGTAACTCTGGCAACAGCAATTGCTGATGAGCAGAGCACGGGCACATGGGTTTCAGTACCGGGAGAGACAAATGAAATTAAAATGGAATTCGGAGCAAGAGTACTCAATATATTTGAAGTTCCTGATTATGAATTCGAAGTACCACCGGATGTTGATGAAAGAGACTATATCGTGCAGATCGGTTATCCTACAAAAAATTTCGGCCCGCAGATTCCGATGTTGTATACTGCCGTCATTGGTAATATAGCGAACTCAGGAAAGCTTAAGCTTATCGATTTAAACTTCCCTAAAGAATATGTTAAGGGATTTAAAGGACCTAAATTTGGTATTGAAGGATTACGAGAAATTCTTAATATTCCAGAGAGACCATTTGTTAACAACATGGTTAAACCATGTACAGGATGGAAACCGGATGATGGAGCAGCTATGTGCTATCAGGTTGCCAAGGGAGGCGTTGATATCATTAAAGATGATGAGCTTCTGATGGCAGATCCTGACTGGTGCCCAATTGAAGAACGTACAGAAAAAATAATGGCGAAACTTAAACAGGCGGAGGAAGAGACCGGAGAAGGAACATTATATACAGTAAATATTACTGATAAAGTTGGAAAAATGAAAGACAATGCTATGAGGGCACTTGAAAAAGGAGCAAATGCATTGATGGTCAACACGTATACAATAGGTTTCCCTGCAGCTCAGGCAATCTTTGAAGATCCTGATATCAATGTACCTATTCTTGCACATGTTGATTATTCGGGCGGTCTTTTCGGGTCACCGTATAATGGTATTTCATCGCCGCTGCTTATGGGCAAACTGGCAAGAATGATTGGTGCTGACTTAGCTATTATTACATCACCTTACGGTAAATTCCCGGTTGTTCACAGCAAATATATGATGCAGTGCGTTGAGGCAACAGCTCCGTTATTCGGACTGAAGAAAATGCTTCCGTGTATTTCAGGAGGAACAACACAGCCGACGACTCCGGCAGTAATGAGGGATCTTGGTAATGATGTCTGCATGGCCGCAGGCGGCGCAGTACATGGACATCCAATGGGGCCTGAAGCAGGAGCAAGAGCGATGAGACAGGCGATCGATGCAGTAATGGCAGGAAAATCACTTGAAGAATATGCTCAGGATCACGAAGAGCTTAGAGTTTCACTTGAAAAATGGGGAGATCCAAAAGCTAACTTCGATTTACTTAAATAGTACACATATCAATGGTCATACGCTCCCGAAGCTGTATTTTCGGGAGCGTATGAATGATAAACAGAAAGAAGGGAAAGTGATTATGGGTAAGGATAGTATAAAAAACGTACAGGAAATAGTAAAATATCTTTTTTACATTATCATTATTATGGCAGGGCTTGGCATTGCCGCATTTTTCCTGATGAGTTTTATATATGGAACATTTATTAAATAAGAGATGAAGTAAATATGTATAAAATAGATCCACATACACACTCTCTGGTCAGTGGTCATGCCTATAATACAATAAAAGAAATGGCTGAAGCCGCATGCAAAAAAGGCATGGAAGTTCTGGGAATAACAGAACACGGCCCCAAAATGATTACTTTAACTACTGATGAATACTTTATGAATTTTATGGCCATTGACAGGAACTCATATGGAACACATTTGTTGATGGGTGCGGAAGCCAATATTATTGACTATGATGGTAATTTGGATCTTCCTGATTATATACTTGAAAATCTTGATATCGTGATTACTTCAATGCATTGGCAATGTTATACTGCAGGAAGCAGAAAAGAAAATACAAAGGCAGCGATCAAAGCAATTGAAAAGCCATATACAGTGATTATGGGACATCCTGATGATGGGAAATTTCCTCTCGATTATGAAGAAGTAGTAAAGGCGGCAAAGGAAAATAATGTATTACTTGAAGTAAATAATGGGTCACTTTTGCCGAAGAGTTTTCGAAAAGATGGAAAGAAACATTGCATAGAAATGTTAAATGAATGCGAACGGCAACATGCGCATATTGTAGTGAGCAGCGATGCGCATTCCGATACCGCTGTTGGAGAAGTATCCTATGCGGAAAGACTTTTACATGATATGCAGTTTTCAAAAGAATTAATAGTAAATGAAGACAGAATGAAGTTTGACAGCTTTTTAAAAAGGTTATAGATTTTCTAAATAAAATTATGTAAGCCATTGAAATTGAATCCACTAGATCATGACAAAAGGTGATCGCCCTCATGAGTACATACTTGTGCCGGCGATCATTCTTTTATATACAAATCTATAAGAAGCATTATTGTTGGTGGCGTAAATATCAAATAAGGCGAAAAATGCACCGCGCTTTTCAACGATTGCTTGCTCCGGAACAGGAAGAAGGCCGGATTATGCGTCGAGCAAACGCTCGATCGCTGCAGCCCGGTGGATCGCGGTGCAAATTTACAAAAAAGATATTGACACCAAAATAATAATTCCCGGACTTATATGGCCTGACACAAAAATCCCGGATGTATAAGCAACAGGGGTTGACAACATGCGGGCATGCCGGTATAATGTCACCATGTGCTTCATCTATTTAACGCGTTAACGCGTTAAAGCGATGCGTGGATTATTCTGCCAAAATAATGTAAAATCAGGTGGAGGATAAAGAGTGAACCGCGGCTCGCGGCTGCACGGAAGCAAAGAATGCCGGTCATGAGACCGGGCCTGCTGATATGAACAGAAAAGGGAAAAGAGTGGATATGGCAAACAGAAAAGCAAAACTGAAACCGGCTGAAAAAGCGACGTTTGAACTCAGGGCGCTGTACGAGCAGTTCGGATACAGAAAATATAAGATGGGGAAATTCGAGGAGTACGGGCTGTATGCGTCGAATATGGATTTCCTGTCGGGTGACAAGGTCCTGACTTTCACGGATCTGGACGGAAGACTCATGGCCCTCAAGCCTGATGTAACACTGAGCATCATCAAGGATTCGGACGCTGACCTCCAGTCGAGCGAGAAACTCTATTACATTGAAAACGTTTACAGAGAAGACCGCGAAGGAAACAACTTCGTGGAGATCGAGCAGATGGGGCTGGAATACCTGGGAAATGTCGATGACTACGGTATTACTGAGGTCGTTGCGCTGGCAGTCAGGACATTGAAAGGCATTGATAAAAATTATATTCTCGAGATCTCGCATATGAGTTTCGTGACAGAACTGCTGAAGGATCTCGGACTCAAATATGATGACTATGTGCATATGCTGAATCTCATAAGGAGCAAGAATGCGCCGGGCATTGTAAAGGTCGCCCGAAAGATCGGTGTTCCGGAAGACAGGATCAACGATATCAGAGAAATACCTTCGCTTTTCGGACCGGTTAAGCAGACGCTGAAGCGTGCGAGGAAGCTGGTAATAAATCAGGAAATGCAGGAGGGGCTCGACCAGCTCGAGCGTGTGACTGACGGTCTCAGGGCAATGGATGCCGCAGACAATGTACAGATCGACCTTTCGATTGTAAACGACACGAATTATTACAACGGAATTATTTTCAAAGGATATTTCGAGGAGCTCGCAAAGCATGTGCTCGCGGGCGGACAGTATGATAAAGCAATGGCGAAGTTCGGCAGGACGACAGGCGCCATCGGATTCGGACTTTATCTCAACGAAGTGAGCCTGCTCAGGACCGAAGAAGAAAAATACGACGTCGATGCGCTTATGCTATACGGAGCGAAAGAACCGATCGCCAATGTAGCAAAAGCTATTACTTCGCTGAGGAAGCAGGGAATGAGCGCCAGAGCCGAAAGGAGCAGACCGAAGGGCCTGAAGTGCAGAAAAGTGTACAGACTGAAGGACGGCGTACTGACAGAAAAAAATCAGAAAGGATCACAACATGCTTAATATTGCGCTTCCGAAAGGAAGACTCGGGGACTCGGTCTATTCTATGCTCGACAAGGCGGGATTCGACTGCCCGGCCTACAATGATATAAACAGAGAACTTGTAATAGAGAATACAAAGAAGGGTCTGCGCTATCTGCTGGTAAAACCGGGAGATGTGCAGGTATATGTAGAACATCACGCGGCTGATGTCGGCATTGTCGGCAAGGATATCCTCCTGGAAACAGAGCCCGATGTATATGAACTTCTCGACCTGGGGATCGGGAAATGCAGGATGTGCGTCGCGGCGCCGAGAGGATTCACCGACGACAGGTCGAGCACACTGCGCGTAGCCACAAAATACGTCAACGTCGCGAAGCATTATTACAGCGAACGGAACAGAGACATGGAGATCATATATCTGCGCGGCAGCATCGAGCTCGGCCCGATAACGGGTCTGTCGGATGTGATAGTGGATATCGTCGAGACCGGGAATACGCTGAAAGCCAACGATCTGGTTGTTATTGACGCATTCAAGGATATCAGCGCGAGATTTATAGCGAACAAATCGAGTTTCAAATTCCAGAACAGGATCATCAGCGAAATGGTGACGAAGCTCGGAGATCAGCTGGAGGAAGGGAAATAAAGATGAGCAGATTTTTAAATGAGGAACTCAGGAGTCTTGAACCATACACACCCGGCGAGCAGCCGAAGGTGGTCGGCAGACTTGTCAAACTGAACACGAACGAAAATCCTTACGGGCCCAGCCCGAAGGCTGCGGAAGCGCTGGCGGACGCGGATGCCGGATCACTGAGGCTGTACCCGGATCCGGACGGCTCCGATCTGGTGGCGGCGATCGCGGAGAACTGCGGCGTGGCGCCGGCGGAGATAATGATCGGTAACGGGTCGGACGAGATCCTGGCGTTCATGTTCATGGCGTTCGGGAAGCGGATCTGGTTTCCGGAAACGAGCTACGGTTTTTATCCGGTATTCAACGATGTCTTCGGGTGCGAGGGACATGAGATCCCGCTCGAAGAAGACCTTTCCATTGATATAGAAAAATACAAGGGCGTGCCGGGGACGGTGGTAATAGCCAATCCGAACGCGCCGACGGGGCTGGCGCTCAGTCTCGGCGAGATCGAAGAGCTTCTGCAGGCGAACAGTGACACTCTCGTGGTGATCGATGAGGCGTATGTCGATTTCGGTGCGGAGACGGCGGCGCCGCTCATCAAGGAATATGATAATCTTATGGTAATACGGACTCTTTCGAAGAGTCTCGGCCTGGCGGGCCTGCGTGTCGGCTGGTGCATGGGATGCGAAGATATCATCAGTGACATGAAGCGTGTGAAGTTCAGCTTCAATCCGTATAATGTCGACAGGATCGCGCTGGCCGTGGCGGCGGCTGGAGTGCGCGACACGGAGTATTTCGAAGCGACGCGGGGCAGGATCATGGCGACGCGAAAAAGATTCACAGCCGCTATGGAGAAAATGGGCTTTAATATCCCGGATTCGAAGACAAATTTTGTTTTTGCCGGGAGCGGCCGGATAGCCGGTGCCGATTATTTCCACGAACTCAGAAAAAGGAATATAATAGTAAGGTATTTTGATAAAGACCCGATCAGAGATTATGTGAGGATCACGATCGGTACGGACGAAGATATGGATCTGCTCCTCAAGGCAACAGAGGAGATTTTGAAGGAGGCCGGAAAATGAGAAGGGGCGAAAAAGGCGGAAATAAAAGAACAAGCGAAATAACGAGAAACACCAACGAAACGAAAATCAGTATTTCACTGGATCTGGACGGCAGAGGCGCTTATGACATCGATACGGGATGCGGATTCTTCGATCACATGATGGAACTGTTCGCGCGTCACGGCAGGTTCGACCTGAAGATAGAATGCGACGGAGACACGGAAGTGGATTACCATCATTCAGTAGAGGATATCGGGATATCGCTCGGGCAGGCGTTCAGAGAAGCTCTCGGCGACAAGAAAGGCATCGTGCGTTACGGCGACCAGCTGCTGCCGATGGACGAGGCGCTCGTGCTGGTTTCACTTGACCTGAGCGGCCGGGCATCAGTCAACTATGACATGGAGATCCCGACAGAAAAAGTCGGGGATTTCGACACGGAGCTGGCAGAGGAATTCCTTATCGGCTTTTCCCGGGAACTGGGCCTGACCGTCCACGTGCTGGAATTTGCCGGGACGAACAGCCATCATATCCTGGAGGCCATGTTCAAGGGTCTGGCCAGAGCGCTGGCGAAGGCAGTGTCAATAGATCCGAAGTTCGCAGACGAAGTGCCGTCGACTAAAGGAGTACTGTAAATGATAGCGATAATAGATTACGGAGTGGGCAATCTGTTCTCACTCGCATCATCACTGAAATATATCGGGGTCGAGACCCTGGTGACCAATAAAAAAGAAGATATCGAGGCGGCCGACAGGATCATCCTTCCGGGCGTCGGAGCGTTCGAGGACGCGAGCAGGAAGCTTTACGCGACGGGTCTTGTGGACACGCTGATGGAGCAGGCCGCCGCCGGCAAACCGCTGATGGGCATCTGCCTCGGGATGCAGCTTCTGTTTGAGCGCAGCTTCGAGTACGGCGAGTTCCGGGGACTCGGCCTGGTGCCGGGAGACATCGTGCCGCTCGAGGGCGACATCAGCCCGGACCTCAAGATCCCGCAGATAGGATGGAACAGCCTGAAGTTCGAAAAGGACGACCCGCTGTTCAGATATATAAAAGAAGGCGAGTATGTATACTTCGTCCACGGATATTACGCGCGCAGGGGGGAAAACACCGCAGCCACGACAAACTACGGCACTGATATTACTGCAGTAGTGAGGAAAGGCAACGTATGCGGGACTCAGTTCCACCCCGAAAAGAGCGGCAGTACCGGACTGAATATTCTCAGAGCTTTCAGCGAACAGTAACGGAGGGGCAGTAATGAAAATTTTTCCCGCGATCGATCTTATCGACGGCAAGGCGGTCAGGCTCGTGAAGGGCGATTACGATCAGAAAACAGTATATAACGATGATCCGGTCAGTGTGGCTGAGAGCTTCAGAGATGCCGGCGCAGGGTATCTCCATCTCGTCGATCTCGACGGGGCAAAGGACGGAGTGCTGAAGAATTTTACCACGATAAAGGCGATCGTCGAGAGCACGGATATGTATGTCGAAGTCGGCGGCGGCATCAGAGATGAAGAATGCATAATGCAGTATCTCGACGCCGGCGTCGGCAGAGTGATACTCGGCTCGGCGGCGGTCGAAGACAGAGACTTTCTCGAGGCGATGGTGCAGAAATACGGCGGCAGGATCGCTGTCGGAGTCGACGCGAAGGATGGCAAAGTTGCGATCCACGGCTGGAAGACAGTCACTGACGAGGACAGCTTCGAATTCTGCAGATACCTCGAAAGCATCGGGGTCGAGGCAGTGATATATACGGATATCGCGAAGGACGGCGGACTCGGCGGAACAAATATTGCCGCCTACAAAAAGCTCAGGGAGATCTGCGGACTGAAGATCACGGCGTCGGGAGGCATCAGCTTCGAGTCGGAGATCACTGAACTGAAAGATATAACATACGCGGCGATCCTCGGGAAGGCGCTTTACAGCGGCAGCCTGGATCTCGCCAAAGCAATAGAACTCAGCGGAGAGAAGCAATGATCACAAAAAGGATTGTCCCTTGTCTGGACATTAAAGACGGACAGGTCGTAAAAGGCGTGAACTTCAAGGGCGTGCGCGCGGTCGCGGACCCTGTCGAAATGGCGGCTTTCTATAACGAGAGCGGTGCGGACGAACTGGTCTTCTACGACATTACGGCCAGCATAGAAGGCAGAAAAATATTTGCGGATGTTCTGACCAGTGTTGCATCGCAGATATTCATCCCGCTCACTGTGGGCGGCGGCATCAATACGATCGATGATTTCGACCGGGTGCTCAAGTGCGGCGCGGACAAGGTCAGCGTCAACAGCGGCGCGATCAGGAACCCGGAGCTGATCGGCGAGGCGGCGAAGCTTTACGGCGATCAGTGCGTGGTACTGTCGACGGACATCAAGCGTGTGGACGGTGATTTCCATCTCTACACAGACGGCGGCCGGACGGACACCGGGATAGACGCGATACAGTGGATCGTGGACGGTGTCGCGCGGGGCGCCGGCGAACTGGTAATAAACAGCATCGATACGGACGGAGTGAAGGAGGGGTTCGACCTTGAACTCCTGGATATTGTCGCGTCGAAGGTTTCTGTGCCGATAATAGCATCAGGCGGCGCAGGCAAGATGGAAGATTTCGCGGAGCTCTTCAGGCATGACGGGATGGACGCGGGACTTGCGGCCAGTATCTTCCATTTTAAAGAAGTCAACATCGGAGATCTGAAAAAGTATCTCCGCAGTGAAGGAATAGAAGTCCGCATTTAGGCGGATCCGGGCCGGCCGGACAGACAAACAGGGAAGGAACAATAATGGAAAACGAAAAAGATATATTCAAGGGAACGGTAAATGAAGAGGCACTCGCTGCTGTGAAGTTTGACGACAGAGGCCTGGTGCCTGCAATAGTGCAGGATTTCTTTTCGAAGAAGGTCCTCACGCTTGCTTATATGAACAGGGAAAGTCTTGATATCACGCTGAAAGAGGGCAGGACCTGCTTCTGGAGCAGGAGCCGCCGTGAACTCTGGCGCAAAGGCGAGACATCGGGCAACTTCCAGACAGTCGTGAATATTACTGCAGACTGCGACAGCGACGCGCTCGTGGTGCAGGTCATCAAAGACGGACCGGCCTGCCATACCGGCGCAGACAGCTGCTTCTTCAACGAAGTCTATCAGAGCGAGGGACAGAATCTTTTCTCATATGATGATCTTTATGATCTCATCAGCGGCAGAAAAACGAACCCGAAAGAGGGCAGCTATACGACATATCTGTTCGACAAGGGCATGGAAAAGATCCTGAAGAAGGTCGGCGAGGAAAGCACTGAAGTAATAATCGCGGGCCAGAAGGGCGACAAAAAAGAGACGATCTATGAGGTCGCGGATCTTGCTTATCATGTAATGGTTATGATGGTCGAGGCCGGCATCCCGCTGGATGCGGTAACATCCGAACTCGCTAAACGTCACGTGATCGATCACAAGGTCAAGCAGGAACGTCTGGGCGGCGAGGAAGACTAGATCAGAAAAGGCTGACAGCGCCGTAGGTTATTACGGCAACGATAAGACCGGCGATGCAGACACCGGCAAATATGGGCCATATCGATTTTTTGAAACTCATTTCCAGGACGGTCGCGACAAGCGCGCCTGTCCAGGCGCCTGTTCCCGGAAGCGGGATGGCGACGAGTATCATCAGACCGAATGCGCCGTAGCGGGTCATCTTATTTCCTTTGAGATGGCCTTTTTCTTCGAGTTTGCGGGCCCATTCTCCGGGCTTTTCAAAGGTCCTCATCCATGTGAAAATGCGGTCCAGAAAGAGCAGCAGGAACGGTATCGGGATCATGTTGCCGATGATGGAGGCAATGAGCGCGGCCCATACCGGCAGACCCAGTCCGACACCGAAAGGCAGTCCGCCGCGAAGTTCCGCTACAGGAAGCATCGATGTGAGCACAGTCGCTATGATCTTTCCCCAGAAAGTTGTTGATAATGCTGCAGTCATATAATAATTATAACACGAGAGACAGTGTGTCAACAGTGATATTTATTGAGCAAGTGTACATCTTTGATTTAAAATGCTATAATGTTTTATAAATTTGGCCAGCTATATAAAACCGATATTTGCTCCAGACAGCAACATAATACTGCCTGTGACGGCATATATGTGGTAAAATATTTCTTGACATTATATTTACAGAAGGAATTATAAAAGCATATCAGGAGGTAATTCATATGAAAAAGTATATCGCAGAATGCATAGGTACATTTGTACTGACAGCGTTCGGCTGCGGAAGCGCAGTAGCTGCCAATACGCTGCTCGGAAATTCCGGACAGGGGCTTCCGCTTGCTTACTCGACGCTGCTCATCGCTTTTGCATTCGGCCTGACGATCGTTGCCATGGCATATTCGATCGGAAATATTTCAGGATGCCACATCAATCCGGCCGTTTCTTTCGGCATGCTGCTTTCGGGCAGGATGACATTGAAGGATTTCTGGGGCTATGTCGCTGCGCAGGTCATCGGCGGGATCATTGCAGCCGGAGTGCTCGTTCTCATTCTGGGCAGTAATGACGCGCTGGGAACCAACGGTTACGGTGCACAGAGTGCAATGGGCATCAATGCCGGGGTTGCGTTCCTGGTAGAAGTCATACTGACATTCGTGTTCGTCATCGCCGTACTCGGTGTTACTGCGAAACCGGAATTCGGCAATGTCGCGGGACTCGTTATCGGCCTCACGCTGACACTCGTGCATATTTTCGGCGTTCCATTCACCGGCACATCGGTCAACCCTGCCAGGAGCCTCGGCCCTGCACTGCTCTCCGGCGGAGTTGCACTGCAGCAGGTATGGGTATTTATCCTGGCACCGCTTGTAGGAGCTGCACTCGCGGCAGTTATCTACAAATATCTGGCAAAAGGCACACCGGGCGCAGATCCGGCAGCCGCACCGGTCAAGGCATCCGGAGCAAAATAGCCGGATAACATCACCGATAATATCGGAAATATAAAGCATAAAAATAGACTGCGGCACCGGGGTCGTTTCCCGATGCCGCAGTCTTTTCCTTTTCACCGTATTTACGTTCCGGATCGCCGGTGTCAGCATCCCGGATCTTCGACACTCGCCGTATGCTACAGCAGGCTTTTGACCGCGGCCTCGATGTCTGCGGCGCGGAGGCCATATCTGTCGTAAAGTTCGTCCGGTGAACCTGATTCCCCGAATGTGTCGTCGACGCCAATGATGCGCATTGGGACCGGGCAGTGTTCGGCAAGACATTCCGCGACCGCGCTGCCCATGCCGCCGGCTTTCTGATGCTCTTCGGCGGTCACGGCACATCCGGCCTTTTCGGCGGCGGCGATGACTGTCGCGCAGTCGAGAGGTTTCACGGTATGAAGGTCGTAGACGGTGATATTAATGCCTTCCGCGGCAAGAGAAGCCGCCGCATTAACCGCCTCGTGCACCAGCGGACCGTTTGCGAATACCACACAGTCTGAATCGTGTTTTACATCCTCGGGGTCGTATCCGGTGACGAGACGCGCCCGGCCGATACGGAAAGGCGTTTTTTCTCCGGTGATCACAGGAACAGCCTCACGTCCGAACCGAATGAAGCACGGTCCGTCCAGGGCTGCAGCTGCGAGAGTCGCTTTTTCGGTTTCGACTGCATCGCAGGGAACGATCACCGTCATATTCGGGAGCGTTCTCATAATGGCGACATCTTCAAGAGCCTGATGGGTCGCGCCGTCCCTGCCCACTGAAAGACCGGCATGCGCGCCGGCAAGTTTCACATTAAGCTTGTTGTAGCAGACGGTCGTCCGTATCTGGTCCCATGCTCTGCCGGCGAGAAAAACACCGTACGTGCTGCAGAAAGGGATCATGCCGCCGAGCGCCATGCCGGAGGCGGTGCCGACCATATCCTGTTCGGAAATCCCCATATCGATAAACTGATCAGGAAACTTTTCTTTTATCCAGTCCGTCCGCGTCGATTTCGCGACATCAGCGTCAAGAACCATTATGCGGTCATCAGACGCGCAAAGCTTCAGGAGCGCATTGCCGTAGCCGTCGCGCATCGGGATCATCTTTAAATCTGACATTACTGCACCTCCTTAAAACCGTAACCGCTGCGGATATCTTCGAGCGCCGCGGAAAGCTGTTCATCGTCAGGCGCGGTGCCGTGCCAGGCCGGATCGCCTTCCATGAATGAAACACCCTTGCCCTTTATCGTGTCGGCAATGATGACAGAAGGTCTGCCTTTGCAGGCCGCCGCGGCCCCGTAGGCGGACATTACCGCCGCGATATCGTGACCGTCGATCTCTATCGCGTTCCAGCCGAAGTCAGCGAACTTGCGCGCCGGATCGCCCAGCGCTTTGATGTTATCAACTGTATCGTCCAGCTGCACATGGTTGAAGTCGACTATCGCGCAGACATTGTCAAGAGCGTGCTGAGCCGCTGTCATTACAGCCTCCCAGACCTGGCCTTCCTGCAGCTCGCCGTCACCCATGAGGCAGTAGACGCGGCTGCTCATACCGCGCGCCATGAATGCAAGCGCCAGGCCGTTCGCAATCGAAAGGCCCTGGCCCAGAGAGCCGGCGGAACATTCGAAACCGGGGATCCGTGCTGCATGGGGGTGGCCCTGAAGCATCGCATCGAGCCGGCGCAGATGAGATAATTCATCGATGCTGTAATACCCTGCCCGCGCAAGCGCGCTGTATATGACCGGCGCCGCGTGGCCCTTGGAAAGAATGAATCTGTCGCGTTCTGTCCATTCCGGATCGCGCGGGTCATGCTTAAGCACGCCGCCGAAATAAAGGCAGGCGACAAGCTCGACAGAAGAGAGCGAGCCGCCCGGATGACCGGATCCCGCCCTGTTCAGCATGGTGACTATGTCGGTCCGCATCGTTCTGCAGAGTTCGGTAAGCTGTATGGTATCCATGGTGTTTCCTCCTTTACGCTATTCGTTCTGATACATTATATCATAATAATTTGCACACGAGCTTCAGCATGATATAATAGTGAAAATACAGAAAGAGGTACAAGATGGTTAAGAGCACAGTTATAACGATAGGACGCCAGTACGGATCGGGCGGCAGAGATGTAGGCATCGAGCTGGCAAGGCGTGAAGGCATACCGTATTATGACAAGGAACTTCTGGTCAAGGCGGCAAAAGACAGCGGACTCAGCGAAGGAGTATTCGAAGACTTCGACGAAAAACCTAAGCGCCTGCTGTATGCAATGGCGATGGATCCATACTCGTTCGGATACACGAGCGGGCCTGCGGACCAGGTCGGGACCGATGTTGAAGCGGCGTTTGACCATGCAATAAAGGAAGTGGCAGCGGAGGGACCGTGCGTCATTATCGGACGATGCGCGGATTACGTGCTGCAGGAATACGACAAGGTGATGCGAATATTCCTCTATTCTCCGCTTGAAACACGCGTGAAGGTCGTCATGGCGAGAGAAAATCTTGCGGAAGAAGATGCGCGGAAAAAAATCAGAAAGATAGATAAGGAACGTGCTTCGTATTACAATTTCTACACCTCGCAGAAGTGGAATGATATGGGGAGCTACGATGTCTGCCTGAATACAGGACTGTTCAAAATCGATGACACAGTGTCGATAATCCAGGACATCCTGAGCCATCAGGACAGACCGGTGGATGAACGGTAAAATGAAAAAAGCAGCGAGGATCATTATTCTGATCGCAGTAATAATACTGATCGTTTCGGCGGCGTTCGGGCTTGCGGGACGCTTCGGTTTTCTCGGAGGTTCGGCAGACGTGAATGCGGCGGAAAAGGGAACTGCGCATTTCGCGCATCCTTACGGCGTGTTCCTCGGTCTCGGAAACGGGACAGCGTCGGCCGGCGCGGAGGCAAAGATCCTGAAGCGTGTGAAGGATTACCGCATCGTCGTCATAGATGCCGATACGGCCTGCACCGGGATCACGAAGGACACGATAGACAAGCTGCACGCGGCGGGGCACACCGTCTACACTTACATCAACATCGGCGCAGTCGAGAATTACAGGACTTATTACCGGGACTGGAAGAGCGATTTCCTCGGCAGATATGAAAACTGGCCGGATGAGCAGTGGGTCGATGTTTCAGATGCGGCGTGGCAGAAGTTCGTGACCGGTGAGCTGGCGGAAAAATATCTCGCCATGGGAGTCGACGGATTCTTCTGCGACAACAGCGATGTGTATTACAAGTATAAAAAAGAGGGGATATACAGCGGGCTCGTGCAGATACTGCACGGCCTCAGGGCGACCGGGAAAGACGTGGTGCTGAACGGCGGCGACACCTTCGCTCACAGATACATGAAAGGGCGGAGCACGGTGACGGACGCGTTCACGGCTGTGAACCAGGAGAGCGTATACAGCAGGATACGCTCCTATAACGGGAACGGTAAGTTCGGCGTGCAGAAAAAAGCTGATACGCGGTACTATGTGCACAGGCTGCAGGAGGCCGGCGCGAAGGGCGCGAAAATATATCTGCTCGAATATACAAAGAGCAGCGCGCTGAAGGCGAAAATCAGGAAGCAGTGCGTGAAAAACGGCTGGCAATATTATATAGCGGATTCGATCGGGCTGGAGTGATTTCACTCCGACCCCTTTTTTTAGGCCTTCCTCTGCGAAATATATAGGAAAGAGGAGGTATAGTGATGGAAAAAACATTACTCAGAAGATATGCTGCGGCTGCACTGGCCATCGCAGTTGCGGTATGCATGACTCCGGTATATGCTCACGCGGCATCATATTCGGACAGTTCGAGCGGCGGGCATGCGATACTCGTCAGCGGGGTCACGAAAACGATCAGCAAGGCCAAGGTAAAGAAGACCGGAAACAGCAGCTCTGAAGACGCTGATTTCTACGGAACGAATGCAGCAGTACTCGTAACGAACGGCGGCACTCTGAATCTAAAGAACTCATACGTCTATACGAACGGGAGCCACGCGAACGGCGTCTTTTCGTACGGAAGCGGAACGACGGTCAACGTATATAAGACGAAGATAAAAACAAAGTCGAATAACTCCGGCGGGATAATGACCACGGGCGGCGGCACCATGAACGCGAAATACCTCACGGTCAGAACATACGGCAATTCCTCGGCTGCCATAAGATCGGACAGAGGCGGCGGCGATGTCAATGTGACCAAGGGCACATACAAGACTTCAGGAACAGGTTCTCCGGCGATCTATTCGACGGCGGATATCGATGTAACCGGCGCCAAACTTACTTCAACGAAGTCCGAGGCGATGGTCATCGAAGGCGGCAACAGCATTACGCTCAACAAATGTAATGTCACAGGAAACAACACGACGAAGAACGGACAGGCAAAATATCTCAATAATGTCCTGATCTATCAGTCGATGTCGGGCGATGCTTCGACGGGAGCTTCGGACTTTACGATGAACGGCGGCACGATGACCTCGAAGAGCGGCGCGATGTTCCATGTCACAAACACGACCTGCGTGATAACGCTGAAAAATGCTGTGCTGAATCTCGATGACGGCATGCTCCTCACAGAGAGTGCCGACAGCTGGGGAACAGCAGGCAGCAATGGCGGCAATGTGACTCTTAAGGCAGTCAGCCAGAAGCTGAAGGGGACTGTCACGGTCGATTCCGCGTCATCGCTCGCACTCGAACTGCAGAGCAGTTCTTCTTACAGCGGAAAGATTAACACATCCGGTCAGAGCGGCACGGTATCGGTATCAGTGGCTTCGGGATGCAAATGGACACTGACAGGCGATTCTTGCATTTCGAGTCTGACAAACAACGGCACCATAGATACGAACGGGCATACTCTCTATGTGAACGGCATTGCCTATACAGGCTGATAAGCGGCATTGACCTTGACCGCTAAATGCTATATAGTTTAAGAAATTATTGAGGCATTCAGACGTCGGAGGTCAGGGTTGAAGGACATAGAGGAACTAATACAAGAGAATAGACAGTTCATTCTCCGATGCGCGTCTAAATGCTCCGGAAGGTATATTACGGAGAGCGATGACGAATGGTCGGTCGCTCTCCTTGCTTTTTCTGAGGCCGCGGAGGCGTATGACGAGTCGAAGGGCAGCTTCCGCGCGTTCGCCTCGATGGTCATCAGACGGCGTCTCATCGATGAAATGCGGCACGGACAGAAGTACGGCGATGAAATACCGGTTGAACCGTGGGCAATGGACGGCAGTGTCGACGAAGAATCAGTGAATGCGGGGATACACGGAGAATTACTGCGAAAAAGCGCCGGCGGCGCTGCGGTATCCGCCGGAGATGAGATAGAAGCCGCGAATGAAGTCCTGAAATCTTACGGATTCACATTTTTCGATCTTACGGAATGTTCGCCCAGGGCGCAGAAAACTAAGAAGGCCTGTGCGGTACTGACAGCGCTGCTGCTGAAGTCGCCGGATCTGATGGACAAGCTCCGGCGAACAAAACAGCTTCCTGTGAAGGAACTTGAACTTGCCGGACAGGTCTCCAGGAAGATAATCGACAGGTACAGAAAATACATAATTGCGGCGGCGGTGATACTCTCGGGGGATTATCCGGTGCTCGCGGAATATCTGGACAGCATAAGAAAGGAAATGGCCGGGGAAGGCGAGTAAAAGATGAAAGGCATAGTAGTTGAAATCAAAAACGGCACTGCGGCGGTTCTGGCAGAGAACGGCGAGTTCGTCAAAGTTCAGCGTTTATGCGCGGTCGGTGATACGATCGAGCTTTCTTCCGGTACGCGCAGATCCGCGGTGAAGAAGATCCTGGCGGCGTGTGCGGCATTCGTGCTCGTTCTAAGCGGCGGCATGACGGTAAAGGCGGCGGTCACGCCGTACTCGTATGTAACGGTTGATGTCAATCCTTCGATTGAATATGAGGTTAATTTTTTCGACACGGTCATCGGCACGGAGGCTCTTAACAAAGAGGCGGAAGCAGTAACGGATGATCTCGAAAAACGCGGGGTCCGCGGTCGTTCCGTGACGGGAGCGGTGGAGCTCACGATGGAAGTAATGTCGGATAATGATTATTTCAAAACAGATTCTGCCGGCTATGTGATAGTAGCTGTTGCATCAGAGAGCGAATCGCGCGCCGACACGCTTATGAAATCACTGTCGGCCGGTACAGAAGAAAAAACCGGCGATAAGGTAACGGTCGATGTCGAACACGCGACTATCGGCGACCGCGAAACGGCTAAAGAGCTCGGCATAAGTACGGGACGGCTGCAGGTGGCTAAAAAAATAACCGGAAAAACCAACAGGGAAATATCGAACAGCCGCAAGGCGGCGGATGAAGTCGCCGATGAGGGCTGCAGGCCGGTCAAAGATATGATAGACAAGAACCGGAATAAAAGCGGAGACGCTGCCGGAAACGGCGGCTCTGCCGGAAATGATCCCGTCAGTAAGAATGCGGGTTCAGGTTCTTCAGCATCCGCGTCGGGAACGGGCACGGGCTCAGATCAGGGTTCAGGCTCAGACCAGGGCTCGGAAAGCAGAGCCGGGCGCCGGCACAGCAAAAACGGCGGTGCAGTTAATAAAGGTCCGGGCAGCAGTTCCGGCAGCGGTTCGGATACAAATAGCGGCGGCTCCGCCGGAAACGCCGGCGGCGGAAAAGCAAATACAAATAACAGTTTAGGAAATTTATTTGATCAGAGCGGCAGCGCCGGATCCGGCACTGGATCAGGTTCGGAAAAGGATGCCGGTCATGATGCGGGACCGGAAACGTCCGCGGGTTCGTGAGCAGGCCGGAAAAGCTGAAACCGGCGGCGGGAAAATAAAATAGCGCAAATATGCCGGCATCATTATGACGCCGGCATGATCTTTAAGCAATGTCTTATACTTTCAGCAGTGCAGAATGCCGGATAACGGCACTATTTAGTGACTGCCTCTCTGACCTTTTCAAGGAAATCTGCGCGTTCCTGATCAGTTGTTTCCTTGATATGTCCGCAGTTGAGCCATTCTCCGTTGTACATGCCGAGGCCTTTGAGGGTAGCGCTGATAAAAGTGCCGCCGATAGGGTTTCCGCAGTCGTTTACGAGAGTGTCCGTAGTTGCTTCGGATGTCGTAATGACGAGAGTCTTTTCGATGTTCCAGATAGGGATCATCTCGTTGCCTTCTTCGTTATATGCGGCGCCCTTGAGCATGACTTTGTCCAGGAATCCGCGGAGCATAGCAGGTGCATTGTGCCACCAGATTGGGAAAATAAATATTATCTCGTCTGTGTTCTTAAGGATCATCTGGTACTGGGCAACCATTGAATCGATTGCCTCTCCATTACTGAAATGTTCCAGCTCGGAACGCGTCATCAGCGGATCGAAACCGTCACGGTATAAATCGATCAGGAAAAGCTCTTTTTCGCTTTCATTGAGCGCATCAGCAGCGGAAGTCAATATTGCCTTGTTGAAACTTCCGTTCCACGGGTGCGAGTACACTATAGTTGTATGCATATGGTCCTCCTATTCAGTTACGTTTAACTCTTTAAATAAGTCTATCATGAAAACATTTACTGTACAACTGAAATACACAATAATATAATAGGCAATGATTTAAACGAAATATGGAGGTAATTGAAAATGTGGAATGAGTTTAAAAATTTTGCTTTTAAAGGCAATGTAATGGATCTGGCAGTAGCGGTAGTACTCGGCGCTGCCTTCAGCGCGATCATAAACGCTCTCGTAGCGGATATAATCATGCCGGTCATAGGTGTAATAATCGGCGGTGTCGACTTCACCGAGCTGGTGTTTACAGTGGGCAGAGCAAGTATAAAATACGGACTTGTCATACAGCAGATAATCGACTTTTTCCTGATAGCTTTTTCGCTCTTTATAGTGATCAAATGTGTGAACAGAATGAACAGTAAAATGGACGCACTGCTGGGAAAAAAGAAAGAAGAAGAACAGCCGAAGCCGCCGACGCAGGAAGAACTGCTGACAGAGATACGCGACATGATGAAAGAGGAAAAGAAGTCAGCATAAACATCTTTTCCGGAGTGGATAATTTGCCAAACTGGTGTATACTTAAGGTATTCTAAAGTAACGGGGTGGTTCTAGGATGACAGGTTTTGCACATGATATAACAAATGTAGACAGACTGCTGGATAAACTTGACGGCGGGATCGGAATGTTTGTTGTCGAAGGAAACGAGACGGCAGGCAGATATTTCAATGACGGATTTTTTGAGCTTCTCGGCACTTCGAGAGAAGAGCGCGGGAGGCTGTTTGGAAACAGCCTTATGAAGCAGATACATCCTGAAGATGTATCTGTCTTTTCACGTAAGATAAATGATGCAATAAAAAACAATTCCCTGCTGGACGCAGATGTGCGCATGGCGTTCGGGAACGGGGCGACATACAGGTGGATAGGGATACGCGCCTCGCATGAACCGTTCGGCGAGAGCGGAGATGTGTTTTACGGTGTATTCCGGGATGCAGGCATAGAAAAATCGCTGCGGGAAAACTATGAGCGCGAGGCCATGAAGAGGCGTGCGGCCGAGTCATCTCTCATAGCCGCGTCAAGCTTCAATATCACCAGGGATACCTGTATAGAACTCAGCAGCAGAGAAGCGCTGGACGAAGTACAGCGCGTCAATCCTTCGACACAGCAGATACTGATATCGGCGTCGAGAAATATTCCGGATGAAGCGCAGCGCAAACAGTTCATCAACCTGATGAGCCATGAAGGGCTGACGGAACTTGCCGAGAGAGGACAGAGCCATGCGGAAATAACTTACAGGCGAAAGGTCAACAATTCGGTCATATGGGTGAGATCTTGGGTAGAGGTCGTACCGGACCCGCGATCCGGCGATGTCATCGCATTTGTATATACTGAGGATATAAATGAAAAACATATAAGAAACGGAATTATGGAGCATATGCTCGAGCATAATTATTCCGATATAGTTTACGTCGAGCTTGTGAATAAAGAGGCGCACCACCTGAAAAGCGGGGAGCTGATCACCGGAAAGGACAAAACCGGCAATTTCGAGGAAATGGTCAGCCTTGTCACTGAAAGGTGCATAAGCCCGTCGGAAAAGGCGGAAGTAAGAAGAAAATTTGCGCTTGACAGTCTCCGGAAGCTTCTCGAAGATGAGGCAGTAATATCGGTGCAGTACCGCGCGTACGGCAATGATGCGGACGATGACCGGATGCTCGAATGCGAGGCGTATTACTTCGATGAAAGAAAAGATATTATCGTCATATCGCAGCAGGATATTACTGAGAATTATAAAAAAGCTATGACGATGAATGATGAACTCAACAAGGCGCTTGAAGAGGCCCGCAGTGCTGACAACGCCAAAAATGATTTCCTGTCGCAGATGAGCCGCGACCTCAGGTCGCCGATCAATTCGATACTCGGCATGACAGAACTTGCCGCCGATATTACTGATGATGACGAGCTGCTGGGATATTTTGACAGGATCAGAGAAGAGAACAGCCGTCTCCTCGGCATCATCAACCGTTTTGTCGAGATGGCGTTTATTGACAGCAGCCGGATAGAGCTGCATTTTGAAAATTGTCATGTCAACGACCTGGTGAGCAATGTCAGAGCTGCTGTCGACAGTCAGCTCGAGGCGAAAAAACAGAAACTGATAGTCAGAGCGGAAAAAAGAGCGGTCAAGAATATCTATGCAGATCCGGAGAGGCTGTGTCAGATATTGATCAACCTGATAATGAATGCTATAGCCGCGGCGCCTGAGGGCGGTACGATCTATATGACAGAACGCGACGCGGCAAACGACGGTAAAAAGGTGCTGTCGAGATTCACGATAACTGACAACGGAAAAGGTATGAGCCGGGAGTTTATGGAAATATGTTTCGATCCGTTTACCAGAGAAAACAGTGAGGAAAGTGAAGGGACCGGGCTGGGGCTCGCCATTGCCAGGACTCTTACCGAGCTGTTCGGAGGCACAATCACGGTTGACAGCAAACTCGGAAAAGGAACTTCGTTCCGGGTCGAAATACCGTTTGAAATCGCGCCGGAAAGGGAGCCGCGGAGTGCTGACCCTGTTGAAATTTCAACACAGTCAGACCCTGCCGGAAAATTCATACTGGTTGCGGACGATAACGCGGTCAATAACGAAATCACGAAATCGCTTCTGGAAAGAAAAGGGTATCGTGTGGTGATCGTGGAAAATGGCAGAGATGCCGCAGACATGTTTGACCGGTCGGAACTCGGTCATTTTTCCGCTATACTCATGGATATCAGGATGCCGGTAATGGACGGGCTCGAAGCGGCGAGGACGATACGTGAAATGAAACGCGCCGATGCGCAGGTCGTGCCGATCATAGCGATGACCGCAAATGCCTATGATGAGGATATGCGCAAGAGCAGAGAGGCGGGCATGGACGCGCACCTTTCGAAACCCGTGCTGCCTGAACAGCTGTACGAAACACTTGCGAAATACACGAAATGAACATTACTGCATTATCAACAAAAAGTTGACACTCCAGTAACCGGAGAGTATATAATACAATAAATAAATATTTCGATTTTTAAGGAGGAACAAGTAATGATTAACCAGGATGCGTACAGATTGGGATCACAGAAATCCGGGATCCGCGAGCTTTTCGAATTCGGCAACAAACGTGCGGCTGAAGTGGGCCGTGAAAATGTTTATGATTTCAGCATAGGCAATCCGAGCGAACCTGCCCCGAAAGAAGTCAATGAGGCTATAATCGATATTCTCAATAACATCGACAGTGTCAAAGTGCACGGATATACAAGCGCGCAGGGCAATGCTTCCACCAGGAAAGCGATCGCCGACGATATGAACGACAGATTCGATGCCGGCCTGACAGAAGATAATTTCTATATGACATGCGGAGCTGCTGCATCGCTTACATCGGTGCTCAAGGCTCTGACAATAGATTCGGATACTGAGTTCGTGACTGTAGCTCCGTTCTTCCCTGAGTACAGTGTATTCGCCACGATCGGCGGAGGAAAGCTCAAAGTCGTAGAGCCTGATATCCCTGATTTCCAGATACTCTTCAACAAGCTCGAAGATGCTGTTACGAAAAACACTCAGGCGGTCATCATCAATTCGCCAAACAATCCTTCGGGTGTCATTTATTCCGGAGAAACTCTCGTAAAGCTGGCTGAGCTGCTGAAAAAGAAGAGCACGGAGATCGGGCATACGATCTACCTTATCGCGGACGAACCGTACAGAGAGCTCGTTTACGATGGCGCAGAGGTCCCTTATGTTCCTGCTATTTACAACAATACGATCATTTGCTATTCGTACAGCAAGTCGCTGTCGCTTCCTGGCGAGCGTATCGGATATGTTCTGGTTCCGAACTGCGTTGACGACTGGAAGAGAGTATATGATGCAGTTGCGGGCGCGGCGAGAAACATGGGCTACGTATGCGCACCGGCTCTGACTCAGCTCGTTATCGAAAGATGCACAAAATGCAGACCTAATCTTGAAGCTTATGCGAAAAACAGAAAACTTCTTATGGACGGACTGGCAGAAGCGGGTTATACTGTAGCAGACCCAGCAGGCGCGTTCTATCTGTTCGTGAAAGCACCGAATGGCGATTCCGCTGCATTCAGCGAGATCGGTAAAAAGCACGACGTGCTTCTGGTTCCGGGCGGCAGCTTCGGATGTCCGGAGTATTTCAGACTTTGCTACTGCGTCCCTGAAGATATGATCAAAAGATCGATTCCTATCTTCAAGGCTATGATAGACGAGTGCAGATAAAAGAAAACGATATAAAGGGAGCGGATATTTCCGCTCCTTTTTTTTAAGGGGGAATCAGAATGTTTTATTACGTAGAGAGTCACAGCACCGATCCATACAGAAATCTGGCAGCGGAGCAGTATCTTTTCGACAATATGCCGAAAGGCGACAGCTGCTTTATGCTCTGGCAGAATGACAACACGATCGTTATCGGCAAAAATCAAAATGCGGTGCGCGAGATCAATGCCGGATTTGTGGAAGACCGCGGCATACATGTAGCCCGCAGACTGTCGGGCGGCGGCGCTGTCTATCATGACCTCGGCAATGTGAATTACACGTTTATTGTTGACGACAGTAATGTGGAGACATTCGATTTCGCGAGATTCTGCCGGCCTGTCGCGGACGCGCTCAAAGAGATCGGCGTGCAGGCGGAGATCAGCGGCAGGAACGATATGACGATAGACGGAAAAAAGTTCTCCGGTAATTCCCAGTATATGAGAGGCAGCCGCATTATGCATCACGGCACGCTGATGTTCGACAGCGATCTTGATATATGCGGACAGGCTCTCAAAGTGTCAAAGGACAAGATCGAGTCGAAAGGCGTGGATTCAGTAAGGAGCCGGGTGACCGATATAAAACCTTACGCTGACGGGAACATATCAACGGATGAGTTCAAAGCTCTTATCCGCAGCTATATGTTCCGCGAATTTTCACTGCAGGAATACATTCTGTCGGCAGCCGAAGAGGCGGATATCTCGAAACTCGCGGACGAAACCTACAGGACATGGGAATGGAATTACGGGTACTCCCCGAAATATACTATAGAAAAAGAACGCCGCATCGAAGGCTGCGGAGAGATACAGGTCTTTATGAATGTTGAGACAGGCGTGATTAGAGGCATAGAGTTCCACGGAGATTACTTCGGGAACGGTGACCAGGCTGAACTTAACGATATGCTGACGGGTACGAAACTTGAACGCGGCGCACTCGCAGAAGCGCTTGGAACGGCCGACATCGGCCTGTGGTTTCACGGGCTCAGCCGTGAACAGTTCCTGTCTTTATTGCTGCTCTGATGATGCATACAAGTATTAAAGCACGCTTTTAATGAACCTTTCCGCCTGCATGGAAAGGTTCTTTTTCAGCGTTACGATCATGATCGCGATCGGCGGGATTTTTTCTCTGACTCTGACTTGTACGATACTGCCGTCACGTATGCTGCTTTCTGCCGCGACTGCCGTCATAATGCCGATGCCGAGGTTCCTCTTGGTGAAGTCGAGGATGAGCTCGTTCTCGGGAAGCGCGTATTTCGGTGTCAGTATAAGTCCGCGTTTTTCAAAAAACAAATCGAGGTTGCGGCGTGTGGCCATGCCCTTGCCCATGCAGATGATGTCCTCATCCGCGATCCTGTTCAGAGTGATCGGCTTTCCGCCGCCCGGCACCGGATAATTTTTCCCGGCAATGAAAATATAGTCTATATCTTTTATTGTCCGCGTTTCGAGATCTCTGCCGGCTATCAGCGGAGATACGATGACTGCCATGTCTGCTTCACCGCTGCGCAGCGATTCAACAGCTTTGTCCGATGGATATGTAAGAATGTTAATGGCAATGTCAGGATACAGATTACGGAAATCAGAGATCCTGTCGAGCAGAAAATAACGGAGTGCAGTATCGCTTGCCGCTATTGTGATTTCGCCGTGCTCCATGAAGATGCGCGAACGGAGCATTTGTTCACCTTCTGCAATTTGTTCAAATGCGCGCTTCACATGATCATATAATTCGGCGCCTTCGGGAGTGAGCAGGACACCTTTTGATTTGCGGAAAAACAGGCGGCAGCCCAGTTCGCTTTCCAGAACAGAAATCGTTTTGCTCACTGCCGGCTGGGAAATATACAGCTCGCGCGCCGCTCCTGTAATATTCAGATTTTTTGCTGTGTAATAAAACACCTTGTAGCTTTCCCAGTTTATGGACTTATCGCTGGCAGTGATCCCCGTCATGAAATAACCTCACATTATGGCAAGTATAATTAATATATATTTCAATTATACCATTTATGTGCATATAATGGAAGAAGCCAAAAGCATTTAATATCGGAGGAACAGAGATATAATGGAAAACAAGAAAAAAGGATTTATATGTATAGCTGTGACGACGCTGCTTTTCAGCTCGATGGAGATCGCGCTTAAATTCATATCCGGAGACTTCAATCCGGTACAGCTGACATTTTCAAGATTCCTGGTGGGAGGACTCGTGCTTCTGCCGTTCGCAGTGCATGCGCTCAAAGAAAAAGGCATCCGTCCCGATTCGCGCACACTGGCAAGGTTCGCACTGCTCGGCTTCATCGGCATATTCATCAGTATGATCATGTACCAGCTGGCTGTATGCAATGCCAAGGCTTCGGTAGTCGCGGTACTTTTCAGCTCAAATCCTGTATTCGTAATGTTCTTCGCTTTCATTCTTCTTTCCGAACCGATAATGAAAAACAATATTGCATCCCTGGCGCTTGATATACTGGGGATACTTTTCATAATCAATCCTTTGGAAACTAAAATAAGCATGGCAGGCATAGTGTTCACCATTCTCGCAACGCTGACGTTTGCTCTTTACGGAGTAATGGGCAAGAAGCAGTGCGCGAAGTTCGGCGGCGTGGTCGTCACCTGTTTCGGCTTCCTTTTCGGAGCGGTCGAGATCATGGCGGCAGCCGCTCTTACACATGCCGCTCCGGTCGCGGGCTTCATGATGTCGCGCGGACTGGTCTCGTTTGCGGATATACCTTTCTTCACAGGATACAGTCTGTCGAACATAGCCGTCGTACTTTTCGTATATGTGGGAGTCACGGGCGTCGGGTATGCGAGCTATTTCAAAGCAATGGAATACACTTCGGCCAACACCGCATCGCTGGTATTTTTCTTCAAGCCTGCGATAGCGCCGCTTTTCGCTTTTATAATCCTCAATGAAACAATACCTTTCAACATGCTGGCCGGTATCGGGTTCATACTTGTCGGGTCACTGGTGTCGATAGCACCTGCGCTTCTGGCTGCACGCACATCAGCGCCGGCGGCAGCCGCTCCGGCGGAAACTGCCGAAGAGCTCATCGAAGAAGTCGGGGCAGAACTCGGGGAAGAGGAAGATTACGGAGAGCAGGTTATCTGATCCCGGATATTCCGGAGCCGGCGGCGACACGCATTCTATAATTACGCTGTATTGAAAAAGAGGCTTCATGTGATATAATTTTTACAATACGAAAAGTATTGGAAAAGAGGCGATCATTATGTCACATGTGAAATTCAGCTATGAGATCCTGGACGCGTTCTGCAAAGAAGCATTTGCTAAATTCGGATTCTCCGACGAGGAGTGTGCGATAATAACAGATGTACTTCTGACGTCTGATCTGTACGGGATCGAGTCTCACGGTATGCAGAGACTTTCACGTTATCATAAAGGAATAGAAAAAGGGCTGATAGACGTTCACGCAAAACCGGAAGTGGTTTTCGAGACGCCTGTTTCGGCTGTCATTGATGCGCACAAAGGAATGGGTCAGCTCGTGGGCCACAAGGCGATGTCCATCGCGATAGAGAAAGCCGGACAAAGCGGAATGGCAATAGTCACCGCCCGTGATTCGAATCATTTCGGCATTGCCGGATATTACGCGAAAATGGCAAGCGACCAGGGCCTGATCGGCCTGGCATTTACGAATTCAGAAGCCATCATGGTCCCGACTTTCGCAAAGCTCGCCATGCTCGGCAGCAATCCTATAGCTATAGCAATGCCGGCATCGCCGTATCCTTTCCTGTTCGACGCATCCACAACGGTAGTTACAAGAGGCAAGCTCGAAATGTACCGGAAAGCCGAAAAAGACCTGCCGGCAGGGTGGGCGCTCGACGAGACGGGGACCGCATCCACAGATGCTCCGAGAGTCCTTGACAACATAGTGAACAAGACCGGCGGGGGCATCATGCCTCTCGGCGGCAATACCGAGCTGTACGGCGGACACAAAGGCTACGGCTACGGAATGATCTGCGAGATTTTCACCTCAATACTGTCGCTCGGATTAACTTCGAACCATACGCATACGAACGGGATCGGCGGTACATGCCACGGATTCATCGCGATAGATCCTGCCGTCTTCGGGGATCCCGCAGAAATCATCGGACACCTGTCGGCATTTCTCGAAGAACTGAGGAACGCGCCGAGAGCGGACGGTGCGGAGAAGATATACACGCACGGTGAAAAAGAAGTTCTGGCCACAAAAGACCGCCGTGAAAACGGGATAGAGGTCGACATCAAGACAGTCCAGGAAATGAAAGATATGAGCGACTATGTCGGAGCAGATTTCGAAAAATATTTCGGCCACTTCGATTTCGCAGACGAAAATTACAAAAGCGTATACTAAATGACCCGGGCGTTCCGGTCCATCGGCGTGTCCGCAAAAAAATGAACAAACGAGCGTCCGCACATCCGCGGGCGCTCATTGCAGTAACGGAGGCATTCAGTTATGAGAGAAGAGGAAAAAATATTTGCCGGGAAAATGTTCAACGGCCGTGATCCTGAACTTGTGAAACTCAAGCACAAGGCGCATGAACTCTGCCGGCGCTTCAATGCCATGGATGAGAGCGATCCTGAACGGCAGCCGCTGATACGCGGGTTCATCGGAGGCGCCGGCGAAAAATATTACATGCAGGGACCGATCCAGTTCAATTACGGCTGCCACACATTCCTGGGCGAAAATTTCTTCGCCAATTTCAATTTCACAGTAATGGATGATGCCCGCATCTATATCGGCGACAACGCGGCATTCGGCCCCAATGTTTCGCTGATGGCGACCAATCATCCTCTGATTTCCGGCGAGCGCTTCGGTATCGATGAAAACGGCAATACCGCAATGGCCGAATACGCCAGGGAAATACACATAGGCAGCAATGTCTGGCTTGCCGCCAATGTTGTGGTGACCGGAGGCGTGACGATCGGCGATGATGTTGTTGTCGGCGCCGGCAGCGTGGTCACCAAAGACATTCCGGCGGGATATCTGGCATATGGCTGCCCGTGCCGCGCTGTCCGCGCGATAGGTCCGCAGGACAGCAAAAAGGATCTTATTCTCGAAGAAGACCTGGATCACTTCGACTTCGCATCCAGGCGCAGATGACCGGTTTTCCTCATTTTTGCAATCCGATAATTTATGTCCGGTCAAGTCCGAAGCAAGTCCATAACGTGGTGCGATCCGGACTTCAGGGAGGCGATATCTGCTGTCGCCGCCGCCTCCTGCGACGTCTAATATTTAATAAGCACATTTTTGCCGGAAAGAATGCTTGTCCCCGGCGTCTGAAGGTTTACTCGAACGGAAAAATATGATATAATTTTTAGCGTTGGTGATTTATTGATTTAACGCGTTAGTGCATTAAAGCAAGAGCCCGCCCGTCAGGACGGAAAGATGGCTGCCGGAACATGCAGACCGCTCTTGTGCGCTAGATCAATTGTTTTGTTAAACAGGAGGAAACAGATATGAAAAGAAAAGCATTGCTTACGGTGCTGACGCTTGCGGTCGTATGTTTCTGCGCAGCAGGCCTTTCGGGCTGCGGCAGTTCATCGGACGGTTCATGGTCATATGTCAAGGACAACGGGGAACTGATAATCGGACTTGATGATACATTTGCACCTATGGGTTTCAGAGATAATGACGGGAAACTGGTCGGCTTCGATATCGACATGGCCAGAGCAGTCTGCAAAGAACTCGGAGTAAAGGCTAAATTCCAGCCGATCGACTGGGATGCTAAGGAAATGGAACTCAAGTCGAAGAACATAGACTGCATATGGAACGGTATGTCAGCTACGAAGGAGCGTCAGGAAAAGATGTCGCTGTCCAAGAAGTACCTGAACAACAAGATCGTTATCATGACAACGGATAAAAATGTCAGCATAAAGTCGGCTTCTGATCTCAAGAAGTATAAGATCGGCACACAGAAAGATTCTTCAGCGCTCGAGATGATGAAGGCTGATTCGAAATATGACTCGTTCAAGGATAATATTACCGAATACGATACATATGACGAAGCTATCCTGGCACTGAAGGCGGGCAGAGTAGACTGCATCTCCATTGACCAGGTGCTCGGAAACTACAAGAATACAAAGATGGACAACGCGCTCATCACATGCGACTATAATTTCGGAAACGATTTTTACGCTATCGGTTTCAGAAAGAGCGATGTTGAGCTTACAAACAAAGTGAACGATGCGCTCCAGACGCTTATCGACAACGGAACAGCTGCCAAGATCAGCAAGAAGTGGTTCGGCAAGGACATCGTAATACTGGAAGATTATAAATAACTGTAACTATACAACCGGGAGGCTATTATATTGGCTGAGACTTTAAGATACGTTGGAGAAATAATGCCGTTCCTGCTGCAGGGGACATTGATAATGATAGAGCTGTTCGTACTGACGCTCCTGTTTTCCCTGCCGCTCGGACTGCCGGTGACACTGGGCAGTACGTGCAGATTCAAAGTCGTGAGATTCATCTGCAAGTGCTTCATCTGGATATTCAGAGGCACGCCGCTGCTGCTGCAGCTGTTCTTCTTCTTTTACATGCTGCCGATCATTTCAAACGGCGCCATATCGCTCGGACCGTTTCCGACGGCCGTCATCGTATTCGTCCTCAATTATGCGGCGTATTTTGCCGAGATATACAGAGGCGGGATGAACAGCATCGACAGCGGTCAGTATGAAGCGGCGCATTCACTGGGGCTGAACAAACATCAGACGATGATGGGCATAATAGTGCCGCAGACATTCAGAGTCGTTCTGCCGCCTGTAACGAACGAGGCCATAGTTCTCATCAAGGACACGGCGCTTGTTTCCTGCATAGGCGTAGGCGATCTTATGAGGAACTCGAAAGGGTTCGTCAGCAGAGACGTGAATCTGACCGCCTACATTATTGCGGCCGCGATATATCTCATTTTTACGTACCTGATGACCCGCCTTTCGGCGTACCTCGAGAAACGCGTCTCTGAATACGACAGCAAAGGAGAGTGGTAATATGCCGACAATACTCGAAATGAAAAACATCGTCAAAGAATACCCGACTATTACTGCGCTCAGCGATGTCGATTTTAAGGTCGACGAAGGAGAAACAGTCGCGATCATCGGGCCGTCGGGCTCGGGCAAGAGCACGCTGCTCAGATGCATCAACTGCCTTACAAGGATAACCTCCGGGACGATAACACTGGACGGAAAAACATTCGTGGATTCAAAACCGGGAGATGCAATCAACAGTAATCACGAGGCAGCATATCTTCCCGATAAACAGCTGCTGGAGATCTGCTGCGAGACCGGCATGGTTTTCCAGCACTTCAACCTTTTCCCGCACATGACCTGCCTCGGCAATATCACATATGCGCCGATCAAGGTCAAGAAACGTCCGAAGGAAGAAGCCGAAAAGCGCGGAATGGAGCTCCTGGAACTCGTAGGACTCGCAGACAAGGCGGCGGAATATCCCGGCAGACTTTCGGGCGGCCAGAAACAGAGAATAGCGATAGCCCGCGGACTGGCAATGGATCCGCGCATCATGCTGTTTGATGAACCTACCTCGGCGCTCGATCCGGAGATAACCGGAGAAGTGCTCGCAGTAATGAAGGAGCTGGCGCGCGAAAAGACGACGATGGTCGTCGTGACGCATGAGATGGGCTTTGCGAAGGAAGTAGCCGACCGCGTTGTGTTTATGGATCACGGTTCTGTGGTCGAAGAAGGCACGGCCGAAGAAATCTACGACCATCCGCAGAGCGAAAGACTGAACGATTTCCTCGGGTCATTGCTGCAGTCGTGATCAGCAGAACAGCCACTGATATAACATGAAAATAATGCCGCTTCGGAGAGTTCTCCGAAGCGGTTATTTGTTAATAGAATTTTAAGATTTCAGGGAGCGATTATATCGTATGATGTATATATCAGAAGGGCGATGAACGGAGGGAGCAAGATGAAGATAAAAAAGATGACGATGAAAAAGAGACTGCTGATATCGAATGTGATGATGGTGGCGATACCGGTGGCAGTAATGCTGCTGCTGCTGGCGTTCGGAATGTCGACAGTCGGGAACAGGTACTGGGCTTCGATGGATGCGATGTACGGAGATGACAACGGCCTTGCCACGGTCGACAATCTTATGTATTCGTATGCGGATGAGTTCAGAAACGCCGTCAGGAACGATATGACGCCGGGGCAGACCCAAAATCAGATAAAGACAGCCGAAAAAGAATTCAACGATCTCGGCTATACGATCGAACTTCAGTCGGGTGGGAAAACGTACTACTCGGGCCTGAAGAAATCAGATAAACAAGTAATTAAAGAACTTGTGGGAAACAACCAGGATTCACTGGACAGCTTCTCGATACAGCGCGGCATGAAGTCTGTGCAGAAAGAAACCGTACACGGGAATGGCGAGCCGACATTTGTGGTATTTGCAGTGCATGACGGAACTTCGGGAGTCAATCACAATGAGGAATCATTTATGAACCGGTATGTGGAGCCTTTCCTGCTGATGACGATCATTATCGTGCTGCTGTCGATCATTCTGGCGGATTATTTCCTGACCAGATGGGTAAACCGGAACATCATGTATCCTCTGAGAGAGCTGAGGAAGAATGCAGAGGAAGTCAGGGAAGGTAATTTCGACGAGCCTATACTCTACAGACGCGATGATGAATTCGGAGAAGTATGCAGGGCTTTCGAGGATATGAAATCTCATCTGAAAAAATCGATGGATGAACAGAATAATTATGAAGAATACCGGAGGACTCTGATATCCGGCATTTCACATGATCTCAGGACACCGCTGACGACGATCAAGGGATATGTCGAGGGTCTGATAGACGGGATGGCGGACACCGAAGAAAAACGCACACAGTATCTCGAGGCTATACAGCTGCGGACAAACGACCTGGAAAGACTGGTAAACGACCTGTCCATCTACAACAAAATGGAGAATAAATCATACCGTTATGATTTTGAAGAGATCGAGCTCAATGAATTTATAGAGCATTATCTGGAATTCCATATGAGCAGCAAAACGGAAGACAACGCGCTGATCCTGTTTGAAGCGTGCAGCGGGGATGCCTTCATACGCGGCGACAGGTCGCAGCTGCAAAGAGTACTGGACAATATCATATCGAACAGCATAAAATATAAGCAGAAAGAAAAGGCTACTGTTCTGATAAAAACCGTGATTGAAAATGATGACGTCATATGGTCTGTCGCAGATGACGGACCGGGCGTGCCTGACTACGCGCTGGAAATGATTTTCGAGAGCTTCACGAGACTGGACGAGGCGAGAACCATGACGGGAGAAGGCAGCGGACTCGGTCTGGCTATCGTCAGAACGATCATCGAAGATCACGGCGGATATGCGTACGCTGAAAACAGGGAGGGCCTTTCGATTGTAATGGAGGTACCTCTTGAAAAAAAGGAATGTGCTGATAGTTGAAGATGATGAACTGATCGCGCGTATCGAGAAAGATTATCTCGAAGCTGCGGGATTCAGTGTGGAAACATCGACAAACGGGACAGACGGATTTAAACGCATGACAGCCGGGAATTTCGATGCAGTAATTCTCGATATCATGCTCCCGGGCATGAACGGTTACGACGTCTGCCGCGAGTTCCGGAAAGTCAGCAGCGTTCCGGTCATCATGGTGACTGCCCGCAGGGAAGATGCAGATAAGATACAGGGGCTCGGACTCGGAGCTGACGACTATGTAGTGAAGCCGTTCAGCCCGTCAGTGCTCGTTGCCCGTGTAGAAGCGCATATTGCAGCGCGTGAAAGACTGCTGGCCGAATACGGGAAACAGCCTGAAAAGGCAGACATATATGCCGGTCCGCTGGAAATCCTGCAGAGAGAGCGCAGGGTGCTTTTACATAATAAAGAAATATCGCTCACATCAAAAGAGTTCGAACTGCTCGCTTTCCTTGCAGGCAGTCCGAACCTTGTGTTTTCCAAGAATGAACTGTTCAGGACCATCTGGGGCATGGATCCTCTCGATGACAATTCTACCGTCACAGTCCACATCAACCGCCTGCGTCAGAAGATCGAAGAAGACCCTTCCAATCCGCAATACATACTGACAGTCTGGGGATCCGGATATAAATTCAGTATCTGACCTATGGAGCTGCTGTACTAAGGGATCGATCATCTCCTGATCACTCTTTTCAAATGTGATTTTCCCGGTTTTCAAAAATAAGGGGATTTCAAATTGTATGGGTAAATGTCATTTGCAAAACAAGGTACCAAATCCGGAAATAATCCGCAAATGGTACCTTATCTAATTTCACTGCCTGATTGAGGATGCAAACGATACCCGGAGTTGCGGACAGATGTGAATTGGTAAAGCCGCCAGGTGCGGCAATAAAAATTTCTGCCGCAGCAGGGGATGATTAATCCCTGAATGCCGCAGAGCCTTTTTTGGCGATGCAGATGAAGCGCGTGCAGTTGTCGCCGGCGAGCTGGATATCCGAAGCCAGGACCTCGAGTCCGTAAAGTCCGGCACAGTCGCGCGAGGCTATGGCTGCAATGTCGGTGCGGCCGGATCCCGCGATCATTCTTGCTGCGGATGCAGTGTTTTCTGTTTTGGTTATCTTGACATCGCCGAGCGACCTGATGTAATTCCGGCACTGGCCGAGGGCCTGCTCGTGCGAGATGATCTCACGGATATCCTCAAGCGCGGTCCCTGCCGGCGCAAGAAGGTCGTGCGATATGTGAAGGCGTACCGATCGTACAGTTTTGAAGCTGTAATGCGGCATGAGGCTGCAGACATCTGTTACTGCCCCGCAGGTGCTGTTTTCTATCGGCAGGATGCCGTAGTCGCACAGCCCCCGGTCGACAGCTTTGAAAACGGCCTCGAAATTTCGGAAGTACATTATGTCAGGGCGGGCGAACAATTCGTCGCACGCTTTCTGAGAATATGCGCCCCTTGCGCCGGGGCAGGCAATAACTGCATTTTCTTCAAGCATTTCCATTTCATAGCCGGTTTCCATTTTACTTCTCCTTTACATAAACAATAAAAAACTCCGCCGGCGTTTCCGCCTGCGGAGTCATAGTCACATTATCAAAACTGCCTCTGATCTCATCGCAGCGAAATACGCCTTACTTTGTTGTTAAAAGTAAAGCTAAAAAAGAATTTTGCTGCTGTAAGATTGATCTTAGACATTTCTTTATTCCTTTCAAATGATTTTTTGTCAGTATAACACATATAATTTGTGATGTAAATACAAAAAACACAAAAAATATACAAAAAGTCCCTGACAACCTATTGACAAAGTAGGTTAGTTGTGGCATCATTCGTATTGCAAACCTACCGAAACGGTAGGCAATAAAACGACAGACGGAAGGTGATGCCAGATGAAAAAAACAATTATTGCTCTGACAGGATCAAATTTCCATTCCCTGCGAATGTGTACGTGTATGATGCGCCTCATGAAAGACGGCGCGGAAAAAATGACTTTACATACAGCATGAACGAAAGGAAATAATACATGAGCAGCAAACAATATAAATTTGAAACATTACAGTTACACGCGGGACAGGAGCAGGCCGACCCGGCTACAGATTCCAGAGCGGTGCCGATCTACGCGACGACATCGTACGTTTTTAAGGATTCGGCGCAGGCGGCGGGGAGATTCGCTCTCACCGAAGGCGGCAACATATACACGAGGCTGGGGAATCCGACTACGGATATCTTCGAGCAGCGCATAGCGGCGCTCGAGGGCGGCGCGGCGGCGCTGGCAACGGCGACCGGTCTGGCAGCCATCACATATGCCGTGCAGAACATAGCGGTGAAAGGCGATCACATCGTTTCCTCCACCAATGTTTACGGAGGCACATTCAGTCTGTTCGAATACACGCTGCGGGATGAAGGAATAGATACGACATTTGTCGATCCTTCTGCGCCGGAGAATTTTGAAAAAGCCATCAAAGAAAATACTAAACTGCTGTATGCGGAAACGCTCGGCAACCCGAATTCAGATGTCATCGACATCGAAGCCATTGCAGCAATAGCGCATAAACACGGTATACCGCTCATAGTAGATAATACTTTTGCGACGCCATACACCCTCAGACCTATTGAACACGGAGCCGATATCGTAGTTCACTCAGCCACAAAATTCATCGGCGGACACGGTACGGTCATGGGCGGTATAGTCGTGGATTCGGGGAAGTTCGACTGGACACAGAACAGCAAATTCCCGGGCATTACTGCACCGAACCCGTCGTATCACGGCGTCGTGTTCTCGGAGGCGGCCGGAAACCTGGCCTACATAATCAAGCTGAGAACAACGCTCCTGCGCGATCAGGGCGCATCGATCTCGCCGTTCAATTCCTTCCTGCTGCTGCAGGGGACCGAGACGCTTTCGCTGAGAATGGAAAGACATGTGGAAAACGCGCTTAAAGTCGTCGAATTCCTGCAGGGCAATCCACAGGTGGAAAAAGTCCACCATCCGTCTCTCGCATCGGGAAAAGGCAAAGAACTGTATGACAGATACTTCCCGCACGGCGCGGCATCGATCTTCACCTTCGAGATCAAAGGCGGCGCGGAGAAGGCCAAGAAGTTTACGGAGAGCCTCGAACTGTTTTCGCTGCTGGCAAATGTGGGCGATGTCAAATCGCTCGTAATACATCCGGCTTCGACGACGCATTCGCAGCTCAGCGAAGAGGAACTGCGCGCGGGCGGTATAAGCCCGTCGACGGTGCGCCTCTCGATCGGTACAGAAAATATTGATGATATCATTGCAGACCTCAGACAGGGATTTGAGGCAGTTAAATAAAGGAGAAAATAAAATGGCAAAAATATATACATCGGCGGATCAGCTTATCGGCAGGACCCCGCTGCTTGAACTGACACATATCGAAAAAGAAAACGGCCTCAGTGCGAAGATACTGGCCAAGCTCGAATACTTCAATCCGGCCGGTTCGGTCAAGGACAGGATCGCCAAAGAGATCCTTGACGACGCTGAGAAGTCGGGAAAGCTCACAAAGGATTCGGTGATAATCGAACCTACATCGGGGAATACGGGCATCGGTCTGGCGTCCGTGGCGGCGGCGCGCGGCTACAGGATCATTATAGTAATGCCGGAGACGATGTCGGTCGAGAGGCGTCAGCTGATGAAGGCGTACGGCGCCGAGCTGGTGCTTACCGACGGGGCTAAGGGAATGCCGGGCGCTATTGCCAGGGCGGACGAGCTCGCGGCGGCGACCAAGGGAGGATTCGTAGCGGGACAGTTCGTGAATCCGGCCAACCCGGCGGCACACAGAAAGACTACGGGACCGGAGATATATGAAGATACGGACGGGAAAGTCGATTATTTCATCGCAGGAGTCGGCACCGGCGGGACGCTTACGGGCGCAGGCGAATATCTCAAAGCGAAAAATCCGCAGGTAAAGATCATTGCAGTCGAGCCGGCGTCTTCACCGGTGCTGTCCAGGGGCACTGCGGGCGCGCATAAGATACAGGGCATAGGAGCAGGCTTCGTTCCGGATGTGCTCGACACAAAAATATATGACGAGATCATTGCAGTGCCTGATGAAGCCGCTTTCGAAACGGGCGGAGCTATAGGAAAAAAGGAAGGCGTGCTGGTCGGGATCTCATCCGGAGCCGCCGTCTGGGCCGCGGTGCAGATCGCTAAGCGTCCGGGCAATGAGAACAAAAATATTGTCGCGCTGCTGCCTGATACAGGCGACAGATATCTTTCGACGGCACTGTTCGGCGAATGAGCGGCGGCATGACAGCATAACAATTGAGAGATTTTGAATGAGCGGACGGCTTCGGCCGCCCGTTTGTCTATAGTAAACGGAGAAGGAAAATGAGTAATGTCGACAAGATCGTGAACGGGCTGGTCGAAAGCTACGGGCGTCATCAGGTGATAGTAAAGATGAACGATGCCGCGCAGCCGAGTCACGAGATCATAGTGCAGATGATCGAAGATATCCGGAAGCTGGTCTTCCCGGGATACTTCGATGTCAAGCATCTTAAAAGTGAAACAGTGAAATTTTATGTCGGAGAAATCCTGGGCGATGTGCGCTACAATATGCAGAAACAGATAGATAAGGCGTACAGGAGCACCGGTGTATGCGCCGGCAGACATGCGGCCGCGGGGACGGGACTGAACAGGGGCGCCGGCACGAACGGCTCGGATCCGCGTCTCTGCGAATACTGCGAAGCCGCCAGATTCCGCGGCCTTACGGATGAGCAGTATGCGTCGATGGCGGAGGAAGCGACGGAAAAATTCCTCGAGCGCATCGAGGCCGTGCATGAATCGCTGGAGACGGATGTCGAGGCTGCCTTCGACGGCGATCCCGCGGCCTGCAGCACCGATGAAGTAATATATTCATACCCGGGGCTTTATGCGATCATGGTGAACCGCATCGCTCACGAACTGTATGCGCTCGGAGTGCCGCTGATCCCGCGCATCATGTCGGAGCATGCCCACAGTCTCACGGGGATAGACATACACCCGGGAGCGAAGATAGGGGATTTCTTCTTCATTGATCACGGCACCGGCATAGTAATAGGCGAAACGACGGTCATCGGTCATCATGTCCGCCTTTACCACAACGTTACTCTTGGCGCGGTCACCACACGCGGCGGTCAGCTGCTGCACGGGACGAAGAGACACCCGACGATAGGAAACTACATTACCATATACGAAGGCGCGTCAGTCCTCGGCGGCGAAACGACAATAGGCGACGGCTGCACAATAGGCGGAGGCGCGTTTATTACCGCATCAGTCCCTCCCGGCACAAAGGTGACGAAATAGCCCGTTTTCGTGTATAATGGTAATAAGTCATCGGAGGTAATTGATATGATGATATCTACAAAAGGCAGATATGCCATCCGGGTCATGTCGGATCTGGCAGAACATGACAACGGCGAATACATACCGCTGAAGGAAGTGGCGGACAGACAGATGATCTCGAAAAAATATCTGGAAGGGATCATGACAATGCTGTCGAAGGCGGGGCTCGTTTCGGGCCTCCACGGAAAGGGAGGCGGCTACAGGCTGGTGAAGAAGCCGTCCGAATACACGATCGGGAGTATACTCAAGCACACGGAGTCATCTCTGGCGCCGGTCGCCTGCCTGAAGTGCAGCCCGGTGGAGTGCGAGAGGGCCGGAGAATGCAGGACGCTTCCTATGTGGACGAAACTGGATAAGCTGATCGACGATTTTTTTGAAGGCATAACTCTGGAGGATATCATTGACGGCAACGTAAGGTGAATACAATCTCATGTATGACTGCAAAATATGTAAGTTGACTTACTATAAGCAGGGTGATATTTTTGATTCAAGAAAAGAATTAAGAAGAATAATGCAAATCTTGAACACTGCAAGCACCTAATGACCGAAAGGAGATCGTTATTATGAACAAGAGAAAAACTATTCCTGATTTCATCAAGATGATGGAAACAGGAGAAAAAGTCACCTGGATCACCGGATATGATTACCTGACTGCAAAATATGAAGAAAGAGCCGGCATCGATATGATCCTCGTCGGAGATTCGCTCGGAATGGTACAGTACGGATACGATACAACATTCCCTGTGACTATGGAAGATGAGATCAGGCACTGCCAGGCTGTCAGAAGAGGCGCTCCTGATACGTTTGTAGTAGGCGACATGCCTTATATGTCATATCAGGTATCGAATGAGCAGGCTATCGAGAATGCCGGCAGATTCATCAAGGAAGCCGACTGCGACTGCGTAAAGCTCGAAGGAGGAACACCTGATATCGTTGAGAGAATGGCTGCTATCACAGGCGCGGGCATCGCGGCTATCGGACACATCGGTCTCACACCGCAGTTTGCGGCACAGCTCGGCGGATACAAGGCTCAGGGCAAGAGCGCTGAGGCAGTAATGAAGCTGATCGGGCAGGCGCAGGCTCTCGAAAAAGCGGGAGCGTGGTCGATACTCGTTGAAGGCGTGCCGACAGTTACGGGCAAAGCTATCAAGAGCGTATGCGATATTCCTGTATACGGCATCGGTGCAGGTTCGTTCACAGACGGACAGCTCATCATCTATGCTGATATGGTAGGATATTACGATGATTTCACACCTAAGTTCGTCAAGAAGTATGCCGAGGTCGGCAAGGTACTGCAGGGCGCGTTCGAAGAATATGTCAGCGATGTAAGAGAAGGGAAATTCCCTGAAGACGCAATACATGCGTATAAGATCGACGCTGAAGAGGAAGCAAAAGTTGAAAAGATGATCGAGGACATGAAGAAGTAACTCCCCGTACCGAGATCATAATAGTATAATAAGAAATCATCCGGGATTCGTTCCGGATGATTTTTTTATCAAAATTCCACAATTATGGCATATCAGCTTTATTTGCAGTCTTTTAATAATTTGCACCTTGTTTTTCTTGATATACTGTATTTTTTAACTTATTTGCGATATAATATTCTAACGAGGTTTAGGGTAATGGAAAATAAGATCTCTAACAGGAAAAATGGCTTCACGATGGTCGAAATAGTTGTCGTGCTGGTCATCATAAGCATCATTGCGGCGATCGCGATACCGAATATCGTCGATTACATTGCAAAGGCCAGTCAGGAAGCCAGGATGCAGACATCCCGGTCAGTTTTTTATGCGGCGCAGAACGCTGTTACTGACAGGATCTCCTCAGAAGGGAAAAGGGCGGCGCTCAATGAAATAGGATATGACGGGAAAGTCGATCTTTCCGCCGTAAAGGACAAGAGCGGCCTGACTGAAAACACTGACAACATAGTGTTTCTCAGGACAAACAAGTCCGACTCCGATACAGTGAAAAAGAGCAGCAGAGTGTATGCTCTCCTGAATAATTATCTTACGGATTCTTCGGTTCTCGACGGAACGGTGACAGTTGAATATAACGTGACCAGCGGAAAAGTTCTTTCCGCATTTTACAGCGATGCCGATACCGGACTCGTATACGACGATTCGGCGGTCACAGACAGCGGCGGCGACTACAATGCGAATTACCGTTCACTGTCGAACCTCCGCAAAGGCACGATGGGCTATTACAGCGTGAACATTACTGCTTCCGACAGCGCGGCGGATTACCAATTCACGGACGGCGACATCAAGCTTGCGGATTACATAAGCTACAGCGATCCTGCCAGAAACCCGACCGGCAACAACATCAATTCCGGTCTGAATTACGGACTGCTTACTTTGGAATACAAGCTGCCGGACGACTATTCTTCATATAATTATCTGGTCGCCCTGAGCTCGACGGACAAGGACGCTGCTTCCGTGACGATCCAGTTCGGCGGGGATTCGCAGGACAAAAATGCGGATTACTGGGTGAAATCGTCATTAGGCGATATGAACGGCACGATAACGGATGCCGTGCAGGGCGCGAATTACGGCGCGTATGTGGAAAAAAATGCGGCCGGAAATTTTCTGGTCATCGTCATGGATACGGCGAGTCAGGACTGGTCGATAAGTAATAATATCTATAGTAAGCTGGGCAACGGACAGATCAGCGCACAGGTCACGGTCATGCAGGGAGATTTTTCCGCAACAGGGAATCTGTATTCCGGGAACAAACCGGTCTATACATATTTTGGCGGTGTGGATACGACGGACGGAACGACGTATACAGTATCGAGCATCAGGCATCTGAGCAATATCAGGAACACGGCGGTGCAGAATGCGGTGTATCAGCAGACGGACGATCTGTACTGCCGGACATTTGATAATCTGCCGCTGACATTCAAACCGATAGGGACGTATAAGGACAATGAATATTTCAGCGGGAAATATTACGGCTCGGATGACTCCGAGAATTATAAGATATACGATCTGACGATGAATAATAAGACGGATGAAACAGGACTGTTCGCCTTTAATTACGGGACGATCGACGGGATCACGCTGGATTACCAGAGCGGATACAACGGCTCATACATTACAGGATCGGGATATTATGTGGGCGGCATCTGCGCGGAGAATTACCGCAATATCAGCAGGTGCTCGATCTTAAACGGGAAAATCATATCCGAAACAGAAAGCATAGGGACCGGCAATGTCTACAGAGCGACTGTGGACGGATGCGCCTCGACAGGCGGGATCGCCGGGCTCAACAGCGGATTGTATAATGCTGCGGGTGATGAGATCCGCGGCAGCATCACGAAATGTTACGTGGGCTCGACGGTGCAGGCACCGACGAATGTGAAGTGTTATGTCGGCGGGATCGCGGGCATGAACTACACGGAAATTTCGCACTGCGAGGTCGGAACGGCGCTCGGCGGCAGCGGGGGCAGACCGTATTACGGGGCCAATTTAAGCGGGAAATATGATTATCCTTCCTCGTGCAAAAACAACGTCATCTCGGTGTCCGGTTTCTGCGCCGGCGGCATCACCGGGTACAACACGAAGGGCGTATACAGGTGGACAACGAAGGGCAACGAAGACGGAACCTACACGAATCTGACCGACGGCGGAACGATCACTTACTGCGTCAATGCCGCCGAAGTTGACGGAGGAACTTCTATTGCCAAAGAATGCGGCGCCGGCGGCATCGCCGGACTGATGAACGGCGGATATTCCGAATCAAACAGATCCGAGATAGGATATTGCTATAATGCCGGCAATGTGAATGCGGCCTCGTCTCTGGCGGTTGGCAATGCGGGCGGACTCGTCGGCAGCATGGGCAAAACCAATCTGGTCATTCTGGTATGGGCTTATGTGCACCATTCATATAATACCGGCAATGTGGCAGTAACAGTCAATTATACAAAGTCGGGCGACACCACCAGCAGAGCCGGCGGGCTCGTCGCCTGGTGCGGATTCGGTGTGGTGGATAATTGTTATTCCGCGGGGTCGATCCCTTTGTCCAACAAAGCCAGAGCCACCCATACGGGTGATACCTTCGGCGGCGGCAATGTCAACGACAGGCTGGGTATTTATTTCACGGGCGATGAAGTATACTATCTGCTTCCGGAAGCAAACACCTCCAAAATGACTTCATTGTGGAGCAGCAGTATTGCCGCAGAAGACTTGAAGAATCTGAACATAGGGCTGAAAACTTCCGGGAATCAGTCATACAAAGCGGGCCCGTTCAACTATCCGTATCCATACATAAACGACAGCGGCCCGGGCAGTGATTCGCACAGGACGCCGTGGTAATAACCGATGGAGACAGCCGCAAATAATTAAGGGAGACAGCAGATGCTGAAGAAACTGGGAGCAGACAAAAACGGTCAGGCGATCGTCATAGTAATGATTGTATCCGCAATGCTCCTGATAATAGGAGGTGCGGTCCTGGCGTTCGCCTCCAACAACTCGACGAATGCCTCGCATCAGTATGCGCAGAAAAAAGCGTATTACATCGCAAAATCGGCGATAAATGCCATGGATGCCTCGCTGCAGGCGACCGATAAACTCGCGTCGACCGGCACGAATACTCTCGGATATGCGCTGATAAGCGACGCCGTGAGCGGCTACAGCGGCACTGCGCTTTCACGGGATAAAACGATCAATGTCGATGACGGCACCGCTTCGCTGACATCGAACAGCGGCACGCTCGATGATTACAGCATCAGCGGCATGAAGGTCAGATACAAAGGCAGCGTGACTGAGGATACCACCGCCGCAAATTCGGTAATGATATCCCTGACCGAAGTGACAATAACGCTTACTGCTAAAGATATCAAAGCAGACACAAAATACACAGTGACATCGAACTACAAGTTCAGCGGGACTGCTACAGTGACAGGCGGCGCGCTGACCGGTATCACCAAGAGCGAATGGACACAGGGAGGTACGACGCAATGAAAAAACTGAATCCTGCCGGAAACAAAAAAGGCATCGTCCTTCTTGAAGCCGTCGTGGCCTTTGTCATTCTGCTGATCGGGATAGTCGGTGTGACGGCGCTGGTAATGGCGTCGATCAACCTGAACAACAAGGCGCAGGATACAAACACAGGCATGGAGACTTCGATCAAAGCGGTCGAACAGTATATGAACGGAGGCACGCCGGCAGTGATCGATACGGGGACCGTTTCCGCGACAGTCAGCGGAGTTCCGGTATCGATCCCGGTGAACATCAGCGAGGAAGGTCAGCTGGTGTTCTTCCGGGCTAAGTAGCGCGTCCGGGTTCCGGCATGACATGCCGGGTCCGGCTCCGGGCGGCGCAGCAGCAGGAGGCTGTAATGGACAAAAAAGGTTTCACATTGATTGAAATGATAGTCGGACTGGCTATTCTCGCGATCGTGATCGGGACAGCCGTCTATCTTATAATGCCGATAACCAATGACTATTCAAGCAGCTCGAACAAATCCGCGGCGCAGCAGATCGCGTCATCGCTCATCAACGAGATCAAACAGCAGACCAACAATTCGACCGCTGTCAAACTGAAGACTGATTCCTCGGGTAACGAAGATCCCGGGACAATACAATACACACAGGGCGGGACAGACTACGATATTACTGCCACGAGCAGCGGTTACCTGTCGATCGCCGGCAAACAGCCGTACACAGCGGACTTTTACAAGGGCGACACTATTACCATAAGCGGCGTAAAGAACGCCGAGGCCGAAAAAACTGTCGACATGACGCTGACGGTACTCAGCGGCACCAGGACACTGTACACGACGACCTGCACTCTGCAGCCGACATTGCTGGCAAATAACAGTGCGAGCGGCGGAGACGGCGGGAGCACATCTTCCGCAACATCGTTCGAGAAGCTTCTGGATCAATACAACATTACCGCATCCTCCTGGAGCGGTCTGATGGAAGAAGCCGTGGCGAACAACGGGGCAAGTATTTACGGCGGGAAAATATACTATGACTATGTAACAGTCAACGGCCAGACCGAAAAGCATTATGGAACGTATCTGAATCAGACCGACTACGGTCCTGACTATATCGCACCCGGAAAAGCCAAGAACTGGCCGGCAATCGATGACTACGCCGCGCATGCCCTGAACTGGATCTATGTTTTCTCCGACACTCCTGTCGTACATTCTGTTGATGAATACAACAGCAGCACTACTAAATGGGCAAACAGTCTGAGCAGAGGCGATCTGATCACTGCGGACGACGGACTGTACGCGTTCTGCGGTGCATATACGGTATATTACGACGAATTCCCTTCTGGCAATTTCGTAAAGCTGTATTAATGCGGCCTGAAAACCGCGATATCAATAAAGAGACCGTATTCACCTGATGATGATTCGGAGAGGCAGTAATGCCGACGGCTGTGCGGACGTGCTCCTTCTTTCGTGCAGTCACGTTTCTGACGGACGTAAACCCGGCCTTTCAAAGTTCATCCGGGACCCGGTCCCCGGCCTGCCACGGCATTTGCCCGGGACCGGCAGCCGTTCCGCTGACGGTTCTGTCACTTTTTCTTATTATCCTCAAAAAATTAAACAAACCATACTTTTTGTTAAATGGTATTTTAAACAATCGTAGGGGGTTGTTTATTTAATAGCAAAATTTTCAGACATATAATCAAGATGCAGGGAAAGGTTTTGCGTCCCCGCGGAAAAAATTATGCTGTAAATTGTTATTGCGGAGGAGTTTGAGGCAGTATGAAACACATAGCAAGCGGTGTGGTCAAACACAGAAAGATGATTATTTTGATTGCTCTTTTCCTGTTGATCCCGGCGGTAATAGGCATTCTGAACACTCGTATCAACTACGATGTACTGGTTTACCTGCCTGATAATATCCAGACAGTCCAGGGGCAGAATATCCTGAAAAAAGACTTCGGTACAGGCGGCATCTCCATGCTGATGGTAAAGGGGATGGACGATAACGATGTGGCGAAGCTGAAGAGCAAGATCAAGGACGTCAAACACGTCAAAGATGTAATATGGTACGACGATCTTGCTGACGTAACGATGCCGAAAGAAATGATCCCGGAGAAATACTACAAGGCATTCAACTCCGGCGACACCACGATGATGGCGATATTCTTCGACAGCCCGGTATCTTCGGACAACACTATCAGCGCTGTCCAGCATATCAGGAGACTTTCGACGAAACAGTGCCTCATCAGCGGAACAGCGGCGTACGTTACAGATCTGAAGGAGCTCTGCGAAAAAGAGGAGCCTATCTACATTCTCATAGCGGTATTGCTTGTTTTCATAGTGCTGGCGGTATTCATGGATTCGTGGATGATCCCGTTCCTGATACTGTTCAGTATAGGGATTGAAGTTATTTACAACTTCGGGACCAACTTTGTCGTAGGCGACGTGTCATATATCACGAAGGCGCTTGCAGCGGTGCTGCAGCTCGGCGTTACGATGGACCTTTCGATATTCCTGATGAACGCGTACAAGGAGCAGCAGCAATATTACGGCGACCACGATGAGGCGATGCGGCACGCAATCGTCAAGACATCCAGTGCTATCACAGCCAGTGCGCTGACCCTGATGGCAGGATTCCTGGCAATGTGCTTCATGAGCTTCACGCTTGGATTTAACCTTGGAATAGTGATGGCGAAGGGCGTGCTGTTTGGAGTTATAGGTACTTTCACGATCCTCCCTGGATTGATTCTCATGTGCGATAAGGCAATCGTCAAGACGACGCATCATACCTTCCATATGAGATTCGGCACCCTCTCTCACTTCATAACCGGACGGCCATGGCTCTTCGTCATCATTTTTCTTCTGATACTGGGCCCGGCATATTACGGCTATTCACACACAAATGTATATTACGACCTTTTCTCGACACTTCCTGCGAATCTGCCGAGCGTTAAGGCGACCAAACAGCTGAGCGACAAGTTCGACCTCAACACGACACACATGGTGCTCGCCGATTCCAAACTTTCGGCGAATGATATGGACGGCATGATCAAAGATGTCGAAGGCATCAAGGGCGTAAACAACGTCATCGGCCTCCAGTCAATCGTCGGTCCGGCCGTGCCTGAGGAGATCCTGCCGCAGAAAGCTGTCGATACATTCAAGAGCGGCAAATATCAGATGCTCATGATCAATACGAAATATAAAGTCGCTTCGAATGCTGTCAACAAGCAGATCACGCAGATCAACACTGCGGTGCATAAATACGACAGCAAGGCCATGGTCATAGGCGAAGGGCCGCTGACCAAAGACCTGATAAAAATAACAGATAAGGACTTCAAAATCGTTACCTGGATCTCGCTGCTGGCGATATTCATCATACTCGGGTTTGTGCTCCAGTCGTTCTCGCTGCCGTTCATTCTCGTGGCAGTAATACAGATGGCTATTTTCGTCAACCTCGGCATCCCGCACTACACCGGCACATCGCTCGCGTTCATCGCTTCGATATGCATCGGCACCATACAGCTCGGGTCCTGCGTAAACTACGCAATACTGATGACCACGAGATACAAAGCCGAACGGTACGCGGGCAAGCTGAAGCGGGAAGCGATAGAGACAGCACATTCCACATCAGTAACATCAGTAATAATCAGCGCGACCGGGTTCTTCGCAGCGACATTCGGAGTCGCAGTATACTCGGATATCGAGATCATAAGCTCGATGTGCCTGCTGCTCGCAAGAGGAGCACTCATAAGCGCAACAATGGTAATATTCGTTCTGCCGGCACTGCTTTACCTGCTTGACGGGTTGATCATAAAAACCAGCAGAGGATTCAAGAAGAAGGAAATAGAAGGAGCTGAATAATAATGGAAAGGAACAGAAAATCAAAAATATTGATATGGGTCATTGCAGTAATGACCACAGTAGTAATGCTGGCGCCTGTCCCTGCTTTCGCGGCCAACGGTGCGTCGGTAACCAAGGATGAGACAGTCTACGTCATTCAGGATGCGAGCGGCAACGCGAAGAAAACTATAGTCAGCGATTTCCTGAAGAATACTTCGGGTCTGTCGACGATAAGCGACAGTACGGACCTCAGCAATATCGAGAACGTCAAGGGGAAAGAAAAATTCACAAAATCGGGAAGCTCGCTGTCATGGGCTGCGGCAGGCAATAATATTTATTACCGCGGCACAACACTCCGCGACACGCCGATCACTATGAGCGTAAAATATTACATCGACGGTGAAGAGCTGACGCCGAAACAGATCGCGGGCAAGAGCGGCGACCTGGAAATCAAAATAAATTATACAAATAATGAACGAGTCGGCGACGTGAGAGTACCGTTCCTGGTAGTGAGCACGATGATGCTGAAAGATGACAATTTCTCGAATGTTACCATAGACAACGGCAAGGTCATCGACGACGGCGACAAACAGATAGTTGTCGGCATGACGATGCCGGGCATGACGCAGAGTCTGAATCTGTCGAGCAGCGATATCGACATTCCGGAATCGCTCGACATACATGCGGACGTAAAAGACTTTTCACTCGATACGATAGTGACTGTCGCAGCGAACAACCTCTTCGATGATCTCGACACGAGCAGCGTCAGCAGCCTGTCGGATCTCGATTCTGCAATAAACAAACTCGACGTTTCCGCGCAGAAACTGGTCAGCGGATCGGTCAAGATCGCTGAAGGGACCAAGGAAGCGTACAGCGGCAGCAAGAAACTGGCCAGCGGCAGCAAGACGCTCGCGTCGGGGACATCCGATCTCAGCACAGGCCTCGGCCAGCTGAAGACAGGATCGGCTTCATTCAACAGCGGCATTACCGCCCTGCAGACCGGCATGAACGACATGAACACGAAGCTCGGCTCGGGCATTGCACAGATGTCGTCCGGAGTCAGCGATATGAACAAACTGATGGGCAGCCTGTCCGGCAGCTTCACCTCGGCTGAAAGCACGAACACGACGGCAGAGACATACCTGAACAATCTGGCACAGGAAATGTGCCAGGAGAAAATGGATCAGATCCTGAAAAAATATAAGACTGCGCCGACAACGCTGACAGATACAGAAAAAGCATTCCTGGGAATTTACCAGGCGCTGGAGACCAGCAACGGCACACTGAAAGTAGCAAACGACAACATGACTGCCTCGACGTTCACTAATCCGAGCGACGGCAAGACATACAATACACTGTATTACGGCGTGAATGCGATCGGCAGCGGACTGTCGAGCATGAGCTCGCAGGCTTCGTCCGGTATCTCGCAGATACAGGGCGGGCTGACACAGCTTTCAACCGGCGCACAGCAGCTCTCCGCAGGCATCGAGAATGCATACGGCGGCAGCGTGCAGCTGAAGACCGGAGCCGACAAACTCAATACCGGCGCCAACAGCCTGGTCAAAGGTGAGAAGACACTTGTTTCCGGAACCAGCGAACTCAGCAGCGGTATGAGCAAGTTCTACGATGACGGGATCGCCAAGATCGTCAAAGCATACAACGGAAACGTGAAGGGCGTGGCCAAGAGACTGCAGAGCATGGCGAATGCATCGCAGGACTACACCACATTCACAAAGCTTTCCAACAATACAAAAGGGACTGTCAAATTCCTCTACAGAACCGATGCAATCGGCGAGTAAGGATCACAGCATAACGCAAAGCACCCGGCGGAGACCCCGCCGGGTGCTTTGTATTGTAGCTTTAGCGGTGATTCCGAGCCGAATAGGTGAGGAATAAAAAACCACCTGCTATGCAGGTGGATTAATCCACTTGAGTTTTAGGCAAATAAAACCTCCTATGCTATGATAGCAATGGTTCGCCAACCAAGCTATCAATTGCAAAGGAGGATGTCTATGAAAGACAAGAATAGTTTAGCACACACATCCTGGAATTGTAAGTATCACATAGTGTTCGCACCAAAGTACAGAAGACGTGTGATATATGGACAAATCAGGGAAGACATTGGAAAAACATTAAGACTGCTGTGTGCAAGGAAAGAAATTAATATCATCGAAGCGGAATGCTGTCCGGATCATGTTCACATGCTTGTTGAAATACCACCAAAATACAGTGTTTCCCAAATCGTAGGATATCTCAAAGGAAAGAGTTCGCTGATGATTTTCGACAGACATGCGAATCTGAAATACAAATACGGAAACAGACACTTCTGGTGTCGAGGTTACTATGTTGATACAGCAGGGAAAAATGCAAAGAAAATCGAGGAGTACATACGTACACAACTTCAGGAAGACATTGCTGATGACCAGTTGACAATGAAAGAATATATAGATCCGTTCACCGGAGAAAAGAAAAAGTAGCCCTTTAGGGCTGGTAGAAAAGATGGTGCGGTTGGCGGATTATTTCAGCGCGTCTTGAGACGCTGCAGGTAATGGGCCCTTCTAGGGCCTAAAACAAACCACCGGCTGAGCCGGTGGTTATGATTTCCAAATGAAGACCACGCTGTGTCCGGCGATGACACAGCGTGTACATTATATTCCGAAAGGAGACACCCGGGAGGAGGCATCTGGACATGCCGGCTCCACGCCTGCGGGCCGTTTTCCGCGCTGCGAATTATGTATCCTGCGGGCTGGATATCGGGCCTGCAGACCTCATCTAATCGCAGAATAGGGTATACAAACGGCCGTGATCAGTGAAAATGTATGCCCCATCGGCCGGATATCATTACTGCAGACCTCATCTAATCGCGGAATAGGGTATACATACGGCCGTGATCAGTGAAAATGTATGCTCTATTGGCCGGATATCGGGCCTGCAGACCTCATCTAATCGCAGGATAGGGTATACGAACGGACGAGATCAGTGAAAAAATATACCCCATCGGCCGGATATCGGGCCTGCAGACCTCATCTAATCGCGGAATAGGGTATACAAACAGCCGTGATCAGTGAAAATGTATGCCCCATCGGCCGGATATCATTACTGCAGACTTCATCTAATCACGGAATAGGGTATACAAACGCCGCGTGGCTGCACGGCTGAAGGCCGGAAGTTATGATGCGCAGTCGGAAACTATGGCGCGCAGGCGGAGACTATTGCCCGTGGCTACGCGGCTGGAGGCCGGAAACTATGGCGCGCAGGCGGAGACTATGGCCCGTGACTGCACGGCTGAAGGCCTGAAACTATGATGCGCAGTCGGAAACTATGGCGCGTAGGCGGAGACTATTGCCGCGCGACTGCGCGGCTGAAGGCGGAAGCTATGGCCGCGGCCGGTTTTTGAAAATTGAGGTTCTGTCACTTAAGGGGTGTTTACATTGAGATTAGAGCGCGGTGAGTGTATAATAAAAGCTTAGGAGGAATCAAATCATGGGGCCAAGAATATCGGTTATTATACCGGCATATAATGAAGAAAAAAGTATAGCGAAAATGCTCGGGTCTGTGAAGGCGCAGGTGTTTGAGGATTTTGAAGCTATTGTAATAAATGACGGATCGACGGATGGGACGCAGAAGGTCATAGACCGCATCTGCGCGGAGGACGACAGGTTCAGATGCATTGAACAGGATAACCGCGGAACGGGTGCGGCGAGAAACGCCGGCATCGAGGAGGCCGCGGGAGAATACGTTGTGTTTTTCGATGCGGGCGACTATGCGTATCCTAATGCGCTCGAGAGCATGTACGCGGCGGTCAGGAATGTCATGGCGGACATTGCGATCGCGCATATAGAGGACGCGTTCGACAGCGATGTGTACGGATCGCAGGCGTCGTTCGAGCTCTCGCAGAAAAAGGAGATCGACAGGTACGATAAAAATATTCTGCTGACTCCTGAACCGAACAATAAGATATTCCGCCGCAGGGTCATCATCCAGAACGGCATCAGTTTCGACAATACGGAAAACGCGGAAGATGCGGATTTCCTGCTCGACTTCCTGGACGCGGCAGACCGCATAACCGGCTGCGATGATCTGGTGTACAGAAGAAATCACCGGTCGAAGGCGGGACAGGCGTCGGCGACGAGCCTGATCAGCAGGGGCAACCTCGAGCGGATAAAAGAAATGAACGTGAATCTGGCAGCCCGCCTCGACGCGAGGATACAGACCGAGGAGGACCGGCTGGCAGAGAGCGCCGGCAGGGATTCGATGGAGTTCAGAGAAGAGCAGATGAAGCATGAAATATACCGCTCGGCTCTTTTCAAACGGTTCACGGAAATAATCCTGGATAATTACTACAGATCAGTATGGATGATAGACGATGATGTTGTTGCGGAAACGGCGGAGATGTTCGGCGCGTATAAGCAGCAGATGTTCCCTGCGGACTGGAAGGATCTCTGCGCGGAGAACAGGGATCTGCGCATTGCCAAAGGCACGCTGATGACGCGGGCTGAACTGGCCGAAGATCCGCTGCTGACAGTAGTCATTTCCGATATGCTGCCGGCGAAAGACGCGGCGGCTGTAGTCGATGCGTATTACAGGCAGAAACTGCCGGCCTTTGAGATGCGCGCGGCGGAAAAATTCCGCGGTCTGCTGGAAGAGCGTTACGGCACGCTGCCGAATTTCGGATTTATCGATTCGTCGGCCGGGATAAAGAAGTTCAAAACGTCCGCGCTGAAGAATGCCGCGGGAAGATACATCATCTTCGTCGACGAGGGGATCGTTCCTTCGCGCCGTATAATAAAGCACATGTTCGACAGACTCGAAAAAACAGACGATGTGTATATTACTGCGAGGATCGACGGGATCAGAGCGCACGAGACGGTGTTCATCAACGAGTTCAGAGTCGTAAAAAACAGAACGCATTACAACAAGCTCGACTGGATGTGGGGCAATAAGATGTTCCGCGTGAAGACGCTGAGGACCAAGAAAGTTCTGTTCAGCGACGACCCTGTCAGGGATATGGACAGGCTGTACAACAACTCGAAATATCAGAAGAGCACGCACTGCGGGTTCGTGTCGACACTGACCCAGTCCGACGTGCTTGCGAATGTAAAGAGCATTACCGTGAAAGCGGGGTATCCGTGCAAGCTGTGGTCGGAGGCGCGCAGACTGGCGCTGATCGAAAAATGGAATACCCCGGTCATTACTGCGGGCCAGAAAATAAAGAGGAAACGTCTGAAATACATGAGGCAGGGATATAAATTCCTCTCCCTCAAAGTGGCGTTCCCTTACGAATATAAGAAATATTCCCGGAAGCCGCTGGAGGACAAAGTCATTTTTGTCGAGCCGAGGCTGAAGAGCATAAGCAACAGCATGCAGCCGCTGCACCAGGCGTTTGAAGAGCGCGGAGATATAGTTATCAAAGATCATTACCTCGCGCATGAATTCGGGCGCTACAGAGAGCAGTACAAGAGGACGATGGCGTTCATGCGGGATCTCGCGACGGCGAAATATCTGATCATGGCCGAGGCGAACAGCACGCTGGGCGGGTTCGAAGTCAGAGAAGGCACGAAGGTCGTGCAGGTATGGCACGGCTGCGGCGCGTTCAAGAAGTTCGGGTTCGGAACGGCGGATCTTCTGTTCGGCGGAGACAGGAAAGAGCAGGAGAAATATCCGATGTATGCGAACTACGATCTCGTGACCGTCAGCAGTCCGGAAGTCGTCTGGGCGTATGAGGATGCAATGGGCATCAGCCACGAGTCGGGGATCGTGCAGCCGCTGGGAAGCAGCAGGACAGACACGTTCTATGACGAGGAATACAAAAGACAGGCGCGGGAGAAATTCGATGCGCTCATCCCGGAGAGGAACGGCAGAAAAGTAATACTTTACGCGCCGACATTCCGCGGCAGAGTCACCAGGGCGCAGGCGCCTGATCAGCTCGACATAGCCGAGTTCGCGGAGAAATTCCGCGATGAATATATACTGGTAATAAAACACCATCCGATAGTGCGCGAGCTTCCGGATATTCCGGCTTCCTGTCAGGATTTCGCTTTCGATCTCACGCGTGGAAGCATGGATATCAACGAACTGCTGACAGTCGCGGATATCTGCATTTCCGACTATTCGTCGCTGGTGTTCGAATACTCCCTGATGGAGAGACCGATGATCTTCTTCGCCTATGACCTCGAGGATTACAACGACTGGCGCGGGTTCTACTATGACTACGACCAGCTGACACCGGGACCGGTGTTCAGGACGAACGATGAAATGATAGACTATATCGAACATATAGGTGAAAGATTTGACATTACAGTTGTGCAGGATTTCCGGCAGAAATTCATGTCGGCGTGCGACGGCCATGCGACGGAGCGCGTGCTTGATTTCCTGTTTGATGAAAACGGAGGAAACAATGATTGATCTGGTGAAAAAACGCGTAAAAGGGATACTGACGGCAGGTTCGTTTTTTGCGGTCAACAGAGCGATGATACCGTTCACGAAAGTAGACCCTAAAAAAGTGCTTTTCGCTTCTGATGTCAGAAAAGAGATCGGCGGAAACATGAAATTCGTTTATGACTGGCTGCCGAAGGACAAGTACAGGATCGTGACAGACTTCAAGGCGGACCGCCGGATAAAGAGGACGCTGAAGCAGGACCTGACGCTGGTCTACAACATGACCACCTGCCATTACATGCTGCTCGAGGATTACTTCAGATACACTTCATACATGAAAGTGAGGAAGGGGCAGGAAATCGTCCAGCTGTGGCACGGAGCCGGCGCGTACAAGAAGTTCGGATTCAGCAGAGCGAACGGCGATGAGGGCATAAAGATCCACAAGGGCTACAGAAAATACGCCAAGGCGATCGTCAGCGCCGAGCCGATCAGGAAGTGCTATGCCGAAGCTTTCGACATTGCGCTGCAGAAGGTGCAGGCGACGGGCGTTCCGCGCACGGATATATTCTTCGATCAGGAATACATCAAAAACAAAAGGGAGGAACTTTACCGCGACTTCCCGTTCCTGAAGGACAAGAAAGTTATACTGTTTGCGCCGACATACCGGGGAACGCGGGCCGAAGATGCGGCCTACGACTTCGACAAGATCATGCCGGACAAATTCTGTGATGCGCTGGGAGAAGATTACGTGTTCATTTTCAAATGGCATCCGGCGACGTACAACAATCTGAAAATCGAGGAAAAACAGGCTTACGACCTGGAAAAATACAACGGGTTCTTCCATGATCTTTCGCAGGCGAGAGATATCAACGATCTGCTGCTCGTGACGGACGTGCTCATCACCGACTATTCCTCGGTGATCTTCGACTATCTGCTCACGGACAAACCGATCGTTTATTACACATACGATCAGGAGGACTACGAAGGCGGACGCGGGATCTACTTCGATTTCGACACCTATGTCTACGGCCGCGTGGCGCGGGATCAGGATGAACTGATCGAGGCGATCAGGGCCGGCGACATGTGCGAAGACAAGAGAGAAGCATTTAGAAACAGGTTTATGTCGGCGTGTGACGGACGCTCGACCGAAAAGACCTGCGAGTGGATATTCAACGATAAACTGGAGAACTGATATGGAGATAATAATCGACATCGGCAAAGGTCTGCTGGGGTTAATATACTGTTTCCACAAACTTGCGAAAGTACATCCGAAAAAAATCACGATCGTCAGCAGGCAGGGAAACAGTCCGTCGGTCGACATAGAACTTCTGGCGGCGGAGCTCAGGAAGCAGTGTCCCGACGCCGAAATAGAAGTGCTCTGCCGCACGCTCGATTCGAAGGTATCGTACCTCGGGCACATGGCCGGAAAACAGATGCATGCCATAGCAACATCAAAAGTGCTCGTCCTCGACAGTTACTGCATCGCGGCGAGCATACTGCATCACCGGAAATCCCTGAAGATCATCCAGATGTGGCACGCGATGGGCGGCTATAAAAAATTCGGGAAAAGCATACTCGATATGGAAGAAGGCTCTTCTGCGAAACTCGCGGACGTCATGGATATGCACCGGAATTACGACCTGATCCTGGCGAGCAGCGAGGAAAGCGCGCAATTCTTCGGCGAGGCATTCGGCTACGACAGATCATATTTCAAAATACTGCCGCTGCCGAGGACCGACCTGCTGCGCGACCGCAGATATATGGAGAAAAAAAAGGCGGAAATTTTCCGGGCGTATCCTGAACTTGAAGGCAGGAAGATCCTGCTCTACGCCCCGACATTCAGAAAGGCGGCGGCCGGCGGGATGACCATGAGCGAGGCGGCGGCTGAGCTGACGGAGGAAGCGGCGCACGCCGGTTATACGGCAGTAATGGCTCCTCATCCTCTTATGACAGGCCACGATATGGCCGACGATGCGGTAGTGTGCTCGGAGTTCACATCCATGGAACTGCTCTCCTGTGCGGACTGCTTCGTTACCGACTATTCGGCGATGATATACGAAGCTGCCATAGCGGGAGTGCCGGTATATATGTATGCTTTCGATAAATCCTCGTACGGATCAAAACGCGGGTTCTACATCGACCCGGAAAAAGATCTGCCGTGGAAAATGCACGACACTGCGGAAAAAGTTATTACTGCGGTAAAAAACGCGGAATGCGATATGGATGCTCAGCAGCGGTTCGCCGATAGATATGTGGATGCGCGCGGAGGCTGTACTGCTGAACTTGCGGAGACCATACTATCGATGATATAATAATATATTAAGTTATTTAACATCGGACAGAAAGGATATTTACATATATGATATTTGGATTGGTATTAGCCGGCGGGATCGGCAAGCGCATGGGCGCGGAGATCCCGAAGCAGTATCTCAAGGTCGGCGGCAAGGCCATTATTTCGTATACGGTCGAGCAGTTTGCGCGGAACACGCAGCTGGAAAAAGTCATAGTTCTTGTGCCTGAAGACTGGATAGACTACACTGTCGATCTGCTGAAAGAAGATCTCGGCGGATATATGGACAGGATCGACGTCACAGAAGGCGGCGAGATGAGAAACGACACGATCATGAACGGGATCGCATATATAGAGAAAAGTTATTCCATCGACGACGAGACGATCGTAGTCACTCATGATGCGGTCAGGCCTTTCGTGACGCAGAAAATCATCGATGAGAATATCGAAGCGCTGAAGAAATTCACAGCGTGCGATACAGTTATTCCGGCAACGGATACGATCGTCGAGAGCATGGACAATGAGTTCATCTCCAATATCCCGGACAGGTCGAAACTGTATCAGGGGCAGACACCGCAGTCGTTCAGAGCCGAAACGTTCAGAAGACTTTATGAGTCGCTTTCCGAAGAGGATAAGATCATCCTTACGGACGCGGCGAAGGTGTTCGTCATAAAGGGAGAAAAAGTTGCTCTGGTAGAAGGAGCATCCGGCAATATAAAAGTGACATATCCTTCCGACCTCGAGCTTGCGGATTCGCTGCTCGCCGGCGGAAAGAACAAATAATTCGGAGGAAGCAAAATTGGAAAATACTATTTACAGCCTGGTCGAACCTAAAAAAATCGTTGCGGTACCGGACGAGATCGATGAAAACAGCGATATCGTCGTTGTGAAACCGACGCATCTTTCGATCTGCCATGCGGATCAGAGATATTATCAGGGGATGAGACCTCCTGAAATACTGGCGAAAAAGCTGCCGATGGCGCTTATCCATGAATGCAGGGGAACCGTGGTATGCGACAGCAGGGGCGAGTTCACGCCTGGTCAGGTCGTAGTAATGGTTCCTAATACTCCGTTCGAGCAGGATGATGTCATTGCGGAAAATTATCTCCGTTCGTCAAAATTCCGCGCCAGCGGGTTCGACGGGTTCATGCAGGACAAAGTTGCAGTCAGACGCGACCGCGTGATCCCGGTGCCGGACGGAGTGGATCCGGACGTGGCCGCATTTTCGGAAATGTGTTCGGTCAGTTATCACGTTATCGACAGAATGGACAGGATAGCTCATTCGAGAAGAGATATCATCGGCGTATGGGGCGAAGGAAACCTCGGCTATTTCACAGCGCTGCTTTTAAAGAAGAGATTCACTGATTCCAAAATCTATCTCTTCGGCGTCGTGGAAGACAAGATGGCGGAATTCACCTTTGTCGACAGGACGTTCAGTGTAAACGATATACCGGAAGATGTGCATGTGGACCATGCGTTTGAATGCGTCGGCGGCAAGTACAGCGCCGCGGCCATAAATCAGATCATCGATCCCGTTATCAATCCGGAGGGCACGATCGCACTCATGGGAGTATCCGAGGACAATGTTCCGCTCAACACCAGAATGATACTGGAAAGAGGACTGAGACTGTTCGGCTCGAGCCGCAGCGGCAGCGCGGACTTTACACATCTCATGGAGCTCTATGCTGAATATCCGGAAGTCCCGGAACTGCTGAGAGCAGTCATCGGGGATGTCATCGATGTCAGGAACATTGACGATATACATACGGCATTCGCCAAAGACATGGCGAATGGCAGCCGAAAAACTGTCATGCGCTGGGAACTGTAGTTTTGATTCAGAGAGGGGTCAGGTATGTTGAATGTTAACGCGAAAAAAATACTGACTGTCGTGCTGTGCGCAGCGGTCGCGGTCTGTTTCGGCGTCCCGTATATGGGGACTGCTCACGGAGTGACGGAAACGGTTTTCCATGACAGGGGAAGCGCGTCCGCCAACAGGACAGCGCTCAAGCAGCTGCTCGGAGGAGACGAGGAGAAAGTGATCACAATTGCCGACGACATCAAGATCGATGCTTTCCTCAAGATCGGCGACAATACGACGATCAATGCCTACGGGCATACGGTCACGACCACCGAAAAGAAAGGCGTTATTCTCAACTACGCAGATGCTCTCGATTACGGAGCGCTCAAAAATGTGGCGATAAACGGCGGCACCTGGAGAGCCGCGTCCGGATACAAGAAGACGATGATGAGATTTGCACATGCCGACGGCATTACCATAAAGGATGCGACTATTTACGCAAATTATGAAGGCCACGGCATCGAACTGATCGCCTGCAAAAATGTGCTGATCGATAACTGCAAGCTTTACGCCGAGGGGACATGCCCGTCAACGTGCCACGAAGAGCAGCTGCAGATAGATCTTGCGGCGCCGAGCACAGCGCCGGGATTCAAATCGGAGACAGGCACAAAATACTGGAACGGTGCGCCGTGCAAAAACATTACTGTGACGAACTGCACGGTCAAAGGAGCCAGGGCGGTATGCGCCAACTTCACTAAGAAGCCGAGCGAATCGAAGTATCGTACCGCAAAGAATTATCACAGCAATATCACTATTAAGGACTGTAAGCTCACCGGGAAAAACGCGGAGCCGCTTGCTCTGTTCAACACGAAGAGCTGCACAGTCACGGGAAATACAATTATCAATAACACAAAATCACGCACTTCGTATTCGGTCGGATGCCATGTGGCCATGATGGAAGGCACGGGACCGGCTGCTTCGAAGAGCAACAAAGTGATCATCAGCAATAATACTATCAAAGGAGCGAGGAATTCGATTTTCGTCTTCTCGCACAACTCGAAGAAATTCGGAACGGTCCGGATAACGGGAAACAATTGTTACTGCAAAGCAGGGAAGGCAAGCGCGGTTTATGCCAAGAAAGGCGTGGCGCTTTCACTGACAAAATCAGGCAACAAAACGCATACATGGTAATGTGAAAATCTTGTGGAAATTATTTCCGCACGTGGAAATCCGCTGAAAGTTGTGGTATTATGTCAAGCGTTAGGAGGAGTTGAGCTTGAAAATATCATTCAGGCCGATGAGGTTTGTAATAATTACATTTGTTATATTGCTTGCGGCATCGTTAATGCCGCAAGTTGTCTATGCAAAAAACGGACCGTCGAAAGTGGTCTGGGCTAATTCAGGTTCAGTCCGGACGATTACTGCAGGCGAAAATTTTGATTTTAACGCCAAAGTTTATCCGTCGAGTGTTTCGGGCACTGTCAAATACAAAAGCAGCAATAAAAGCGTAGCGACGGTCACATCCAAGGGTGTTGTGAAAGGCATAAGCCGCGGGAAATGCACTATTACCGCCACCACAAAGGCCAAGCCGAGAAAATCCGTGAAATGCACGCTCTATGTCGGCACGAAGGCGACTTCTGTGGAATGGAACAATACTGAGGACACAAGAGTCATATATGTGGGGAAGAAATTCGATTTCAATACGACGGTTTACCCGACGAACGCTTCGTTCAGGAAGGTAAAGTATTCTATTGGAAATTCAAATATCGCGACGGTCACCAGGGAAGGAGTAGTGAGGGCGAAGTCCAACGGCACTACTCATGTGACTGCCACGACGCTGGACGGCACGAAGAAGACTGTCACCTGTACTATCAAAGTTAAAACCAGGGTGGCGGATATCAAACTGTCTTCCAAGAGCAAGACGTGTTTTGTCAACGACCAGAGAAAGATAAAAAGCAAAGTCACTCCGTCGACTGCCAGTGATAAGACGGTAGCGTGGACAAGCGAGGATCCTTCGGTTGCCACGGTCGATGAATCGGGAACAGTTACAGGTGTTTCATCCGGAGTCGCCGAGATCAAGGCTGAGGCAGAGGACGGCAGCGGAAAGACAAAGACCTATAAAATATATGTACGCGGCAGTCTGTCTGCGAGCGAAGGTTTCTTTATTGCGCACAGAGGTTATTCCGGACTTTACCCGGAGAATACTCTGCAGGCTGTGAGCGCGGCGTCGGGCCGCGGTTTCGGCGGTGTGGAAATCGACTTCTGGGCCTGCAAAAATGATACCGGCGGCACTGATCTGATGATCATGCATGACGAGGATCTGAGCCGTATGTGCGGTGCGGATGTCAGCATCAAAAATATCAATCTGGCTAACAGAGCGAATTATCCGGTGCTTTACGGAAACGGCAACAACTCGGGGCAGACGTATCTGATCCCTACTGTGCAGGAATTTCTGGATACCATGAAGTATTCGGGGATGAGGCTCGAGATCGAGATGAAGGATACATCTATAAGCTCTGCCGGAGCGGAAGAACTGCTGAGAGAGATACATGATGCCGGCGTGGAGTCGAGAGTTGTCGTGACCAGCGCGAATAAAAAGAGTCTGGTGACATTTGGCAATACATCGGTTGTCTGCAGCGACGGCACGACGGTTTCGGGGAAAGACATTAACAGAGAGTTTATTCTGGGCGTCGATTCCGAAGCAGATCTGGATACACTCATCAAATGGGCACACAGCCAGGGATTGTACGGCGTTAACGTCAGATATTCCCTGCTGACACAGAATACTGTCGACCGCATCCATGACTACGGCATGAAGGTCACGGCATGGGTCGTAAAAGACCGGGGCATCGCGGCGGACATGATCCGTATGGGCGTCGATTCTATTACATTGAACAATACGTTATGGTAAGCCGCGCTTGAGCGGGGAGAATGGTATGAAAAACTTTCTAATGAGGGCCGCAGCAGGTCCCTTCGACAACCCTTCGCATTTCCGGGGGATAAGCGAAAACATGGTGAACGGCAATACGGGCAACCTGATGTTTACGCATAGTATCTCCAGAGCGCTCATGCTCGAGGGTGTGAGCATCGATTACACGAAGACGGACCATTTCATTTCAGACAGTGAGGCTGAAGAGATGAATGCAAAGTACGACTGCTTTGTCATTCCTCTGGCGAATGCTTTCCGCCATGACTTCGAGGTTGAGCTGAATTATCTTACCGATATGGTGAAAAAGCTCGACATGCCGTGCATCGTTATCGGCGTGGGATATCAGGGCGAGCTCTCGGACAGCGCAAATAAAGAGCAGCCGATGGATGAAAGCGTGAAAGCTTTCATGAAAGCTGTGCTGAAGAAATCTGCTTCTGTCGGTCTGAGAGGAGAAATGACAGCGAAGTATCTGGAGAGACTGGGATTCAAACGAGAGCGTGATTTCACTGTTATCGGATGTCCGTCGATGTATCTTTACGGAGAAGACCTGCCTCATCCGAAACTGCCGGAACTGACGCCGCAGTCGAGGATCAATCTGAACTGCAAGGTTGTGCTCCCGCAGAAGATCCACGACTTCATGAATGTCGTGTGCGGTCAGATCCCTGATCATTACTACATCCCGCAGAATACGTATGAACTGAAGACAGTGTACTGCGGAATGCCGCTGAAATATTCACGAAATGTTAAGGTGCCGGCTAATTATCCGGGCGACCTTTCGCATAAACTTTACACGGAAAACAGAGTGCGCGGATTTGTGACGGCCGAAAGCTGGATGAACTTTCTCGCGCAGGGTGATATGAATTTCGGGACCAGGATACACGGCAATATTGCGGGCATTCTCGCAGGCGTGCCTGTGTATATCGTGGCTCCGGACACCAGAGTGCTCGAGCTGTCGAATTATCATAATATCCCGCATATGACTATGGAAGAGCTCGATCCTTCAATGAATATTTTCGATATCGTGAAGGATGTGGATTTCGATCAGATACAGATCGGGCACCGGGAGCGTTTTGCGCATTACATGGACTTTATGCATGACAACGGGTTTGATACGATATTCGATCATGAGCTGGAGACCATACCGTTCGACGAGAAAGTTAAAGAGACGGATTTCCTCGGGCCTGTGGTGCCGCTGCCGTTTGCGTCGGCCGGGGAACATGCGGAAGCAATGAAGATGTGGACCGACAAGATCGACGAGCTGAGAGCGAAAAATAAAAAGCTCAGATACGATGTGAAACATCCGGCGAGAAGTACGGCGAGACGTGCGAAGCGCAGACTGATAAAGAAGATCAGAACGAGATCGGCGAAGAAATAGCCGCCGGCTTCAGGGATAATGATCTGCAAAATAACAGGGGCCCTCGGGCCCCTGTTTTCATGCGCAGTGCAAGTCATGATATCAAGTCATTACTTCAGATAGTAGAAGTTGCTGACTCTGTTTTTATAGTCGATCAGCTCATTGTACTGGATCATTTCATACTGATCGATGTACTTTGTATATTTCGACTTCTCACCGACATCGTATGTTTTCCCGTTGTCGCCCTTATAGCAGATAGCTGTTATCACAGGGACTTTCTTCTCAAGGTCGAGCAAGTATTTGTTGTAGCCAGTGAGCTTCTGGCCGGTCATTTTTGCGAGATACGAACCGAGATAATTCGCACTGATGTCAAGGTTGTCCTTTTCCTTGATATTGTAGTTGGCCCAGATCATTACAGGCACCTGGTATTTCTTTTCGGTTTCCTCAAGCGTGAGCTTGTTGGAAGACTTCCCGTAAAGGCTGTTGTAGAAGCTGTCGCCGACTCTCGGCTGATGGTCTCCGTACATCACAATGACTGTCGGCTGATCCACACTCTGGAAATATGTAATGAGAGTTTCCAGCGCTTCGTCAGTCTTCTTGATAAGATTCAGGTACTGCTCAGCCTGCTCTTCGCGCACGTCATCGTTCGTGATCGTAACTTCTTTTTCCACGACGCCGTCGGTCAGCTTATAACCGCTGTGGTTCTGTATCGTTACATTGAACATATAGAACGGCGCAGAAGACGTTGTGCCGGATTTGTATTTATTGTACTGCTTTATGATCTGACTGAAGTCCTCCTTGTCCGAGACATATGACCTCAGATATTCAGGATCCTTAAGGTCATCAAGCGAAATGAACTTGCTGAACCCGAGCTTAGGGTATGCCTTGGCTCTGTTATATGAAGTCGCCATTCCCGGATGAAATGCGATATTGCCGCCGTAGCCTTCAGCCTTCAGATTCTGCGTGAACGAAGGACTCTTGGTCTTGATCCTGTTATTATACGGGATCGATTTGAACGGCAGAAAATACATGGAATCACCTGTCAGGAATTCGAACTCAGTGTCGGCAGTGCCGCCGCCGAATACAGAGGAATGCAGCGTGCCCTTGACAGTGTTTTTCTTCAGGCTGTGATAGAACGGCATGTAGTCCGTCGATGTCTTGAAGTCGCCCACCGCATGAAGATCGGAGAACGCCTCGTTCATGATCACAATCACATTAGGGCTCTTCGATGTGGTCGAAGTAATAGTCCCGGCCTTGTCCGAAGTGTAATTCTTCGTGATCGACTCAACATTTGCGACCGAATAATCCTTCGGCTTTTTCGTGCGGGAGCTGTTCAGCGTCAGCACAAATGAAACCGCATAGCCGTGATGCTTGTAGCTGGCCTTCGGGTTGAATCCGGAAACATATATGCTGTTATTGCTCAGGAATGCATTGTTGGTGAGCAGCGCATATGATCCGCCGCCCCATACGCACATAATAATAAGGACAGCAAGTCTCTTCTTGAGCGGCAGCCCTTTGTACGATTTAAGAGAGCCGGTCACACAGCAGAAAATAACCGTGATAGCTATCGCCCATATGCAAGCCTTGCCGAAAATGAGCGTATAGCTTGCCGCTACGTCCTTGGCTGTTCCGATCGAACTGAAATCAGTAGCTATCAGAGGACAGTCTCTGAACTGTATGAGCATATAGTTAATGAAGCCGAATAAAAAGGTCAGGGCAACAGTCAGGATCGCAGTGCCTTTTGTCCGGTTAGATACAGTATAGAAAAACCACCACACGAAGCCTATCACCAGCGCATTGAGGAATCCGTTGAGTGAGAAGACCATTCTGGCCGTCTCGGTCGTACGCATGCCGGCAATCTTGCACAGAAGATAAAACGAGACAAACGGCGACATGATAAACAGGATACGTATGATCAGCTTGTTCAGATCGAGGTCTTTTTTGCCGCGCCTGCGTCTGGATTTTTCATAGAGCTCGCTCAGATACTGCATAGGAAGCAGTATGAAAATGATCGAGGCCAGGATCATCGCACTGAAAAGCACAAAAATAAATTTATTGAAGTGCAGATACTGGATCGAGCAGAACAGCCTTTCACCGCCCATATTCTTTCCGTTGACCGTCAGAACGCTGTCGTTGCTGTATTTGTTATCGCCGATGAAGATGCCGAATGCCGAATCCGAACTGACATTTTTTGTCGTGATCTTGAGCGTGTACTTCGAACCTTTGCTGATATCAACACCTTTTTTATCGGCAGCGCTGACTGTATTTTTGGAAACGATGCCGTTGGCATTGAGTTTTTCAGTGTTTCCGTTGAAATCGAACCTTGTTATCGAATCGTTCGCGACCATGCTTACATCAAGCTGGGAACTGCCGATCGATTTACCGTTCTTGTCGAGAACTTTGACATAGATCGTGCCCTTCGCCGTATAACTCGAAGGGTTATGGAAGAACAGCTTGATTTTGTTCAGCTTGCTGTCACGCGCAGTGAAGGTCTGAGTAACAGTCTGGCTGCCCTTTAGTGATAGCCGTTTGTCGGAAGGCACCTTTGCCTGATACCTTTCATAATCAGATTTCGCCACAGTCGGATCGTCCTTGATCGCGGACAGTTCTTCCGAGGTCAGAAGATCGCCCTTAAGATCGTTAAAATACGATTTGCCGATCAGAAAACTGTCTTTCTGAGTGAATATGAAAACAAGACATGCTATGAGAATGATGATCAGGATGATCTTTTTGATCCCGAATTCCTTCCTGACATAGTATGCCGCAGAATGATTATTGATTTTTTCAGCGGAATTCATTAAAACATATCTCCCTAAATGTAATAAAAAACTTTTGTACTGAGGTATTATACCACGAAGTGAAATAATAGGCGATAACAAGTCGGTCACAAACTGATCATTTAAGCATTATTTAAGCGGCGGCAGTTATTGTATGTGTAAATAATGTGATGAGATACAGACAATCAGTTCAGAGGTATAAACAATGAAAAAAAACATTCGTACAGCGGCGGCCGCCCTGCTTATAGCAGTAATGCCTTTTTGCCTGGCAGCCTGCGGGTCGGGATCGGGCTCAGGCAGTTCATCGTCCGCGTCCACGGCTTCGGTGAAAAACACGAAACTTGAATCAGGCACATATACAGTAACGATCGGCGGCAAGTCGGTGACATATAAAGCCGCGTATATCATCAACGGCATAGACGCGACTATAAGCGGCGGCACATATAAAGCGGCGGCCGCTAAGAACAAGACAGTATTTCTCGTCTGCAACGGCGGATCGCTGACGATCTCTGACGCCACAGTAAAAAAGAGCGGCAGCGGTGAAAGCAGCGGTGACGACTACAATTTCTACGGCACCAACTCGGCGATAGTCGTCGTGGGCAAAGGCAGCAAAGCAACCATCAGCAATGTCAGGATAACCACTGATGCCGAAGGCGCGAACGCGATATTTGCCACTAAGAGCGGCAGCGCGGATGTCAGCGATACGACGATCACGACGACGAAAAATTCCTCCCGCGGACTGGACGCGACTTACAGCGGCACCATCGACGCCGGGGATATGACTATTACTACATCAGGCGAACACTGCGCGACGCTGGCGACAGACCGCGGCGGCGGCACTGTGACGGTCACGGGCACGAACAAACTTACGACAAAGGGCGACGGCAGTCCGATCATTTATTCGACAGGCGATATTTCCGCTGACGGAGTGTCGGGAAGTTCGGCGCAGTCACAGGCTATAGTAGTGGAAGGCAAAAATAAAGCCGCGCTGACGAATTCAAAAGTGACTGTCAGTGATGATCAGGGCATAATGATGTATCAGAGTATGTCCGGCGACGCGGCTGATCAGGACTCGTCAGCGGATCATTCCACGTGCGTACTCAAGAATACAGTAATAGAAACCAAGGGCAATTATCCGATGATATATATCACAAATACCAAGGCGAAAATGAAGGCCACGAATGTGACATTTACAGCCGGCAAATGCAAAACGCTGGTCAAAGCGACATCTGACCGCTGGGGGACATCGGGTTCCAACGGCGGAACGTTTACACTGACGGCGGATGATACAAAGCTCAGCGGCAAAATAAAGGCCAACAGCATAAGCAGCATCGTTGTGAAACTGCTCGACGGCGCGGTGCAGTCCGGTTCGACCAGCGGAAATGTAACGATCAGGAACGAGTGATCTGAGGATCGCCGTGATGCATGAGCTCCCATTCGGATCTGAACATGGAGAAGCACATCGTGTCGCGGACCGACCCGTCATAAATCATATAAGAATATCTCAGCGTGCCTTCATATGTGAAACCCAGTTTCTCAATGACGCGCTGGGATCTTTTGTTGGCGGGATTTGTCGTTATGGTGACCAGCTCATAGCGCAGAGTCTGAAAAGCGTAGCGTAGCACTTCCTGAGCGGCTTCGGTCATGAGTCCCAGGCCCCAGTATTCTTCCGACATCGAATATCCGAGTTCGGCCGCTCTCACGCGCGGACGGCGCGCATCAGGTGAAAAACCTATGCTGCCTATGGCGCGGCCGGTCTGTTTGTCGACTATTTTCCAGGTGTCGTTGGGGATGAATATGCTGCGGATCCTTTTTCTGGATTCCCTGATGGTTTTATGCGGCGCCCAGCCGGCGTTCGGGCCGACATTGGGATTTTTCGCATATGCAAAAAGGTCTGCCGCATCCCTGCGGACATTCCAGCGTTCAAGCTTCAGTCTGGCTGTTTCGAGTGTGTCCACTTGTTTGTATCCTTTCTCCGTCCCCCTCGTATAATATATATTAGACGGAGTATGAGTGCAAGCATCAGCGTATGGTATAATTAAATATATATGAGGAGGTTCGGAAATGCCATTTTTAATGATCAGGAACGACATTGCGAAGGTTAAAGCGGATGCTGTCGTGAATACGGCCAACACAGCGCTTGAAGAGGGCCGCGGCACAAGCCGGGGCATCTACCTGGCGGCCGGCGAAGAAGAACTGACGAGAGCCTGCCGGGCGATCGGGCACTGCGGCATCGGTCAGGCAGTAATGACCGACGGATTTGCGCTGCCCGCGAAGAAGATCATTCATGCGGCGGCTCCCGTGTGGAACGGCGGCGGTCCGGCGGCGGAAAAAATGCTGTATGATACATATGCCGCTGCCCTGAAACTGGCGAAAGACAGCGGACTGGAATCAATAGCCTTTCCGCTTCTGTCCACTGGCAGCAACGGGTTCCCGCACAAGATCGCTTTTCGGACAGCTGTCTCGGCCATTACCGATTTCCTGCTCGAAAGCGATCTGCTGGTGTATCTTGTTCTGTACGATAAGACATCGCTCGAGGTCAGCAGAAGTCTGGCGGAGTATATCGATGAACATATCGACGATGATTACGTCAGCGGAAAAGATGAGTCCTACAGAGGCAAAGTGCTGTTCGGGACAATGAATATGGAGCCGGAGCGTTTCTGCGTCAGTGAATCAACTGCCAAAGCCGATTACGATAATCTCCGGAAGCTGATGGGCAGGGAGGCGGAGACTTTTTCGGAGATGCTGTTCAGGCTCATCGATGAAAGGGGCCTGACCGATCCGGAAGTCTATCACAGAGCGAATATTGACAGGCGTCTGTTCTCCAAGATAAGGAGCTCGGCCGATTACCAGCCGGGGAAAAGGACCGTGGCCGCGCTGGCCGTAGCGCTGGAGCTTTCGCTTGACGAAGCGGTCGATCTGCTGGGGAAAGCCGGTTATGCTTTTACCGATGCCTCGAAGTTCGACAAGATCGTTTCGTTCTACATCAGGGAAGGCGAGTATGATATCTTTACAATAAACGAAGCGCTGTTCTACTTCGATCAGCATCTGCTGGGGCAGTGATCCGGCGGATGAGGAACTAAGGACGGCAGTGAATATGTCGCATGCGAAGCGACCATAAAATATGAATCAAATATTAAGATGACTGTAATGAAAAGAAATTACAGTCATTTTTTTTACGGAGGTGCATAAAAATGAAAAATATGATAACAGAACTCGTATTTATTCTGGACAGGAGCGGATCGATGGGCGGACTTGAGAGTGATACCATCGGCGGATTCAATTCCATGATCGAAAAGCAGAAGAAAGAAGAAGGACTTACCAATGTTACGACAGTGCTGTTCGACAATAATTTTGAAATCGTCCATAACAGGGTGCCGATCGAAAACACATTGCCGATGACACAGGAGACATACTACGTGCGCGGATGCACGGCGCTGCTCGACGCAGTAGGCGAGACGGTCAATCATGTCGCGAAAACGCAGAAATATCTGAGGCCCGGGGACCGCGCGGACAAAGTTATTACTGTGATCATTACCGACGGACTTGAGAATGCGAGCCGCAGATACAGCCGCGGAGAAGTCAAAAAAATGATAGAACTGGAAAAAGAAAAATACGGCTGGGAGTTCATATTCCTCGGGGCGAATATCGATGCCGCGGGAGAAGCGGGGAGCATCGGGATAGACGATGACAGGGCTGTGGATTACCGGAATGACAGCGCTGGCGTAAAGCTCAATTATGATGTTGTCTGCGAGACAATAACACGCATGAGGTCTTCGGAGAAGCGCGTTGACGGTTCGTGGAAGAAAAAGATCGAAGAGGACAAAGACAGATAGGAAGCCCTGGCCACATGTCTAATATCACGCGAAATAATATGGACAATAGTCTGTAGAATCGGCGCATCCTCTCACGTAAAATTATAATCGAGGAGGATGCAGATATGAATACATATGTTAAGAGGAACACTTCGAGGTTATTTGCTGCTGTGCTGGCAGTAATGATGGTGTTCGTGTTCGCGGCATGCGGTGCGAAGTACGCGGACAGTCCGTATGTCGGCACCTGGACAGCAGACAAGGTGACCATGTACGGCATATCGATCAGTTATGATATGGAAATGGACATCAGGGACACCGGGAAATTCTCATTCAAGGCCGGGGAAGATGACGGAAACGGCTCCTGGGAAATCAAGGACGACAAGTTCTATTATGAGGACAGCGGCACCAGCATCGAAGGAACGATCAAAAATGACAAGCTGCATGTAAAATTTACATCTGACGGCTCGTCGTTCACCAGCACGATGACGAAAAAATAGCGGCCGGGAGCCGGGATCATAAAAAGGGTGTGTAAGAAAACATGCGCGGTTTCGGCCGCGCATGTAATTTTTACTGGAAAGTTGATCTGTAAGTGTTATAATAGGTGATGTTATCAATATGATCTGTTAGCTCAGTTGGGAGAGCGTCTGGGTCACAACCAGAAGGTCGGCGGTTCGAGCCCGCCACGGATCACCAAGTACCCCGTAACCGCAATGGATACGGGGTTTTTTGATGGGAAAAGTGTGGGGAGAGCAGAGCGGAAACAGGCTCATACAGCATTTCGGGATCTGCGATTTCATATTGACCGGGCAGATCAGAGAAAATAAAGCATTGAAAATTTGTTGATATCGTTATGATAATATTCCTGCAGTTGGACTAGGCACCTATTTTGCAAAAAGAAGTACAAGACGGATGGGAGAGGCTGGATCCCCAAAGCGCATCATAAAAAAATACGGAAACAGCAAGAAATTTAGTATAACAGCAAAGCAAGGCTACAAAATAAAGTATGTGAAATTATTTCTTGACCTTCCTGCCCGTTCGGAGCATCTTGTCGATTGTCGCGTACAGAAGCGGTGCTTCGATAGGCTTGGAAAGATGCGCGTCCATGCCGCTCCTGAGCGACATGTGGATATCTTCTTCAAAAGCGTTTGCGGACATCGCGATGATCGGTATTGTCGTGCTGTCTTTTTTCTTTATGGCGCGTATTGTTTTTGTCGCTTCCAGTCCGTCCATAAGAGGCATCCTGATATCCATGAGTATTGCAGCATATTCGAAATCACGTGACTCCGTGAATGCTTTTATTGCATCAACGCCGTTTTCGGCAAGGTCGACGGTAAAACCGACCATCTCCAGCAGATTCTTTTCTATTTCGGCATTGATGATATTGTCTTCGACAACGAGGACCTTTCTGCCTCCGAAATCATAACTCGGCAGTTCTCCCGAATCGCTGATCTTGTTGGCGCGGCTTTCGTCATATGCCTGCAATATTGAAGAAGCGAATACAGGTTTGCGCATGAAGTTATTGACACCTGCTTCGACAGCGATGTCTTCGATCTCGCTCCAGTCGTAAGCAGTAAGAATGAGTATCGTAACATCAGGTCCGACTATTTTTCGAATCCGTCTGGTCGTTTCGATCCCGTCCATATCAGGCATCTTCCAGTCGATAAGTATCAGCTTATAATCGTCGTGACGTTCATTGGCATCTTTGACCTTATCTATTGCCGATATTCCTGACGTCACCCATTCGGAATTGATGCCTACCTCGTCAAGTACGAGTTTCGTGTGCTGGCAGACGATGATATCATCATCCACTATAAGTGTATTGAAAGACCTTAGATCCTCCGCAGGCAGCGACATTTTGCGTCTGTGAGATTCTTCGGAAATGCCGAGAGTGACCTCAATTGTGAAGTCTGTTCCCATACCCTTGATGGAATGAACATTGATCGAGCCGTCCATAAGTTCGACAATGCTCTTGCTTATCGCCAGACCAAGACCTGTGCCGCCGTAAGAAGATGTGCTTCCGCTTTCTTCCTGCGAGAATGTGTCGAAAAGATGAGGCAGGAAAGTTTCATCGATCCCGCAGCCTGTATCGGCTATCGTAAACCGGAGCTTCGCTTTGGAAAGATCGCTTGAAAGCTGTTCGATAATAAAATGTATTTTGCCGCCGGGTTCCGTAAACTTGACAGAATTGCCGAGGATATTCAAAAGCACCTGCTGCAGCTTGAGCTCATCTCCGAGATATGCCTCATCTGTATAGCCGACGATCACACAGTCATAATCAATGCCGTTATTTTCGCACTGCGAATAAAGTATTGCATTGATGCTGTCAATGAGTTTGCGGAAATCGAACTCATCGTTTTTCAGGAGCATCTTTCCTGATTCTATTCTGCTCATATCAAGAATATCATTGATGAGTGAAAGCAGGAACCTTGCCGATATCCCGATTTTTTTAAGATGATCTTCCATAGCCGAAGAGAGATTCGCTTCTTTCAGCGCTATAGTATCCAGACCAATGATCGCGTTCATCGGCGTCCTGATCTCATGACTCATGCGTGAAAGAAATTCCGACTTCGCGACATTTGCCTGCTCAGCCGAACGCAGTGCAGACCGCAGCTGCTCCTCCTGCTCCTGCTGCTGCTTGTGTATTTCCGTATAATCTGTGCGGATAAGCGTAAGCAGTCCGCTTTCCTTATCAATATATGAATACAGAAGATGTTTGTCACGAAGCTTTCCGCTTTCCAGAACAAGGAAATCACCTGTATACGTTTCTTCGGTTTCAAGCGCATTCAGAACATTCGACAGCGTCATAAAATCTAAACATGCGTCCACCTGATCCGGAACCACATGATTGTAAACATATTCGTGCATGAGCGCATCGTAATCAATGCTGTCATGGATTTCCTCAATGTCTGCACTTTGCGCATTGATGCTAATGATGTTGATGGCATTGCGGCTGACATCGATCGACGAAATAAAATCATGCTCATTGATCAGAGTTTTATCCATAATGATCTCAAGATTCTTCGACTCTGTAATGTCATTTACCGCATTGAATGCAATGATATCGCCCGTGTCTGCCCTGCGCGTGAGACTGACTCTGAACCTGGTCCATATGGCCTTGCCGTCCAGTGTGCGTATGACAAAATCGCGCACGATCGAACGCGTTCCGGAACTATATGCAGTAATAAGCGTATCACGCGTGAACAGTCTGATGCAGTCGTTCCTGTCGCGTTTCCTCGGCATGGAACCGGCGACTTTTTTCATGAAGTCGTCATAATTTGTAATGTGTTCGTCGATCCATCCTTCAGGACCGGTGAAAGTTTCAACTTTATTTGCAGTAACATTTACACGCAGCGTCGAGAGATATGTATCGGAAATCGAATCGATAAAAGTCTGTGCGCTCATATACTGCGCATCGATCTCCTGCTGGATCTGTTTCTCTTTATCCACATCGAGATAAGAAGCGTAACTGACACGGGCTCCGTCTACGATCATGTCGGATAGCCTGGCGATCAGGCGCACCCAGTGAAGTTCACCGTCCTCGCCCCGGCACCTGTAACATGTATCAAAAATATGTTTGGCCGGATCCGCCAGAGTGTTTTTCCACTCTTCGAATATTGCCGGATGATCTTCTTTAATGATCCTGTCAAGAGCATCAGAACCGGGAAAGCTGTCCCAGTATTCCTTGCTGCCGTGATGAACGTTATAATATTCATCATTTGTGTATATGAGGTTGAAATGATTTCCCTTGATATGGTATATTCCCAGACCGACGGGAGAATCATCCATGAGCGCCTTGTTGATCCCGTTGAGCTGCTCGATATCCTCCTTAGCCTTGATAAGATCTGTGATATCCATCTCGATAACATCATAAATGCGGTCGCCGGCTTCATCGACACCGGACGAATACGCATCCATCTGAAGCATGCAAAGAGAACCGTCTGCTCTTTTCGACGGATAAACTATCCGGAAATCCTCTCCTTCAGCAGCGTGCTTCCTGAGATTGAACCGCAGCGCTTCAGCAGTTGCACTGCTGATGTCCTGACTGATCCTTGCCAGAATACCGCTTCTGTACGAGTCGATATCCGTTCCGAGAAATTTAAACATCTGAGGCGATGCTTCAATAAGATGGACATCGTCATTTTTTACAGATACTTTGCAGGTAAAGCTGCTTATCCTTCCGATAATACTATTGAACTCTATCGCCATTTTTCAATACCTCTCTATACTTTTTGATTATAACATATAAGAGGTAAGAAAAAAAAGTAAATATAGAATCAAAAACAGTCGAACTGCCGGCAGTACACAAGATCAGTCCGAGCTCGATACGAAAATTATGCGTCTGATACTCCGAATTTATAATATGGTACCAAAATGATAATTTACCGGCGATTGGTACCTTTTTTGAAAATCGCACCAGATTATCACATTGCAGGGTTAATGTACCAGTGCATCTGTCAGGGCAGGCATGCGATTTTAAATGCCCATAAAAATAATACTTTTCACATAAGCGTTTTTACGCTACAATAACATTATCCGATCAGACAATTGATCAGGATGCCTGCATCCATACTGGAAAAGGCAAACATATCCGGGGCATTGGCGCAGCTGGGAGCGCGTTTGACTGGCAGTCAAAAGGTCAGGGGTTCAAGTCCCCTATGCTCCACCAAAACAATCCGCCCGACGATTGCAGCGAAAGCAGCAGAGTCGCAGGCGGATTTTTCGCTAGAGACGCCCAAGAGCGAAGCGATTGGTGTGCGGCTCGAACGTGAAACAGAATACAGACGATTGCAGCGAAAGCAGCAGAGTCGAAGGCGGATTTTTCGCTAGAGACGCCCAAGAGCGAAGCGATTGGTGTGCGGCTCGAACGTGAAACAGAATACAGACGATTGCAGCGAAAGCAGCAGAGTCGCAGGCGGATTTTTCGCTAGAGACGCCCAAGAGCGAAGCGATTGGTGTGCGGCTCGAACGTGAAACAAAATACAGACGATTGCAGCGAAAGCAGCAGAGTCGCAGGCGGATTTTTCGCCAGCAGAAGACTCCATCCGGCTGAAGCCGGGGAGTCTATGCATGGGACCGTCCATACACTCACACATTCGTGTGGATAGGTCCGTAAGAGACGCCCAAGAGCGAAGCGATTGGTGTGCGGCTCGAACGTGAAACAGAATACAGACGATTGCAGTGAAAGCAGCAGAGTCGCAGGCGGATTTTTCGCCAGCAGAATATTCCATCCGGCTGAAGCCGGGGAGTCTATGCATGGGACCTTCCATACACTCACACATTCGTGCGGATAGGCCCGTAAGAGACGCCCAAGAGCGAAGCGATTGGTGTGCGGCTCGAACGTGAAACAAAATACAGACGGGCAGCGTCCGCCTGTATTTTTGTTGCGGGGAAAAAGACTTGGATATCTGAAGTCTGAAAGTCCCGTTCGAAACCAAGTTTGTCGAAAGCGATGTGAAGCGGATACTTGAGTCATGGCAAGTTCGACGTCAGGGCTGCAGCTGCAGATATATTTCACCAATGAGAATACTATTTTTTTTCGCTACTTGACAGAAAATCAGGTGCAGAGTAATATTAAAATATAAATTAGAATATATTCTAAAATACATATTAAAAAATTAATAAGGAGAGTGATTTTCATGGAGAAGAAGATTTCATTGGAAATGTCGCGGGAAAGAGTTGCAAAGATCGACGGCTTTAACTGCGTGAACTGCGGGACATGCGAAGAGTACTGTCCTGTCGGTGCAATCGGGGAAAGGCAGAAAGAAGTTTGCCATCTATGCCCTGACTGCACTGAGATGAAAGCTCTTAATGTGCAGGAAATGTATGACCTAAGAAATACATCGTGTACGCTTGAGTGTCCGCTTGGTATCAGTCCGCAAGGCTATATCAATCTTCTTAAATACGGAAAGGCAAAGGAAGCTTTTGATCTGATTTATGAAAAGAATCCGCTTCCGTCTGTATGTGGATATATTTGTCATCATCCATGTGAGCAGACATGCAAACGCGGAAAACTTGTTGATGAACCTATGAAAATCAGAGGCCTCAAAAGATATCTGGGCGAGAAATTCCTTGATGAAGAACCTGAACCATATCCGGTAAAAACGGATATGCAGATTGCTATTATTGGAGCAGGACCGGCGGGACTCACTGCCGCGCACACGTTAGCAAAACGTGGATATCCGGTAACTGTTTTTGAGCAGGGAACCGAAGCTGGAGGGATGCTTCTCAAAGGCATTCCGGAATTTCGTCTCGATAAAAACGTGGTTCGTAAAGAAATTGCAAAAATCGAAAAGGCAGGGGTAACATTCGTTTATAATGCAAAAATAGATCATCAGAAAGCAATCGATGAACTGAAGAAAGAGTATGACGCCGTTATCGTTTCTGTAGGAACACAGATATCAAAAGATTTACCTATAGAAGGATATCGCACAGAGAATGTTCTCAAAGCAGTTAATTTGATGGAGAAAGTCAATTCCGGAAAAGAAGTTGTATTATATGGCGATGTTGTTGTCATAGGCGGAGGCTCTGTAGCAGCGGATGTAGCGCGGTCAGCACTGAGACTCGGAGCTGAAAAGGTGACAATGATGTGCCTGGAAAGCGGTGAAGCAATACCTGCGCATCCATGGGAACTTGAAGAAGCTGAAGAAGAGGGTGTGGAACTCATAAGCGGAGTTTCACCGGTACGTTTCATAGGGGAATGTCATAAGCTTGAAGGTATCGAATATACCGGCATCGAGAACCTGGATATTACAACTTTTAAGTTTGATCGGAAAGAAGGAACCAGGGCTGAAATAAAAGCAGACTTTGCAATAATAGCAACGGGACAAAGGACGGATATAAAGATAGAAGATCCAGATGTAATACTGGCAGGCGATATCGCGGGAGGAAAATGTTCAGTTATAGATGCAATGGCATCGGGCAGAAATGCGGCGGTCAAAGCAGATGAAAAACTTACTGGCCGGCCGTATGAAGAATACAAAGTTGAAAGAGAAATCGGTCCCGGAGAAAGGCAGTATAAGGTATATCCGGCAGTACGCTTAAAGAAAAATTTCCCGCAAAGGGAAATGATCGATGCCGCAGAACGCATCCATTCGTTCGATATAGCAGAGAAAGGGCTGGATGACGACAGCGCATTGCTTGAAACAGAAAGATGCCTTAGCTGCGGATACCGTTTTGTTGATATCGATAAGTGTATAGGCTGCGGTACATGCATGAAAGTATGTCCGAAAGGAAACGTCATAGCACTTGTTTCTGAAGAAAAAAGCACGGAAGAATAGGAGGAACATTGATTATGAGAAAGCACCAGGTATTGATTGTCGGAGCCGGTGTCGGAGGTTCCACAGCGGCGTTCCATATGGCCAAGGCGGGATTGGATGTCATGATGGTCGAGAAAGAGCAGTTCCCGCGTGATAAGGTGTGCGGAGACGGACAGGTACAGGGAATACATCCTTTACTTAAATCGATGGGCGTATATGATGAAATCGAAAAGTACGGATACAAATGTTCAGGTACTCTGTTCTCCGATGACAGGGAAATCCAATATACATATAATTATCCTGATGGGGAATTTGCGTTTGCAACGCCAAGATATATATTTGATGATATCATTAATAAAGCTGCCTTAAAGCAGGGCGTAGACTATCTGGAAAATTTTGAAGCAACAGAAGTCATAACCAGACGCGGCCAGGCGATAGGAGTACGCGGCATATATGACGGCAAAGTAGTTGAACTGGAAGCTGATTTAGTTGTACTTGCAAACGGATCACATTCAATGCTTGCAAGACAGATGGGTTTCTATGAAGAAGATCCGAATTATGTTTTCTACGGCCTCAGAGGATATTATGAAAATGTACGTGGACTGTCTGATGTCATAGAATTTCATTATCCAAATAAATTGTTCATGCCTGCCGGATATATCTGGCTGTTTCCACTGGGGAAAACAAAAGCAAATGTTGGAGTTTTTATAACAGAAGAAGCTCTTCGCAAGTCTGGTATGACATCAGAGGAATTACTCTGGTGGTGGCGCGACAATTATAAAATCGGCCGGGAAAGAATGGGAGAAGCCAGAGAAATAGGCAAGTTGAAAGGATGGAGACTTCCGACTGGAAAACATAAAGCAGTACATGGATCAGGCGTTATAGCTGTTGGTGATGCGGGAAATATGATTGAGCCACTTTATGGCGGCGGTTTGCCGCATGCAATGATGTCAGGAGTGTGCGCTTCACGTATGGCATCTGAAGCGATAGCTGCAAATGATTTCTCAGAAGAATATCTGCGTAAATATGAGGATTATATTGAAGAAACGCTGGGAAGCGGATATAAAATCCAGGAGTATTTAAGGAGCATTGTATTTGACACTGAGGAACACATTTCAGAATTCATAGACTACAGTATTGAGAATTTCACAGACGTGCAGCTCTCCGGAGGTGACGGTATGGCTAAATTTGTACACGATGTAAAAGGATTCGTCGGATCGTCGAAGAGCGCGTACAGCAAGTAAAGCTTCGCCATATTATCGATATATTGTGAAGCGTGCAGATCATCTGTGCGAAGAATTGGAAAATCTATAATCAGTATAATAAAAGGTAAAGGAGACGTCATGAAATCAGCTTGGCGTCTCCTTTTATGTATTCATAAAAGTATTGAGAAGACGTGGGAGAAAACCCTTTGACTTTTCAGAGAGACTGTAGCTGCCGTCAAAAAGACACCATTCATAAACCAGTCCGCGGCAGACTGTGATGATGTATGCAGAAGCTTCGACAGCACTGATGCTGGTGTCAAATGTTCCTGCTTGCTGTGCTGCCATAATGAAAGTTTCCATGCTTGAGTATGCGGGCATATGTTTAAACGTTTTTTCATCCTTATTAAGGAATGCTTTGCTGAATGATTTATATACTTGTTTGGTAAGATCCAGCCCGAGAGTTTCCCATGATACAGCATAACGAATAAGAAAATCCATCAGATATTTATACGGGTCGTGCGCTTTGACATCAAGGTTACTGAGGTCAAAAGAGATGCTGCTCATTTCGCTGCTTATTTCCAACAGCAGGCCCTCTTTTGAATGAAAAAAATTCACTATCGACCCTGTGGAAAAACCTGACGCCTTTGAAATATCTGCTAATGTTGTGGATTCGTATCCATATTGTTTAAACAAAGTTTTGGCGTTATCCAAAATAATTTTCTTCTTTTTCGCAGATTCAATTTGCCGTTTTGTGATTTTTTCGGTCATATAAAATGTTCCTCCAGCCGCAATCAATTTACAATGTATTATAACAGATATTAAAATACATTTCAATTTTTGAGCACACACATGTTAACAGACTGCCGGCCGAAAACGGTGTGACCAGGAAAAGTCTTTTCATTCCCCGATCATTGATTCGCTGCGGCAGTCCTGTACCTGGAAATTACCTGCGAAAAGCAAAGATTATCAGGCATTACATTCTCTCCTTTCAATAATAAGTTTTCTCAAAATGACATAAGCCCCTATAATGGGAGTTCAGAAAGCTCTTTAGTCATATCCGTAAGAGTAACAGCAATTTCGTTAATATAATCTTCTTCAGCACGTTGAATAGGGAGCATGACACAGAGAGATGCGATTACGCGACCGGTATATTTATATATTGGTGCTGCAATGCTTACGACACCACTCTGATACAATTCGCGTTCAATAATGTGGGATTTGGTTCTTGCTTCCGTCAGAAGATTGGTTAACGTAGTTTTATCTGGGATTTTTTCTGGGAAAGAATCATGTTCTATTGCAGAGTTAAGGCTTTCATCATTAAGACATGATAAATACATTAGTCCTGATGCAGTACAGGACAAAGGATACCATTCACCTAGCGATAATGAAACTTTTACAGATTGTGTCGATTCATTAAGGCTTGTACATATGGACTGGACATTCCCGTTCCGTTTTAGATAATGGAAAAGAGCTGCAGTTTCGTCGTACATATTGATGAGCTTGTTAAGATATGGTTGGGAGTAAATGTTTAAATTTACGTTGCGATATGCCTGAAGTCCAAGCTCGAACATTTTTCCTCCGTAACTGTATTGATGTGCATCTGTGTTCTGCTCGACATAACCTCTCGCTTCCAGTGTTTTCAGCAGATGAAACGTAGTTGTTTTATTGAGACCGAAATGATCGGCAATATCGGTGAGCTTTTTGCCGTCACCTACAGAAACCAGGTATTCTAGAATATCAAAAGCTCTGTTTACGGATTGTATTGTTTTTACATTTTTTTCTTCTTTCATATTAATACCTCTTAATAAAATTCCTATCAGTAGTATTATATCATGCAATCTATAGTTTTACAATGTAAAACAAAATAAAAAATAATTTTGTATTATAAAAACACCTTGACAAATAAAAGAAGGCAAATTATTATTATCAAAGGTAGTTTTACATTATAAAATAATATTTTATAATGTAAAACAAATTGCATCATCGATAATGTAAACAGTTTTATGTGTTTTCTCATATTTGTTAAAATCAGTCGACCGGAGATGAAGATACTAGGAATTTTGAGAAAACTTATTATTGAAAGGAGAGAATGTAATGTCTGGAGATCAATTTGATTTATTACTAAAGACATTTGCAATAGTAGGGGTATTACTTCTTGTTGGCACATTTTTAAGGGCCAAAGTAAAGATTTTTCAACAACTTTATCTTCCTGCATGCGTAATAGGAGGAGCTATTGGTCTTATACTTGGACCTAGAGTCCTTGGATGGATACCAATGTCGGATGCCATAATGAATACGGCATCAAATATGCCTGGTAAATTATTCTCGGTTATCATTGCTGCGATGCCAATGTGTGCCATGAAACTTAAAAAGGGAGAATTGTTCAAAAGGATCGATGCTCTTACTATGGGCATAATAATTACAATGGTTGCTGCATTGCAGTTTGCAGCAGGTTTCCTTGTTAATGTCATCTGTAACAGCATTGGACAGAATGTTTATGCTGGGTATGGAAGCGAACTCATGATGGGTTATTGCGGGGGTTACGGAGTCTGCGCAACTATTGGCAATGCGTTCAAGAGTCTTGGACAAAATTACTGGGAGGTAGCACAAGGCATAGGAATGACTTTTTCAACCATAGGGATGATAGGAGGCATACTTATAGGAATAGCAGTAATAAATATAAAGGCCAGAAAGAAGGAAACGCACTATCTTGCGGATCCTAACAGCATACCAAAAGAAATGAAACTTGGGGTGATCAGTGACCCGAATGAGCAGCCGTCAGCTGGAAAACAAACAACATCAGGCGGATCGATTGATACTATAGCGCTTCACCTTGCTCTCATCATGCTTGCTGTAGGTATTGGGTATATTATTGAATATTTCGTAGTTAAATATAACGTACCAGGTCTTTGCTATATGACTTGTTGGTTCTATGCACTTATTGTTATGTATATAATATGGCCTGTTGTCCGAAAACTCGGATGGGATAAATACTTTGATGCAAATATTAAGAGCAGCATTCAAGGATTTGTAACGGATTTTATTGTAACAGCGGCGATAATGAGCATGCCGCTAGAGGCGATAATGGCATATTGGTTACCGATTCTTATTACCGCTATACTTGGATTTATCATAACAGTACCACCGATTCTTTTCCTCGATAAGCATTTGCTCCAGGAAGACTGGGTCGAAAAATCTATGGGACCTCTTGGAATGATGACGGGAGATTTTATTACAGGAATGATGCTCACACGTATGGTGGATCCTGATTTTAAATCCAATGCGATAGCTGATTTTTCAATCGCATACTCGATTAATACATTTTACTGTGTTGCAATGCTCGCGGTAGTTTATCCATATGTAGTTACTAAAGGTGCAATGAGCGCATGCCTCTTTACTTTTAGCCATGCTGTTATTCTTGCTGGCATACTGGTGGTATTCAGTATTTGGGTAAGAAGAAGGAAGGCGGTATAACGTGTCAGAATTAAAAAAACTAAGAGTAATAGAAGTGCCGTATTGTTATAACAAATGGCGAGTGGATCCAAATTGTGAACCGTATAAAATAACTGCGGAAATCAAACGATTCATTGGCCCGCGTGATGTGGACCTTTATCATAAAGAAAACCTATATTCAAAAGCAAACGTGCCATATGCAGTGGATGAAATTGATCATAATGATCGCAATGAAATGAATCCGTGTTTCTCTCTATGCCGTTCAATATCTGACATTGTATGTAATTCCAACGAAAATGGCGAATCCGTACTGATTGCAAATGGTTATTGCTTGTTCGCACCGGCAATCGCGGGTGGGGTCCAAAGAGCCGCCGGAGAAAATAAAACAATCGGCGTTGTATGGATTGATGCGCATGCTGACAATATGGTAATAGAAGAGTCTATGGAAGAAACGCGTTTTGTTGGATTGCCTGTGTCGGGAATGCTTGGTCAGACATATGAGTACTGGCGTAAAGATATATGCGGCCTTAAGAAGCCTATCGAAGGCGCGCATTTACTTATAGGAGATACAAGAGCAAATGAAGGCGAAATGGATCATACCATGGAAAAAGCAGGCGTTATCCATGTCTCACATGATCAATTTGCATGTTGCAATATTTGGCAGAAAAAAGTAAACGATTTTGCAAAGGATGTGGATGCTATATATTTGTCTGTCGATGTGGATATACTTAACAAAAAGTATATTCCGGCATACGAAAAAGAAGTAGAAAATGGACACGACATTGAAACTGTTATGCAGAATATCCACGCAGTCATGAACACAGGCAAAGTAAATGCCTTCTCAATGTTCTGTCTTGATTTTGACCATTATGAACATGGAGGAAAAGAAACATATAGAAATGGCATGAAACTGATTTCATCAGGTTTGGAAGCATGGAAAAATACAGCGCTATAAAAATCAAAATATCCAGCCGGGTTGCCTCGGAAAGGCACCCGGCCTTATAATAATGGGAACATTCATTAATCCATCACGGCATATTTGTCCGGCTCATTTCTTTGTACATAGTCGCGAGCATATCTGCAATCGCGTATTCTGACATGAGAGATGAACTGAACGATATTTCGTATTCGGAAGGTACGCCCCAGTCCTTGTCAGTATGAGCGTAGTAATACGCTTTTCTGCGGCGGTCGGTCCGCCTGATTTTTCCGGCGGCGGTTTTTTCATCCAGGCCGTCGCGCTCCATTACAGTATGAATACGGTACTCGCGTGATGCGGCAATGAATACGCTTATTACCTTGTGGCCGGTGTTTTTCCTCAGAATGTCGTCGGCACATCTTCCGACAAAGATGCAGTCTCCCTTTTCAGCCAGATCGAGGATAACTTCCTTCTGTACGGTATAAAGCACATCGTTCGGACTTCGGCCGTAATACTCCAGTTCTTTGCCGCTTGTGACCGCGGTGTAAAGCATGGGATTTTCTTTCCTTTCGTCGGCTTCTTCCAGTATTTCCTGAGCGATGCCGCTTTCTTCCGCTGCTTTGATCAGCAGTTCTTTGTCGTAACAGGGGATACCGAGGCGGTCGGCAGTCATTCTTGCGATGACGCGGCCGTTGCTGCCGGATTCTCTGTTTATGCAAATGATTCTACTCATAACGATCGCCTCCGTTGGATAAAAATCGGTTGCACGTCAGATATTTTTTATATCTAAATTTTAGCAGGACGGACACGAAAATCAATCCTTCGGCTGCATCGAAATGTACTACAAAACAGACCGTATGTAGTATAATAATAGGCAGAGACAGTATTTTTTGAACAGCGTGAGCGGTTTGTAAAAACGAAACCGCAGAGACCGCGGCATTACTGCAAAAAAAGAATTTGACAATATGACTGACAGCGAGTATTTATATATTTGTCAGATCCGCAGAGATGACTCGACGCGGACATGAACGTCCATAATGCCGGACCGTTAAATCCGGGTGTAATGCTTTAATCTATTATCGCATTAATGAGGTTGAAAGGAGTACACTATGAAATTTACTATTGTAGGAAGTCATCTTTGCCTTGATACGCAGGAGGCGCTGGAAAAGTGCAGCAGAGCGGACATGGATTTTGAGTTCAGCAATATCTCAGACAGTCTCGAAGATCTGAAGTTTTATCTCAAGCTCAGAGAGAACGATCCTATGTATGAGGATGTAATAGAGAACGGGAGCCTTGGCATTCCGCTGTTCATCAGTGAAAACGGGGAAAAAACATTCGATCTGGACCAGGTCCTCGCAGGCTGGAAATAATTCTATTTAAAAATCGTCTGACAACAGCCGGACACGTATATTTACAGCAGTGACAGGTTTATGTGTCACTGCTGTATGTTGTACTTGCGGAAAACGCGGCATTAAAAAAACAGCGCCGGCCGGATGCATGACAAGTTGCGGAAATCCGGGTTTGAAAGTATAGTGTATATAAGATGAATCATATCGAATGTGAGAGATAAAATGATAAACAAAAAATATGTGAGTCCTGTTCTGGAAACGCTGAGAAATTATTCTCTGAGGGCCGGAATAGAGAAAGCGGCCGGATACGCGGCTGAATATGCGGCGGAGATCGAAGACAGACCGGTTTATCCGCGCTGTGAAGCTCTGGCGGAGCTCGGGCAGCTCGGCGGGAACGTTCCTGAGCATCCCGAATTGACAGATAAGATCATTGACATCCTGGGCGGTGCGGGGTCGGATACGGCAGTATCTTCAACGGGAGGAAGATACTTCGGGTTCGTAATGGGCGGAAGTCTCCCGGCCGGTATGTGTGCAGGCATTCTGAGTTCGGCCTGGGACCAGAATGCGGCCAAATATGCTATGTCTCCTGTTGCGAACGAACTGGAAGACATCTGTGAAAAATGGGTGTCTGACATCCTGGGACTTCCGGACGGCACGGCAATGGCCACTGTCGGAGGCAGCTCAAATGCCACGCTGATCGCTATTACTGCGGCAAGAGATGCCTTGCTGGCCCGCAAAAATTATGACGCGGGCCGGAACGGGCTTTTCGGCGCACCGGAGATAAGAGTGGTGACAGGCGCAGCCGCGCATCCGTCGGTTTACCGGGCGCTGTCGGTCATAGGACTCGGCGGCGGCAGGATCGAAGAAGTCCCGTGCGGACCGGATGGCAGCATGCAGGCGGACGCTCTGCCTGAACTCGACGATATGACGCTGCTGATCCTGCAGGCGGGCGCGCTCCATACGGGCGCTTTTGATGAAATCAGACCGATATGCGAAAAGGCCTGCCGGGCAGGGGCGTGGATCCACATCGACGGAGCGATCGGCCTGTGGGCGGCGGCTTCAGAAAACCTGAAACATCTCACGGATGGTCTGGAACTGGCGGATTCCTGGGCGGCTGATGCGCATAAAGGGCTCAATGCACCGTACGACAACGGGATCGTTCTCTGCCGTGACCGGGGCGCGCTTAAAAAAGCGATGGGCGGAGCGGATCTTTCGGGGATCGATGCATCTGCCGGGACATCCCGCCGCGATAATATGGATTACACATTCGAAATGTCGAGACGCGCGCGCAGTGTGGAATTGTGGGCAGTAATAAAAAGTCTCGGACGCGGTGGCATCGGTCAGATGCAGGATGAGCTCCACGCGAAGGCTGTATACTTTGCCCGGCGCCTTGCCGATGCGGGATTTGAAATCATGAATGATGTGACATTCATACAGTTCGGGGCGCACTGGAAAGACGACAGCGCGACAGAAAAAACACTCAGCGCCGTACAGGCTTCCGGCGTCTGCTGGATGGGCGGTGCGGAATACAACGGTAAATTCTGCATCCGGATATGCGTCTGCTCATGGCGGACGACATATGAAGATATAGACATGTCAGCGGATGAGATCATCCGCGCGGCAAACGGAGCGCAGTGACAAAGGCGCGCCGGCTCAAAATGCGTTGACCGCGGCGCGCGGCGCGCGCCAGGCGGAAAGGAAAACAGAACGGAGGAAGGAATATGAAAAGAACAGCGATAACATCAAAAGATGCAGCGGCTATCGGCCCTTATTCACATGGAATCGATGCGGACGGATTGATTTTTCTTTCCGGACAGTCGCCGGAGGATCCGGTAACGCTTGAGATCCCCGAAGGCGGCGTGCAGGTGCAGACGCAGCAGTGCTTCGACAATCTGCTGGCGGTGCTGAAAGAAGCCGGACTGACATTCGACGATGTACAGAAAGTAAATGTGTATCTTACCGATATGGATGATTTTGCGGCAATGAATGAAGTGTACAAGAAGCAGTTCGCGCAGCCGTATCCCGCAAGAACGACTGTTGGAGTGGCGTCGCTTCCGCTCGGCGCAAAAGTCGAAATTGAAATGATAGCGAAGAAGTAAGTGCCGGCAGAAAAGTAAGGATAAATGATTAATGGAATGGGAAAAAATCTACAGCTCAAAATTATGTTCCGCAGAAGAGGCGGTGCAGCATATAAAATCAAATGATGTCGTAGTGTTCGGGGAATGCGCTTCGGAACCGCCGACTCTGGTAAATGCGATGGTAGCAAACGCCGATGCTTACAGGCATGTAAGGATCGAGCATATGCTTTCGCTGTCGGAGGTATCGTATGCAAATGAAAAGTACAGAGACAATTTTTATTACGGCGGTTTTTTCTGCTGCGCCGGGAACCGCGACAGCGTCAATAACGGTGTCGGCGATTATCTGCCCGTGAATTTTTCTGAGATCCCGAGGCACTTCAAAAGCGGCATGCTGCCGGTCGATGTCTGTCTGGTTCTCGCATCTCCTCCGGATGAAAACGGCATCTGCCACATCTGCGGTGTCGGCGGTTATACATATGCGGCGACACAATATGCGAAGACGCTCATCGTTCAGATCGATAAAAATGTGCCTGTAATAAACGGAGACACCGGCATCCGAGTCGAAGATATCGATCATATTGTCGAATCCGACACTCCGATCAGAGAACTGACGCCTCCAGCGATCGGCACGGAAGAACGGGCGATCGGGAAATACTGCGCCTCGCTCGTCGAAGACGGGAGCACGCTGCAGGTGGGCTTCGGCACGATCCCTGACGCAGTAATGGAAGCTCTGCGCGGTCACAGGCATCTCGGGATCCACACTGAGCTGATGACGGACAGTCTGTTCGATCTGGTCAGATCCGGAGCGGTCGACAACAGTATGAAGGCCATTAACCGGGGCCTGATAACGACAGCAATTGTGATGGGGACGAAAGCCTCCTATGAGCAGTATGATCATAATCCGGATCTGGAGATCCGGTCGGTCGGTTATGTGAACGATCCTTATATCGTTGCGCAAAATTCGAAAATGGCGGCGATCAACGGCACGCTGGAGGTCGATCTCACGGGACAGGCCAATTCTGAATCGATCGGTTACCGGCAATATTCGGGCGTCGGCGGTCAGGTGGATTATCTGCGCGGAACTTCAATGTCGCGCGACGGGCTCGGCAAGTCGATTCTCGCAATGAAATCGACGGCGGCGCTGAAAAACGGCCGGACGGTATCGAAGATAGTGCCGGTTGTCGGCGAAGGTGCGGCGGTCACAGTCAACAGATGTGACGCTGATTATATTATTACCGAATACGGGATCGCGCGGATGAGATGCAAAACGCTGAAAGAACGCGGCCGCGAGCTGATCGGGATCGCGCATCCTGATTTCCGCGATGCGCTCGAACGCGCCTTTTACGAAAGGTACCACGTAATGCCGTGACACCGTGTTTGACGCCGGATCGCGCGGTGCCGGCCGTCTTTGCCGCGCAAGCACACATAGAGACCGGGCTATAGCTTTTTTTCAAGCAGCACCAGTTTCACATCCGGTATGCCGTTGAATACGCACGACACGATATCAGGCTCCGAAAACCCCAGTGAGGCGTAAAGCCTGCGGGCGGCGGAGTTGGTTTGATTCGTGTCCATGCGGAGATAGCGGCATCCGTTTTCAAGGGCGAACTTTTCATAAAATGCAATGAAGCAGCCGGCGTATCCGCGTCCCTGGAAGCCGGGATCGACAACCAGCGTGTGCAGCACCATTACTTCATCGTCAGGAGCATCATATTTCCAGCCGGCGTCGGCATATTCCGGACCCTGGGCATGGTCGATGCGCGCTGATGCGATGACTCTGCCGTCTTCCTCTAATGCAAACAAGCTTCCGTTTCCGAAAGCTGTCCGCGCGGTATCCCCGGTGGGATAGACTCCGGCGCACCAGCCTGTGCTGAAACGTCCGAGCCGCTCGAGTTCGAGGATTTTGTCATATATGGCCGCTATCTGCGGAATGTCAGATTCAATGCATTTTCTTATCATACCGCTATTGTAACATAACACATATTGATTTTGTTAAAATACCGGAAGACAATTGCGTGCCGGCGCATTACCATATTCCGAGGATATGCTGCATGAAAAGGCTGGCGCAGGCTATCGCGACCCAGCACACGAGGCCGAGACATAACGGCTTCGCGCCGGTCTTGATGAGCTTGACGAGGTCAGTGTTGAAGCCGATCGCGGCCATGGCAGTAATGATCATTATTTTGCTCAGTGTTCTCAGCGGTGTGGTGACAGCGGCAGGGAGCATGAAGATCGTGGTGATGAGTGAGGCTCCGAGGAACAGCAGGACGAACCACGGGAAAATCTTAGTGATATTGATGCTGTTGCCTTTTTCCTTCTTGTTCTTTTTCGCAAAAATTACCGACAGGATAAGCGTTATAGGAATGATCGCGAGCGTACGCGTCATTTTTACTATTGCCGCTCCGTTCAGACAGTTGCTGCCGTGGATGCCGTCCCAGGCCGCTGCCGCAGCAGTAACAGATGATGTGTCGTTGACGGCAGTTCCCGCGAACAGGCTGAAACCTTTGTTGGAAAGACCGAGAAGACCCCCGAGCGAAGGAAAAATCAGCGCGGCGATAATGTTGAAGAAGAATATTACAGATATTGCCTGGGCGATCTCCTCGTCGTCCGCATCTATTACGGGAGCTGTCGCCGCGATAGCGGAACCTCCGCAGATAGAAGAGCCGACGCCGACAAGGATCGCGCTCTTTTCCGGGATGTCGAGCGCCTTGTAGAGCACATATGAAGTGATCAGAGACGTTGATATTGTTACTACAATGATAGGAAGCGACGTTTTGCCCATCATTGCCACCTGACGCAGGTTCATAGAGAAACCAAGGAGTACGATGGCTGTCTGCAGTATGTACTTGGAGGCGAATCCGACGCCGGGCTGGAAAGCATCCTTATCCCTGATAAGCGCGCCGGCCGCTATTCCGATCAGTATCGCGAAAACGGGGCCTCCCACTACGGGAAGCAGATTCCCCAGAAAAAACGCCGGTGCGGCGATTGCGAGGCATATCAGGATGCCCCTGATTTTGCAGGTAAATGATTTCATGTCAGATTGTCCTTTCATTGTTATTTAAGCTTTGACAGTTTTCAGTTTACTGTGATATATTGATTATGTAAAATTATGATTTATGATGTTATCATCAGAAAATATTATCGACAGGCAGGCGGAGAAAAGAAAGGAGACGCGCGGTGCTGGATTACAGAATGGATACATTCCTGGCTGTATGCGAGGCGATGAATTATACGCGCGCGGCCGAAGCGCTCGGGCTCACTCAGCCGGCAGTGTCGGGGCATATAAGGATGCTGGAAGAAGAATACGGCGTAAAACTGTTTTCGTATGCGGGGAAAAAACTTACGCTGACAAAAGCGGGAGAGATATTGAAAAGATCCGCCATTACACTGCAGCATGATGAGACCGTGCTGAAACAGAGAATGGGCGGCGCGGCTGATCTGAGAAAACATATGAGATTCGGAGCGACAAAAACCGCCGGGCCATATGCGGCTGCCTTCCCTCTCTGCGATTTTCTCAAACGAAACGACGATATAAATATCAAATTGGTAATAGACGATACGAAAAATCTGCTGGAACTTCTCGACAGGGGGGAAATAGATTTTGCCCTGGTCGAAGGTAATTTCCCGAGAAACGATTATGAATCTGTGAGATATTCCGAGGAGCCGTTCTGCGCGGTGACGGCGCCGGGCCATGTTTTTAAAAAGCGCAATGTGCGGCGCGCGGAGGATCTCGTCGGGGAGAGACTGCTGATACGAGAAAAAGGTTCCGGTACGCGCGATGTGCTGGAGGCATATCTGAAAAATGAAAATCTTTCGATAGAAAATTTCACCGACATTGTCGAGATAAACGACCTGGAAATGCTGAAAATACTGGCGGAGGAAGATTGCGGGATAACATTTCTTTATGAAACCGCCGTAGAAAAAGAACTGGAAGAAGGGCTGCTGGAAAAAATCAGGATCAAAGGTTTTGCCGTCAGCCATGATTTCGCGATAATAAGGAGGAAAGGAAGCATTTTCCCGGACAGCGGAGCAGAGCTGTTCGGATAGCGGCGTCACACAGCGTGTCCGGAGCAGGAATATTTGTGAGGGCCGCATAAAGGCAAAAAACAAGTATTGTGAGCATAAAGTCAAATGCTGTATAATCATATTGCAGTCATATTAAGATGATGGTGAAATATGGAAAAAAACGAACTCGAAAAAATAATAGCTGAGGAATATAAGAATGTCAGAGAAAGATGGAGGCATAATCATCTGCGGCTGATGCTGGCCATGAGTGCTGTTGTGATAGCCCTTGAATTCGTGATGATATTCGTGATCATGGGAAACCATATGGCCAGTATCGGCACATCGCTGTATACGGAAAAGTATTTTGCGGCTCCGGTCATATGCTATGCCGTGATCAGCCTGGTCACGGTGCTTCTGCTGCGAATGCCGAGCATCAGCGCTGCGGCGAAAAACTATACTGTGTCGATCGGCTTCGCCATGATATGCGCCGTCATGTGCTTCATGCACGACTACTTTTTCGCTGTCTACGCGAGCGGAATGATCGCAATAGTAATGACGATAGTGTACTGCGATATCAAACTTACTGCAGTGACATCCGGTTTTATGATCCTGTCTGAGACAGCGATAGGCATATTCGGCCGCTGGGACACCGCAGTAGTCCGCAACACGCAGTACAGTATCGATGTAGTAATAATCATCATCATTCTTGCGGCGGCGTTCTTTGCGTCGCTTGCTATCATAAAATGGGAGAACATACGCAACGGCGAGGTCGTGACCAAACAGACTGAAGTCGAACAGCTCAAGGATAAAATACTGATAGACGAGCTTACGGGCATTTATAACCGGGCGGGAGTCAGGCGGTTTTTTGACAGCGCCGAACCGCCGGTCGTGCTTGCTATGATCGATATCGACCATTTCAAATATGTCAATGACACCTGGGGCCATCAGACAGGCGATGAAATACTTGTCAGCTTCGGCAATATTCTGCTGGCGCATTCGGATAATGCAAGATTTGATTTTCGCTACGGCGGCGATGAATTCCTGCTGGCCTTTATCGATACGACCATTGACGAAGCATCTGTAAAATGCAATAAATTCCGCAGTATGTTCGAAGAGTCGCTGCCTTCGGAAGTGAGGCTGGCCGGCATCAGTTTAAGCTACGGTGTGGCGGAGTACCTGAAGGGAATGACGCCGGGAGAAGGAATATCTCATGCCGATCACGCTCTTTACGCGGATAAGAAGAGAGACGAAACAAATCAGGATATGTAGTTCAGGTGAAAAAATTTAAGCATTTTGTGAATTTTCAAGATAAATACTGAATTATCTGTCTATTTGTTGTATAATAAAAGTCCAATATTATTGTTAAGTGATGAGGCAGAAAGGGTAGGTTTTCAAATGCTGAAGAAAAGAATTTTTACCATCTGCCTGGCGGCGGCGGTCACCGTATCGATGATCCCGGGCATATCTGTATCCGCGGCCGGCGCTGCGGATACCGGAGATGAATATGACGGATATATTGTCGCGTTTGACGACAGCACATCGGACAGCACGATAGAAAAAGTTGTCGGAAGCGAGGGGGACGACTGCGATTCGATCTCAGACCTTGGCGCGCAGGATCAGAAACTGGCGCTGGTGTCTGTGGAAAGCGATGAGACAGGCGGTTCCGATGCAGTAATAAACAAAGTCGTCGAAGGTTACGAGGATCACGGCAGCGTGGTCAGTGTTTCGCCGAATTACCGGCGGAAAGTCTGCGCGTCGGTGAACGATACGTACAGCTCATCGCTGTATCAGTTCAGCATGCTGGACATCAGCTCGGCCTGGGCGCAGCTTGAAGAGGCTGGCCTGCCGTCATCGAAGGTCAGAGTCGCGCTTATCGATACAGGCGCTTCGCTTGCTCATGAGGATCTTCAGAGCAATATGGATCTGAGCCTGGCAAAGGGATTTACGAACGGCAGCGATACATCTTCGGGGGACGATACTGATACGGATAGCCACGGGACCCACGTGGCGGGGATCATTGCCGCGACAGCTAATAACAGTCTGGGGACCGCCGGAGCGGCCAGCGGGGCTTCGAACAATATCGTTGATCTGATACCGGTCAGTGTGCTCAGCAGCGACGGCTATATATACGATGATGATATTATAAGAGGAATAAATTATGCGCTTGCCAGGGATGTCAGTGTCATCAACATGAGTCTCGGAGGAGAGACAGATGATACTGTACTCGATTCGGCGATAGCAAATGCGTACAGACACGGAGTTACAATAGTATGCGCGGCCGGCAATGAAGCCGAAAACGGCAACCCGCTGGAGTATCCGGCAGCATCCGACTATACCATCAGTGTGGCGGCCTGCGGAAGCAGCGGCGCGCGGGCGTCATTTTCCTCATACAATGAATATGTTGATGTCATGGCTCCGGGAGTCAGGATCATGAGCACTGTGAACTGGAGCGACGGGACGCAGTATTATTCATATTCGGGGACCTCGATGGCGTGCCCTATGGTTTCGGCCGAGGCGGCGCTTCTCTATGCGGCAGATCCGGATATTACGCCGTCAGAAGTATACAGTTTCATAACCGGCACGGCAAGTCATGCGTCTGCAAAGGATGAATATACCGGGTACGGGATCGTGAATTATTCCGCTGCAGTCCGGGCGGCTCTCGCCGCCGGTTCATCATCGGCAGGATCCGACGGATCGGACAAAGTGACTACAGTCGCAAAGGTATCGGGTATAGCGGCGAAGGCTCTGGGCGGCAGCAAAGTAAAAGTATCGTGGAGCAGCGTCACCGGCGCGGCGAAATATCAGATCGCCAAAAAGAAGAAAGGCGGAAGCTACTCGGTGACGACCGCAGGCTCATCGTCAAGATCGAAGACATATACAAAACTGAAGAAGGGCAAGTACTACTATTTCAAAGTACGCGCGGTCAAAACAGTCGACGGCAGTACGTATTACGGCAGCTGGTCAACGGTGAAAAAAATAAAAGTAAAGTGATGATGACATTAAAAAAGGCTGCCGCGGCAGCCTTTTAGCATGGTATAAACCTGACATTCCGGATTATTTATTTATTCTGGTAGCTGCGCATTCTCTGACGATCGCTTTGTGGCAGAAACCTTCGAACACGACGGCACATACAACAGCCATGATCCCATAAACCGCTGTCATTGCTGCAGGTCCGGCGATCGTAAATGCTGCGACTGCAGCCATAAGTGCTCCGAAGAAAGATGCAAACGCTCCTACGTTGAGCCAGTTTGTTCTTTCACGTGCTGCTGCAAAATAAGTATCCCCTGTCATATACATTCTTTTTTCCATGGTGCTTACCTCCTTTTATTCAATACACCCTGTCCTTTGAACAACTATAATATAGCTCAGACATAGCCATAAGTAAAACGGTAAATTATAATATCGGATATTAGAAAACATAATAGCAGACACGATGGGGCAAAAACTGAAAAAACACACTTCACAGTGTGCTTTTCCAGACTTATTCACTTATTATTTATCCTCTGAGGAAATTATGATATTTATTTCCTGTTCCGGTCACGATATAATATAACCTAGAGAAACTTATTAGTAAAACGAGAAAATATAATAGTGAACATTACGATTTGTAATAGCAGACAGCAGAAGCGGAGATGTTTGATGGATAATAAGAAATATGAGGCGTTTGAACGCGTTGCGAGGAACGGCAGCATAACGAAAACAGCCGAGGAAATGGGATACACACAGTCGGGCGTGACACAAATGCTGAACAGCCTGGAAACGGAACTGGGACTTTCACTGATAATGCGGACGAACAAAGGCGCATCGCTGACAACGAGCGGGCGCGATCTTCTGCCGTTTATCCGTGAAGAACAGATATGGGAAAAACGCATCAGAGAAGAATGCAGCCGCATGCTCGGCAGGGAAACAGGCTCGATAGAAGTGGGCAGTCTGACAAGTATAGCCTCGGCGATCATGCCGCGTGCACTCGACCTGTTCAGGGAAAGACACCCCGGTATAAGAATAAACCTTATCGAACTCGGGACCCAGCCGATGGCGCGCATGCTGGCGGACGGGCGCATCGACGCCGCTTTCATGGAAATCGAAGGGAATGAACACTTCGAATCGCGGGAACTTTTCAAAGATGAGATAAAAGCGATAGTATCATTTGATCATCCCCTGGCGCGGCGCAAAAAAGTCACTCTGGAAGAACTCAACAAATATCCCTTCATAGCTCATACGACATCCGACTATGATCAGACCAACGTTGACTGGGCCTATTATATTACCGGCACGAAGATGGACTGGGACATCAAATTCTCCTGTGACGATGATCTTATGCTGCTGAACATGGTCGCGCATGACCTCGGCGTATCACTGGCCGGGAGCGTCATGGTCAGTAATTATCCGGGCAAAGTGGCGGAGATATCACTCAGCCCGCGGCGTTACCGCACACTCGGAGTCGTAGTCAGATCGAAAAAATACGTGTCGCCGGCAGCGCGCGCGTATATCGATACAGTTGAAGAAGTAGTAATGCAGGCTGTCAGAGAGAGGCGGCTGTGATGAAGATACTAAGGTTTGCTGCAGCGGCGGCAGTAATGATTTTTGCCTTGTGCATATGTTTAATTCAGCCGGAAGGGGCCATGGCCTCCGATCAGCGCGAGCAGGCGCACGGGATGAATTACGTCACGGATCCTGTGACTGGATATTCTTACCTGATCTGGTCGGATGAATATGACAGCGGCACGATGAAAAACGGCAGCTGGACGCATGATATTTTCTATCAGAAAATAGATCCGAATGCTCCGGAGCTCACAAAGAAAAAAGTCCTTGTGTCTGCTTATGAAGCTCAGGAACCGGCGAGTGCATCGTTCAGCAGCGATGGAAATCTGATCGTGACCTTTGAAGACGGGAACGATACACACGGCTATACGATTGCTCAGAGGTACGCGATATTCAGGCCCGGCAGCAGCGGCAGTCTCGTGCCTGTGATGGATTATTCCCCCGATGACACTATCGTTGGCCTCGGCGGTCATTCCGGGCACTGCTCGTCGACTGCCGACAGACAGATCGTGGCATGGAATGAAGGATGGACCGACGGCGGCGGAGACAAGGGCCTCGGTACCGGAAACAATATTTTCGTGTCGGCAATGCGGACCGACGGTACCGGCATCGTTACAAAGGACATAGCGGCCGGCGGCAAAACGCGCGACTGGTGGCCTGTTACCGCATCTTCTGTAAAACAGGACAAGAGTATTATCGTCTGGCAGCGTTACGTGAAAAAGCATACTTACAGCAAACTGATGTACGCCCTGTATGATCCTGTAACCAACAAAGTCCTGAGCCGCGCGCGCGTCGGGGATTACAAAGTGAAATATTACAATTACAGTGTGACCTATCTTGAAAGCATCGACCGCTATGTGCTGACGGCGACGCTGAAAAACGGAAAAGGCGTCATGCTGCTGATCACTCCTGCCGGGAAAATCACTGTAAAAAAGAGCGGGCTCGCAGCCTTTGCGCGTGAAGCGGAGCCTGCGGCCGGAACGTCTGACGGCGGGGAAACCGTAACGATGTGTTACCCGCGAGCTGCGGGCGGAGGAGTGTATTACCGCATCACAAAGTCCGGCATTGCGAAACTCCGCACATCGCCGGGGAAGAAATGGGGTTACCGCGGGACGAGCGGTTTCTTCGGCAGCGATACGGAACATGCGTCATTTGCGGTCCTGGGAGCTGATTCTGTTGAATTACGAACATTGCAATAACCTGACTCTTGTGGTATTCTATAACGTACTACAGCCATAAAATATATTGAAAGGGAGAAACAAAATGGCAGGAACAAAAGGAACATTTTATATAACCACACCAATCTACTATCCGAGTGACAACCTTCACATCGGACACACATACTGCACGGTCATGGCAGATGCGATGGCGCGTTTTAAAAGAGCGCAGGGATATGATGTAAGGTTCCAGACAGGAACGGATGAACACGGCCAGAAAATACAGAAGATCGCTCTCGAGAACGATATGACCCCTATACAATATGTAGACAAAATCGTCAGCGGAGTCAAAAAGCTCTGGGATACGATGGAAATCTCCTATGATGATTTCGTAAGAACTACGGAACCGAGACACATGGAGCGCGTACAGAAGATATTCATGAAGATGTACGAGGCGGGAGATATATATAAAGGAAGATATGAAGGACTTTACTGCACACCGTGCGAATCGTTCTGGACAGAAAACCAGCTCGTCGACGGATGCTGCCCTGACTGCGGCAGACCGGTCGAGAAAGCCAGCGAAGAGGCATACTTCTTCAAGCTCTCGAAATACGCGCCGGCTCTGCTGAAGAACTTCAGGGAAAATCCTGACTTCCTGCAGCCTGAATCAAGAAGAAATGAGATGATCTCATTCATCGAGCAGGGCCTCGACGACCTGTGCATTTCGCGGACATCGTTCGACTGGGGCATTCCTGTGCCTCTTGACGAGAAGCATGTCATCTATGTATGGCTCGATGCGCTTACAAACTATGTGACGACGCTCGGATTCCCGGATGATGACTGCCCTGAATATGAAAAATGGTGGCCTGCGGATTACCATCTGGTGGGAAAGGAAATCGTCAGATTCCATTCGATCATCTGGCCGGCTATGCTCATGTCTATGGGTGAGCCTCTGCCGAAGCATGTCCGCGGACACGGATGGCTGCTGATCGACGGCGGCAAGATGTCGAAGTCAAAGGGCAACATCGTTGACCCGGTAATGCTCATCGACCGTTACGGCGTAGACGCGCTGAAGTATTTCCTTCTCCGTGAGTATACGTTCGGGCAGGACGGCGTGTTCACGAATGAAGTAATGATCAAGAGACTCAACTACGACCTGGCGAACGATCTCGGAAATCTCGTTTCGCGTACTGTCGCTATGATAGAGAAGTACTGCGGCGGGGTCATTCCGGAAGGCGGCAAAGGCACCGGATTCGACGAAGATCTGCAGGCAGTTGCTACAGGCGCCGTGAAGAAGATAGATGAAGCGATGGAAGTATTCCAGTTCAATGTCGCCCTCGAGGAACTCTGGGTAGTCATCAGACGCGCGAACAAGTATATCGATGAGACAGAACCCTGGGTGCTCGCGAAAGACGAGAGCAACAGGGAAGTGCTCGACACAGTCATGCACAACCTTGCTGAAACGATGAGGATCGTTTCGATCCTGCTGTTCCCGTTCATGCACAATACAGCCGACAAGATCAAGACACAGTTCGGCATCATAGATGAAACATATACATGGGAAGATACGCAGAAGTGGGATATGACACAGGGACATAAGGTCTGCAAGGGCGAATCGATATTCCCGAGACTGGATATCGACAAAGAACTTGCCGAACTCGAAGCCATCGGAGCGGAGCAGCGCGCGAAGGCCATGGCCAAGTTGAAGGCTCAGGAAGAAGCGGGCAAAAAACTCGATGCCGCCAAGAAGGGCGGCAAGCCTGAGATACAGTTTGATGATTTTGACAAGATCGAGCTGAAAGTCGGCACAGTAGTGAAGTGTGAAAAGCATCCTGACGCCGACAAACTGCTCGTGTTCCGGATAAAGATCGGAGACGAGACCAGGCAGATCGTTTCAGGAGTGGCCGCATACTTCAAGCCTGAGGATTGCATCGGACAGAAGGTGGTTGTCGTAACGAACCTTGCGCCGAGAAAATTCAGGGGAGTGGAGTCCAACGGTATGCTGCTGTTTGCGGATAATATCGTCGACGGAAAAGAAAGATGTGAATTCGTGGAAACTGTCGCGGACGACGGCAACCCGGTCACATAACGAAAGGAAGACTTTTAATACAATGTTATTTGATGCTCATGAGCATTTGAATTACGACGGTTATACAGAAGCCGAGAGAGAAGCCGTCATTCAGGGTGTCATAGACGACCCCGAACTGGCGTATGTAATAGACGCGGGCTCAAATCTGGCAGACTCGATGCTGGCGGCGGATCATGCCGCAAAGTACGACTGGTGTTATGCCACTGCCGGATGTCATCCGCATGATACGGGGACTATGGATGAACTGCAGCTTTCGATGCTGCGTTCGATAGCGAAAAAAGAAAAGGTCGCTGCTGTCGGAGAGATCGGTCTGGATTTCCATTATGATTTCTCGCCGAGAGACGATCAGCGGAAATGGTTCAGAGAGCAGATACGAATGGCCAACGACCTGAAGATGCCGATAGTCATACATTGCCGCGAGGCGGATCAGGAATGCATGGATATTCTCAAAGAGGAGCAGGCTTTCAGCGAAGAACGGAAAAGCTGGTTTCCGAAAAGACAGACGGCGAAGGGATTCGAAAAAGCGGACGGAGATGCGCGGGTGCTGATCCACTGTTTTTCCGGCAGTGCCGAGATGGCGAGACAGTATGTGAAACTGGGCGCAACGATATCGATATGCGGACCGGTCACATATAAAAACAACCGCAAAGCGGTCGAGACTGCAGAGCAGATCCCTGCTGAATTCCTCACTGTGGAAACCGACTCGCCGTATCTCGCTCCGGAACCGAAGCGGGGCCACAGAAACAAACCGAATTATGTGGCATATACGGCACGCAGGGTCGCGGTCATTAAAAAAATGAGCTATGAAGATCTATGCGACATCACGCTCAGGAACGCCAAAGTATTTTACGGGATAGACTGATGCGTGATAAAGTAACACAAACTATATATGAAACGATCCGCTCTCACGGATCGATAAACAGAAACGAGCACATTGTTCTGGGCCTCTCGGGAGGCCCGGATTCCGTGTGCCTTTTTGATGTTCTGACGGGGCTGGCGGAGGAGATAGGCTTCACGCTGGAAACGGTGCATGTGAACCATAAGATACGTCCCGGCGCCGCGGAACATGATCAGGCATATGTGGAAAATATCTGCGCGGAGCGCGGAATAAAGTGTACTGTTGCCGTGGAGCACTGCGAGGAGCGCGCGAGGGAATGGGGGCTGACGTCTGAAGAGGCCGGCCGCCGCATCCGTTATGACGCGTTTGACCGCGCAGCTTCCGCATACAGCGCGGATCATCCGGAATGTCCCGGCGTGAAGATCGCGCTGGCGCATAATATGAACGACCAGGCGGAGACAGTCATGTTCCGCATTCTCAGGGGGACCGGGATCGACGGACTGGCCGGAATAGATTACTGCCGGAAGAGTCCCGCGGGATTCGACATCGTGCGGCCGCTGCTGGACTGCGAGCGGGAAGACATCGAGCATTACTGCGGCGAAAAAAAGCTGGAGCCGTGTATCGACAAGACTAACAGCGAACCGCTGTATACCAGGAACAAGATCAGGCTGGGCCTGCTTCCGTATATACGCGGGAATTTCAATGAGAATATAACGGAGACTCTGACCAGACTGGCAGCATCGGCGCGCGAAGACCGTGATTTTATGAGACAGGAAGCGGAAAAAATCTATGCGCGTGCTTTAAAATCGGCCGAAACGGGTATTATCGTCTTCGACAGAGGAATACTGAATGAAGCACCGGCAGCCATGAGACACCGCGTGGTCATTGACGCGCTCGGCGCGCTGGGGCTTACACAGGATATTACTTCTGTACATCTGCGGACTGCGGATGCTGTGATCTGCGGGGAAAGAGCTTCAGCGAAAGCGGAATTCCACGGCGGATACAGCGTCGGCGTGTCGTACGGCGATATCATATGCAGCTCGCCGGAAACAGGAGAGACACGCGGATGTGATTTTGATATAGATATAGAAGAAGGGAATTCGTATGCAGCGGACAAGTCGTCTGCGGCGTTCGATCTGGATGTCATGTGCGCGGCGCACGGGATCACCGCAGATGCGGCTCTGAACGGGGCGGTCGAGTTCCGCACGAGGCGTACGGGAGACCGCATTCAGCTGCCGGGCATGAAGGGGAGAAAAAAGATACAGGATCTTTTTGTGGATATGAAAGTACCTGCCGGAGAGCGTGATTCCGCAGTAATGGCGTGCATCGGTCACGAAGTGATCTGGATCCCCGGAGATGAAAAGACCGGGAGGAGGCCGAGATACAGCGGAAATTACCGGACAGGTGAAAATACGCAGCGCATGATAGTGCTCAGAATTCGCCCAACTTCTTGAAAAACAGGTGTGCATATGGTAAAATAACAAAATCTGTTTTGTAGAAGGAAACAGTTTTTGTTGTGCATACACAACCAGAAGGAGAAACAAATTGAAAAGAGTATCCAAAAACGTAGGAGTTTATCTTATAATATTCATTCTCGTACTGGCTATGGCCTGGTTCATCAACCGCCAGCCTGATCAGACTACGAAGGATGTATCGTTCTCAAAATTTACGACTTATCTTGCTGATTCAAAGTTCAAGACGGTCGATATCGATGATATGAAGATCACGGGAACGACTTCAGGCGGAACGCATTATGTCACATACGCGTCTTCCGCACTGGATGTCGAATATCTGAACAGCACATATATCAGAAAGCAGATGTCATCCGAGGGTCTGAAGGTAACGAATGAGGCGCCGAAGACGACGCCGTGGTACATTTCGATGCTTCCTACGGCGGCGATGATCATCATACTTGTAGTATTCTGGTATATGATGATGGCGCAGCAGGGCGGAAACGGAAAGGCCATGCAGTTCGGGAAGAGCCGGGCGAAGCTCCAGAAAGACAGCGATCTGCGCAAGATTACTTTCAAGGATGTTGCCGGACTTGATGAAGAGAAAGAGGAACTGCGGGAGGTCGTCGATTTTCTGCAGCATCCTAAGCGGTATAATGCGCTCGGAGCGCGGATACCGAAGGGCATTCTGCTTGTCGGACCTCCGGGCACAGGAAAAACATATATTTCCAAGGCTGCCGCAGGTGAAGCGGGTGTTCCGTTCTTTACGATCTCGGGTTCCGAATTTGTTGAGATGTTCGTCGGTGTCGGCGCATCGAGAGTAAGAGACCTTTTTGAGCAGGCCAAGAAAAATGCGCCGTGCATGGTATTCATAGACGAAATCGATGCCGTCGGAAGAAAGAGAGGCGCGGGCCTCGGCGGCGGACATGATGAAAGAGAACAGACGCTGAACCAGCTGCTGGTCGAAATGGACGGATTCGAGCCGAATTCGGGAATAATCATTCTCGCGGCTACGAACAGACCGGACGTGCTCGACCCTGCGCTGCTGCGTCCGGGCAGATTTGACAGACAGGTAGTCATCGGCGTTCCTGACGTAAAGGGCAGAGAGGCTATATTCCGTGTGCATTCGCGGAATAAGCCGCTGGATACTGACGTGGATCCGAAGGTCCTCGCGAGAAGGACTCCGGGATTTACACCGGCCGACATAGAAAACATGCTGAACGAAGCCGCGCTCCTTACTGCAAGGAGGAACGGCAGACATATCCGCATGGACGAAATAGAAGAGGCTATCACCAAGGTCATAGCGGGACCTGAAAAGAAGAGCCGTGTCATAAGTGAAGAAGAGAGAAAGCTGACGGCTTATCATGAAGCCGGACACGCGGTCGTGGCGACTGCGCTGCCGCATACCGATCCTGTCCATCAGGTGACGATAGTGCCGAGAGGCCGTGCGGGCGGATTCACGATGGTGCTGCCGAAAGAAGATAAATATTTCGCAACAAGAGTCGAGATGATGGAACAGATCATTCATCTGCTCGGCGGACGTGTAGCGGAAAAACTCACGCTCGACGATATCAGCACGGGCGCGAGCAACGATATACAGAGAGCTACGGATATTGCCAGGGACATGGTCACGAAGTACGGCTTCAGCGAGAAGCTCGGACCTGTCTGCTACAGCTCCGGTGAAGAGGTATTCCTCGGCAAGGATTTCTCGACGAGACAGAATTATTCTGAAGAAGTCGCGTCGGAGATAGACGAGGAGATACGCAAGATAATCGAAGACGCATTCGAAGAGTGCGAGAAGATACTGTCGACGCACAGCGACAAGCTTGAACTGGTAGCTCAGGCTCTGCTTGAGGTCGAAACTCTCGACGGAGAACAGTTCAAGGCTATTTACGACGGGGAAAAGACAGCCGATGATCTGGCTGCGGATATTGAAGTACGCGAGGAAATGATCCGCCGCGAGAACGAAAAGGAGGCTGCCGAATCGAAAAAGATCATGAAGCAGGAAGTTGCGGCAGAACGTATGGCTGAGAGAGAAATCGAAAATATCGGACCTCTGAGCGGCGAGTTCGGCAATCCTTTTGCAGCGAACGGAGAGGATGATCCAAAGGGCAGCGGCAAAAACGACGGAGCATCCGCCGGCGCCGGTGAAAATCCTGCGGGCAGCGCGGAGACAGACGGCTCTGAAACAAATGGTGCCGGTACAGACAGTGCCGACACAGAAGATGTAAGCGAAGAGGAAGAAGATCTTTCTATCTATGATACGGACTATCTGAACGCCGACGATGACGAAGAAGAGAATCAGGCGGATAAAAAAGATGACAGCCGTAATGATCGGGATTGATCCGGAGAGGTAAAATATGAAATTAACAGTCAGCGATTGCCTGAAGCTTGGGTCGTTTGATGACGCGAATGTGCTTGCAGGCGAAACAAATCTCGGAAATACTGTTAAAACAGTATCGGTTCTCGAGGCTTCAAGCAGAGAAGAAGCCGCGCGTTTCTGTACAGACAATAATCAGTTGACTTTCACATCGTTCAGCAACATCAGAGACAATGAGCTCGAGCAGTGCGGCATTATAGAGGAACTGGCGGCCGGCGGCAATGCGGGTCTGGTCATATTCCATGAAGGCGAGATCGTGCAGAAGGTCGGCAATAAAGTGATAAGTACGGCGGAAAGGTTCGACTTCCCGCTTATTGTCATGGACCGGGCCAGGGCGCCGAAAATTTCCGAAGCGATCACAGAAGTCACATCGAAGCTGTTCTACGGAAGCGGGGAAGAGGCGGAGAACCGTCTCATCGGCAACACGGTCATCCACCTGCTCAATTTTGATAAATATGCGGGATTTCAGGAAGCCGTCCGCGGCGCGGCGGTCAACAATGATTTTCAGGTAGTGCTTTTATCGGAAGAATTCAATCCGGTATTCGTGGTGGAAACGCAGTACAATACAACCATAGAAGAGGCGGTAATGCACGGGCGCGACAAGGCGGAGATCAGCGATTCCGCGATAGGCACGCTTATAGATGTGGAAGGCACCCTTACTTACTGGTGGCCGATGATGCTGAATGACACGAAGTATTTCATGCTTGTTGTGGATAACAAGGATCAGTATTCATCAGCGGAGATGATCAAACTGGCGGAAATCATAGAACTTGCGATGGGGATGTGGAAATTTACCCCTGTGCGCGATGCAAAGACGGAGTTTATCAATGCTCTCAGAAGAAGAAATATCAAGCAGGCATTTGCGCTCAAAGATGAAGCGGGAGTAGATCCTGCCGATATCATCAGCGTGTTTATGGCGCGCGGCGTCGAGAAGGATGTCGAACGTCACATAATGCAGGAATTCAGCAGATATAAGGACCTCAGCATCATACGCATAATAGAAGACAACAATACTTACGGCATGATCCTGAGAGGAAAAGAAGAAGAAAAAGGAGACTCGGGCAAGAGCGAGTGTCTGGAACTGTTCAACCGGCTCAAAGAGCAGAGAACGATAAGGATATTCCATGTCACGGGACTCAAGGGACTCGAAGGCGCTTATAACGGCTATCGTCTGATAAGCGAAGCCCAGGGCTTCACAGAGGCCGTGTTCCCTTACAAGAGAGTATTTACGAAATATGATCTTGCCCTCGTCAGCAACTGTATTTTCATACAGCTCCGCGGCGGGTACATCAAGAAAGACTTCACCGATCTTCTTGACGGATTCAGAGATATAGGTGAGAACAAAGGAAGACAGCTGCTCGACACCCTCGAGACATTCGTGCTCGACGCGGGCATGAACAGTGCGAAAACTTCCGAGTTCATGGGCATACATGCCAATACGGTCCAGTATCGTCTTAAGCGCATCAATGATGTGCTCGGAGCTGAGATCTCCGGCAACCGTGTACTGCCGGGCCTCACAGTCGCGCTGGCGCTTTCAAGACTTGAAAGACAAGCGGATAAATGAGGTATGTGTAAAGAAAAGAGGAAAATTCAATGAACAAGCTTGAAGAGCTGAGGCAGAAAAAAGCCGATATCGCCATGGGCGGAGGCGAAGCAAAGATCGAGTCTCAGCATAAGAGAGGAAAGCTGACGGCCAGAGAAAGACTGGACGTGCTTTTCGACGAGGACAGTTTTGTTGAAATGGATGTATTCATGACGCACAGATGCACCAATTTCGACATGGCTGAGAAGAAAGCTCCGGGGGACGGTGTCGTTACAGGATACGGCACGATCGACGGCAGGCTTGTCTTCGCATATGCGCAGGACTTCACCGTCATCGGCGGTTCTCTCGGGGAAACACATGCCGAGAAGATCGTGAACGTCATGAAACAGGCTATGAAAATGGGCGCCCCGTGCGTCGGCCTGAATGATTCCGGCGGCGCGAGAGTCGAGGAAGGCGTCAATGCGCTCCAGGGATTCGGAAAAATATTCTACAACAATGTTCTTTCATCCGGAGTCATTCCGCAGATATCGGTCATAATGGGACCGTGCGCGGGAGGAGCCGTATACTCGCCGGCGATCACAGACTTCATTTTTATGGTCGACGGAACCAGTCAGATGTTTATTACCGGACCTCAGGTCATCAAGACCGTTACGGGCGAAGAGACGACGGCGGAAGCCATCGGCGGGGCGAGGACGCATAATGAAATAAGCGGCAATGCCCAGTTCCTGTGCAGCGATGATACTGATGCGCTGATGCAGGTGCGTGAACTTTTATCATATCTGCCATCCAACAACATGGATGTCCCGCCTGTATACGATATGGATGACGATCCAAACAGGATGGTCCCTGAACTGGAAAACATTATTCCGGATAATCCGAACAAAGCTTACAACATGTACGACATCATCAGAGGGCTGGCCGACGAAGGCGAACTCTTTGACGTGTCGTCGCGATACGCGAGAAATATAATTACCTGTTTCGTAAGGATGAACGGCGAGACGGTAGGCGTCATCGCCAATCAGCCGAGCTTCGGCGCGGGCGTGCTCGATATCAATGCGAGCGACAAGGCGGCGCGCTTCATCAGAAGATGCGACTGCTTCAATATTCCGCTGCTCACTCTTGAAGATGTACCGGGCTTCCTTCCGGGCACCGATCAGGAATACGGCGGGATCATCCGCCACGGCGCGAAGATGCTGTATGCATATTCCGAGGCTACGGTCCCGAAGGTCACACTCATATTGAGGAAGGCTTACGGCGGCGCGTATATCGGCATGTGCAGCAAGGAACTCGGCGCGGACAGTGTGATGGCATGGCCTTCTGCGGAGATAGCAGTAATGGGTGCCGCCGGCGCGGTCAATATTATTTCGTCCGTAAGAAAAGAAATCAAGGCGGCGGATGATCCTGCAGCCATGACAAAACAGAAGATCGGAGAATACGAACAGGAATTCAGCAATCCGTACAGAGCTGCTGAGATGGGTTATGTCGATGATGTCATCGAACCGGCATCGTCGAGGCAGAGGATCATCTCGGCATTTGATATGCTCAAGACCAAGAGAGAATCGCTCCCCGCAAAGAAGCACGGGAACATTCCGCTGTAAATGAAAGGATGATTCAATTGACAACGATAATAATTGTCGCCTTGTCCCTGATCATCTTGTGCCTGGCCGGATGCATTTTCGTAATGAGATCCGAGATGGAGAAAAGAATCAGAGCGGCCAGATATTCCGCACAGCCCGCCTCGACATCATCGTCGACAACGACAGTGAAGACGGGAACAGTGTCAGGATCTGCAGAGACATCTAATATCAAAGCGGCAGAGACTGCTGCGCCGGGCGGATACGAAGCCGGATATGCGGCAGGGCTGGCGGCGGCAAGAGCATCGTCGGGACCGGATGAAGAAGAAATAATCGCGGTCATCGCAGCTGCAGCTGCAGCATGCGGTGCACCGAACAGAAAACTCGTTATCAGGAATATAAGGAGACTGCAGGGCGGAAGTTCTGCGTGGGAAAGCTCCGGGCGGATGGATCTGCTGAACTGATCACTGGAGGACATCAATGAAAAAATATAACATAAAGGTAAACGGTAATTTATATGAAGTCGAAGTTGAGGAAGTTTCCGAAACTCCGGTCGTCAGGGCGCCTCAGGTTACTCAGGCTCCTGCTCCGGGTCCGGAAGTCCCGAGACCGGCAGTGGAAAGAAGAGAGCCGGAATCGGTGCCGGAAGGCGAGACCGCCGCTACCGCTCCGATGCCGGGAACGATCCTGGACATCAAAGTGGCAGAAGGCGACAGCGTGACGGACGGACAGGTCATTCTCATTCTGGAAGCGATGAAAATGGAAAACGAGATCCAGGCTCCGCGCGCAGGCGTTATCAGCTCGATAGCGGTGAGCACGGGAGCTTCAGTAAATGCGGGTCAGGTGCTCGCAACAATCAAATAGGAGGGCTGAACAGATGTTACTGGCTTTCGATGTTGGAAATACCAACATCACAATGGGTGTTTTCAAAGACAGAAAAATGATTGAAAACTGGAGACTTGAAACCGATAACGGAAAGAGCGCGGATGAATACGGCATGGTAATAAACCAGCTGTTCACGTATTCCGGTCTCCGCATCGACGATGTTGATGATGTCATCGTTTCGACGGTAGTGCCGTCGGTGCTTTACACTATCCAGCATCTTTCCCAGAAGTATTTCGGCAAATATGCTATCGTCATAGAAGCCGGAGTGAAAACCGGACTTATCGTCAAATACGATAATCCGAAAGCGGTCGGCTCCGATCTGATCGTCGATTCGGTTGCGGCATACACGAAATACGGCGGCCCGCTGATCGTGATCGATTACGGAACGGCCACCACCTTTACGGCGGTCACAGACAAGGCGGAATACCTCGGCGGCACGATAGCCCCGGGACTGAAAATATCGTCCGAAGCACTCGTGCGCATGACTGCGCAGCTGCCAAAAGTCGAACTCGAGGAGCCGGGAAAAGTCATCTGCAAAAACACCATTACTGCAATGCAGTCCGGACTCGTCTACGGGCACATGGGCTTGACAGAATACATAGTAGGCCGGATGAAAAAAGAACTCCATGAGATCTGCGGCGAAGACAAGGAAATCAAAGTCATTGCGACCGGAGGACTTTCCTCGCTCATAGAAAGCGGCGTCGGCTGCATCGATATCGTGGACAAAGAGCTCACACTCGAAGGACTTGAGATCATCTACGAGAAGAACAAAAAGGAACCGCGAAAGCATAACAGCAAAAGGGTCGAGCTCAAAGATGTAGTAGAGTAATGCGATAATGAAACCAAAGAAAGACTTGAAAATAGGGGCTCTCCGTCTTGAGAGCCCCTTTATAGCGGCCCCGCTCGCGGGAATAACCGATGCGCCGACCCGGCTGCTCTGCCGGGAGATGGGCGCTGCATTGACATACAGCGAAATGATCAGCGGCAAGGGGCTCATGTACGGCAGCAAAAACACGGAGCGCCTGCTGAAGATTTATCCTGCAGACCATCCGTGCGCATATCAGATATTCGGCAGCGACCCCTCAGTAATGGCCTGGACCGCTCGCTTTCTCGAGGACCGTCCGAATGAGGTGATCGACATCAACTGCGGCTGTCCCGTTCCGAAAATCGTAAAGAACGGAGAAGGATCGGCTCTTATGAAAAATCCCGGCCTCCTGTACGATGTGATAAAAGCCGTATGCAGCAATACCACAAAACCAGTAACAGTGAAGATGCGCGCCGGCTGGAGCCTGGCCAATGTCAACGCCGCGGAAGCAGCAAAGGCCGCCGAGGCAGCCGGCGCTTCCGCAGTCGCTGTGCACGGCCGCACCAGAGAGCAGTTCTATGAAGGAGCGGCCGACTGGGGCGTGGTCACCGATGTTAAAAAAGCCGTATCTGTTCCGGTGATCGGCAACGGCGACATCATGACCGGCGAAGACGCACTCCGCATGATGGATGAAACAGGCTGTGATTTCGTAATGATCGCCCGCGGCATGCTCGGTAATCCCTGGATCTTCCGCGATGCCCTTGCCCTCTGGAACGGAGAACCGCTTCCAGAGGCGCCGGCGCACAATGAACGCGTAAATATGATGGTCAGGCATTATGACCTGCTGCGTGCGGAAAAAGGCGACCGCGCCGGTGTCCGCGAGATGCGCAAATTCGTAGGCTGGTACATCAAAGGCTTCCGGGGCGCCGCCTCATTCCGCCGCCTCATCAATACGATCGACGATCCCGAAGAAATGCGCGCCGCACTAATGAGCTGCAGCGAGTAGAGAAAAAATATAATGGATAGAAAGTTGATGCTGAATTTCAAGATGCGAAATCATTATATTACACCACGTTATATTCAATCGTCGAATGTGGACATGATCCCGGTCAGTTATCCGTCTCGTACTGTTATTCATATATACAGTATGATATAATTCGCATATACGGTATTTACGGGATATGCGGGACCCGTGAAAGGGCACTGCGAAGAAGAAATGAGAAGGAGCAGAAATGGCGAAAAATTTGCTGATAATCGGCTATGGCGGCGATGTGATAGATTTTTTCACAAAACAGATCGAAACGTTCATGAGCAGCGCGCGTATTTTCAAACTGATAATCGGTGAGCCGGTGCCGGAGATACCGGAAGGTGAAAATATTCTGCTGACAGAGTCGTTCGAGGGATATATGAAAATGCACGCTGAGCTCAGCAATATAAAGCTGAGTGATATATTATTCGCGGGTATTACTGTGGGTGCGGGCGGACTGGAAAAGGCGATGGATATTCCGCGGGGGTCTGATGTGCTCGTGTATCAGAGCGACTGGGAAATAGCGACCAGGCTGTGCAAGACGCTCATCAGGATCGGCGCGCGCGAAATCAGACTTACGCCGATAGGGTCGCTGGAGGGGATCGACCTGAGGGGGAAATGCATTGCCACGACGCACGATCACATGGATGAGCTGGGCAGTTTCAAAGACGTTTATGATCTGGGATATTCGGTGATAGATCTCGAGACACTGCTGGATATCGGTTCGGCGTTCGATGTGCCGGGCCTGCTGGAAAAAATGGATATCATGGGTGCGCCTTCGTACCTCGTCCCTCTGCACGAGGGGCTGTTCAAAAATCTCGAAAGCCATAACCGCTACATCAGCTCGGCGGATCTGCTGATCAAGATGATCGCGGGCTCAGTAATAAGCGTGGACAACGACGGGAGCATTACTGCGATCAACGGCGAATGCGAGAAACAGTTCGGCATCGAGGCGCGGTATGTCGTTGGCAAAGATGCCGACGAATTATTTCCGTTCGTCTATTTCAGCGAGGCGCTCAGGAACCACAGGAGGGTTGAAGAATATGTATGCAAATACAACAACGAAGACCTGATCGTTTCAGTCGAGCCGAAAACTAATGCGGGCAAGTATTACGGTGCTGTGGCCGTAATAAAGAAATTCAGAGAAGAGGAAAAGAGGCATCACAAGCTGCGGGCGGATGTTCAGGACCGCGGTTATGTTGCCAAATACACGTTTGACGATATCATCGGCAGCAGTGAAGTCATGCGCGAAACCAAAAACATTGCCATGAGGATGGCCAGATCCGATTCCTCAGTGCTCATTACGGGTGAGAACGGAACGGGCAAGGAAATGTTCGCGCAGGCGATACACAATGCAAGCAGCAGGCAGCCGCGTCAGTTCGTGGCGGTCAACTGCGGTGCGATCCCCGGCGACCTTCTCGAAAGCGAACTTTTCGGATATGAGGAGGGCGCGTTCACGGGCGCGAGCAAAGGCGGCAAGACCGGCATATTCGAGATGGCCAGCACAGGCACGCTTTTTCTCGATGAGATCTCCGAAATGGATATGGCCCTGCAGAAAAAACTGCTGCGCGCCCTGCAGGAAAAAGAAGTCGTGCGGGTCGGCGGCAATTATGTCATACCGGTCAACTGCCGCATTATTGCCTCGAGCAACAGAGACCTCGGGCTCATGGTGGCAAACGGCGAATTCAGAGAAGACCTTTATTACAGGATCAGAGTGCTGCCGCTCAAACTGCCGCCGCTGCGCGAACACAAGAGCGATATCCCGGAGCTGATAGACCATTTCGCCGCGCAATTCGGGGGAAAGCTGGAATCGACGGCGTCTGCGCGCAACATGATTATGGCGCATCAGTGGTGGGGCAATATCCGGGAACTGCGTAACTGCATCGAATTTCTCATCAGCCTTGATCGTGAAAACGTGGACAGCCGCGATGTTGAGGAACTTCTGAAGACGTATCCGAACAGAAAGGATGCCTACAAGCTTTACGATCATCAGCCGGGCGTGCGCGAAGATGCGGCGCCGGGGCACGGGGGTGCAGTAATATCCGGCGACGAGATGCTGGTGCTGGGGATCCTGGCTGACGGATTCGAACAGGGACGGCGTCTCGGGAGGCGCAGCATTTCCGCGCTGGCGAAAGACCGCGGAGTATTCCTGGGAGAGCAGCAGGTGCGTACGATACTGCAGAACCTCGCCCGTGACGGTTACGCCGTGATAGGGAAAGGAAAAGCTGGAACGGTCATTACTGCATCGGGCATGGAAGCCGCACGCGTCTGACGTATGTATCTTTACGGGCTTACGGTATCCCATAAGCACCCGATAAACCCAAAAATCCCGAATAGTCAACCCATTACTGCATCAAAAGGCGGCAGCAGACCGAAAATAACGGAAAAACAATGATTTTCATATTTGGCATAGAAATTGCTTTATAATAAGACTGTAGATGAAATACAATCACAAAGGAGGACACCATATGAAAACCATTATGTCGGGTAATGAAGCGATAGCAAGAGGCGCCTGGGAAGGCGGCATGGAATTCGCTTCGGCTTATCCGGGAACACCGAGTACAGAGATACTCGAGAATATTGCTAACTATAAAGATGTATATTCAGAATGGGCACCGAATGAGAAGGTCGGAGCAGAGGCTGCCATAGGAGCTTCGATTGCCGGAGTAAGATCGCTCTGCGCTATGAAGCATGTAGGACTTAACGTTGCTGCTGACCCTCTTTATACATTCTGTTACACAGGTGTTACAGGCGGAATGGTATTTTGCGTTGCTGATGATCCGGGACAGCACAGTTCCCAGAATGAGCAGGACAACAGAAACACGGCTGAATCGGCCAGAGCTCTCATGCTGGAACCTTCGGACAGCCAGGAGTGCAAGGATTTCATGAAGCTTGCTTTCGAGCTTTCGGAGAGATTCGACACACCGATCATCATGCATCTTACAACCAGAGTATGCCACTCAAAGGGACTCGTTGAACTCGGCGAAAGAGTTTCCAAGCCAATCGTTCCTTATGAGCCTAAGATCGCCAAGTATGTAACAGTTCCTGCCAACGCTAAGGTCCTCAGAGCCAAGCTCGAAGACAGGATCAAGATCATGAAGCAGTATTCCGAAACATGCGATATCAACAAGCCGGAATACAACGACAAGAAAGTCGGCGTTATTACTTCGGGAATTTCATATCAGTATTCGAAAGAAGTATTCGGAGAGGACGCTTCATATCTTAAACTCGGCATGTCATGGCCTTTCCCTGACGCACTCGTAAAAGAGTTCGCGGAGAAGGTCGACAAGATCTATGTTATAGAAGAAATGGATCCTTACATCGAGAGACACTGCAAGCTTCTGGGTATCGATGTCATAGGAAAACAGGTAATTCCTTCATTTGATGAATTGAATACAGATATCGTCAGAAATGCTATTTTCGGCGGTACAGACAAACCAAGGAAAATCAACGAAGATGCTGTTGTCAGACCTCCTACGCTCTGCGCAGGCTGTCCTCACAGGGGCTTTTTCTATGCTCTTTCCAAGAGAAAGAACATCATGATCAACGGAGATATCGGATGCTATACACTCGGTGCAGCTCCTCCGCTGAGCGCGCTTCACACATGCATCTGCATGGGCGGATCACTCAGTATGGCGCACGGCGCATCGATCGCTATGAAGAGAGCAAATACAGAAACGAAGGTAGTAGGAGTTCTCGGAGATTCGACATTCTTCCATACGGGCGTTGAATCACTGATCGGCGCTGTATATAACCAGGGCAGCTCGGTTTCGATCATCCTTGACAACAGGATCACAGGCATGACCGGACATCAGCAGAACCCGGGTTCAGGATATACTCTGATGGGCAAAGAGACAACGGAAGTAGACATTCCTGCGCTCTGCATGGCTATCGGTGTCAAGGAAGAGAATATCTATACTGTCAACCCTAACCACCTCGATGAGGTCAACAAGGCTCTCGACGAGGCACTCGCGAAAGACGAGCCTACAGTGCTCATTACAAAGTGGCCGTGCGCTCTGAAGAAGTTCACAGAAGAAGACAAGGCAAACTTCGACCTTTCGCCGAAGAAGTGCATCATCGATCAGGACAAGTGCAAGAAGTGCAAGAGCTGCGTAGGAGTCGGCTGCCCGGCTATCTACAATTCAGGCGACAAGATCACTATCAACCAGGATTCATGTCTGGGATGCGGTGTCTGCATGCAGGTATGTCCGTTCGATGCGATTGAGGAGGTAAAGTAGCAATGAGTGAAGTTAAAAATATATTACTCGTAGGTGTCGGCGGCCAGGGAACTATCCTTGCCAGCAAGATCCTTACGAATGGATTGATCGAAGCGGGCTACGATGTTAAGATGTCGGAGATCCACGGAATGTCGCAGAGAGGCGGCAATGTATCGACGCAGGTGCGTTTCGGCGAGAAGGTTTATTCTCCGATCGTCGGCAAAGGCGAGGCTGATGTGATCGTGGCTTTCGAAAAAATGGAAGCTCTCAGATGGATCGATTATCTGAAGGATGACGGGATCATGGTAATCAATGATTTCGAGATCCCTTCGGTTCCTATCCTGATGGGCAAGGCGCAGTATCCTGAGGATATCCTCGGCAAGCTGTCAAAGGTCGCTAAGACTGTTGTTCTGAAGGCCGGCGAAATAGCATCGGACCTCGGAAATCCTAAGGCGATGAACGTCGTTCTCCTCGGCGCGCTCGTAAAAGCTATCAACGTTCCTGACGTTGACTGGCACAAGGCAATCAGAGACAATGTCAAAAAGGGATTTGAAGACCTCAACATCGAAGCATTCGATGCAGGCTTCAATGCGTAGATTATAGTTTACAGAACCGTCAGGTTGTTGTATAACATTAATACATGATTTTGGACACAAAATGGGACGAGCCAATACCCGCCCCATTTTCGTGGCCCGAAATCTCTCAGAATTGAACACTGGCTTCAATATTCTGAATTTTCAAAGGTGTGTATTGGTACTGTTCATAACATTTATCTATTAAAAGAAGGAGGTTTATTTCCAATGGAAACAAACAGAAACAGCATCACCAGGAAGCTCTCCATCGATAAGATCCTCGGTGAGAAAAAAGAGGGTGCAGGACTGAAACGATCGCTCAAAGCGATGGACCTGACGCTCATGGGCGTCGGAACGGTTATCGGCGCCGGCATCTTCGTTATTACAGGAGTGGCTGCTGCCACATATGCAGGCCCGGCACTAATTTTTTCATTCATCATAGCGGGTCTCTGCTGCGGTTTTGCGGCGCTCGGATATGCTGAACTTTCCTCATCTATACCTGCAGCCGGAAGTTCATATACTTACGCTTATGTAGGTCTCGGCGAAATATTCGGCTGGTTCATCGGATGGTGTATAACACTTGAATATGTTGTAGCGATGTCGGCTATTTCAGTAGGCTGGTCGGCTTATGCCACAAATATCATCAGGGTGCTCGGAATCAATCTCCCTGATGCTCTTGCACTTGATCCAAGCGCAGGAGGCATCGTAAATCTTCCGGCGATAGTTATCATAGCAATATGCGGTATTTTGCAGCTCAAAGGTGCAAAAACGAGTGCAAAGGTCAACAACGTTCTCGTCATTATAAAACTTTCTATCATAGTTCTTTTCATCGTACTCGTAGCAACTCATATAGACCCTGCAAATTATCACCCGTTCATGCCGTTCGGACTTAAAGGCGTGTTCTCGGGTGCAGCTATTGTATTTTTCTCCTATCTCGGATTCGACGCTATTGCCAACAGCGCTGAAGAAACGATCGAGCCTGAGAAGAACATGCCTAAGGGAATCATCGGAGCGCTGCTCATTGCAACAGTTCTGTATATCATAGTAACACTCTGCCTGACAGGTGTTGTCAGATACTCCTCATACGCAGGAGTAGCCGCACCTGTAGCATATGCCCTGAACGCGATCGGCATCCAGTGGGGTTCGGCACTCGTATCGGTGGGAGCCATCACAGGTCTCACGACAGGCGTGCTGGTCATCCTCGGCAGCCAGTCGAGACTTATGTATTCGATGTCAAGAGACGGACTTCTGCCGAAGACATTCTCCAAGCTCAGCGGCCCGGGGATCCCGAGAACAGGTATCATATGCACATGGATCGTCGGAACAGTCATCGCAGGTTTCCTGCCTATCGACAAGATCGCTGAACTCTGCAATATAGGCACATTGTGGGCTTTCTTCCTCGTTTCACTTATCGTGATCGTTCTCAGAAAGACCAAGCCTGAAATGAAACGCGGATTCAGATGCCCGGGAGTACCGGTCATTCCTATACTGGCAATGGCATTCTGCGCTTTCCTGGCAGCACAGCTTTCACACATGACATGGCTCGTATTCTTCAGCTGGACTGCAATTGGACTCTGCATATACTTCGGATACGGACGCAAACACAGCAAGCTTGCGAATGCCGACGACAGCTCGGATGAGCTGGCAGGCTGAGCCGCAGACCGGAATTAATTGTAAATAATATCAAATCAGGATAGCAGAGGGCTCCGCACAGGGAATAAATGATTCCTTATGCGGGGCCTTTTTGTGCAAATCGAAGTGCGGTTTAAAAATTGAAATGCCCGCCCGGAACATGTATAATAACAATATTAAGGGGGCGGAAAAATGGACGGTATTTTTGCAGATCAGTCAGGCTGGTATTCGGCCGGACATATGATATGCGCACTGGCCATAACAGTGCTTTATATCATCGGCAGATGGAAAATGTTTCAGAAGGCAGGACAGCACGGATGGGGTGCAATCGTCCCTTTCTATAATATATATCTTGATTATAAAATAGCGTGGGGAAGCGGAACGGCGTTTTTCGTCACCCTGATCCTGACAGTACTTGCCGGATTCACCCGGAATTTCTATGATACGAACGGCAGCACGATGCTTTCATACGTGATGCTGATCGTTGCAGCCATGGCGGGCATCGCGCTCATTGTCATTGCGATCATGCTGAACGTCAGAATGGCCAGAGCGTTCGGACACGGGATCGGATTTGCAGCAGGACTGATATTCCTCAACGTGGTCTTCGTGATCATCATAGGATTCGGATCAGCAAAATATAAAGGACCGAACGGCGTGCCCGGAGACGGGCCTGACAGGCCGCTCGGATGACAGCGCAACAAATAACTATAAACAAAGGAGCCGGACAGATGGCAATTTCAGGAGCATTTATTTTTCCTCATCCGCCGATCATCATTCCCGAGGTAGGCAGAGGAGAAGAGGCAAAGATTTCAGCGACTATTGACGCATACAGGGAATGTGCAAAACGCATTGCAAAACTTAAACCGGATACGATATTGTTTATTTCACCGCATTCGACTATCTACTCGGATTATTTTCATATCTCGCCGGGAGCGTCAGCCCGCGGTGATTTCGGCGACTTCAGAGCCGGAAAAGTCATTCGTGAAGTTACTTACGATGAGGAACTGACAGCGGCGATAACGGAAGAGGCGGAAAATGAACTTCTGCCTGCCGGCACACTCGGCTCTGCCGGCACATCGCTCGATCACGGAACGCTGATCCCTCTGTATTTCATTCAGGAAGAGTACACTGATTTCAAAGCGGTGCGCATGGGGTTCTCCGGACTGCCGGCGATCACGCATTACTGCATGGGACAGTGCATAGAGAAGGCAGCAGAAAAACTCGGACGGAACCTCGTCATCGTCGCCAGCGGCGATCTTTCACATAAACTCAAAGAAGAGGGCCCGTATGGCTTCAACAAGAACGGCCCGGTATTCGACACAATAGTGACCGGGATCATGGCGGACGGGGATTTCCTGAAATTCCTGACCATGTCGGATGCAGTAAGCGGCCCGGCGGCGGAATGCGGTCTCAGATCGTTCCAGATCATGAGCGGCGCGCTGGACAGGCTGGCAGTAATGCCCGAACTTCTTTCTCACGAAGGACCGTTCGGGGTCGGCTACGCAGTAGCTTCATTCATCGTGACCGGCCGCGATGAGTCGAGAAATTTCGGTGAGCAGTATCTGGCGGCCGAAGACGAGAAGACACGCAACATAAGAGAAGAAGAAAGCGCAGTCGTGAAACTTGCGCGTTATACCGTTGAGCGATATGTAAAGACAGGAGAGATGCCGCCGCGCCCGGAGAAGATCCCCGCAGAGCTCCTTTCCAGGCGTGCGGGGACATTCGTTTCCCTGCACGAGTTTGATACACTGAGAGGATGCATAGGAACCTTCATGCCGACCTGCAGCGATCTGGCCGACGAGATCATGAACAACGCGGTATCTGCGTGCAGCAGAGATCCGAGATTCGAGGCTGTGCAGAGAAACGAGCTGGATGATCTCGTGTACAGCGTAGATATTTTGTCGGAGCCGGAACCGATAACCTCGAAAGATGAACTCGATCCGCAAAAATACGGAGTAATAGTCAGAAGCGGTTCCCGCCGCGGTCTGCTGCTTCCGGATCTGGACGGAGTTGATACGGCAGACAGTCAGATAGCTATTGCAAAAAGCAAGGCGGGCATCGGCGCCGACACCGATGTGGAACTGGAAAGATTTGAAGTGGTGAGGTACAAATGACAGCAATATGTCCGATATGTCCAAGACACTGCAGTATAGAAGAAGGGAAGCTCGGCTTCTGCCGCGCCAGAAAAAACGAGGGAGGCACAGTAATATGCGATAATTACGGCAGGCTGACTTCGATGGCTCTCGATCCGATCGAAAAGAAACCTCTCCGGAGATTCCATCCCGGAAGCATGATACTTTCCGTCGGAAGCTACGGGTGCAGTCTTGCCTGCCCTTTCTGTCAGAACAGTGAGATATCCATGGCCGGCCCTGACGATGCACGGACTGAATTTGTTTCTCCCGCAGAACTGGCAGAGTATGCAGACGAGCAGCGCGAGAACGGGAATCTGGGCGTGGCATACACCTATAATGAACCGCTGGTCGGATATGAGTATGTTATGGATACGGCGAAACTGGTACATGGGTATGATATGAAAAATGTGCTCGTTACGAACGGATACATCTGCAGAGAACCGCTCGAGGAACTGCTGCCTTTCATAGATGCGATGAACATTGATCTGAAAGGTTATAACCGCGAATATTACAGCTGGCTCGAAGGGTCGCTCGATACAGTTAAGGATACTATCCAGACAGCTGCACGGGCGTGCCATGTGGAGGTGACCACGCTGATCGTTCCGGGCAGAAACGATAAAGACACTGAAATGCAGAGACTGGCGAGGTGGCTGGCGAGTGTCGATGACCGGATCCCGCTTCACGTGACGCGGTTCTTCCCGAGATACAAGATGGCGGATGCCGCGGAAACGCCGGTGGAAACGGTCCATCACCTCGCAAATATCGCATCGTCGGAATTACAATATGTTTATACAGGGAACTGCTGATCGGGAGCGGTTCCGCCGGAAAGAATGCAGTTATAAAAAACTGCATTTTATTTTGCAATAAAAGATTGACTCTCCAGTTACCGGAGAGTTTATCATAACAATATAATAACGTTTCAGTAACTGGAGAGTTGTTCTCCGGGCAAAATAAGAACGGCTGCCCGGCAGGCCTGCAGCAAAGCCGCGCGCCGTGACCGTAAACAGAAATCAAGATTTAAGGAAGTGAAAAAATGGAGAAAGTAATAATGAGCGGCAACGAAGCCGTTGCAAGAGGGGCATACGAAGCCGGAGTACTCTGGGCTTCCGCGTATCCGGGAACACCTTCTACAGAGATCCTGGAGAACACAGCCAAGTATAAGGAGATCCATTCACAGTGGTCGAACAATGAAAAAGTCGCGCTGGAGACAGCATGCGGAGCATCGATCGGAGGCGAAAGAGCCTTCGCGGCCATGAAGCACGTAGGACTTAACGTTGCGGCAGACCCTCTCATGACGATCGCCTACGAAGGCGTGAACGGAGGTCTCGTAGTGATCACTGCGGACGACCCGGGATGCCACAGCTCACAGAACGAGCAGGACAACAGAAACTATGCGACACTCGGCAAAGTACTGATGCTCGAGCCTTCGGACTCGCAGGAATGCAAGGACATGTTCAAGCTGGCTTTCGAGATGTCGGAGAGATTCGACATGGTCGTACTGTTCAGAATGACGACAAGAGTATGCCACTCGAAGAGCATCGTAGAGCTCGGCGAGAGACAGGAGCCTAAAATCAAAAAATATGTTTCGGACAAAATGAAGTTTGCGATGCTGCCTGCATCGGCCAGACTCAGACATATAGCTATCGAAGAAAACCTCGAAAAAGCCAGAGCATATGCAGAGACCAGCCCGCTCAACATCGTTGAGTACAACGGCGACAACAAAGTCGGCATCATCACGAGCGGCATCTCATACCAGCACTGCAGAGAGGCATTCGGAGATACAGTATCATACCTCAAGCTCGGCATCACAAATCCGCTGGCTGACAATCTGATCAAAGAATTCTGCGAGAAGTGCGAAACAGTGCATGTCGTGGAAGAAGGCGACGGATATCTGGAGATCGGTGTCAGACACCTCAAGCTCGACTGCACAGGAAAAGAACTCATCACCTGCCAGGGCGAGCTCACGGCGGAGATCGTAAAAACGAGCCTGACGGAAGCGAAGTCTGAACCTACATACGACTTCCCGCAGCTGAAGGACATCCCGGCAAGACCGCCGGTATTCTGCGCAGGCTGCCCGCACAGAGGATTCTTTTATTCAATGTCGAAGTTCAGAGACAAGGTAGTAGGCATGGGCGACATCGGCTGCTACGGACTCGGATGGCAGGAGCCGTTCAACTGTGAAGAAACATGCGTCTGCATGGATGCCGGCACATCGACTACGATCGGCATGGCGAACGCTCTCAAAAACCAGGATGACACGAGAAAACCTCTGGGATTCCAGGGCGACTCGACATTCTTCCACGGCGGACTCACCGGATTCATCGATGCTGTACATTACAACACCAATGCGATCCTCTGCATACTTGACAACGACATCACTGCTATGACGGGGCATCAGCTCAACGCGGCGAATGATACCGGCCTCATGGGAGAGCCTGTACATAAGCTGAACGTAACGGACATGATCTACGCGACAGGCATCGATAAGGACAGAGTAGCTGTAGTCGATCCTATGAACCAGGCGGAAATGGACGGCGCGCTCAAGCACGCGATAGAGACAGACGGTCTGCAGGTAATCGTAACTAAATACCCTTGTGCGCTCCTCAAATGGGACATCCAGCAGAGAGCGGGAAGACACTGTGTGATCGACGCCGACAAGTGTGTAGGATGCAAGATGTGCATGAAGGTAGCATGCCCGGCACTCGCATTCGACGACGGCAAGGCGCATATCGCTGATCCTGCGGCATGCACAGGATGCGGACTCTGCATGCAGAACTGTAAAGTCGGAGCAATAACGAAGGTTGGTGAATAAAATGGCAAACGGAAAGAATATAATTTTAGTAGGAGTCGGCGGACAGGGAACTATCCTTACGACAAAGATCCTTTCGGCCGGCCTCACAGAGCTCGGCTACGACGTAAAGATGAGCGAGATCCACGGAATGTCCCAGAGGGGCGGCACAGTAACGACTCAGCTAAAGTACGGCGATAAAGTGTACGCGCCGAATATCGGCGACGGAGAAGCCGATGTTATTGTCGGATTCGAAAAGTCAGAGGCGGCAAGAGCGATCCCTTATCTGAGGATAGGCGGTACAGTCATCGCCGATGAGCGTGAGATATATTCGATGCCTGTACTGACGGGCGCGGCTGAATATCCTCACGGGATACTCGATGATCTCAAGAAGACGGTCGGCGAAGACCACGTCAAAGTCATCGACGCATTCGCTAAGGCTGAAGAGCTCGGCAATACAAGAGTACAGAACATAGTTCTGCTCGGAGCTCTCGTCAAGGTCCTCGGCATCGAAGGCATCGACTGGGTGGAGCTCGTAGGCAAAATGGTGCCTGCCAAAGTCAGGGATCTCAATATCGAAGCATACAAACAGGGCTTCGCAATGGTGTAAAAAGATAACAAGATAGATTCATTTACAGGGAGGAAGGATTCATGGAAAAAAGAAGATGGCTGTATCTCGGGACGGGGACATTGATGCTCCTATTTCTGGGGCTGATATATGCATGGTCGATTTTCAGAGCGCCGATAGGTCTGATGTTCACTCAGTGGTCGCTGTCGCAGATATCGCTTACCTTCACGATTTCCATGACTTTCTTCTGCCTGGGAGGATTCCTTTCGGGGAAACTGTTCCCGAAGACGGGACCGAAACCGATACTCTTCGCGGCGGCGGTATGCCTGCTCGCGGGATTCTTCGGGGTCTCGATGATGGATCCTTCGGCGCCGGGAAGATCGCTGATGATGCTGTACATACTCTACGGAGTGCTGTGCGGCGGCGGAGTCGGTCTCGCGTATAACTCCATAATCAGTTCAGTGGTCGGATGGTTTCCGGACAAATCCGGAGCGGCTTCGGGGATACTGCTGATGGGCTTCGGCATCGGAGGCATGGCTCTCGGGAGCATAGTCAAAGTAATGATAGGCAGCATCGGTTTGCTGATTACTTTCAAGATACTGGGTATCGCGATCGCGGTAGTGGTCGTGCTCGGCACATTTGTACTGAGAAAACCGGAAGTCAAAAAAGCTGATGCGTCAGACGGCGGCAAGGTCAGGAATCTTGCGGTCTCAGAGATGCTGAAGACTGCCACGTTCTGGATTTTCATGGTATGGCTCATACTCCTGAGCTCAGGAGGGCTGATCGTAATCAACAGCGCCGCGTCGATTGCCGCCGCGTTCGGAGCAAGCGAAGTGCTCGGGCTCATAGTTTCTGTATTCAACGGAGCAGGCAGAGTCATAGTCGGAACGCTGTTCGACAAGTTCGGCAGAAAGACGACCATGATCATCAACAATATTTTCTTCGGCTGTGCAGGCGTGTGTCTTCTCCTCGGAGCAAAGACAGGAAGCGTGGCACTGATCGTGGCCGGACTTGTGTTTATAGGCACAGGTTACGGAGGAAACCCTACGCTGACATCTGCGATAATACAGAGACTCTACGGACCGAAAAATTATTCGGTAAACTTCAGCGTCGCGAACTTTTCACTGATACCGGCGGCCATCATAGGCCCTATGGTATCGAGTTCGCTCATTGAAAGAGCAGGCGGAAAGTATGATTCAACATTTATGATGGTGGTCGTGCTTGCTGTCGCTGCAGCGGCTGTCTGGGTGGTCATGAGCAGATCAGCGGACAAAATGGAGAGAACAGAAAACAACTAATAGTGATACATAAGCACAGACTCTCCGCCTGATGGAGAGTTTGTGCTATTATATTAGCAGTAATGTAAATAAGAGGTGAACAATGGATAAAATTATAACGGCCGAACAGGCGGCTGCCATGGTCGAGGGCGGGGACCGTACTGTCATGATTGCAGGATTCGGGACCACCGGAACTCCAAATCATATCCTGAAGAGTCTGGCAGATCTCGGTACGATCGACCTGTCGATCATTGCAGGCGATTTCGGACAGAACAACCGCGGTTTCCGCCAGGGCATCGCGCTGCTCGTAGGAAACGGGCAGGTGAGCAGAGCGCAGATATCGTTTACAGGAGTAAATCCGGAAGCTGCCGCCAAGGCCGCAGCCGGAGAAATAGATGTTACCTTCATCCCTCTCGGGACTCTTGTCGAAAGAATAAGATGCGGCGGTTACGGGATAGGCGGATTCTATACGAGAACAGGCGTCGGCACGCTGGTGGCGGAAGGCAAAGAGAGCAAGGTCATCGACGGAGTGGAATATCTTCTGGAGAAGCCGCTGCGTGCAGATGTGGGACTGGTGAAGGCGTACAAGGCTGACAAGTTCGGCAATGCAGTCTTCAGATACACTGCCAGAGGTTATAATGAGTTTATTGCAATGGCCTGCGATAATACGATCCTGGAAGTCGAGGAGCTGGTCGAGGTCGGAGATATCCAGCCTGATGAAGTTCAGCTTCCGGGAATATTCGTGAACCACATCGTAGTCGGAAAGGAGGCTGTACTCTAATGTCGAATGCAAGAGAAATAATAGCCAGGAATATAGCCCCGATGCTGAAAGACGGGGACATAGTGAACCTCGGAGTCGGTATGCCGACAATGGTCGGGAATTACGTAGACCCTGACATGGAGCTATACTTCCACGCGGAGAACGGCACCATTGGAGCCGGAGTGGTCCTGAGCGGCGAGATGTTCGAATCACCGGAGATATTACTGCAGTGGGAGGAAGACCACAGCGGATTCAAGACAGACTATCACGAGGGACATAAGGATCTTGCGAATGCGGGAAGCGAATATATCACCCTTCTCGACGGAGCAAGCTGCTTCGATGTGTGCAGATCGTTCGCGATCGCGCGCGGCGGGCATCTCGATGTGACAGTCCTGGGCGCGCTGCAGGTCGACCAGGAAGGCAGCCTTGCCAACTGGATGGTCCCGGGCAAAAGAGTCAACGGCATGGGCGGCGCGATGGACATCCTTTCGGGTGCGAAGAAGGCGATAATCGCTATGGAGCACTGCACGAAGGACGGAAAACCCAAGCTGCTCAGAAAGTGCACGATGCCGTACACAGCAATAAACTGCGTGGACACTGTCGTGACAGAAAAGTGTATCATCGATATCGAAGACGGGCATTTTACCGTCAGGGCTCTGTATCCGGGAGTGACGCGCGAGGAAATTGAAGCGACTGTCGAGGGCGAGCTGGTATTCGCAGATGAGATGAAAGTAATGGCAGTATAATTTGAAAGAGACGGCGAAGTAAATGAAACAGCTTTTTTCAATAGGGGAAATGGCAAAAATATTCAATCTCAACGTGAGAACACTGCGGTATTATGATGATATCGGTCTGCTCATTCCCGACAAAGTTGATGAAGACACCGGGTACAGATATTACGGCTCGGCTCAGTTTGAGCGCGCTGATACGATCAAGTATCTAAGGGCGCTTGACATGCCGATTTCACAGATCAAACGGTTTTTCGACAACTCGGACATCAGCGAGATGACTGCAATAATGGAAGAGCAGGAGGCGGAGATCCGCCGCAAGCAGGAACAGCTGGAAAGGATCGAAAATAAAATATCCAATCGCCTTGAGCAGCTGAAAAGAGCGGAGACGCAGGGCCTGGGCAAGATAGAGCACAGGACCATCCCCCCGCGCGAGCTGGCAATAATACGCACCGAAGTAACAACGATCGACGATATCACAGTCAACGTCAGCGGTCTGCGTGACAAGAGCATGCGCGAAGCTGTCGTGTTCCAGGGGAAGATAGGCCTGTCAATAAACCGGGAAAATATTCTGGCCGGGAAATTCGACAAGTATGACGAAGTTTTCATCATCTTGGATCCGGCCGACCCGTACGAGGGCGAGCGCGACAAAATCGAAGGCGGCGAATATATCACGATCATGTTCAACGGAAGCCATGACAAAGCTGCCAGGTATTACAGAAAGCTCCTGAATTACATGTCTGAAAACGGACTGGAGCTTGCTGATGATTCTGTGGAGATATCTATAATAGACTCCGGGATCACCAACGATGAAAGCAAGTTCATTTCCGAACTTCAGCTCAAAGTAAAATAATATACCGGTCTGTAAATATACGGACCGCGAAAAGAAAAGCAAGATGCTGCCGCACTGAAGATGAGCGATCTCCAATGCGGCAGCATCTCTATTATGTCATAAAGGAAATAATCGGATAATATTATGCCGGACTGATCAGGCCGGCGGGCCCTGAAGGCCCGAAGTTTGGCCTACCGGCATCCGCCGCCGCAGCCGCCGTGTCCGTGACCGCCGCAGCCGCCTTCAGCTCCGTGTCCGTGACTGCCGCAGCCGCCTTCAGCTCCATGGCCGTGACCGCCGCAGTTGTGCGCGCCGCCTTCGTGGTGCGAGCATGACGCATCAGGATCGAACTGCAGTGAACCTGCGAGAAGCGCCGTTACTGCATCGTCCGCACTGCCGGAAGCGCCTCCGTATATTTCGATGCCCGCCTCGTCGAGCGCCTGACGCGCGCCGCCGCCTATGCCGCCGCAGATAAGCGCCGTGACTCCCATAGAAGCCAGAACACCTGCAAGCGCGCCGTGTCCGCTGCCGTTGGTTCCTACCACTTCAGAGTTTTTTACCTGTCCTTCTTCGACACTATAGATCTTGAAGTTTTCACTGTGGCCGAAGTGCTGGAAAATCTGTCCGTTTTCATACGTTACTGCTATTTTCATTTGTGTCCTCCCGGTATTGTTAAATGTTTTCATATGGTAAAATGTGTAACTGCATCTGGCTGTGCACTGCCGCGTCTAACCGCGTCCGCACCGTCCGCCGCAGTGTCTGTCGCATCCGCAGCCGCATTCGCTGCAGACAACAATGTCACCGCCCGAAATGACCAGTTCACGGCTGTCTACAAGGGCCTGTGCAAGTTTTCCGCGCGCGCTGCTGTATATCGACTGCACCGTCGTACGTGCGATATCCATCTGTTCCGCGCACTGCTCCTGATTCATGCCTTCATGATCGATCAGTCTGACCGCTTCAAATTCGTCAACAGTCATTAAGATCGGTTCCCCGCCTTCACAGGGATGTCCTTTCGGTCCGAATCTCTGACACGCCGGCATTGCGCATATGCGGCGTCTCTTACATGGTCTCGGCATATCGATCACCTCCTTCGATCTGTTTTCGGGTATCTGACATATGTCATTAACTTATATTCACAGTATATACCGTTTTCGACATATGTCAACAATAAAAATGGTAACGAAGATCAGGAATGGAAAAATGGGAATGAGAATAGTGAATAAGGGATGGAAATGATAGAAAATGGTGGTGCGTTTTCCCGAAAAGTCGAAAAGTGCACCACCATTTTCAACGTTCGCGGGCTCTCACTGGCGGCGCGAAGGTGAATTCGTCTGTTGAGCGCCCGCTCAATCGCTGCAGCCCAGTGAACGGTGGTGCAGATCCGGCGGAATCGGAAATCTACACCACCGCCCTCATCTAATCCCAGCGGATATTGGTGCAGGTCCGGCAGACCCGCCAGACCTGCCAGACCCGCCAGACCCACTAGATACGGCAGTCTGCATCAATTCCTTCATAATATTCAAATGAAAAGACACGGACTGGAGTCCGTGTCTTGATCTTATCCATATCAGGCAGCGTATGCTGCGTGCGACGATCCTATTTAAAGTATCTGTCGAGGAAACCCTGGAAAGCTCTTCCGTGTCTTGCTTCGTCACGAGCCATTTCGTGAACTGTATCATGGATAGCGTCAAGGTTCTGCTTCTTAGCCATTACTGCGATATCTGTCTTGCCCTTGCATGCGCCGCATTCAGCCTCTACTCTCATTTCGAGGTTCTTCTTTGTTGAAGGTGTAACAACTTCGCCGAGCATTTCCGCAAATCTCGATGCGTGGTCTGCTTCTTCGAAAGCTGCCTGTCTCCAGTACATGCCGATTTCAGGATATCCCTCTCTGAATGCCACTCTTGACATTGCCAGGTACATACCTACTTCTGTGCACTCGCCGTTGAAGTTGTCTCTGAGTCCCTGAACGATTTCAGGATCTACGCCGTCAACGATTCCTACTTCGTGCTCTGCTACGAAATTGAGTTCGCCTTCTTCTGCCTTGACGAATTTATCAGCAGGAGCGTTGCACTGTGGGCACTTCTCCGGTGGGTTGTCGCCTTCATAAGTATAGCCGCAAACTGAACATGTCCATTTCATAATAATTACCTCCATTATTCAAATTATGTATTACCATTTATACCAATAGCTTTAAAATTGTCATGATTGATTATACCACCAATTCGTGGACTAAACCATAAATCTGAGATATAATCGTATAGAAAAAGAAGTTCCGAATCGGTCAAAATAATAAGTTTGAAAGCAGCGCAAACGGTGTAATAACTATGGAGATTCATGAAATCAAGAATAGTTATAAAGGAGAAAACATAATGGACGAAAGAGAGACGAAGATCCAGGAAGGACTTGAACAGATCAGACCATTCCTGCAGAGAGACGGCGGGGATATCGAATATGTAGGCCTTACAGAAGACGGAGTTGTACAGGTCAGACTGCAGGGACACTGCGCAGGCTGCCCGGGTGCCAGGATGACTATGGAAGGCGTCGTAGCGAGAGTCCTGATGGAAGGCGATCCCGACATCAAAGGCGTTGAGGCAGTAGACTAAGCAAATGCCCGCAGCGCACCGGCAGAAAGACCGCAGAAAATACCGATTCAGGGCAAGATTCTTTCTGCTTCTAATAATGGTAATCTTATTGGCTTTTGCCATCGTCCGGGTGTCTATGATCCCGGACGGCGGCAGCCGTGATACTTCACAAGCTTCTGATTCAAACATCGCCGGCATGGACATAATGTTCGCGGGCGATCTTGTCATGCATACATCGCTCCTGCAGGCGTCCACCTCGAACGGGACCTGCGACATCAGCAGCGACTTCCGGTACATTAAGAAATACATAAAAAACGCAGACATAGCAGTGTGCGACCTTGAAACGACATTCAGCGGCAGCACAACGGGATATCCGCGATTTTCGAGTCCGTCGGCTGTGGCCGATTCACTTGCGGGCGTCGGCTTCGACCTTGTCGGCACGGCGAATAATCATGCCTACGATTACGGCCATTCCGGCCTGATGAAAACATTGCGCGGCCTCAAAGCTGCCGGGCTGAAGACGGCGGGAACGCGCGGTTCGGCTGACGGTAAAAGATTTGCGATGTTTACAGTTGACGGCGTCAGGGTGGCAATAATGCCTTATACCTTCGCGACGGGCAGCGGCAGTTCCATCGGGCTCAACGGTCTGTCGATGGGCAGCGACAGACAGTACGTCAATTACTTCACTTACAGCAGCGGCGGCGCGCGGAAAATCGCGAACACCGAAAAGGCGGCGCGGAAGGCGGGGGCGGATATCGTCATCGCCTACATGCACTGGGGCGAAGAATACACGCAGGTGAACAGCAGCCAGAAGACGCTCGTGAAGAGACTCCTGAAGGAAAGCACTATTGATGCAGTAATAGGTTCGCATCCCCACGTGGTCCAGAAGTACACGACGATGACGAACAGCGCGGGCGCGGAAGTGCCGGTGTATTACGCCATCGGCAATCTGCTCTCGAACCAGCGGTCGGAGATCCTTAACCACGGCATATCGACAGAAGAAGGCGCTCTGGTCGACATTTCGATCAAATATGATAAAGACAAAGACAAAGTGCAAAGCCTGAAGACAGAAGCGATACCTTACTGGGTCGATAAATATACAGACGGAAAAGTGAAGTATCGCATCATTCCGCTGACGGGCGAATACAAAAATAACGAAGCGCTCAAAGTCTCGGGACATGCGGCCAAAGCAGCCGAAGCGAAGAAGAACGTTTACGAGAGACTGGGAATAAATAATTAAAACAGGCAGGCGGAGAAGAAGAGAAAAATGGTGGATAGAAAAACGGCAATCGATAAAAAAATCAGTGAAAACTTCGCAGAGGAAATCAAATTCCTGCAGGAGATAGTGGCGATAAACAGCGTCGGGACCGGACCTGAAGGCGATATGCCTTTCGGCAGGGGCGTGCAGGAAGTTTACGAACATGTGCTGGAAAAAGGACGCAGCTTCGGTTTCGATACAGAGGATATCGACAGACAGGGCGGACATATCGAGTTCGGAGGAATAATCAGAAACGAAGCAGGCGAGATCACCGGCACTTCCGATGAGACCGTCGGCATCGTCGCGCACCTCGATACCGTTCCGCTCGGAGACGGCTGGACACACGACCCGCTCGGCGGAGAACGCGACGGCGGCAGGATATACGGCCGCGGCACCTCGGACGACAAGGGTCCGGCAGCGGCGGCAATGTTCGCGATGAAGGCTCTGGCAGATCTCGACATGATCCCGGAAAAACGCATCCGTCTCATCCTCGGGCTGAACGAAGAGACCGGCTGGAGCGGCATGCATTACTACAACGAGAGAGTAAAAGAACCCGATCTCGGCTGGACGCCTGACGCGTATTTCCCGGCGATCAGAGGGGAAATGGGCACGCTGATGTTCGATATCGCGAAAAAATTCGCGCAGTCTTCGGGCGACGGCCTTGAGCTGAGAACAGTGAAGGGCGGCAGCGCGCCGAACATGGTGCCTGACTTTGCGCGCGCGGTCGTGCGTTCAAAGGATGCGGGCGACTACGAGGCGATACGGGAAAAAATTGCGGAAAAACGCCGGGACGGGGTCACGAAAATCTCTGCGAAATCGATCGGCAGCAACCTCGAGATCAGCGTCGAAGGCGAGGCTGCGCACGGGTCGAAACCACAGGACGGCGTCAATGCCATTACTGCATTAATGGCCTTTCTCGGCGAGTTCGAATTCGCGAACGACGATGCTGCAGACGTGATCGACTTCTATAATACATATATCGGCAACGAGTTCGACGGCGCTTCGCTCGGCTGCAGGCTCGAGGACGATGACTCGGGCGCGACGATCCTTAATGCAGGAATGATCGCGATGAACGCGAAGGAACTGAAGCTGACGGTCAATATCCGTTACCCGATCACCTTCACGGATGAGGATATTTACAGCGGCATGATGCCGGTGCTGGGAAAATACAACATGGGCGTGGTGAAAAACATGCACATGGCGCCGATCTGTTTTGCGGAGGACTCGGAACTCATCAGCACGCTGATGGATGTCTATGCGGAGGAGACCGGCGACACGGAGAGCCGCGCGCTCGTGATCGGCGGCGGAACATACGCGAGGGCCTTCAGCAATGTGGTCGCTTTCGGCGGGCTGTTCCCGGGTGAAGAGGAGACTTTCCACTGTGCGGAGGAATATATTGCCGAGGAGTCGCTGTTGAAAATGACGCGCATATTCGCGCAGGCTATCGACAGGCTCGGACGGAGCGACTGAACATCGGCCCGGACGGATTATGCAAAAAGCGGATACCCGCTATCCGAAAAGTCGTGTTGACAGGCAATGTATCGCGTGATACTATAAAAAACGTAAATAGAATATCTGTTTCAGGGCGAGGTGAAACTCCTCACCGGCGGTGATGCCGAAAGGCGAGTCCGCGACCCATCGCAGGATGGCTGATCCGGTGTGATCCCGGAACCGACGGTTAAAGTCCGGATGAAAGAAACGTAAATACGGAGTATTTATGACGCCTTGGTTTTTGCCAAGGCATTTTTATTCCCGCGGGAGGGCGGGGAAAGAACCTGACAGATTCCTTTATTGCAGCGATGAAATATCAGGGAGGAATTTGAAATGAGTGACATCAACACAATGACAAGGCAGAAACAAACAGTTAAATTAGCGAAAATGGGCATGCTCGTGGCGATCTCGATCGTCCTCGTGGCGTTCATCCACTTTCCGATAATCCCGGCGGTTCCGTTCATGGAATACGATCCGGCCGACATTCCGATCCTTATCGGAGCGTTCGCGTTCGGACCTGCGGCAGGTCTTGCTCTGACTGCAGTAACGGCGCTGATCCAGGGTGTTACGGTCAGCGCGGGCAGCGGCATCTACGGGATCATCATGCATCTCGTCGCGACAGGTGCGCTTGTGGCCACAGCGAGCATAATATACAGCAGACACAAGACAAGGAAGGGCGCGATCATCGCAGTCATCGCCGGCACACTGGCCATGGCGGCAGTAATGGTCCCGTGCAATCTCATTGTTACTCCGATCTTCATGGGAGCACCGAGGAGTGCAGTCGTCGCGCTGATCCCGGCAATAATCGCTTTCAATCTGGTCAAGGCCGGCATAAACTCGGCAGTGACATTCCTGCTCTATAAAAAGATTTCCGGATTCCTGCATAAATAGGGAAGCGGATATAAAGCGGACCGGCCGCCGCGCAGGAAGCGGCCAGCAGAATATCGTACAATGCCTCGCGGGCGCGCCTTGTGTGCGCCCGTTTTGTGCAGAAAGATCCTGCGCGGCGGCGCGCAGGATCTTAAATCTCAAATTCACTGCTCGAAAAAAAATCGCCTGTTGTGCGTCAGCGTATTCTGAATTATTATGGATACATGGGTTGAAACATGCGCAGACGTGCAGGCAGCACTGCCGCGACGGAACGCACTGCATCTAAGGAGGGTCAAATGTACGAACGCCTTTTTACACCGGTCAGGATCGGAGATCTCGAAATAAAGAACAGGATAGTGATGCCGGCGATAAGCCATATGTATACGCCGGACGGATATGCGACAGAGAGATTCAATGAATATTACTGGCGCAGAGCCGAGGGCGGCGCAGGACTGATCACGGTCGGCGGATGCCGCATCGATGAATGCGGCGGCGCGTACGGGATGATGAGCCTGGAAGACGATAAATACATTCCTGGTTTTTTTGAATTTACAGAAGGCATGCACAAACGTGGAGCGCGCGTCGGAGTGCAGCTTTTTCACGCGGGCGCATACGCGAAGTCCGAGGCAAACAACGGAGAACAGCCGATCGGGCCGTCCGCCGTCCGCAGCAACTTTGCACACAGCATGCCGCGTGAGATGACCGAAGAAGACATCGAAAAAGTCATCGGCAGGGCGCGCGATGCGGCGGCCAGAGCGAAAAAAGCGGGATTCGACATCATAGAAATCAGCGCCTCGGCCGGATACCTGATCTGCCAGTTCCTTTCTCCGCTCACAAATAAAAGGACAGACGCATACGGCGGTACGTGGGAAAACAGAGTCCGCTTCGCCGGAGAATTTACGAAAGCAGTAATACAGGGTGCCGGCGGTCTGCCGGTCGCGGCGCGGATCGCGGGAGACGACCTCGTTCCGGGATCGAACACGAACGACGACGCGGTCAGATTCGCAGAAGAACTGGAAAAATGGGGCATAGACATGCTGAACGTGACGGGCGGCTGGCACGAATCAAAAGTTCCGCAGGTCACAGGCGATCTGCCGGCAGGAGGCTTCAGCTACCTGGCGGCGGCAGTGAAAGACGCCGTCGGGATACCGGTAGCAGTCAGCAACCGCATCAGCGATCCCGGCACAGCAGAAAAACTGCTGGCGCTGGAAACGGCAGACATGGTGAGCATCGGACGGCCGCTTATCGCGGATCCCGACTGGTGCCGAAAAGCCGCAGAAGGCCGGACGGCGGAAATAAGAAGATGCATGGCGTGCAACCAGGGATGTCTGGCGAACGTTTTCTTCAACAGCCCTGCGGAATGCCTCGTCAACGGGCAGGCCGGCCGCGAATATCTTCTAAAAGACCTGAAGGCGCCGGCCGAAAAACAGAAAATACTGGTGATCGGCGCGGGACCTGCGGGGTGCGATTTCGCGATACGCGCGGCGGAACTCGGGCACAGCGTTACCGTATGGGAAAAACAGGATCATCTCGGAGGTGAGCTCGATCTCGTGGCAGTGCCGCCGCATAAACAGGAATACAGAAACCTCATAAAATATTACGGCGCGGCGCTTGAAACCGCCGGCGTCGAAGTCATTACCGGCAAAGAAGCAGTGAAAGAAGACATCGAGGCAGAAATCAGCGAAGGCGCGGATGCGGTAGTCATTGCCGCGGGGACGGCGAAAGCAAAAATACCGGAACTGCCGGTCACTGACGGCACGCCTGTTTACAGCTCGAACGAGATACTGGCAGGCAGGGCAGTCGCGGGCAGAAACGTACTCATGGTCGGCGGCGGATCGGCGGGCTGCGAAACAGCGCAGTACCTCGCCTGCGATGCCGCGCTTTCAGAACAGCAGGTATACCATATGATGGTCCATGGCTACAGAACGCCGGAGCAGGTGCGCGCGCAGATGGACATATGCCGCAGAACGATAACCATAATCGACATCTTCATGATAGGCGCCGGGTTCAGGCCGGGCACAGGCTGGCCGGTGCTGAAAGACCTGAAGCGCTTCGGCGTGAAGAAATACCCGTTCACCACAGTTGAAAAAATCGGCGGCGGAGAAGCATTGCTGCACGTGAAAGACTCAGCGGACGCGCAGGATTTCGAGGCAGTAACAGTCCCCTGCGATACAGTTGTGGCGGCGGTCGGCTCCGTGCCGGACGACCGGTTCCTGCGCGAACTTAGGGACGCGGACGTTCCGGTCTATGCGATCGGCGACGCGAAAGAAGCAGGCGGCGTGCTCGAAGCGGTCAGATCGGCGTGCGATCTTATCGGGGAACATTTCTGCGCGCTTTAAATTTGCGGCCTCTTATGGTAAAATACATCCCATGAGAGAAATCAGGATAAACAATGAAAAAGAAACCGGGAAGTTCGGACTGGAGCTCGCGGATACGCTCCGGGCAGGAGACGTGCTCGCGCTCATAGGCGACCTCGGAACAGGGAAGACGACCCTGACCAAATACATAGCCAAAGGACTGGGGATCGACGAAGTTATTACCAGTCCTACTTTTACTATCGTCCGAGAATACCGGAGCGGGCGGCTGCCGCTCTTTCATTTCGATGTCTACAGGATCGAAGATCCGGAAGAGATGTTCGAAATAGGATATGAGGACTATTTCTTCGGCAGCGGTGTATGCGTCGTCGAATGGGCCGATCAGATCATGGAACTACTGCCGGAAGATGCGAAAATCATCTACATCGACCGGGGCGCGCAGGAGACCGAAAGGATATACAGATGCACATTTTAGCAATTGAAACAACAGGGCCTTACTGCTCTGCCGCAGTAATAAACGGTGATGCGGAGGTAGTCGAGATCACGTCGGAGCAGACGCTGAGTCATCTTCAGTCGCTCACGGTCATGATCGGCGATGTGCTGCAGGAAGCCGGAACGACGCTGAAAGATCTGGCGGCGATAGCGGTTTCCGAAGGTCCCGGATCATTTACGGGAGTGCGGATAGGAGTCTCGACGGCGCGCGGGATATCGCAGGTGCTGGGGACGAAACTGATAGCAGTGCCGACGCTGGAAGCGTTCGGAACTTACGAGTCATCGCTTATCGGCGATGAAAAAACACTGGTATGCCCCGTGTTCGATGCGAGGAGACATCAGGTCTACGCAGCCGGGTGCACAGGCACGGAAGAAACTGTAAAAGGCGGCCCCTACATGATCGATGAATTCCTGGGAATGCTCAGCGGGTACGACAGGATATCATTCGTCGGAGACGGAGTAAAGAACTACGGGGATATCATCCGCGGCTGGGCGGAGACATGCGGCAAGTCAATAGAGATGGATGAAAGGACGCAGCATGCGGCGGGCGTCGCACAGCTCGGACTGAGGCTCTTCCGCAAAGGGGAATTCAAAGAATACAATGATCTCGTGCCGAACTACATGAGGAAGGCCGAAGCGGAGAGAAAGCTCGATGCGAAGAAGGCGGCCGCGGCTGTGCAGGCGGAGGCTGAAAAATGAGCGACCTCACTGTAAGAGCGGCCGAGCCGGGAGATGTCCACAGCATTGCGGAAATAGACAAGGCCTGTTTCAGCGCGCCCTGGAGCGAGGAATCGTTCCGCGTCGAACTGGAGGAAAACACAGTCGCGTTTTACCTGGTCGGCGAGATCGACGGCGAAGTCGCAGGATACGCGGGACTCTGGTGGGTCGGCGACGAAGGACATATCACCAATGTGGCGGTGCATCCGAAATACCGGGGGAAGCACATTGCCACCTGCATCCTGGACTGTCTGATAGACTACTGCGAAAACGAAGGAATGCGCTCGTTCACCCTCGAAGTGAGACCGAGCAACGACAAAGCATTAGAACTTTACCGGAAGTTCGCCTTTGTTGACGTCGGCAGGAGACCGGGATATTACGAAGACAACCACGAAGACGCGGTCATAATGTGGCGCGTCATCGACGACAGCGGCATGCCCGTGCTTGACAGGGTGAAGCTGCAGGAAATAATGATACAAAGAGGAAAAGAATGATAGACGGAAAGACACTGGGACTGGCAATAGAATCGAGCTGCGACGAAACTTCGGCCGCGCTGTCGCTTAACGGAAGAGAAGTGCTGGCAAATATTATCTCATCGCAGATCGCCATACATACGCAGTTCGGCGGCGTGGTGCCGGAGATCGCATCGCGTCATCACCTCCAGAACATCAATACAGTAACGGATCAGTGCTTCGCGGAGGCTGCGGACAGGGCGGGCAGAAAAATCACCATGGACGATGTCGACTTCATAGCTGTGACATACGGGCCGGGGCTGGTCGGCGCCCTCCTGATCGGAGTCGCTACGGCGAAGGCCTATGCGCTGGCGGCGGGCAAACCGCTGGTCGGCGTGAACCACATGCAGGGCCATATCTGCGCGAATTTTATCGAGCATCCCGAACTGGAGCCGCCGTTCATGTCGCTGGTGGTTTCCGGCGGGCACACGAATATCGTGCAGGTCGATAAATACAATCACTGTATCTCTCTCGGCGGTACGAGAGACGATGCAGCGGGCGAGGCGTTCGACAAGGTCGCGCGCGTGCTCGGACTGGGATATCCGGGCGGACCGAAAATAGATAAAATTGCAAAAGAAGGAAACCCGGACGCAGTCGCTTTCAAGCGCGTGTTCCTGGAAGACGGGAGCATGGATTTCAGCTTCTCCGGCATCAAAACAGGAGTCCTGAATTACGTGAACGGGGAGAAACAGAAAGGAAATGAAATCAGCGTTCCTGACGTTGCGGCATCATTCCAGCAGGCCGTTCTTGATGTAATAGTCACGAAGGCGGTGGATGCGGCGCGAAGGCCGAAGAAACTGGCAGTCGCGGGCGGCGTGGCATCGAACAGCAGACTGCGCCTGATGCTGACACGCGAATGTGAAGAGTGCGGGATCGACTTGTACTTTCCGTCGCCGGTCTACTGTACGGATAATGCGGCAATGATCGGCTGTGCGGGGTATTACAAGTATCTCGCAGGCGGTATAGACGACCTTACTCTCGACGCAATACCGGGCCTGCCGATGGAAGCATAATACAGAATGATAGTACTTAGCGCAAAAGATATAACAAAAACATACGGCGTTGATACGATCCTCAGCAATATTTCGTTCCATGTGAACGAGGGCGACAGGATCGGGATCATCGGTGAAAACGGCGCGGGAAAGACCACTCTCCTCAAGATACTCACAGGGGAATCGGAAGCTTCATCCGGCGATGTTTTCGTGTCCCAGGATATTACGGTCGGCTACCTGCGGCAGCAGGACGATTTCAATTCGGAAAACACAGTAATGCAGGAAGTGGCGGAAATATTCCGTCCGCTCGAAGAGATGGAAAAGAATATGCTTTCTGTTTCCGAGAATATCGCGAAGGCGGCAGAGACCGGAGAAGATTCGGAAGCTCTTATCCGCCGCTATGATGAAATGCAGGTCGAATTCGAGACGCACGGAGGATACACCTATAAAAGTGAAATGAAGGGCGTGCTGAACAGCATGGCCTTTACCGATGATTACTTCGATAAACCGGTCAGCATGCTTTCCGGCGGAGAGCGCACCAGGCTGAGCCTGGCGTGTCTGCTCCTGAAAAAACCGAACATGCTGTACCTCGACGAGCCGACGAACCATCTGGATATCGGCACGCTCAAATGGCTGGAACAGTATCTGAAATCCTATAACGGCACTATCCTTATCGTGTCGCACGACAGATATTTCCTTGATCAGACAGTGAACAGGATATTCGAGATAGATCACAAAAGACTTTACATATACGAGGGCAATTATTCGGACTATGCGAAAAAGAGAGCGGCGAGACGTGAAGAGGAGCTGCGCGCTTTCAGAAAGCAGCAGACGGAGATAGACAAGCAGGAGGAAATGATCCGCAGGTTCAGGCAGCACGGCACCGAAAAACTTGCGAAGCGGGCGCATTCCCGCGAAATGAAACTGCAGAACATGGAGCGTATCGACCGTCCGGAAGGAGAACACGGCCGTATGAAGATCCACTTCAAGGAGAACTTCGAGAGCGGCAGGGATGTCATGCATATCGAGGATCTGGCTAAGAGTTTCGGCTACGGGTCCAATAAAAGAGAACTTTTCCGCGGAGTGAATATTGATATCAGGCGCGGAGAGAAGATCTGCATAGTCGGCGCGAACGGCATAGGCAAGACCACATTCATGAGGATCATCCTCGGCGAGCTCACGCCGAATGAGGGATATATCAAAAAAGGCCACAACGTTGAGTTCGGATATTACGACCAGACCCAGCAGATACTCGACGAGAACAAGACTGTGATCGACGAGCTGCACGACGCGTACAGGCTCTATACAGATACAGAGATCAGGTCGATACTGGGACGGTTCCTGTTCAGGGGAGATATGGTTTTCCTGCCGATAAGGAGCCTGTCCGGCGGCGAAAAAGCCCGGCTGTCGCTTCTTAAGCTCATGCTCAGCGGCGCCAATGTGCTGCTCCTCGACGAGCCGACTAACCATCTCGATATCGACTCCAAGGAAATATTCGAGGATGCGCTGATAGAATTTCCGGGAACGGCGATCGTGGTATCGCATGACCGTTACTTCCTCGGGAAAGTTCCGACGAGGATCATGGAACTTTCAGCCGGCGGATTCACGGAATACCTGGGTAAATACGATTATTACTGCGAGAAGAAAGCGCAGATCGAGTCCGGGAAAAAATATCTCGGCGAGCTCGCGGGTTCATGCGCTGACGCCGGCTCCGAAGACGCGGACGCCGGGGGAAAACCAGTGAAAGAACTTTCGAACGCGGAACTCAGGACACTGCGTAAAGAGCAGGAAGCCAGGGAGCGCCGGGAACAGCGCGAGCGCGAAGCTCTGGAGACGGAAATCGAAGAGCTGGAGATCCGGGAGCATGATATAGAAGAAGAAATGCTTGACGAAGAAGTCATGAACGATTATCATAGGTTGAATGAGCTCAACGATGAGCTTATTGTGATCAAAGATAAATTGTCAAAAAAATATCAGAAATGGTTGCAATATTAACAGATACTTTTTATAATTGATGTTAAGTCATCATGAATTTATGGAGGTAAATTATGGACACATTTGATAAAATCAAGGACATTATAGTAGATCAGCTTTCAGTAGAGCCTGAATCGGTCACACGTGAAACAAGCCTGATGAAAGATCTTGAAGCGGATTCACTCGATGCAGTTGAGATCATTATGGCGATTGAAGAAGAGTATGATATCGAGATACCTGATGAGGAGGCAGAAAAGTTCCAGACCATCGGTGATATCGTAAACTACGTCAACGAAAAGACTAAATAGTTATGGCACACAGTGTGAAGATCTCAAATGCGGTCATTAAGCGGCTGCCCCGGTACAGACGGTACCTGAAGGAACTGCAGAAAAAGGGCGTTGATAAAATATCTTCGAACGAGCTCAGCCGTCTGATCGGATATACTGCTTCACAGATAAGACAGGATTTAAATAATTTCGGAGGCTTCGGACAGCAGGGATACGGCTACAATGTTGCTGACCTTTATAAAGAGATCAGCACGATACTCGGACTGGACAAGCAGTATAAGATGGTCATTGTCGGCGCGGGCAACCTCGGACAGGCGATCACCAATTATACGCATTATTACAAATCGGGATTTATAGTAGAAAGCCTTTTTGAGGTGAATCCAAAGCTTATCGGCGGAAAGATAAACGGGATCGAGATCAGGAATTGCGACGAACTGGTCGAATACACGGAGAAGCATAATATTGATATAGGGATCATCTGCATTCCTAAGGACAGTGCACAGGAGGTTGCGGATAAACTTTGCTTCGCAGGTGTTCGCGGAATCTGGAACTTCGCGCAGATCGACCTTGAGCTGCCGGATCATGTTGCGCTGGAAGAAGTGCATCTTTCGGACAGCTTATACAGTCTCGCATATCACATGAACAGAGAGTAAAAAAATAACCGTTTCCGCAATGGAAACGGTTATTGATTATTCTGATTTCAATTTCAGAAAAACTACTCAGCCTTTGGAGCGTCGGTAGGGCAAGCATCTGCGCAAGCGCCGCACTCGATGCATTTGTCAGCGTCGATAACGCGAACGCCGTCTCCCTCGGAGATAGCCTCTACAGGGCATTCACTTTCACAAACTCCGCAGTTGATGCACTCTTCGCCAATTTTGTAAGCCATAATAATTTCCTCCTTATCAAAGATATCTTATCAAATGATCATTGCGAACCGAACTTTTCGGCTCAATTGTTAGTATAACATCGCGTACAGGAGATGTAAAGATGAAAGTATACGCACTAGTTGGAAAAAGCGGAACGGGAAAAAGCTACCAGGCGATGAACCTGTGCAGCCAGCGCGGCATTGAAAGTATCATAGATGACGGGCTATTCGTCTACAACAATACCGTACAGGCGGGCACTTCGGCCAAGCGCCAGGACACCAAGATCGGCGCGATCAAAACGGCGCTGTTCATGGACGAAAAGGAGCGGTCGGCTGTCGCCAAGGCGATCAGGCGCTGCAAGCCGGAGAGCATTCTGGTGCTCGGCACATCGAAGGATATGGCCGACAGGATCAGGCGGGCCATTGAACTGCCGCCGATCGACGAATTCATAAATATCGAAGACATTACTACAGAGAGCGAGCGCAAGATCGCCTATAAGCAGAGAGTGGGAGAAGGCAAGCACGTCGTGCCTGTACCGACCTTCCAGCTCAAGCGCCAGTTCTCGGGATATTTCGTTAATCCGATGACCTATTTCAAGGGCATGGGGTTCGGCGCGGGCAGCTACAAGAACCAGGAGCGTTCGGTGGTGCGTCCGACATACAGCTATCTCGGCGACTTTATTATCTCTGACCGTGTGATCACGGATATAGTCGGGCATGTGGCTTCGGAGATAGACGGCGTTGAGACGATATATCATGTAATAACAGAAAAAAAGATGGACGAGCTGCGGCTGACGATAACGGCGCAGTTCCGTTACGGCGTGAGTGCAGTCATCGCCGGGCGCGGGCTGCAGAAGCAGTGCAAGCTCGAGATCGAAAAGATGACGGCGTTCAATATCGGTAATATAGATGTAGAGGTAAAGGATCTAAAATGGGCAGAGAATACAGTTTCCAGGTAAGGGATTTCGATCCCGTGCATATTTTTGAGTGCGGACAGTGCTTCAGGTGGGAGCGCAGGGAAGACGGCAGCTTCGCGGGCATCGCGGGAAGCCGTCCGGCGGAGGTGTATTTCGAGCCGTCCGCAGAAGGACGCTGCGAAGGTACACTGAGAGTGGCCGACCGCAGCGGCGCCGCTGATGACGGCGGTGCGTTCTGGTATGACTATTTCGATCTCGGGCGCGATTACGGCGCGATCAAGAAGACACTCGCGGACCGCGACGAGACCATACGCGAGGCGATACGCTTCGGCAAAGGCATCAGACTGCTGAGACAGGACCGCTGGGAAGCGCTCGTTTCATTTATAATATCGCAGAACAATAATATACCGCGTATTAAGAAGAATATCGACGGGCTGTCGGAGCTCGGCGGAGAAAAAGCGGGGACCATCGGAGAGAAGACGTATTACTGCCTGCCGGAGCCGGAAAAGCTGGCGTCGTTCACTGTCGATGATCTGGCCCCGGTACGTCTGGGATATCGTGCGAGGTATCTGATCGAGACGGGCGCGGCGATCTCTGAACACGGCATAGGATATCTGGACGAACACCTCGGCGATCTCTGCGGGGTCGGACCGAAGGTGGCAAACTGCATCTCGCTCTTTTCTATGGAGAAGTATGATTCCTTCCCGATCGATACCTGGGTGAAGCAGGTCATGGAGAAGCTGTACGGCATAACCGGGAAAAAAGAGATTGCCGCTTTCGCGGAGAAAACTTTCGGCGAGTACGGCGGTTTCGCGCAGCAATATCTGTTCTATTACATCAGGGAGACATCCGCGTGCGGGGACAAACACCTCGTGCACTGAGGCGCGGGCGGACCTGCGGACATTACTGCAAAAAAGAAATAAAAATTCTGTCACCCCTATTGACAACGGGGAGTATTTGTTTAAAATATAGTTAGCACTCGGAAAAAGTGAGTGCTAACAAAGTACAATCAAAGAATTAATATAAACGGAGGTCACAATTATGAGTTTTGGAATCAAACCTTTGGGCGACAGAGTCGTCGTAAAGAAAATGGAAGCTATTGAAAAGACTGCAGGCGGCATCGTCCTCGCAGGAACGGCTAAGGAACAGCCTCAGATGTCAGAGGTAGTTGCTGTAGGACCGGGAACGAAGGATGTCAAGATGGAAGTCAAGGTAGGCGACAAAGTCATCTCATCGCAGTATGCGGGCACAGATGTAAAGTATGAAGGCGAAGATTACAGCATTCTTAATCAGAAGGATATACTGGCAACAGTAAAGTAGTAACAGGAGGAAAGAAACGACATGGCTAAGGAATTATTTTATGGAGAAGATGCGAGGAAAAAACTCCTCAGCGGAGTAGATCAGCTCGCAAATACAGTTAAGATCACACTGGGACCTAAGGGAAGAAACGTTCTTCTCGAAAGAAAATACGGTTCGCCGCTGATCACAAACGACGGCGTTACGATCGCCAAGGAGATCGAGCTTGAAGACGGAGTAGAAAACATGGGCGCGCAGCTCGTCAGAGAAGTTGCTACAAAGACAAATGATGTTGCCGGCGACGGAACAACAACAGCAACACTGCTCGCGCAGATCATTATAAAAGAAGGATTCAAAAATATTGCCGCAGGAGCAAATCCGATGATCCTCAAGAGAGGTATCGAGGGAGCTGTGGAAACAGCAGTAGCGGCTATCAAGAAGAATTCGAAGGCTGTCAAAACTACTGAAAGCATCGCTCAGGTCGGAGCTGTTTCTTCAGGAGAAGAGCAGATCGGCAAACTGATCGCGGAGGCTATGGAAAAGGTAGGACACGACGGAGTCATCACAGTTGAAGAGTCGAAATCGATGGGCACTACTCTCGAGGTAGTTGAAGGTATGCAGTTCGACAGAGGTTATCTCTCACCTTACATGGCATCAGACATGGAAAAGATGGAAGCTACTCTCGACAATCCGCTCATCCTGCTCACAGACAAGAAAATCTCGAACATCCAGGAGATCCTGCCGCTGCTCGAAGCAGTAGTAAAAGCAGGCAAGAAGCTCCTCATCGTTGCTGATGATATCGAAGGCGAAGCACTCGCTACACTCGTTGTCAACAAGCTGAGAGGAACATTCGACTGCGTAGCTGTCAAGGCTCCGGGATTCGGCGACAGAAGAAAAGCTATGCTCGAGGATCTCGCTATACTGACAGGCAGCACTGTCATCAGCGAAGAGCTCGGATATGAACTCAAGGAAACAACACTCGACATGCTCGGAACAGCAGCAACAGTCAAGGTCGACAAAGAGAATACTGTTATCGTCGGCGGAGCAGGCAAGAAGAAGGACATCGATGCAAGAGTTGCTCAGATCAGAGCACAGATCGAAGAAACGACTTCGGACTTCGACAAGGAAAAGCTTCAGGAAAGACTGGCCAAGCTCACAGGCGGCGTAGCTGTTATCAAGGTTGGAGCTGCTACAGAGACAGAGCTTAAGGAAAGAAAGCTCAGGATCGAAGATGCACTGAACGCGACTAAGGCCGGCGTTGAAGAAGGCATCGTGGCAGGCGGCGGCGTGGCGCTCGTTAACGCTATCCCGGCAGTTGCCAAGTATGTCAAGAACCTGGCAGGCGACGAGAAGACAGGCGCTGAGATCATCATGAGAGCTCTCGAAGAGCCTGTACGCCAGATCGCAGAGAACGCGGGCTTCGAAGGCAGCGTTATCGTAGCCAAGGTCAAGAGCAGCAAGATCGGCACAGGATTCAATGCTGCCACAGAGCAGTACATGGATATGATGGAAGCAGGAATCGTTGACCCGGCTAAGGTTACGAGAAATGCTCTGCAGAATGCGGCTTCCGCATCGGCTATGCTCCTCACTACAGAGGCAGGCGTTGTCGACATCAAGGAAGACGAGCCTCCGATGCCTCCAATGGGCGGCGGAATGGGCGGAATGGGCGGCATGATGTAAGCCCGGCCGCTAAGGCAGTTTGACCCGAGTAAGAATACAGAACAAGTAATACGACCGGCGCAGGGAGATGATCCCCGCGCCGGTTTTGTGATGAGCGCGGACATGACCGATGCGGCATCATCCGGTGCAGGCGGGCAGGCCATGCTGTTGACTATCTGAATTTTCAGAACTATAATAAAAGTTGACGGCAGTCGGAAGGATACGGCCGTAAAACAGTACATGATTTACTTGAGAAAGGACGGTACTTGATATGTTAAAAGCAATTGTTGGCAGCAGTACGGCGGCTGATGTAAACGCAGCGGCAAAGGAAGCGGCAGCGAAAATGAAGGACGCGTCGCCGAAAATGGCGTTCGTATACAGCGGCGAGCAGTATGATCAGGCCGCGCTCATAGCGGCAGTTAAGTCTGAGCTTCCGGGAGTTCCGCTTATTGGCAACACTTCGTTCACCGGCGTTATTACGCCGGAAGGATTTATATCTTCTGACGACGGATTTCTCGGCATCATGGCCTTTGACGACCCTCTGCTGACAGTAGGCGTCGCCGGCCTGCCGATCCAGCCTGAGGGCCCGAGAGCGACCGGAAAAATGGCAGCGGAAGCCGCACTCAAAAAGGCCGGCCGCACAAATTCTCCTGACTATTTCTATATGTCGGCGCCTCCGGGAGCAGAAGAATATTATCTCAAGGGCATCACCGAAGTGATCGGCCGCGTACCGTTCTTCGGCGGATCGGCCGCGGACAATGCCATTGCCGGCAACTGGACCGTATACACCGATGAATATCAGGCGCCGGACGGCGTATCGGTCGCGTTCTTCTACTGTGACAAACCGTTCGCAAACAAATTCACGGGGGCTTACACTGAGACGACGAACTACGGCGTCATTACCAAGATGGACGGAGACCGCACGATCGTCGAGATCGACGGAGAGCCTGCCTGCAAGCGTTACCGGGAATGGACGGGCGTGAGCGGCGAAGCGGTCAGCGGCGGCAACCTGCTCGTTACGTGCGTTACTGCACCGCTCGGCGTCAAGGACAGACTCGGCGACCTGATCGCGATCAGACACCCGATGAACGGCAATGACGACGGCTCCATGAACGTGGGCAATAATCTCGCGGTCGGGACTGCAGTAATACAGATGGACGGTTCGGTGGATCAGCTCATTTCTTCAGTCGGTGAAACGCTTGAAGCGCTGAAAGCCAGGATGGGCGGCGAGATCGGCGCGCTGCATCTCGTTCACTGCGGCGGCAGAAGGGCCGGCATCGATGCGAGGATCGACGAAGTGACCGCGCAGATCAGAAACGCTGTCGGAGATATACCGTTTATTACAGAGTTCACATTCGGCGAGTACGGATACGAAGACGACGGCATAAATACCTGCGGAGGATTAATGCTTTCGTTCACCGCCTTCGGAAAATAAAATATAGAACAACAGCGGCCGGGTCCTGCAAAAATGCGGATCCGGCTATTGTTTTGTTGAAAAAAGCGGAGCTACATTGTATAATTAACTATTACAACCGAAGCATAAAGAGGGCATATGAAAGGCAGCAAAGAGAAAAACAGAATCACGTTCAGCAGGAGAAGGCGGGTCTTCTCCCTGATTATCATAATTGCTCTCATCATTATGCTATTTTTGCTTGTATTCGGAATGCTCACGGGCTCCTTCGGGACGCCTGCCGGTAAATACATGCACAGGATCGATAACATCGGCAGTCTGGTCAGCAGCGAAAAAAGCTTTCTGACAGGGACAGCGGATGACAGCGCGGATACAGCGAAGAGCGATGAGGCGGACAAGGACGATCCGTACCTGATAATCGTGAACAGGACGCATAAGCTCGCGGCGGATTATGTGCCTGACGGGCTGCAGATAGTCAAAAGTCATGCAGACAGGACATCCGACGAAACGGCGCAGCTGCAGAAAAAAGCGGCCGAAGCGTTCAACGATCTGACGGCGGATGCGAAAAAAGACGGCGTCGGGATCGTGCTCACTACCGGGTACAGATCATACAGCACGCAGAAAGGGCTGTATGATTATTACGTCAGCAAATACGGCAGGAAAAAAGCCGACAGGATGAGCGCGGAACCGGGCACCAGCGAACACCAGACAGGGCTCGCCTGCGACACGAGCTCGGCGGAAGTCAATTACGGGCTGACGCAGAAATATAAGAATACAAAGGCCGGGAAATGGCTGAAGAAAAACAGTTATAAATACGGGTTCATCATCAGATTCCCGCAGGGAAAAGAAGATGTCACCGGTTATGAATATGAGCCTTGGCACATACGATACGTAGGCAAAAAGGCGGCAAAAGTGATATATGATAAAAAAATTACATTGGAAGAGTTCTTGGAAGAGGACTAAGGGAAAGGTTGGAAAGTAATGGCTGAATATTTCAATGAACCGTCCAGGACCTTTAATGAATACCTGCTTATACCGGGCTATTCATCGAAGGAATGCAGAGTGGATAATGTGAGTCTCAGGACCCCGATCGTAAAATTCAAGGCGGGAGAGGAACCGCCTCTGACGATGAACATTCCGCTCGTATCGGCAATAATGCAGGCAGTTTCGGACGACCGTATGGCAGTCGCGCTGGCCAAAGAAGGCGGGATATCCTTCATATACGGATCCCAGACGATCGAACAGCAGGCGGCAATGGTAGCGAAGGTCAAGAGCTACAAGGCGGGCTTCGTTCCGAGCGACGCGAACATCAGACCCGATCAGACGCTGCAGGATCTGCTGGATCTTAAAGAGAGAACGGGACATTCGACGACAGCCGTCACCGAAGACGGGACTTCGAAAGGCAAAATGGTCGGACTCGTTACCAGCAGAGATTACCGCATCAGCAGAATGGACCGCAGCACAAAGGTCTGCGAGTTCATGACACCGTTCGAAAAACTCACGACCGGAAAAGACGGCATCAGCCTTCACGATGCAAACGACATGCTCTGGGACAACAAACTCAATGCGCTGCCGATCATCGACAGTCAGCAGAGACTGAAATATTTCGTATTCAGAAAAGACTATGAAGCGCATAAGCAGAATCAGGACGAACTGCTCGACGCTGAGAAGCAGTACATCGTCGGCGCGGGAATAAACACACGCGACTATGCGGAGAGAGTCCCGGCGCTCGTGGACGCGGGTGTCGATGTAATATGCATGGACTCTTCAGAAGGCTACAGCGAGTGGCAGGGAATGACGCTGAAATGGATACGCGAGAATTACGGTGATTCGGTCAAGTGCGGAGCCGGCAATGTCGTGGACGCCGAAGGTTTCAGATACCTCGCTGACGCCGGCGCGGATTTCGTCAAGATCGGCATCGGCGGCGGGTCGATCTGCATCACCAGAGAGCAGAAGGGCATCGGCCGCGGACAGGCGAGCGCGGTGCAGGATGTTGCCAGAGCCCGTGACGAGTATTTCAAGGAGAAGGGCGTTTACATTCCGATCTGCTCAGACGGCGGCATAGTCTATGACTATCACATGACACTGGCTCTGGCCATGGGAGCCGACTTCCTGATGCTCGGCCGCTACTTCGCGAGATTCGACGAATCACCGAGCGCAAGACTGACAGTCAACGGCAATTATGTCAAAGAGTACTGGGGCGAAGGTTCGAACAGAGCCAGAAACTGGCAGAGATACGATCTCGGCGGAGACAGGAAACTGTCGTTTGAAGAGGGCGTCGATTCGTACGTTCCTTATGCCGGACCTCTTTCACAGAACGTCAGACAGTCGCTGCAGAAAGTCAAGTCGACAATGTGCAACTGCGGCTGCACCAGTCTGAAGGAACTCAGAGAGAACTCGAAGATGACGCTCGTATCGGCCACATCGATCGTAGAGGGCGGCGCGCACGATGTCATCAAGAAGGATATAAGCTACAACACCAACAGATAGATGATCGGAGAAAAAACAATGCAGCATGAAAGTATATTGGTTTTGGATTTCGGCGGACAGTACAATCAGCTGATTGCCAGACGTGTCAGAGAATGCAGTGTCTATGCGGAAGTGCATCCGTACACCATGCCGGTCGAAGATATAGAAAAAATGGCGCCGAAGGGGATCATCCTCACAGGCGGTCCGAACAGTGTGTACGGAGAGTCCGCGTTGAAATACGACAGCAGACTTTTCGACCTCGGCATCCCGATCCTCGGGATCTGCTACGGCGCGCAGCTCATGGCGCACGCCGTCGGCGGCCGCGTTGAAAGCGCCGAGTCGGGAAGTGAATACGGACATACCGATGTCGACATCGACCGCAGCGGAGCGCTGTTCCATGACGTAGCGGAAAAAACCGTAGCCTGGATGAGCCATGCCGACCACATCGAAACACTGCCGGATGACTATACCATTACTGCATCGACGGCCAAATGCCCGATCGCAGCCTTTGAGAACCCGGCGAAAAAGCAGTACGCCACACAGTTCCATCCGGAAGTGCTGCATACCGCAGAAGGAAAGAAAATACTCCGCACGTTCGTAACAGACATCTGCGGCTGCTCCGGCGACTGGGTAATGGACTCATTCATCGACACCACCGTCGCGGCCCTGAAAGAAAAAGTGGGCGGCGGACGCGCGCTCTGCGCCCTTTCCGGCGGAGTCGATTCATCCGTAGCGGCAGTGCTCATGTCCAAAGCAATAGGCAACCAGCTCACCTGCGTCTTCGTGGACCACGGTCTGCTGAGAAAAGACGAGGGCGACGAAGTCGAAGCAGTCTTCGGACCTGACGGCCCGTACAACGTGAACTTCATCCGCGTCAACGCCCAGCAGCGCTTCTACGACAAACTGGCCGGCGTCACCGAGCCGGAACAGAAGAGAAAAATAATCGGCGAAGAATTCATCCGCGTCTTCGAAGAAGAAGCCAAGAAGATCGGCGCCGTCGACTACCTCGTCCAGGGCACGATCTATCCGGACGTAATCGAGAGCGGACTCGGCGACAGCGCGACCATCAAATCGCACCACAACGTCGGCGGACTGCCTGATTTCGTTGACTTCAAAGAAATCGTCGAACCGCTGCGCATGCTGTTCAAAGACGAAGTCAGAGAAACCGGCCGCAAACTCGGCATACCGGAAAAATTCGTCAGACGTCAGCCGTTCCCGGGACCGGGACTCGCCATCAGGATCATCGGCGAAGTCACTGCCGAAAAAGTGCAGATAGTCCAGGAAGCCGACGCCATCTACCGTGAAGAAATAGACAACGCAGGCGTCGAGAACCTCGGCCAGTACTTCGCAGCGCTCACCAACATGCGCTCCGTCGGAGTAATGGGCGACTTCCGCACGTACGACTACGCCGTAGTCCTCCGCGCAGTAATGACCGCCGACTTCATGACAGCAGAAGCCGCGCAGATCCCGTGGGAAGTGCTCGGCCGCGTCACCAGCCGGATCGTCAACGAAGTGCCGCACGTCAACAGGGTGCTGTATGACTGCACCGGGAAACCGCCGGCCACGATAGAGTTCGAATAGTAAACTAAAACCCAAGATTGTTGAAATTTCAACTTTCTTGGGTTGATTTTTTGCCTAGTGACAATAGAATGACAATAATATTATTAAAAAGAAAAGAACTCGACGCATCGAGTTCTTCATAGGTGTTGTCCGAAGACGTCCACCGCAATTCGTATTATTAATATAACATAAGAATTCATAAAAATCAAGACATTGTATCAAGAATTTGAGATGAAATTTCGTATTTGGGATACGTTATTCTTTACTTGTGTTCCTAAAATTTTGTTGCATGTGCTGACAGGGAGTGTGCTACGAAGCAAATCAATATACTCAATAAACTGATTAATAAATTGTTTACATTCTGTTTTCGTTACATTCATTTTCCTTAATATGTAAACAATTAGCGCTATATAAGCATCGATAGTGTTGAAATTAATATTGCTAATTCCCATTTCTATTTCAAGTAATTGCTTAAGCCTGTTGTTGATATTACCACTTTGGAAACGCGTATCAAAAATGATATTATTATGAGCTATGGCATTTCTAAGATCTTTAAGTGTGTATATAATGTAACGGGTCAATTCTCCATCAGCATCAAGATTTTGAGGGAACCTAAGAATTGTGGATGTCTTTCTTTTAACAGCTATATTTGAGCAGGCATATAAGGTGCCAAATTCTCCGAGAGTTAGTGATTCAAATATTGCCCATATTGGTATGGCTCTGTCATTATTAAAAAAATGAGTCACTATACGCTTATCGTGGGAATAATCTCTAACTAAGGCAGAATTAACTTTTCCTTTTAATTGCATTCGTTTTGTGTATTCCCGTTTATAGTTATTTGAGCCAGAGCTAAACGATTTATAAAAAGTAATTGACTTGTTGAAGATGCTGTCAAAAGTCTCCGACTGGCTATCCAGTAGCAAAGCCTCTATAACATAACTTTTTAGTGCATTCTCAATAAACATGACTTTCGGATAAAAAAGTGATTTCAATTGCATATCGAATCTATTGAGCACAAGTATTTCATCCAAAGAAGAGAATGAAATATTTTGTCCAGGGGTTCTAATAAATCTGTATCCCTTATATCCATGATAATAGCCAATGTTCCTTAAGTCTCTGGATTGAGAACTTTTAACAGAGATGTTTTTATTGCGTAAATAACGCATTTGCTGGTTTATTGTTAGCATTTTCCCTCCTAATAAATAGCTCAATGCTCGTAAAACTGATTTTCATAATTGTGGATTTAATTAGTCAGTCTGATAGTATTAACTTATTATCTCTTGTTTACAACAGCTTTCTCCGGATAAGTATCTCTCCATTCATCATACTCTTCCTTTGTAATATCGCCGTTCTTAAACTTGTTAAACATTTCTCCCCAGTCTGAAAGACGGGACAGGAAGCTGATATCATTGCATATTATGCTGATCTCAGGACCATCTTTATTGATTTTGAAACCATAAGCATCTTCCAGAGCAAACAAAGAATGCATGACACCATGTTCGGAATCAAGATCTGGATCAGATATGGCAAATACGCTTACACCTAATGCAGCCGAAATTGCTTCAAGATGTTTTTTGCTTGGATTTCTGTTGCCAAGTTCATAATTACGAATCGCTGGTTCACTCATTTTACTTGCTATAGCCAGCTCTTTTTGTGATAGACCCTTTTGAGTCCTATATTTTCTAATTTTTTCACCGACTGTCATAGTTCCACCTCATTCGTTATATTTCGTCTGTAATCAGTATAACATATAACAGTTCAAAAATGTACTGTTATTTTGCCACGAGGGGTTGACAGTTCAAAAACGAACTGCTATAATTGAATCAGTTCAAAAACGAACGGTAAAACTTAAAAAGAACTTTGCAGAATTGCAAAAGAAGGGAAAGGAGAAAAAACAAAATGGAAAATGAAAAAAGGTTTTTAAGGGCGAAGGACATCATGGAGATCCTGGATGTATCAGACGGAATGGCATACAAGATCATCAAAGACATGAATGAAGAACTGAAAGAAAAGGGATACTACGTTCAGCGAGGCAGACTCAGCAGAGACTACTTTGAGGAGAAAATGTATCACAGGAAGTCACAGTAAATTAAAGGCAAATGAAAGGGGGAGGTCTATGTGACAGTAATCAAAAACGAAAAATCCAATACTTGGGAAGTACGGACATACTTCAAGAATCTTCAAGGGGACAGGAAACAGAAAACTAAGCGTGGATTCAAGACAAGGCGGGAAGCAGTTGCCTGGGAGGCAGCATTCAAAACAGAAGAACACTGTGATCTGAATATGACATTTGAATCATACTACAGAATCTACGAGAGGGACATAAAACCTACACTAAAATTGAATACCTGGAAGACTAAGCAGGCAATTGTAGAAAAGAAGATATTACCTTTTATCGGCAATAGAAAAATTGATAGTCTTACACCTGCAGATATCAGAGCATGGCAGGTAGAGGTAATGAATCTGACGAAAAAGAATGGAGAACCATTATCACAGGACTATCTCAGAACGATACACTGTCAGCTGAGCGCAATGCTGAATCATGCGGTAAGATTCTACGGCTTGAAAAGAAATGTAGCAAATGTGGCAGGTTCTATGGGAGGTGAATCACATGATGAAATAAAGTTTTGGACACAAACTGAATATGAGAAATTTGCGGAAGCCGTGGCGGATAAGCCGCTTTCATATTTTGCTTTTGAGATCCTTTACTGGTGTGGGCTGAGATTGGGTGAGATGCAGGCATTGACTCCGGAAGATATAGACTTTGAAAGAAACACCATAAGAATCAACAAGTCATATCAAAGGATAAATCGCAAAGATGTAATAACTCCGCCTAAGACACCTAAGAGCAACAGAACGGTGTATATGCCAAAGTCGCTGGGGACGGAACTGAAATGCTTTCTTGAAACGTTATATGGATTGAAAACTACTGACAGGATTTTCACCGTCAGCAAGAGTTATATGCATCATGAAATGGACAGAGGTTCAAAGGCGGCAGGACTTGAGAGAATAAAGGTCCATGGGTTAAGGCATTCACATGTATCATTATTGATCAACAAAGGATACACGGCCCTAGAGATCGGAGACAGAGTAGGGCATGAGGCACAGGAGATCACATATAGATATGCACACCTTTTCCCGACGATCCAGACGGATATGGCAAAGACTTTGGACGATGAAAGGTCAGGTAAGTGATATGTCGCATAAGAACAAAAACGATAAGAATCGCTGGCGAAATAAGACTGTAGCTTTCAGAGTGAGTCAAGAGGAGTGGGACGAGATTGAAAAAAGCGTGAATCTCTGTGGATATCAGACGAAACAGGATTATATCCTTGACAGTCTTCTCTCTCGGTCAGTGAAAGCAGTAGGGAATCCATTAATGCTTGTGACTTTTAGGAAGGAGCTGCGACAAATCATAGATATACTGGAGCAAAGTGAAAGTGGCGATGAGACTGAAGAAATGCTACTGACATCGACAAAAAGGATGCTGGAGATACTGGAGGCCTTTGCGAAGGAAGGTGACATCTGATGAGCAAGAAGAAAAGAGATCCACCACCGAGCTTTGCGACATCGGGAGACTGGCATAAGCACTATATCGTTTTGTTCGATGATCTTCTTAATTCTCCGGCATATATATCACTCAGCTCACCAGCAAAAGAAGCATACACAATACTTATTCAGGAATACAAAGGACCATATACAGGGCCAAATGTGATTTGTCCATACTCGACTTTTCAATCAAAGGGTATGCGTGCCGCGACTCTATCAAGAGCACTGTTGGAACTGGAAACCTTCGGGTTCATAAGTTACGAGAGTGGGGGACTTGGACACAGGCCAAGCAAATATCATTTCAAGGATGAATGGAAGAAGATAAAGACAAAAGAAGACTTAGAGGAAGTACAGGGTAGATTCAAACAGGAACTGGATAAGAGGAAAGCTGCACAGGCATATAAGAAGGCAGTGTCATAAAGGTATATCGTATGGTAATTATATAAGGTATGACGGAATCGTAAGTTATAGAGTAATGAAATTCAGCAGAATAGGTAACGAAACCGTTCCCTATTAGCACAAAAGAGAAAAGGATAGCTAACGAAACCGTCACCTATGTAACTAACGAAACCGTCAGCTTGAAATAAAAAAGGGGATGGTAATATGGGAAAGCAGACACCAATAAAAGCGATCCGCACAAAATGTTTAGACTGCTGCTGCGGACAGGCAAAGGAAGTAAGAGAATGCGAGATGCGTAATTGCTCGCTATGGCCCTATAGAATGGGGAAAAGACCAACGAATGAAGAAAGTATCAAGGCAGATGCATAATCTGAAAAAAGTGGAGATAGCTATCACATTTTTTAGAAGGAAGGCACTTGTAAATATAAAGGAGAAATAATTATGACAAAGAAAAGACATATAGATTTAGATCTTCCATCTTTAGAAGAAATTCAAAAACGTTCAAAGAAAACTCCGAGATTGTTATTCGATCCGGAGTATGCGTTGGAGGTGAGATTGAAGCAATTAAGAGAATTGGAAAGGCAAGTGAAACTCAGAGATGAGAAGAACGAAGAATAGAAAGCAAAATGACAGGCCTCGCCGTTTGAGAGCGAAATACACCCTACGCACAAATCTTACGATTTGTTCTCGGGGTTTTCGCCTCGCGGGGCGTGCATGCCCGTGATCAAAGCATGTGGCAGAAAGGGGGAAACATGAAAGGGGTAGTCTTTGTTGAGCAGAAAAAATTGAATAATGTAGCAGGAAGGATCAACTATATCAGTAGCGAGGCCAGACAGGAAAACCTATATTCGGTATATGAAACGGCTACCAGAGAGTTCTGGCGAGAGTTGGCAAAGGAGAATCAAGAGGACTTTGCAAGGAACGGAACTAGCGGGCAATGTATCGAGGCGAGGGAACTTATCATAGCGCTGCCTAAGTCAATGTTCTACTATGATCACGATGAATTACTCAAGTTCTTCGTTGAAAAGTTCAAAGAAAAATATAGTGTGGAGTGTATAGCGGCACTCCATCACAACAAACGGCGAACCAATTTCCATATCCATCTCATATATTCAGAGAGAGAAAAGCTGCCTGAGCCAGTACAAAAAATTGCTACAAGAGATCGTTATTATGCACCAGATGGTAGTCATATCAGGACAAAGAAAGAGGCGGTGGATGAGAATGGTAAGCTGCTTCTAGGTTATAAAAAGATACTTAAGGGGATGGTATATGAAGAGCATTTGTTTGAAAAGAAGAAGCCGATATTCAAGAGTTTGGCATTCCTGGACGAAGCCAAAGGGCTGTTCACAGAGCTGATGAACAGTCAGCTTTCAGAGAGAGAACAGATGCATGTCTTCCCTAAGAACAGTCCATATATTCCCACAAAGAAGATTGGCAAGAACAATCCGAAAGCCAAAGAGATACAAGAAAACAACAAAGTGAAGGATGAATGGAACAAACAAGTCAGACGAGCAGTGACGAGCGGAGCCGAAAAAGAAAGTCTGATCGAGATAAAAAGACAGCTTATAATCGTTCCAGTAAGTGCATCTATAAAGCACTCAAATGGTACTAAAGATCCTATAACATTCAGAAACATTGTAGCAAGAGCTGCCAGCGCACTGAGCTATATCATCAAAGAAGTCGAGTACGCAGGACACGGATCCTGGGTAAAAGTGTGGGGAGAAGCACTGGATAAATTGGTTGAAGCGGCAGTTGAGAGAGTGACTGGGGTCAAATATCAGTCGAAAGTCAGAGGAAGATAGCAATGAGAAAGATAAAATTTGATGAATATTAAATCAGCATATTGTTTTATGCGCTGAATGAGCTGAGAAATCAGCTCATTAGGGAAGGCAGATACACGGATGCAGTGGATGAACTTATATTAAGAATACTCGAATAATAAGCAGAGAGGTAAAGTATATGGGTAACTATTTTGGATACATAAGGGTAAGCACTAAGGATCAAAATGAAGCAAGACAAATTGACGCATTTGAGTTTCTAAAAATACCAGCAGAAAACGTTTATATGGATAAGCAGTCAGGGAAGGATTTTAATAGGCCGCAATACAGTAAAATGCTAAAAAGGATGAAACCAGATGACGTGCTTTATGTAAAAAGTATTGATAGACTTGGCAGAAATTATGAAGAAATTCTTGAGCAATGGCAGTCTTTAGTAAAGAAAAAGAAAATCGATATTGTCGTACTGGATATGCCATTATTGGATACGCGTAGAGGCAAAGACTTAATGGGAACATTTCTAAGCGACATTGTCTTGCAGGTACTTTCCTTTGTTGCTGAAAATGAAAGGACAAACATTAAACTTAGACAGGCTGAAGGTATTGCTGCAGCTAAGGCAAGGGGAGTAAAGTTTGGGCGGCCACCTATGCCATTGCCAGACAACTTTTGCAGAGTGTATGAACGATGGAAGGAAGGCTTGATTACTGGCATAAAAGCGGCACGAATGTGTAATATGCCGCTATCCACTTTTAGATATAAAGCAGATAGATACGAAAAAGGCAAATTGTTGTAAACAGACATTTTACGGAATGGTGTACATTTTGGATTGTAATATTCTTATAGGTTTAAGGCTAGTCAAGATAAATCGAGGACTTGTTTTTCAATGGATTAACGAGTTTTTTTGTGTTATAATTTTAAATATAATAAAAAACAGACACTTACAAAAATGTACACATTTTTGTAAGCCTTTAGTGAATGAGAAAATTCATGACAACTTTAGGAGGCTTTATGAATAATATGTTTGATACTCTAGTATCGGTTATTAAAGAGGATGACAGATTCTTTACTGCTAATGGGGAATTATTAAGAAATAGTCTTTATGAGGCTGCCATGAAAATGGATAAGAAACTCATAAAAGCATTGTATGAAAACGAGAAAATGCGGCAACATTTTTTCACAGATATTGATGGTATTGCTGTATTTGATAAGATCGGTTTTAGTTGGATTGTTAATAATCGTGAGTTTCTTCCGGATTCCTATACACGTTATAAGAACAAGATTGGGTTAGTGGATAGAAACGGAGACTTTCTTTCTGCATCTAATAATGTAGAACTAGCGTTTCCGTACAAAGATTGCATCCTTGAAGGAGGACAGACAAAGGAAGAACAGAAACGTAAAGAACTATTTTATAACGAGTCTCTTGCGCCAGAAGAAATAGACAGGCTATTTTCAGAGAAAATTTTGGGTAATGCTAAGAGGTATGCGAGCAATAAAAAAGTAGAGAGCATAAAATCATTTACGGATTCCGACAATCTAATAATAAACGGAAATAACCTTTTAGCAATTGCTTCTTTAAAGAAAAGATTCTCTAGTAAGGTTAAAATGGTGTATTGGGATATTCCGTATAATACTGGATCCGACAGCTTTGGATATAATGATAGTTTCTCGAGGAGTAGTTGGCTAGTTTTTATTAAAAATCGTGTTGAACAAGTCTTGCCACTAATTAGTAATGAAGATGGAGTATTCCTAATTCAATGTAGCTTTCATAATTATGCGTATCTCAAAGTTTTATTGGATGAGATTATTGGGAACTATGTTATGATATAATGTTAAATAGGGTTGTTCGTTGTATTTAGTGGATGAAACAAGCCATATTTGGTGTAATCGTTTTTTTGTATTAAGGAGGGTAATGTGAGCACAATAATTAAATCGTTTTCTGTAGGAAATGGCGATATGTTTTATATAAAACATGGCAGTAGCAATTTTTCAATCATTGACTGTGATATAAATGAAGATGATAAGGAGAATATTGTCCATGAAATTAACTCCCAAAGGAAGGGAAAGGAAATCACTAGATTTATTTCTACACATCCTGACGAAGATCATTTGCATGGGCTAAAATATCTTGATGAGAAAATTGATATACTGAATTTTTATTGTGTTGAAAATAACGCAGTTGAAGATAATCCCACAGAAGATTTTGACCATTATTGTGAGTTGCGTGATGGCAATCACCATTATTATGTCGAGGCCGGATGCTCTAGGAAGTGGATGAATAAAAACGATGTAAATGATGGGAAAAATTATGGTTCCTCAGGTATTAATTTTATTTGGCCAGTAACAGCAAACGATGATTATAAGGATGCACTTATACAAGCAGAAAATGGAGTTGCGTTCAACAATATCTCTCCAATTTTTACATATGAACAAAAAAATGGTATTAAAGCCATGTGGATGGGAGATTTGGAACAGGATTTTACTGAAAAAATAAAAGATGAAGTCAAATGGCCAAGAGTTGACATACTATTTGCGCCACATCATGGCAGAAGTTCAGGTAAAGTACCCTCTGATATTTTGAAAAAAATTGATCCCAAGATCATTATTATTGGGGAAGCATTATCAAAAGAGCTTGATTATTATAATGGCTATAATACGCTAAAACAAAATACGGCAAAAGATATTGTTTTTGAATGTGATGAGGATAGGGTACATGTATACATTTCTAGTAATAGTTATTCTTATGATACATCATTCCTTGAAAATGATAATAAGAAAAATAATGAATATGGTAACTATATCGGTTCATTAGGGGTAGGTGATTAAACATGGAAGTTAAAATACCCTTTTATAATTTTCTTAATATGTTTTTGACGGGGTTACTGTTTATTGGTATAACAACTTTGCTTTATTGCGATGCTATTACTAAATTCATTGAACGTAAATCATTTGGTGACATCAATTCATGGCTGGGGATGTTATTAGTAATATGTATTGTTGCTATTGCTTATGAAGTAGGACTAATTATTAACCGTATGGGGTCAATTATACTAGAACCATTGCTTAAGAAACTAGCATTGATTCCATTTGATGATGACTATGTAAAGTTTAGTGTACATAGTAAAGCATATCCAATAATGGATGTGCTTTCAAGAGAATACGCTCTTTCGAGAACCAGGATAGTACTTTTCGTAATTTTAACTTTTTTGTCATTGTTTAGTCACACAAAAATATTTGCAATACCATTTTTGCTAATTGCAGTGCTATACTTTTATTCATGTAAAAAACACGCACGCAAAATAGTGAGTATAATGAACAGTAATGCAGAATAAAACCTTGATCATATCCATGAAATGAGTACTATCAATAGCGTGTTATGTAATATAATTACAACTTGAAGTTTTGATGAGAAGTCACTGTATAATTTTCAAATGACTCCTTATATTAGTTTTTTTTTATCCAAATATAAAGATACAAAGGAAACTCAAGGTTGCATAGCTGACAATAAACTGACAATAATCCGGCTCAAAACCAGATGAAATCGGCCCAAACCGTTCAATAATGAACTGTTGCTTTGAGCAACCGCAAGGCATTGAAACTTCAATAAAAACAAATTCTTGGAGTTCGAATGACGACCCGAAACCTGAACATATTGAAATCATTGGGTTTTCAATGCGGAAAATGCGTTTTGCTAACAAACTGCTAACAGTAGATTCTTAGACAGTACTCATGACAGTTCATGCGGCTGTATGGAGTAACTGAATAAGAGAGATTCAAAAAGGTCTTTCTGAACTGAGATAAGTTCGGAAAGACCTTTTTTTGCGTGCAGTTATTATTCATGTGAGACGGATTTGGCAGTGTCTAAAGAATCTTTTGCTTCTGTCGTTATGTCTTCCGGATAGTGATAGCGCCAGTGGTCATATTCTTCCCTGGTGATGCTGCCGTTTACGAAGCTAGACTTGGTTTCGGCCCAGGTGTGAAGATCTTCGGCGACCGACATGCTGTATGCAGGGTGGTTGATATCAGGTTTGATGCAGATCTGGCCGTCAATATTCGCAATGGTGAGACCATAACAATCTTCCAGTGTAAAGAGCGTATGCATAAGGCCCAGATAAGTATCTATGTCAGGAACTGTTAGTGCATAAGGCGAGACATCCAGAGCATGCGCCATATGTTGGGTGATATCGTCCTTTGGGGAACGTTTGCCGGATTCATATTGAGCAATGCGGATGTCTGCAGTTTTTTCATTGAATCCAATCAATTGACCCAGGGATTTCTGAGTCATTCCGCGAAGTGTGCGGAAAAAATGTATTCTTTCACCAATTGCCATAGCAGGTGACCTCCTTTTGTCGTGGACATGAATCGTCCTCAATGGTTCATATAACCGCAGTATAGCATATATGATTAGAATAATCAATAAAAACTAAACAAAAAAGATATATTTTTCGCTCAAGAGGTATTGGCTATAGCAAAAATGATTAGTATAATAAACATGGCAATAGCAAATATGTTTAGCAAGGAACGCGAGGGGAGGTGAGAAACTTGAAAAGCGAAGACAAGATGTTTATGAGAGTTGAGGAAGTTGCCGAGGAACTGGAAATATCAGTACCGACAGCATACAAGGTAATTCAGTCCATGAACAAAGAACTTAGAGGCCTGGGCTGCTTCACATTTAATGGAAGGATCGACAGAAAGTTTTTCTATCAGCACTTTTACGGCACCAAGGATTATGAAAGGAGTGATTAAAATGCCGGTTTATAAAGATGAAAAGAAAAAAGGAAACAAAATATGGTTCGTGGTTGTAAGGTATCAGGACTGGCAGGGAAAGAGAAAGCAGAAATTCAAAAGAGGTTTTGCGACCAAAAGAGAAGCACAGACATGGGAGAGACAGTTTCTGCTAAAAGAATCATCAGATATCGATATGACACTGGCCAGTTTCTATGAACTGTATAAAGCGGATGTGCAGCCTACGGTTAAAAACAGCACATGGAGAACAAAGGAACATATAGTAAATACGAAGATTCTTGACTTCTTCGGTGAGAAAAAAATGTCAGAGATCAAATCGAGAGACATAATACAGTGGCAGAACAAAATAAGAGCGATGACTGGAAAAAACGGAGAGTCATATTCTCAAAGCTACTTGAAAACCGTACACGCACAGCTGAGTGCAATATTCAATCATGCAGTTCTGTATTACGATCTCAGCAGCAATCCTGTCAGAAAGGCCGGACCGATGGGTAATGAAGACGAAGTTCAGATAGATTTTTGGACAGAAGAGGAATATGAGAAAGTTTCGGAGGAAGCAATGGACGATCCAATCAACTATTACGCAATGGAGGTCCTCTACTGGACAGGCATCAGGGAGGGCGAACTTCTGGCACTTACACCAGAAGACATCGATCTGGAAAATGGACTGCTGTATGTCAATAAGACATATACAAGAGTCGGCGGTGTAGACGAGATAACAAAACCAAAGACTAAAAAAAGCAATAGAGTAATAAAGATGCCGGATTTCCTGGTGGGGGAAATCAGAGACTGTATGGATATGTATTATGATCTCAAAGATACCGACAGGATATTTCAGGGGACAAGCAAGAAAAGTCTTACTAACGCAAAGAATAAAGCATGCAGAAAAGCCGGTGTAAAACAGATTACTATTCATGAAATCCGCCACTCGCATGCATCAATGCTTTCGAATATGTGATTCCCGGATAACGCTGTATCAGAGCGAATGGGTCATGAAACTGAAAGAATGACTCAGCATTACTCTCATGCGTATCCGAAAAGACAGGATGAAATGGCAGACAAAATGAACAAACTCAGAAACAGAGGTGAGGAAAATGTCAAAGAAAAATCTTGATCAGAAAGGAAGATGGCGCTCTATGACAGTAGCGTTCCATGTATCTCCTGAAGAAAATGAATCAATAAATGCAGCGGTTAGATTATCCGGGATGACAAAGCAGGAATATATAACAAAGAGGCTTCTTGACAGGGAGATTGTTGTAAACGGAAATCCTAAAGTTTACCTGGCATTGAAAAAAGAAATGACGAAGATATGTGCGGAGCTGGAGCGCATAGAAACAAAAGACGGTGTGGACAGCGATCTGTGCGAGCTCATCGAACTGATTGCAAGGACAATGGATGGACTTAAGAAAGAGAGAAAAAGGGAATGAGAGAAGGTGAAAAATGGGAAGAAAAAAGAAGCGTGATCCGCCGCCGTCATTCGCAACATCAGGCGACTGGCATACACATTATGTGGTCATGTTTGATGATCTGCTGAATTCACCGGCATATGTATCACTAAGCGCATCAGCAAAGGAAGCATATACAATATTGCTTCAGGAATACAAAGGACCATACACAGGCCCGAAAGTAATATGCCCGTATGCGACATTCGAAGCGAAGGGTATGCGTACAGGAACGCTGCCAAGAGCACTCGTGGAATTGGAGATCTTTGGGTTTATCACATATGAGAGCGGAGGATTAGGACATAGACCCAGCATTTATCACTTCAGCGGTGAATGGAAAAAGATACAGACCGAAAAAGAACTGGAAGAAACAAAGGGAAAATTCAAACAAGAGCTTGATAAGAAAAAGGCGGCTCAGGCATATAAGAAGGCTGTGTCATAAAAGTACACTGTATGGTAATTATATAAGGCATGACGGAATCGTATGCTAAAGAGTCGAGAATAACAGTAGAATAGGTAACGGAACCGTTAGCTATCTTATCAAATGAAAAGGCATTAACTGACGAAAATGTCTGTTATCCAACTTACGGAAACGTCAGCTTAAGACAAAAAGGGAGATGATCAGATGGGAAAACTAACTCCGATAAAAGCAATTCGCGTAAAGTGTATGGACTGCTGCTGCGGGCAAGCGAAGGAAGTAAGAGAATGTGAACTAAAAAACTGCTCGCTATGGCCCTATAGAATGGGCAAACGTCCATCAGCTGAAAATGACATCAGCAAGCGTATGTAAATCAAAAAAAGTGCAGCAGGCTACTACATTTTTGTAGAGCAGGGCATGCACAGACCGAAAGGAGAACGGTATGGATATAAAGAATGAAATAGTAAAACACATCGGAACATTGTCGGTAAACGGAGAAACCGGATGGCAGATCGAGTTTAATCTTGTATCATGGAACGGAAAAAGTCCTCGTTATGAGGTCAGGCCATGGAGTCCGGATCATGAAAAATGTCGCAAGGTCTGCAGCTTTTCAAAGGCGGATATGGAGAAACTTATACCTATGATGCAGGAAGAACTTGAAAAATAATTCGAAAAAACGGCGGTCGATATGCACCGCCATTACATATAAAGCACAGAAAAACGTGTGCTAAGGCAGGCAGCTTATACGAAAAAAGCTGCTGCAAAATGCAATGAATGACACCAATACTTTCTATTTGGAGTTGTTAGCAAGCACTGCCTTTCTACTCCTCACGGAGTGAAACGCGATTTTAGGGATTCTCCCTAACACCCTCGGTGCATCAGATCAATGCATGCGAAGAAAGGATGGAGAAAAATGAAGAGATATAAATTCAGATTTGACGAGTATGAGATCGGTATTCTGATCAACAGTCTGATGCAGATGAGAAATGAGTTGATTAGAGAAGGACGATATACCGATGCGGTTGATGAGCTGATATTAAAATTTGCAAATATGTTATAGACCAATAGATGTAATTGTATCGTTGTGTAGAACAATTTAATATGCTATACTAAATTCAGTGAATAATGAAATTAATTCTGCAATCACTGAATTTAAGGAGCTGGGATTATGGCAGTAAGTTATAAAAAACTTTGGAAAATATTAATAGACAGAGATATGAAAAAGAAAGATCTTTGTGCCGCAGCAGGTATTAGTCATGCTTCAATGGCTAAACTTGGCAAGAATGAAAATGTGACAACAGATGTGCTAGTTAAAATATGTTCAGCATTGGAATGCGACATTAGTGAGATAATGGAAATAACTAAGGATTGACAAGGAGTATGCACTATGGAAAAGAAAACACAAATTGAAAAAAAAGTGCAAGCAAAGCCAATCCTTAAATGGGCTGGCGGGAAAACGCAATTACTAGGAGAACTATTACCAAAAGTGCCTGAGAAGTACGAGAAATATATTGAACCATTCTTTGGTGGAGGCGCGATGTTTTTTGCGCTGCAACCTAAAGAAGCAGTAATAGCAGATAGTAATCCTGAGATCGTTAATATGTATCAACAAGTAGCTGGATCGCTCGATAAAGTAATTTCATATTTAAAAAAATATGAAAATTCAAGTGAAATGTTTTATGATGTTAGATCACAGAAATGGGAAGATCTATCTAAGCCAGAAGCCGCTGCAAGAACAATTTATTTGAACAAGACATGCTTTAATGGCTTATATCGTGTCAATAAAAGTGGCCAGTTTAATGTACCTTATGGTAAATATAAAAATCCAAATATTTGTGATGTAGAGACATTGACTGTTGCATCAGATTTATTAAAGCGTGCAACAATTGTATGTGGAGATTATAAAAATGTATTATCAAAATATGCATGTGAGAATGATTTTATATTTTTAGATCCACCATATTTACCGGTATCGGAATATGCGGATTTTAAACGTTATACAAAAGAACAGTTCTACGAAGATGATCATGTTGAATTAGCAGAGGAAATAGGCCGCCTTCATGAGTTGGGTTGCCATACAATACTAACAAATTCAAATCATCCACTGGTTCATGATTTGTATTCTGCATATCCTATCGAAATTATACCGACAAAGAGATACATATCATGTAGTGGGAAAAACAGAAAAGGAGAAGATGTAATTGTAACTATACCGCCAAAGGAAAAATATGAAATTCTTAGTTTGGATGAGAGAGTTAGCTTATATCCACCAACGAGATTCATGGGCTCAAAAAGGAAACTGCTATCTGAAATTTGGACAGTTGCTTCACGATTTGAATTCGATACCGTTGTGGATTTATTTTCTGGTTCAGGTATTGTAGGGTACATGTTTAAGGCTCAAGGCAAGGAAGTTATCAGTAATGATTACATGGCTATGTCAACTACATTTGCGAAGGCAATGATTGAGAATAATCATGTCATGCTACTGAAGGAGGAAGCTGAGGAACTATTGATTGATAAAGGTGTAGGTGATAATTTCGTTGCCGAAACATTTAAAGGTTTATACTATACTGATGATGAAAATCATACTATAGATATATTAAGGGGCAATATATGGGCTTTGAAAAATGAATATAAACAAGCAATTGCTATGACAGCATTAATTCGTGCATGTACAAAAAAACGTCCTCGTGGAATTTTTACATATACTGGAGATAGATATAACGATGGACGGAAAGATCTTCAGAAATCTATTTCACAGCAATTTATGGAGGCAGTAGAAGCAGTAAATAAATCAATATTTGATAATGGCAAAAAGAATAAAGCAAAGCATGGCGATGCCATGGGATTAAGAATTAAGCATCCTGATCTGGTTTATATTGATCCACCATATTACTCACCATTATCAGATAATGAATATGTAAGGCGTTATCATTTCGTTGAAGGCCTGGCGAGAGATTGGAATGGTGTAGAAATACAAGAGAATACTCAAACGAAAAAATTTAAGTCATATCCCACTCCTTTTTCTACAAGAAATGGCGCTGATGATGCCTTTGACAAATTATTCAAGAAATATTCGGATAGTATATTGATAGTATCATATTCATCAAACAGCCAACCAACTAAAGATGAAATGGTTGCGATATTAACTAGATATAAGAAGCATGTAGAAGTCATTCCGATTGATTATACTTATTCTTTCGGGAACCAAAATGGTGTAAAAACGCATAGAAATAAAGTTCAAGAGTATCTTTTTGTCGCTTATTAATTGAGAGGGAATATTATGGAAGAAAAAATATCCGTATGGCTAGTAGGAAATACCGGATTGAGAAGTCCGAATCGCATACAAGATGGTCTAAAGATTTTTGCACAATCGCAATACGTTGGTAATTTGCATGGCAAAAAAAACGAGATTGGGTTTATGAATCTCTTGAATGAAAAAGGTATTATTCAGAATGAAACAGGTAAAGATGCTTCAGGAAGTCATGCCAGAAAATGGAGATTGATGTTTGCAAAAAATGGTTTTATATACCCACAAATAAAAAAGAGTGAAGATGGTTTCTCTCAGGATGAATTAGGACCCCTTGACGATTTGACCCCATTTGGGAGAGCTTTTTTACAGGCAGATACTTTTCCTGCAGTTCAGGAATGTTATCTTCGTGCAATGAGCGTAGCACAATTTAAACTTCCAAATGAGCAAGGGTATTTTTCTCCATTAAGATGGATATTGGCAATTATGTTGAGACTTGAACAGAGAACAGGTTCATCAGAACTACAAAGGATAGAATTTGCATTATGGGGGCATACAACAAATCCGGAGTATGATTTAGACTGGGTAGTTGACCAGATACTTGATATGCGTGAACGCAGAAAAAACGCTCCAGCAAAGAGGACCTTTGATAAAAAAGAAATTGCTGAACGTGGGAAACACTATGATAAAAAGTCTTCCAATTTCTTGGATTATAGTGATATGAATATGCGATATCTCAGGATTACAGGATTATTGCAAAGAAAAGGACGTGGCTTAATAATAGTACCTGTAAAGCATATACTTGCAGAGCAGCTGGCAGAGTATAATGCAAGCGAACAGCCTCATAAAGATGCAATGATTATGCTATGTAAAGGTGCGCCACTTCCAACTGATGATATGGAAATTGCCATATCAATACTTCACGATCTGAAGAAGCAAATGCAGGAAAGGCATATTGTTTTTGATATTTCAGATCTACCATTAACAAATCCAACTGAAATTAATATTGCTCGTCAACGATTGGAAGATACTCTAGCAAAAACTGATGAATTGAATTATGCTGCAGAACAACATGAAAAGTGGAAAGAGATTTCGGATTATATGACACTGCTTATTAAAGGCGGTGGTAGGATCGAATATGACGATGACAATGTGATAGAAGTTCCAAAAGATGAAACACCGGCATATCTTGAATGGACTCTTTGGAGAGCGGCGCTGGCTATTGATCACATGGTGAATAAACCATATGAAGTACGTGGTTTTAGATTAGATTCTGATTTTATGCCAGTATCTGCTGCTGGTGGTGGTAAGGGTGATTTGTATTGTGAATATGACAACTATACTATACTAACAGAGGTGACAATGTCTTCCTCGTCTAGGCAGGAAGCAATGGAAGGTGAGCCAGTAAGAAGACATGTATCTGACGCGGTTTTGCATTATTCCAAGCCAGTTTACGGCATGTTTATTGCTGTGAAAATCGATACAAATACTGCCGAAACGTTTAGGCATGGTGTATGGTATGCAAAAGATGACGAACAGCAGCGACTGAATATTGTCCCATTTACTTTGGCACAATTTCAGAGGTGCTTTGACTTGATGTTTAAAACAAATCAAGCTAATCCGGATAAGATGGTCGAACTTATCGATTATTGTGCTCGCAAGAGAAATATGATGGAAGCGCCAGCATGGAAAGAATATATTGAAGAAGCAGTTAGTTCCAATATGTATTCAATCGGTGATAGTGGAGCATCTAAGGTTGCAGAAGATCTACGCCTGTTTAGTGAAAAGAGTAAAGAAAAATATCAATTTCCATATGGCATTTATTTTGGTACGAAAATAAAAGACCAGATAAATAACCGAATAGGATGTGTTGTAGGGATAAAGGACAACTATATACTTGCAACATTCATAGATGAAAATGAGCCAATAGTTATCATGTTAAGAGAAGAATCATTTGAAAAAGGTGATTATATTTTAGACTAATAACAAGAAATTGGAAGGAGTAATACTATGTCTGAAACAAATTATAACATGGTTAAAGTAAGGGATGATAGTAACCCTATTAAATTTAGTAAAACACCAAATGGAATGTTTGAGCTAAATGAAGATACACAAGCTACCTGGTGCAGTGAAGGGAGTTTTTCGATATCGGATTTACGAGGAAGAATAGAGCCTTGGCTGACGTCATTATTTCAATCAGAACATTTATCACTCTTGGTCGGTAGTGGACTAACTTCTGCTATACAAGCAGAAGCATGCGGGCAAATTGATAATTGTATGTGCGATTTTACACCGAAATCAAGATATTCAGAGCAGATTATTAAGCAAGCAAGAGTTAGTGCCAAATTAATGGGAAGAGGAGATAATCCTAATTTTGAAGACTTTATACGTGTAATGTGTGAATTGCAACGTGGATTAGCTATTCAAGAAGACAATGAGGCAAAAAATGAATTAGAGGAAGAAATTGATGATGCGCTAGGCGACTTCACTAATAATATCTCGTTAATTGAAGGAAAGATAGCTAGTGCAGATGAAGTAAAAAGGACGGAAGCCTTCAATAAATTAGTATTGTTTCTAATGAGCTTTGCTAGCAGAACAGGCACGCGAGATAGACTTAATGTCTTTACTACCAACTATGATAGAATTATTGAAGCCGGAGCTGATATTGCTGGGATACATTTAATTGACAGATTCATTGGAGCATTATCCCCAATATTCCGTGCAACAAGGCTGGATATTGATATGCATTATAATCCACCAGGGATTAGAGGAGAACCGCGCTATTTAGAAGGAGTAGTCCATTTCACAAAACTCCATGGATCAATAGATTGGATTAGTACAGGTAATTTAATTCGGAAAATTGGTCTACCATTTGGAGCAAAAGATATTTATCCATATCTTAATGCGCCTGGATTAAACGTAACCCCTTCAAAAATAATGATTTATCCAAATGCTTCCAAAGATAGAGAAACTGCGGAGTATCCATATGTTGATTTGTTTAGAGATTTTGCTGCTTCATTATGTCAACCTAATAGTACTTTAGTAACATATGGATATAGCTTTGGCGATGAACATATTAATCGCGTTATTAAGGATATGTTGACAATCCCGTCTACACATTTGGTTATTATGTCATTCGATGATTCTACAGGAAGAATTCAAAAAATATATTATGACTGGGGCCGAAAAAATCAAATATCACTAATTGTAGGTTCTGATATTGCAAATATAACGGATTTGGTTAATGTATATTTGCCTAAACCGGCAATTGATAAAACTTCCATCCGTATGGCTGAGTTGTTACGTCAACGATATACACAACCAAAGAAAGAAGAGGAAACTAAGGAGGAATAGAGGTAATGAATACACCCATTTCAAACGCGGATTTGTTGAGAATAGGAAGTGTGGATTTCGTTTCTCCAAATGAAATTAAAGTATTGCTTGATATTGAGGCTCCAAATGATGTTGCATTAAATGCAGGAGTACCAAGACCTTTTCCTAGGATAAATAGTTATGTATTAATACCAAGTGAGAATGGATTTCTGGTTTCACAGATTGAATGGATTACCATTGAAAGGTCGCAATATCCCAAAAGACGAGGGATACAGGATTTTGGAGTAATTGATTTGCCATATCCATTGAGAAAGATGAGTCTAAATCCAATAGGCGTCCTTTCTGAAATGGACAGTTGTTACGGTAGAGAAAATGCTTATACTTTTTCTCGTGGAATAGAAGTTTTCCCTACAGTTGGAGATCCAGTATTATTACCAACACAAAATCAACTAAGGTCAATAGTTGAATCTGGTGAAAATCATAGAGTGAATATAGGCTTTAGCCCACTTGCTGGAAATGCTAAAGTATCTATTGATCCAGATAGATTGTTTGGTAGGCATTTAGCTGTTTTGGGGAATACCGGTAGTGGTAAGTCATGTTCAGTAGCTGGACTAATTCGATGGTCAATTGAAGCTGCTCAGAGGGTAGTTGAAAGTGAAGATGCTATTAAGCCTAAAGCTCGTTTTATAATTCTTGATCCAAACGGAGAATATGCATCTGCATTTAGCGATATCCAAGGTGTGCATATTTGGGGGGTAGAAAGTAACAGTGATAGCAATATCGGCCAATTAACAGTACCAATTTGGCTTTGGAATAGTGAGGAATGGTCGGCTTTTACGCAAGCGAGTAGCAAGGCTCAAAAGCCGACATTAATTCAAGCCTTGAGATCAGTGCGCAGTGGACAAATTGAAATAGAAAATTCTAAGGAACATAAAATGCGTAATTTCCTCAAGACGATAATATCAATTCTATCATTAGAGATAAATGCGGGTAATCCATGGGGAAGTTTCCCTAAAAACAAGAACTTTTACGAAAAAATATGTAAGTGGCGTGGTGAGTTTTTGAACGATGGAGCTTATAATGACGATGAAAATAATGTGATTACCCGCATTGCAGATGAACTAGATTCGCTGATTAATGCAAGAGCGGGTCAGTATCCTCACTATGATTTTACAAGGACGGAAACGGATACCATTTTAGAACTTGTCAAAAATGCACATCATATATTTGGAGGAACGATGCAGGATTTATCACTTAAAGATGCGGACGTACCTATTCCATTTACAGGTGATGATCTTTTAAAAAGCATTGAAGCAAATGCGGAAATATTGAATACTACAGAATATGTAGAAACCATGTTAATGCGAATCAAAACGCTCCTTTCGGATGCTAAATTAAAAAAAGTTATTTCTCCTGATAATGACATCACTCTCGAACAGTGGTTAGATGAGTATGTGTGCAGCAACGATCCAAATAACGGTGCGGTAACGATTATTGATTTATCGTTAATTCCAGCAGAAATTGTTCACATTATTACGGCGGTAATAGCAAGAATGACATTAGAGGCATTGCAGAGATATCGTAGAGCAAATAATGGAAAAACATTACCAATGACGCTTGTAATGGAGGAAGCTCATACATTTATTAGAAAACATAATGAAAATGGAGAAAATGAAAGTGCATCTGTAATTTGTACTAAGGTATTTGAAAAAATTGCCAGAGAAGGCAGAAAATTTGGATTAGGCTTAGTGCTTTCATCACAACGACCGAGTGAACTTTCGCCGACTGTATTATCTCAGTGCAATACTTTTTTACTACATAGAATAAGCAATGATCGCGATCAGGAATTAGTAAACAAACTTGTACCAGATAATCTGCGAGGGCTGCTGAGTGAACTTCCATCACTCCCATCACAAAGTGCAATATTATTAGGTTGGGCGGCTGAATTGCCTGTTTTAATTCGAATGAATAACTTGAAAAAAGATTATAGACCAAGGTCAGAAGATCCAAATTATTGGGAAACATGGACCGGAGAATCTCGTAATGTAGATTGGAAATCTGTTACGGATGATTGGGAGAGTGAGTAGCATTTGTTATTCAATTTTATGTTAACTTAATCCTAAGGTGAAGATTGAAAAACAATTGATATTAGTGTCATAATGTAAACGGGCTGGTGACTTGGAAAAATAATCTAGGTATGCACGAAAAAACCGGAACTAAAATGGAAGAAAAATACTTTGTTGCAAAGACAAAAGAATATAGTTTGTAATACTATCATTATTACAGTGCTTTTACTAAAGAAAAAGCGGAAGGATAAAGAATATACAATGGCAATATGTTATCTAAACAGTGATTATAACAACAAATATAGTTGCAATTATGAAATCCACGACAGCGGTATTGATGTTACTGTGGATTATGACATTACTGATGAGATTAAGGCAATTGATGGAGTAAAAGCATTTGGGAATAACACAGAATTTGCAAATAGAGATATCCTAATTGTTGATAGTAATAACAAGCACAACTATTTAGTAAAAGATGCGGTATATTTTGGACACAGTATGGTATATGGTACGCCTGATGGAGGGTGTAAAACAAAATTTCATTCATACAAGTTTTTATGTAATGGCGACCCTAATAAACTGTCTCAATTACTTCCGCAGCCTAAAGTTAAAAAAATAAGATTATACAGTAAAGCGATAGATAAACTTATTGGTTATCCGAGTTTAACAATAACTACCAGTAAGAAAGAATACATTATTAACCTAAAAAAAGGAGCATCTCCGCGTACCATTAGTATTGGAATAAATAATATTAAGACAATTTCAGTAGATGACAGTTGGAGTGTTGATACGGAGTATAATAATAGCGAAAATATTTTGATTGATTTTAGCGCATATGTTGAAATTGAGTTGTTTAAAAGAACAAACCTTAATACTATAAATGAATATATAAATGAATTAATCGTATTTTTACAGTTATATTATCCAGATCAATTCATTATTTCCAAAATTGTGGTACTTGTAGACAATGACTATTATCAGATAAATACACCTACTTTGGAAATAAGAGAGAATAGTAATAGAAATAGTAGGGCAGTTAATTGTGACATCTTGGATTTCCTGAAGAAGTGCTATTCGTCGATTCCTTACAGAAAGGGAAAACCGGAAGTTAGAAATATACCATATTTAATAATTAAATCGTCAAGGTCAATAGAAGATAATTTCTTGATGTTTTACAGATTCATTGAATGTTACTATAAGAAACAAACAATTGATGGGATTGAGAAAAGCTTTATATCATATAGCATAAAGAATAACTATATTAGTAATAACAAAACAATTAGTGAGAATATTGATTATTTATCGCAGGAGATAGTATGTTTAAGAAACAAGTATGTTCATTCTGGATACTATTTGAAAAACAATTGCCTTGGTATTAAATTTAATGATAGAGATAAACAATCGCATCATGATAATTATACCGTTAATAATGTTGATATAAAATGGATATTTGAAAGAACGGATATACTTTATGATATAGCAATAGATATTGTATTTAAAAATATGCTTGGATTTGAGAAGTATACTTTCAATAGAAGATTTTAGGTACCTTGATGTGTTTTTTAGATATATAACTTGCTAACAATTTGATAACATCAGTTTAGATACTATGTATGAATCAGACAACTGTTACCAGAAATAAGCAAAAACGCGAAATAGCCATAGCAAATATGTTTAAGGATAAGCCTTCGCTAGCGAGTTCGAATAGAACCGAGAGGTTTATGCGCCGCTGGAACCGTTGAAATTTCAACGATTTAAAAACAGAAATATTTTTGTGGTACTACTTTGGTACTAAAAATCGTATTACCACGAATGCTTGAAACGGTTGAAATTCAGCCGTTTCTTTTTATTCTGCAAGGTACGCGATTTTATTCGCACAATTGCATCCACCACTTTCTGTGATTAGTATAAATACAAAGAAAATCTGTGTCTACTTTGCGACAGATGGAGGTGCTGATGAGAAAAGGGATTGGCGAAAATAATATTCGCTTATGCTTCCACGCTATGCAGCACAACTGT